>Ga0247733_1000025_pt1 | contig 260797 bp, 298 predicted proteins | sample UWRJL043104R2_FD_180932 | JGI IMG/M metagenome (GOLD analysis project Ga0247733, IMG submission 180932) | Plant litter microbial communities from Arlington Agricultural Research Station in Wisconsin, United States - UWRJ-L043-104R-2 | ecosystem: Environmental > Terrestrial > Plant litter >... | reverse complement strand
CCCCCCCGACCGCAGACTGCGCAACCGAGCAAGAAGGAAGAAGAGGCGCACTGTCCATACAGTCTGGATGAAGCGCTGGTTATAGGAGTAGAGCGGAGAATAGCGCTTGCGATTGCGTTTGGCCATGGCCGGTCGGCCGCCAGGTGCACCGCCGCCGCACAGCGACAACCTGATTGACTTCGAAGACCACCAACCGACGTACTACACCGGTTCGCGGGAACCCGTAAACGACCACGACTTGCTCAATCGCTATGATATCAACGACTCCGACGCGCCGCAGGGCCGGCCCTCGGAATCCTACGACAGCTTCGTGGGCGGCAGGCCAAACGCAGGCCTGCCGGGAGGGCCTGGCGCGCCGCCAGCCGGGAGCAATCCATACTCTACAGGCGGGGGACATTCATACTCGCAATCATCAGATATGAACAACTACCAGCGTTACTCGGACGCCGACATACCCGCAGACGACGACCATTCGGTGGCCGGATACTATGCCTCTGGCGGCAGCTATACACCGGCCGAGATGAGCCCCGGGGCCAATAAGAAGACTAACAGGAACAGCATTCTAAGCATGGGCGGAGGTCTCACGGGCCGCGTTAAGAACATGTTTGGGAATCGGCCGGAGTACTCAGAAATGGATCTGCCCTTGACCGAACATGCCGCACAGCAAGGGCGACCGGAGACGTCGGGCGGGTATGCGGATAGCAAAGCCCCGAAAAAGCGCAGTTCTGGGACCTTCAAATTTGGCTTTGGGCGCGGAGCCCCTGACCCATCGACGTTGGGCCCCAGGATAATACACCTGAACAACCCGCCCGCGAACGCTGCGAACAAGTACGTTACCAACCACATCTCAACAACCAAGTACAATGTCATCACCTTCCTCCCGAAATTCCTCTACGAACAATTCTCCAAATACGCCAATCTCTTCTTCTTATTTACCGCCATCCTACAACAAATTCCCGGCATCTCGCCCACGAAGCGATATACCACCATTGTGCCCCTCGGTGTTGTCCTACTCGTATCTGCCGTCAAGGAATACATAGAAGACTACAGACGGAGACAGTCGGATTCAACCTTGAACCACTCAAAAGCGCAGGTACTGAAGGGGTCATCCTTCGAAGAAACTCAGTGGATCAAGGTTGCTGTCGGTGACATTATTCGTGTCGAATCGGAGCAACCGTTTCCCGCGGATATTGTACTGCTCGCCTCGTCGGAACCTGAAGGCCTGTGCTACATTGAAACCGCAAACTTGGACGGCGAAACGAATTTGAAGATCAAGCAGGGCATTCCAGAGACGGTTGACTATGTTAGTCCAGCCGAACTCTCACGCCTGGGTGGGAAGATCAGATCAGAACAGCCCAACAGCAGCCTCTACACCTACGAAGCGACTTTGACTATCGCAGCGGGCGGCGGAGAGAAAGAACTGCCTCTAGCACCGGACCAGCTTCTCTTACGTGGAGCCACATTGAGGAACACACCCTGGATTCACGGCGTGGTAGTCTTTACGGGGCACGAGACGAAGCTCATGAGGAACGCGACCGCCACTCCTATAAAGACGACCGCGGTCGAGAGGATGGTTAACAAGCAGATTCTCATGCTCGTTGCCATTCTCATTGGACTCAGCATCATCAGTTCCGTAGGCGACGTTCTCATCAGAACGTACAGGGGCGGACAACTGGAGTACCTCCGTTACGACACCTTCAATGGCGCGAAACAATTCTTCTCCGACCTGCTGACCTATTGGGTGCTATACTCCAACCTGGTTCCCATCTCGCTCTTCGTCACGATTGAAGTCGTGAAATACTACACGGGCAGTCTGATCGACTCTGATCTCGACATCTACTATGAGCCTACGGACACACCTGCAAATTGTCGTACATCGTCGTTGGTTGAAGAACTCGGCCAGATCGAGTACATCTTTTCCGACAAGACTGGAACTTTGACCCAGAACATAATGGAGTTCAGGCAGTCGTCCATTGCGGGCATTCAATACGCGGACGAGATTCCGGAAGACAGGCGAGCTACTTTTGAGGACGGCGTCGAAGTCGGCATCCACGACTTTGCCAAGCTGGAAGAAAATCGCAACACCCATCACAACAGACATATTATTGATCATTTTCTCACATTGCTTTCGACATGCCATACGGTCATTCCAGAAAGGAAAGGGGAAAAGGCGGAGATCAAGTACCAGTCTGCATCGCCTGATGAAGGTGCCTTGGTCGAAGGAGCTGTCCTCTTAGGGTACAAGTTCATCGCGCGCAAACCTCGAGCCGTCCGGATCGTTGTAGATGGACGGGAGCGGGAGTATGAACTGTTGGCTGTCCTAGAATTCAATTCTACGAGGAAAAGAATGTCGACCATCTTCCGAACACCTGAAGGCAAGATTATCTGCTACTGCAAGGGTGCTGACACTGTGATCTTGGAGCGACTTGGCAAAGAGAACCCTTACGTGGAGACGACACTTGCTCACCTAGAGGAATATGCCGCCGATGGTCTTCGCACGCTCTGTCTGGCCATGCGCGAGATTCCAGAGAATGAGTTTCAAGAATGGCTGCAAGTCTTCAACAAGGCAAATACCACCGTTAGTGGAAACCGGGCGGATGAGCTGGATAAAGCTGCTGAGCTCATTGAGCACGACCTTACTCTTCTTGGAGCCACCGCTATCGAGGACAAACTTCAGGATGGAGTTCCGGACACCATTGCTACTCTCCAGACTGCCGGAATCAAAATCTGGGTGTTGACGGGCGATCGACAAGAGACTGCCATTAACATTGGCATGAGCTGCAAGCTGATTAGCGAGGATATGAGCTTGTTGATCGTAAACGAGGAGTCGAAGGAGGGCACGCGAGACAATATTATGAAGAAGTTGAACGCCATCCAAAGTCAAAGCCAAGGGGGCGCGGAGATAGACGTGCTTGCCCTCGTCATCGACGGCAAATCATTAACTTACGCGCTGGAGCGCGACCTAGAGAAACAGTTCCTGGATCTGGCTGTCAAGTGCAAGGCTGTCATCTGCTGCCGTGTATCTCCGCTACAGAAAGCCTTGGTCGTCAAGCTCGTCAAACGACATCTGAAGGCCATCCTTCTGGCCATCGGCGACGGCGCAAACGACGTTTCCATGATCCAAGCCGCCCACGTCGGTGTCGGAATCAGCGGTATGGAAGGCCTGCAAGCCGCTCGAAGCGCAGACATTGCCATTGGTCAATTCCGCTACCTTCGCAAGCTTCTCCTCGTACACGGTGCTTGGAGCTATCAACGTATCAGCAAAGTCATCTTGTACTCCTTTTACAAGAATATTGCGCTCTTCATGACACAGTTCTGGTATTCGTTCCAAAACGGTTTCTCGGGACAGATCATTTTTGAGTCGTGGACACTTACCTTCTACAATGTTTTCTTCACTGCCGCACCTCCGTTCGTACTGGGTATCTTCGACCAGTTTGTTAGCGCCCGACTTCTGGATCGTTATCCGCAGATGTACAAGCTCAGTCAGAGCGGTGTTTTCTTCAAGATGCACTCGTTCTGGTCGTGGGTCGCAAACGGCTTCTACCACTCGCTCATCCTATACTTTGCCTCGCAAGCGTTCATCATCTGGGATTGGCCGCAGCCAGACGGCCTCAATGCAGGTCATTGGGTTTGGGGCACATCTCTGTACACCGCTGCACTCGCTACTGTCCTGCTCAAAGCCGCCCTCATCACGAATATCTGGACCAAGTACACCGTTCTAGCCATCCCCGGTTCCATGCTGCTTTGGTTCATCCTCCTCCCAATCTACGCCATTGTAGCACCAAAGGCAAATACATCGCTAGAGTACATCGGCGTCATCCAACGACTGTTTCCCGACCCACGCTTCTGGGCCATGTTCTGCGTGTTGCCGCCGCTATGTCTCATTCGAGACTTTGCGTGGAAGTACGCCAAGAGGATGTACTTCCCGCAATCTTACCACCACGTCCAGGAAATCCAAAAGTACAATATTCAGGACTACAGACCTCGGTATGTTTCACCCCTTTCTTGCGCGCTTACTTCATGAAACGTTGCTAATATGCCATTGCAGTATGGAGCAGTTCCAAAAAGCCATCCGCAAAGTGCGGCAAGTGCAGCGCATGCGCAAACAGCGCGGCTACGCTTTCTCGCAGACGGATGAATCGCAGGCTCGTGTGCTACAGGCGTATGATACGACGAGGGAGCGTGATCGGTATGGACATATGGCTAGTTCGAGGAAGTGATCCGGTGTTTGGTTCCTTTTTGGTCGATGTTTGGGATATTGCATTCTTCACTCATACCGATTTTTTTATTTCGTTGTGGGCGTTTGGGAGTGAGGGAGGGAGGTGGGGGGGAGTCGGGCTGGATTCTGCTTCTCTCTTCTTGAGTGTTGGATGTAGCGCTCATAGTGAGGTGTTTTTGATAGTATGTAGTATTCTTGCAGTGAGCGGGATCGAAGCGGAATTCATAAATTATCACTCCATCGTTGCTTGGCTCTTGTTTCCATCTTCTCACATGAGTATATGCCTTCCGTTGACCCGATTATTCTTTTTGCGGGTGGTTTGGTTGCCCCGTAGGCACGATTGTTCCTCCGCGTCTTGAATTGTTAACCCATCATTTGTGCAAAAGCAAGTGCAAGCTTGGCATCGGCGTCGGTTGTCAACGCGTCCCGAGGCTGACAAAGAGACTCGGCAGCAGGCGGCGTACCACCTGCGTTGTCGATACGCCAAACGCCAGTTTATCTGAATACAGACAATACCCCTCATATGCGCAGTCATATACAATCAGTCAGCTCGTTAGCGCGTCTGATGTCCTCCGTATCGACTAAATAGGAATACGCCTGGTGCTTAATTCTTAGTTTTCAGTACGTCGACAGGCGTAATACCAGAACATGGGTCGGAAATGCGGATGGCGCCGAGGGCAGATTGCCACGAGTAACTTGTTGCACAGTCGGTAAGCAGTGCATTTGCATAGAAGCAGCCTCGGGCTTCGGGCGCTTGAACAGTGGGTCGTATGTGAATTGGGAGATTGAGCAAAGTATAAAGAGGATGGAAGGGAAGGAGAGAATGATATCGGCATCAACATCTTCTCAGGTCATCTAGCACCTCGTCCTCAGAAACAACTTAGCAATTCCTCTGCCATACCAATTCCGCATCTCCATCTCAAGTCAAATCAGCCTTACCTGTCGAATAAAGAAGTAACAATGTCCGCCAAAACCATCGCTGTAGTGGGTGTGACTGGGAACCAGGTAAGCCCTCCTCATCGTCCACCGTCCCACCACCTCATCAGCTTTCTAACATGGTACCAGGGCGGCTCCGTAGCATCCCTCTTCTCCACCCTCCCCGAATGGCACGTTCGCGGCATAACCCGTGACCCCAGCAAGCCCTCCGCCGCCTCCCTCAAAGACCAAGGCATCGACCTCGTCGCCGCCGACCTGGACGATGTCCCAAGTCTCAAAAAAGCATTCGAAGGTGCCGCGGTAGTCTTCGGTGTAACCGACTTCTGGCAACATGTCCAGAACCCCGCCAACCATGCTGTTGCTGCATCCCGCAACGTCACCATCAACGAAATCGCCTACGAGAACGAAGTCAAGCAAGGCCGCAACATTGTCGACGCAGCCGCCGCCACGTCTGGTCTCGAACGCTTCGTCCTCGGCACTATCAATTCCACTAAGAAGTTGAGCGGAGGCAAAATTACGTTCAATCTGCACTTTGATGCCAAGTGGGAGGCGGTCGACTATTGCAAAGAGAAATATCCGGAACTGTGGGAGAAGACGAGTTTGTTGCAGTTGGGCATGTTTGCGTCGAACTGGAAGAGTGGGCTGGGTGGGCCTAAAAAGGGGGAAGATGGAAAGTTTACGATGCAAATGGCTCTGAGTGGGGACAAGAAGGTGCCTCAGGTCGATGTTAACAAGGATACTGGACGCTTTGTGCAAGCGTTGCTTGCGATACCGCCGAAAGTCAACATGATGGGCGCCGGGTCCCTGATCAGCTGGAATGAGTACCTTGCCATCTGGTCGCGCGTCAACAAGGTACACGTCGAGTATCAGCAGATTGACAGAGCGGCATTGGAACAGATGCTGGGAACCGTTGGGAGGGAGTTTGCCGACATGTTCCAGTATATTGAGGAGTTTGGGTATGATGGGGGGGATCCGGATGTGGTGTACCCTTGGGAGGTGAAGGAGAAGTATGGCGTGGATGTGAAGTATACGACCATGGAAGAATACATCAAGGGGGAGGACTGGAGTAGTGTGCTTTAAGTGTGTGGCGAATTGAGGCTGTTAATTACAATGATGCTTGTTTCTATGCGAAATGTAATGAGTTGTAGCCTATCGAAGTTCCTCCAGCGAGTGTTCCTGCATAGCATTCGTAACCACATCCATCGCATCATCCCCGCTCGACTCACTCTTTCCCCCAATCTCTGTCCCATCTTTCTCAGTCCATTCTATCATCCTCAACAATTTGAACGCTCCACGGCCTTCCTCCCAATGTATATTCGTAACTAAGGCATCAGAACTCCATCCATGCTCTATTTTCCATTCGGAGGCGTATAGTTCGACCAAATCCCTATCAAAAGAGCATCGTATGAAACGTATTGCATCTTCTCCGTTCCCCAGTTGACCCGTAATTTTCCACCCCAATACCTCCATAGGCTTGTTTCCGGATGTCGGAGGTTGGTCAGATAGAGAGGCATCCACGGTGGATTCGAATTCGACGTGAACTTTTGTTATGCGGAAGTTGGGCTCGACGGGTGAAAGAGTTGTGATTTCGGCTAATATGTATAGCGGGGGGTGGGAGAGCATTTTTGATGCGGGTGAGGGTAGTATGGTTACGAGGAAGGGAATTGGAGGGTGTGACGGACTGGCTAGCTTTTAAGTTGCGTGCATGTTGTTCGACAATTTCTCCTTTTGACGTAGCAATCAATTTGAGCTTGAGCGTTGATTCAGGCGATTGTGACGCGTGACTTCTCTCACCACACTTATCTGGGGCAAACTCTCACTCAAGGAATTTATGCCGGCTTTGGAAATGTACAAGCTTTTACAACATAAAAAGCCTCTTCTGTGAACAACCCAAACATAAATAAGAAATTTAGCGGTGCCTCTACTTCGTTCAAGGTGATTTCGAGTTTGATAATGATGTATATAGGCTCGTGGTGGAGCATTTTCCGGTCGAACTAGTACTCAGAGATATGGGAAGGATTGGGCAAGGTAGAGTATTAAAGCATGGCCGGTATCCGGGAAATATTGGCCTTTTGCACTAATGATACTCGTCAACTAAATGTTCTGTAATCAGACGATCAAGAAAAAGATGATACAATCTCATTAGACGGCTACGTAAACAAATCTGATCATCGAACATGAGACGAACTGGTAGAAGTCGAAGCTGGTCTATCAAATATCATTGAGGTCATCCCCGCAATCGTGTATCATTCATACAAACGTCTCATCATCCCCGGCTTCTCCAAAGATTAGAGCAGTCCGCACTGAACAAGGTTATGCGCATTCGTCTGTTCCACTTCATTATCATGATTGCCGAAATGCGAAACCTATCGTCACTTCGCAGTCAAGCTTCACAATGTGTTTGGGTCAATAAATGTCTCAATCTTTGTCCCGTAGCTTTGACATGCGAGCGCGCACCTATCGTATTCATAGTCGTAACAAAGGACAGCAATCAAACCGTTTCAGGACCTCCTATTCTTCACGTTCATTCAACTTCAAGTGCTAGATGACTTTTGTAAAACCGAACACTCTCACTCACATTATAACTCGCTCAGCGGCGAGTGAAATTCCCCGGAACAAGCAAACATCACCTCCCCGCATCCAATCCATATCATAGACTAAAAGTTCCACACTCTAGTTACGGTAATGGCATTTCGTAAGCCCGCAGCACCGGCTCCCGCATACACCGAGCACTCCGCCTCAGCCACCTATTCCAACACGGAATCCTCCACTGAAGAACTCCTCGGTGTCGATAAAAGATATCCTGTAGACACCAAATACGTATGTCACTCTCCATCAGAAGATTTTCCTGACGATGATCACACCGCACCTCAGACCCGGCCGTCCCAACTCTTGCGCTCAGATTCTAAATCCACGTCCTCCACGGACTCTCTTCTCACCAAGGACTATGCGGAAACGAGCCTTGGACCCAAACCAAAATTCGGCAGCAACTCTTCCTCGAACGTGGGCCAAAACCCGAAATTCAAATTTACATTGAAAACTATCAAAAAGCCCACCTTGGAGAAGCAGGTTGTAAAACATGCCCTTGTGGCAGGCTGCGCAGGGTTGATCGAGGGTAAGAAGGAATTGGACCGAGTGAACAGCTGTGAGAGCTCGAAAACGAGATCGTCCAAGTATGCACAAGTTATTCTTGCGGCAGCTTCAGAGGGGAGGAGGGTATTTGATGTTAAACAGGCGACGAAGAAGCCGGAGCCGGACATGCTGCGCATAGAAGATGAGTATGATGTAAGGAAGGGGAAGATGAGGTATCAATCCTCGAAGCTGGGTGCACGCAATGCGTAGCATTTTCAAACCAGTGGGGTAACTTAGTCGTATAATAATTAGAAACTACTGTCAATTTTGCGGACTGTACTCAACTCGCGATATGCTCCTTCACGCGTTTCCACCCACTAACGCCTCGATTTCCTTCTCCACGCTCGTTGAAACTTTCTCCATCAACACTCCATCCACAATTCCCTCGTACCACGTAAATACTAGCACCGCACAACCATCACCTCCCGTGACAACATTAGCAGCAAACGCCGCTCCAGCCACATTCGGACACTGACTAAACACACACCTTCCAATCTTCCACTTTCCGTTCCCTTCCTCGACTTTCTTCTCCCGGTAGACCCCGACATTCGACATCTCAAATGAATTCGCCCTCTCTTTGCCCAGCTGATCCGTGAAGAACTTTTGAATATCATCGACCCAGCGAAGCAACCCAACAACGCTATTGCGCCCATTCTTATCCAATTCCTTTTGAATGGCAGCGCGAACGCCGCGAGCATCTTCCCAAGATGTGCTCGGTGATGGTGGCGAGGACGAAGCGGGGCGAGCGTGCACATATGCGTATTCGGTCATGCCGCTTACCAATTCGTCATCGAGACTGCCGCCTTTCCACTTCATGAAGCGGCGCATACTGATGGGGCCATCGACCTTGACTCTTTCATACTTGTCTGGATCGAGATTGGCCAAAACAGCAGACGCAATGATGCACTCCAACGTCCCAGTCATTGTCGTCTTGTTATTTCGGCTCAATTCGAGGAGCTTATTAGTAGCGGATGACGGGATGATTAGAGAGCGCAGCTTCGCGTGTAAGTGCTTCGGATCATTTGATACAGGGCCACCAGTCCAGAGCTTTGCAGGACGCGGGTTGAACCAGCCAGGAAACCATAAACCCAGCAACGCTTTGATGACAAAGCCGGCCGATATGGGAAGAGGACTCAGCTCTTCTAGAGGGGGTAGAAGTGGTGTGTCTGGAGACTTCACCATGGTCGACTCGGTTTCGGACGTTTCGGCTGGGATTGTTTGCAGGGCAGACAGCAGAGTCTGATGAAAAACAAGTGCACTTGTTCCATCTGCGAGCGCATGATGAAATACCCAAATTGCGGTGAAACTTCCAGGCTTCGAGGGTTCGTGAAGAACTATGAGTCGCCAAAAAGGTTTCGTGCCCACGCTTTCCTTGAAATCGCGGTTCTGTTGCTCTTGCAGCACCTGGTCTAGCTCTTCATCTCTCTCATCATCTCCAACACTTTTCGTCCTTTCCAAGAACTGAACGCAGGTGCGCAAATCGATCGAAGGCAATCGTGCAAAGTACACATCTGGATACGACTTGCCTTCCTGAGCCGGGATGGCGCTAAGCATGGCATGACGAGCAATTACGATGCGAAGAGCTCGAAAGGTGAGGCTTTCCAGGGGTGTTGTCGACGATGGATTGGAGTAAGTTGCCGCGCAGCTGACATTTTTGTAAAATCCGAGATGGTGTCGTGCAGTGGAGAACGTCTCCAAACGACCTGTGTCCAAATCGTTAGCCCGTGGCCTCATTGGTGAGCCATCGGAAGTATTTAGAAAATGTGTCGCAAAGGAGACGTACCACACGGTCGCAACTTTTGTAGAGTCGAAGTATCCGCCATTTCGCTCACTTTGCTTTACAGTTCCGCACCAAGTTGCGATGTTGTGAATTAGTCGGCGTTTGTCGTGCTTTTAGTACGAGGAGCAGGTCAGTACCTCTCGCACAGACAAGTCCCAGCACACGCGTCCACACTCCATGAGAATGCACAGCCTCTTTCCCTTTGCCAAATTCGGCGACTCATGCTCGACGCACCTCCGAACATCCCTTGGAGCGCAGGGGTGCTATTTGTGGCCGACGCGAAGAGTGGAAGCGAGATTGCGATTTCTCAATCGATAGGATGGGCCGGAAGCCGTGGAAGCCGACGACCTCGGTAGGCAAGGAATGCTAAGACGCATACAGTAAAACGTCGTAAGATTTCCACGCTATTTACTACGACTGTCGCTGTCATTTACATCTGAGTAGGACAAGACATAGCTACTTCGTCAAGTCCTCCGGCTTCAACATCCCGCGCTTCAACATTTCCCCAATCGCCTTAGTAGAATTCGCGAAACTCGCCGTCTTCGCAATTCTAATCCCACCGTCACTCTGCTTCTCAAAGCCAAAGTTGAACGCAGCTGGGCTAGATCCATCCCACTCCTTACTCGTTCTGTCCTTGGTCTTCGTGCAGTCTCCTGGAGCCTTTAGGTTCCAGTACAGCGTCGCGACGCCAATCATCTCCCAGCCAGAGGTTGTCTCCCAGACAATAAGGAGATGGGGATCATGCAAATACTCGGAAAACGGTCCGTAGACCTCTTCAGAGAGAGCCTTCCATGAGGCGTCGCCGCCGGAGACGGTTCCGCCGGCCGATTTGTCGAGGGTGTGGTTAGAGGTGAGCCATTCCGAGCAGGATTCGGTGTCCCAGATTTTGCGGTCAATGGCCTTCGTGTAGGATTCCCTGCTCTTGGTTAGAGTCGTGCCGTACGACAAAACTTGGTGTGTCCGATCTCACATCCCTGATATCGAGGTTTAGTTTGATGTCATTACGATTGCGTGATAGGGTCTTGCGTACACTTCATGCATTCATGCGACCTCGTCTTTGCGTTCCAGCCGCCATAGTGGACAAACGCGGGTTGGGTTGGGAAAGACATTGTAAGAAGCTAGGATTGTAGTGGCTGCACTGGATTTGATGATTTGATACTGTCCGATGGTAACGGCCAAACACTGGTTCTTATATCTTGTAGCACGCCCTCAGCTCGTACAGCTAGCAATGAGGCCATCGCTCTTACCGCTGATATGGGCATAGTCCAAACGTTGACCTGACGAAGTGGTTACCTCGATCATGGACCATGTCCCGCTTTCAAGCACTGCCATTGGGGGACCTGGCATGGACGCTTACTAAATGTATGCCATGCAGTGCTCGCTCCTCCTGGATATCGTATTCGTTGCTGGTTTGAGCATAGCTAGAAGGGTTTTCTGGCATGCCTTGGTTGTTGCAAACGAACAAGCCAGAGATGTTGTGTCTACGATCCAAATGCGGGTTGTAATCAGATTTGCGTTTAAGGGAGTCTCCCCATTAATTGAGAAGTGGATGATGGTACACTAGCCGCATCGAGATGCAATGCCTACCGATATGATCCAACCTAGCCCCTCTTAGATAATAGTACGACGGCAGTGAACGCGCTAGCATGTCAGCCTCACGTAGTAAGCAGGCATAACAACTAGGCTTAGTAGCTTTAATAGGCAGGTGTTCTTGATCCAAGTTATTGCACAAGCTATCTCACAAGCTGCTAAAACCACCAAGCCTATCAAGCCTCTCTATGTTGCAGGACGCGCTTTCGCCCCCCTTGAGACCACTATGGAGCTGGGTCTGACCATGTAGTTAGGCAACGATAGTAGATAACCATCGGTGAAGATGTTGCCCACTTGTAAATTGCCGAATATTGCGAATGCTCACGATGGTTCTTGTAAGAGCGAGCGGCTTCTGTGCCGAGATAACGACCACTGAGATCTCGTGAACGGGCCTCGTGACTTCGATCTTCCAATTCTTTCTTCGCGTTCGTGATCTGGGATACTGCTACTTTGGTGTCTCGAGTAAGCTTAGCCTCGCTGTCTCTATCCATCGTTTGGAGAACGCCTGTTGTGATACAGGCGACTCATCATACTTTGATCGAGCCGTCTCCAATTGCGCAGTGTAAAGCTGCAGTCGATCTCTTGCCTTGGAGTCCAACCTGTTGACATTGGACCAGACCTCTTTACATCTGTTGCCTGCGCGATTAATATGGCATGGGGTAGCTGGTCGGTGTTTTATACGATGGCCGGTTTGATGCACAGGCGTCGTCTCCAATGATGGTGAATTTGGCGGCCCCGCGCCGACACACACACTGAGGTGGGTAGCACTTGTGGAGATTGCAGCAGGTCTAGATAGAGAATTTGGCGACTTAATATATGGGAAGTAGAGAAATGGAACAGATAGGGTATATATACTCCGTCTTTCCAGTAGCTCCTGCCAACGCCCAGAGACTAATCAATAGCCTGTCCCAGTAACGGCCTTCGTAGCAAGAGTCTCGACCCTCTTCCGATATAGTCTCATCATATGCTTGACCGGATCACCATACACAACGTTCCTCAACATCTGATCATCCACCGTGATTGCCTCGATGTCCTCTTCGCCAAAGCCTATCATGGATGAAGCACCTCCGCCCTTCGGTCTCATCACAACCAGTCTGCCAGCAGGACTCAGCGCACAGGAAGGTATAGGCCACGAGGGTGCCTTTGAAGTCGTAGACACGAGCGTAGAAATTGTTTGTAGCGAGGTCTTCGAAGGCTTCGCGTGTTTGCGAAGTTGTTTGGTGGGGTTGGCTTGGGAGGTAACTGATAGGTTGAGCTTGGAGAAGTTCGACAGGCTGGATATCGAGGACGCGATTGGTGCTGGGCTCGAGTATAGCTTCAGCAAGCTCTTCACGACCGGGCGGTCTGCTCGCGGCACTGGGTCACCCTCGTTGACGAAGCTGTAGAACAGCGACTTCTTGTGTCTTTGGTCCTTTGGCTTTTGGAGTGGTAGCAAGCTGATTGGAGGTGCTCCGAAAGTGATGCAGTGGACGCGCTTGAAGAAGCCGGTGAGGTAGCTAAGCTCGGACTGTATCTCCGTGTTCATCATATGAGCATAAAGCAGTGCCGCAACGGCTCCACCAGCGCTGTGTCCAGTAATTAAAAGACTTGCGTTGGAACGCGCTGGGTTTTCCTGTAGCAGTACACGCAAGCGCTCCGCAACAGGTTTCACCATCTTTTTAGCGACATGAAGGAAGCCCGCATGGCACAAATTGCCTGCATCATCTAAGAAGCCTTCGGGGCTGCTGGGGTCGCAGCGGTAGTTGACAGCCCAGTCCATAAACGTTTGCGAGCCGCGAATCGCAAAGACGATGGTGTTCATGTCGTCTATGGGAAGGGACTTGAGAACCATGGCCTTGGTGCCTGAGCGCCAGTCTGCAGGGATGTGCGTTTCTAGTGCGCAGAGTTTAGAGCTGACGGGCGCTTCATATGCACGTTCAGAATAGGTTGCTGCAAGGCAGAGGAGTGGGTACGTCGGCATGTAGACTTTGAATGGTGGGAGGTGGGGTGGCAGGCGCGAATTGGAGTAGAGCCAGACTTTGGAAAACACGTTGGAGTTTTTGCTGCTACTGGGATATACAGCGTTTGCTGACCGATTTTGGGAGTATTCGGGTTGCAGCGGTGGTGACGCTGCTGGGTCATCGGCCACCAGGAGATCTTGCTCGTGCCCGCTGAACATGCCATCATCAATACTAGTGATGACAGCATCGAGTTTCGAACTGATGCGATCGCAGAGTGCAGCCCCTTGGTTGAGGGCTTGCACGCTCCGCTTGCTAATGAGGTGCGTTGGTCTTTCGATATAGTTCGTAGTCAATGTGTTGACGCCATTGGTGAGCTGCTCGCCGGTCTTGTTGACGAGAGCCGATGGCTTCTCGACAGCATACGAGGTGACCAGCGTCTTGCTTTTGTTGGCGCCGGACGAAAACTGTGCAGAGAGATCCTGGCAAGATCTGTTCCATTTTGACCTCAAACCTCGCTCGTGACGCGGAGGAGATGTCGCGAGACTGGCGGTCGAGGCATCGATATAGGGCTGAGTAGGATGAAGTGGTGGTGATGAGTAGCCTTGCCCGTAGTAGGGGGTCATTTGAGGCGTAGCTCCGTAGATGGGATGATGTTGTTGCGCCGGTGGCGAATAGCTTTCGTACGACAGCGGAGGGGTGATCGGGTATGCATTTGGCTGATGTACCTGGATTGCGGGTGGGGAAGGGTAGGATGGCTGCTGTTGTACGTAGACTGTTGATTGGAAGCCTTCGACATTCTGTGGAGCCGAGTACGCATCCGTGGCCTTGGATGCAGAAAGCTTCTTCCTATGCCTCCGTTCACTATTGCTTAAGCCGAAAGTCATGGTCGATGAGCCCGAAGATCTTATTTTTTTTTGCGTCTCGTGCGAAATGGATCTCGCGTCGCGAAGATCAACTGTTGCCTCTCTGCTGTGGTGGAGGTCGAGATGTAATCGGCGTGGAGTGATTCATGGCCGTGCCGCAACTGTGCCGCACTGCGCCTTAATCGAGTCTGTGACCGTAATTTTGAAGGCGCTAATGTTACACAACTGTGATGGCTACGATTCCTGCGTTCGAACGAAAGGCAAGTGAGGGTGGAAATGCAATCAGCCGGGCACGGAAGGTGAAGAGGCGAGTCTTGGATTTAAGTCGTGAGATGGCCAATGTAGCCGGCTGTGCATAGCCTCCGGCGCCGGACGCCCATTGGCTCGCTTACGCAGCCGTTCAAAGAATCCATGAAGCCTGCTCCTTGATTGGTTTCAGGAATCACCACCAGCGAGGCAGGATCTATTTACGAACGTCGATCACCGTCTCCAGGAACGGCAATCTTCGCGCATATATGATATCAGAGGCCAAGATGATGGTTCAGCGATCTTTTGTCCGCAACGTCGTGAGAACTTACCAGAATCCAAGATTTGTTGACAGGAGTTACTTGTTTGAACCTGGCTAAAGACTATGCGTCTGTTCCCACCAGTTTCATTCGCAAGTCAAGGCCCTTCGATGAGATGTACGCTCGGTACGGGGGTGGTATTGGTTCGAAGTGGGAAATACGTATCGAGAGATATCCTGGTCTCGCACACTCATTTCGTGTGGTCCGAGGTCGAGGAAGTTGATATGGCAGATGGTGTCGAGCACAAGCCACATGCGCCACAGCTTGGCAACGCGCCACAGCCTCACGCATCCGATCTGGAGCTTCCACGACACCAGACGATGCGTGCCTAGATCATGCGCCTACGGTTGTTGCAGATTATACATCAAGGGCATGTCCAGCTCGTCGTCAAGCCAGCCCGCCCATGGCCAGGCTGAAGCCTCCTCCAGCCGATCGCAAGCGAACAGGCAGCCCACGATTGAGGATGACTTGAGCGACGAAGAGGGATTGCTAGACGAGGACCCGCTCGAGAGTACCCTGCCGGAGCAGTATGTGCAGAGATGCTCTCGAAGGACCCGGAGTACTGACGCGATGAACAGGATCTCCTTCAAGCGCAAACAAAAAGCCGCTGCTCCCTCTGCCTTCGGCATCTCCCGATTCCTCTCGCCCGCACCGTCCAGCAATCGCAGCTCACCTCTCCCACGTGGACCACAATCGCGACTTCAGCAGTTACGAACAGACACGCGTGCAAACGACTCAACAGAGCTGATCCTGAACTACCTCGACACGGCCGGGCCTGCCGGAGAACAACCACAGGACACGAAGGATGGGAATGGGCTGGACTGGTACGTCGAGGGGCCGGGGCGAAGAGTCGGATACGATGATCTCACGGCCATTGACTGGATCTTTGAGTACGCAAAGGAGCGGCAACGGCTACGATACCTATACTCTAGCGCAACCGGCATCTTGGGACACGTAAAGCAGATTGCGGATGCAAGTCAGATCTGGATCATTCTTGTTGCAGCGGGGATACTGAGCGGCGGAATAGCGGCTTTCATCGACGTGGCGAGTGATTGGTTGGGGGATCTCAAGACCGGATACTGCAGCAATGTGGATGGGGACGGCAAATTCTACCTGAATAAGGGGTTCTGTTGTTGGGGGTACTCGGAGCTGTCGCAGTGCAACGATTGGCATCCTTGGAGTAGCGCACTCAGAATTAATTCTGTGGGCGGGGGCTGGGTTGTGGAATACATCTTCTTCGTCGTATTTTCGGTGAGCATTGCCTGTGTCCTTGACCTTGGGTGTAGGACTGACTCGTTTAGGTACTCTTTGCTGCATGCGCAAGCGTTCTAGTCCGCGAATTCTCCACATACGCGAAACACAGCGGTATTGCTGAGATCAAGACGGTCTTGGGAGGATTTGTGATCCGGCGCTTTTTGGGTGTCTGGACGTTGATAGTGAAAACACTCGGATTGGTGAGTTGGATGAAACTTGTACGGATGCGAACTAACAATTATAGTGTCTCGCGGTAGCATCTGGACTATGGCTTGGTAAAGAAGGGCCTTTGGTGCATGTTGCATGCTGTTCCGCGAATTTGTTTATGAAACTGTTCCCTAATATCAACAGAAACGAAGGTAAAGTTCAGGATCTTCGAGTTGCGTTACAATGCTGATCATTACAGCTCGTAAAAGAGAAGTGCTCTCTGCTGCAGCCGCTGCGGGCATCTCTGTCGCTTTCGGTTCGCCCATTGGCGGCGTGCTCTTCAGTCTCGAGCAGCTATCCTACTACTTTCCGGACAAGACCATGTGGCAGAGCTTTGTGTGCGCCATGGTGGCTGCCGTCACACTCCAAGCATGCAACCCGTTCCGCTCCGGCAAGCTTGTCCTGTACCAGGTCACCTACCATAGTGGCTGGCACGACTTTGAGCTGCTGCCCTTTGCTTTCCTCGGCCTTCTCGGAGGTCTGTACGGTGGTGTTTTCATCAAGCTTAACATGCGGGTTGCAGAATGGCGGAAGAACCGTACTTACCTGAAAGGCCCTGTGACTGAGGTGGTAATTGTCGCCTTCGTCACAGCGATGATCAACTACCCCATCAAGTTTATGAGAGCACAGGCTTCCGAGCTTGTGTTCTTCCTCTTCGCCGAGTGTGTGGACTTGTCGGAAGATACCCTTGGTCTCTGCAAAGCTGGAAAGGCCAACACCGGCGTTGTCGCATTATTACTTGTTTCTGCTGGTATTGGCATCATCTTCACCAGTTTCACCTTTGGCCTTCAGATTCCAGCGGGAATCATCCTTCCGTCGATGGCCATCGGTGGGCTCTACGGACGGGCTGTCGGCCTCATAGTCGAGGTTATGCAGCAGACTTGGCCTAGCTTTTTCGTCTTTTCATCATGCGAGCCGGATGTACCATGCGTCACGCCAGGCACCTACGCTATCATCGGGGCTGCCTCTGCGCTTGGTGGAGCGACGCGAATGACCATTTCTATCGTGGTTATCATGTTCGAGCTCACCGGAGCATTGACCTACGTCCTTCCCATCATGATTGCGGTCATGATCAGCAAATGGGTCGGCGACGCGATTGCACCCCGCGGCATCTACGAGTCCTGGATTCACTTCAACGCCTACCCCTTCTTGGACAACAGCGACGACAACAGTTCTTCAATCCCGGACGTACCTGCTGCACAAGTTATGACGCGTATCGACGATCTGACGGTCATTACAGCTACGGGTCACACAATTCAGAGTCTCCGCGACCTTCTCAAGCAGCACCGTTTCCGTGGCTTCCCCGTCATTGATACCTCCCGTGAAGCCCTTCTCCTAGGCTACATATCCCGCACCGAACTCGCCTATGCACTCTCCCTTGGACTCTCCCAGCCTCGGAACCTATCCGAAGACACAGAAGCCTACTTCTCCCACCAGCCCCTCTCCGACCCAGCAACGTCTCTCGACCTCCGACCATGGATGGATCAGACACCAATCACACTCCACGCCAAAGCCAGCTTCCAGCTCACCGTATCGATGTTCCAAAAGCTCGGCCTGAAATACGTACTCTTCGTGGAGAGGGGTACACTGAAGGGACTATTGACGAAGAAGGATGTTTGGTACGTTCTGAATGGTGTCGAGGACAGCGATGATATTGGTGCCAGTGGAATGATCGGGAGAGGTACGCTGCGGGAACAGCCGGAAGATGATGGCAGCGAAGAGAGGGGTCTGCTCGCGAGTCCGGCTGATGAAGATGGCGATGGCATACTGGGTGGGAGGGAGCTGTTAAGATGAGGGACTCAGGAGTCGGGCGTTGGAATTAGGCAATGACTGGATATAATGACACCTTGTTGCATCTTTAATGAAGTCGGTGCATCGCGTGTGGCGTCCTCATGGAGGGTGAGCGGGAAGTCTTAGTGACTACCGGGTCGCGTCTTCTCACTCTCGCGCTCGCGTGCGTATCTCCAGTCATACTCAAGCTTATAGCTTCTCAAGGTCAGTTGAAGTAAGTAATCAGCCGCTGTCTCTCAGATGACCTGGCTAATCCTGCTGTGGACCCGCACCAGCACCCGCGCTGGCATCCAACCATTGAGAGCTATATACCTGTCGCTATGTTTGGTGTTTACCATTCGCTATGGACTGAGGACAAAGATCGCTGTGTACATGTCACAATATCATAGACAGGCCAAAGCCTGTTCAACCACTAGCTGCGGGTCAAACTAGGTCGTGCTCCGTTGTTTGCTGGTATTTACATGTCGAAAGCTTGCGTCATCTTTGAAGTGCGGTCGGGCGAAGTCTAGATCTGTGCATAAATGTGATTTGGTTTAGGTGGTCTATCATTCCTACATTCCACGGAAGTGCCACAACGTCAAGGCACAAGATACATCGTCCAACGCAGTACTTTCGCAGTCTTCATACTCCCTGGAAACTCATACAAAGCTGACATATTACACGAGTCCACCTCCCATATCTAGTCCGTATTGAAATCAATAACCGCACGTCCCGCAACCTCCCCGCGCTTTAACTTCTGCACCGCCTCGTTGAACTTGCTCATCGGATACACGGTGTAAATCGGCTTCAGCAACCCCCTCTTTGCGAACTGGAGCGTCTTATCCACATCCGCCATGCTGCTGACTAGCGTGCCCTGCACACTCTGCTTCTTGAAACACATCTGATTTGGGTCGATGTCGATGTGCTGGGTACCCGCAGGCGGAAGCCCAATGCACATGACCTTCCCGCCGACACGGCCGCCGAGGAGTGACACTGAGGTCGGGTAAACTTGCACAGCCGTGACGAAGACGGCGTGCGCGCCGATACCGTCGCAGATGCGGATCACTTCTTCCGCAACGTTGGAGACTTTGGCGAAGTCGATGAAGTGCTCTGCGCCCGCGGTTTCGAGACACAATTTCTCTTTATCCGCCCCCGTGTCGATGGCTATGGGTCTTAATCCCATGGCTTTTGCAAGTTGTAAACCTTGCATGCCGACGCCGCCACCGGCACCGGGGAAAACGGCCCAGTCGCCAGGCTTTAGACCAGACTCTTTGATCGAGGTGTAAATTGTTGCGGCAGAGCACATAATGGGACCGGCGATGAAGTCGCTCACGCCGTCGGGGATGACGGTGGTGTAGCGTTCGGGTGAAACAACGTATTGCTTGTAGGATCCCTCGCACATGAGGCCTGTAAGGACGGCACCCGAGCAGTAGCATTCCTTGTCTGTTCGGCAGAGTTCGCAAGATCCGCAGGTATCTTGGATAGGCTACGTGTGATCAGCGTGATGCTTTCGGGTGGTATAGAGGTTGACGGTTGCCGTACCTTGAGACCAGCTCGCATGCCCGGCTTCAGCGTCTTGACGGCGTCTCCCACTTTTACGATGACGCCTGCGCCTTCGTGGCCTGCACACTTTGTTCCCATTTCTGACATCTTGGGCAACGCCCAATCATTCAACATGAAGTGGATATCCGAGTGGCAGATGCCCGTGGCGTTGAGCTTGATGAGGACTTCATTCGGCTCTGTGCGTAGTCAGTAATTGGCTTTCTGAAGTTTCGCGGTAGTCCACAAGAAGTGTGGGATGGTGTGCATACTGATCTCGGGTACCGGTACCTCTTGCACCTCGACGCGGAAATCTGGTCCTTCGTTCACCACGACGCCGGCCTTGCCTAAGGAAAGGGTCAGCATAACCTCAAAACAACGTAATCCGGTTCGCTGAAGTCCGAATGTATCAAAATACCTAAGCAGCAATTGCAGGTAGAAGTGAGGCACAGGGGGCACAAAGCTTCGCATGCGGTCATACGTACACATCTTCGGGATGTCATAGACGGGGGTCTTTTCTTCTGTCATGATTGCGGTTGGTTCGGACTTCGGGGAAAGTAAATTGGAAGCCTGGTGGAAGGGGCTGTAGATTTTTGATAAAGTGAAAGGATGGTGTAGTGTCGTCTTTGAAAGAGCAATCCCCCTCTTTATAATCAGAGCTACTTCCGTCCCACTACGCTACTCCCGCACCACACTACCCCACACCCACATTGTCATACGTCCTAAGACTCTCGAAATGTGGTTCAAGCTTCCATCAACCCGTCCGGCGAGCTACGGCGTGTACCAGCAGCCTCGGTCTGCACAAAGCTCCACTCATATGTGTAGGTGTGCCGAATCGGAATCGCTGAATCGTGTCAAAGGCGCGGAACATCGCCGCATGCCGGCCAAATGCTGCGCTACACAAACCGTTTCTACGGTCCGTTCGATCTAGTATCCGACTGTGGGGTATAGTGTGGGCTTGGTGGTGCGGGGTTGCGTGACGTCGATTGTTAGTGTCGGAACGCGGAGGAGCTTGCGGAATGGTGTTCCGTGACAGCACGTGATGGCGAGACTATATATGGTGTGGCTACAGACGTATGGACGTATGATGAAGTCGAGTATAGTTTAGTTGAATTGATAAGCTCTGACGTTTGCGAGAGCCTACAAGCAGTATAAGAACGTGACGTGGATATATACCGCTCTTAGCTCCGTGCAACTACCGGGTGCCAGACGTATATTCATCAACTTGAGGCTCACATCGAGGAACTCGAGATGTAACATGCAGCGCAGAACTATCATCCAATTGAGTACAAGTAGGGAGCCGACAAGATCGTGTGTTCAATTGAGGCCAGTGACGTCAGGGTCACTGTGCGAGAGATTGAGATGGATGATAACGTCGCGCATCTTCCGTCCGACTACGTCCGACTACGCGGATAATTTTTGAATGACGTGAGGGTAGCACAACTTGCAAGTACACAAGATTGCAAGACAAGAAGTTGATCTATTATAGTAGGGAAGAGCTTGAATATCTGTTTGTCCAATTTCGATGGAGCGTTGTCAGCAAATGATGAAAGACTCAACAAAGAGTTGTCACTGGCAGGAAGTGCTGCTTCGTCACATCCAATGGCATGGACGCCTTTACAATGATTGATCGGCTATTCGCGTGCCGCACAGCTAGACAATCTTCTCTGTCGTAGTGGGAAACCTGTTTTTAGCAAGTCAATGTCAGTGTTGCCGCACCGGTGAATAGACCGGTGATGCCCTAGATGCCCGACTCTCGTATTCATGTCCTGTAAGCGAGGTCCTCAGCCTCGTCGCCGACGCCCTGAACAACGCATAGCCCCACTATCCATTCGTTCCTCTTTACTGGCTCGATGTTACGTGGTCCTACCTCGATCTTGAGGTGGAAGGACGAAGTACGAAGATGAGTGCGTGGTAATGTGGCTTGGTGCATGCAGATGCAGGGGTGGGATAGCGCAGTTGTGTACCCCGTTGAACTTATGCAGTGAAGCCCAATGGACTAGACGACGAGTGCGAGAAAGATTCAATACCCGCGATCGGTCAAGGTCGGGCGACAAGATGAATGAAGCGGCGCATAACTCGGGAAGGGGTAAGTGGTCCGGCATGCCGATACGGATATCGCTCGGACTGCACTCGATGAGTTGCAGTCTTCAGAAGGGTTCCTGTAAACCGAAAGAAAAAAAGATACAGTTTCCTCATTGAAGAGATGATCCAGGTATCGTACTGAAACGCTTCTGCTAATGAATTTGCACCTGGCTGTGGAATTCAGGCGTCGACTTCACGGACGCTAACCTTTCGACACCCGAAGCACGCGGTCAAAGACGGCTTGTGTGATATGGCCACCCGGCTTGCAGATTCGATATTGTGATGCAGGGTCAACAAGCCCGGTAGGCAAGCTGATGACGCGTTGCTGCCACAGGCATTGACGGCTGATTATCGTCGGTGGACGCGGCTCTCCTTGCTTTTCCTCTGAAGCTTAGCAAGACAAGAAATTCCAGCAACGGACAGTGGGCAACGTGATTGATATGAGGTATGCAGGGGGCGCGAGACAAGCAATGTTCCGCCGTGATCCTGAGTACCGCATAGCTGAACAGTTTGGCTCAATTGATTCCTCACCGGATGGTGGCTGGCCGCATTCCAACATGCATCCTATCTCTGGCGAAGATGTTTGAGGCCAGCTGACGTGCCTTCCAATGGTGACATTTCAACGACAGTATGCATGCATAGACTGGCATATACGGTAAGTCGGCGTCGACGAGAGCGGAATTGATCGCTACGAGCAGACGATGCTCAATCCTTTGCCTGCTCTCCTCCGGCCCCATTAGACGATGTCGAATAGTATCGAGGGTCCGCATGCTGTACAGCCCGTAGTCCTCCGCTCACAACCGTAAGTCTGCCTTGTTGCACCCGACGCTATGTGATGATGGTGTTGGGTGCAGTGAGAATTGGCCCGTGGGTTCAGCGTGATGCTTGTCATGTACCGGTGAGCATGCTGGCAGCGGCACATGTTCGTGCTTTTCAGACAAGCCTTCAACCCCAATGTGAGGGTTCCAGAGCCCAGTAACGTGTTGGGCAGCCAATGAAGTGGATGGTTTTGATTCTTGTAGAGGTGAAGGTGTGCCTAGGGTTGGCGAAACGTCCTTTTGAATCAACCTTGTCGACAGTGGATAGCCTGGTGAGGTTTCCCCCGCCCGCTAGGAAGGTTGTAACGACAAATGGTCATAGGCCAGCCCGTTACGGGAGCATCTCCTGCTACTCGACGGTCAGCACTCCCTTTGACAAGGCGCGTAACCCTCCTGTCGCGTAGACTTCCTTGCGCTGTATGCCATACCCAGCATAATCGTCCACGGTATTGCCTTTACAAAGACCGATCGAGCATAATTGTTGTGAAGAGGTGCAGTTGTCATCGGTGTCGGTAAGTCTATACTGTCTTGAAACGGGTCATTAGAACAACAATGTCACTAAACCTGCGTTGCTCTTAGCGTCGAGAGTCATGGCTGCACCCACGGAACAGGCAGCCACGGTCACAGCATCGATAGGCAACATTTCCAGTCTCCTTGCTATGGTCATCGGACTGCCCGCCGCTGTGGTTGCCATCATCACGCTCGCGAAGCATGTGAAGTGTCGTCGTCGAGCCTCGAATGGTGAGTTGAGCTCTCTTTGGATGATGGATGTGGATGGTCGCTGTAGATAGCTTCGGTGATATCGATTGGAAGGGATGTTCTTGACCAAGAGCGAGACATCTCGATGGCGGGTAAGGTCCGTAGCGGCATACTAAGAGCAATTCGTCGTCTAGTAACCGCCTCGACCTGACTGAGCCGCTTTGTGACAGCCTAGCATATACATGTGCATGCCACTGACTCATTCAAGTGCGTCGGGCTGAGCGCCGGAGAGATCACAACGGCAGCATGAATATTTTCTTGCGGCCCGAGACAGATACCATAGAGTCTGCGTTGGAAGGTATGTGAGAAGATAGTTGTTCAAGTGCAGACAAGACTAACTATGAGAAAGAAGGGTGGTTGGAGGATATTACACTTACGTCGTTGAATGAGGACATGGCTGATGAAGCCGTTTGGTTACCAAGTCGTGCGTACCATCCATCGTGGCGAGCGTAGGAATACTTGGGAGATAGGACGGAATGGACTTTGCTCGATCGTGTCATGACCACAATCACCACAATACCAGAGCAACGCAAGGGAGGGATGCAAGTCTTGATAGATGAATGCAATACCAGTGACAAGACAAGCGGTAGCCGTTGTAAAGACAAGTGGGAAGTGAGAAAGGGCAACTAGGAAGCGCATCACGAACAGGAAAGGGCAATGATCCATATAAGAGATATGTGGGCAGGGGCGTAGCGTTCATCGGATCGAGACACCGCCTGAGAATGACGCCTCGTCCTGCGACCTGATGTAGGGTTGACCATAGGTCCACCGGACGAATCGACGTTCTCCGTGAGTGTCCCGCAGTTGGCGCACGGTCCCCTCCGAGTCCCCGGAGTCCCACAAGGGGTTGGCCGCCTCCAGCCATGCCCGTGGGCTCAAGCTTTCATATGCAGGTAAAGATGCAGGTGAACCTGATCGCAGAAAAGTGTTCACCGGAGGCGGGCATTTAGCGAATCATCGTTGTCGCATGCAGTGGGGCTGCTCTTGATTTCGCCAGGATCGCATGGCACAAGGCGTCTTCCGGACCGTTCCCACATCATTCAGCTGTTGCTAAGAGGGGCGTGGCTTGGGAATGTGGTCCGTGACTAAACGAATCGAGACACCGTTATGTGCACACGTCCGTACGTCGAGGGACGCGGCCAATTCGTATGATGCCTCGCAGAGCTCACCGAAGCCCCGTTTTAGTTTCTTAGCGTGAATACACCGTCTGCCACCTCATGCCGCATGCAGGCTGTGTAAACGAGCTACGTTGGCCAGAGTGGCAGCCAGTCGCAGTCTTCGCAGTCACTTCCCAGTCGATGCATGCATCGGTCATACTCACACCGTACTTGAGGCCATCGTTGCCTGTCTTAGGCACTTCTTGGTTGAACTTGGTAGGCTGGTTGACAAAGTGGCGATTCTGGCTGTGGTTCAGAAGCGCGTTGAATATTTGTAAGGAAGTTGACAAAATTCGCTCAGAGGGGTCTCATTGTATCCCGTCTCAAATCGCCCACGATGTTCTTGTTGCCACAAGCAAGGTCCCACGGGTGGTCGATGGGTTAGGTTTAGAACGACACGCACTGCTCTCACAGCGACTTGGCAGTGCTGCCATCTTACCACGGCAAGCGACAAAGTCAATAGGCTCGCGTTTGCGATTGTAAACGCACTCCGGGTGCAGGCGGTTCACGTTGCATGGCGCACGCAATCGCCAGGAATGTCTGAGGATTCCCAACCCCATATTGACACAACCCTAACCCTAACCCGCTGGGAAAAATTCAATTTGTAGTATGAGCCGACTATTAGTATGCTGAAGCGAAGAGTCAGCTGCTAGATTACCGATTTACGACACTGAAGTAGCACCTGCGCACTTCCGAGGTGCTCGACATCATTGCTTTCATGCCAACCCTTCGCCATGTCAAGCTAGTAAGTCAAGTCGTATACCTTTGTAGCTACTAACACTTTGTCTAGATGACACCGATACCCCAGAACTTGTCTCCTACGCAAACCATTAGCTGCGAGTTTGATTTGAAGGCCAGATGCGTAGGCTGATTGCCAGATGTGTGCAAAATACTTCAAATTGCGACCGCGAATTGCCAGGCTTCTACCGGTAAGGTAACTTTTAAGGGCATATACTCATGAAACATGTATACGATTGCGCCAGAGACTTCCATCGGTAAGACGCCCTTCTCAAACACGACCGCAAGCGCCATCCACAGTAGGCTGACGAGAACAACACGGTGGACGCCTAAGATATATGGGAGATGCTGCACTCGGCGCAATGCGACTGTCTCTTATTACAGTACCACAAGTCGCATAACCTGCACCGAAGGCACCATCTTCGCAGCCACCGCATTTCTTCCAACTTCTCAATTCTCGCGCAGCTACGGCTTTCATACCTCCAAACTACCAAATGACGGGCAACTCTACGTGGAAAAGCGAATAATGAGAGGCTACAAGAGCAGTGGCAGTACCGAAGCGAGGAGAAGGACCAAGCCCGCCGTTGTCACTGTTTGCGCCTGAGCCTACACCAACCCCGAACATGACATGATGGTTGGTCAACTGCTTACCATTTCCCTTGAATTGAGCTATTGAATCTGTTGCCGTCTGTTCAACACCTGGTCTGTGAACGTCCGACCTGTCCCCTACTCTCTGCGGAAGAATGGATGCTATAGAGCCGTAGACCTGACGACACCGTGATGAAAAACCTTCCACTGCAAGATATCACGCATTGTCGATACTACAAGCGTGTACAAAGTAGAGCCTTGAGGTCTCTCGTATTGTTAGTACAACTGGCAACTGTCTGCAGAGCGCTGTCTATGCTCCACGGGTTGCTCACAAGTGCTGGCCAAGTTGGACAAGGGTAGAGAGGAACGTCATAAGAGCAGAACCGGTGGCGCCAATAATTATCGAGATACAGTTATCCAAGGTATACACATTTTCAATCCAATCCGCTAAAGAACTCCCAAAAATGGGCTCCCATTGATATCCCTACTCGCCCGTCGCTCGCCACAGGCCTTGAGCCCGCTGTCCGCCAGCAACCAACCCACAAAGCCCCATCCATCCCAAGTTCCATCCCGGGATTCCACCACTGCTACTGCTGTAGTGCAAAGCCATAGGGAGCCACGCACTCGCAATGACCAAGTCCATCCACCACTTCGCATCCACCTTCTTGTCTTCCTCGTCTTGGTAGGCAGCAACAGCCCTACCGTCTTGCTGCATCTTCTTCCGCGCCTCGCGCCTCCTCCTTTCGAGCTGTGCTTCTCTCGCGAGGCGTAAGAAATCGCAGGACACGCCGCTGAGCCAAAAGCGGTACGCCCAAAGGTATACCCGTGCCGTCGAGGGATCCCCCCGGTTGATCCTCGCAATAAAGCTAGAAGGTACAGCCGCACAATCCGCCAACACACTAACGTTCTCTAACGCCTGATACGTCAAGTAACTGCTCGCCTGCAACGTCGCAATGCGATGCAGCACTTTATCAGCGCCCGGTTTCGGCCCCGCCAGTAGCGTCCTCAGCCACGCATACAGCGGGAAACAACCCAACAGGCGCAATGTAGTGCGGCATTTTGAGAGGAGCGCGGCGAGAGCGGCGACGGGTGGGAGGCCAGCGGCGTCAGTTACGACGAGGAGTGCGCTGTGGGGTTTTATGATCGTCGAGGGGGCGGCGAGGAGCCGGCGGACGAGGTCGGGCAGAGACGGGAGCTTTGGGTTCAGATAGGCGAGGATGTAGAGGACGTAGTTTGAGGTTGAGAGGAAGGCGGAGAGGCCGCCGGGGGTAGAGATGAGTCTGTGGTGTTGATTAGTGTGATACTCTCGTTATTCTGTATCAAGGCAAGTGGATGTGAATATCGGACTGTATAGCCTACTTGTTCAATCGCAGTAAGATGCGGTCCAACTGCTTCACAGCGGATAGCGCACTATTCGGTGCGGAAACAATCTTTGAAGCTACACGGTCGGATGCTTTGTCGGCGGCTTGCGGCGTGGGCGCGCCGGGTTCTGCGTTGTCATCGGCCATGGTGTATTGTTTGAGGCTGAGTTTCGGGCTGAGGAAGGATAGAAGGAAAGTGTGGAGGAGCGAGTGCTCAGTGCCGCGCAGATGTCGGATAGCTTCTCCGCGCGTTACGTGTGATGGCGAGGGTATGCCGTTGTCCCGAGGTCCCTCGGCCGGAAGACAAGAGTGGTGTGATTGGCGGAAGAGTAGTATTACCACGCGAAATGCGGGGGACTCGAAATATTCCGGAGCGATGATTGGTTACATTAATGCATATTTCAATAATGTCACCGCTGTCAACGATCCCACACCGACGGCAATGAAGAAGTTCACGTATCATTGATTCAACTTTCTAGTCATATCTATATTCCCTGATCACATTCGAAACGAGTAATCCAAAACCAAGGTTAACGCCATCGGAAATCTTTTCAGACCTCACCAATCCACGTTGCCAGTCTGTACGGCATGGAGATCAGTCGGGGAAATGGTAGAGGAGTAGCTTTACACACCTCGCTGGTCTTACAACATCTTGCAAATGCTATTTCTTTCTAGCTCAGGACTGAATGAGCATCTGAATACCTCATGCTACCCTCATCAACGCGACGAATATTTCATATGCAAGCCTAATCGCACACGCCTTATCATCGGGGTGAATCGTTGTGCTTGTCGAATGGATCACTTCTGCCCGTGGGCCAGTGACATTGTAGGCGACAATAAGCACGCTTCTTTGTTCTTTGTTGCTTTCCTTGGAGATGTTCGAGTTCATTCATCATCGCGTGGACAATGTCTCAGACAGTATTTAATTACATGACTACATCACCAAGTCTCCCCAAGTGACTTACAGACAGCGATAGTCACTTTCCAACTGTTCATCAACATCCGGATAAAGCAGAACAGCAATACACAGCACGCCAGCACACCCGAAATCATGTCGCAAGCCGACAAGCCCGTGAACCAGTTCCGAATACCACAAACAACTGCAGCACTTAGCAATATGAACTACCTATACGATGTCGGATGTGCATGCGGCCAACTTCTCCGTTCCATTCCATCTCTGGTAACATCCCATCTCGACGAATCGGCAGAGTTCCACAACAAGCCGCGACCCGCTCTCATTTCCACAGCAGAGTTCACATCCGCTGTAGATGCGCACATCCGCTTTCTCCGCATTCGCCACGGCTGTTCCGAGAGGTTTCCCGACGACATCGGACTCGACCGTAAGGGCCGTAGTCGACGGCGAACGTATCGTAAGCGCTACATATCAGAATTGGAAGCGTGTTTCAAGAATGCACTGCGCGAGGCGTTAGGTCCCTGGATGGGGGAGTGGACTGAGGTACAGACTGAGAATTTCAACAAAGGCGTAGATAAGAGCTTGACTGGGATGATGTGGTCGAGGTACCCTGCAACGAATGTTTGCCTGGAGGCGGGCAAGGATTGCTGGGCAGTTTGGTTGCGTGGCAGGTGCGAGGAATTGGGAATACGAGAGTCGAAAGCAGGGAGGAAGGTATTCGACGAGAGTATGTTTCCATGGAAGCTCGAGACTCTCGAAGACATGACAAGCAAGAGTGACGGGTATCGGAGTGGAGTATCGTGAAGGGAGACTGTCTTTAGGCTGCTACTATTAATTGCATTGTTCGAAGTGGTATGTCCATGGTCGAGGTTGAGTGCTTGAGCACCTCTGTCATCTCAGAATATTTCTCAGCCATGTCGTTGTCGTGTTCCTCGTTGTTCGGGCGTCGATTGAGCATGTCTTTCAGATGTAGTGTGAGGAGAGGTGGGTCAGCAAGCGGGGCAAGAACAATGGTTCTCGACCAGGGTCCGCTGCCAAGCAGTGCGCAGTGCGCAGCGCGTTGAAACGCCGCAGAGCACCCGAAACTCGACCTCACCCTCGCATCCCCGCGGCGCAGGCTATAACAGGGGCCGACATCTTCTTTGGACACTATTCCTAACACTTCCCTTCCCGCGCACCGCAATCATGGCCGGCCGCTTCGTCAGAGCCTCCAAGTACCGTAAGTGGTGTCGCGCGAGCACTTCAGCTGCTGACGGCTAACAATCTTGTGCAGGCCACGTCTATGGACAGGGCGCGAAGAAGGTAACTTAGGCGCTGCTCGAGCTCCGGATATGCGTGGGCTTCGCGCTGATATGCAATGCCCAGGAACAAAGCTACGATAACCTCCGCATCTCGAAGAACGCGTGGGACACCAACCTGATCAAGGCGAACCCGGAATATCTCTCAGTCAATTGGGAATCTAGCGGCGGAGGCGCCTTTGCCGTCATCCCCATCAATGAGAAGGGGCGCGTGCCCGAGCAGATACCCCTCTTCCGCGGCCACACGGCCGCCGTCCTCGACACCGACTGGTAAGAATGAATGAGGCGGGAGTGAGGGGCAGTGCTGATTGAATGCAGGTCTCCGTTCAACGACTCGCTCATTGCGTCCGCGTCCGACGATGGCAAGGTCTTTATTTGGAAGGTGCCCGAGGGCTTCAGTCTCCACACCGACGCCGAGGAGCCTGCCGATGTCTCCCCCGTGCTCAAGCTCGGCGGTCACTTGAGGAAAGTCGGACACGTCCTTTTCAACCCCGCTGCCGACTCGGTCCTCGCCAGCGCGTCCGGCGACTACACAGTGAAGCTCTGGGACGTTGAGGCTGGCCAGGCCAAGCTCACGCTCAAGCACAAGGACATCGTACAGTCGCTCTCCTGGAGCCATGACGGCGCCCAGCTCGTCACCACCAGCCGTGACAAGAAGCTCCGTGTGTGGGATGTGCGCCAGGAAGCCCCCGCCATCGAAGTGCAAGGTCATCCGGGCGCGAAGAACAGCCGCGCTGTCTGGCTGGGCGACCATGACCGCATTGCCACCACCGGCTTCTCGCGCATGAGCGACCGTCAATTGGCTCTGTGGGACGCGCGTAAGCCGGGCGAGCCCATTGGGGGCTTCACCATCCTGGATTCCATCTCCGGTGTCTGCATGCCCTTCTGGGACGACGGAACACAATGCTTGTATCTCGCTGGAAAGGGCGACGGCAACATCCGCTACTACGAATACGAGAACGACAAGTTTGAATATCTGTCCGAGTACAAATCGGGTGAACCGCAGCGCGGTGTTGCATTCCTGCCCAAGCGTGGCATAAACCTACACGACAACGAGGTTCTACGCTGCTTCAAGACAGTCAACGACGGCTATATTCAACCCGTGTCCTTTATCGTTCCCCGTCGCGCCGAGGTACGTTCAGAAGATGACAAGTGCACATGGGAGCTCTATTAATTGTCTTCCAGATGTTCCAGAGCGATATCTACCCGCCTACGACCGGCCTCAGGCCGGGTGTCAGCGGAACTGAATGGTTCGGCGGTAAGACCGCGCCGCCTCCGAAGATCTCGCTTGAGAGCGTCTACGATGGTGATGCGCCAAAGGAAGTCCCGGCAGAGTACAAGGCACCAAAGCCATCCACGCCTACCGTCACCGAGCCCCCAAAGCCAACTCCGGCGGCGGCTCCCGCTCCGCAACCAGTGGCTGCGCGAGGACCGGCCCCGACTATGAGCGACAACAAGGCATCACTCGCATCCCAGGCCAGCAAGTTCGCCGACAAGGACGAGGAGTCGTCTGACGATGAGACAAGCAGCTTTGAGGAGGTGTCTAAGCCTGCCGAACGCCATCCTACCACGGCTGCGAGACAGGAAGAGAAGGCTCGTTCCCCTGTCATAACCAAGGAACCGGAGCCGCGGAAACCCTCTCCGGAACCGACGCCCGCACCCGCGCGAACAACACCTTCTCAGCCCACGCCAGCCCCATCAGCATCTGCTTCTGCGCCTGCTCCGACCGCATCTGGTGCCGCAGCTGGACTGAAGGACTACCTCGCCGATATCAAATCTACACTGCAGCAGCAGAACCAGGTGCGTGCCCAGATCTAACTTAAATTCAGGCGAGAGCATCTACTAACATTTCCAGGTCATGTCCGACCAATCCGACCAGATTGCCCTTCTGATGCGCGAAGTCAGCCAGATGAAGGTTAAGCTCGGCCAGCAAGGTTCCGATCGTGAAAAGGACGAGCGCATCCGGGAGTTGGAGCTCGAGCTCGAAGAAGCGAGGTCTTGATCGAGAAACTGAAGATGCCATGTACGCTGACGATGCTGTAGTCAGGTAGAAGGACGGATTACGACGAGATTGAGGCAAAAGCGATGGATCGGTACTCCACTTTGACGACGCTTGGACATGATACAGGACAGCGCTACAATCGGCAGCGGAAAGGCAGGGTATGCGTGCGTTGGACCGTGTGTTTGATAGCGTTTGGGAATGCCATGGTGTTGATGTTTGGCTATGAGCAACTTTTGTGCATAGGTACTAAAAAATGGATACCGTTACCTCGAGCTCTCGCCTCGTCTCTATTTACCACTACGTCGCGGAAGATTTCGGCTGCACAATCTTGCCAAAGCAAGATGTTCGACGTATATAAAGCGGGTTAAGCTAGACGCGCAATCGATAGCGTCACGGGTGACGACGGCTCACAGACATTAGATTGGAGCCTACGAAGCGTGGCGGAGATGAACGCAATCTTGGGCAAAGGTAAGTCTAGTGAACGCATTAAAATAGGACCTTGCTAAGCTTTTTACGACTCGCGCTAACGGTTAAGCTCGCGCGTCGCTGATGTTCATCGCAATCTTGATGGCGCCAGGACTCGGGTTTTTGGGTTCGGATCCCGACGGGTGATCTGTTCTAGACTTTGGAAGGCTAGCGATGCGCCGTGAGACCATGAGATTCGACAGAGAAGCTTCGAACGGAGTTGCAAAGATTCAGTCGCGAGCCTGGGTGTTGGCATACAGGAGGTGAGCGTTGGTGTTATGCCCAGGACCTCCTTAATGTTTACAGAGAGCGGATTAGGCAAGTTGCTGGATCACAATCCTTCGCTTCGCACCGGGTAGCCGCAAGAGGGACATAGCGCTTCGACACAATAGCGCTTCGACATCTTGGTCTTCGTCAAACGACTAGCGTGGTCGCGGGTCGCGCTATGGAGCCGCTTTGGGACTTGGATCTGGAACAGTCTAGGGGGACCCGGGACGGAGGCTTGTTCCTGCATATGGCGGCGCGAGTATAAAGCGTGCGTTGGGACTCGGAAGGGACGCGCTCTCTTTCTTCACCCTCCACAGTCCTTTACGTACTTAATACCTTACTTAATTTTACAGTCTTTTTGCTGTAGCCACTCGTTGTTACCCACACACCACACCTACCAACTTCCAATCCTTAACCAACTTTCAAAACCTATTTCAAACGCCCCAAAACCGCCGACATGCTTTCCCAACTCTTCACCCTTTCGGCCATCGCCACCATCGCCCTCGCAAAGACCGACTACGAAGGCTGCACCTCCTCCACCACCGTCGTCTTCGGCGGCGCCTCAGTCATGTACTGGGACCCGACCAACGGCGAGATCTGCCAATACCTCGACTGCGGCGGCGGTCGTGCGCCGCCTAAGACCACCGTCCCCGGTTGCGGTTCGTACGAGGGTACGGAGACATACTCGCCCAGCTACCTTCCTGGCTGGGGTGACATGACCTCGTCTGCTACCGCGCCTGGTACGACTGCCACGGGATACCCTACTGCACAGGAGTCTTCGACTGAAGTGTACTCGACTACTGTTACGCCCTCTTCGGAGTTGTACTCGACCACTATTCCGGCAAGTGAGGTATACTCGACTACCACTCCGGCAACCACCTTGATTACTGGTGCGCCTGTGCTTCCTAGTGCCAGCGGAACTGGTAGTGTTTACCCTACTGGTAACGGCACCACTGTTGAGAGCCCCACGCTCTCTACTTCCAGCGGGCCGGTCGAGCAGACTGGTGGTGCGGGTGTGGCTGGGGCCAAGCAGGCCGTTGTTGGGTTGATGGCTGGTGTGTTTGGATTGGCTATGTTGTAGATTAGAGATTATTGAGATAGGAGAGAGGAGGAGATGATGGAAATGAAATGTTGAAGATTCACATACATCTGCTTGAACGGTGCAACAGTGCTCTTGCCGTCCTTAATCGGGTCTCTGTGCTTGTCTTTGAAAATCTATAGCGTATACTATTGGACGGAACAGCCGGATTGATGATTCGAACTATGGACTGTGTGAACTGCTGCTGATGACGCGCCGTGGATGACTACCCTAGAGAAGGCTTTCCCACACATAGCTGTGTACACGGGTGGGTGAGCGCCGAGTAATCCAGATAGTCACACGCGTCGATGATACAGCATGATTACCAAGAGATTCCGTATGACCGAATCGGTCGTTTTCCAGGTGCTTTCTTCTGAAGTTCATGACTTACCTGTTAGTGATCTGTCTACGGTCAACACAGAGGAAACCCCCGAGTCCGTAGAACGCTGCAAAACCCTACCACTACTCGTTCTCTGCCCCTGCAACGGTCCAACTTAACGTTTTACAATTTGCATCTTATAGGCAGTCGGCTTTGCTGGTCGCTGAGTTGGTGCTTGAGGGAGTTGAATGCCAGAAGTGGCTGTGTAGCTGTGGCTGTGTCGCAACTATATGGACGAAAATGTGCCTCGCTCACGCAAGTTGATCGATCGCGGAGTGGACACTACAGATCTAGCTGTGTGTCGTTTGCTCGGAAGCAACAATGTTTCAAAACTTCTATGTATTGCTTTTCATTAGCTACTCATCTCAAGTTGATGTGTCGCCTGTCGTTGACTTTGCACCTTGGAGGCCCGTGACCGCCAGGCGCCACCCCCAGAAAGCTTCGTCCGCCCCTTAGGGAAGTGCCCCTTTCTTTTGGCAGCGCAGCGTAGAAAATAACTGCTGGATACATCCATAACGATCGCGGTTCGGTTTCGATGCAAGCCGATCAATCTCGTTGCGTAGGGCTCTTAGGCACCTGGTGGTGTTTTGTGGGGGCATGCTGAGAGTCGCCGCGAAGAGGCAGAGACAACGTCAACCGCTACTACAGCCACATGCACTCCGGCGTAAGAGTGCTCGTTCAGCTGAGTACACTGGACCAACCCGCTTGAGAAATGCCCTCGATGGGAGAAAGTAGTCCTCGTACGCCGACGATGCCTGGTCCCATTGATGTCGACCTCGTGGCGTGACTACAAACATGACACCACGCGAAACAAACCTGGTGAACCTGAGACTGCCAGATCACGGCTTAAGGTCATTAAGATCTCTCTCTTTGAATGAGTGTGCCGGCACAGCGAACCCGAATCGTTAGATACTTCCACTAATACAATAGTTCAGCTCGATAATTGGATCAGCCTGCACTGGGGGTCTGCGCAGCCGACCCCGCGCCACCGTTTGAAGGTCAAGTCATCCTGTGATGTCCAGCAGGACCGCGCGCATATAAGAACATGGTTGTCCCGCTGTTAAAGGGACTCCTCCCAACGCCTCCCAAGGCTGACTTGGCGCCTCGCACGTCTGTCGCAACAACCTCGCATTATTTTCTACTCGAACCTTCTTTACACTCTATCTTCCACTGGTTCTATTTCAACAACCTTTAGGCTATCTTCTACCGCATGCTTCACCATATCATCTCGATACCAAGAAGCACGAGTCATCGCTTGCCCTTCGAATGATCTCCCGTCTCAGGTTTCTACACCACCCCACACACGTTGCTCATCTTCGATTAACACACCCAAGTCGCTAAGTCGATGCATACCTTCATCGTAAGTGGGCGTCGCGTCGCTTCGCGCGGTACCTCCCTCACCACTCACGCTTCCCTGCAATCCCGTCCACGAAATCACCGGTATCCGACAACTCGAATACAGCGCCCGATCCGGGACTCGTGGCAACGTACCAGAACGTTGGTTATTAGAGGTTGGAGGTGAGTGAGATGATCTTCTAGAAACTTATATTATCAGCTACATGCGACGGTTACCCAGCCTCGCATTATTCTTACTTTCTGGCAACTCTGCTCCGATGGCATACTGCTGCCCAATTGCCCGGCTCACGTCCGCTAATAATTTCGTTAGCTGAAGCCTGCACATCGCACAGTTGGGATATCCCTTTCAACGACTGACCGGACTGTATCTGGCATTGGAGTCTGATCCAACGCGCCAACATTATGACTGCTACCGCTGCCGCCGGAACTCCGATGACCACCGCAACTACTCCAGCGACGTCGCCCACTGATGCCACTTTGTTTGCCATCTCACCGCCAAGCATCAGTCGATAGCTTCAAGCAACAAGTCTCTAGAGGCATTAGCGTTGCCACGACCACCCTCTCCCAACTCATCGCACATGTAAAGGTCGGGTCGACATACAAATCCTCGGCAACTGGGACGTTTACCAATGCTGTTCAGCAGCTCTACACCCTAGATTCTATAGTCTGGGCTGGCTTCGATGGCGGAAAGCTGCCCAGATTCCTCTAACAACCGTAGACCGACCCTTATCTGTCGGCGCTCCTAACTGTTCGCGATGGTTTGATCAATAACCTCAAGACCGGCAACGATACTGGTAGCGATATCAAGTTGCGGGGTAGCTGTCGCCGGCTGCAGGTCAGGCTCGCCAGCGACCACATTACAAAATCCGATCCACCCGCAGCTCACCCGTACTGCCTCCTGCTATCAGCACTACACACACCAATTACATGGGCCAACCGTGCTGACTAGGCCATGGCTAGTCCCGGAACGTTATTCATCTATTCCAGCATGCCGATTCGATACCCTGGACGAAGGACGTCAAAGCCTCCGCGAATAGAAAAAATACATGCAAGAGATGGCGAGGAGACAAACGAGACCATAAGATCAGGATTCGTTGATACGGACCAGATGCTACCTACTCGTCGAATCAACATCCAAAAGACCGTGATCAAGCATCGGAGCAGCCGATACCGCATGAATCCCTCGTACCGCAGCAAGTCCCACAAGAACTATGGGGTCAGCGTGACATCAGCTTGAAGAGAATCGTCCTCCCGATCGCCTTCGCAAACACAGGCCCAGATGGGCCGGCTGCTTGACGTGGCTCTACAAAAGCCTTGGACAGCGTGCATTCGCTGCCATATGACTGCAGCATGCAATGTCCGGTGAACAGTTCGCTCTTCCTTGCTCTGCACGGTGTAAGGTTTGGCACATTGGATACCAGGCTGATGCTTTAGACACTTTATTACCCTCCACATAGACGTTGGACCGAGGCATTCGGATCCGCTTTCATTGAGTGTTGCGAACGGCTTGGGAGCGTCATTACGGTCGCTCAATGACGCCTGTGTGCTCCGATTGAGATCGTAGAGACTTTCACGACCGCTTGGTACATTCTACCTCAGGAATACCCCGAATTATTTCACGGCGCAACTAGTGGTCTACAATATCGCCACTGTAATCAGGAGATTCTCGATGTCGCTTCCTGCCTTCGAATCAGATTTCTCTGAGGGCTAGATCACGTCGCTATTGTTAATCCATGCCTCAACGTTAAGGGTATCGCCCGAATTGCAGACGTAAATCTTGATTTTACCGGAAATCTGACCGGCTGGCGATGAAACCTATCGATTGAGAGAGCAAGGGCAATGCGAGGTGAGGTGATGCGGTGCGTATTCAGCAAGGCTGAGAACATGCATACGTGGCGTGGTTTGCAGGAAACATACCTGGTATTGATCGGATCATTGGGCTGCGGTCTTCAGCACGGGTGAGCGCATTGCTGCCACAGCGTAAGTCCAGCTGACAAGAGAAACTGAAAATTTAGACTTGCGCAGACGCTTAGCCGGGTCATAGAGCCTAATTTTTGTTCATAGCGTACCAATGCAGAGGGGAAAAAGGTCCTAAGGTCGTGATACGAAGTCGTTGCCTGTCACTCTACGTAGCTCAGCTAGACGGGGCTCAGTGCGTTGCATTAAATCAGAACCTTTCACTGTCTCGAAGATGCGACGTGAATTATACCGCAAGGAATAACACGCTGCAGTGTATGGAGAACGGACAAGGCGAAGCTTAAGCGGTTTCGTTCGACGGTGCAGTGTTTCTGAATGCGTGGTCTGGATACATTGGAGGGAATACGCTTACTAGAAACCGTTCCGTTAGACGTACCAGCACGATGGGACGGGTCCAGTAACATCTCGTATGCTATTACGGCTTACTTAGCGCTCAGACGTCCAATGAGGTAACGTTAGTGGATACACGACTCAGCCCCAACCTTCCACGTCCACATTGTCTACGTGAGAATCTTCCCTTGATTCAACTCCTTGCGACGGAGATGGATTCTGCCTACCCCACTCATAGCTGTCCCCACTGCCGAAGACTGGTACTCAGCGTACCGAGAAAAGCGAGGGTTCCCTGCGACTATGACATGTATAAGTGGTCCGAGCAAACCAGCATCAGATGTGACCATACCACGGTTAGAAGTGCTTTGGACGACGGGTGCCCATTGTATGTTTCCCTGGTGAAAAATTACTCACGACTGGGTAGAACGCTAGATGATTTGCTGCAAGGAAACATAGTAATAGTTCAGAACTGGAATGCTGTGGACGACCGGAGTGGATACCCTGGCTGCCTATTGTTACTGCTCTGCTGGGAGTTCGAAATGTTTTTGTTAGACGAGAACTCTCCATGGATAAAGTTTGCGCTATTTGCGTCTGCAGGGGCACTTCAAACGAAACGTGAGTATGTCTTGAAAATACATGCCTTCGTGCAGGATCTAAACTTCGATTCCAGAAGATCGTCTCCTACTGAGACGCCCGATGAACACGCAGCCCCGTAGCAGATATACTTACCAGCTCGCACGCACTTGGATCGATGAGTGCATCAGCTCGCATTGCCATCCTGTGGAGACTATACCTTTTCAGCCGACCCGCCTCCTCTATATCGACTTAGTAGACGGCAGTTACATCGTCCGTCTCATTCATTCTTCGACTGCCTCATGGAACGGAAGTCAGGCTCAATACGTGGCATTGAGCTACTGCTGGGGAGGCGATCAACCACAAAAAATGACTACATCAAAGTATAGAGCATCAAACGGCATGGTACACTTTGATGATATGCCCGCAACGATTCAAGACGCAATTACCGTGACATTCGGAATGGGATTTGGCTTCTTGTGGGTAGACTCATTGTGTACGTGAATCCCAGGTACAAACTGCGTTGTGGCCGCGGAATAGTACGATCTCTACCCCTCAGGAATTTATACCCTTTTAGATGGGCTCTGCTGACTTTTGCACTTTAATTTCCAGGCATAATGCAAGACGATGAAAAAGACAAGAGCCATGAGATATCTCTTATGCCCGAAGTGTACAGCCATGCGGTCGTCACAATTGCAGCGTCTGTAGCAAGCTCAGTGCAGGACGGCTTCCTCGATCGGCGGGCGGCAGTAGACTGCATCTTCCCAGAAATGTGGGCGGTAGATCCCTTAGGTTTCGGGTATGTACTAGGCCTAGTCCAAACGCGGTACGACCATGACACTCTGCCATTGGACACACGGGCATGGGCCTTCCAAGAAGAACTGCTTTCGAGCCGCATCTTGCAATTCCGACATCACCAGATGCAACTCATCTGTCCAAGCCATGGCTCTTTCGTCAATGCCCGAACAGATGGGTGGGGTCCGTTGTACCCGCAAAGGCGTCTGGGGGGCGGAGCTGTTCATGGTCCGTTCAATCCAAATGAAGCGAATCATCGAGGACGCAGTAAACTCATTGACTGCATCCCCGACTCTACCACCGTGGCGCCAGACAAGATTCTCACAAATTCAGGTATCACGACTAAACCCTGGACCGACGCACCGGAACCGCTGTACTCACGAGCGGAATCTTCTATGGATACTCCTTCAAACGCACCGGCTTTCGAAGATTTTTGGCACGAGACGGTCGAGAAGTACACCCGGCGCTCTCTTACCATCCCTACGGACAGGATCCTCGCCATCTCCGGTATCGCCACCAAATTTACAAAGTGGACTACCGATGAAGACTTTTATGTCGCCGGCCACTGGATGTCAATGATAGACAGAGACCTCCTTTGGTGGTGTACAAACCTGAGAGAAAGAAGCAGGAACAGCTTACCGGCTTATCTTGGCCCATCGTGGGCTTGGACCAGTGTGGATACGACCGTAGGGTTTGCGTGGGTTCTGCCACAGAACAAAGTCGAGCACGATGAGCCGGATCACAGAAAACACAGACTAGCATGGGACATACTGAAGGTCCGGGTCACATTGGTGGATCAGAGTGCGCGATTCGGAGCCGTACAGGAGGCGATTCTGGTTCTCAGAGCGCCATCCCAACCCGTCCAGCTTGCAAGAGACACATTGAAAATGTCGTCCATGCAGCCATGGCGGGGAACACAAACGTCAATCAACTTGGGGGTGGATGTGAAGAACTTCTCGTTGAAGTGGGACGAAAGAGATCCGAGATCTGATATTGGCCACTCGATTTATTTTGTATTGTCTTCGCGCGCGATGGGAAAATTCGATGTCAGGGGGCTGATTGTAAGGGAAGTTGGGGGGAAGAGTAAGGGAGGTGTCGGAAGATATGTGCGGTGTGGAATCTTCCAGTGTAACTACGTTTCTCCTGCATGGGCTACGAAGTTCAACGCGTGGATTGATGGGTTCGAGGAACGTGTTCTGGAGATTGAATAGATCCGAGGGCTACGAAACTTCGATCCCTCTTCCTCTACCCTTCACTATCTCAACGCAACCCCCAGCCCCTCAATCCCAGCCAAAACTTGTCTCCCACTAATTCCTGTCCCAACAACCCCAATCTTGTCCCCCAGTCTCACTTCCGTCATTTCCCCACCCTCCGTCAAAACCCTAGTCAGCACATCAAAATCCGCCATCAGAAACCCACTTGTCTCAACATCGCCCCACCCCCACGCAACCCCCTTAACTCCAATCACAAATCCCACAACAAGACCCGCAACACACGTATACGCAATCACCGTTCCCCGACCCGGGACTGAACGAGTCGAAACACGGCAGTACGAGCCCTTGAGCTTATTCTCATCGGGAATGTTGGGCTGGGGGAGAGTACCGATTTCATTGAGTGGGAGAGATGTGTCGATGGCGAGGACGGTGGGTTGGAAGAGGTAGAGGGGCATAGTGAGGGCGTTACGGAGCCAGTCGCGTCCGAAACTCGTTCCCCGCATGTTCTCTCGGAGGGAGTTCCAGAGTTGAATGCCGGTATTTTGGGTTAAAACGTACTGTTGCGCCTTGCGGTCATAGCGAAAGTCATTGTCTGTTTGATTGGGTCGGTAGAAGATGGAACTTAGAGCTCGAAAGAGCGAATCGGCGGTTATGACTTGCGAGACGGGTGTGGAGAGATTTTCGACGGATAAGATGGTGAAATCGGCGCGGGAGAAAACGATGTCGGCGGTCCGCCGATAGAACTTGACATGCATTTTCCAGCCGTAGCGACCGGATAGTGCGGCAGGTTCAAGGCAGGTTCCATTGGGGGCGTACCCGAGTTGGCATACGTACCACGCTGAGACACGTCAGGCATCGTTGTACATGTAGTGACATCGTGTGGGCACTCACCTGCAGCTAGCTCATCGTCCACACCCCTCTCAACAATACACACCAGCGTCGAAAACTCGTTTTTAGCATCGAACCCGCCATATAACACACAATCGTCTTCCATCCCCCACACTGCAACTTCATCCCCGTTCTCTAGATTCCACATCTCAACCATATAAACTGGCGCTTTCTCTAATAGAAACCCTTCTTCATCCCAATCCTCGGTTTTGTTCGTGAAAGGCCACGGACTGACGGTGCCATACGGGCCGGCAAGCAAAAACGCCTCACAGCTGTTGCTCGCCCCACAAGCCTCGCCCACCTCATCCACGGGCCACGCGATAGACCGATCGCGCAACGTGCTTCGGATGAGCTTGGCAATCTCGGGTCCCCATTTCGTATGGTACACTTCTGCGATGCGCGGGTCGTAGGTGGCGAGGCCTCCGGTTACGGACATGCTGAGCGTAGGGTGGCAGACGGGTGTGGGGGAGATGTTTGCTGTCACGGTAATCAGCTGAATGCACCACCCTGCCACCACTGCAGGAAAGCCAATTCTTACCCAGCAGAATGATCCCAGGCCCGGGAATAAGTATGCTCAAAAACACCAACCTCGTCAAACTCCACCTCACCTCCTTCCCATACTTCCACCTCTCCCAAACCGGGACCCTCACTCCACCCTTCCAACGCCGCCACCACTTCCATCTCCTTAGCCCTCTCCACACCATCTTCACCAACGCTTCGAACCCTGTACTACTCAGCAGGCTCATCCAGAGCATCAACCCCATCTTGCCTCTTACGCCTTGCCTCTTCTTCAGTTTCCGCCATGCAAGAGTATCGAAGGCATCTTCGACCGCGAACGCGAACGAGATGTCGCCGACCTTGCCCAGGGCGGCTAAGAGCCAGATGCCATAATCGGGATCCACGCGGCCGAGGGGCGAGAAAAGGGACGGTGCAGTGTATACCGTGTAGAGGGTGAAGCTGTAGATGAGGAGAGCGATGGTGGGTCTGTAGGCGTACTTTAGGACGGCGAGGTGGGGTTGGAAGAATTCCTTGATGGAAGCGAGGTGGAGTTGGAAGCGTTCCTTGATGGAGGCGAGGGTGGATCTAAAGGAGTTTTTGAGGAGTGTGAAGCGTTCCTTTCCTCTCGATCTCCAGCTAGAAGCTGGCTGGGGCGGAGAAGTAGTGCTCGAAACCCCGTTTGCAGCAGGTAGAGTCGACGTGGGAGCAGGAACAGGTGTGCTCAAATTACTCGCTGTTGATGCGAGGGGAAGGAGATTCTGAGTTGAGTTCGCCGCCGTAGTCATGGGCGTACTGCCATTGTTCGGTGTCGACTGCGGCGGAGCTAAAGTTGCGAGCTCGGTTCCATTCGCAGCATCCATCTTCGAAACCAGCACTCATACCATCGCTCCCTCGGGGCACGCATTTCTACGCACCTCATATAAAGGACCATCTACTTGATGAGGCTCCGCCCCAGCTAGGTGCACCATGCCTAGAAGTCTAAATCAAGAATGGATATCAGCCTCGCCTAGCCATGTCCACGGCTGCGAGGTTATACGAATCACCATTGCGATAGCCACTCAGCTGGTTGCGCCACAACAGCCACATATAATGTCGAATGCGCTGTTCTGGGAACAGATCGTCGGAGATAGGCTTCTATTTGTTTTCGCGCTGCGTTGGTGTGTGCTCATATGCGAACGACAGCGAGCGCGTCGACGTTAATGTGGAGATGTGGTGTCTACTAGAGCGGAGTGGAGCAGTGGACACTGACCATGAGTTCGCCAAACATCTAACTCGAGATGCAATGAATTGTATTCTGTTCGCTGTCAGCAAGGTACGAGAGGGTGACGCTGATTTCAGCTGCGTGTGATATAACGATGGCGTTCCTCGTTTCGTCCTCAACTCATGATACCATCCGCCATATGTTCTGAACACGGCAAGCGCATTGCGCAGCCCTCCATCCCATTCAGCTACCCTGGCATTCGATACCGCAGAACCGCTCAAATCACGCATGTCGGCCATCCAACCATGAAAGTCGTCAGCTGTGCCTCTTCAGCAATGGCGTTCACCCCTTGTCCTCCACCCAAGGTTATCATTCGATCATCGATCCACCCTCCAAGAACCCTATCAGCATGGGACCATTGAATCCATGTCCATATCCACACAAGCAAATACAAACAGCCCGATTCCAACTGCCCCTCCTCGTTGACCATTTCCCTCCCCTTCTCTTCTCCTAATCTTCCCAACGAACAATCAAAATCCATCATAATGCTCTCTCTCAATACCATCAACCGTGTCCCACTTGTCCTCCTCCTCACTAATCTGCTATGCCTCGCAACAGCAACAACCCGCCCCGCAAAACGCGTCCCCGCACCCCAAAGCGATTTCACCAACCTAACAATCCAAGACATCTGTGGTACCGACGCCAGTGACTGCGGCGCTGGATGGTGTTGCGGCGGCGGGACTAAATGTCTATCTCCGTCGTCACCATCGGGGGACTACCAGTACGCCATCCTCAGTCTCCTTTTCCACCCCTCAGCACTCCCTCTCCCCCCTCACTAACTTCCCCAGATGCCAAGACCTAATCTACACCCAACTAACCATCCCCGCCGTCGACTACTCGGAATTCAAAGGACTCGTCGAGCAGACTTCTCTGAACTCGTTGCCTGATCCCCTGACCTCGATGGGAATAACTCTTTCCACGGTTCTTCCAACGACGCCTAGCGACTTCTCTGGGCTCCCTACTTACTCGGATAACATCGTGTCTTCTACGTCTTGGGCGACGGCGAGCCTGGAGACGCCGACGTTGGCTAGCGCCGCTGTGACGCGGTCGACGGGCGGTGCGGCGGTGGCTACGGGTGTTGTGGGTGTGGGCGTTTGGGTTGGTGTCATTGGGATGGTTGTTGGCGGTTGAGCTGGGAAGGTTGATAGGGGGGATGGATGGGAATAGTGAGTAATTCGTAAAGATAGGTTAATTGATGCAGGGAATTGGGTATCTGCAGATGAACGCTAGACGCAAGACAAGTACGCGTGTGAAAACCATATCGCTGAAACAACAAACCGTCTAAACCTTTTAAGCCTTACCTCGACGGGGCCAGACTGCAACTCAAAGGACAACGTCACCTTAGCTTCCAGCCCTTCTCTTCTCTCCATATCGACTCCTCCTCACAACCAGCTTCCCCCACCTCCATCAATCATCCTTCTTCAAATAGTTGACCAAATCAACCATCTCGGCCTGCGACATCGCCGAGCTCATAGCCTTGTAAGCTTCATACAGGATCCAGACGGGAAAGACGACCCAGAGCCCGTTGAAGAAGACGAGGTAGACCCAGCTGAGGCTCATTAGCATGTGAACGGTGAGGCAGGCAAGAGTGGAGACATGGTCCGAGGGTAGTGACAACGCGACCCTGTATGAAGTGCTACGGCCCGATATGCAGGCACGATGGGGCTGTTGCATGACAACGGAGAGGCGTATGAGCTGTGGAATGGCGAAGTGCATCTGGACAGCGCACAGTGCTTTTTCGAGGTCGAGTTGGTACCCGAACACCAACACTCGAGATGGGCGTATGCCACCACCACGAGTACCCACGGCAAGAACAGCACAACGAAACGGGCATTCACTTACAGATACATCCAGTTCGACGTGTCCAGATTAGGCGAGCCCGTAAACCACTCCGGTGCGAAAGTCATCCAGCCTGTGTAGCGGTGAAACACGTGTCAGTCGAGCCCGATTGGTACATCTCATCAAAACAACCCTCGACGAGTGGGTACGCCCGAGACACGTCGGACGGGACCCACATGCGCCTCACAGAGTGCCGATGCAGACCGGACGGGAGTAGATAGGGGGGTACATACCACCGTAGATTTCTGCTGTGGCAAGTATCATCATCCAGAACCAGCGCTTGAGCACGCCCTTTCTTTCTTCGCGGCGGAGGAGCTCGCAACACCATACTGTGCACATCATTAGCACACATCTCTCGAAAATTCATCCCTCCGCGCGACGTATCGCCCAGTCGTCCCCCGTCCCCTCCAGTATAAAAAACCAACTCACAAGCCAACGGCGCGCCCACAAACACCGTCAAAAACTCCAAGCTCACGATGCCCAAGTCCACGCCGCCCCACCTCCGATCCGCCTTGCTATACTCCTGCCACAGCCGGGAGAACGGGCCCTCGCCATAACTCGCGCCGTACAACCTGTCCTCGCGGCCCATCCAATACACATCGGGCGGCGTCAACAGCTTGATGCGCGGATGCCGCCGGCTGGCCACATCGAAGCTCGTCGGCAGACTGTAGCTCACGAAGAAGCAGTTGTACAGGAAGCTGCCCTCGAAGAAGAAGTGGATGAGGGCGTCGAAGGCGTGCCAGACGAACAGGATGCGTGTCTTGATGGATGCGGATTTGGGGAGCAGGCGGAGCGAGGCAGCGTAGGCGGCGACGAGGAGTGCGACTACGCAGAGCAGCGATATGATGGTCGTGGCATCGATTACGGCGCCGGCGCCGGCGTGTGGATTCGGCGCGTGGTAGGGTCGTGGTGGGGGAGTGACTACTTTGGGTTTGGAGCTCCAAAAGCCGCCGGACGAAGCGGAGCGTGCCATGGACGCCTCGGTGGTAGGCTCGTGCGAATGCTGCCCGAGCTTCACGTCACACGGCGGAGGAAATAATGGCGGGGGCGCTTGGAAAGTGGATGAAGAATGATCGTGAGTCCAATGGACACGAGCTCGGTCGCTGGTTACGGTAGGCGGTGTGCTGGACCCTGGCTTTTCGGGCGGCAGAACCCCGGACGTGGGTGGTCACGCGGTCGAAACTTCACGATCCAGGCCCGTTGGCTTCAAGTTGGGAAATTGCTCTGTGGGGTATTTACTGCACGTGGCCGCCTTCGCTTCGGAGGACCTTTTCCCCAATTGCCTTCGGCCTGCTCTTGAACTTCTACCTCGCACCGTCTCTGCCCTCATACTTCTTATGGCGGGGGGAAGATCAGCAGAACACCAAGGCACAACGCATGGCTTTCAGGTATTTTTGCATTTAGTAGGTGGAATCCCCAGCTCAGTGGAAAGACGACTAACGCATCAGATAGGTACCAGACCATACGCGGACCAATAAACACAGCACAGGTAGACCGAGGAAAATTCGTTTCGCAACTCTCGCATTCTCCACCTCGTATCGCCTATGTACGAAAACGACAGTTCCATAATAATGAGCCGACTGAAACGCTTGAAAATGCAGACTAATACCAAAGCACTTTTGCCTTCCCACGTGTCGGACGCGACCGTTGGAGCAACCAAAAATAAAGACGCCAGAACCGCAGAGTAGAAGTGCCCGACCGGAAAAAGAGCATTACAACCATTCTATGGTGAATGTGAGATCGAGCAAGAAAGATACCGAGCAAGACTCCAGTGCAGACCAAAACGCCCACGCAGTAAAAAACATGCAAGAAGAGACCACCAGAGAAATGCAGCAAGGAAGCCATCCGGGGTATGCTGAAACAACACAACACTCGCGGCGTGGACGAGAGACGTAAAAAGGGGATCGCAAGGCCTCTCGAACTCCGCCGTGCCGGATAGAAGAAGATTCGTGAGCGTCGGTGGCTAGCAGCCTAGGAACGTCCGCTCCACTCATCGAGTTCAGATCAGGTCGTAAACGTTGTCGCCATGACCAAGGAAAATCGTTATATCGTCGTTCCTCCACCGCCTACTAACCATCTTAGACACATGCTTGGGGAGTATGGTTCTGTTCAGGAAATATACCGCCATGCATGTTATACCCGTACGGGTAAGAGGGTACGACACGGTCCTCGGGACCAGATCCAGTGACAGGGCCGGGTGACGTCGGCCGCGAGAAGAAGGGGCTGCGGGTTGCGGACCTTGCGTCATTGGCTCCATCAACTAACGCAGGGAGGGCAGGAGAGGGAGGGCTATTTGAGGCTGAAGACTGGGCGCTACTAGCGTTATCGTGAAACACATATTCGGTCGCCCCGTCGGTGTGTGCGTTCTTCGTGGCCGGCGTTGTAGCTTTCGGGGAGCCTTTAGACGGTGTGCCAAACTGGAAGAACAATCAATACTCGGTTCAGGCCATTCCGGAGGATCGAGGAGCACCTACGAAGCAAAATTTCTGGATCAGCTCGTTGTACTCTGCCGACTGCAAACCCGGCTTCTCGGAGGACATGGCGTCAGGCCGAGTGCCAGGAACCGGTGCAGCAGAGGGCTTTCCAGAAGGAGCAGTCTTCTCAAAGTAGCCTTGGGGTTTCTTGATCGAAGAGGCCGGGGCGATGCCGCTACGATCTCCGAGAGCGCTCTGCGCAGTAGACAGCGCCGCCGTGAGCGAGGCGCTAAAGTCATAGCGGTTAGAGAAAGCCAGGCCATGGTGCTGAGCATGAGAGGCCTGGTCCGGGTAGATGCTGCCGCGCTTATTTCTAGGCTTCAACTTGATGGTAGAGCTTGGAGAGTCGCCAAAGGTGTCTCGACCGGTCCCAAACTCAAAACCATGGCCAAAGTCGTCTTCAAAGGCAGCCACGGGTACAGACTTGGGTCGGGGAGCAGGAGGAGAGTGGCGGCTGCGAGGGATTGCTCGCAGAGGGCCTTTGCTGCTCTTGGCCTGCTGTTGATGGGCCTTTCTGACAAAGTCGACCTGGTAGTTGATCGACCCGTTGTTATCCCAGAACTCTTGACCGTTCACCGAGTAGCGAACACACAGTAGAAGCGTCTTCGATTCAAGGTTAGCTTGGTCGGCCAGCTTGATGTTGAAGTTGAAGCGGTCGTATCCGTCGTCCTGCTTGTTGCGCACATCGTGACTGAACTCGGCAACCACCTCAGACGTTGTCTTCCAGTAGTCAAGGGTGAAGCGAGCAACGACGAATTTCTGGAAGGAGATGTTGGCACACGCCACCGTTCCTATGAGTGTCTTGTTGTCGGATGCCATGAAGATGCGTTCAACGCGGATGGGCATTGTTTGGCGTTCGTAAGTATCGGCCGACGGGAAGTTGGCAAGCTTCATCTCCCACTCCGGCTCCTTTTGTTTTGGTGCTTCGTAGAATGGGTACTCGCTCTCGCTGTCATATGTCTCTACGGGAGATGACCCTGCACTGACCGCGATAGGACGGTCGACTTGGAGGAAATGCCGTACCTGCTCCATGTTCTCGTTGAAGTGGACAGCCTTGGAGTAGGTCGGGGTGCCAGGCATGCTCGATGGCCGTCGGCGGGAGGCAGGTCGCAGAGCCGGTTTCACAAGCTCACCAGACTTTTTTCGCAGAAGCTGCGGTTTCATCCGCAGCTCATCGTCCTCGGCGTCGCTACCCTCGCTGGAGCTTACGATTGTTTCGGTGTTGAGCGGAGACATGACATGCTTGGAGAGCATTACCTCGCTGGAGGAGCGCGAGTGGGAGATCTTGCGAGCATTTGCGGACAGTGGACGGGCGGGTGCGGGTGGTGCCACGGTGTTGGCGGGAACTTGTGTCGCATCATCCCGGCGTGGTGAGCCCGTTCGCTTCACGGGAATGTGTTGTAGGGCCTCCTGAAGTTCCTTGAGATTGCCGATCTTCCGGCCCCGGTCCTCGTCGTCTGAAGAATCAGGAGGCGTAGTGATGGCACCTGAAGGAATCAGAAGGTCGTTCACAGGGGGAGGAGACGGGCGGAGGCTACTCTGAGACGACCCTTGGCCGCGGTGGGCATCCGGGCTGGATATCAAGCCATTGGCCTGGGCATTGGCGGCGGCCACGTTTGTGTTGATCGTGCTGATGGACGGCGAGCGTCGGTGCGGCTTGTTGAGGTAGGAGGTGGACGACACAGACCGGGGCAGGGCCGGGCGCTGGGCTTTGGCGGGCGAAGTGGGGAGCTGGTCGGCGTAGGAATGGGTTCGGCTGAGGATAGGGCTGTTTGGCTTGGAGGTTGCAGGCGACCGGTGGGTGGGCGGCGTGTAAGGCATTCGGTCGACTTGGTAGGGTCGAGGGGGTGATCGAGTGGCGGAGGATTAAGGTCGCGCGGGCATTACAAAAAGAGGGTATCGAGGGGGTATATCGCCTGCGAGGACAGTCAGCTTTCGTGGTCTGTGGTTTGTGGGCAGGCGAGGGAGATGACAGAGCAGGTAAAGCAGAGCAGGCGATGGCGCCATACGGTGGTTATCGGGCTCGGGTGATTTCAAACGCCTGATGTAAAACGGATCACACTTACAGTACGCGGGTGAAGAGCGGCTGGGGGGAAGCTGCTCGTGGGGAAGACGGTCGTAGGTAGAGGCTCGCGACACGGATGCTTCACAGCTAGTCAAAGCTGTGACGTCGTGTGCGATTATATACTCGGGCCGTGAGGAGACGCGAGACGGGGTTTCAGCAGACTCCAGAGGTGGGAGGTCTGTGACGGAAGGCGAGGCCGGCGGCTTCCGTGGGTAGAGAAAGCTCGCTGGGGTGCACACCGGGGGGGAGGTATGCAGGTCGAGGCTACCGTCGAGGGTATTAGAGAGCAAGAGACGACGGGCGGCGGGCACTCCTTTGAACAATGGGGCGGCTGATTATTGCCTAGGAGAGGTGGAGGAGGAGGAGAGAATGGTTGAGGAGGATATGCAACTTGTGCAGGACGCGGCGACTATTGGGGACGGCCCACGGTCGCTTTGGGAATCGGCTGCGACCCGGGATGGCGAAGAATCAACGGATTCTGGGCCCCCCCTGCACAGGCCCCCGTAGCGATTTAGTGGCTTGAGTGCAGCAGGGGGCTCCACTTCTTCAACAATGCAGCTCGACCAAGGATTGCGCGTGCAGCAAGGCCAAGCGGCAGCGTCCGGCTCGTCGTGAAATCGCGGGACCGATGTCTACAAGACTGGTACCGCGAGCGACCAGCGCTGGCGACGGGCGACTACCGGGAGACTGGAGTAATCCGCACGACAAAGCGCCTTATCGCCTCGTCGTCTCCGACCACCGGCGGCGGCCTCGCTTTCGTCCTTTATCAGCATCACTCCACCGCCTGAGCCAACATTTCCGGAGTCCCAGACCGGCGCGCGAAACCTGGTACAAAGGCGAGTTTCCTCGCGCGCCCGCCGCCCGCCGCCGCTCGGCCACGGTCAGGCCACCGTTAAACATCACTATCAACGCCCCCTCACCATCCCCCCATGCTGACAGGCGCCGTTGCTTGCTTGATAAGGGCACTCTGTCTGCACACGTGAGGCTGCTGCTGCTGCTCGAGCTGCGCTGCAAATGAAAACTGTTGGTCCAGCTTCTGGCCAGCCGTTGCCGCGAGATCCAGCTGCCGGAAGCCACCCACGCGCTGTGGCGGTGGTGACGAAAACAGTGGTGGACATGGCCATGGCCATGGACAAGGACCTGTCCTGCGCCGTGCTGTGCCAAGGTCTGGCAAGACTGATGTCATAGATGGTCGACTGCGGTGTGCCGCGCGAACGACCTGCATCGTCGCCTGCTCCGTCCACGAGCTCGCAACATTTTTCTTCTCAGGTGCTTGTGTTGCGGGAGATGCGCAGCGCGTCGCGGTACCTGAGGCGCAGACCCGATAAGGGTGCCGTCGATGCCGTCGCCGGCCCTCAGCGACTTCACAGTTCCCCTCCGCAGCATGTCCGTTTGGCGATCATTACCGCTTGCAAAGGAGCGGTAGGCGTGGCACCCAATCATCGTCGTCGACCCGGACCATGCTATCGCATCCTTGTCGGCGTTCGTCTCATCCCGGTCTGTTTGGGATGGCCCATGCGCGCCTCGCTTCGCACCAGCGAAGAATTCAGTAGCAGCCCACAATCACTCCGCCGTCTCCGCCCACTCCACGCCGCCGACTGTATCCACGTACACACCCCGTGTCGCCACTATGGGGCGTGGAGACGCTGGAGTGTCTCCGCTCTGTCCCATTGCCTTGCTGTGACATCACCGTCTTCTCGAGATGAAACCCCGCCGGCGGCTGTGCTGCAGGCTAACGCTGAGCACTGCACCATGTCTAAATCTGGCATGGTGTTTATGCTCCGCGCGCTCAGACACCTCTCCTGTCTCGATCGTGACGGCTGTTGCGCTGCGTGAGGGGCTCCTGATTTCCCCGCATTGTCAAACTATAGTCCTCGCAACGTAAACATGAAACTAATGACTCTCCAGACGACGCTGTCGGACCAACGAGGGCAGCAGTGCGTGCCTTTCCTTGGAGCGGCGTGTTGAGAGGCCGTATTGCGCGCGCTTGCTCAACATTCCAACTCTTGACATGGCCTGATGTGCCGCGACAAGTGTTGGCCCCGGTGGCGGCTGAACTAAAACCGTCCCCGTAAAATTTGTTGATAAACATCGCAAAAAACTCCAGGCTCCTTTAATTGAGCAGACGTCCATCTCCGCAGGTTGCCGCGTTTGTCGTCGTGTGTCGTTGGGTCCGACTGCGTCCCAAAGGCTTCCGACTAAACGACGAATTCCCGACCGCTACCCATCGGGCGATCGAGTGGTGCGGCAGCAGCCTTCCTAGTGGGTGACACCGCAAAGTCGAAATTGCCATGCCTCTGCCATCCAAGTTCCTCCAAAACATGAAACCCCACGATGTCTGGCCTAACGTAAAGCATCGTGTCTTCCGTACGTTGGCGGCGTCACCAACTTGGACACGAGTCCAAGCACCTCCAGGCTCCACTTCGCGTGCCGTCAGAGTTTTTAACCATGGCAGAATCCTTGCACACAGCCACTCAAAATGCACGGCCACGCTCCAGGCCTGCCGCGCGCCGCTCGCGGTTAGAGGATATGGTCTCGCACGTCGATCGCCTCGCGCACGGCGATAGCGAAGACTTTGTTTGAGAGCGCTAACCCCCATGCTGACCCGCTTCGGGAAATACATGTCGATGTCAACACGGCTCAGAAGCAGGATGGCCGTGTCAGAAGGCGACCCTTCATAAAACCGGCTTGCCGACGAGTCTTGGTTCATTGTGTTTTCGCTTCCGCGCTTCGTCCCAGGACCAAATTTTACTTAAGCGTAATGACTTGGAATGCCCAATCGCTCGGTATTCACTGGTTCGCAACCATCCGTGTCTCCTAACCAAATGCGAAGGGAGGACTTCTGGAACCAGTACCGCCGGTCCCGCCCTGATTCCGAGCAGACACACTGCAGTCGCGTTCCTCCATTCGCGTGTAACGGCCAAATCATGGCGACATCAGCAACTCACGCAACCGGCGAGTGCTGTTCCGGGTGGACTTTGCCGTGTACGAGTTTCGTTACGCACTGGCTGACGAGCGTCATGACCTGCTGGAGCCAGACAGCACGGGCGTGGGGCTGGCAGACATCCTTGACACGATGGATGCGTTGAGATCTCGCTTCGCCGTCCAATCAGACGCCGGCCTACGTCGCAGGGGCCCATCGTTCGCGAACTGCGGGGAAGGCCAGACCGGAGGCCTGGATGCCCGCAGCCGTGGTCGGCCACGAGCTGGCATTCCACAACCACACGTGCACAGTAATTCGACTCCGTGTGTTGGAAGCATCGCGCGCATGGCCGGGGGTCCAGAGTCGCTGGTCGAAGAGGCATTGCCTGCCCGCGCCGTCCGGTATGGGCGAGTGAGAAGAGCCCGGCAGGCGCGTCATAGCTCCAAAACAAGTGATTGGCCCGACGCCCTGCTACCAACATTCGCATCTCCACACTTATCGCACTTTGGCATGGCATGGGCGCCGCGCATTACTTCACCATGCACCCCACCTCGATGACAGGTTTGATTGCTTTTACGGAAATCGGTCGGAGAAAGCAGGTAATCAACGAATGACCTGCTTAATCACCTCCATTTCCCACGGCTTCGATGTCGTGGCTTTATTTTTTTGTTAATCAAGATTTTGCGCTTCTTCACACCGCTCTTCTCTCGTCAGATCGGAGAGTTGCGCTTGCGACTTCGGTGACGTCGCTGACGAATATAGACTTGGTTGTAGCCTAGGTTCGCTTGCGCTGGCTGCGGAATCAGCAAGAGCCGTCCGCCCCGCTCCGCCCAACCCCACCACTCCCGAACCAAGGCGTCTCTCGGTACGGCCAATCTGGGTGTTCTTCCAACAGTCTCCGGTCCATAAAGGTCGGAATTACGAATGGAGTGTGGCAGGAATTTGGTTGAACTGGCTGGTTCGGTCTATAGGTCCTGTGTATCCAGGGTTCTTGCGATTCCGCAGTTTTGTATAGCCCCGAGTACACCGACCTTCCGGAACAAGCTTCAACTATTTGAGTTCCCAACCTGATAATACACTTGCTACTTTAACCATTCTGTTTATTTCCCACGGTCTCGGTGTGTGCTAGGCCTTTGACGCAGACCTGGCTCCACGTAGCTGGAGAGTATGACGAACACTTATCGCTGCGTCCGGGTACAACTGCTCTACCACTCAACACGCAACCCCACGGCCTACGGCACATTTGCCCTCATGGCTGAAGTCGAGTACCTCTGATTCACACACTTGACTGAGACGGTTCAGAAACATCGTCGGGATAATTGCCCGGAATCGAGGCGAATACGCTGCGCTCCAACGCAGAGTGTAATCACCGACAGCTCGCAGCTGCATGACCTTCCGTGTCATTTACGGCATTTTCAACCGTACGATCTTCTCGACGAATTGGTGCGGTCCTTTCGCTGCAACTTTATATTGGGCAGACGTACTGCGTTTCCCCACAAAACTCACGACTCTTATCGCCCTGCAAATACATGCCCGCTACAATGGCGAATTAGACCCCGCGGCATGCGAGCATTCGAAACGCCATCGACTCTAGTACGACTTCATATGGCTTCCCCAGAATCTCAGCGAACCTGCGTATGCACGGAGCCACACAATTCTCCAAGGATCTTGATGTGTCGACGGCCTCATTGCAATCACGGCGACCTGTACTGATGGCTTATAGCCCCTGCCTGCCCTGCATATTCACCCTCCCTTGAACGTGAACTTGCTAGGCTCCTACCATCCATGTAGTCTACTCGACCTGTGCTCAAGAGAGATTGTGCAAGAGCCCGATCCGACGATGGCCATGCCGATCATCTGCATCCGTCCATAATCTGGGGTCGCTCCTATCGTGCATCCATCCCGGTGCGATATAGCACCACTAGACAGACGCGTCCAGACGCAATGACAAGGTTTCAGTCCATTTACGAGCAGACTGGTAATCGAAACATCAACAACACTCTGAACGGCCCAACATGCCGAGAGCAAATGATTGTGGAGGAGCATGCGGAAGGCGCGAATACGACGCGGCTTCCCTCTTGAAATCGAACCGTGATAAGCGCCCCCTCACATCTCATCTCCACCTCTTTACCCTATCGTGTCGCCCTGCCGTCTCTACATGAACACCACGTCTCCCAAGAACCTCATATTCCCACATCTGCTGTGTAACACACCACCACACGGCACACGGCGCACTCTGCATGATCAGCCGGCGAGGCGAGCAACGATCATTGTGCAACGTGCTCGCGCGAATCGCTCTCCATGCATGTAAGCTGCACGCCCCCATGCACCTCTGCCTCAACAGGTTTCCACTCGGCTTGCCTCCATACAAGCGGCCATATGCTCGAAAACGGGCTATTATCGCGAATGCGGGTGCTGGATGCCGTGATGCCGTTTTGTCGTCGGAGCTCACGATAATCGGCACAGGGATGCTGTTCGGTCCGATGAGGCACGTTCTGACGACGACCGGAGGCGCATCGGTACTGCTTAAGGATACCGGCCATGGTGAAAATCGCAGTAGGACGGCCCTGTGCCGCAGATCATGACGGTCCACGACCCGCCTTGCGTGCAGAGATCTCTCAAAGCACGGTCAAATGTCTTTCGACTCAGTACACCGCTGAATCGCAGTGCCAGTCTCCTTGGCGATTTAGGCGAAGCGCTTGAGGCCTAGACCTCTCAGCGCGTCCTCTCCGCAACATGTCACGTCACTCTGTGAGCTGAGCGCGAACACGACTCTGTGAAACTCGGAGATTTCGTTTGCCAACTGAATATCAAACTCGCCTCATCGTCACACCCAGTCGTGTGTGCCGAGCGCCAGGTGCAACGGGCGCCACCGAACACGCGTTGTCCGTTATGTGACTGGTCGGTGATTCGGGAAAGAGCATGTCGAGCATGGTGGCGAGTTGCTCAACAACTCCAAATCTCACAACAGCAATAATCGCCATCCTTCTGCATTGAGACTTTTTTCATTTCGCATCTCTCCATCGGGCGATATCGACCAGCTCCCGCTTCAGATCCAAGCCCGCCCTGATCAAGCGCCAGAGGTGTCCGTCCCGTCTACGATCATTCGACCCTGTCTCACACAAAGATAGTCGCCAGGCCGTATTGTCGGGGTCCCAATGTCCTCGCTTATGCAAGCACGGAGCAACGAAGAGCCAGTGGCGCTTAGGTTCGGCTTTAGCGCTGCTTGAAACACAGTAGCGGAACCCGTTATCTGCATGGCAACACCACACGGGCTGCTTGGTTTAGAACGGCGTGCAGACGCGTATCCTTGAAGGAGCAGTGCAGATGAGACGTGTTGGGGACACCAAGCGGCACCGTAGTGTCGCTGGACCAGTGGTTCGTATGGGGTGTGTCTAATCTATCGCTATGCGCTCATTTCCTCTTTTCGCCCGCCTCTATGCCCTTGGCCAAACTCGATACTAATAAGACGCAATCGTATACAGGGAGTCTGCTCGGATGTGGCTTGCTTCACGACGGCAAACCCCAATCTCGACATGCCAACAGAATCCTTCGATACCAGCCTGCGAATGCCGCCTACCCGCATAGATGAATCAAGACCAGCTTGCAGTATCTGATGGAGGTGCTTCTCGTCACACAAGTGGTCGATCACCCCAGGTCGCCTACTCACTTGATCCTTTGCATGTGGGTCTTCCTTAGGTGCAGTAGTCCACCTGCAGGCTCTCCACTGCAACTAGAATATGGCGTCTTACGCGGAGGTGTCGCGAAACACGCAGATATAGTGTTCACTTCGCACTTGGATTGGTAATGACAGAGAGTGAGCACATTCGGCTTCCAGAGCAAAGCTGTTATCAACGGCAGGGGTCGGGTTTTGGAATCTGCATGCACGATCCAACCATCGGTCTATCGAAATGCGCACGGCGCGCCTCACGTATGCGTGCCCAAGAGCTCAGATGATGTGGGTTGAAGAGAAAGTGTGGAGAAGCTGCGCTGAAGTCTTGGACTGGGGTGCATCGGGTCACAGCGACGACGGATGAGTGCCACGAGCGCAGCAGCATGATCCGTCAAGCTTATGCTCCAAGTTCTAGAGACCCTGATATGCAAGCCGGTACGGATGAAGTCGGATTCAGGGTCCATCATGCGACGATCAGGGTCTTCAGGCGGCTACGCGCTCCTTTCAATGCCGGCTTCTCGCAGACCCGTTTTTTCAAGTCCGAGGCTTGATCGCAAAGAGTAGTATACTCCGCAGCATGTCTGCCTGAACGATAATGCTCTCACGGTCAAAACGAAGTTTCGTTCTACGGAGGCGGAATCTTCTCCAGATCTGCTACACCCGGCGACGAAAATTGTGGGTCTGGGGAGGTGCAATAACTCCACGGCGGATTTGCGATTCTCAACAAGTTCTCCAGAGTGGAAGCTTTCCCGTAACTGGAGGCTATACCGCAAAACAGTGGGTATGGGGTGTGCATTGCAGCACTCCAGACGGAGAAGAGTGGGTCGTGAGTCTTGACCATCACAGACTACGGCGAACAGTGGAGCAGTGCGCAAGCATTCACGCTCGATGCACATCAACAAAGGTGATGTGGGGACTCCAACACCATTCGGAACAGTCCAGAGCGCATAGCGACTCGCACTCCTCGACTCGATGTGTCAAGCTTTTACGTCTATCCTGCGGGAAGTGCAACGACGGGCGGCTCCGTTCGCTTCAGTCTGTACGGAGTGGCCAAAATGAGGGTGCGCTACACATGTGGGCCTCGACATACCGGTAGATCAAGAGGGAGGACCTCTCCGCAGAATTCGGTTGGCTAGGCGGGCGCTTGGTGAGATGAGGGGGCTCAACAGTGGTGGCGATAGTTGGACCCTGGTTCTGACCGCGGGGATTGAGCCTCGTGTGGCGTCTAGTCGCTCGTTACGGGAATGGAACGCGTGTGAGCGAGGTGATGGGACGCGCAATATGGCGGTGATCTGTGCGATGGTAGACATGGCATCGGGGTTGGCTGATCGACGTCAGTATCGCTGTCGCACTATGCAGGCTCAGGTTGGGACCGTAGCTCAGACGACGACTTGTCGAAGAGTCAATCAAGGCGTGACTAATTTGAGTACAGTGAGCATGGCGTTGCACTACCTGGACGCAGCAATTGTCACTGCGTGGAAGCCGTCGACCAACATACGTCAAACCAGCTCGCATCCCATCCACGCCAAAACTATCACATGGCAACACAGCGTTTCCCGGGAAGGGGTAGTGCAGTGTCAACGCAACTCACACCCAGATGACGTCGGCCCTATTGCTTTATGAGTTACACTCGGTTGTTGTCGATTCGCAAAGGTAGCGAAGCAACACACTGGCTTTGTTTCCGGACTGAATGGGCAGTACGACCTCGAACCCATACGATAACAGTACGAGGCGTGCCAGTACCTCGTAGCATCGATGAGATTAGATATATTGGGACAAGATCTTGGTTACGGTTGGAATAAATGAGGGTACATCTGAGGTGGTATTGCAGCAGTCCTCGGCTAAGGAGGTGTAAATGGAGTGTCACTGTTCCATTTTGTCTTATACGCCCCCCTTCAAGTACATCGCTTTTTCATGTACTTCCACTACTTTTTTCTTTCTTAGACTTTCCCCGCGCAAACCCTCTGCTTTCTTGCTCTTCATGCCCCGTCCTGCTCGTTAGGATCCTTATGCCAGTTCCGGGACGGCCGTAATCCGCGGTTCAGCATATGCCGGTCTTATGTCCAGGAGACCACCCCCGTTGCAGGGGATCGTACCCAATGGCTCAGGCGTGAAGAGCTTGTCGCACTGCCATCGCGTCAGTCGAGTCGTCGCTTTACTTTCGCAACCGGATACATACTTCGCGTGTCGGCGAAGGACAGCCTCTGTTTATGAACCAGCAGGTGGCCGAGCTGACTTCCTCAACGTGGCATTTCTATCTCATATGTCAGCTTTCTTAGGTTCTTTAACCGCCCTCCTATTCCAACGCTACACCAAGGCGTAAAAAGAGACGGAATTTAGGCTGGCGACTCACTTGCAGCGAATCCGTCGCCCAGCACGGCTTCTGCCCCTTGAGCGGGTCCGCACAATTGCATTTGCTCGTGAATATAGGAATCGGCTCTGTGTGCGGTTTGTGCGTCCGCGTGGTCCACGAAGGCAGCGTAGCGGAGGGCGTGATGGAGACTGGCGGGCCGGTCAAGGTCACGTTGGGGGAGATGGGGAGCGTGAAGTTCCCCGAGGGGAGCGTGGGGAGCGGAATGGACGGGAGCGTCGTGTTGAGCGTGGTGATGCCCGGGATCGTCCCCACGGGCGCGGAGGACGATGCATCTTCCTCCTGCGGTCGCGGATTCGGTGTTGCCGCCGCAAAGGCGGCATAGAGGACGACGAGTGCGACACGCATCTTGACCGTGTGGGCCGAGGGCGGGATACGAGGAGGTGGGACTGTGAGATCGGTGAAGGGCACACTGCGATGGAACGGCGAGGCGGTACGGGACGGCGAGATGGCACGTTCTTGGAGCGGGACTTTGCTTTTGAACTCGTGCTAATATCAACGCGTTGCACTCAATTTGCAAGTGCGCTTCTATTCACAGCTCATCTCCGCTACACTATGTGTCCTCGTCTCCCGTCGTCGCTGCCGATCGACTGCTGACCTAGGCGGCACGCTCTGGCTCGCCTCTGTCCGTGCAGGCTTTTCCCCTCTGCCATATTGCGTTCGGTAGCTGTGTCGCGCGGGATACTAGGAACAGGTACGCGGCGACCTCTCTCGCTGTTCGTAGAGGGCAGCGATCATCAATGTCAAACTTGGTGTCCGCCGGGTCAGGGACGGGGGGCTATTTTTGGGGGGATCGCGAAGTATGGAGGTTGTATGGAGGGCTTGGTGTTGAGGTGTTTAGAGGGGCGGGTTTATGTGTGGTTGTATAGGGTTATTGGGGGTGGGGGTGGTGATTGGTGGGTTCGCGGCACGGGTAATCTGGGTATTGTGGGAGGTTGAGATTGGGGTCTGTGTGGACGGTGCGGAGTTCTGCGGATGGGAGAAGAGCGAGAGCGACGGGATAGAGGTGGTGGTGTGTACGAGTGTTGGTAGTGGTCATGGTTTGGATTGCGATACCCCCGTGCCGAGAGTAGAACAGACTAATCAGACGAGCTTGCAGCTATCATATGCCGAGATGTCACGATGCAAGCCAGCCTGCGAGATAAGTTGCATGTCTACGCGTTCCCCTCATTCGGAAGGCATACCCCAATAGTTGGTTCTAGAGTGCTGCGAGGGCCACAGCAGTCCGCATGTAAGGCCTTACCATGGCGTGCCAGCGCTCACAGCTCCTCCGTGGACAAGATAATGCTGTCGCCCTGCTGTGTCGCAACTGCATGGCACCGTGGTAGTCTACTTAAGCACTTGTAACCGCTGCGTCCCTGTTGTGGAGCATGAAGGCTTAGTATGGATAGCGAGAAGGAGATCGGCTGGTACGCTACGGGACGGAATTTCCCATGTCTTACTTGCCATGCTAAGCGCCTTGGAACATGGACCCAAGGATCCCGCCTCGCGCTGCGAGAAGTCGGTCTCGGCTCGCTGCTTCAGCATCTCGGTCATGCTTTCGGATCGGATGAGCTGATGCGGGGCGCTTTACGAGTTGCGGCATACGTCAGAGCGCTGACGCGAGGACATGGTTTGGCGGGTTGGGTCGTGTTGGGATGAATTGCATGATGGTGGGTTGGACGGGTCGTCGGGCGAACGGTGTGCTGATAAGAGGGCGGACGAGGGTCTGACTTTGAGAAACTTTGTTGTACATGTATACTTTTGCATACTTGGAGATACTTGCCCCGCTGTGGCACGCCTGTGCTAATGGCGGGGTTGATAAGCGGGGTAGTGATGGTTAATAGGGACTTCTTTTGTTGAGATAACGACGATGATCACTTTTCGGTGATGAGGTTGATAGGGAGAATACTCGGAGGGATGAGGGTGATGTAAGCGTGTCATGTGATTGGGCGAATGGCTGAGAGCTTGGGCCTTTCTATGACGACCGAGGCAAGGTTGATGTTAGAGCTGTCATTTATTTTGGACGGCGGGTAGCACTTCACATCAACGACCACAGTCTCGTAAGTCCGTTGTGCTGTTACTTCTTGCTAATATGATTGTCTAATCCCAACTCCACAGACGACCACAATGGCACCGTCAAGAGCCTGCCTCCGTCTACCCTGCGCCCTTCTCCGCCCATCCCCGTCCGCACGACTCCTCTCCACCTCATATCGCATACCACACCGATCAACAACTCAATTACCCCGCCCGGCAGCCCTACACGCAGGCCCAACAGCGCGCCGCATCCCCTCCATCTTAACTGCCCCGGCACGAGCATACTCGACACCTGCCGCGGCAACACCCGAACCACCAGACTACCTCAACGAAGCCGAGCTACACATCTTCAATAAAGTAAAGGCGGAGCTGGAGCCGGTGAAATTAGAGGTATGTGTGCATTGAGCCGGCGATTTTGTACAGTGTGAGGGCGAGGTGGTGGGCGGCTGACGTGCATCGCGTTGTGTTGGGGGGTAGCGTATGACCAGCATTTCGTTGTGCGTTGGTTTGACCGATTGATGCATGGAATCGTCGCGAAACCCGCGATACCCCGCAAAATTACTCTCGACGCGATGTTCTGCATGAGAAGAGTTGACCGGGGTAGCAGTGTTATGTAAACGTTGCGGAATGGTTGCTGACGTTTCGTGTACGCAGGTTCAGGATATCAGTGGCGGGTGCGGGTCGATGTATGCGCTAGAGATTGAGAGTGCGAAGTTCAACGGGTTGAGTGTCATTAAGCAGCATAAGATGGTGAATAAGGTGTTGGAGGAGGAGATTAAGGCGTGGCATGGCGTGCAGTTGAGGACGAAGGCTGTGTAGGGGAAGGGATTGAGGAAGTGGGCGTAGACTATGGATTGTTAGGATATCTGTAAGACAACTGTACACTGCAACAGGAACTCAGCGACGGGAAGAGGCTTGATGTGTCTCTACCAATAAAGGGTACGACGACGACGAGTAAATCTACACATGAACATGAAGCTTGAAGCACACCATCATCCCATTGAAATGCTAACACTTTCCACTGGACCTAGAAGCTCCCTTGGCTACACCTTCACAAACCCCAGCTTCTCCCAATCACTCGGCATTTCCACCGGTCCACCCAGCGCCTCAGGCATCTCCCATTGCGAATTCTTCTCCTCAGCCACCTTCTTACTTTTTCTATACAATTTCAACCACACAGCATCGGCGTTCCTACTCTCCAACGCCTTGCTGACCGTTTCAGTCGAAAGAATTGGGTCGAGCATATCCAAGACGTCGTCGAAGAGTGTTTCCTGTATATGCACGTGTTGAGCAATGGCGCAAAGCAGCCGCACGAGGGCATCCCATATCATGCGCGTTGGCGCATCGACATAGAGTTCTGGGCGGGAGAGAGATGTGTCGGCCGAGTGGCTGGATCTGGAAGAGGTTGAGATCGTGGACACGGGGGATTTGTTGGCGTTCGTGATGTTCGAGAGGTCGATGAGGCGAGTAGACTTTTTAGTGCTGGTTCTTGTCTTTGCTCTCTCGATGTCCTTCCGCTTGATGGTACGTTTATGGATGGCTTTGATGATCTCCCATGCAGCTTCGATCCGACTCTTCATGAAGTTCTCCGCGTGTGTACACATGAGTGTTACAATGTCCAGCGCATTAGCGACGATATATGCTTCGGGGTCTTCGAGGCGAGGAAGCAACACAGGCCAAAGGGTGTTGATGAGGGGGAGGAAAGAGTTTTCGTGCTTTGCGAGGGCGGGTATCGTGGTTGATAAGAGTGAGAGCAGTGACGTTCGGAGAGATGGTGACGAGGATGTAAGATAGTGTTGTGTGAGGTCCGAGATTTTGAGAAGGATGTCGAAGGTGCGGGGGGCAGGTGGTGGTGGGTCTTCTGGTGGGTTTTCTTCATTTGTTGGAGGACCTTCTCCTTCATCTTCCGGAAGGGTGGTTTGGTCTTTGAAGTCTTCTTCGCTTAGTTCTTTCCATGGCTTTTGGGGGAATGAGCCTGCGGGGAGTTCCTTGATATCCTCCTTTTCAGTCAGGAAGTCTGCTTCGAGCTCTCTTATCGCGCTGAAGAACTCGACGATTCTAGCTGCATCATCTCGTCTATCGGCCTCTGAAGCTTGACTGGAGCTAGCGTTAAGGGCAAGCAACGGCGCCTTTACACCTTCCTCTGCCATCCCTTTCAAAACCGTGAAGAGAAGCTCGACCAACTTCGGATAGCCGTGATATCTCTCTAGCGCCCCAAAGATACTACCGACGAGATCGTCCAAGTACGGTAGCAGTGACGGCCCACATAACCGCATCATCATAAGAAGAACCTGCGGCGCTTGCGGTGACACATCGCCGTAGCTGAGCCTCAAGCCCACGGCATTGACGATGTAGTCAACGTTGGCTATGACGAGCTCGCTGGCACTAGCATAATCGCAGGACGCGGCGATGATGTTGAGACAAGTGATGGCGTGACTGCGAAGCCCCGGGTTTGCGCTTCCTAGGTGGTGGAGAACTGGATATAATGTCTCGCTCAGCTCGGCTCGGAATTCTGACCTGTATTTCGTCGCTTGCAGGGCGATTACTTCAAGAGCTAGTGCCGGAAAATGCCAGTGTGTGGGATCCTCGATGTCGTCGCGCTGATTGAGAACCGTCAAGGAGTGAGAGTAGAGATTGTCAAGTAGCTCCTCTTGAGGGTTTGAGGTGCCGATGTCGATGAATTCATCAAAAGAAGGGTTGTTCGCCATCGTGTCGCGGAGAAGATTGGTCGATATCCAAAAGCTTGCTAATTGGCTCTCTTCGCTTCCGATGTCAAGGCCATTTACCAGATCCTCTGTTACCGTGAGAGCAGTGTTCGATCTGGAAAGCTCCCCCAATAGGAGCTTGAACTCTTTCATCATGTCTTCCTGTCCCTTCAAACGAAGTTTCAGGGGTTCAAAGACTGCAGGTGCGGCGTTGCTGAGTACGAGCTCGCCGTCAACCGTGGTGCTTGATGTAGTTTCCACCACAGACCTAGATCCCTTTGAGTCGTTCAAGATAGCTGTGACACCGTCGCGTAGATTGCCAGCTAAGAGGTCATTGATCATGACATTTTTGTCGCCCAGTAAGCGGAGTGTGACTGATATTTGGTGGATGATTTGCCTCCGGCCCGTATCGTCCTTTGACTGCATCACCCTAGGCAAGGAAATTATCCAGCCATGGAGGCTTTCCCGTAAGAGATCGGCCAATTTATCATCGGTTGAAAGTAAAATCTTCAAATCCTCTTCTACCGTGTCGCGAGACCCCTCTCGTCCCGCGAGTGTCACCGTTGTTTCCACCACTAGACTCACGCAGTCTACGAGCGACGTGCGGCACTCCTGTATGACTGTAAGACATAAGGCAAGTAACGCCTGTCGGACCTCTGACTTGTCGTGATTCCGTAGCTTGAGGATGTTGGACAACGCAATCTTGATCTGGGAAGCAGTGGCTTGCAGCCACGACGATGACCGTACAACTTTGCTGGTTTCCTGCGAAGACTCCGGACCGGTCTTGGGAAGGCTCTTCGTTTCCCGATCACTGAGGAGGCGAATGAACAGAGTAGAGAGAGAACCTAAGCCTCGTTCGAGGACGCGAAAGCTGACGCGACTACTGCTGCTGCTGGGAGTCAGCACTTTCGTCAACGACGAGACTATCCGTGGCAGAAAGCTTGCGAGGGCGTCCTTATCGTCAATAGTGGAGATCAAAGAGCCTATCGTGGTAACCGCCTGAAGTTTGACGTTGGTCGAGTTGGTGTCCGTAAGGCTGTCAAGAACGACGAGTACAGCCTCACCCAACGCAGGTATGTTGGCTGTTGCGGTGAGCTGCTGCTTCCCCTGACTCGTTCGAGATATCTCGGCGAATATTTCCCCTATACAGCGGAGAGCCAAGGTCTGGAGTTCCTCGGAAGACCCAGCTATGCCATTCTCGGCGGATGACGGCTTCGCCATAAAGGTGAAGAGGATCAAAAGCTGGCCGGAGAGCTCAGGCGCTAGTGCCCCTCCCCATCCGGCTCTTAGGAGGATGGATATGCATTCTAGACAAAGCTCCAAAGCACTGACGGGAACTGTCCGGGAGATGCGAAGGACCTGGGATATGGGCACAAATACATATTCGGCGAGTCTTGAATCCAGAGTGCCAGGCTTGGTCGCGAACGTCTGAAGAGTGCTCAACAAGGTAGTAAGAGCGTTCATCAGATCTGTACGGGCGCTGGGTCGTTGTGAAAGGGACGCAGTGGCCTGCAGCACTTTCATGCACGCTGCCTTCAACTGTAGAAAAAAGCTGTTAGCGGCAATAGTAATCATGCTCGGGCTACCTACTTCAGAAAATGTCTGCTGCCTTTCCATGTTGTCGTGAGAGGAGTCCGCACGGCGCGATAGTGTCGGATGTGGATCTACATGGACAGGGTCAGTAAGCGCCCGACCTCACGCACCGGATAGTGGGCAGGTGTTCTGGTTGATTTCGAACATTTCGCATTGTGAGAGGGTGCGTCTGGTGAGGGAGCAAGTCGCTGGGAGGTGAAAGAGTCTGGATGACTAAGGCAATTCAGTGGATGGGCCCGCGACAGCGCGTCGGTGGTCTAAGCGCGTGTACTTTGTCGAAGCTCCCCTCGAGCCACCGTCATCAATCACCACCACGACGCAGTCCCATACACCCATACGGGCCTCCGCCGCGCAATTGCTGCATCGACGCGCCGCTGCAGCCCCCGGATCCGCACCATCTCGCTCCCCACGACGCGCAGCCCACGCGCATCCACGCGCAACCACGCGATATGGCGACACGCAGCCGGCGGAGTGCCGCGACTGCCGTGGTCGAGGAAGAGGAAGAACAGGAGGGCGTCCAGAGCCTCAAATTCAAGCAGTCGCTTGTCAGCAAGCCGGGCAAGCAGATTGGCGTGTCGGAGCTGTTGACGCGCCTGAAGACCCTGTGCGATGAGCTGCGGGACATTGCTCAGGAAGAGGCCGATACCGAGTCGCTCACGCCCAGCGCGAAGGAACTGGCCCATCACAGCCTCATACATCACAAGGATGCCGGCGTGCGGGCATGGACGGCGTGCTGTCTGGTCGAGATGTTCCGCCTGTTTGCGCCCAATGCGCCCTACTCTGGCTCGCAGCTGAAGGTACACATCTGACGGCACATGGCATTCTGACAACACTGACCAGTGACTAGGAAATCTTCTCTCTGATTGTAGTAAAGATCCTTCCGCTCCTCGTCGACCCCTCGCACCCCTACAATAGCCAGCACCTATACATGCTCAAGTCGCTGGCCGAGTTCAAGAGCATTGTCATTATCACCGACATCCCTGGCTCCGCCCAGCTCACGAATGCGCTATTTACAACCTGCTTCGACGTGCTCTCCGGCCCGTCGCGGGCGTCTAATGGCGAGGAGCTGAGCAAGAACGTGGAGCACCACATGACGGCAATCCTCTCCATTCTGATCGACGAGGCGCCCGTCGTCTCCTCAGACCAGGTGGACGTGATAGTAGCGCAGTTTCTGTGGGCAGATCCGATCACTCTGGGAAGCTCTGCGAAAGGCAAGAAGAACGTACCCGTGGACACGAAGCAGTCGACGCTGCTGCGCAAGGAGGCCCCGCCGGCTTACAACATGGCCAAGAACCTGTGCAATGCCTTTCCAGAGAAGATGGCCCGTCTCTTTGGGACGTATTTTGGCTCGGTGATTGTGGACTTTGCCTCCGGCCCATCCAAGGCTCTCAGAACTCGGGCTGCCAGCGCAGACGATTCGGATGACGATGAGGCCAAGGGCCCCTCCGAGGATGACATAAATGATGCTAGCAAAGCCCATCGCCTCTTGCGGGAGCTATGGAGGTGCGCTCCAGGCGCACTCCAGGAGATTATACCCCACATGCAGGAAGAACTGGGTACGGAGAACGTCCAACTGCGCCAGCTTGCGACTGAGACATTCGGCGACATGATTGCTGGTATTGGAGCCGCCGGTCCACCTCCGCCGCCTGATCTTGACCCCGCCGCATACCCCTCGCAGAGCCTTTCGCAACATTCGGCGCGTGCTTATAATTACCTTACCACACCCGCGTCCCTGAATTCGTTCCCCTCGCACTACCCCGGCGCGTACCACACATTTCTCTCGCGGAAGATTGACCGGTCACCTATCATCCGCGCTGCATGGACCACCGGCATCGCCCGTATAATCATGACTTCAGCTGGCGGCGTGGGTCTTGACCCAGACGAGGAGCAGAAACTGCTCAAGTACTTCGCTGAATGCCTCGTGGATAGTGACGACCGCGTCCGTTTGACTGCAGTAAGGGCGATCGAGTACTATGAGTTTGACGACGTTGTCCAAAAACTGGGGAGCATTGGAGGCATGTCCCAGCCGGGCTCCATTCTCTCGAACCTTGCGGATCGGGTCAAAGACCGAAAACCAGCAATTCACACCGCAGCCATAAAGCTGCTTGCAAGGTTATGGGGCGTCGCTGCTGGCGCTATCGCAGATGGAGACGTCAGGATAACGGATCTGTTTGGACCTATACCCTCCAAGATCCTAGATGCATGCTATGTTCAAGACCCCGGGATGACTGCCCAAGTCGATCTTGCTCTTTACGAATCGCTTCTACCGCTCAACTATCCGCCCATGAAACCTAGAGCCGCTACGAATGGAAACTCACAGGTTGTCAAAGACAGTCAAGCTAGCGTTGAACAGGGCTACACTGAGGCTGATCTGGACAAGATCCGCGCGGAGCGGCAGCTTGTGCTCATCCGTGGATTGGAAGAGAAGGCTAAGAAGGTGTTCTTCGCCAGTCAAGGCAACCAAGTCGCGCATTCCGCCTACATGGAGCACTTCCTCAAACTGTGTGAGCAGTACAACGGAGGTGTCATGGACGATGGTGAGAAGGAAACCAAGTCCAAGCTCGACGGGCTCATTGCATATTACGCAAAGACACTGCCGGAGTCGTCGCGCGCTGTAGAGGATCTCTGGAAATTTGCAAAAGCCCACGATCGTCGAAGCTATGCCCTGATTCGATTTTGCATGTCGCCAGAGAGCGACTACCGGAAGATCTTCAAGTCAATCGTAAGTCTGCTGCTTGTGGGATGTTAATTCCAGCTGACACCGTATAGAAAGAGCTGCGCAAAAGGATCGAAGAAAACGCACCTAGCCCGACCCTCCTTGACACGCTAATGCCACTCCTTCTCCGCGTCAGCCTCCTCTGCTCCAACAAGAGCCATGTTCCGGCCGTCATTGGGTTTACGCGCAACGACGACAAGGGTCTAGGAGCCACCGCGCACGAGGTCTTGAAGGAGATCTCTACGAAGCATCCGAAAGTCTTTTCGACACACGTCAAGGATCTCTGCAAGACGCTCGAGAACGAGGCACCCACCGGGAAGACCCCAAACCCGCCCGGTGCGGTAGATGATCTCAAAGCCTGCGCCAGCTTTGCGAAGAAGTTTCCTAAAGAGGTTCCGCTGAATGGCAAAGATAGTCGGAAGCTAGTGCAAGGCTTGCTCAACTTTGCGCTCTATGGATCACCCGCAAAGGCTGCGAAACATGCCATCACCATAATCATAAGCAGCGACAACAAGAAGGAGATGCACGCGAAAGAAATCTTGAAGAAGAGCATCAAGGGCTTCGATTATGGTTGCGATCATTGGCTGAGCAAGCTTGCAGCTATTAGCCAGCTCGTACTCCTTGCCCAGCAAGAATGCGAAGACGACATCGACGCCCTGGTTGCTATCGCCGTTGAAAACGTCTTATTGAAAGCGCACACAACGTCTCCCGAAGCGGAAGAAGAATGGATGGAAATACCAGACGATGACCTGACTGCTCGGACATGGGCACTGAAGATTCTCGTGAATCGATTACTGTCATTCCCAGGCGAAACAAATCTATCGGATACAGCAGCTCCCGTCTTCAAACTTCTGAACCGAATGGTCAAGGAAGGTGGTGAAGCGTCCAAGAAGAATGCGACACCTTTAGCCCACCGAAACCGTCAGCGACTCCTCGCCTCCAACTTCCTCCTCAAGCTTGCGTGCCAACGGCGCTTGGACAGCCAAATCTCACCTGCGGACTTTAACGAGCTCGCACTCGTCACGCATGATGGGGGTTTACAGGTTCGGAAAGGCTTCGCAATGAAATTAATGAAATATCTCGGCCAAAATCGACTTACCACACGCTACTACAGCATAATCTTCCTTTTCGCGCACGAACCGGATTCTAGTCTCAAGGAGGTTCTCACTACCTGGATACGCTCTCGGCGAGCAATGTTCGCAGCACGGAAGGAGACAGTTCTGGAGACCTCCGTCTTTGCGCGGTTGCTTAGCTTGATCGCTCACCACCCGGACTTTAGCAACGAAGACCTAGCCCTGAAGCAGATGTCATCGTTCATACTTTACTACCTCAAGTGTGTCGCTACGGAAGAAAACCTGGCACTGATCTACCATATGGCGGGACGAGTAAAGACGGTCAAAGACGCCATCGATCCGTCGGGGAAGACAGACGAGAACCTGTACATCCTGTCTGATCTGGCTCAAGCGCTTATCCTGCTCTGGGAAGATCAGAATGGCTGGAGCATGCAGACGTTCCCCGGCAAGCAGAAGCTGCCTGGTGGCATCTTCAAGCCTTTGGAGAGCCATGCGCGCGGCCAAGAGATTGCCCAGAAGCAGTACATTGACAAAGACTTTGCCGATGAACTTGAGCCGCTCGTGCGCAAGGCCATCAAGAGCAAGAAGAGAAAGGCAGGCGACGGTGTCGACAAAGCACGCAAGAAGATTAAGAGCGAGAAGAAGGAAAAGATCAAGAGTGAAAGAGTCACCAAGACGCCCCGGAAGAAGAGAAGGGCTGTAGGAAGTGGAGATGAAGGTGGTTTGGACGGGGCCGTTGCACCGTCCAGCGGCCCGATTAGGAAGAGTGATCGAAGGAGTGGAGCAAATAAGAGCTATGTCGAGGTCTCTAGCGACGAGGAAGGTGCAGGTGTCGGTGCAGGTGCTGAGCAGGATGGGGTCATGTCCGAGGCAGAGTCGCAAGATTCAGACATCGAGATGGAAGAGGCTGAGAATTCACCAGCCCCAGAGCCTATACAACATACCGCGTCCGAACAATCCGAGGAAGAGCCAGAGCCTATACTCCCGAAGAGAACACCGAGGAAGACACCACAGAAGAAGGCAGCGAAGAATTCTAACGGTACAAAATTGTCTTCGCTTGTCCAATCGCCCGTGGCACAGAAACGGCGGAAAGCACCGGATCTTGAACCCGAGCCAGAACCCGCCGAAGAACCCACATCAGCCAAAGCAACGAAAGCATCAAAGGGTAAAGGCAAGGGGAAATCGAAAGTAAATGGCGCTGCTGAAGCTGTGTTATCGAGCCCGGTTGCGAACGGGACCGTGAGACGGAGCGGACGGACTAGGAGTTGAGTCTGCTTCTTGTCGAGGAGTGTGTCTCATTTTGTTGTTTCCGCGGTTCGTGGTGGTATCTTCTCGGTGTCTCGTGGTACAAGGTGAAATTTCGGATAAGCGGGTGGTCATGTGTCGTTTTTGATCACGTAAGTGGTACGTATGATTCACGAGGCGTAATGCATGGAGCGTTCATGTTTTGTTCTTTCTGTTTCGGGTTTACCTTAGCGGTCTCTTTATCGGGCTGTGTGATACCTCTTTTCTGTGTATGAGTGGGGAATGGGGACGGTTCATATGGAATGGGTAATATTTTGCCATTGTGGGAGTGAATGAGGAGGATAAACGTAGGATGGAATGCTACATATGGGTCGATCTGCTCCAATGGGTGTTTTGCCGCTGCGTAACTGACAAAGGGAACAAACATCTTTGCTAGCTGGTACCTCCTGCAGTGCTCGATTCCAGATGTAGACACCTTGCGCTCTCTTCAAATTGCTACTATGCTCAGTCCAGATATGCCGCCGTTCATGTCATTACGTCCAGCCGTATCTCATATCTCGTAAATGCAAACAAGCAGATGGAAAATCCCCCTTCAGGTTCTCAGATCACGCCTACCCTCTCAGCTCCGCCCCCAACAACCCTCCCATAATTCCCGGGAAATAGCCCCTTCCTCCCTGCATACACGCCCCAAAACCAATCCCCATTGATATCCTCCGCCTCGGTAATCTCCGCAAACCGCGGAAAACTCAGTTCGTCCGTCACGTTTTCGGCGGGAAAGTAGCTCCAACGCGCTTGTATGCGAAGCCCGACGCCGCCGTCGGGTGGGAAGCGCGGGTGCTTGAGTTGTGAGGGAAGAGTGGAGAGATCAGAGTGCGGGTGCGTATGGGATTGTTGCCGGGAGCCATCGGTGTCGCGCCAGGTCCAGTTGTCGTTGGGGTCGCGCTGGGATTGGTGGTGGGAGGTGGAGGTGGAGGTGTCGGGATTTGGGGCGTCGGCGTCGCGAAGGGAGAGTCCACCTACGAGGTCGCGGACTACGACGCGGCGTTGTCCACCGTCTCTATCTTCGAAGCCGACCACGACCATGCGGTGGCCTCTCAAGCACCTTCTCCATCCATGAATGCCGTCCTCAATGCTGATACGGCCCGAGACAACGAGCTTCTTATAGCAGCTCGTGCAAATATCGTAGTCGGCACCGTTGCATGTGGAACAGTGGTAACGGGTATGTGAGGGAGGGATGGGGTAAGTGCAGATATTGCAGAGAGTGGTGAAGGTTAGCGGACGGAAGCTGCTGTTTGCTAGTGTTACTTGGCCTGGACCGCCGATTAAAGACGCGGCTCGCGGTGTTAGTGGTGGCGTTGTAGGTGGCGAGGAGTCGATGGGGTAGGGGGGTGCGAGGTGGTCGGCTCGTGGGGTGGAAGGTTGAGAGGCTGTGGAGCGAGGGGTGGGCATGGGTGCGTGGTCCTTCCCTACATGGGTTATTGGGAGAAGCGCATGAGTGCAGTGTCGTCCCTGATTGACGCAGTCGTTGCAGTACCCCCACTCCCCTTCATTGCAGTAGTCACATTTCCAGTAACACGCGTTCGCCCATTTGCTGCATATATCGCAGAACACTCCAGCTTCTAATCTCCGATCAGGGTCATCTTCACTGACGAGCGTGCCCGGTGCGACGGTGCTCTCGACAATTGGGACTTGCGGCCTTCGAAACTTGTGGCCCCGAAGGATGTGTGGATACTCGTGGGAAGGCGGGTATCCACCAGGTGGAGCTTGTTTCTGGTAGAGGGGCCAGGCAGCCCAGCCAAAACCGTACCAATGCTTGCAGCCTTTCTTGGCGCGGTAGCAGGATTGGCAAAGGTTGTAGGTGCCGTTGTCGCAACGGGAGCAGTTGTAGTGTAGGTCGTACTCTATGTGGTCTTTGTTGCAAGATCGACAGGTGATGTGGGGTTCATGATACAAAGTAGGCGGTGGTTCAGGCGGGCCGGTGGCAGCTATTGACGTTGTTCCCGAGTGTGATGGAGGTTGAGAAGGATCCGTCGTGGAGCGTGGAAATGCTGGGGCGGATGTTGGAGGTGTGCCAGGATACGAGGGACGAGCATTGCGGAATCCTGTAGGATCAGTCGTACGACGAGACGATGTATGTTGTGACGATGGTGCTCCAGAATACATGACGGGTGATGATGTTAGTGGAGCTGCGACCGCGGCTGCAGAAACCGTCGGGCTCGCAGTCGTGGTGGGCACACCGAACGCTGCCCTCCGAGGCGAGTTTGGATTCGACGATGTATGGGTCTCTAGATGGTTACGAAATTGTTGTCGTTCATCCAACGTACTGCGCTGCTGATTGTCGGATTGACGTCTTCGTGCCGGGTTTGCGGTTCCTGACGTGGCCGGTCTCGACGGTAGGTCAGTCTGCGAGATACTAGCTACTCGAGAGGAAGAGACCAACAACGGAGCAGGACGGTGCTCGCTCCGTGCTGACCTTGAACTTCCCTGGCTTGATGAGCGACTATGCCGAGTGCGTGCGCCCTGGTTTGCAACATCGAGAAGGCCTGGCCGTGACACTGGTGGTCTATTGTCTCGATCCCGAGGGGTTGTTGCGCCGCTCTCCGACCGTATGTGAGGTCTTCTACGTGCCTGGTCTTCTTCGCGGACTGGAGGGCTCCGTATCTCAGGCGTAGAATGACCAGACGTGCTGATCTGCCCATCTCTGGCTAGCCGTTCTCTCCTTTCTCGTCTTTCGCGATGCTGTTCCGTTTGCCTCCTTCTGTACGCCTGGGCAATTCGCTCGCTAATCGCGTCCTCCTGTGCAAGATCGATGTTGTTCAGATCAATCCCATCTAGCAGTCCATCCTCCATGATCTGTCGCATAATCTCTTCTTCCATCTCCTGCGAATCCAGCTCCGAAGCGCTAAGCAACGACCTCAAGCTCGACTGATGCTCCACTACCCTCGGCGGCACAGCATCTCTCGACGAAGACGAGGCAGGTGGATTCCGGCTCCGTGAACGTGCATGATCCGCACTTCGTCTCGTATCCTGGCTTCCATCCCGTGGGCGATCAGCACTACGCTCCCTCCTCCTCCTCTCTCTCGGTGGCTCCAAAGTATTCCCACTCGGACTCCCTCCCGCAGGCTCAATACCGACCTCCCTCAAGCTCAAAGCCTGCACACTCTCTATGACCCTCCTCTCCTCCTCGTCGCCGTCCCCACCTCTCCTCCGCAGCTTCGGGAGTACGTTGTCCCCGTACCGAAACTTCTCCCGATCCGCTTTCTTCTCTTCCTCGCTCTTTCCTCGCTCCGGGTTCGCTTTGATGAACATATCTAGCAACGTTGTGACTGTGGCGTTGGGCTGAGTAGACCGCACCGACGCGCGACATGACGGACACGTGTATGGGTGGAGCGACGTTGCGGTCGAGGCTTGGAAGGCGAACCATTCTTTCAAGCAGGCGCCGCAGAAGGTGTGCAGGCAGTCGAGGAGGGTGAGCGGTTGGTAGAGGAGGTCGGTGCAGATCTATAGTAGAGAGTGATGTTAATAGGGATCCCCTGATCGCTGCATTACAACGGCCAGGTCAGTCACGAAGGCTGCTAGCACGTTCTTCGAGGCCACTCCTTTAGTGTAGACGCTGAGGGCCTTCGTGGCTTCCTACTGCGCTCCCGAATCGCGAACATGACGTCCGTCCGAAGCTGCTTCAGACCGCCTCCTCCCCGCTTCACCTCCGCAACCCCTCAACAATGAAACACAAACTCACCGAGCACGCCAGTTCTTTCTCCAAGTCGATCGGTGCGGGTCCTAATTGCCCTTCCTCCGCCATTGCGATCGCTTTATCTCGAACAGAGTAGCGGTAGCCTGCGGCTGTGGCAGCGTTCGTTCAGGTCGCCAGCGTTACAGTCCACGAATCGACCTGATGCTTGGCGCAGGCGGAGGCGTTGACCCAAGACTACCATTGCCGTCCAGCTAATTCAAACCCACAAACATCGCCTTCTGGAAGCGAGTGGAAGCTTGTGGTATACGAACGCGCGGAGGGCACTCGCTGGCTGACTAGACGTGTACATCTGCCGCGCATCAAATCCACCACCTCGCGTGATCATGGGCTTAGTCACTCAAGACCCAAAGCGCCCTCATACAACATATCTGCAGTTTTCCTGCCGAGGTCACAGAATGCAAATACTATTTGTGTTGTTTGCTGCAAGTTGTGTTGTAGTATTGTTTCCATGTCCGAAAGTGGGGTTCGTTGTTACTCATGATCAATGCGTGATGAAACGAGCGGAGTTATAAACATCCGGGAAGTTTTATAAACAGATCCACACTTCAGACTTCAGGTTTCGAAACCTTAGGATCAAGGCCAGGAATAAGCTTTTCATCCTGGAGAGCATCACATGTACACCAGTGAGACTGAATCATCACGTGATATCAACACTCACACTTAGCGACGTTGGCAAATGAAAACAAAGTCATGGTTTGACTGAAGACGGACCATGATAAAACGTCGGTCTGAAGCTGTCATCGGCCAACTATAGTACTTCGAAGAAACAAGCTATTCACACACGATCAAAGTCAAGGTAAAGTTTTAAAATTAAAGTAAAAGAGCGTAGCGAGGTGCAGGGGGAAGTCGTAACTACATAAACATTCTATTTCATCATCTTCCACGCCAATCTCTCCTACAGATCAACTGCGGAGTAGCGTAAAACATGTATATACTAGAAAAAGCAAGTACTTGCAAAGACCCAAGCATGAGCGTACCGTCTGTGTAACACACTTACTGAGTGGCACCAGCGGCGCCGGCCTGTTGACCCTGAGTTGGAGTCTGAGCACCGGCTTGTTGACCCTGAGCTTGCTGACCCTGGGCTTGCTGTCCCTGTGCTTGTTGTCCCTGGGCTTGTTGACCTTGAGCTTGTTGACCTTGAGCAGCACCGGTCTGCTGTCCCTGCGCCTGCTGTCCCTGTGCCTGCTGTCCCTGGGCTTGTTGACCTTGAGCTTGTTGACCTTGAGCAGCACCAGCCTGTTGTCCCTGGGCCTGCTGTCCCTGGGCCTGCTGTCCCTGTGCCTGCTGTCCCTGGGCTTGCTGTCCCTGGGCTTGCTGTCCCTGGGCTTGCTGTCCCTGGGCTTGTTGACCTTGAGCTTGTTGACTTTGAGCTTGTTGACCTTGAGCAGCACTAGTCTGTTGTCCCTGGGCCTGCTGTCCCTGGGCTTGCTGTCCCTGGGCTTGTTGACCTTGAGCTTGTTGACCTTGAGCTTGTTGACCTTGAGCAGCACCAGCCTGCTGTCCCTGCGCCTGCTGTCCCTGAGCCTGCTGGCCCTGAGCGGGAGTCTGAGCGGGAGTCTGAGCGGGAGTCTGAGCGGGAGTCTGAGCGGCACCTATACATTGTCAATTCCATACTAGATATTGTTGAAGAGAAGTCAAGTAACCTACCAGCAGCACCACCGTTCACAATACCATTACCAGTTCCGGCAGCGAGAGCATTGGCCGCGTCAAAGGCAGCCTGAGGAGTTCCAGGAGTTTGTCCGGCCTGTGTGGGGCCCTGGGATTGAACACCGCCAGCAATACCGGTCTGGTCACAGATGTCAGGACGAACGGCTTGACCGGGTTGGCCGGTAGATGCCATGTATGCATCGATGTTGGGGAGCACTATAATTGTCAGCCGAGTTGATCAATAAGAGGGTATCGGAGAGCATACCGTTGGTGCAGCGGTTCTGGTTGATCAGATCAATGTTCGAAACCGCAGCGCGGCCCTGGACCGACATGACCTGGAGCCTGTCGACAACATCCTGGAAAGCGCCTCCAGTAGCGAGGGTGCTGTTGGCGCCAATGACGTTGGGGTCGGTGCCGGTCGCCTGGTCGATGATGGCCTTGTGATTCAGCTCGTCGACTTCGGCGTTGAACGCAACAGTCGCGGCCTGCTTGAAAGCAACGTTATTCATGATGCTAGCGCCCGTGTTCATGAAGTTGGATACCATCGAAGTATCAGCCATCCAATTGGCAACCGCAGTTGCAAGATCGGCTTGGGTAGGAGTTTGGCCGTTTGCAGCAGCTGGACCTTGCTGAAGAGAGTCCACAGCTCCGGTCGATCCTGCTGGGATGGCCTGATTTGGTACTTGACCTTGAGCAGCGCCCTGCTGAACGCCCTGCTGAGGAGTCTGTCCAGTGGCCACTTGACCAGCGCCTGTCTGCGCGCCTGCCGTGCCGGCACCAGCTTGGGTAGCTCCGGCATTAGTATTAGTCTGACCCTGCTGGGCCAGAGGAGCAGCGAAAGCCGCGGAGGAGAGGATGGAAGCGAGGATGATGTACTTCATCTTGAAAGACTGATCGGCAGGATGAACTAAAGAAGTAAAGTAAACAGTATGTATATATAAAGAAAATATGTAACAGAGAACGGAGTGAAAGAAGCGAAACGGAAGTTAAGTAGCGGATGAGTGAATCGGGAACCTGCCTGTCGAATCGACCTGGGCACCACCGCTGCTTATACTTATAGTCTAAGAGGAGTAGAAAAATCGCGAGATGCTCTGCAACTGGACTGGAGACTGCACCATACCGCGGCAGTCTGGGCGCATTTCTGCGGCGAAGTGTTGAACACATCTTGGCAGCCGTTTGGGTGTGAGAATCCAGTGCTCGATGGTGCTTCAAGGAGAGTTTGGAGCTTTCAGCCAACCACCACCCAGCAGGCGACGAATTCGGAATGACTCCCCACACTCGTTCGTGGTATTTCGCGGGGATGCCCATGTGCATACTTGAGCCAAGACATCTCGAGGCGGTTAGGAGTTGAACTCTGATGTTTTGCAGCCGTATGGGAGTAGTTTCGCAACAGGCTTGGCACGAAAGCTTGCCGACAACCGCCAAATTCTTTTGTCAACCTTCCCTACCAGATGTCATTCTAGGAAAGATACCAGAATGCTTCAAAACATCACTGTTTTGACGTCGCACACCATTTGCGGTATTTATGCCGAAACAGCGCAGCCTATTGCACGCGAACACTTGACCCCTAATACATGATGTTAGCGGGCCTCTTTGGCTTGGTCAGTGTGCTTTGGGAAACTTTGTCGTGGAAGTCAGCTGTCAACTGAATCCTGTCCCCTTATGACTGACACGAATTCAGGTCTGCCGAAGAATGTTCGCTGCATGTTCTCAAGGGAGGCATAAGAGCGAAACCCTCTGACAAAGGCCCGATGTCTAGACCACGGATCTTGTGATGTTTCGCGTCGAAAGACGCCCGCGCAATTCCATTCGAAATATTTCTCGTTACCTAACGGCACCTAAAATATTCACTGCGCGTTTCGGTCATCGCTTGCCGCCTTGAGAGCCAGATCTACCATTTCCTTCTGCTTCGTAATAAACACACTGTGGTCTGCATCGCAATGCTTCTTAACGATACTGACGCCGTCGTTCTCAGCGCGCTCAATCATGATGTCCTGATACTGGGGTGGAACTGCGCCATCCTTGGAGGTAAGGACGTAGGTGACGGGCAGCTTCTTCCAGCAGTCACCTTGAGCAGCAGCGTTAAAGGCTGAAAGCGGAGACCGGACGAGGTGCGGCAGTGCGGCCTCAATATCTGAGGAGTTCCCATCGTTCAGGAACATCGCAGCCGGATCAACTGGGAAGCAGGTGCCATCGTCGAAGTTGTTGACAAACTGGGGCCAGTATTCAAAGAACCCGGAGGCTTTTGCGATGTCAATGACGCTGGTGCCTGGCTGTAGGATGTATGCACACAGGTAGAGCAGATGCACCACGCCACCGAGCTGGCCAGTTGAAGCACGAGAGCTGCGAAGAAGTTCATCTGTCACAGCGTCCGTTCCGACCATGCCGCCATACGAGTGCATCACCATTAAAATGCGCTGGCCGGCCTCGACAAGCTCGCGGATGACGGTGCGCACAGCGATGATATCTTCTGCGGCGGATGCAGGAGGCGGCGAGGTATTATTACAGCTGGGTAGACGTGGGCAATGAACCGAGAAGCCGACCGCCGTGAGAGCATCCACGAAACTTTGGTAGTTGGCGGGAGCGTGCCTATAATGTTGACGCACGAAGTCAGTGCATGTGTCTCATGCAATTCGTACATGGGCGTTCGTACCAGGCACCGTGGACGAGGACAATCGCAGGCAGGACGTTGGACATGTTTGCGATGTGGTGGGATGGCGTCTCAGATGGGCTCCGTTGAACAGACCATATAAGCAGGCGCTAAAGCCGCATTGCATTGGTATGGCAAAGTAAGCGCTTGTCTATATATACGACAAACAGGGATGTGATATGCAAATGTGAATTGAACATTGGTGATGGTCGATGTCCGAGACATACATGACTCAGTGTCTTGGGACAGACCCTCTTTGATCGTAGGCCCGGACGTCGATCGTTTCGCGGGGTATCTAGGCCGCTGGTGGTGTTTGGTTAGCCTCTGTGCCACCTTCTGCGCGCTCTTCGGGCCAACCACTCCATTCGACCTGGTTGGTTGGGTCCATGGCGGTATCGACTTTTCTGATAATCCTTGCTGGGTTGCCCGCTACAATCGTGAAATCGGGCACGTCCTTCGTCACAACACTGCCGGCCCCAACCGTGCTGCCCCTGCCAATGGTCACGCCAGGAAGAATCACAACGCTGCCTCCGATCCAGCAATCTTCACCAACGTGAATCTCCTTTCCCAGCTCCGGACCACGAGTGCCCTGGCGTATCGTGGGATCCACTGGGTGCGTTGCGGAGTAGAACGAAACATTAGGGCCCACAAGCGTGCGGCTACCAATGCTAATGAGACACGTATCAAGAAACACGGCGTGATTATTGATGAACACGTTTTTTCCGAGCTTTACGTTGAAGCCGTAGTCCATCTTCACCGGAGGCTCAATCCAGGGATCATCGTCGAACAGCTGATCATCCACTTCTGGTGTAGCAGCGGGCGCTGGGAGTGGTGAATCGTCGCATAAGATGCTGATGATTGTAAGGGCTAAGGAGCAGACACCCGAAGACTGCAGAGATACACGTACTCCCGGAACAACTCGGTCAACTTCCGCCGAGGTACGTCTCCAGCGTTGTTATATCGTGTACATGCGTGTTTGGCGCGAGCCCTTTCTGCACTGAGCTCGGGAGAAAAGGCGTGATAGAGCTCGCCGCGCAGCATCTTTTGTTTGTTCTTGGAGAACTCCATGATGGATGGCGCAGTTTAGCAGTGTAAGAAAAGAAGGCCAGTCAAAATCTAACGTGACGTTGGGGGGCCTTGTTGCTGACATAATCGCAATTTATCCGACGAAGACAAGCGTCGGGAACAGCCGGAGCCAATCTTTTCCGCTTGTGACTTCACTGCCCGCCGCAAGCGAGACGCGCTCAATGAACACGCGACGAGTGCCTTAGTATTGTTCTTCTGTCCCCTGCCCCACGCTCCGTGCGTGCTCTTTTCCCTTCAATACCATGTTGTAGTAGTTGAACTTGCTCTCTTCCTTCCTCCGCTCCTTTCTCTACTGTGTAGCTGATTCCACTTCAACGTCCAACACGATGACCAACCACAACGGCACGCCCACCTCTGCGCATCCAGAGATATCCTTCCCCCTAAGCCGGCCGTCCGAGAAGGGGAAGTGGACTCCTGAGCTGGATGCCAAACTGCGAGCAGAGGAGGCTGCCAAGATACAAATCAGGGGATCACACGTCCTCCCGCGAGCCTACTTCCCTGGTGGAGACCGCTCGCTCGCGGGTATTGCTATCCGCGCGTTCCTTCTGGGAGTCTGCGGTACCATTGGCTTCGTCCTCAGTGCAGTACTTGCCTACCACGAGAACCGTCTCTGGCGTCCCTGCTTCTTTGTAGGCACGCTCAGCGTCTTCCACTTTCTCGAATTCTGGATCACGGCCGCATACAATACCCCTAGCGCATATATCTCCTCGTTTCTACTCGCGAATGGAGACCGCTATCGTCAGGCTCATACCATGGCCTTGGTCGAGACCGTCGTTACCTCATACTTTTTTCCCACCTGGCAAGCTCGCGTCAACCCACCCGCGATAATTGCATTAGGCGTTGTAATGATTGCGATTGGGCAAGCCGTCAGAAGCGTTGCTATGAAGCAAGCTGGAACGAATTTCAACCACCAGGTCCAGTCTAGGAAGAACGAAGGACATGAGCTAGTTACTACGGGCTTATACTCTCACTTCCGCCATCCATCATACTTTGGCTTCTTTTGGTGGGGTCTCGGAACCCAGGTTGTCCTTGGGAATACCATCAGCTTTATTGCATATGCGGGTGTCTTGTGGTACTTCTTTCATACCCGGATTACACGTACGTTCCTCCACTGTTCGAAATAAAACAGGCGCTAATCTTTGTAGACGAAGAGAAGCATTTGGTCGACTTCTTCGGTGACGATTATAAGGCGTATAGGGCGCGAACTCGAGTTTGGATACCCTTCATCTAGAGTTCCGCGAACATCAATGTACCTCTGGGGTCGTGCTTTGCTCCTACGTAATCGCGCCGAGTTACATCACCCAAGACCAAATGTAGCTCAGTTCTTTGGTGTTACTAAGAATTGGTTCTTGGGTACTAGTGTACCAACATTCTGATCCTATTGAACCCAACAGTCGTCTGTCGAGGCCCACGATTCCATTGCAGTGCAACTCAATGCATAAGTGTCTTACGTAGAATCGCCATTGGCGATTTTGGTATGTTAAAAAGCGCGTTTTCGAAGGGAGATGGCCAAACCGGCCGACATCAGTCTAAGATGAGCCCCTTGATCAGAGCCCTTTAGCTTAAAGCGGCAAAGTCGGTGTGGTATTCCTATGTAAGCACCAGCGAAGTAACTGGGTACGACCACGTTACTATCACCCGTTTGGTCACATGTCCCCTGGGTACGTGTGTGGCGGTGAGGCCGTCGCGGGCCCGCACCTGTCGCGGATATATCAGCCGCCTCCCACTCCCACTTTCTTACCTTCTCGAATCAGCTCCTCACTTCCCACGTTACACCTCGTATCTAGCGATTACCACCCAACCCTCGGCGCGCCTCTGCCTTCAGTGCGATGACCGTCAGCAAAAGGACGGACGATCTCTCATCGGAGCATGCGTCTAATCACCCCCTCACTGCAATCACCAACTCGACAGCACCAGCTCCAATCGCTACCATCACTACCGGCACATCATTACTGCACGAAGGATTCATGGTAAGTCAAAAATTGATTTTTCGAGGGCCTCGATTCTAACGACTCTTTCTCGGACACAGTTGCGACACCGTTATCTCACCATGTCTACACCGTTTTCGGCTACCAGTACTGGCAACTCGGTCCACCAGCCACAATCCGGACTCATTCAGCGCTCTATAACTGAGCTCGACACTATGGAGCAGAACGTCGAAGGTGACGGTCACCCGCGATCAGGCACGTCGATAGTCCAAGCAATTTCAAGAGCGCCGCCTGTGAACCATTTATGGATCTCTCGCTCCGCGAAGCTCGTCGGCCGGTCCATACAATATACCATGATACGAACGTTCACATCAAACGATCGCACGATAGAGAGGGATTCTCAACCACATTGCTTTCTCTACGTCGCCCTCCGCTTCGCCTTGTTCCTGTACCTCATCTGCGTGCTCCTCGGTTAGCTACCAGTGACGCCGCAGCTCGACAGGATGGCGAGATGGATGTTGGGTTGGCTTACCAGATCAGACGAAGAAAATTGTGAGTCTGATCCAGTGTCGCTTTTCCCAGGACCACTCTTTCACAGGTTGCCAGCGGCGGTACCAGACATATGAGCGCATAACGCGGTCTCCTAAGCTTGGGCTCTTCGAACTGCTAGTTTGATGATGTTTTCCTTTTTCTTGGATCTTCGAGGTTTCCTTTTCGAGAGTCTCGTTCTTTCAGCGTTTCTTTCTCCCAGGTTTTCAGTGCTCAAGGGGGGTATTCTTTGAGGATTACACGGTTCATAGCTTGTGGCTTCATGGAAGTGATCGAACTCAGTCTTCTCTGCTCAAGTCTTCAATTATGCTGCTGTTGCAATCGAGGGCCTCTGCTCACTGACTTCCTATCATGAAAACGTGCACAACAGACACTCTTTTCTAAATAACACCACTTATTTGAATACTTCCCACAGTTATTTCTCCTTGGGCATCTATCACTATCGACAGCTGACCTCCCGTTAAGAACATGGATGGGACAGCCATGTAATTTCATTCCATAAAGAAGGAATTGTAGTCAGGTTCTGAGATTTCAAATGAGTGATGCAAGGTAGCTAGTTGTCCAAGGCCCAGTTGACTGTGTCCACGGCTAGGTTCACTAGCAACAGGGCTCATCGCAATAAATACATCGGTACGTGTTGCATTTGAAAGAAGCAAGAGGGATATTCGCAAGGTACGAAGGAACATCCGGATGAGATATCCACGGTGTGTATTTAAGTCCTGTGGACGAAGGCCAATGGGAACTTTCCTTCCTTCGCCATTACTCATGATCGCTAGCAGCAGCGATAACGCGAGTCATGCAGCTCAACCCCACCACGCCTCCAGAGCTTCCCCTCCACCATCAGCCCGCAAAAGACGATTCGACAATGACTAGTCGTTATGAGAATCCGTGGTCCCCAAAAGATGGGCCGTTACGGGCTCCCTTGATACGGTGAGAGCGCGGCCAATTGCGTAATGCCCCAGGAATGGCTCCGCTACCGTTGAGCCGAGGCACTTCACATCCTTCATTCCAGCTCCACTCAAACACCGTCATTCCCTGCCCTTTGTAGCCACGGACGAATCCTGGATTCCAAAACACGCAGCCAGTTGGAGCTTTCTATTTGATAAATACGGCCGTATCAGCTTAGTCGCGCGGGAAACCAAGAAGCATTTGCTTTGAAATCAGCGTGCCCCAAAGCCCCTCCTATAACACTTTCAAGGAGGGTGACAATCTTCAAGTTATCTTTCAAGTCTCTTACACGAAGCACACTAAGCCCTTCCCACATACCCTAATCGTCAAGATGGCTCCCCAAAAGACCAGGCAATGGATTCTCGACAGCCCGCCGGCGAAGGACATTATCCTCGAGGGCAACGATGCTACCTTTAAGCTTGAGACGACAGAGCTCCCTGAGCCAGGAAAGGACCAGGTCCTTGTCAAGACTCTGTAAGAAACTCGTCAACGACCGCTCATCAATTCAAAGAAACATCGCTAACACTCTCTTCTCAAAGTTACCTCTCCAATGACCCCGCCCAGCGTGGCTGGATGCAGCGCGGCGTCGACCCCGAACGCCTCTACACCAAGCCCGTCGTAAAGGGCGATATCATGCGCGCCTTCGGCATCGCCGAAGTCGTCTCTTCAAACTCCGAGAGCCTCAAGCCCGGTCAGCTCGTCTCAACAGTCACCAACTGGGCCGAATACGTCGTCCTCGATGCCTCGGCGTGCCGTCCCATCCAGCCAGACGAGAGGATTGGTCTGCGCGCAACACACTTCGTCGGTGCCCTCGGCGGCCCGGGATTGACGGCATACTACGGGCTCGTTGAAGTCGCGGGCGCGAAGGCGAGCGACACGGTGGTTGTGAGTGGAGCTGCGGGTGCGACGGGCAGCATGGTTGTCCAGATTGCGAAGCACATTGTCGGCGCTAAGCGCGTCATTGGTATCGCGGGCGGGGAGAAGAAGTGCCGCTGGGTAGAGAGCCTAGGCGCGGACGTCTGCGTCGACTACAAGTCCCCCTCCTTCGAAGACGACCTCATCAAAGCCACCGACGGCTTCGCAGAAGTCTACTTCGACAACGTCGGAGGTTCAATCCTCGACCTTATGCTCAAGCGCATGAAGCGATATGGACGCATCGCAGCGTGCGGCTCCATCGCTACCTACAACGACCCTGGTTCGCAGGGCATCAAGAACTGGTTCGAGATCATCACAAACCGGATTGAGATCAAGGGGTTCATTGTGACGGACGCGGTGGAGGCGGGTAAGGCGCCGGCGATGGTCAAGGCGATTGTCGACAAGGTGAAGGAGGGAAAGATCAAGATTGGAGAGGACAGTGAGACGGTTGTGCCGACTAAGTTTGAGGATGTGCCCAAGACTTTCTTGATGTTGTTCAAGGGTGGAAACCAGGGAAAGCTCGTGACTGAGATCATAGAGTAAGTCGTGGTTTTGTAGCCAGTCGAATGAAAGTGATCAAATAAGGAAGCACTGTGTATTGACTGTAACCTACAGGCAAGCTAGGGCAAGCTTGTAGTGCGATTCGAAGTGACGATGCCTGATCAAACCGTTGCACTGAGTACAAGAGTCAGCAAGCATTCTTTGCTTTGAACACCTCATCGACCAACATGTCCTACACGGAAGTGTTCTTGAACATCTCGATCCGAAGTCTCGACCGCCATCCAAATGCCCCTCCTTTCCCTACAATGACACAAGAATCCCTAGCCGCAGCTCAACGGCGTCACACGCAATACACCTGCATCATGTATAACGTGCTGCGATATGATCCGCCAGAAACCTTATCGCGTCCCACTATGTTTCGAACTGGAGCACGTGCAGTGCGTCCAAGAGACGTGATATTCGAGCAATATCAAGACACTGCGCGAAATGAACGTGATGGCGCGTGGTTGACATCATGTGGGACTGATGCTAGGTTCGACGAAAGATACACGTACTGCTCGCTTGTCTGTTTGACATGGATGCTGTTGCCAGTGTGGTATCGCATCCAGCCTCGCATCAGCCTTCCGTTCACCCATCCAGGTAACCTCCACGTGCAATTCCAAAAACCTAACCGCGCTCCACCGACAACAAAACAGACCGCCTCCCATCGTGTCCATCCCACCGGGGGCACTACCTCCGCATTTTATCCGGTGCCTCATCTACTCTTTACCCGCCGCACAAAACATTGGCAAATAGAGGGGCAGCAAACCCCCACCACGACCCCGCCATCACCACCCGCTATCGCCTCAGCACGACCACACGTCACGAAATGAGCCGTAGCGTAACAGAATTTTCGGGAATCCAGGTGGATCCTCGAGCGGCTCTTCTGAACCTGGACGCGGATAGCGACAGCGGAGGCTACTGCATGGGCTGGAGGGACATCAGATGCGTGCGGCGGAGGCGCGCATGTACGCGCTCAGTATCTCCCAAACGGGCGCCACTGCCAAGCTCACCGTATGTCGCAGCAGCCCTCAATCGCTGGCAGAATGCGACTCGCAGGGCGAAACAACGACGTGCGAATCGACATGTATGCGTTGATTGCTTGGGTTGAACCTGGCGACCGAGGTCCTCCGGTCGTTGGCCCTGTGTAGCAACGATGCAGGGTCGTCTACATACGCTACGCGAACGGGGCGAGAGCGCGATGATATATGTACCGGTACGACTAACGCTTGTCCCTGCGCCGCGGGCCCTTAGATCTTAGCATCCTGGTCTTTAGCTGGCGCCTTGATATTTATTGCCTGTGGGTGTCCCGCCATCTTTCTCGAACACTTTCCCGCTTCCTACCTTCATCCCCTCCCCTCGACCCAGAAGAAATTGTGGATTGAAGCACTTACATCTTAACCGAAAGCCCTATAAAGACCACGAAAATGGCTTCCGAGGTCCCATCCGTCAAGCTGAACGATGGCAACACTATGCCGCAAGTTGGTTTTGGGCTGTGGAAGGTGGACAATCATACTTGCGCCGACACCGTTTACAAGGCGATCAAGACAGGATACCGGTTGTTCGACGGCGCTTGTGGTATGTGTACTCCCCGTTATCTCTTTCCATATCGATATCAAGATGGACGGCTCGAAGTCGCAACCCGTCTCCGAAGGCAGCAGTACCGTAGCACAGACAGCTCCTCCGAGCTCGATTTCGAAAAGTTATAGCACCGCGTATAGCAGCGGCCACATCTCGAAAGGCCATCGACTCCTGGCTAATAAGCCGCGACTGCCGGGCTTCATCTCACCTGCACGCAGTCTCGTGAGGTGATTGAAGTCGGCCGTCAGTCCCGAACATCCGGTGGATCGACCATCCCTGCACTTCGGAATGCTAGCGCCGATCATCGGAAAGGTCCCCTGCTAACTTTGCCCTCTCACAGACTACGGCAATGAAGTCGAAAGCGGCCAAGGTGTAGCCCGCGCCATCAAGGAGGGCCTCGTAAAACGCGAAGACCTCTTCATCGTGTCCAAGCTGTGGAACTCGTTCCACGACCCGGAACAGGTCGAGCCCATTGTCAAGAAGCAGCTCGCCGACTGGGGCATCGATTACTTCGACCTGTACTACATCCACTTCCCCATCTCGCTCAAGTACGTTTCGCCCGAGACGCGGTATCCGCCGGGCTGGTACTACGATGGCGACTCCAAGGTCGAGCATGGCAAGGCTTCGCTCGAGCAGACGTGGAAGGCCATGGAGGAACTCAAGAAGACCGGGCTAGCTAAGAGCATCGCTGTGTCGAACTACACCGGTGCTTTGCTGTTGGATCTGTTCACGTATGCGACTGTCAAGCCAGCGGTACTTCAGATTGAGCACCACCCGTACTTTGTGCAGGAGAACCTCCTGAAGCTTGCTGCGCAGCACGACATCAAGGTTACTGGATATTCATCGTTCGGCCCGCTCAGCTTCGTCGAGTGCGACATGAAGCTTGCTGCGGACACGCAAAAGCTTTTCGACCACCCCGTTGTCAAGGGCATTGCGGAGAAGCACGGCAAGACAACGCCGCAGGTGCTGCTCCGGTGGGCGACGCAAAGGGGCATCAGCGTGATTCCCAAGAGCAACTCGCCGGGCAGACTGGTAGAGAACTTAGAGCACACAAACTTTGATCTCAGCGAGGATGAGATCAAGCAGATCTCGGGCCTGGACAAGGGGTTGAAGTTCAACGTGCCGACCAACGTAAGTTTTTCACACCGTGTATTGTGCTTTGCGATTGTTGCTGACAAGTTTGATAGTACGGGATTCCCGTCTATGTCTTCGCTTAAACGCGCGGTTCTCCCTTTTCGCACGGCGATCCCAATGGACGTGGCGTCTTGAATAAACTGGCAGGCGCGTTGGGTATCAAGTAGCATCGATAGCGATAATGCATTTTGGCTGTTGCTCTTGCGAAACTTCTATGATCGGTATAGCAGTGCTGAAACATGGTCGATGGCTGTCTGGCTATATTACTGTCAGTGTCGAACCCTCCTGAGCACCTTGATACGCACCAGTTGTCGTGCGACCCACTGCTAAATTTGTCTTCGCAGTGCATTGAAGTGCAAACCATCGGAGACGCCCCTCTTCCCACCACAATCTACTAGTCACACATGCGGATAACCATGGTAAACGTATTCAATATAGTCGGCTGCAGACAAATCACGGTTGCGCGTGTGGTTGACAGCAGGGACGAAGATCTGCTCGCGTCCCCACAAGTTCCCGCGCGCGCCTTAGCGATCGATCTCCCGCTAACCCATCAAGCCTCATTTCAAGCTTCATCGACCTCAGCTGCCTCATCCTTCCGCTCTTTTCACCTCTCATACGGCTCGCCTCCGCAGTTTCGATGTGACGCACTGTATTCCATGCAGCGTTTGAGACGCACTGGGTTCCCTTGCGATTGAGGCACTAGCCTCTCGAGAGTGAGCATTCGGAGCCCCATCCCAACCTTTGGTTCGATAAAGCGGCCGTCCAATACAATTCGGCAGGACATCGCAAGAGAATCGCTGTACTGCAAGCGTCTGATGCAGCATTGCCGACCTCCATTGATTGTTACCCCTCACGCGCGCCTCTCTCACAATGTATTCGTTTGCAGACAAATTTTCGAAGCGCGCGTCTATGACAAGGAATGCAAATAAAGTCTTTCGCTGTCCTTGCCCGCAACATCCCTCGCTTTCCAGATTCGCGCGCGTAAACCTCGAGTTTCACATGACGCGAGGACATGCATGTGAAATCAAGATCCAGATTACGGATCACCACAAAATCCTCGATCCATGACGTTGATGCGCTAGGATAAGCCGGAAGCGGGTACATCGGAAGGGCCGCCGTCGAACCAGCGCCAGAGAAGCTGCTGAGAGAGCGAGAAACTTGTGGACTGGTGGTTTTGGCGCGTCTGCGCGTCTGATTATTGATCCGCCAACACAAAAGCTCTTCGCTGGGCGTCGCGCATCACATTCTTCGCCAGCTTCACGACTTCACTGAGAAACGACTTTGCTATTCGCCTGGACGCAATGGCTTTTTTGGATGCGCAACAGGGCAGGTGAGTGCTTCCGGAGCTTCCGAGGACGCTTAGCTGTCCGCAGCTTGCCAGCTTCAAACCTTGAAGATGGCTGTTGTCCAGAAGTGTCTGAGGTGGCGCGTGTGGGATCTCATCAAAAGCTAATTCGCGGTCGACAGAGCCCTTGCGATCATGCTCTCCACGACGTCTCTCATCGCGCATATCGGTGCTTTCGTCGTCCTCGAAACCGCGTTTTCTAAAACATGGACCGATTCATGGTGTGTTTTTTATGATCTCTGCGCGATCTTTGCGAGCTTGGGCGGTGTCATAGGTGCTGTTGATGTAGGTGCATTCCGAATTTCTGTTTCCAGTTGGAACGCACCTGAGTCCTTTCTCAGATGCACTTTTAGGAAATATTGCTGACTTCAGAACAGAGACGGCCTGTTGCATTCTCCGTGTATGCGATCGTCCATACAACCACGCTGGTGATGATATCCGGCGTCTTGTTCCTTAACGCACTACCCGCCCCGATAGCGACAGCTCTTCCGGTGTGGTTACGCCAACTGCGATATACCGAAGATTTGGAGAGGAGCATGTGCCATGAAGATGGCTTCGGGTGGGACGAACACTGGCCTGACCAGTGCAGATCGGGTTTCGCAACACTCTCCACCGGTGCGATCTGGATCGGATCAGCGATGCTGGCTGCACAGTGGTGGGCCATATCTGAGGTCTGGCGGTGGGTCGCGACAAAGTGTAACAAGCTGGAGCGTAGAGAGGATATTGTCATATTGGGGAAAGCGAGCTTTGTGGATGAGAAACAGGGATTGAGAGTTATTAAAGAGGTGTAAAACACAAATGGAGAATCAAATGACGGACCGTCGAGTGCTTTCCACCACTATGGTGTTACGATGGCATGCTGTTGAGAGATGCTCCGATACTTGTGAATCTGTCGATGCAGAACGCGCCGTTTGTGCTGCGCTGACGGCGAACGAGCGCGGAGTGGTCCCAAGGTCCATCCAACAGGTTTGGTGTTTGGTCTTGGTAATGCACAGGAAGATCGATCGCGGACTTCAGCTCGATGGCGGCTGTCTCTAGTCAGCCAACGGTTCACAACGTACGCCACGCCAACTCTATCTCAACATGGCCAGATGCGTATGACTCACAGTTCCAGCACGTCTCCCTTACATACAATCGCCCTTCTGCCTTCTCTGCTACACCCTCGCTCTCTTCAACAGCCCAGTTCCTCCAGAACTGGAAGCGCTTGCACTCGATACTGTTGTTCAAGTATCGCGTATACGTCCGTATCATCCGATATCCACAGCTGTCGCAGTCGCAGCTACAACTACTCCACCCTTGGATGCAACCGTCATGCATACACATCTTCCTCACGTCGCTTACCCACTCGTTTCTCCCGCCGAGTCCAGTTCGTATGACCCTTGCCAGTCTGCCGACGTGCCACGCGCAGTAGAGTGGTGGAAGCTCGACGACCTGGGGTCTCGGTGCACCATTTACGAAGGACAACGGTAGGCAAGCTGGACTGCTCGAGGAAGCGAACATGCAGGTTGGGTAGACTTGCTTGCAAAGAATGCATCGGAAGTGGCTTGGACTCTCATCACGGCGCGCGCGGTGTCTCTCGATGGCGAAGCGGGCGCAGTTGGTGAGCGCCTTGTCTCCCAGTTGCGATAGTGAGGGAAATGCACTGTTCAAGACGGGATGCGAGAGCTTCAGCGACAGGATGGCGTCAGGCGGGAGATAGTTGTGAATCTCGAGTAGAAGCTCCAAAGGAAGGTCCAGAAGAGATGCCATGCGCTGTAAGGTCTGGCTGTGCGTGCTTTGCTGTCTGCCTTCGAGTGCTATTCAAGTTGAGGTGAGATCGTGCGCGTAGGAAGTTCGGTGGAGAAGCTGAAGCCGCGCGACATGAAGCATACAAGGTGGTTTCCCCAGGTGCCTCCGTGGCCGGGTGATATGTGGCACCGGCGACTACTCACACAAAGAAGCTACGACCATTCGCTCGGGGTGAGTGACACAGCTTCCTCGCCGCACATAAACAACCCCTTAACAGTCACCCGCCAAATTGCTCGACGCTGACTGCCGCCGTCTTATAGAAACTCTTTCTGTGGTCATCCTGGAGGCCTAACGAGAGATTGAGTCGTCGACATACTCCAAATCTGCAAGAGATGTAGGCACGGACCGCCATGACTGCGAACGTATGTGCAGTGGGAGGATTCATTGAGGCCATGTCCTGAGACAAGGGTGCGCGTGATGGGGAGCATGACAGGGCCGACAGAGGATGCCGCAACACATAGCCTCACACAAGGAGAAATGTGTAACAGCGTGTCCAAACTGACGTAGCAGAAGGGAGAAACAAAGAGCTGTCCTTGCGCTCGATGTTTGAGCCTCATGGACAGGGCGACACCGGGGTAGTGGTTGTGATATCAAAGCGAGGGTTAGGGCGCCTGGATCCAGGGCAAGGATTACCGACAGGGGTGACCACAGCCGGCTTACGTGGAGCAACGCTCTAGCTAGTGACCCCCGTTGTTGGCTCACTCCCCCGGAGAGCGACGGAGGTGAGCCCAACGTATATTACGTCCAACGCCCGACAGGCCGTCTGGCTTCTGTAGTGACCTCTTTCCGAAGGTGAGACGCGGTGCGCAGTGAGATCTCGTACCCTGTGGGATAGTCGAGGCTGATGTCTCTAGTACTGCCGCGGCACTGGCAAGCACCAAGATATGAGCAGACAGCGCAAGACGACCAAATGCCGAGACGATGCAGTTGCAGCAGCGCTGGCGTCGTGCGGTATGTGGCATGCATGCCGAGCCGTCTGCGGTGTGTCCGAACCGCTGGTCTGTCAGCAGCGTTCGCAGCTGTCCGACGAGCCGTCAACCGCAGAAGCGCTGCAACCGCAGAGGCGTGGCGTGCATATCCAACTCATTCCGGTATGAAAGCCGTGCACCATCGCTTCCCAATGTCGCTGGACTTCGCTCTCGGCGTGCAAGTCACAAGATCGCCGTAGAACGCAGCGTCCATCAAGATCACAATAACGATCACGATCGCGATTCGCCTCGTCTACGATGGGTCGTCTGCGTGCGGGGGGAGGAGGGGTGATGATGAGGAGGACGGTGAATGGAGGACGCCACGGGCTTGATGGGATGCTCTGCACACTGGGGAAATCTCTGTCTGGCCCTCGCGTTCATTGGCGACGTCGACGTAGCGCGGGCGATATTCAGTTTGGGGTGGGTAGCATTGATCACACTGACATGTCCTACCGAACCGGGACGGTGCAGCAGCAGCAGCAGCGGCGGCGGACGTTGGTTGGCGATGGGCGTAGGGCCGGCTGGGAAGAGAGGTGGGGTGTGCAGCTGGCCGTCCACATGCATACTTTTTCAGAGGACCTCTGCAGTAGCGTGCAGCAAGCAGCAGGGCAGAGCTCGTTCTGCTCGGAACGGAACGACGTCTCCAACTTCACCAAGAGCGGGTGCGGGTGCGGCCTGTTTGTGTATGTGTTTCTAAGACGAGATGAAAACATATCAGATGGCCGTCTCATGGACCCCCCCCCGGTCGCCCCACGTGCACACGGGAAAAGGAGGCGGCGGGCGCGCTTTGGGGTGATTAACTGTGGTCCCGCAGGCGGCGAACGAGTCCCGGGCGACGGCTCTGCTAGCTACGCTTGGTGCGCTGCATAGATATCCCGCAGCTGGCGGAGGTGGTTGCAGGCGCCGCGCTTCAACGTCATCTGCAGAGCCTGTCCGCTTGGCCGGCGCCCATGGAGGCCCGCCGGCGGGCTGGATCGAGTCCCATGGCGAACGGGCGAGGGCGAGGGCGAGGCTGCCAAAAAGCAAAGACCCTGGAAAAACGGTGGAGAGCGAGCGGCGGGAAGTAAGCCTAATTGCGTGCATCGGCGTCGTGGGTCCATGCGAAATTTGAGTCTGAGCGCTCGGTCGATATTTAGTTAGGCGACCCCCTTGACCTCTTGATCTCGACTTCCCTACAACCGCGCTTTTCTCTCCATCCTCTCTCCTCCCACCCCTCCGACTCCGCTGCACTCACTCGGCTCTTTCACCCCGAGTGAATAGCTGGGCTGTCATTCCTTCGTGCGCCCGTGTGCCCGCCCTCCAGTCTGCCGTTGCCAGGTAAGCCTCCCTCGGCGAATGCCACCTCTGCGCCCTCGACCGCGGAAAATCTCTTCGGCTTCCACTTCACTGCCGTGCCCTTGTCTACATGGTTTCCACCGGCCCTGCGATCCTTTCTTCAATCACAGACGCCTCTGATTCTAACGTATCGAGCAGTGCGACTTCCTTGCCAGAAAGCCCGAAAATTTCCCCGGGCACCTTCCTCGAAAGCGGTCACAGTACCCTCTCCACCGAACGACTCGCCGTCTCGCTCCACGCCATGGCCTACTACAACGATCCCTCCGCCTCCTGGTCAGCCCCCGGGCGCCAGCCGTCCTGGGAGCAGCCCCAGCCGCCGTCGCGCTCAGGTGCGAGCCATTGATCACTGGAAGTGGGAGCAGTATTAACACATGTGCAGGCGCAGGCTCAACTGTCAACGTCAACCGAGAAGACGTGTTCGCCTTCGCGGACCAGTTTGAGGGTACGTCGATCGCAGGATTCGGAGCGGATGTTGTTTAGGTCCCGCGAAGACCGTGGAGCATGAGCTGACGGGAACTGCAGAGGTTGAGAAGGCCAACGACATACTCACCAAGAGCGGCGCTGGAAAGGGCTTCGGAATTCCGCCTGCGTATGGACGTCGCGAGTCAATGCCCGTCGTGGGTGGTGGTGCCAGTGGAGGCGGCGGTGGTGGACCGCGCCAATACAACGACTACGGTACCGACCACCCACGCGAATCTCGGGACCCGAGACTGACGCAGGCAGACCCGCGCATGGGTGGCGGATCGCAGCGCCATCATTCCGTGAGCGAGTACGACGGTTCGCGTTCCCACTCGGCGTCCAACGTCCAGGGCTTCTACCAGAACCAGCGCTATGCGCCCCGCCCCAACGATGCCGACCAGATGGCGCAGGCGAAGCGTCGTATGGCAGCCCAACGCGAGCGCGAGCTGCGCAACTACCATCAGGAGCAGCAATATCACCGCAGTAAGGACTCGGAATCTGGGCAACAATAGACAAGGTCGGAGGTTAACTAGGGTAATGCAGATGTTTCTGGGTCCAAGTCCGACCGCTCGATGAGTCCCAATGCGATGAGTGAAGATGAGCGCCGCGAGCTCATCGCCCGCCAGCACCGCGCCCTGTATGGCGATTCCGCGTCTCTGTACAATAGCAACAATCCCACTTCGAGCCAGGACGTGCGCGTCTCCGCCGCTGGACGCGGTCAATCCCCGTTGGCCTTTGACCCGTTCGGCCTGCAGACACCCACCTCCGGCGAGAGCTCGGTCCAGATGCCCCCACGAGGTGACAAGGATGCCGCCGGTGGTGCTCAAGAGGCCCGTGCCAACCAGTCCTCCCCTTCCTCGAACCAGGCCCCGAACTTTGGCCTGTTCGACAACGCCCAGCAGGCCTCCCGCACCTCCAACTCGTCCCCTGGCGAATCTCCTCCCCGCCAAGGACCCAAGGCCAACGGGTCTGGCGTTGCTCCCATCGGCACTCGACCAACTGCCAACCAAGGTCAGCAGGCCGGTGCGCCTCACGGCAAGCGTGCGACGACTCCCCTCCCGTCACCGCTCAGCTTCAACCATTACAATGCTAATGAGCAAGCTAATGCTAATTCGACCACTTCTGCCTCCTTGAACCCGTCATCCACGACTACGGACAAGGGCGTCGGCATGTGGAACAAGGGCCCCTGGAGCAATGCGCCTTCCCAGGGTGTCCAGGCCTCGGTCTGGGGCTAAGTGATATCTACATTTGAGACGGGAGTTCGATGCACCAAACGGAGTTTCTGCATTTAAGGTGTCCCGGGCATATCACTGTGGTCGGTCTTCCAAATTGGGCGGAGCAGGTATTCTGGGCGGCCGGCGAAAAATGATCCTTTGGGAGAAACTTCTTCTTATCGTATGGCGGCGTGGGTTTTGCATCTGAGCGCGCGGGATTCTGAAAAGACGATATACCTCGAACTGTCGGTTTTATGGGGTTTCTTGCACGTCGGGCTTTTTAGGAATGGGTAATTTCGGTCGGGATGGGGGCTGGAGTTTTGTGGGAAGGCTTTGATTCCTCTTAAGCAACACGCTTGTGCTGGGTGGCCTTTGGGTCGTGGAGCTGCCCTTGTACTGCTCTGCAGTCTCTCGGATCTTGACTTTGGGCGGTTTGCCTCCCTAAATGGACCTGGCAATAATTGGTGTTAATGGGAAAAAATTCACGCGGGATTTTCGAACTCAATTGCGCGATGAATGTTTGTCTCGTCTGAACGTGTTGCTCACAGTGAAGTCCACACGGTCATCTCAACTGCGAAGCCAGGAATTTTGTGCTTGGCAAGTACGAAGTGCAGATGCTACCCGAGATCATAGGCTGCGGGGTGTCATTATCAGAAGGCCAGATATAGTTTCCCCTGTCTGCGACTGCATCGGGAAGGAGCGAGTGAAGCGCGCCACACGTGATCTCTGCGGCTCTTGCCCAAATTAAGCGAGGCCCCGGACCAAGCCGTGCCTCGCGCTAACCCTGACCTCCGACCCCAGCTCGACTTTCTAGAAGCGTGGCCTTTAGTACGACTTCCATCAACGCTCCAATTCACTCCCGCTTTCAACATCAACCCACTCTATACGATTTTCGGTCATTCCACATCGGTTTAATACACTCGGATCAAAATGGTGAGTGCGCGGCGATTGCATTGAGCTGGGGAGGGAAGAGGGGAGCAGGGAGCGACGTATTGCGGGTGCGGCGACGACGACGCGGAGATGCGAGGTCGGATGCAATGCGCTCGAGGCAGGGCACATGCAAACTGCCTCTGGCGATCTGGCGAGGGACATGTTCGCGTCGTCCTCCGGTCATCGCTGTCGTCTCCACATCCTTTGCGGGCCAATACTCTCCTCTCCACTCCTACCTCCTACGCTGCGACCATGCACACCAGTAGCATCAGGCTAACATGGCAACTGTAGTCTTCACCACGCGCCACCTCTCCCTCCAATGCCCAGGGCTCCACGACGGCGCGTCCGGCGTCCCCAAAGCCCCCGGGCGGCCCTGCGACCGTAATGCGGAGGAAGGCTGCCGCGGACCGCGCTGAGAAGACTGCGAACCAACGGCCGAGCTCCACGCGCGCAGCTGGTGCCGGTGGTAGCTCTAGCACGATGTTGAGTACGTTCTCCCCTTGACTTTGAGATGAGGATAGAGGAGATGGGATGGATAGAGTGGAGGTGAACGACAATGGGGATGTATTCCGGCAGGACGAGGAGAGGGACCGAGACGGCTACTTCATCGATATGGGGGTTTCATTGGACACTCTGCTAACCATCTACAAGGGCTCTACACCGATGAATCTCCCGGTCTCAAGGTCGACCCTGTCGTGGTCATGACCCTATCAGTCGTCTTCATCTTCAGCGTTGTTGCTCTTCACGGTATGTCAATATTCCCAGTCCAACCTCACACCTCCTAACAACATGCCAGTCATCGCCAAGGTCGTGCACCGCTTCTCCGCATAATTTCCCCACCACCGTTCCGACAATCTCGCTCAAACTGATTCTCGCTGGTCGGCGCTCTGCAGTAGCGACACCACACTCTCCCACCCACCTCGCCACATCTCCCCCCTCCGACTTCCCAACCCGCCTTTTCTGTTCTTGCGGCTTTTTCCTCATGGTTAGTGGCTTGGACTGGAAAAGTTTCTCGCTTGACTGGTATTGAGATACCTTGGTTTTTACCCTTTGTGACGGAGGGCTGGAGCTGTGTTTGGGTATGTTAGGTATCTTGCATGGTGTATTATAGGATTGCAATGCGATTGAAAAGCTGAGACTGTGGCCTTTGCTGGGTTTCGTGATGTGGTGCTATAAAGTCGCTGTCTGCAAAGCTCATTTAGAGGGTTGTTGGTGCGTGTTGTCTTATGCTCGAGTGGACTTTGCCTTGCCATTAGGACATGCTTTGTATCCCCCGTGTTGGGAGGTGGGATATTTGGTGATGCTTGAGACGGTAACTGCGCACAGATCACACTATCGAGGATGGATGTGGGCGTGCTCGTTCGAAATGGTGCCAGCACATATCGTGTCAGATACGGGCCATGAGGTCGACGTAACTCAAGTAGTGATGCTCACCTACGGAAGGCGAGGTACACATGGAGTAACAGGAGAAAGGTATGTTATACATTGGACGGAGTAATCCATCCGCCAAACGCCTAGCAATGCAACACCAAGTCTATATGCCCAGAGAAAGACTATCGTACAACACCAATACATATACACATATACACGGCCAGATGACAGCGCTCAGATCAGCGCCTCACCCCTAAACATAGCGTCCCTCACCTCCCTGACAATATCCGCCCGGTCACCCGGCCCAACCAACACGACGCCCCTTCCTCTCCTCCCCATGCGCCCCGTACGTCCCAGACGATGGATGAAATCGATAGTCGTATGCGGGACATCGTAGAGAATGACATGTCGCACGGAGACGGTATCGATGCCGCGAGAGCCGAGATCCGTGGTAACCATGACTTTGGTGTTAGACAGGGTTCGGAAGTTGTCGTCGAGTCTGGGTGGTTCTTCGATCTTCACTTCTCCGTCTTTGAGCGCTTTGATCCTCTCGGTGCCGGTGAAGGATGCAAGAGCTTTAGCCTGGCGGGACGGGTCGGTGTCGCGGTGGAAAGCGATGGCGTCGATGCCCTTCTTCACGAGGTAGTTGGCTACTTGCTCTGTGTCTTCGCGCTCGTTTACGAAGACGAGGATTTGCTTCGTTGGGACGGCTTCTTTGCCCTCGGCTGGATCGTAGTCTGCGGTTGCCTTGCCGATCTGCCAGATGGTATCTGCACATGCTAGCAGCTTGTTGCCGCGGTAGGGGTCTTTGTTTACATCTACGACGCCGAGCTGCACTCTTCGCGGAATGGCGTGTAGGTTCGGCGTGACCAGGCGGTTCATGTCTGGGAACTTGTCTGTGAGGTACTTGTCGAGATATTTGGGGATGGTGGCGGAGCAGAGGACTAGCTTCTTCAACGAGGGCGTGGCGCGGTCGATGATCTCCATGGTGCTTGGTTTGAACGACCGGTCGAAGAGGGAGTCCGCTTCGTCGACGATCAGATGGGTGACGCGAGCGAGGATATTGGGGTTGCTTTCAGCAATGCTGGCGAGAAGAGGCGGGGTGCTGATGACGATGTCTACACCGTGCTCGTTGAAAAGGCGGTTTCGAATGACGGCGGCGGTGTTCTTCGCTGAGATGGGTGCGGCGCGGAACTTGACCGTGTGGGAGAGCGACTTGGCGACTGCACCTACCTGGGCGACGAGTTCAGCGGAGGGAACCAGGATGACGGCGCGGGGCCGGGCTGGGTCAACAGCCTTGTTGAGCTCGGGGCTTTCCACGCCAAAGGCGTCGTCTCTTCGCTCAGATGCCTTGGTGGCAGCATCGTCTGCTGCCTTGCGCGCAGCCTCTTCCGCGTCCTCTACCTCCTCGCGCTTGATGGCGTCGAGGACGGGGAGAAGGTAGGCCAGCGTCTTCCCAGAGCCCGTCTCTGCGGCAAGTAGGAACGACTCGGGCCCAGACTTTTTCGACGGGTTCCTCGTCCGTCCTCGCTTTGAGAGTCCAAGCAGCGCGGGGATGGCTACAGCCTGGGCGGGGGTGGGATGTCTGTATTCCAGCTCCGGCAGTGCGTCCTTGATGGCATTTTGCACACTCTCCATCAATGGCAGGCCCTGGAATGAGTCGACCTCTTCGATCTTCTTTTTGATGGCGGACCTGTTGCCGTAGGGTATCTCGTGGAGCGTCTTTTGCATCTTGAGCGCATGGAAGGGCTCTTGCCTGTCCTTTCGGGTGTCGTGTCTACGGCTATCCGACATGTGTGCTCCCCCACTTCTCTTTTCTCCCTTTTCGGGCGGTATTGAGCTCGTCTTGGTGCGGTTCAAGTACGAAAAGGCCTCGCGCTTCTTCCTGACGGGCCTTCCGTCGGACGAGGGGCGATCTGGTCGCGCGACGTGGTCCGATAGGACCATCCGAGAGGGGCGGGGCTTGTCGCGTCCATTTCGCGAGGGCCCTGATCGTGAAGACGAGGAGGCATCGTATCGGGCGGCGCGGTCGCGCTGGATCTGGGCGTAGAGACGGGTCTGCTGGAACTGGGGGCGAAAGGGTTGTGACAGCCGGAGCAGGGAGCGCACTTCGCAGAAAGGGCAGGAGCGCGCAAAGGGGCGCAACATAGCTAGGCGAAAAGAAAGGCGACGGCTACATATGTAAGTGACTGTGGGAGAGATAGGAGGGCAGCGACCAAACAGGCGTTCTCTGCATGACGCTTTCGCGATTTTTTGGCCCGGCGCTAGCGGCCAATCAGCGCCGAGCCGCCCCCGGCACCAGCGCGGTTTCAGCGTGGTTTCCCGGACGACGGGCGCGACCAGGGCCATCATAGGCCGTGTTGATTCGCGACGGCTCTCTAAGACCCCATTAATCGCAGCACATATCCTCTTCCCTCTCCCATCATCAACCACTCCAGACAAGCAGCGCCTGCGCTCGGGTTCGACGTTCACTTCTGCCTCCCATATTCAACCTACGCCCATCCATAGCCGCCGCGCATCTCCTCGAGGGAGCCGCGCCATTCTTCGCAAACATTCCTCGCCAACGCACGTCGCCTGCTCGCATCGAGTGCTGCCGGCGCTGGTAGACAGCATGTCCCGCCACGAAGGGGTGCGTACTTCCCCTTCCACTGCTTGCACGTGCTGCGACAAGTGTAGCTACATATCTGTTCTGAGCGCGTGTTGACTTTCGCAGGTGTCGCCGCTGCGCATCAACAAGACACCGACTGCCTCTCCCACCAAGGGCAGCGGCATGTCGCGCCCACTCTCCGAGATAGGCTCCACAGAGCGCAGGAGGAACTCTCCGAGCTTCAACCAGACCACCAAGGTGAGCTAATCGCATTCCGAGCCCATGCGGCGTCGCTAACGTGCCCCAAGAAGGCATTGTTAACCAAAGAGTCGTCACCCTACGACTCGTCTCCGTTCACCAACAGCCCGCGTCTCTTTTGGAAGGAGCAGACCGTCTCGCCCAAGAGCCGCTTTGGATCCGAGAACGAGTTCGAGCGCGAGGACTCGGTGTCGCTGTCGCCCAAGCGCAACTCCATCGAGAACCTCAAGAAGGCGTCCCGCGTCAAGAACAGCAGCATGTTCGCACGCGAGCAGCAGAACGAGTACGATCCGACCTCCGTCCACTTGCCCAATCGACCACTGGCAAGCGGCCGTCCCTTGAGCACCCAAGTCCAGGGCAATGCTTTTGGCGGCAGCGGCCTGGCTGGCATGCGTCAGCAGGACGACGAGTATCGCAGAGGCCACCGACGTGGCGAAAGCCTGAGCAAGATTCCCACTCTCAGTCCTTCGAAGACGTCGCCCGCCAAACTTCCCACACAAGCCGACTTCGATTCTCCAAAGGACTTGTCCTCGCCCGCTGGCCGCATGTCTCCAACCAAGTCCTCTCTCGCCAGCCCGGGACGCTTCAATTCGACCGAATACAACCCAGAGTCCAGCATGTGGTCTGAGGATGAAGGTCTGAAGCACGAGACCCCGCGCGCTTTGCGCCGTCATGCGAAGAGCGTGACCTTTGACGCTGCTCCCCCCACAATCAACGAGTACGAGATGGTCACGCCTGACCCTTCTTCGGTCGCATCCGGTTCGCGCCAGGGCAGCTACGAGTCGGACGAAGAGGAGCTCAGCTTCGACCAGGACGACAGTTTCGACGCTTCGCTCGAGGACACAGACAAGACGCCGGTGGTGCTCCCGGAAGATTGGCGACACATGAGTCCAGAGGCAGCCAATACTTCGCTCGCCGATACATACGACGATGTGTTTGACCCGCGCGACAATAGCCCGATGCCAACGGCTCGTCCGGGCAGCGCAGCAAATGCCAGCACCGCGCGTCATGGCTCCACTGCGTCGGATGGTGATTCCCGGCCTCTTCCCCCGCTCCCTGGCATGATGGATGCCAATGATGGAAACCGCAGGCGCGACTCAAACGGCCTTCAAGCGACTGCGGAGCGTGCAAGTGGGCGTCGGTCGCTGCCGCAGCTTCCGCCAGCGGCAGGCTTCTCCAAGGCAGATCTCTTGAACATGCGCGAGGGATCCATGTCTTTGGAGGACAGGCTAGGACTGATGAACTTCGACGACGAACGCAACACCAGCACTCCGACTCAAGAGAGCCACGACAAGAAGACTGAAGTGCAAGTCGAGGTTGCTGAAGTCGACGACACAATCATGTCCGAGCTCGAGGCTGAGAAACCGAAGGTACCGCGTATCTCTCGCGAGTCGATCCTCCGCAAGGTCAAGAGCCGCAACTTCGACGATGAGCGGGAAGAGGATAGCTACAACTTCAACTTCGAGGCCGAGTCAAGCCCCGAGCGAAGCTATGGCGACCTTGCCGACCTAGACCCAGATGTTCCCATTCCCTCGCGGGAGTGTTCTTCCAACTTTGACGACAATCCACTTACAGGCCAGAGCGACGAAGCCGACAGTGTGATCGATGCCTACTCTTTTGCCGAGACCACCGAGATGTACACAGAGGTATCACAGCTCGAGGACTACGAGGGCGATACTTCGGTCATTCGTCACGAGATCAAAGTGGAGAGTCGCGAAGATGACGAAGCCAGCCAATACTCGCCAGGGCCAGAAGAGCAGCCGACCTCGCAAAGCACCATTGAATCGTCCGGCCCTCCGACACCAACAGCAGTTGAGTCCTCTCCGAACAATGCAGAGAAAGAGGCTCGTCGCAAGGAGCTATTCGCTGGCTTCGATGACAATGAAATGGATCTGAGTCTTGATCCGCTCAAAACTTCTTTCCAAACTGCTGCCAGCCCGCTGGACACGGCACCCAAGATCGATGCCATGCGTCAGTTCTTGCGACGACCGGAGACGCCGGAGGCCGATGATGGTGCCGACGATGAGGAGCCTGGCACACCTGATTCTGTCATCAGACATCCAGTTGACGTCTCACCGCCCGAGAGCGTAGCGTCTAGCGTTCCTGAGGTTGAAGCAACTATCAAAGGTGCTGGCGGACGACTCAAGACTCGTCCATCTCTCATCCCCGGTGATCTTGACATGGCTGCTGCTCGCCGTCAAGTTAGTGGTGAACATCCTCCGCCTGTTCCAGAACGGAGTCCCAAGCGCCAGTCGTTGAGCCTTGACATTAGCCATATCGAAGAGGAGGACTCTCAGATGAGCCTTTCTAACAAGGAGAACCGTTTGCTCAACCTGGACATTGGGGATGACAACAATGACCTTAGCTTTGGCCTGGACAGAGAGTTTGACAATATCATTGAGGCACAAAAGGTATATAACCTTTTTCCTTTACCCTCCTTTGCCCGTTTCCCAGCGCCAAGCGGTGCGCGATACGAGGCCACAAATCCCGTATCTGTTGAAGAGGTCAAGTTTACGAACAGTCTCGCTAACGTTAACGTCCGTCAACAGAAGGGATATCTTATGCGGCAGAACACCAAGGTTGTGGTCGCTAGTAGCCGACAGTTCAGCGATGAGAAGCCGCCATCGAATGCCCAGGATGCTGCCGAAAAGGCTCCTGGAAAGGCAAACAGCAGCCCACGCAAGTCAAGCGCAGAACGCAAACCTAATGTGACGACTGAGCCTTGGAACGGAAAGGCGCGACGACGAAGCATCCGAACCACCTCCGGCGCCCGACGTGCTGCTGCGTCTGGTCCGGTGCCTCCGATGCCAGGTCAAGAGTCAGCCGTTGTGACTGGACTTGACTCCGTTGCTGAACAAGACTTTGACGAGTTTGAAGAGGGCCAGGAGCGAGGCCGCCTTTTCGTCAAGGTCGTTGGCGTTAAAGATCTCGACCTTCCCTTGCCGAAGAGTATGTCGCCCGTACCTCTCTAGACAAGTCTGTTTGCTAATGTGTTATAGATGAACGCACGTGGTTCCAACTCACGCTTGATAACGGGCTACACTGTGTGACAACGTCGTGGTTGGAGCTTGGCCACAGTGCTCCTATTGGCCAAGAGTTTGAGCTGGTCGTTCTCGACGATCTTGAGTTTCAACTCACACTTCAGACCAAGCTGGAGCCTCCGCCTCTACCTACCGTCACAGCTGCTCCCGTGAAGACTGTCAACCACAAGAAGTCGCACTCCGCTTTCCGCAATCTTCTCTCGTCTCCCAAAAAGCGAAAGGAGCAGGAGCGCAAGCAGCAGGAGGAAGCACAGCGAGTGGCTCTTCAAGAGCAACAAGATGCACAGGCCAAGCGTAACCACCAGGCTACTGCTTGGGATCTACTCCACGACTTGGTCGGACCCGACGGCTCCTTCGCTCGCGCGTATGTTTGCCTCAACAACCATGAGAATCAGGCGTACGGCAGACCTCTCAACGTCGACATCCCGTGTTTCAATGAATGGGCTGTCGACGACGCCGGCGCAAGCAGCGTCAAGAGCAAGCGTGGTGGTGTGGTCCGACGCCCTCCGTATCGCGTTGGCAAGCTCGCTCTTCAGCTTCTCTACGTTCCCAAGCCCAAGAACGCAAAGGACGAGGATATGCCGAAGAGCATGAACGCCTGCATTCGAGAGCTGAAAGAGGCTGAGGAGGCCAAGGATGTCTTCTACGAGGGACACCTAAGCCAGCAGGGTGGCGATTGCCCGGTAAGCAGCACAACTTGCATCAATCTACAGACCTCAATACTGACTTGTTCATAGTACTGGCGGCGACGCTTCTTCCGTCTCGAAGGACCTAAGCTTACGGCGTTCCATGAGACAACTCGTCAACCTCGCGCGACCATCAACATCGCCAAAGCGTCCAAGCTGATCGACGATAAGTCAGCTCTGAAGCAGCCCTCTACTACCAAGACTGGCGGTCGTCGCAAGTCTGCCTTCGCCGAGGAAGAGGAGGGCTACATGTTTGTCGAAGAAGGTTTCCGCATCCGGTTTGCCAACGGAGAAGTCATCGATTTCTACGCCGACAGCACAGCGCAGAAGGATGGCTGGATGAAGGTTCTCTCGGAGACGGTCGGCAAAGACACTAGTAATGGCCGTGGCTGGGCTAGCATGGTGCTTGATAAGGAGCGGAAAGAGAAGACTCGGTCTCACGTCGCGCCACAATCTTCACCATCGAAGGCTCTAAGAGAGAGCTTGCAGGCCAATGGTCAACACCAACAACGGCCTCGCTCGCACGAAGGCATCGGTAGCCAATCGATGCCCTCGAGTCCTGTCAAGCCCCACCACTCGCGCACAAAGAGCCACGTTCCGAGCATGCCCCCTCCACCAATCGAGAAGGATGCGCGGCATAAGGCTTCAACAGCACCACGGCATAAGGATGCCGCCAGCGCGAAGTTGAATCGAAGGGATCAGGTTCGATCGATGATTTTCTAAGCCTCTCACTTCCCCCATCATCACCTTCCATCATCGATACTTGTATTCCTAGACCTTCACTTGGCTCTTTGGCTTACGCTTTCATTGAGTCGTAGATTCACATTTTCCCTTTTCCGATCCCGAGTCGATTCAAGTTCGACTTTGGGTCGTTGAAGAATACGCTACGTCGGAGGGGTGCTGCGCGCTGACCTGCCGATGTAGCGGTTGATGTTTGGATCTGGTACCGTCGCTGCTTTGTATAAAGACTACACCGCTTCGTCGCTCCACAGAATACCGCCTGCTCGGCATATTTCCTTCTGTCAACTTGAGCGAGGTTGGTCGTTTTGTCGACCTGCAGATCTGAAATGGGGTCGAGCAGTCGCAGATGTTGCGACGTGATTGTTTTCATTCTTGTTCACGTTTTTCTCTTTTGCTTTCTTGTTTACTTGTTTGGGTTTCTTGGGCTACGGGGGATCTTTCACGGGCGTTCTGAGCGCGGCATTGGTATGAAGGGTGTGAGTGGGGGACTCCTTAACGTTCCTCTGTTTAATGAATTGAAGATGTGTACGAGGCAGAGGTTGGGGTTGCGGAGCAATAGTAGCGGGTAGTTGGGAAATTCTCATATGATACTTCATGAACGTGCTTGGTGCGCTTGATGTGATTCGAAGTAAAGACAGCTATATGTCTGTGAAGTTCGTGGATCGAGCACAAATCTTGCATCCTTTGACCTTAAGATAGGATGGTAAGTCTAGGTTGTAGGGCTGCTCTTTGATGGACTTTTCGGAGAGGGCCATCACATCGCTCTCGAGATAGTGCAACTTGTACTCCAGGTTTACGGCTCCGTCAGTAATGATGTCCGTGTCCAGCTAACGCTGCTCCTCTTCAACATGTGCTTCCGACGGGGTAGGTAGCTGGCGGCTAGACGCCACATCGACACCACAAGTAATGGATACAACACACCCAGCACAGAGCAGCCAAGGCCCCACAAGCACACCATCACGAGGCACAAAAGGGCCAAATTCGCACTTCCACTCCATAGCCTAACAGCCGGCTAACTAGCCACAGTATACTACAAGAAAAGCGAACGAGGGGCGCCCAAAGGCCAGCCCCGTAACTACGCACTGCTATATTGTACACAGAAGAAGCGCCCGTAATCCATAAGAATTGCTGAAGATGATGCCAAAAAGGGTATGGTTGACTCCCCCGAAAATGCTCGCGCCCCAACCCAGACGCCTGACGGTTAACAGGACATGCAAGCCCAAACGGCTCGATGCTGCCGATCCATGCTCGTCGATGCGACTCTTTCCAAATCCCAGAATCGCCTGGTAGACCCCCCGTAACGCCCCAACGCTACATAGTCTTCCTTACCCGCCTCCTCTTCCGCCCACTATCCACCTCCACACTGACCTCCAAACTCGAGTCACGCCCCGAGACAGGCGTAGAAAAGCGCTCAAGAATCTCCTTCCGAAACTTCCTCTTCGGCTTCTCCTTCCTTAGCTCCTTCTCCTCCTCAGGATCAACAAAGCGATGGATAGTGCGATGATCCAAGACGCGCTCTTCCCTGTCATGCTTGCCTTCGCGCTCCGTCTTCGGCCACGCATAGCCGTAGAGTTTGGAATGCCGTTCGCATCGGGGACACTCCTTACGCGTCCCGCGATGGCCGTCCTGCTGCACGAACTCGTCGTCGCACGTCTGGCATTCGACCCATTTGCTGTCCTTGCCCGAGAGGCGCGATCGCGACACCATGTAGTCGCCCGGTTTGCGCCAGTTTTCGATCCAGCCGTCGTCGGGGTTGTGCTCCGAGACGGGCGTGCCGATGCGCAGTTGTGCTTCGTTTCGCGATGTGGATCGAGTGTTGCGGAGAGCGGGGGGTGTCCTCGGTCGTTTGCGCTTGACGACTTCCTGGGCCACATCATCAACAGCGAGACTATCAGATAGTTCGCTCAATTCGGACGAGGTTTCATCAGCAAAGAGAGATGTCCACAGAGGCTCGGTCACGGTGATCACGTCTCTGATGGTAGCCACGCCCAGGGCGGGCTTTGTGTGTATGATGTCCGGGTGAAGCTTGATCTTGTGGTCTTCCGTGCCTGTCACGTCCTCGTCTATAGAGGTGGCGTCGGTAGAATGTGCGGATTTGGGGGATCCACTTGCTAGTAGTGATTGAGGCGATGTGCTGCGTGTGGAGTTTGCGCTGTCGATTGATAGGCCAAGTAGACCTACCCGCTGTTGCGACCGTATTTGTCGTGAAATTTGCGATGATGCGAGGTTCGAAGCCGGATCCTCAATGCTGGATACTGGCAGCTCCTGTCGCAGCGGCGAGGCTGCAGATCCTAAGCTCTTTGCCGTCGCGCGCAAATTACTTGATATGTCTCGTTTCAGTGGTGATGTCGGCTTCCCTTTCGCTTCGAGTTTCGTGCGCTTCGCGGGCGGGGAGTTCGGTGATGTCTCGTTGGTCGCGTCGTATTTTCGCTTGTTCCGGAACTTGTATGATTCCTCCCCTATGATTGTCTCTTCTTCCTGTGGCTCATTTCCTTCTTCATCCTCCTCTTCATCCTCATCATCCTCGACACGCTTCATAGGTGCCCAGCCATTGACCTGTCTGGACTCGCATGTATTGCACAGACATTCCTCGTTATCGTCCCCAAAGTAGTCTTCGCCATATGAAACCGTGATCTCCTCTCCCTCCATAATGGGCTTGGCCGCGACAATCTGCATGCCATCGTAGCCTTTGGTCGACAGCTTTGCGTTGGCGTCGCAGTCGTGGTTGGCAAAACGCGCAGGTCCCAGAAAGAGAGAGCGCGTCTTCTTCCGACTAGATATGACCAGGCTGAAGTCTTTGCGTGCTAGTTCTAACGCGCTTTCCTGCTCTTCCGTCATGGCGACCTGCACTCCGGTGAGGTACTTGATCTCCTCGCGCGGCTGGATATCGCGGCGAGCCGTGATGGATGCTTCGTGCTCGTTGATTGTGTAGCGGTTGGTCGTTGTGACTTCGAAGGGGCAATCGGGCATGTAGATGGACACGTATCGTCGCAAATGCCGTCGAAACTGCTCTCGCTCTTTGTCGTCCTTGAGCGTCGCCATGAACTTGCGCAAGCCTGGCAGCTTGACGAGTTCTTGCAGGGCCGAATTAGTGTCCTTCTCGACAATGACATGCTCGCGAACTATGTCGGCAATGTCTTCCTCCTGTAACCCGCGCGACGCCGAATACCGCCCACCCCTATTCTTCCTGATAATCGTCCAAAAGTAGACCTACAAATGCGCCCGTTAGTCAAATGGGTCGCCAGACGTGCGCGATCAGTCGGCGCATCGATCAAGGTCAGCACCCACCTTGTCCACCAGCGCGTCCGTGATCACATCGTCATAGGAAATGAGCTTCTCGAGGGTCAACCCGCCCTTCTTCTCCTGCTCTTTCGGTGCCATGTTTGCGCAATGTCGCGTCCGAAGCAGACCCAAGTTGAATAGGCGTAGTCGTGAGAGACGTCGAGTCGTGATCGCGTGTCTATGTATAAAAAGGGGTGGTTGGGTTCCGCAGTCCGAATGAGCGACTTTCTGAACGCTTCTCCGCGCTTGTACCCTGTAGCGGGGAAATAAACCAAGACGCAAAAGGGAAGGAAGGACCGACAAAGAGAAGGCGCGCAGACCAAAGGAAAGAAAGAACGGCGCCTCCTAAAGCGCGGCGGGCGGACTTGATATAGCGCGAACGCGGCCGACAGGAGTGAGACTGAGGCTGGGGCTGAGATGGAGCGCTGATAGATGGGGTCTGGCGGCGTGACCCTTGCAGCTGCATGTCGTGGCAAAACAGCGCCGAGGAGCTGTCTGTCCCTGCAAGCGAGGCTAGTCTGCGCCGGGAATCTCCGCCTCGCCCGACGACATCTCGAACTCGATTCATTGACAATCCCCTCGAGACGCCCAGCCCAGCAACCAGATAGCACAGAAGCGTGGTCGCGCACGAAGGTAGCTGCATCTTCAGACGGACAAGGAAGGACGGCAGGATGATCCAGCTCAAGGTACGCGCGCGCGCGAAGCAAACTCAGACACGCCGCTCACGCACCACAATCTAGACCCTCGTCAATTGCATCGACAACTCCGGCGCCGCCATAGTCGAGTGCGTCAACGTGCTGCGATCGAAGCGGGCTGCGAAAGTTGGTACGTGTCTGCAACGGAAGGGACAGTGGGAGGCAGGTGCTGATTGAGGACACAGGCGATCGCATGGTGGTGGTTGTCAAGAAGCAGCGCAACTTCGGCCCTGAGACCGGCAACAGCGTGTCCATCAGCGCAGCGAACAAGGTCCGACGAGGAGATGTGCGACACGCCGTCGTGGTGCGGACAGCGAAGAAGTGGCAGCGGCCCGACGGCAGCGTGGTCAAGTTCGACGACAACGCCTGCGTGCTCATCAACAAGGCCGGCGAGCCCATCGGATCGCGAGTGAGCGGCGTCGTCGCGGGCGAGCTCCGACAGAAGCAGTGGTCCAAGATCTTGTCGTTGGCGCCGATGCATGTGTAGGATATACGGGGGTAGGGAGATGTTGCATTTTCAGGCGTACGGGCACGAGACGGGTGTATAAAATGTGAGATATGTCATTGTACAATATCATGGGTATCGAGGGCCATCCGAGGCACCGCTATAGATATCAAACGATTCCAAACTCCGCCCAATGCTCCATGATTTATTTCATCCGCCCGCAGATCGCGTCTTTCATAATTTTTTTTTCACTGCCAAACGTGACCGCAGCCGGTGCACACGTGGTAATTTCTCTGCGGACACATTAGCACAGCTCGCAAGCATATGCGGCGTGGAAAGACTCACCATGTTCGTGTCGGTTGTGCGCTGCTGGGACTGGAAGAAGACGACCTCGTTCTCGCCGCAGACGGGGCACGTCTTCTGGGCGCGTGGCAACTAGATGCGCGACGAGTCAGCAAGCAATCCAAAGACAGTAAGCAAGCGCGAAACAACGTGCGAGGATGCCTATGCCTTCGAGGAATGCTTGTCGTCCCCGGCCGGCGCATTGGTGTGCACCGAGTGTTCGTCCGTCGTCTCCAAGACATAGCCGGGAACACTCTCATCGCCACACTCCTCGCAGACAATCTCCTGGCCGCACATGGTGCAGAACTGCGGGAACGAATCCCACGCGTTGAGGCTGGTTCGAGAAAGGGAGCGGGTGAGACCAACCGTTGGATCCTGGCCGACCTCGGCCGTCACACCGGCTGTGTCGCCGACGGTGGAAGCGATCTCGTGGCGCATGACGCAGGACGAGGGCGCCTCTTCAGCGAACGAGCAGGTTCGGCAGGCAAAGAGCAGCTTGTTGTCGTTCCTGTCCTCGCGGGGGAACAGCAGGTTGGAGCTGGGGCCGTTAGCTGGGACAGCACGGAGGCGGCGGCGCACTCACCACTCGGAGCAGAAGCGGAAGAGGATCTGCTTGCTGGGGTCCTCGTCTTTCTTCTGGACTTCGGCGGGCGATGCCATGGCGGTTGGTAGTGTGTCTGCGCCTTGGGTGGAGAGGGTGTCGGTGATTGCGTTGGGTTGGGGGTGGCACGCGGGTGCAGTGGGCTACGGGCGGTTGACTGGGAGGGCTGTTGGAGGGATGTTGGAGGGAGGAGCTGAGCTGGAAGACTGCGCGCGCTTTTGTTCCAAGCGTGAACGACGAGCGTGGGCGAGAGTGGAGCGGCCGTGCGCGTGTCACGCCGGGCCACTCGCCGCTGCTGAGTCATGGCGCATTGTTGTGGCAACGGACAGACCCCGCCCGCGTGGGCGGCATATGCAGCGATCGTCCCATCCAAGCGGCTGGCACCTCCGTTCCACGAGCTTCTTCGCACCGCAGACGACACCCCGCCCCGCCCTCCTGCTCTCAACTCTGCGCAATCTTCTCTCCCGCTCCATCCTTCTCGCGTGCCACACATCACGACCATGGTAAGCTCAGCACCCCCCGCATTGGCTGGGCCTGCGCGCCGCTTCCTGCGCACTCATCGACATGGACTCACGCGCTGCCTAGTCTTCCGCCGATACAGGTCTGCCTGAGGGCTGGGAGGTGCGCCACTCCAACAGCAAGAACCTGCCCTACTACTTCCATCCCGCGACCAAGGACTCGCGATGGGAGCCCCCCGCCGGCACCGACCCGGAGAAGCTGAAGGACTTCATGGCCGCCCACCACAGCTCCCGGGGCGTTGCGCCGGCGAAGACAGCGCCCCAGGACGGCAAGATCCGTTGCGCACACCTGCTTGTCAAGCACAGGGACAGCCGGCGGCCGGCTAGCTGGCGGGAGCCCAAAATCACGCGCTCCAAGGATGAGGCCATTGCGTCCATCCAACAGTACGAGGAGCAGATCAAGAAGTACGAGGCCAACGCGGATGATCCCGAGGGCAAGTCGCTCTCGGATCTTGCAACCACCGAGTCGGACTGCAGCAGCGCGCGGAAGGGCGGAGACTTGTGGGTATTCCGTGTGGCCAGTGTCGCCCCGTCTAACAGCTGTGTGCAGGGGCTTCTTTGGGCGCGGTGACATGCAGAAGGAATTCGAGGAGGCTGCCTTTAGACTGAACAAGGGCGAGGTCAGCACCATGGTGGATACCGCGTCTGGCGTGCATCTGATCCAAAGGTCCGACCACCTCGAGAATGCATACCCGCAGAGACTGACATAATGAGCAACAGGTTGGGATAGTAGTCTCACTTCGTCGCACGGCGTTTTCGGCGTCCAAGCTCTCCACGGGTCGGAACCACCCGCGGACGGTGCTTCTAGTCTGCCAGTAGAATCATGTACAGCGCGGCCTGAAAGGTAGAGGTCGTGCGAGAAAAATAAAATGGCGCACGGTGTGCCACTTGATGGGGTGCATATGCAAGCCGGCAATGGTATTAGTAGGTGTTACCGAATCGAATCAGGTTACCTCCAACGACATGTACCGCAACTACACGTATCCAGCGTCGTTTGCAATCAATCTTATCAGCCGAACGGTTGGACGAGGACCGCGCTACCCAGCAAGCGCCTGCGAGCTGGCTGCAACCAGCGGCTCTCAGAAATGTTGGAACCCACCAGCCGCGGCGGGAGGGTGTGAGGGTGTGCGGAACGTGGTTCGCATCATTCCATGACATTAAAAAATCTGTCTTGCTCACATGTGAGTCTGTAGAAGTTTGCTTTTGTCTCTCTCCGGTGATTCCGTTGGCGTGTGCCGCACCGATGTGTCTCCTCATCTCTTTGTGGGACCCCGCAATCGCCGCACTACTGTACACCGTGTAGGCCCGTATCGTATTCATACCATGATTGTTTGCACAGTAGACCAGCACGCAAGCGCCACGCGCCTGCTGCGCCGTCGCCATCGTCTCCGTGCGCGGTTCGGAACCGCTCGCCGGCTCATTCCGAAAAGGCCCTGACGTACGTAGCCAAGGGTAAGGGTAAGCAGGTATGCGTTTCCTGTTCTTGCAGCAATGCGGCGTCTTGGAGGCCAGAGGCCCACTGGCACGGCAACGTGTTCCTGGCGCTATTGGGGCTGTTGGGCATCCATGCTGCCGCTGTCCAGCGTAGGCCGTCGACCCTGCGTTCTGGACTCGTCGCGCGTCCCTAACCAGCGTCAGGCTCACGGACATGGACCTTGTCGCTTTCCCATTGCCCGTTTACGCGTAAAATACGTCACGAATGGGAAAGTGCGACTGTGCACCCAACGACTGACTGGAAGCCGCGCGAACCACGTACAAAAACTTTCCACACCACGCCTGCGTAACCTTCACATCATTTCCTGCTCGGCACTACCCGCCAAGGAGCTCGATCCTCACTCCTAGTTGCGATCTCTCTACCAGCCTAACCCAGTCACTCTTTCACGGCATTCAGACCACTTCTCCACTCGCTGCTCCACCTTACATATACCTCTGCATCCCCCGCCGGCCATACCATCACGCCGGCCCTGCACCAACGCATCCGACCCCGGAACTCTGTCCAGGACACCCCACCATCGGCTTCAGACTACCGGTACCTACTTGACCAACATGGCTGCCCCTACGTCCCCTAACCAGCCCGCCTACCTCTCGCCTTTGCTCGCTAGTAATCACTCCCGCCGAGGCTCTTCCCGCAGGAGCTTCACCTCTTCTTTCGTAGAGTCACCTCGCACCCTTTGTCCCCGAGACGGCGATGCCTTTAGCTACGACCCGGCCCACCTGGCGGAGTGGTACATCCCTCAAGAACTCTGGGACCGTCTCACTCCGGGGCTTCAGACCACTCTCATCGCCATGCAGCACAGTGGCGCGGCGGTGTTGACCGGTGAGTACACTCTTGTGCTATCAGCGCACGCTCCACACCTTCTATGCCCACCTTCATAGGCTGACGACGTGCACAGGTTTCGAACGTCTCGAGAAGCACACCGAACACCTCGAGGGCGGTCGTCCCCCCCACAAATTGCAGGAAGACGAGCTCATCGGCCAGCTGACCGCCCTTCCACCGCCAAAGCTCCGCACGACCAGCGATGCTAGCAGCACCTTCTACTCCGACGCTCCCTCCCCAGTCTTCACGGACACACCCAACTCCGGCTATACCTCCCCGTCTCTCGTCGGATCCCAGGTCACCTCTCCAGTCTCGCCCATCTGTTTGAGCCCCTTCGATTCCCAGCTTCTCGAGAAGCGCGATCGCACCCACGAGCGTTCGTTCTCCACACCACGCGAGCCGCACGATGCCTACTACGCGGCGGAGCTGTCACACCTGCGCACCGAAGCACTCACCCGCCTCCGTCACGCCGCTCTCAAAGTGGGCCAGGAGTGGAGTGAGGCCAAGCGCACCAACTTGCTCTCTCCCGTTGACGTGAAAGACTTTGAGGACTGGCTCTCGAAGAAGAAGAGCATCATTTCCCACCTCAACGATAAGGGCAAGCGCATGAGCCTCGCTATCGGTCTTTCATCGAGCGGCATGGGCTGGACGTATGCCCCGTAGGTGTTAATGAGGTGGATCTTGACCGCAAAAGAGCTCGGCGTGGTTCGGCGTGAGGTGAAGGTCCGCATTTCGGAGTGGCCGAAAATCGTTACCTGCCGGATATGTTATTGAGGAGCCGACACTTTTCTCCTCCAGCTCGACTCAAATCGACTCGGACCCACCGTCTTCAACCACGGTGGAAGCCTTCCGGGCCGACATTTCCTTGGTTTACAATTGTGTTTCGAGCGAGGAGTTATCGGTCGGCATGTGTGCATCGGGTGTTTCAACGGCGATTTTGGGAAGGAGATTTATGAGATTTCTCTTTTCATCGGAGAGAGGGTATCCGCGTCCACGGACGGGATCGTGCAATACGCACCCTCTCAGACTTGGTTTCTACTCTACCTGAAAAGTATGACGGCAGGCTGGCAAGTTTCTTTTACTTTCACATCCTTAGATTAGGGGCCGACATGGGAGACGGTGGCATGGCTATATGGATATCGTGGTCAGGACATGAATACATGGTATTAAAGAGCTATATCGTGCTCTCTTTGTTTTGTTTTGGTCTTGTACCCTGGTGTTACCTGTTTGTTGTTGTGGATGGCGCGCCTTCCCTTTAGGCTTGCGCGACGTCACGGAAGACGGCTATCACGTTACAGGTGAGGCAGTCATCGTCCAACTTGTCCTCACGCATCTCAGCTAATTTTCAGATACGTGTCATCTCCTGGACTTTGTGCATGCGTTGGGATTTATGTAAGTCGGGATATGAGCTGCGTCACGATTTCGAAATAGTGTGGTTTCTGATGTGATATAATAGTCACTGAAAGGTTTCTACATGTGCTGTATCGATCTTAGGGCCCAAACCTCCAACCGCAAAAGGCAACTGTTCAAAACGCGCCGTGATTCAAGTCGCTGCCGCCCGCTACTATAGAGCAACATGTGCTGAGATGTCTCTAGAGGCGCTGTACCGACTCTTTGCCCCGACTCAGGACTAGCTGTGTGCACCTCGACACTAACAATCGACATCCTCATCGCCATCTTCGACATGCGGCTGCCGCCCTTGATGACCACCCCTATTCATATGTCTACCAAGCCTTCCGCCATCCCTGCCCCGACCAGGAGGACTACGCCGCATTCCTCCGCCGCCGCCATCTGCCGCTGAAACGTTAGTCCCGCCATCTCCCTGGTTAACATAGGGCGCCGTACCATGCAGATCTTCCCACGGCTCGTCACCATCGTCCTCCACATCGCCATAGTCCTCGCGAGGACCACCACGCCCGCCCAAGCCGCCTCGCATGCCCATGCCCACGGACATTCCGTCCTCGTCAAAGTCCAGCCGTGCTCGCCTCCTCCCTCCTCCGTTCCTCTGACGTCGCTCGCGCCGTCCCATAGGCGGCGGCGCAGGTCCCCGCCCGAATCCGCCCGAGCCCAGGTCCATATCTGGCGGCAGTCCTCTGGGTCCGCGCCCTCGCGGCCGTCGGGGTGGAAAAGCGCCCATCAGATCTGCCGGCATGGCCCGTCTGCCGCCTCCCATTCGCTGTCTGGGCAGCCGTCCGCCCATCTCCATGGGGCTCGCCATGTCGTCCAGGCCGTACCCAGATTCCGAGCACGGCTGCTCGTCAACGAGGTCCATTCCAGGTGGCATGCCTGGATCAGGAAACCCTGATCGGGGCATGCGATCCCGTCTTGCGCCCAGTGGGCCTCCCATGCCCGGGGGTGGCGGCCGTGGTCTGCTTGGGCCGCCCGTGCCGAACGGACCGCCGCCATATTGTGCTGCTAGGCGCGGATCCATGCCTTCCATCATCTCTGGAGGCGGGCCATTTGGTGGCATAGGTCCGTATGGTGAGCTTGGAGGTATGCCTGGGCGATTGCTTCTGTCCTTCAGTTTCATTCCTGCGAGATCTTCTTGCAGCGCCTTCATGCGCTCTCTCATTTCCTCGTGGAACTCGTCTTTCTCGCTGTCTTGCTTCCTCGGTTTCCCCTTCTTCTTGCCCTTCTTCCCTCCGTCTGATTCGTCTTCGTGAGTGTGGCCATGACATTTGGAGTGGTCGCCGCAGTCCTTGCCCAAGTCATCTTTCAACACGTAGCGAATCTCCCCCCAGCCTTTATGTCCGTCACCGTCCTGCGCTTGCGAGCGATATAGCACCCGTTGTCCCTTCCGACACGTGCAATTCGTGGTGCAAGTACACGCATCGAGAAAGGGGTCGCCTTCGATCCACTCCTGCCCTGATGGCCCGGCCTTTTTGCTAGATGATTGTCGTCTGTTGAGTCTTGATGACGTTGGTGGCTCTATATTCGCGCGGACCGGGGCCGGAGGTGGTGGTGCACCTGCTGCGTAGGCGCCCATGGGGATCTCATTGAGGCCGGGAGGACGCATGGGACGCCGTGGCTGAGGCTGCTGTGGCGTTGGCATGGGTAGCGGTGTTTGTGCTTGTCCGGGTGTGGGAGCTCTGCCTGGTTGAAATGCATAGGGATCGCTGTCCATGGCTCTGCCATACGCGGGTGGACTCCGACCTCTCCCTATATGAGGACTCATGGCCCTTGGATCTGGTCGCGGAGGCCCTCTAGCACCTGTGTATCCATATCCCATCACTGAATCCGGGGCTGAATGTGCCCGTATATCCCCTGGATCCATCATATACCCTCCCACCGGCGGTCTCGATGTCCGTCGTAGCGGTTCCCTCCTCCCCATACCCATCGCCATCGGTACACCCATCCTTCCTCCACCACCGCCCAGTCTCGGCCCTCGCCTCCCATGCATGCCCATCCCGCCATCAAAACTCATATCGCTCGTCGTCTCGGAGTCGTCGCTCGGCAATCTCTTTCGTCCCCGGTCTCTAGGTCGTCCTCGAGGACTGCGGTCATCTGCGTAGGGCGAGTGTACGCGGTGATAGATGGGAGGCCTGGTTGGGCGAGCGCGGGATGATGGGAAGGGGAAGGGTGGTGGGTTCACAGTGAAGGAGGTACCGGCTGGAACGAGGACTTTGTTTCGGGGGCCACTTATTTCGACGAGAGGGGGTGTGGGGTGGGAGAAGGTTGTGCCCATGGTATGGTGAGGTATCTAATTTTCTCGAAGGTCTGGTTGTATGGGGGTGGGAATTGCATGCGTGAGTCTTGCGGTTGCGGGTTTGCTGCGATCAATGGGCGTGTTATGGGGGATGAGCGATATTGGAAGCGGATGGTTGCAAGGGAAGAAATTGTTCGAAAGAGCGAGAGACAGAGATAGACGGGGGAAGACTGCGTCTTCGAGTTTGGAGAAGGATGGGAACGCATTCGCAAGTTGCGGATTGCGGGTGGAGAGATTGTTTGCTTGGGGTCCGCGGCGTGGTACAGTATCCTGACGCATGCTGGACAGCAGTGTGAACATCTCGTGGGTTTGATTGAGATGTTAAGCAAACACAAACTTGAGCAGACTGGGCGATTGAGCATCTGCACATGATGCCGTCTTGTCCGCGCTGTCTTCGCCGCCTTTGTGGCACATGGCGCGAGCTGGACGTGGCACAGGTGGAGCGGAGGTGGGTTCGCACATGGGCGAGCGGTCAGCGTGTGTCGTGTGACTTGGTCGAGACTATCTGACTTGCTAGGCGTATCTTGATGAGTACATTGTATAGGTACCTTTTCTCTCGCATCTAGTCGACTCTCCTTGAGCAGACGCAACGCCCTCCGATACGCGCCAGGAAAGCGTAGCTTTCACGATGCCGTGCAAAGGTGGAAAGCGCGTGCTGATATAGATGCGTGTGTTGTCGAAGAGAGGAGTGGCTGCAATGTATGCAGTCTTGTCTTTGCAGAGTGAGTTCGCTTGCAAAGGGGCTGTCGGCGAAGAGGATGATGAGGAAGTAAGGTGCGTCGCTGAAAGTGGCGATGGTATAGATGGAGTCATTGAAGGCGGATTAAAGGCAGGAAGGTGGATGGCAGATGTGTTCGTATGGAGGTGAGAAAGGGCACGGAGAAGTGGCGGCGTGAGAGTGATACTTGTTGTCGATGGTAGTCGACATCTCACCACATACATCACAAGGGCTGGTAGAGCATTGACATCCATTTTATTACACAGCAAGGGCAATTCACGATAAGACAGAAGAGGATCAGCATGATGTTGACTTGGTTCATTGTTTGTGTGAATACTATATAGGGTGGACATGATGATGAAGTCCGAAGCTGCACTCTCAGCTCTTTCGGTGATGTATGTCTTCGTGATAGATTGACGAGGTGAGAAGTTGACTTAGTGTCATTGCAAGAAGTCGAAAGGTGTGAAGTCGATATGGTGTCTTTATCGGTGGCAGGCTAGTAGTCGACATCATGTCTTTGTGGAAGGTCGATTTTGATGAGGCCAGTGGCCTTGAGCTGCGACGAAATTTTAGCTTGGAAAAAGAGTGTGGAAACCAGAGTAACAAACCCAGGAGGATGGCATGAAGAGCCACCATCGTGCTCTTACGTCACTGGATACCCGGACCCGTCAAGTCGACTTCATCACCCCTCATGGATGCCACGTCAACGGGTCGACGACTTACAGCCGAAGCCAGCGATAGACCGCACACCGCCAGCGGTGGTGACCATAACAGAGCCACTGCCATTGTGATGTGAGTGTCCGTCAGATCCGCGACAGGCACGACGGTCCGCATCGCCGGAGCCCCGTGCGGCATCCGGACGATAACAGACCGAGTCCACCAGTGGTCACCGTGCCTAGGTGAGTTGAACCAGGCAGGGTGACCACTGACAGCAAGGTTGCGAAGCGTAATGGACTGTGAAGGTGGTCAATGAGAATCGATGGAAGAGGGAGGGTGATACAAACCCGTAGTCCATGTTGGTGGAGTGCATTTGCAGTTGCGTGGTGAGAGGGTAATGGAGAGCCTGGAGGAGGGCTTATATGGGGAGCAGTCGCCAAGGGCACTAAATCCGCTAACGGCTCATGTGATCTCGCTTACGGTCAAATTTCGGTTACTTCCAGTTAGATGGTTGCCTAGTTGGGCGCCCGTGAGCGAACATGGTGAAAGAGTGTTCACGTGACTGGTGCAATCTTCTGGTTGAGGGCCCTGGAAGGGTCACGAGCTAATTTAGTGGATGGGGAGAGCTTTTCTAAGATTTGTTTTGCGTGTGCATATGATGGGGTTTGGCGAAGCTTCAGTGATGGGCCCTAGATGTTTCAATCGAAACAGCTCTGACGACAAACTTGTTGATTTTCTTTGATTCCATAGGCATCTCCACGAACATGTTTAGTATAGAAGCACGTTCTGGAAGCTCACAGCATTTTCACCACGGGTGAACGTGTCTCCCGCGTTCTACCTTTCCCCCATGATTGGCTAATCGAGCAAGATTTGTGGCTTCTGAATTGCGCGACCCAAAGACCCTGGCGTTACACTCACAGTATTCATTTGCGGGAAGGAATCTAGATACATCGTGTAAGTAGGTTACTGAAAGCCGAGTCCTCGACATGCAGTATGTCTCACAGGGCCATACCAGCATCAACCGCTACCTACACAACCCTTACCCTTGCCCTTGCCCTCGCAAGAACGATCGGTAAGCCCGCAAATTCAATATTGGATATTGAGCCTACCTCACGCAGGCTGTGAACCGATTTACACCCCAAGTGGCCCGCTGCGAAGCCCTTATAATACCGTCCGACCGGAGCCGACACCCTCACGCATTCCGCCGCCCGCGCCCAGCGCTTGCACCTTGATCCTTATACCATAGAGTGCGATAGCTATCGTGAGAAGCTTGTAGCGAAGTCGTCCGCCCACACTCTACGTCGCTGATGAGATCAGCGGTGTCGCGTCAGTGGAGGGACAGTATTGTGCTGGCGCAGACAAGGGTGAGGTCGGATAGTGTTCCTTGATCCACATGCGGCCGAAAGATCGACCAGATGGGCACAGATGGGCACAAATGAGCTGCGACTGTCAGATGAATGCCAGGGCAGGGTAGTCAGGAGAGCTCATTCGAAGCAGTGATAGTACACAGTGTTTCAAGAGGAACCTGCGCTGACCAACTTTATATTGAAGGGCAGGGTACGCACCCGGTAAAGGTCGAGTAGAAGAAATTTAGCTTCTCGTGCTTCTACCATAAGTATACTTTGTAATCAGGGCGATGTATTCGTACACGTAACGTGCATCCACTTGTAACGGAACAACCACCGTAATATAACAAATCATAGGTACTTTGACTTTGAAGCGATAGAACTTCTTGAAGTCGACTATACTTAACTCATGTCAGATTCTAAGACCACTTCTTTAGTGCTGTAACGCTGCTCACGAAAAATTTATGCTTGCGTTGAAGTGCGACTGCATGACTCGCAAAGAGCCTCCTATTAGGGGTATTTTGAGGGGTTGACCGGGAAATATGCAGATATTTATCTAGCAGGGTTGAAACGAGGAACGATGCTACCATCGTGAGAACCGTCACAATCAGGTAGACCCATATTTTCCTGAAAGCGCTAAATTTGAGATACTCATCGAGATCAGGAATGGCGTACTAAAAAGTGTCTGGCATGTTTCCTGGTTAGTTGCCCCATATCAACCGAAGGATGCAAATAGCAGATCTCGCACCTTCGCCGCTCTTTCTCCAACAGGAAATTCGGCGGTGAGTGGAGTCCACAAGCTGCTCAACGCAGAACGAGGAGTGACCGGTTTGCCTCCCCGCTCTCGGTTAGTGAACCCCGCACCTAGTGTTATCTGCATGTAAGCTGTGTCAGCACCATGTTTAAGGTGAAGTGTGACTACAACGATCCAATACCTAGGAGTGTGTGACAAGCTAGCTGCAGGCTTATTGACCGGACGTCTTGTGGAGGGGGTAGGGGCTCAAACACTATAGGACTCTGGGTGTTATTTCAAGGAGGTGCAACCTTTAAGCCCTCATTCATACCTTTGAACACATGCAGACGGAGCTCGCGTGTTGGAAAATAATAGCACTAATCCTCAACAAAACTAGTTACTGCGTCGTGGTTGCCATACTTGGCAAGGCGGACGAGCTTCACCGGTTCCTAGCGACGGTTCTGCCTTGCAGACGGCTGTGACTGTTCCTTGTAGCTGAATCAGCTCACCGATCTAGGTAGCCAGCTAGTCAAATCCGTCATTGGGTTTTCTCCAATGGGGTCCTCTCTTAGTCCTACAATTTTCTCTAGGTACCACCCAAAGGGCAGCTTTATTGGCTGTTTATAGGATAGTGCTTCATAGACGCATCCACGAGCTTCCATCCATATCGTCGCATATCAATATAGTATTCACCGCCTCAAATCTTCCGATTTGGGTGAACGAGGCCGCGATTAATATCTGCCACATAGATGACAGCAGGCTGAGCATCCGCAGCAGTGAGCGTTCTATGCAGATTTCAAACTTAAGCTCTCGGCGTGATAATTCGAGGAACAAGGACGAAAGTGGAAACCTCTATAAATTGGCAGCGATCTGGCATTTGGAATACGACAAACCAATTTCGCTCCTGTTACACTCACAATCAGGCTACTTCCGCCAGCTTTGTCTTCAGTTGCGAAATGTCTCGATCTACACAATCCACCCTTCTCTCGCCTGAACCTTCCCAATGGAAACCCGCGGAAATACTTAATCTTCGTCAGAAACTGAATGGCATTTTCTACTGTTCAGGCGTCACAAATGGGTCGGAAACCCCTTGTGGTTGGAAACTCAATAAACAGACTGCGTCAACTATCAACAATCTGCTTAAAAACATGTCAAAAATACCACCACAAGATGCCATCCAATCTCTAAATGATCTCGCAGCCATCACTCTATGCGAAAACCACAAGATCCAAGAACTGGTTAAGGTGACAGAGTGGACGGAGGCAATTCGGCACATCCAATCCACCCCGGCGGAACCAAACATCTCGGAGTTAGATGGCTCCTCGCCACGACCCGCAACGACTCCTCGGTCCATCTCATCGTTGCCACCTTACAGTAACATATCGGTTGGGCCTGTTTACTCAGACGATCGATTTCGAGCAAGCAAAGAAAGCATTTCCGCCGCGCAACCAAGCTACGTACCATTGCAAAAGCTGATCGGCGAATTGCAGGAGGAGCTCAAGCGTCAAACGGCGGGTTTTCTTCGCCTTGAGGCTACCTGCAAGGAATTCAAGAACGCGAATACTTCCCAAAAGAGATGGGGCTGGTCCTGGGCACGTTTAAAGGCACGCTTTCGAAGTTAAGATCTTGGATCAGGTTTCCTGAGCACTTCATGAAGAGTAATGCTGTGCGCTTGAGATATGGTGGGCGTACAAGACTCGTTTTTAGTTGAAATACTGTTTGCGAAACATGTAGCAAGGCATCTACGCAAGCGTAGTTTTCATATACGTAGGATTATAGCGCTTTAGAAATGGTCTAACGTCCATCCACGCGTAACGGAACAACCGCTGTAACGGAACAAACTATAGGTACTTCTATTTCAAAGCCACAGAACTTCTCCACGCGTCTTGAATTCTACTATATCCACCCTAGGTAACATGATTAGACCATTTCTAAAGCGCCATAACCCTATGTATATAAAAATTACGCTTGCGCAGATACCTTGCTACGTGTTTCGCAAACAGTATCATTTTAAACAAAAACGAGTCTTGTACGCCAGAAGGCCGCCACTATACTTATATAACTGTCGCAACCCCTTAGGCGTCTCTATCGAAGCTATAGAATCTAATAGCACTACTAAGAAGTAATAATTAGACGTAGGGCTGCTAGTAGCGCTCAAATTATTCAGGATCGCCACCCTAGTCGGTACCTCTAATCGGAGCGATTACCAATTCTAGCTAGCACAAAAATGTTATATAATCATAACCAAATACGGCGGGATTGTGGCTGTCAAACCTGTAGCTGTACAAAAGTCTAGCAAGCGGGCCGACCAACGCTCCGCAGCCTTGCGATCAAACTTAGCTATCTCTCTAGCAACCGTTAACCAGCTCACTTCTTATAGATTCGCTACCTTATAAGGTCTGTGCCGGTGCGGGTCGGCCGTCCTCCCTGCTAGCGGTGGCAACTCGAAGTACCATCTCATATAGGCTGCACCTTACAATGATTTCTAAGCGAACCGCGGTACTTTGACTAACGTTATGCTGTTTTGTGCTACGTCTGGCCTGCCGCTTTAGAGACAATCGGCTTGCCACACCTATCTCTTGCTATGTGTTATTCTGCCCGCTGATTTCCATGGCCTCTAACTGCCATGTTGCAAGAACTTCGCGAGACGAGATAGTAAAGGGATGTCGAGGACCCAAGACTACTGCCCGCAGCCCGTAGCAGTTCTCCATCAGCGAGATTGCGTTACTTATAAGCCCCTGACCCTTTAACGTAAACGCGAGATTGTTCATGCTAGTCAGCGTGTCTGGATGCTCCTCCCTAAGTACCCTCTTTCTCGTCTCCATTACTTGCACCTCCAGCTCTTCGGCCTCTTTCCACCGACCTTGATTCCTGTACGTCGACGCCAGGTTGGCTATGTTAGTCAGCGTGTCTGGATGCTCCTCCCCAAGCACCCTCTTTCTCGTCTCTATCACTTGTACGTCTAGCTCTTCGGCCTCCTTCCACCGGCCTTGATTCCAAAACGTCGACGCCAGGTTGGCTATACTGGTCAGCGTGTCCGGATGCTCCTCCCCAAGCACCCTCGAGCTCGTCTCTATCACTTGCACCTCCAGCTCTTCAGCCTCTTTCCACCGGCCTTGATTCCTGTACGTCGACGCCAGGTTGGCCATGCTGGTTAGCGTGTCTGGATGCTCCTCCCCAAGCACCCTCGAGCTCGTCTCTATCACTTGCACCTCCAGCTCTTCGGCCTCTTTCCACCGACCTTGATTCCAAAACGTTGACGCCAGGTTGGCCATGCTGGCCAGCGTGTCTGGATGCTCCTCCCCAAGCACCCTCTTTCTCGTCTCTATCACTTGCACCTCCAGCTCTTCAGCCTCTTTCCACCGGCCTTGATTCCTGTACGTCGACGCCAGGTTGGCCATGCTGGTCAGCGTGCCTGGATGCTCCTCCCCAAGCACCCTCTTTCTCGTCTCCATCACTTGCACCTCCAGCTCTTTAGCCTCTTTCCACCGGCCTTGATTCCTGTACGTCGACGCCAGGTTGGCCATGCTGGTCAGCGTGCCTGGATGCTCCTCCCTAAGCACCCTCTTTCTCGTCTCTATCACTTGCACGTCTAGCTCTTCGGCCTCTTTCCACCGGCCTTGATTCCTGTACGTCGACGCCAGGTTGGTTATGCTAGTCAGCGTGTCTGGATGCTCCTCCCCAAGCACCCTCTTTCTCATCTCTATCACTTGCATCTCCAGCTCTTCGGCCTCCTTCCACCGGCCTTGATTCCTGTACGTCGACGCTAGGTTGGCCATAATAGTCAGCGTGTCTGGATGCTCCTCCCCAAGCACCCTCTTTCTCGTCTCCAACACTTGCACGTTCAGCTGCTCCGCTTCCGTCCACCGGCCGTCATCGTAAAGTGCCTCCGCACTCTTCCATGACAACTCCAACCTATGCCCACCCTCTTGTTCAGACGGACTGTGCGACAGAACGTACTTCGTATGCGGAAGCAGTCGTCTCCACTTGCTTCTACTGCTATGCTCGTTGCCCGGGAACACCCTACACAGCTCTCTAATGGCATTCCCGGTCCACTCGTCAAGCCCCCCCTGGCTTCGAAGCCATTTCCGCAAAGCGCGATGCACCAGCTGGTGGAGATCGAGCGAAGACTCGGCAGGCCGCCTGGTGACAAGCCCATAGCCGCTGAGGACCTTTACCGCCTCTTCCCTTTGGCGAGACGAGGATGCTGGTAGAAGATCGAGCGGGATGTCTTTCCGGTCCACGCAGGCCGCAAGGAACAGATAGTCTACTGCTCGCTCACTATTGCTATAGAGCTGGTCTAAGGAGATAAGCAACGTGATGGCTACGGCACTGGTCGTATTATGCTCCTGGGGCTGGTCCTCGTGCAGTTCGCTATCACACTGGGGAACTGCTTCCTTTTTCTTAGCTACTAGTGATCGGTACTCTTGTAGTGTAATGTCTTGGGTATTGATGTAGGCTGCTGCTTGTACAATAGCCAAGGGAAGGTGAGACAGCTCATAGAGCAAAAGCTGCGCCTCCTGCTGCTCACTTGTCGAAAGAGATGCTTTCATATAGTTCGCTAGCATTCTCTGAGCCGTGCTCATCGACATCTCTCTTAGCTGTAGAACATTTGGAGCTGCCAGTTCCTTAGCCATGTCGCTATTGGTGGTAGTGTAGAGGACAGCACACTGGTCTAATTGTGGCACGAAGTCGGTTAGGTGGGCAGACCCTAGGCTCACGTCGTCTGCATTATCGAAAACAAGCAGGTACTGCCTTTCGCCCTTTCCGTCGAGATATGCTCTCACGAGCTGTCTGCTGTCTACCTTCTCGTCGTCCCAGCCTGGGATGCCGAGCTTCCGGGCAATGCTTTCGTACGATCGGTAGAGGCTGTCCGTATCGCTCGCGTCGATCCAGAAGACGCAGCAGTTCCTGTTCCTTTGCCTAGTCCTGTGCGCGACCTCGAGCGCCAGCTGCGACTTGCCTGTTCCCGGCGGCCCGACGATCGCTATTGTCGTAGCTTTGTTATCTTTGAAAAGCTTCGCTTCCAGCTCAGCAAGCTGCGACTCGCGACCCACGAACTGCTCGTTCTGGGAGAACGGGATGATGGTCAGTGCACCATCAACTGCCTCCAGTTCGATCTGGAGTCGTCGCCATGCCCTCTCCACCCCCTCGCCATAGGCTGCAGGTATGACAACATCGAGGATTCCGAGAAGACAGTACACCGCGTCTTCCTCTTCAGACGTTTCGCGATTCTTAGCCCAGTCCCTTCGCTCGTCGATGGTGAACTCGTCCAGGGGGCCGTTCCGTAATGCCCTAACTGGAATGCCGGTCTTCGCGTGCACCAGCGGCTCGAGAGACGTCTTGTCGCCTATCCGCCGCCCTTCGCAGGAGAAGAACCCCACGAATGCGGGAGCAATGAGCTCCTGCAGCGTCCAGCCCCGCGTGAACCATTCGCTGGCCAGGAAGGATGCCTCCCAGGCGCTCTGGGGTGCGTCCGCCGCTGCAGAGACGTCCGGTAGGAACACGTAGCACCTCGCCGCGTCCTTGTACCAGCGGAACATGGAGTTGATCGCCTTCGAGCGCTCGCGACGGTCCCACTTGTCGATGCAGCATGTGTCGATCCAGAAGTGCTGTAGCCCGTCCCGGGCGGCTTGCGCGGCGCAGAACTCGATCTTTCGATACCCGTCCTTCTCTTTGTAGGTGCAGGCTGCTAGATCCTCGTAGAGAACCTCAGCGTCACCCCATCTGTGCGAAAGAACGGCATACGGCGGGATCGTCTTCCCGCGAAAGTCGGTCGAGACGAGTCTCTCGCCATTAAAGTGAAGTAGACGCATGGCCGCATCGCTTTAAGGGCAGTGAACGCGCAGGATTTAAAGCAATTGACTCGTAGGACCGACCAAGTTGGCGACGGAAGGCAACGGACTGCGATGGCGGGGTGTGCGATGGAGGCAGCCTGGCGAGGCAGTGCAGGCGCAGCGCTCACCGGCTTCAGCCTCCAGCGCATACCTGGCCCGCATCCAGCGCCCGCTGCGGTGCCGCCCACCCTTCAGCTGAGAGCTCCCTGCAACATGGCAGTTAGAGGCGATGGAGTTTAGCAAGCAGGGTAACACCTAGCAAGAGATAGGTGTGGCAAGCAGATTGTATCTAAAGCAGCAGACTAGGTAACACAAAAACAACATAGCCAAAAGTACCGCAGTTCGCTTAGAAATCATTAGACGGTGCAGCCTATGTGAGATGGTACATCGAGTTGCCACCGCTCCGGCTAGGACCTGGTGAGGTGGCGAATGAGCATGGCGTTAGACAAGCGATAAGCATGTCTCATGGTTGGCTTCTGGAGCGGGCATCTCGAAAACGGAATATACATAGCTGGCGCTTTGTAACGGCCCATACCTGTAGGGTACATGTCCATAATAGAAAACACACACACACGTGAGGTGGCGAATCTACAAGAGGTGAGCTGGTCGCAAAGTTTAATTAGCAAGGCTGCGGGGCATATGTCGGCCCGAAGACCTTGCACAGCCACAGGCATGACAGCCACAACCCCGTTTTGCGGCTAGTAGCACCAGTAGCCTCTGTCAGATTACGTTACGATCATGTGGCACTTCTGTGCTAGCTAGAATAGGTAATCATCCCGATCAGAGGTACCAACTGGGATAGCGGCCCTGTATGAATTGAGCGCGCCTCACAGCCTTACGGTTAATTATCACTTCTTACTTTTACTATTAGAGTTGTAAACCTGTATAAGGGTATTTTATTAGTCGCGATAGCAGTATTAGCGTAGTAGTGGCCTATATTAGGCGAGGGTCGTTTTCGCTATAAAGATAAGCTCTTTACAAATTGGGCGGGCGGGCGCCCATGAAAACGTATTTTTTGCATCGGCATAGTTACGGGGGCTTAGGAGTTGTCTGAGCATATTATAAGATAGGAGGATCGCAAAAATTATGGCGCGCGCAAGCTCACTATTGCTGCGAAGTCAAAGTACCGATGAATTGTTCCTACACGGTGGTTGTTCCGTTACGGGTGGATGGACGTTAATCATGTAACCTGAGGTGGATATAGTACAATTCAAGACGCGCGGAGACGTTCTGTGGCTTTGAAATAGAAGTACCCATAGTTTTTTTCATTACGGCGGTTGTTTCGTTACGCGTGGATGGACGTTAGATGTTCCATTGCTGTAAAGCCAAAGTACCTATGATTTGTTCCGTTACAGACGTTGTTACGCTACGAGTGGATGTACGTTGTACGCTTTGCGGTATCAGTTCCGACTGCGGTACAAGTACTGAACTCGAGCTCATACTCCTGAACATGTTTGCTCTATGCATAAGTGGAACATCAATACGAAAGGCTTCTTAGGCTTATTAACCATCTCGCGCAACCATTGCCCGATCCTTTCCAAAGACAATCGTCGATCTATCGTACAAATCTCGAATCAGATTGCTTTTCAACTCCAGTCAGCCTGCGTAGCTCAAATCACCACATCCGCCCTTTCCACCCATCTTGATGCTCCATTCCGCCTAAACGGGTGCTCGACCCGAGTGGAGCTCGATGCTGCACATCGGACAATTCTTCGAGCTCTTCTCCACCACCTCGACAAGACAATCGCGATGGAACACATGACCGCAAGCGGTGCGGACCGGATTGACAGTCGTAGGTGCGTTGTCGTCTGCCACGATCGGCTTCCCATCTTCATCCTCACCATACCGACCCCAGCAGAAAGGGCACTTCCTATCGGTCTCCGGAAGAGTAGATAGCTCGACTTGCTGGAGCCCGTTGACGAACGCGATGGCCGCGTCGTGGCTCAGTAGACCTCGGCAGCGTCCTGCAAACGACAAGTCGTCATCTCCATCGTTCATAAAAGCATCACCCGCATGTTGGAATATAGTGCAATAGGCAGCAAGAAGAGAAACGAGAAGTGTGGCGTGGGGTCCGGTTAGTAGGGCCAAGATGCCTTGAGTGGGGTTCGGTCCCGTAAGAGCCGCTTGAAGAGCACCCTGAAGCTCGCCCTGTTGACCAAAAGTCCCAGCATCTACGAGTTCGTCGTAAAGCTCTTGGACTATCTCTACCAGCTCCGGTCCTGGGCTTATGATTTCCAGGATGTCTGGTGGAACTGGTCCGGTGAGGAAGGGAATTAGCGTCCCGATGTCGAAACCGTGGTCGGACGCTGTGCCGAAATCGTCGTTGTATGCTCCGGATTCGTCATCAGACTCTTCTGGGCTGAAGGGCACCTCGGAAAATGGCCCTGGGAACGTGCATTCGATCAAGGGCTCGACATGGTCTACAACAGACCCACTGTTGACGTACTCGGGCTCGGGATTGTAATCGGCATCGTCGCAGTCCATAGACTCGCCATCTGAATCCTCCCCAGTCCCAAGCTCATCATCGGAGTCCGAGTCCGAGTCCGAGCCAGACTCATCATAGCCCGATTCTGAGTCGAAGTTGTGCAGATAATCATCGTCATCGTCATCCTCGTCATCCTCATCATCCTCGTCCACGGTGTCGCTCAGACCCTCATCGCCATTCTTGTAATCGAAGAGAATGTAGTCTCCATTCCCGGCATCGTAAGCGTCCTGCCACTCTTGCCATGGTCGATCCATGATATACGCGTTCCCAAAGTGCGTCCAGAGCCAGTCGATCTTGACGGGCTTCCCGTTCTCATTCGCTTCAAAGAGCGGTTTCAAGAACGCCGTGGGATTGATATCGGCTAGAAGTAAGGTCTGGATCATGTCATAAAGGCGCAACTTGTGCGGGCAAACCTTTCTGTTGTAGTCCGGATCGCTAGACGCAGCTTGCATGTCATCGCCGCACGCCTTGAAGGATTCAAGAGAGAATGGAGAGAAAGGCAGCGGCTGGTCGGAGTTGAATATCGGAGGGGAGGGCCCGAGGCCGATACTAAAGGTCGGGTCCGAAAAAAGGTGAGACATGTTGCGTGATGTGGAGTTGGATGATGCTGTTGAGTTTGGTATGGAGTAGAATGGTGGGTTTGAGAAAGTGTGCTCGAGTGGGGAGAGTTTTAAGCAGTGGGACCCGGCGCGACATTGTGTGTGGCCAATGCGCAACGTTCATTTACGATCTTTACCTTTGGCATGGTGACGAGTTTGCTTTGCACAGGTAGAGTGACAGCCGCTGCTTCGTCGCTGTACTGGCCATGGATAAGTTCACTTCTGACTGGAAGGTGCGTGTTACTGAGGCACCGCTTTTTTTAAAGAAGGGTACTTTCACGGGGAAACGAACGTCGCTGATACAGAAATGCTAAGAACGAGAGTGTATGTTCTAAACGATCCATCAGCGTCTTCGATATCCATCCATGCCCCACCTCAGTGCAATCTCCAAACGAGCCACTGTAACCCCACCTTAGCATCAGACTAAACACATCCCTTGGACTTGATTTCGAGAGAATATGGATTGCCGGCAAGGATTTGTGGACATTTATGGAGGTGGTGGGATGGGAGTTGAAAGAGGATATTGAGATTGGGGTTGCGGGGAGGAGCTGTGGGTAGTCATGGATGGGTATGAAGGCGGGAATGGAGGAGGGAGGACAGACTGAGGGCATTCAAGAGGCCTTGCGCAGCCATGTAGATTTAGACTTGAGAGGATGTGACCTGGAAAGTAGTACTGTGACCCTCCTACAGACTGGTTGAGTGAAAACATCACGACGAAAATAATAGTGTGGAAGAGCGTGAGTATTTGACATTCATATTCGTGATCATCATTATCGTACATTGGGCGGCTTAGGCTTCCCGAGCCTTGCAGCGACCTGCCTCTGATTCCGCGGCTCAGCGTTGCAGCCTTCCGAGCGAGTGGCTGGGGTATATACTGCGCTCGTTTCCTCCCTTGACTCCTGGCCGGTAGTGTGTACCTCAGGTCTTGTGTCCTCCTATTCTTCCATTATTTCAAGCTCCCAGTCGGCCACAATGTTTGTGAAGCCGTGATCGTTATTCTCTCTTTCCGGATCTCGTTCTTCATTGCACCTCGTAAATCTCCATGGCCCGACGCACGTGCTTCAAGCTACTCCGATCGCCGTACGCCTCCTCCAGCCTCGCCCTGTTGTCTTGAGGTCCATCAAGCCTCGCATTGACCTCGTATCCGGCAAGCGCGTTCTCCATATCCTGCAGACTGGACCGATCGCCAAACCAGTTGAGCATTTGCTGGTTGAGCTCTTCCTGCGTCGGCTGGTTGGCTTTTTGGCTGTGGACACCAAGTTGGTTGGTGACGCCCAGGTATATGCGGCGGTTTGCCTCGCCAAGGGTAACACTTCGCTTGGTGGGCTCATTGAAGAAGTCCTCTGGGATGGCGGCGATGCCGAGGGCGATGGCGGCCATTGCGGGGAGGTACCTTGGTACGTTAATTCGGTCTTAACGAGGGGACATGTCAGACTTACCATTTCGCGACTTTTCCGACATTGGAGCCCTTGGTTGCTGCAGCTAGCGTCGCTGTTGCGGTGGCGGCAAGCAAAGGTGCTGCGGCTCGGTTCATAAGTGGCACACGAGGCTGGGCCATTGTCGAGGACAGACGTCGGGAGTTCATAGCGGTGATGATGTAGGTGGTTGTTGTTTTTGGGAGAGTTGACCTTGGGAGGGACTGGAATTGTGTTGTCCTTATACGATGGCGTCAATGAGGTTGTTGAGATGGAATTCGATGTGGCGTGTGGACGATTGTTTGGTGGTGAGACAGCCGGGTCTTGAGATCGTCCCAAAACAGGAGGGGGAATGGGGAGATATACACGGCTGCGCCCAGTTCCCCGGTTCTCCGCACTACCCAATATCACGAGCCCATCTCCCCACCAATCCACCTACGCGTCCCCCGAACCATCAGCCCACCTATCACACGACGGAGTCCAACCAACTCCTCCACAGCCCCACAGCCAATCCGATACATTCTCGCGTCGCAGCCTGTGCCCAAGCAATTTCAGCGTCTTACTGCCGCGATTTGAGACGTTGCGGCGCGCCGTAGTGAGGCAGTGTTGCTTCTCGGCCGCGCATCTAACGCGGCAATGCGCGCGGGATTGCGCTTGCGGCCTGCTGGAACCGTTTAGCCCGAGGACGGGCACTACCGAGGCGCGGAGTCGTTGCGAATCATGGCGGAGCGGAAGACGGGCTGGAGAGCCTGACGACATTGTGCAGTAGGGGTGGTGGCCATTGGGGTGACTGTGGGGTGACCTGCCGATCGGGATGTGCCTCGGTGCATCGCAAATGGTCTAGCGTGCCGAGCGGCTGTGAAGGTTCCCATGTGCCCGCATCATCGAGCTCGAACACATCGTCAAACTCTCGGAGTGGGGTTTGCACAACGGTGTTTGACGCAGGTCGGGCTGGTCAACCCTGTAGTTGTTTTGCTCGTCTGGCACTGGACCAGCCTACTCGTCTTCAGCAAGACTCCCGCTGTGACATGTATGCAAGTCCTTCCTCTGCTCGTTCTTCGGCTTACTCACTAGTGAATAGACACCCAAAACAACCACTACTACTCATCAAAAGAGCCTAGCTATATAGTTTACACAATGGACAGTAGCATCCGCCACGACCACCGAAGCCCGTCCAAGACGATATGGCGTCCCAAGCCAACCAGCAACCCCATGAGAGCCGATCGTACGTCGAGAGATCTAGAGGTCGACCGTGAATCATTAGGCGACACATGATCCAGCATCTTCCCGTGCTTCGTTTTCGACACACCAAGATACTGTTTCAAACAGTCATCTTTATGCGGATGGCTCACGCCGAGGCTGCTCCGAATATGAAACCTCGGACGTCAATATACATGCACATGGGACATCGCAAGAGACGCTACACCAGGTGTTGGGTACGCAGAAGCATATGCGGTAGCTTTCACGGACAAATTGTTCGCCCGCCAAAGCCGCATGAGTCGTTCTGTCAAGATCACTCGGCAAAGAGACATTAACGCTGAGCCATTCGTTCAATGCCCCATATGTGTAATAGTACTGATCTTCAACTGAGGACGGATGGTCGCTGAATTCAGGTCGTACGTTTTTCGTCCGTGTTATGTCAGCCCAGGCACCAGCACCAACCCATACTCGGTCAACAACAGCAGAGAACAACCAATTATGGCTATCATGGACCAGAACTACAACCCGCCATTTGATTTGTAACAATAACGACCTACGCAGGATTGTATGCCACGGACGAGCTGCGGAGGGTAGCAAGATAACCAAAGAGGGACAACGTACAGGATGTATGCGCCTCAACTCGTATCCTCAGGGGAAATTCAACAACCAAATTGGCAGAATGGTACGATCCGGCTGGTCCTATTGGCTTTCGCCAGAGAGACGTGCGTTTCGACATGACTATATCTCTTACTCAATTTCTGCAATGACAAAGCGGTATATAGAAGTAGGAATCGTCTAATTCACTGCCTACTAAAGTATAAGTAGGCCATGAGTTATGGAACTAGAAACGCCCAACAACAACAAACTCATTTCCCATCGCTCACTACGACCTTTCTGCCAAAATGACAAGCATCATCGCAATCGCTGGCGGCTCTGGAGGGCTCGGACGAGCTATCGTTGAAGCGCTGAAGAACGACAGTCGTTACAAGGCTATCGTCCTGGCTCGCAAGGCATGTCAGTAGAGCGCACTTCTATGGCGGTCTCTGACTGGACATTCTATAGACCAACGAAGACCTACAGAAGGAGCTTGGCATCCCCGTCCTGCAAGCCGATTATGCCAACCCAGAATCGCTTGTCCAGCTTCTCGAGAACAACAAAATAGACACCGTCATCTCCACCATTGCGGGCTACGATCAGACTCCCGAGGTGAGCCTCATCAAGGCGGCGAATCAGTCTACTACCACCCGTCGCTTCATACCGAGTGTGTGGAGTGGATTCGACTACACGCGAGAGTCAGTATTCTCCAGCCTTGAAACCTGCGCGCCGTTAACATCGAGGGTAGGCAGGGTAAAGCCAATCCGATGGCAGCTGGAAGGCTAACTCTCATGGATGCTTTGGAAGCAACGAGCCTAGAATGGAGCGCCATCATGCCAGGAATCTTTCTCGACTTCTACGCGCTGTCCGCACCCTCCCACGTTCCCAAGACCGCAATGGCAGTAGACATCGTCGCGAATGCCGCCGCAATCCCCGGATCTGGAACATACCCGTTGAACTTCACCCACTCGACCGACATTGCAAAGTACACCGTTGCCTTACTTGGCCTTGAGAAATGGGAGACCAAGTATTTCGTCGTCGGCGACACCAAGACCTGGAACGAGTTCATCGCCATCGCGGAAGCCGCCAAAGGTGTCAAGTTCGATGTGACGTACGACTCGATTGAGAAATTGCAGCAGGGTGAAATTACAGAGCTTCCGGGTCACGAGACTATATACAAGGCCTTTGGTGATGCGGCGACCGCCAAGCCAATGTTCCAGAAGATGTTATCACAGCTTGCGGTCTGGATGGCTGAGGGACTGATCAAGTCAAAGCGTCCGCTTTTGAACGAGATGTTCCCTGAGATTGAGCCGTTGACGGTTGAGAAAGCGCTGTCGACGGCTTAGAAACATAGGAAAGATACGGGCTTAGGCGCGCATGCGAGGTGCAGTGGGCGTATCGACCTAATAATGGCGTATATCGGTACGCTGAATCAAATCCGTGTACTGCTTCTCACCCCTGACACCCGTGCACAGTCCTTACCAAGGACGATTAAGACGCGGCTGACACCCCTGCGAGTGTGTCATTGCCACTTTTCAAACTCGACATTAAGAAGGAGTACCCTAGTTCTAAACCCAGGAAGGGTAGCAATGTCATCTCGTTTTACTCACACCAATGAGATATCAGCGGACCCCCGTTCAGGTGATCGGAGTCAACCCTTGTCATCGTTGGTTTAAAGAAGCTCACAAACATCACTGAGCAAAATGACCCTCGCAATCCCCTGCATTACCGAATATTCACAAGACCATGCCATCTTATGCCCTACCCTCTCTGGAAGACGTTGAGCATGCTGCTCACCTCATATCGCAGAAGGTTCTCAAGACACCAGTCATCACGTCCCAAACGATTTCGAAGATAGTCACGGCTGTGTTACAGGCGAACTGCGCTGGTGCTACGGAGACGAATATCGAGCTATACTTCAAGTGCGAAAACCTCCAGCATACCGGGTCGTTCAAGTTTCGAGGTGCCAGCCACTTTCTAGCTCGACTCGAAAATCACGATTTGGAGAATGGAGTGGTGGCATACAGTACAGGTACCTCCCCAGCTCAACGCAAATTTGTGCACATTTGATTGACAATGCAAAGGAAATCATGCGCAAGCCGTTGCTCTTGCCGCACAACACGCGTCCATTGACCGCGGCTTCGCAATACCCGCTTTCCTAGCCGTGCCGCACGACTGCCCCCAAAAGAAGATCGATGCGACAAAGACGTGCGGCGGCACAGTCTACCTGAGCGGTACGGAGCCTGAGGCACGACTCAACCTCGCCCAAAAAATCCACAACACCACCGGGGCCGTTATTGTGCCGCCTGCGGACCATGTGGATATTGTTCTTGGCCAAGCCACAGCGGTGTCAGAATTATTGGATCAGGCGCAGGAACGGGACGACGTTCTACTGGATGCAGTTATCGTCCCGAGTGGCGGGGGCGGCTTACTCGTCGGCGCCGTAGCGGCGTGCAAACCGCAAGGCATTCTGGTGTTTGGAGCGGAGCCTGCACATGGCGGGCCGGGGCTCGCCAATGCACTCCGCACTGCCAAACGCTCGGAGCGACTGGAGCAGGAACGGACCATCGCGGATGGACTGCGGTCGTTGACTGGTGCGGCGAACTGGGAGCATATCAAAAGCAAGGACAATGTGGAGCTTGTCCTCGCGGCAAGTGAGGACGAGATCGTTGCCGCGATGCGACTAGCAGTAGAGACACTCGGCCTCATCGTCGAACCGAGTGCCGCTGTTGCTCTAGCGGTCACTTTGTTTAGTAAACAGTTTCATCGAAGGATTGCGAAGATGAAGGGAGTGGTTCGGATTGGAGTTGTTTTGACGGGCGGGAATATTGGTGAGGAAGAGCTGCAATTGCTGGTACCGGGGGTGGAATTTAAGTGCTTATCTTGACTCAGGTCCATCGGCAGAGGGCTTTTTGAACTTCTGGGTAGGCAGGGAAAACATGGTCACGGTGGTGGAACGCCCTAAGGCTGACAACCCGTCAGCTGTGGTAATATCGACTGTGTTGGGGGTCCACATTCGTCCAAGCAGCTCGACCCTGCGTACGTTCTTTTATCCTGTTCAAGTGTAACGCTATGGTCAGATATCGCCCCGGTGCTGAATAGCTCTCAGTTCAACTCCCAAAGCCGGAATGCAAAGTGTGTCATAGAACAAGAAATCGAGGAGTCTAATAGGAGAGAACCCGGGCTGAGACTCCTCTGCATAGGTTGTGCAGACGTTGGATTTGTGCCCCGAACTCAAATCCATGCCGCTGACACGCATTCCACTTTAGCCAGACCTGGGAACAGCTTCGAGCGGCTCGGGTGCCCTGTCTCAGGCTTTTTGTTCCGGACCCCACACCGAGCACGCTCATGCTAAGAGGTCTGGTCCTTTTACTAAGACACCCTCCGTGCGTAACAATGATTAACAAGGCGAGCACTCTTGTAGCGAAAGCTATCTATCTTATCGGAATTTTCCTCACGGAAGCCAATGTCACCCAATTTACTCGAGATGGAGAACGAGAAAACGAACAGCCTCAGTCATAAGAGCAGTGGTGTCTCTATAGAGAAGCCCAGCGTAGCCGTTAACCAAACAATCGACACTGAGGATGCACCAATCCAGCAAGACGGAGGTGTAACAGCATGGTTGCAGGTCTTTGGCTGCTGGCTGCTTTTCATGAATACATGGTAAATGCCTCCAACGCTGAACCCGACTGATAGCTAACAATTGCGACGAGGGGCCTCACGAACTCATTTTCCATCTTCGAGACATACTACGCCGACACCAAATTCCCGCACGTACATCCGTCGAACGTCTCATGGATCGGTTCAGTGCAGCTCTTCCTCACGCTCTTCGTCGGTATTTTTGCCGGATGGTTTCTCGACGCGGGTCATCTCCGCCTTGTTCTTATCACGGGTACGACCTTGATGTTTATCGGGATGGGGGCGACCAGTTTCTGCAGTGAATATTGGCAAGTGCTTCTCGCGCAGGGCATTTGCGTTGGACTCGGAAGCGGGACGTTGGCGTTCACATCCGCTGCTATCATACCGTTTTACTTTGTGAAGCGGAGGATGCTGGTTGCGGGTATTGTTAGTACTGGAAGCAGTATCGGTATGTCAAATGCCATCAGTACGAGGGAGATATATTTGCTAACACGTCGGTGAAGCTGGCACTGTCTATCCACTAATGATGCGCGAGCTATTCAAGACGGTGGGATTCGGCTGGGCAGTTCGCGTCCTCGCTTTCGTGATGCTTACTGGCCTTTTGACCAGCTTAGCCGTCCTTAAACCCCACGAAGGGAGTAAGAAGCATGCTCCGTTCTTCGCCGCCCGATATCTTCGCGACATTCCCTTCACACTGTTCATTCTCTGTAAGTGCCCTTACTAATGTTGCTGCTGGTGCGCAGTACTGATAAAGCAGCATACGCATTCATGGCCATGGGCACTTATGTCCCCTACTTCTACATTCAGCAGTACGCGCTCGAGCTAGGCATCGACAAGCAAACAACTTTCGTCATTGTAAGCGTCATGAACGCCGCCACATTCTTCGGACGCTTCCCCTACAACTATCTCGCCGACATGTACGGTGGCATCGCCGTCCTCGTCCCCTGTTGTTTCTTCACTTCCATCATCCTATTTCTATGGCGTTTTGTCCACAATCTCAAAGGCCTGTTCGTTATAAGCGCAACCTACTGCTTCGTTACTGGTGGCCTAGTGTCCCTACCCGCCGTCACGATAGCGAATCTCACCGCCGATAAGTCAGAGTACCGGACGCGGATGGGGATGGGATATACGGTGGCCGCTATTGGTGCGCTGGTGGGATCGCCAGTCGCTGGCGTTCTGAGGCAGGGTGCGAGTGGAGTCGTTCGCTTCTCGGGCGATGCGAACGAAGTAATGGTGAGGTGGCAAGGGACGTGGTTTTTCGCGGCTGTGGCGATGCTGGTTGCGACTTTGCTGATGATCTGGGCACGTGTGCTGCGCGGAGGTTTGGACTTGAACTTAAAGATATAAGGAATCGGAAGCTCGTGTGCCGTCGCATCTAAAAAGATGTAGGCTTGTACAGAAATCGGCTTTGGTCCAACTTCTGATAGATAGCTTGTCAGCAAACTTCCGATGCGTTTCTTTCGATTATACAATGAGAGAAGCCCATTCCCTTGGTCCAGTTTGGAGTTTTATTCGTATACCATCTCGCAATGATTCTGTGGTCTGATTGATGATGGTAACAACGAGGGTGTGGTCACATTCTCTGAAGAATCAATAACGAAATTTGCTGTTACTGCTAAATGCAGGAATTTGGCGCGCTAATTTCACCTCGGCCGTGAAAATGGGTGAATAATGCGTAGAGAATGAGTGCTTGTGGTGGAGGGCAGTGTAGGTAGAAGTACGGCTAGTAGCGCATATATGAACACAACGAGCAAAAGACAAAGATATTCAGTGACTTACTTCATAGTTTGAAAAAGGTTTAAGCTTCTCTAATAAGCTCTGAAAACAGCAGCACAAGTATAATTTACCTCCAGAGCCTTAATACCGCGGAAGTCAAAAGAAAATTGCACGCATGCTACCACAGGATATTAGTGGTACCAAATGCAAGAAAAGGCTCTTGAAACGGCAAAAATAGTCCCGCCGGGGATCGAACCCGGGACCTGCCGCGTTGTTCTCATAGATGTGAGGCGGACGTCATACCACTAGACCACAGGACTGTCGAATGAAATTTTCATTGAATTATGCAAATTTGTTGCAAAACTAACACTATATACAGCCACATTGTAGTATCGAGTTCCACACAGTTGAAGGACTATGTGAGAACACACAGGAGAGGGGCATTGCGGAGTTGCCGAGCTCGGTGGCCGGGTTGCGCTAATCAACATCACTCAGGGGCTAGTTTTCGCTAAAGCCGGCAGCCCCACCAAAACTCTGTCCCACAGTTTCAGTTCGAGCTTCGATAGTAATCAGCAAGGCTTCCACATATTTGAATGGCAAGTCCGATAGCTAATGGGTCGTCACTGATGATAAGTTCAACATCCTCATGTCTCTAAGGGTCGAACCACCGAAAGCACTATTATTACCCCTCCCGCATACCCCTCACCAAGTGAACTGGAACAACCCCCCCTCCCCCCTCAAATAAAAGCCTGCCGAACAACTTACCAAATGACGAAACAACTATTCTCGTAACAGAAGGGACTTGTCTAATTATAGGATGCGCTATTGCATGAAACGAGCCTGTTGCTACACTTCCACGGCCTTGTGTAGCCCATGCTAGTTGCATCTCTTCATTTTGCTTCCAATATCTACAACTTCTCGTCGGTACTTGGCCTGCTGTCGCAATTGAATTGCCCTCGGGCCATATGACGCCCAATATACACTGCGCGAGCGTATGCAGCCCTTGCGAGAATCCTGTTCCACACGTCGTGAGCAACAGCAGGACAAATCAGACATTGTTGTTGTTGTGTTGTTGAAAATGACCATCGTTCGGTCATTCCTGATGGACGCCAGACCAACATAGGCGGTCACGAGGCGTGCATTCCTTCTACGATTTACCAAGAGCATCTCATCCTATATGAGCCGGAAAATTGATGTCACTATATCAAGAGTTAAAGTGGTTGGAGGATAAATAGTCCATGCTAAGATAGAGACGATTATGATACAGACGAGGTACCAGACGCAACGTGGGCAGTTTTTGGAACCTCGTACTCCCCCTATAACAGCATTAGTTCAAAAGACGCATAGCGTAGACAGCCCAATCTAACTTTGTGAACCATCGCATGAAAAAGGCACACCGATCTGGAACGTCACTACCGATATCTTCACTAATGTCTCTGTCGGCCTGGATGACCACATCACCGTGGGGCAGTACCCCCCATACTTCAGGCTCCAGGGTTGTGCCGTCAAGAAGCTTGTTTAAAGCATTATAGTTAAGATCATTATCATCGTGGTCGCTCTGGACCAGCAGTCAGCCAGCTCCAGCGTCGGCAGCATCCGACAACTCACCTGGATGTCATCAACCGTGAGATCAGTCATGTGTCGCTTCTTGAGCTTCTCCAACACCTCCCAGTGAAGTTTCTTGCACAAGGCGTAGTGGAATCTCTTGCGAACAGCCAGGGGTTTCTCCAGCTCCACGAGGAGCTGCGACAACACTGGCGACGCGTTATCGCTAACGTGAGTCTGAAGCAGCCGCCGGTAACGATTGGCCATTGAGGCATGGATATCAACGTGAACTCATATCTGGATTTTTGTTTTGGCTCAAGACGGCTCATGTAAAGTAACAAGTGTCGAACATGCGCTGTGGAATGATATTTACACAATACTGATGCATGAGGCGAGGTGTTCGTGGAATCAGAACACCTACCCACGAAAAGCGGTTGATACTTTCAGCAAACCGAAAAGAGGTGACTAGGTCGCCAAAGTAAGCAAGCACGTGAAGTCTCTATCATTATCAAGCTCCCCAAAACAGTCCCGGAGACGGCCTCAAGGTAGACATGGAGATCGCGCTCCTCGAAGCAGTTCCTGTTCGGCCAATACGCGCGCGCGTTCTTACTGCTAATGAAGGACGCAAGTGAGGTGTCCTGTCTGCATGAATTTGGTATACCTACGCCCCAAATGACCCAGTTTCAATCCTCCACAATCTCCACAACATCCCACCAAAACCACAACCTCTCCTTCGGACCCCCCTCATCCTCCTTCCTCACCCTCCCTTTCTTCAAATTCCCCATACTAAACACCCAAGCCTTCTTCGTCGGCACAGGCCTCTCCACATCTTCTACCGCAATGCAGTACCTCATGGCGGCCCCTGCGAAATTCGATTCCTTGCCCAGTAGCCTGTAACTCTGTCCGCCGGCGGTCTCCCAAAAGTATTCGTAGTCTTTACGCGCGGTGTCCTGCGCGGTCGCCTCTTCGAAACTCCACGCTTCGACGTTAATTGTGATGGCGGAGTTGTGCTTGGCGATAAATTGGAGCGAGATGGCAGTTGTGGTGGCGGCGAGGGACAGGTGTGCGGGGAGGGTGCCGGTATCGAGGCTGATGGTGTATTGGGGTGGTTTGAAGGCCGTAGTTGTGTATTTGACCACGACGTAGGCTTTGATTGGGTCCCGCATGGCGAATTGTTGGTTGGCGTCGCGGTTTAGTTTGGTCATGCGGAGGAGTTGGTTACTAATGCGTTGCGGAAGGGCAGTGGCCTTGTTCGAGGGGCGAGGGCTCGTTTTCGCGAATTGCAAATGCGAGGAAATTGACATTCACTATGCGGTAACAAATGATATTGCGCGCACGTGCCTAGCGTCCGCGTCACTGTCACTGTTCAATACTGCAATGTACCATTGTGCGCCGGCGCTTGGACTGGCAAAGGTCACCGCACTGCTCACTGACGTTACCTGTCGTCTTCTTTTCATTGATATCTCTAAGTGGGCAGAACATTGCTCACATGTAGTGCAAGCAGTAGTCCAGCCGAAGAAATCCATGATACCGGTACATCGGCATACGCTTGTCACACAAGATTCCCGTAAGGAATTCAAGGCCCCCACTTCCCCACAACGGACTTGCCAATAAAGCGCCCTGCCTTCTCCTCGCTGGGGTGGATCACTAATCCCACCCGCCTGTAGGTCTGGTCACTGATCAATCACCTTCTCCCTAAAAGTCGCTAGAAATATTTCTTCAGTCGCGCGATTCAAACACGTAGCATCAGAATTCGGAAGATATTCAACTCTTTCTGGGCGGAATGCCATATCAAAGAGGCACAAGATAACCTTAAGGACAATGACCAACTTGAAGATGTGGAACAAATTTTCACCAAGAATGCGGACGCCATCTCGCCAATCCATATCGACATGGTCGTCGTTGATCGCGTCATTATTGTGCAGGGCGTCGGTAGTGAGTTCCGGGTCATGAGGAATGACCAAGTCTTGTGGAACGTGTGTAGCGGCTCGTTCCTGTAGAGCCGTCTCGCGTGGGATGGCCGATTGTAGGGCTTGAGTGGCGTTCTCGGGGGTGCTTGATGTTGGGGACTCCTGCCAGAAATCGTCAGGGTCTTGGTATGTATTAAGAGCATTATATGCGCTACGTACCTGCATCCGCTCGGCGGAGTAGCTATTCGGTGATGAAGTTGAGGACTCTTCGAGATTAGCTCTACCGTGGTAAAACTCCTCGTCGCCCGTCCAGTCACCTTCAGTCGGGTCTATGGCGGACATGCTGAAGCTGGTGTAGATACTGTGATCTTGTAGCTACAGCTCAGATTCCAGAATAAGAAAAGCCCTAATATCCGTACACTTTTGTGTTTTTGAGTAAGATCCGCAAGCTAGGTTTTGTCTGACCCATCCCTTGTTCGCACGTTCGTCTAGGGTTCGTTGAGCTGTTGTCTCCTACTTTCAACCGTGGTACAGCAAGCAGAAGTACATCCTACTATCACAGCGTTCCATCTCCATTCCGTACTTGCCCGGTCCCCATTACTATCACCTTTCACTTTCTCATCGATTTTCATCCCATTGAAGCCTATATCAAAAAGGTCCTTATGTTGGAAGTGCAGATGGTCGTGGGTGGAAGGACTGAAAACTCCGCATGTGGAAAAGTCGCTACTGCAAAGGCGAGAGCTCGAGTGTGTTGGAAGTTGTGGAAACGACGCTGTACATGTGTTGTGAACGTCATGGTTGCTGGCTTCACATTCCCAATAGTACATTGACATGGATCCGAACTTTACCTTCTTATGCCAAGATGGCCTTCACTGTACATGATAGAAGGTCCGGACAATTGAACCTGATATTGTCTCTTATTGTGATGGCAAATCTAGTCATTACTGTGCGGTTTCTGCCCAGCATGGTCACTCAAGCAGGGGTCCTGCTGTAACCGGCGCTCAGGCTACACCGAGACTTGCTTCCCCTTTCCCCGTTCCCCTGCGGCCTCGGAAAATATGTCGAGATCGGTCGGGATAGCTGTAGATAATTAGCACAGATCGTCAGTAGTGGACTCATGCTTTTGTGACTATGCGTGAGACGGCAACGAGACCTCGCACCTTTAGGTGTTTGCAATTCCCGGTTGTGCTTCTGGCCTTCTAGATACAAAACGTTGATTTCCGGAGTAGTCGCGCGCAAAGTAATGATCACTCGAATAACGGTGAACGCTCGACGCCAGAGTCTACGATACCGAATACGCTTTTGGATCGTACTGGTCGCTTGATACCAGAGTCGGCGGTATTTATCACGCTTCTGTAGTATTGATCGATCTTCAAAGGTCAGCAGATTCGGCACCGCAAAAGTCCAGATGCTGCGGATATATTTCATCTCGAAATCTCTCCAATTCGGTCCTTTGCCACTCAATTGGTGTTCAACCTCACTCCATGGCAAGTAGGCAAGAACGGGTAATATCTGCAACTGTTTCCCAGCCTTGATCTGGTTCGTTGCTCGCAATGACACCCTGAACAGGTTCTGAATGCTTTCCATGTCGTACTCATCTTCTTGGAACCCATACTTGGCGATTTCGGGATGAGATAGCGTATGGTCTTTCAAGGATCCGACCAATCGATGTCTGAGGTCGTGTTTAGCTTGCCAACTCTGACCATTGCCATTGAATGGTGGTATCAAGCCAGGAACATGAAATTTGGTTTGTGCAGAATAGAATGCGTCAAAAGCTCCTTCCCAACTTTTTCTAAAGAAAGAGACATTGTTCCTGGCGATAGTGTGTAAGTCGGTGAGTAACTTGTCTGCTTTCTGATATTGAGTCGCCACTGGGCTGCTCTTCCCGAACTCTTCTGACATCATGTCGACGTTTGCTCTGAGCTCATTGATGATGCTTTTGACGAGGGTATGACAAGCGTCAGTAAATCTATGGGCTTCAAGACGGTCCGAACAGTGAGGTAAGTGAATCCTAGTAAATAACTCCAGTGTTGTGAGCAACTCTGCGAATACTCCAAAGTTCGGTTTTGCCAGAAGTTTCAACCTTGAAGAAAAATCCTGGGCTTCCCGTTCAAAGAAGGAAGCACACTTTGCTATGGTGCGCAGTGTGCGAGATAGTGCGACGACATCCAAATCAGCTGACGACGCAGGGGTAGGAAACTCCGCCTGATGGTTGTCGCCCCCAGGATTTCGTATGTCCTTTGTGAGCGAAGTCAGGAGTGGGCCAGAGTTTGCTAGTGTATCGATTTCTTCCGATACTGAAGGTTTCGGCATCTCTCGTCCAGCGAGATCACCACCCAGGCTCTCGCTTCTTGACGGCTTTGCGTGACCACTAGAAGTTGGCTCGGATGGACCAAGTGTTTGCGCGACCTGTGGCTCTGGTGATGTCGGAACCTGCGATGCATGTGAAGTAACCGGCGTCTCATGGCTGCTCGGATCCAGAAATGTAGGTATGTGAGTAAGTGGCACAATCTGAGCATTTTCGTTGTCGTCAATCTGCCTCGTCGCTCTTGGTGGCTCAAGTCGTTCAGCCGCGAGTGAACGGGAGATCGTGGAAATTTGGTGCTGTTCTGGCGCCATCTCATCCGTTTCAACCTTGGAAGTGTCGTCAATCTGCCTCTCCGCTCTTGGTGGCTCGAGTCGCTCAGCCGTGGCTGAATGCGGGATGGCAGAGGTCTGGTACTGTTCTGGCGCCACCGCATTCCTTCCAGCCTTGGAAGGGCTGGAAGAAACCATCCTGGCTCTCTCTCCAGTCGAAACCTCGCCAGCATTTCGTGATTCGTGAGTCCGGCCACTCGGGCTGCGACTACGCTCTCTTGCATCAGGACGCGTAGGAGTAGACTCCTCACGGATGTATATCCGCTTAGCCCATTCGAACGAAAATGGCCATTGTGCCTCGAGTTTCGTAGGTTTCGATCTAGGTCCGCAGCAGCAAACGCGTAGAAGACCAAAGAAAAGGTTTGGAAACGAAAGCTCTTCTTTGCTGAATATGCGCACGAACTTCCAGACTGCCCGTACGATCGTCGCAGCAGCCACCACAAGCGCAATGATCTGCCCAACGGAATAAATTTGGGAGCTAGGACGGAGTTGAAAGTCTCGTATCGTGATCTCCGAAACGGCCATCGATGTTAATGCAAATAAGGCGTGCAAAGTATATGTCAAAGATATTGATGCAGGATACTGCTCGTACAGGTATGGGTCCGGTAAAGTGCTTTTTACGACCTCGACCTTTTGCACGTTGGTACCGCTGCGCTCGCTTTTTTCGGCCTCGTGAAACCGCGGCGCATTCCATAGGGAGTGGAACGTGGATTGGACAAACGTCACCCATCGAAGGGTGTAATAGACCCAGAAAACGGACAGCTCGTGTGACGGGAATGCGGAGCAGTCGCTGAGCCAGGACCACCAGAAGACGTGTAAGCATTTGCAATCATCTGAAGCGAAATTGCCGTTGGTGAGTCGGACAATAAGAATCGGCACCAGGACTAGTCCTACTATTTGAGTCGGTATGAGAAGGATTACTTGCCAACGCGCAGCAAGTGTTTCCTTGGCGGTTAGTGGAATCTGGAGCGCCATGTTCTGAGCGTCGAGGATAATTGCTCCGATTGCAGCATCAACGGAACTAAGTGACCCGCGAGTCATCTGGACCATCAGAGCAATGGCGAGAGAGGCATGCGTAAGAATTAGGCCACCTCCAACTTCTTTGATCCCCGTGTCGTAGTTGTGGAAAACCCCAATGACACTGATGACGATCAACGTGCCCACTTGCGCCCATATAGAGATGCGGACTCCATCGCCACTTATGTCCGCGTCGACGTTGGTATTGCACTGGGTAACGGCGAAATTTGCAGAAGCCCTACCCGAAAACGTGACGGATACAAGGACCACGCCAATCGCAGCAAATAGAACCGGTGCAAGACATTGTCTGATTAGAGACTTGTGCTTGCTAGGCCAGAATCCCAACTTGTTGGCTTCAAACTTAGTGAAATGTACTCGGAGAAATTTGAGCCAATTGTCCTCTTTGAGAGTGGGTTTGCTGAGGAGGTAGGCGAGTTCAATTCCGATGACAAGGAATTGAAATACCAGCCTGGACCATTTCAATCAGTGAAACGTTCGCAATCGGGTGCTTATTCCAGTGCAGTCTTACGTACATGATCGCAATAACCGCTAATCTGGAGCTTGTGCTATAGAGCATGGTGGTCTGTATGTCCTAGCCGAACAGTCGTTGAGAACGATTCGGGGCTACGTTTAGTCTTGAACCGTGTGTGGAGCGCGCAAGCACGATGTCAAATTTCTCTTCCCCGCAGACTGAGGGCTTGGCAGCTGAGCATGAGCTGGCATCTGCATGATGATGCAAGTCTGGGTGTCGAGGCAGGGAACGGAACCGTAGCCAATGGGCTGGCGCGAGGTTACAGAAAGAAATCGCGAGCAAGCCGTGGACTTCGCGTGAGGCAACCTCTTGATACATGGAAGTATAATGAAGACGCACCGTGTGGAAACCGTGATGAAAGTAAGATGGGGCGGGTGACGCATATGGATGTAGTGGGGTTGAAAGTCAACGAGGCAAGTGCTAGCCGCCGCCGTGCGAGTGCGGCATCGGACGGCACCAGAGGAGGTTACATAATACACTTGTTCCATCAGACGGGGCGGTAGTCCACTGAGAGACGTTACGTACTTCCCTCAATAGCACACTCTCTGCGTTTCGCAAATCAGAACCTGTCCCGGCCTCACTCAGAGACACTTCACCAAATCAAAGCCTCCGCATCAACATCAACCACTTCATAAAGCGTCTACACCATATGTCCCTACCCCAATTAACAACCAGCGTGCATTGATCATCCTCTACCTTCAGGATAGCGCGTTCATATCCGAGCACACTGCTAAGTGGGTCATTGGCGACATTGATGTGGCCTACCAACAGTTCGAGAGCCGCGGTATTCGCCCGTTCCTTCGCACTGTACCATTGCTTGCCTTGAAGCGTCGCCGTACCCGCACTACATAGGATCATTTGCACGCGATCAGGGTGCGATAGCCCATACTATGATGCTGCGTTGCTAACAAGTGTTCACCTGGCGGGGCGGTCGCGCATATTATGGTTTCTATGACACAAGCTGTGGTCCGCTTGATCTAGGAACAACTGGCTAAGCACTCGCTTGTGCGTGGAAGTGTTGTGCCAATAGGTATCGTTGCCGCTCACGAAATGCAGTTCGTGGAAATTTGCCGCAAATATAACAGTGGCTTCAAGTGAACGTGCTTCATCCACGAAGGTGGCCACGAGTTGTGACACGACCTTGAGGTTGCGATGCTTTCCGGACGTGATGGAATAGATGGGTGAAGCCATTGTGAGGTTGGTGTGAGGTGGTTCATGTTTCGAGGTTAAGGTTGCGAGATTGGTGTGGTGAGGTCGATGTTGCGAGTTTGACGTTGCGGAATAAGAGTCGTAACCCTATATAGGTTTTGGGTTTCGTCAAGGGCAAGCCCGGGACAAAGATAGTCATGAGCAACCAACAGTCGACGTGGAATTGAGGGCTCTCATTTCCCTCGTGGCAAGCGCAGCGGATGCGCTTCCGTATTGCTATCCACAAGTTAGCATTCGTTCACTTTCGTACAACTCATCGTAGTCGCTCTAAACGTAAACCCGACTTACAAAACAAACTCATCCAAGCTCACAAGCCCAGGATCCGAAAAGATCAAGTAAAAGTACTTGAGCGTCTCCGCCATCCAGAAGCTCTCGCACTCGTCCAACTTGCGCGTCTCCTGCCCTTTTGGACACATAACATCGGCAATAGCTGAATGCGAGATATCGGTTTTGGTGGCGTTATTAATGGCCGTGAACATGCGCCAAGCGGCATCTTGGAGGGTCGTGTCGCCCGTTATGCGGTAGAGGGTGAAGATGGACTCGATTGCTTCGGGACTATTCTAATTAGCGGGAAGTCTGACAGGACCAAGGGAGAGCATACCGTAAGAGGAACCTTTTGTCCGCAATCTTGGTGAAGCCAGGCTGTAGTCCATCCTCTCGAATGATGTCCGGTATATCTCCAAGACGTCCAAGTCCGCTTTCAGCTTTGACACCTGCGTGCCACCGCTCTGTGTCCCACAAGCACTTATCTGGGTCTTCGCATGGGACGAGGTGAAACATCTCGGGCATTATGCCCGTTGGAGTGGCATCAGAGGCCCAGATGCAACCGTCCACGAGTTTCCGAGCAGTCAGGAGATCATCTCCGCGGTCGAAAACTTGCGCACCGAGAGCGACCATTCCACCTGTAAAACATGCGAGATGCTGGCCTTCTGGGTCCAGTTTGACGCGGCCCAAGGCACTTTTGCGTGCGCTGCCCGAGATGAGAATGTCCTGGTTTTCTGGGTTCAACGGCCGGAAGAATAAGTTCTCCTTCGCCGCATCGATAGAGTGCTCGTACAGGTCCCGATACTGGTTGGAGTGACCGCCAAGAAGCATGTGTTCTTTTAGAAAGTATTCGTACAGTGAGTCCGCACATCCACCAAAGCTATAGGAGTTAGAGTATGTTAGATCGTCTTGAGCTGGACTGATGGTGATAGGGAAAAGCCCCGGAACCGAGGTCTTATTCTGCTGAGCTGTGAAGAGATCGGAGATGCGCTGGACGGCATCATAGTACTTGGAGTCGCCGGTCAATTGCGAAAGACGGGTGAACTCAAGACTCAAGGTGCCGAGTTCGGCGCTGAAGGCGTTATGAAGGGCGTGTTGCTCTCCGCGTAGCAGGGCTCTGCGTTTCCATTAGCGTGCTTCTCGACGATCGCGGGAGGTTGAGGACGTACTTCTGCCAATCCCACCTGGTCACAGGTAGCCGATTCGGGGTATCGAAAGCAGCGTATAGCATGTCACCCAGCTGTATCGCCTTCTCTAACAAGATGCGGTGTTTCTTCTCGCTCAAATCATAAGCACCCAATAGGCCGCCGACATAGCGAATGTTCGTCTCAAAAACGTTGAGTATGGGTTCCGCCGAGGTGGTGAAGTCTATCTTTTTGACCGCTTTAAGCGCACGCGCGAATTCGTCATCCAGGCCCATGATAAGAAGGGTATCTAACGAATCAATCAATGTCGCGCCACGATTCCCCAGTGTATCCCGAGACCCAGCTGATACTGGCAGCACTTCATCTCGCATCCAGGCATACTTCTTGTACCCCTTCCACGAATGGACGAAAGCGTCCTTCACGGCAGCTTGTCTCTCTAACCGTTGCGCCTTATTGTGCTCCGTCTCGACGCCAAACTCGTGCTGTATGCGCGGGCGCGGGGCCGTGGTGCCACTCGGGAGGGCGATAGTGGAAGATACGGGATACCGCTGAGGGATATCCTTCCATCTGATCGGGCGTGTTATTGGACTCGGGGATGTCCGGGACGTTGGGGACGTCGGGGGCGTCGGGAAGGATGCGATGGGATGTGTTCTGTCCACGCGCAGAGTGAATTGACGGTATGCTAGGATGAGAAAGGTCGCCGCTACAAGAGCAACGAACAGACGACGCAAGAAGAATCCCATGATGGAGAAAGACGTCTATAGCCTCGATGTCATTGGTGTAATGATGTTTCAATGTATTAAGGTCTATGTCGCAAAAGACAGCTTTAAAGAACTGCGCCAGACGCCGTCGAGCGGTGTCGATTGAGCAAATTCAGGGACGGGAGAGCGACAGATTCTTTATAAAGGCTGGAGAGATGGACTTGAAAACAAAAAGGAACAACAAGATCGAGGGACAACGGCCATTTCGCTCAGGGTCACATTTGGGGGGTAGATCCCCGAAGAGGCCGCATCACCGAAGATGCAGTATCGATAGCGCCGGGAGGGAAGCGTGGACCCTTGCGTCGATCACTTGGCTTCGGCGCGTCTCTGCCACCATCACCGCGAATTCTGTATAGTGGCAGCCGTGATTATCCTGTGCACATTCGCATACTGTAGTGCCACAACATGACATAACTCTGCTCCACTGGGTCATACTGTGCACACATCACTACGTCCCCGACACGCGTCGACATCAGCCAATATGCAATACAGCTGGTACGTAAACCACCCTTCGGATCAAACTTGCACCTTTCAAAGCTTCACCAAAGGCGTCCCACACATACCGTCCCCTGCTAGATACTCCTACTGCTTTGGCTTTATGACGCACCTACTCACCGCCCTAGCCTCTTCTTCGTATCGAACCCGGGCGCCCAGCTCGACGGGTCCCGCAGGCTCGTGAGCTCCATCATCAACAGCTTCGAAAGCAACTCCCAGGCCGCCAATCGCCAGCCAGAAAGCTGGACACTCGACCACCGCCTCCTCCGCGACGTCCCCTCACCATCGACGCAAAGCAACAACAATGCTCCGCCGCATGTGCTGTCGTTTCAGCACCTCCTCCACCTATCATACGTAGAACCCGACCGTACATACACATTCGTGCAGCGCCCTGTGCAGAGCCAGGCCCCGACCCAGCAGCCGACGGCTACGGAATACACGGCCGGCCCAATAGTCCAGATACCTAAGATCCAGACCGATGCGCACTTCAACATGGTCGCGAATTCTTGGGCACAGTTGTGGACCCCACAACGCATCTTGGAGGTTCCACACGGCACCATATACAAGGTCAGGGACTTTACCATCTATATCGGTGAACTGCATGCCAAGCGACAAGCCAATATTAATTCCCCGGGCGTGGTTATCTGCATCACGACTCCGTGCGGTGCCGGCGACGACGTCGACTCAAACCCGAATACTCAGGAGCCGCTGGGCCCCGACGATTTTGCGGACCTGCAGTCCGAGTTACGGGGTCTCTGGAAGCACCTGACCAACGGAATGGACTTCGGCAAGAGCGAGATACGCGAATTCAAGCAAATCGCGCAGGACTTTGACGGCAAGAAGGATCTGGAGCAGGAGGCAGTAGTGCGGATGTGGTGTGAGGCCTTGAGGGTGCGCGGGTGAGCGGGCGATGTCTGAGTTCTAGGGTTGCGGTACAAAGTCGCCATCTGCACGGCGTATCCAGAAGGATCTTAGCATGGGTTGTCTTATCCTTGACCTCCTAATGTTATGCTTTTCCGGCGTACTTTGTACCTCAATCTTAGGAGTACGGCACCAAATACCGACTTGAGACGGCTGCACCATTACCTTCTTGATCTCGTCTATTCTCACTTGCTGATTTGTTGACTTGGGAACGTGGCGAAGCGGCTTCTATTTGAGACATGAGGCACTGGTACCCCTTTGGATGGGTTTTACCAACGCCTAAGACACCCCCACCGCCCCGGGTCCCGACGCCGCACAATATGCGCCCCCCATCTAACCCGCCGATACGGGAAAGATCAATAAAGTAATCACGCTAGCGACGTTGGTAGCACCTGGGCCGAGCGCCGTCTGGATACTCCCGCGGTCGAGATAGAAGACGCCAGCCCAGTGTTCGTCCATTCTAACTGTCAGACTGAGTGCGATCCGCATATGAGATATCACATACCAGCAAACCCCCTTAGTCAGTAAATCAACTAGCATCACAAAGATAGGCACATAAGACCATAGAGCGCAATGTTACAGATAAACGAGATTGATTATTTCCACCACCACCTCCACATCACGCCCTATTCCACAATTCCATTCCTAGACCATCCCGCATCCAACACCACAATCAGATGCACGTGTCCCCCCGCCCGCCCCATCCATACAGGTATCTAAAACTACATCAGCAGCACCGCGCACCCACGATGCCACCACCCCACCGCAACAGCAAAGGAAAAGAAAGCAAGAAAGAAAGGCAGAAGAAGCGAGAGTATTATCAGGCGTGTATGAAAGAATGAGGGCCCAAAACATGCAACGAAGGACTGAGATTCAAATTTTCAAAATTACAACAGAATACATCAAAACGCCGAGCCCTCGAAACCCGAAACAAGGGAACCCAATGCCAAATAAAAGGGATATAAAGGAACAGGGAAGAGAGCCAAGACAAATTTGGGCCTGGTATCCAGAACGCACACTACAAAGAGGGTAAGTGGAGTCAAGTATTCGCACAGGGAAAATAAAGGACACAAGGATTACAACACAGAAAGTCCACGTCGCTTCTTTACTGTGCACCAACCTCCTCTTCAGCCCAGCCGTTCAGACCGCCATCGCCCTGGATGGCAAGACCGTAGCCGCCGTTCCCACTACCGAAGCCACCGATGCCAGAGCTCAGGCTGCCAAAGGTGTTTTGCTGGGAAGCTTGCGATTGCTGTGGCTGCGTGAAAGGGCCTTGCGTGAAGACCGGCAGGCTGACAGCGCGCGAGTGCTGAGCGCGAGCGTTCAAGTTTGAAGGAGCGAGAAGGCCGCCAACGGTGGTGGCACCGGACTGGCCGGATGAACCGTTCATGAAGCTAAAGCTCGACGTGCTATTATGCGCCGTGTGCGACGAGTGAGGTTGAGGAGACGGGTTCATGTCCGCACTGTAAAAAGCAGCTTGCGGGGAAGGGTAGCCCTGCTGCTGCTGCTGCTGTTGTTGCTGCTGCTGTTGGTAGTTTCCGTCCATTTGTTGTTGCTGCTGCTGGTTCTGCTGAGCCTGGAGATACATCATGAGCGGGTTGTTGGCACCGCTGTTGAGGATGTTAGCGGGAGCGGGCGCTTGCACGCTAGGGAAGTGGCCGTTGGTGCTTCCGCCAGAGTTGGGAGCCGCGGAACCAGTGGGCGAAATCGAAGGTCCAGTGTTGCTGCGGGTGGGGTGTAGACCGTTGGTTGGGGACGGCGAGTGAACACCATCGCTGCCGGTTTGCTGGGACTGGCCCTGCTGGTTGTTCATCTGGCGTGGTGGGTTACCGCAACGATCCTTGCCAAAGTTGACCTTGAATCGCTTGTACTCCTCACGACCACGCACGGCCTCGATGGCCTTGATGGCATTGGCAATGTTGGTGAAGTTGACAAACGCACAGCTCTTCTCGCGGAGAGTGTTCACTAGCTCAATCTCGCCATACTCGGAAAAGTCCTGTCTCAGGCGATCCTCGGTCCAAGACTCGTCAAGGTTACCGATGTAGACGTTTCGGGACGCACCGCCACTGACAGCGAGGGCAATCGCAGGGGGAAGAGCACCCGAGTGCTTGCCCCAGCCGATCTTCAGGCGGCGGTTGTGAATCATCAAACCCTGGAGGTTGCTCAGAGCGTAAAAGGACGCTGCAGAAGTGGGGTCGATGAAAGTAACGAAGCAAATGTGCTTGTCGGGAATGTATCGGATGTGGTGTAGCAGACCGCCGCGAACAACATTGCAAATTTCTTCAATCGTCGTCTCAGGGTGGATGTTTCCGAGGTACACGGTCCGATTGCCCAAGTTGTTCACACCTCCAGCAGATGTCGCAACAGCGGCAGCTGCAACAGACTGTTGAGCGAGAGCGTTTGAGATCATGTCGCGATCAGCTCCGTTCAGAACGTGAGCGTATCCAGGGGCAATACCGAGGTATTGAGCTGCATTCTGCTGCTGGGTCTTCGAGACGTAAGCGCAGCGGTCCTTGCCATAGTAGACACGCCTAGGAGCCTGCCATTTGGGCTCCTGGGGAAGCTGTGCAACAGCCTTGATGGCATTTCCGATGGACAAGAAATGCACGAAACCGATGGCCTTCTCGCGCACAATCTTGACCGTGTCGATCGGACCAAACTTGCTGAGGTCCTCGCGCAGCTCATCCTCGGAGACGTCTTCACCCAGGTTACCCAGGTAGACGTTGCGGGAAGCACCCGACTGTTGAACGGCCAGCGCCACCGATGTAGGTACCTGCGAGGGCTTCCCCCATCCGATCTTGATATCCTGTCCACGAATCGACAACTTTTTCAAGATTGCGTCCGAGTGGAAATGAGTAGCAGAGCTACTGTCCAGGAAGGAGATGAAGGCACAGTTCTTGTCCGGTAGTAACCTGACCGACTCGATCTGCCCACTCCTCACGTGTCCAAGAATCTCCTCCGCGGAGGTCTCAGGGGGAATGTTGCCAAGGTAAACGGTCCTGCTCGTGCCGGAGACCAAACCAGGAGCAATGGGCATCGATGAACCAAGCCCACCGAGGCCCTGTTGTCCGTAGCCGAATCCGGTTGGGGACTGCGGTCCGCCATAGTAGCCAGCTCCGTTCATGCTCGTAGGGGACATGAGGCCTTGGTAGAGCTGGGGCGAGAGCGGCTGCTGCATCTGCGGGCTGCCCATGTTCTGCTGGTTCTGCTGCTGCGACTGATTCTGGGCCGCAAAGTTCGCAAAGCTCTGGAACTGTGGCGAAGCGAAAGCAGAGGGCGAGCCCGGCTGGAAGGGGCTGCCGAGGAGCAACTGCGAGGGCAGCAACGGCGTAAAGTTCATGTCAAACCCAGTGCCCGGTGTCTGCAGGTCGGCAACGTTGTGGCCGCCGCCCGGTGCAAGGCGATTTGTGTTGATGGACGGAATGTTGGACCTCTCAGGGTGCCTGTCGGCATAGCCTGTCTGGTTCGTGTTGAAGGCTCCGTGGGAGAAGCCCGTATTTCCCCCGTTCATGTGCTTGTGGTATTGTTGTTGTTGCTGCTGCTGTTGTTGTTGTTGATGACGGGGTCCGCTCGGAGCGTTCGGGGTGCCGTCGTGGTGTTGCATTCCGAAGAGGTGCGGGGGCAGGAAGTTGTCCCGCGCGTTTTGGGAGAGGACAGCCGTTGCGACGGTGTATTACTGCGTCCGGTTCTGAAAGAACCCCGGACGGCGAAATATGTAGAGTGAAAGATAGGGCTCGCCTGCGCAGGCGATTGCAGGGGCGGAAAGTAAAGGGCTATTAAATCTCGTAGAGCTCAAGCTGGGAGGATTAGCATGGCATGCTGGGCGAGGGCGTCAAATCCACTTACGTGTGGGCACTCAATGGAAATTAATGCGGGCGAGAAGGACAAGGAGTCCAGCTGCTCGGTCGGTTGTCAAGAGAGGGGGACGACTCCGGCGTGAGCAACAGGTGGGAGAATGCGGGCCAGGTCAGAGCAACCACAGGGACAGGTATTCACGGTGAGATGAATAGCTGCAGCGGCTTCCAGGGCTGTCGCAGGGGGGTTCCAAATTACGGGCGGGCGGGCTCGAGGGTCACAGGAGAGGCCTTGGGGGGCTTGTTTTGAAGATGCGAAGGGGGTTGAAAGAACGACGACAATAATAATGAAGGGCGCAGAGAGGCGTGTTTGTCAGCACGCCCAATGCAAGAGAAGGATAGAAAAGGAGCGGAGGCGAAGAAGAGTGACTGGACGGATACAAGTAGGTGGAGGTCGGAGCCTGTGAACAAAAGAGAAGGAACGACCTCCTGTCTCTGCAGAGGGCGCAAATGAGGGCCCCAACGCGGCCTAGCGGCTCAGCTTATTTTAAACGCGCGTGCCCCCCCTCCGTTGGTCTGTCCGTGTGGTGAAGCATCCATGCAACCCACGAACCGCGAGCGTTCGCGGCGGGCCCTGTAGTCGACGGCCGGCGGCGGCTGGACGGACGGCTTGTGCGAGGTGGCGCTGGATTGCGTGCAGCCTGTCTCTGCGAGGCAAACGCAGCGTGGACGCCGCCGTGGCACGGCGCAGGAGGACCAGCGCTGGAGCGGGTCGCCATCCAGCCTGTCCTGGCATGCGCCGGGTAATTGCAGCATTGCTCTCGTTCCTGACTAGACGCTCGCTTCTGCGCGCCCGGCGCCCGTTCGATCCAGCGCGACCGCATCGCTACAATTCAAATAGGGTCCGCGCTTGGCGGCCGGGGGCCCGAAGGAGACGGGCGATGCGGTGCCACGAGACATCAAACCGCTGTCAGGGGAGCCGCATTTGCCCGTCAGCGACGCAGACACGGGAGGTGTGTTTCATGCCCGCCTCACGTGGAACCGTGGTCGCAAGCCCTGCCATTGGCGCACACAGGCAAACGCCGACGACAGACGACAGCGGCATCCCGCAGCGCGCCCAGTGTGCGTCGTTGGCCCGGCGCCCTCCCAGGCACCCTCTGCTGGTGGAACACGCAACGTATCGAAGACCGCTAGACGCAGCAGCTTGTCGTATCCCGCACTTGCGCTCCGTAGTGCTGTTGAACATCTGCGAGTTCCGTGCCACGGTCCAACCACGCCCCCGGCCAGTCTCGCTTATCTCTGTCACGTGCCACCCGACCTCAGAACCTGCCACATCTGACCGTTTCTCCCACCCAGAGGCTCCGCGCGCGCCCAATGTACCCATGTCAGAGTTCTATCCTTCCATCGCCCAGTGCGCCATCGTGGCCACGGCACTGAAGGTCCTGCTTTTCCCCGCCTAGTACGTGCAATCAGCCACATTGGATCCGGGTTGCGGACCGCATGCTCATTGTTTCCGGCAGCAAGTCAACCGACTTCGAGGTCCACCGAAACTGGCTAGCACTAACGCACTCTCTATCGGTCCAAGAGTGGTACTACGAGGTCTCCAGTCCGCACCATGGCAGCGAGCGACCCCCGGACTGACATGTCTTGCAGAAAACATCAGAATGGACACTCGACTATCCCCCTTTCTTCGCCTACTTCGAATGGCTCCTCTCACAAGCCGCCGCCTACATCGACCCTGCACTCCTCAACGTCAAGGACCTCGGATACGATAGCTGGCAGACTGTCTATTTCCAACGCGCAACCGTCATTCTTACTGAGCTCGTGCTCGTCTATGCCTTGCATCTGTATGCAACCCACTTTAACTCGTCCAACATGTGACTAACTTGTCTAGCTTCGTGCAAGGCTCCAAGACCAAGGGGACAGCTCACGCCGCTGCACTCTCCGTGCTCCTATCGCCGGGCCTCCTCATCATTGATCACATCCACTTCCAGTACAACGGCTTCCTCTACGGCATACTCATTTTATCACTCGTGCTTGCCCGCGACAACTCCACTCTCCTCTTGAGTGGCCTGCTTTTCGCTGCCCTGCTATGCTTCAAGCACATCTACCTGTACCTTGCACCTGCGTATTTCGTGTACCTCCTGCGAGCGTACTGCTTAAGCGACCGGTCTTCGTTCCCGTATTTCACTATCCGCTTTTTCAACTCAATCAAGCTCGCGGTTGGCATCATCGCCGTCTTCGCAGCCGCATTCGGGCCCTTCGCGCTCTGGGGTCAACTGGAGCAAGTGTTTCGACGCCTTTTTCCCTTCTCGCGAGGCTTGTGTCACGCTTATTGGGCACCGAACGTGTGGGCCTTGTATTCGTTTTCTGACCGGCTTTTGATCTATTGTGAGTAGAGAGTCCTTTCGAAAGACATGTCTCTGACTAGAACAGTGGCTCCATATCTTGGACTCAACGTCAACCGCGAGGCGGTCAACAGCGTCACACGCGGACTTGTTGGAGACTCGTCATTTGCTGTGCTTCCGGAAGTGGTGCCTTTGACGTGCTTTCTCCTAACGCTAGGCTTCCAGATTGTAAGTCGTCGAGATGGCCCTCCAGACTCCCTGCTAACCTTACGTAGCCGTTTCTAGTTCGGCTACTTTTCAAGCCGACCTGGGACACATTCATCGGCGCTGTCACCCTCTGCGGTTATGCGTCCTTCCTGTTTGGGTGGCACGTTCACGAAAAGGCCATATTGCTTGTTATTATCCCATTCAGCTTGATTGCTCTCAAGGACAGACGATACTTCAGCGCCTTCCGACCATTGGCCGTATCCGGCCACGTGTCGTTATTTCCACTTCTGTTTACTGCCGCCGAATTTCCAGTCAAGACGGTCTACACTATAACATGGCTTGTGGCCTTCTTGATGGCGTTTGACCGCCTCGCTCCAGCGTAAGTATGCTCAAAAGCCGATTGAGTTTCGCTAACGCACCGCAGCTCGCCTCACCCAAGGGTATTTCTCTTCGATCGTTTCTCTTTCTTCTACATTGCACTCTCGATACCCTTGATCGCTTACTGCTCGTTGCTACATGGAATTGTCTTTGGCGATAGATACGAGTTTCTACCGCTCATGTTTACAAGCTCATACTCGGCTATCGGAGTGGTGAGCAGCTGGATTGGCTTCTCTGTGGTATACATGGACTCATAGACCTTTTGAGTTCTATTCGAATCAATTGGATGACAGCTTACACGATGCGTTCATATTTCGTTCTTCAGTTTGCTGTGAGTACGTCCGCTTGCTTGGATAGGTCAGTTAAGCAGATGTTCTCCGTCCAATATCTCATCCCATGTCGATTGCGACGAACAACTTACACATTCGCCTGATGTTTCCAAGACCACAACTGTGCGAGTTTCCCACAAGGTAGGGTTGGTGGGCTGTGGGCGCTGAAGCGGCTGTCGGTCCCTCCGAGCATCATGGAGGGCGGCAAGGTAGGCGACATAAAAGAACGTGGAGACGATGTAATTACCCCTGACTGCTTCTGGCAGTGCACAATGGACTGGTGAACTCAAGTTGGACATTAGTCAACTTTATTACGCGATACGTGGGCGAATGCGGGCTGAAAAGTGAAGTCGTGGTTCCCTTAGGGCAAGTGGGTCAGGCTGCTGTCTGGGGTGGCTCGATGGCATGGAGAGGCGTCATATGTACTATGACCCCCGCGTAACCCACCCCAACCCTTTGCAGATTAATCTCACGTCTTACAGACCGCGTCCAGCTCTACTATACTGATTCCAGGGATTTAAAAGAGTCCAAACACGTTGGTGTTGTGTGTGCACTGCTGCGCGTAGTGTCGAGGTGAAGATGGAAGCGTTTTGGAGTGCTTGCCGACTAGGGCCTAGTTCCGAGAGACCTCCGGCCTGGGCATTTTTGAACGCTACCTTTCTCAACCCTCCATTCATCGCCTGGTCATTTGTTCTCTCTTATTGACCGCCCTGCCACCCTCTCGTCACCCCACCACGCCCACAAACGCCTCTGCATCTCCAGCGACACGCAAAGCGCCATCTTGACGCGTCTCGGAACGGCGATCGGATTGCTTGCGGAAGACGCCAACTTTTGCTGGAACCTCCCCCGACGCGCGAAATAGCTCGAGCGCGGGCGAAGAGCTGTTCCGAGTGTCCATCGTATCCCTCCATCGGGCACAGTCGCCCCCAATCTCCCGACGATCGCGCGAAATCGTCCCCGCGGCACCTCCGAAGCCTGCGACGCGAGCCCTCAGACCACGAGGAGCTCCAGATGAGCTAGGTCTCAAGACAACATGGTGCGGAACGCGTCCTGAAGGCTCCAGCTTCGACACAGACTAAAGATAGCAGGTTCAATACAAGCGCAAAACGGTCAAACTTGAACCTCAACCTCCGTCCCTCGATGACCACGCCGAGGTGCGCCCCAGTTGCCCACACGTAGCGGAGGACCCATGCTAAGCGCGTTCTATAGGTCTGGGTCATTGATGCGACCGGCGAAGTCTTCACAGACTACGAGAGATATCTCAATCGGTATGGGTGTGCCAGTTGTCGCATGTGAATGACGTACTAACTCGATCTCAGGCGCGACTTCTACCTCCAGGCAAGCCTCCACCGCCGGAAGCAGCACCCCACTTGCGATTTAGCACTAACGCCCACGCAGAAGAGCTTCACGTGCGAGTCGACCGGACACACAGGATACACATACTTTGAAGCAATGGAAAGCGAGGTGGGTGGACTCACGATTGGTCAAGACCACACTGAAACTGATATCGTGGTAGACCGAAGCCGTGAAAGAGATCGATAGTATATTCCCTGAGGGGCTGCGGTCTCGTGTGCTGGAATTCGTCCAGTTCCGGAACACAGCGCGCATGGACGACTTGGGTAAGTTCAGGACAATGTTGCATGATTGAGTGATCGCTAACATGAATTTAGTGAACTGTGTCTTTGACGTATGTGTAACTGCTCTTCAGCACCCGCATGGCGCTAACAGATTCACCAGCATTTCCGCGAACATTACATGGTTGGCGACCGCGTCTCCGTCGACACCGACAACGGCAGGCGTTATGGTGTAATCGCACAGATGACAGATACATCAAGACTTCACAGCATGTTCACTGGCCAGCCTACCGACGATCAGTTCCGCTCCTTTACGTACATGATCAACATGGAAGACAATGGCGAAGAAGTGACCCGGTATAAAGCGTCCGAGCTCCAGCGCGATCGGAGGGTGTACTCGAAACTGGTACTCAAGCAGTTCCTACGCAGCGCTGTATCAAGGGAGGCCTGGAATGGTGCGCCCTGGATGGTCAAAGACCGCCTGGCGAAGCGCTACAGCATCCCCACCAAGATTCCGGAAGCCAAAACGCGAGATGCGGTCATGGCTGCGAAGAAGGCCGCAACCGCGATGGCCAACGGCACGCACCCGTCCATGAATCAATCAAACATGGGATACAATCATGCCAACGGTGCGCCACAGCCAGGCATGACCGGCCCCGGAGGACAAGCTACCTTTGTCAACTTCGCAACAAACGGCCACCCTCTACCTCCCGGCCACAACGGCCATTCCATGATGCCACCACCCATGAATGGATTTCCCCCGCCGCACTATGCGTGGGAACGGTCAGGACCACCTCCCATCCAATACATCAAGACGAACCCTTATCCTGTAGTGGGTCCGCCCAATATACCAAACCAACCACCCCCACCACACCTAGCTCACCTGTTGGCCCAAAACATGGGCCCGCCTGGATCCGGCATGGGTCTGCCCGTCAACCTACCCTTCCAAAATAACTTCATGCAATATCAAACTCTAGCACCTACAAACTCACCCCAGCAGCAATTCGCCACGCCTCCCTCCAAGCCATTTGAACCTATCAAGTACCCTATCGACGATCTGAGGATCAAACAGCCGCGAACAAGCGTCACTCGACCACCCCTAAAGTTCTTCGCCGACGACGTGCCGGATGGCAACGAACCGCTTCCAGAAGAGAAACACATGGGTATTCGCATGAAGAGCATGGGACCACTGTTATGCTCATGGGAAACACTGAACGTACACGACACCATCTACATGCTCGATTCGTTCACATTCGACGACTTCGTAGAGGCAATGGCATTTTCGTCCGAGGAAGTGGAATGTGAGCTATTGGTCGAAGTACACTGCGCTGTTTTGAAGCAGTACGTCAACGATTCAGGCAAGCTCCAGGTGCCTTTACCCCACATGCCCGACGAGGATGACTCAGAAGATGAGGAGAGTAGCACGGAGAGTACTCCGGAGCCGGAGCCAGAGCCACCTGTCCGCACAACGCGCAGTAGCCTTCGGAAATCCGAAGCAAATCAGATCGTCGTGAAAGCCCGCACACCAACGCCGGAACCGCCCAAGCAACTTCACAAGGCTACCGAATTCCTCGCAGAGTTCGACTGGTTCGAGCAATGCAAGATTCGGAATTTTCGAGACGGTGGGTGGCAAGCTATACTGGTAGGGTTGTTGCATCGCCTATCGTTCAACCCTAGCCACAAACAAGCTTGTGACGAGATCCTCGCCCAGCTGGTGCCTGCAGACGAAGACCCCACGGTCGAGATGATTGCAGAAAACTACGTGAACTTGGACGTGAACCTGAGGATATCCGCGCTCGAGATGGCCTTGCGTCTCACTGTAACAACCGAGTACTTCCGCGACCAGCTCATCGCTGCGTCCCAAGAGATGACGCGTCTGCGCAAAGAGAAGATCGACTTCCAGAAGAAGCGCAAAGAGCTGTATGTGAAATCTTTCTAGTCCTGATGTTGCAACTAACGAGATAACTAGGGCCGACGAGCTTTTCAAACTTGACATCGAGCGAAAGATACATCTACCCCTCAACACGCCGGCGTCTCCAGGTGACGTCAAAGAGAATCAGGACGTGTCCATGACAGGTATCGATGATCTCGACGAAGAGGCGGAAGAAGGGGGCGACACGGAGGTGCAAGCGCGCAGTCGCAAGCAACGTAATGCCGCGAAACAGACCAAGCGCAAGCGAGAGACCGAAGCCGCGAAGAAGGAGAAGGCTAAGAAAGCGAAAGTTGACGCTGCCAAGACGAAACAGCAGAAAGAGTGGGAAAAACTCTTGGACTCGATCGAGAAGAAGAAAGACGAGCTTAGGAGCTGCGAAGCGAGCATCAACGAGCTAGACGATGACTTGCGCGAGACCCTGGTACACCGTTCCAAGATTCTGGGTAAGGACCGATTCTTGAACAAGTACTATTGGTTCGAGCATAACGGCATGCCATTCGGCGGAGTACCAAACAGTTCCACGGCGGAGTACGGCTACGCGAATGGCCGTATTTGGGTGCAGGGACCAGACGAGTGGGAATTTCAACCGAACCTGGAAGAGCCTGCTCTCTCGCAAGATATGGCAGAATTTGGCTGGACAGTGCCGATGCGCAAAAAGCAGGAAGAAGGCTCGACGCACCTCGCCTCGTCCACCGACTGGGGCTATTACGACGACCCCTCCGACATTGACAAGCTCATGGGCTGGCTTGACGAGCGCGGCCTGCGTGAGAAGGGGCTGCGCAAAGAGCTGCTCATCTTCCGCGATCGCATCTCCGAGTACATGCTGAAGATGAGCGAGCATCGTGAGGAGGTGGAGAAGACCTCCAAAGAGGATGAGGAAGAAGGTGGAACAAGGGTGTCGACGCGCAACAAATCGTACAAAGAGGCGGATGAGAGCCAGGCCAAGTGCTTGCTTTGGACAAACAGTATCATGCGTGATGATCTGGGATATAACCATGCCGAGGAGTACGAGCCGCCGAAGAGAGGCAAGAAAGGTGTCGCAATGGCCAAGAAAAGCAAGGGAAAGAAGTGATGAGTCGTCCGACATGTTATCACTACCCCCTGAGATCTCCGGCTTCTTTCCACTCACGATTTTACGACACTTTTTGGACGCGTTGGCGTTCATGACTTTCGCGACGGTTCGACCAGAGCAACTTACATCTCCAAACGGCAACTGCATGTCGCACTACTACTGGGCATTTTCGGAGTTGTATGGGTATAGGGCGCAAACTTCTAGAGGTTTCTGTTGTGCCCTTTTACAGAATTTCCGCCGGATATTGCTCCTTTTCTAGCTTTTCTAGGCGGTGTTGAGGTGGGTGCTTTTGGGCTGTGTGTGTTACATTTTGGTGCAGGCATTGCATGGCGGTCAGGCGAGCTCTTTGTTCTTCATGTGCTACTGTAAACATAGTAATATAGAACAGTTCTATTCCTAATATTCGTGGTAGTAATTTTGGTGACGTAGCGCGACTTCTTTTGTTTGGGTCGATCGGGTAAGCGTGCACGTGATCGGTTCCGGAATCGCGAACGGCGGTGCCACATCCTTGCCGCCTCAAGGCATCACCACCTCCGATCTCTCATCAGCGCAAGCTTCCGCAACGCTTGCAGTACGTTTAGTGCGACCCGCACAGTCCCCCGATTCGATTTCCACACCACCTACACTCTCCCCCCAAGTTTTACTCTCCCCATCATGGCTGCGAATGGGGTTGCCCGGAAAGCGCCTCTAGCCTCGGCCAAAGGCGGGCTTGTGGATGCAAGTGCCGTGAAGGAAAGCTTGGGTGAGAAAGAGAAGAAGGGCGTCATCCTGAAGATTAAGAAGCCGGCGCCAAAGCCCTCGATTGTGGGGAACTGGAAGGAAAGCGAGACCATCAACATCGACAGCAAGGCCGCCGCGACCACTTCGCCAATCGTCAACCCCCTCGAAGAGAAGACCCTCGCCGGGTTCCCCACCGGACGCCCACTCGAAGACAAAGTAGACGTAGTGCAATGTAAGCACTGCCGTCGCCCCGTCCTGCGCGTCTCGTCCGCAGTCCATATCCGCGACTGCCTAAATAAGAAGCAAGAGAAGCTCAAGAAGAAGAAGGAAGCCAAAGAAGCCAAGGATGCCGCGCTCCGGAAAGAGAAGGGCGAGGACGATGACAATGGGAAGAATGCCAGGAAGTCTGCTGTGAAGGGCGCGGTCATGGACGGCGAGGGAGCGAAGAAGGGCAAGAAGAGAAAGCTAGAGGTAGATGATGGGAAGCCAGGCGCGAAGAAAAAGAAGAAGGATGAGCCGAAGGGCAAGCAGGCCAAACCTAAGGGGCCGGTCGACGTGGAGAAGCAGTGTGGTGTTGCGCTACCGAACACCGGCTTCTGTGCTCGGAGTCTGACCTGTAAAAGCCATAGTATGGGTCTCAAGAGAGCGGTGCCTGGGCGGAGTCTGCCTTATGACATGCTGTTGGCACAGTATCAGAAGAAGAACCAGGCGAAGCAGCAACGTGGGTGTCTTCCCGATATCAGCAAGATCCTGATACTAACAAAAATTTAGGCGCCGCTATCGACGCAAACGCTCCTCTCCCTGAAGACCTCGAGCCCTCTGGCGCTGTCGACTCCGACGAGGAAAAAGAAGCCATCATGGCGGCTCTCTCACGCCACCGTCCCCGTCCCCTGGCGACCTTCACACCCGTCTCGCAACGCTTCAAATACCAATACATCCGCATGAAAGATATGCTACGGTCTGCACTCGGTACGCCGCCAGGCGGTGGTGCGGGTATGTACTCTGCCGTCACACCCTCCGATTCCATGAACGCGGGGAGGAGTCTGGCGATGGGCATGATGGGCGCGCCCGGCAGCGCTACAGAACAGAATTTCCCTGGAAGTGCTGGAGGAATGGGATTCAGTACGCCGCTCAGCGCTGGCTTGGATGGCCCTGGTGGCATGGGACCAGGTAGTCGAAGACAGAGTTCTATTGCTATGCAGGGCGGTGGCGGGCCGAGACAGATTCTTCCTGGACAATTGCCGGGCCCGGGGCCGCAGCAGAGAAAAGGGAGCATGGCTAGTGTTGCTAGTGTTGGGGCGTCTTAGGAGATTGCGCCGAGGACCGCAGGCTCGTGAGGGAAGGATGGCATCTAGATCCTCACGCCTCATGGTTAAGCTCCGCATATCGTCCGCCAAACTCCGAGAATGGGCGGGCGCGGAACCCGAAGGCTTTCCTTCAGCCTTCGGCCACACTCCTTCAACACCTACACCTATACCAACGCTGGCTCGCAGCAACTTCCGACGCGACGCCAGCAGTAACGTCTAGCTCCACTCCACGAGTTACAAACAAGCATTGGTCCGCGGACATTTCTAGCGGCAGCGGGGGAAGAGTTTTGACGGTTTAGTGTTCTGCGGATGTGTGTTTGGCATGTTCTCGATGGTTCGTGTTGATGGAGTTATTGATTTGGGTGGGTTGGGATGGGGTGGGCGCGGGTCTGATTTAGTGATACCCCTTTTTATTGCTTCGTAGGTTATGAGAGCATCGTTTTCTAATTAGAACTCTTGATTTCCGATTTTGCCTTGAACTAGTTTTGTTCTGCGTTCTCGGCACTCTGCTACGGTCATAGATAGGTCACGGAGGCAAGGAGCACCTTTTGCATTCCATATTCTCTGGACTGTTCGAATTAACATGGGTACAATCCGGCTCACCAACTACTAGAGTCATCGACGCACCGTTCTTCGGGTCACAATGACACTAATTTAGAGCATCCACGGTCCGTAGGACCAAGGATCACGTCTACCCGAACGACAATTGAGGAAACGACGAGTTACGCAAAAGCCTCGATGAAGATTCCTCCTTTATGCAAGTATCGGGAGTACAGATCACTATAATGAAGATGCATGCTTAGTGCAGGTGAACTGCTACAGACGCTAACATTAGTGTTAACGTTGACAGAATCCTTGGTCAGCATGATCGCGACATCACTAAATCCAAATAACAGAGGGGGCCAGCTCTTGATTGCCCTCTTTGATGCCCGTACGTTCACTAACTCAGTTACCTGATGTACAAGCCCGACCAAAGCAAGGTAGAGTCATATCTCGGCGATGACTAAGGACGGAGCGGCGTTTCTCCTAATCCGCAATTGCCCCGCTTTTGGACTCTTGAACGTCAGAATCTCCCTAATTTACCAGACTGCTCTATCACATCAGATTCTGGAGACGTGCAGTACTGAAGCTGCCAAGGACGTTGACTCTATGACGTCCATCCAGCAGTCGTCGATGGAGCGCACACGGAAAGCTATCATAGAGCACGGATTCTTCTTCGAACACGATGCAGCCTTAGGGCATCTTGTCGACGTGATGGACAAAGATGGTGTTCCTTTCGCGTCAGCTGGTGGTCTAGAGTTCTGTAAAATAAGTGTCCTTGACAACCCGGTGAGCAGAACAACCTTGCTTTCCACACTACGTAACGCTTACTGTCGTAGCGCATCCGGCCTGTTCTTGAGTCCTTCTTCGACTGGTTTGCTTTAGGCCTTTACAGATCCATTGGCCCATCTACGGGAGACTATAATTTCCGGAAAAGCGATTTAGAAACAGAAGTCGATACTCTTCTGGTCCAGCTATGGAGCAAAGGATCCAGAGCGTCCTTTTGGGGAGGCTCACATCGTCATCAGTTACTCAGCGTAAAGGGGGAAAATAATTTGTGGCGAGTACCTCGCGTTGCCCTTAAAAAGCTCGACCTCGAGCCCACCGAAGTTACGTTTGAGCAAGGTGGCTTGTGAGTTCTTGACTCCACATTTCAGACATCATCTTATGCAGACCGCAGCACCATTCTAGATCCTCGGGTCGCCGTCGAAGTCACGAAAGGGATCGCGACCACGTTTGCGTTCGGAACGAAGGAGGCCGTCAGCACTTGGAGTCCAATGATACTACCGAAGTCTCAAGATATCGAGGAAACAGTCGCTCGCATGGAGAGCACAAACTTTGGCATGAACGTGACATATATTGAGCGAAAACAGGGCATGTGATTAATATGGAACGGCTCCTGTTCCATCAATTGTTTGCCTATACCCTCCCTGATGCTCCAGTTCAGAGGCTTGCAAGATGAGGTTATGGGTTCCAAGGGAGCTGGTCGCTAGATAATCTCTATTCATCATGTTGGAAGAAAACGATGATAGCTGATCATAGCAAGGCATTATGGTGGTACCCTCGAAGATTGGTGCAAACCTAAGCGGAGGGTTGGGCGATCTTTCCATCATTTGCGGGAAGGGGAACGGTGCGGACAATCCTGCATTGGGTAAGCTGCTGGTTGGAATTGCAGACTCATCTGCGAGCAACGGCATCGGTGTTGGTTGCATGGCATTTCGCACAATCCTTTGAGGTGTAACCCCTGTGACGCGAACGATTAGAAGCTCGTAAGGCATACTGGAAGTTGCTTCATTACCGAGTGAATCATTTCCGACCGGGAACCAATGCCCTATGTCGCCGTCCACAGTGTCTAGGTGCGTCTTCGAAGGTTGATCTTCCGCACAGCCGTCTATCGCGTCGTGCCCTCGCTTTTTGGTCCGCTCCTGATTTGTGTCCTCTCGAGCAAACATGTGATGCAATCGTTTGCCCGCGTACCTCCGCAGCTGAGCGCATCGCTCTTTTCTGTAGAATTCCTTCGCGTTGTCATCTCCTCGCCTTCTGGCTTCGCACGTATGTATCAGAAACGACCGCACTCGATTGAGTGGACTGCGACAAAATACGCAGATCTCATGGCAGTGTACATCTAAGCAGGGTGTTATTAGCAAACGGCCTTTTCAAGAGCATAGGGAGAGATACGTGATTGGAAGTGCCGCTTAAGATCTGCTTTCGCGTTGAACTGCTTTGTCCGGATGCATGCTGGATACGGGCACTTGAGCCTGGCGGGGCTATTCCCTCGAAGGGAACAATCATCACTACTCGCGTCGCCATCGTCACCATTGTCGTTCTCGTCATTGTCGGTGCCACCACCGTCACCAAATTCATCATTGTCGCCGTCGTAGGCTTCCCCATTGCCATTGGAGACTTTGCAATCATTCAGCGAAAGTAAGTGCGCATGAGCGTCGAGCAATCTGGATATCAATTGCTGTGCTACTAACTGTCCTAGCTCATTAGCATGGGACGTGTAAGAACACGCCTGCGCTAACCTGAAAATCCCCAATATGATCGCGTAATGCCTGGCGCGATTTGAAAAGCTTGAAACATGTCTGGCACTCATGTTCGTTCGATCTTTTCTTGTGAGCCATACCTTGTTCGTAAAGCTTGAAATGAAGTTGTTTGCTGGTCATTCTTTCAAGGAATCTATGATCTGAGTACGGGAAGAAGGACGGCGCGGCAAAGAATGTGGGGAGGGCCGGGGATCACCAAAGTGTAAAGTGGTTGGCTGGGTCTGCGCCAAAATCAGGTTTTTGACCCGTTTACCGCGACTACGATTTCCGGACGTAAAACCCCGCTGAGGAACCGCATTGTTGCGTACCACTGCTGTTCTCAAATTACTACTCTTCGAAACCGCTGCCCGCAGCTCGATTATACTCTTCTTCCGTACAAAAATGCCTCCATGTCCAGAGTGCAACGACAATGGCATAGTTGGTGATGCTATCTGCACTCGGTGCAACGGCAACGGCGGCAGATATTGACCTCGTACGCAGGCCAATCTGGTAAGGCAACATATCTTGACCTCTTCTGGCAACAATACGTTTGATTCATTCTCTAATAGGATCAATACAAACGAAGTGACCTAGGAACGTTTGCCATCTCAACTGGCGGGATCCAGGCGGCTCGGGCCGGAGTGGCTGGAGGTAGTTGGGATATGCTTGGACCTTCTGTTTCCTTCTTGGAATACGATTGTTTGATGTCTTTCTATGGATGGCTCTACCTCGCGAATCTGTCTAAAGCCGCCAATGCACTGTATCGCTGGTGAAGGAACATGCTTTGAACCAATGGCATATCATCGCGTATATCTTTCGTGCACCGACATAGATTTGCATTATTCTTTCCTAGGTTCCGGACACGATGTCCACCTTGACAGGGATCCTTCGACCCAGCCCCAGACACGAAGCGCCACTGACCCCGCCAGAAGCACGTCAGCCTTCAGGGAACAAATTGCGGAGCTGTAGAAAGCACATAATTGTGCCTATTACTTTTTATTGTCTAGCACCGCCTTGGCGCAACGTGGTCATGTGTCGATTCATTGGTGGAAGCTCCACAAACCCCAACACAGGTAGCGTTATCGGCAGGAGATGGAATGAAGAGCACTTCTCTGTGCTTGTTGCTTGATTTCGTTAGACGATACCCGGTTTGAGTCTAGACAATCACCTTCCCGAGCATCGTTTTGTGCTTATTCCTTAATTCAGTTGAAAGCAACATTCCATGTTCTGTGTGAGAATATCAGTTGGAAGCGATATTCCATGTTCGGGTGAGAACATAAAGCCTGAACGATCTCAGCGCTTAGATATCTGCACAATTATCAAGTCGTGAAGTCAGACCCTTCGCACCGTCTCAGAGTCATTCACGTTATCTTTTACCACAGTAAGCACTTTCTCAATAGGCGCATTATGCCAAAAGACGATGCAATGAAATACACCGCGAAGCAGAGAACCACGATCCCGCTTACAGATTTACTAATTGCAATCACAGATTCTCTAATCAGAAAGTCTGTTCGCTGCACCTGTAAGTACCGTTCGTCGCCAGACAGATAAAACGTACGTAATTAGTAGCTGCTAAATGATATTCTAGATGTGTACCTGGCTAAAAATCCTCTGCACCGGGAAAAATGGAAGGTGCCAGTATGAATTTCAGAGGTTTCGATTCCAAGACTGTGGTGGACAACATAGCGATGTAGCAGCTACAAGTTGGGTAGTGGAACGCGAGGGGGTCTGTCCGTCTTGTGTCTACGCGACACCACCGTCGAGCCAGTAAGCGCACTGGAATTACAACTAAGGTACTATTGTATTACATAGCTAATCCATGTACCTCGTAACCCCAAATTGATTTTGTTTTCGGGCGCTATTTCATCCGATTGGGAAGATTAGTCGAACCAATTGCAATGATGGTCACACTCCCTTAGCTCATTTTGCATCTGGTTCCCGAGCTTTTGCTAACCGTCACCGCCTTTCGCTCGCCTTCCAACACTAGGAATGGAGCCCGAAGCAGTACCAAAGGTATCGCGCTAGAGAGTGTTTCCTCGCAACCTATTATGCTAATACGACCAGGCTATTGTCAGCTCGCTACAGACCCAAACACCCACGAGGATTGCCGTTTTGCTAAAGAGGAGGTCACCACTTTACTCCAGCTCGCCTGACGCAGTTGTGTTGGCGACATGCACCACTCTCAACATTGCTTGCGATTATAAGCTCCTCGTAATCCAGAAGTGGCCGCAATTTACCGTCCTGGTGTTTGACGTATTCCACACCACCTACAACGTTTCCACTGCCCACCACAAGGCAGACATCCCCGTTCTCCACTTTGACCACGGCTCTCAGTACTCCAGTTGCAAATGGCCAAGCAACGAATTTCGCGATTTAATCAACAAAGAAGTCGCAAAAATGCACAACCTTAATGGCTGGGATCGGAAGCCACCATATATCGAGGATCAGACTAGCACAGAGCCAAGGAGGTACGAAAACCCCCGCGACACCTCTTTGTTATATCGTGGTGGTGAAGGAAAATTGTCGTAGTGTTGAATTGGAGAATGGATGGTTGGTTTATATGCTGCGGTAAGCATATCAGCGTAACAAATTTGCACGTGGATACCGGTCCGGATCGAATAGAGCGTAATGCCAGCTTGGGAGTTTGGCACGCGAAACCAGACAGGACGGAACAGAACGTAACGGGCAGTCACAGCTACACTTTCCTTGGGCGGAATGCACCTCCAACTGCATCTCAATAACATCATCCCTTCCACCAAAAGTACGCGACGTGCCCGATTGAGCGCATCTAGCGCTTTCGTGGCGAAGGTAGTTCCGGACAAAAGAGGCATGGTTTTGTGGGTTTGATTTGGTCTTCGTATGGCGCACTTTTTTCTTTTTCTTTTCTTTACAAATTGGAAATGTATGAGTTTTTTCTAGAGTCTTTTCGAGAAACGGAGGCTATGTTCGTTTAGTTTCTCAAGAAGCTGTATTCTGAATGGTTTGGTCCACACTGATCTACCCGCACATCTGTCGAGGCGCCCCGAAAGATCAGTCACTGAGTCGTTCATGATTATTACGATGAATATGAACCTTGGTTTTCCGTCCTACTCGAAGTAGAAACGCCACTCAATCATCATTGACATACTTGTCAAACACATCCGCGTAGAACTTCCTCCCCACATCGCGATGACTCCGGATCTTAGTCCGTAACTGCGTTTCTCCCCAAGTATCATACTTACCCCTCAGAAAGGCACTATCAATATGTCTTCCCTCCTCGCTCTCTCCACCTACTTCTCCGTCTGTCCCTTCCCTTTCAAATTCCCCATCACAAAAATGCTCCCTTAAAGTACCCACGGCCTCCTCCTTCGTCAAATTCCTCCGCATCCCCTGAAAGAAAGGCACACTAAAGCGTTCATGTGGTCCAGACAACACACGATGTGTGGTCGCCTTACAAATTCCATTCGTCACGACTTCAAAGCCTTGCCCGATGTTCACAACCAATGTGCCGGGGATATTGGGTATATCGATCCAATTGCCAGATTTGTTGAGTACTTGTAGGCCTTTAATGGAGGGGTCGGAGGCTTGGAGGAGAAAGGTCCACCAGCCTGAGGAATCTTTGTGAGGGCCGACGCCTTGTCCGCCTGAAGTCTGAGGTGCTGATGCGGGATAGTGCACGAGTTTGAGGCGGTGCTGGTCTGAGAGGAAGGAAAGGAAAATTGTGGGTGGGAGACCTAGCGCTTCGGCTACAAGCTCGAGGAAGGTTTCGCTGAGTTGCGTGAGTGCTTCGATGTATCTCTCCACAATTGAATTCAGCTCTGGATACGCGGGAGGCCACTGATTCGGACCCTTCAATCTCTCCGCCAACGGCTTTTCAGGGGTCCAATCATCAGGTAATTGGGTGGCGAATTCGAATTGCTCTCTTTGATCTATTGTCCCGGCTGTAGTTTCTGCGCCGGTGCCGCTGTAGCCTAGGAAGTGGGGAGAGTTGCTGAGCGCGACTTCGTCTTTTGCAGGGGAGGGGAGATTGAAAAGGGGAGGAAGAGCATCGATCAGATCGTCGATGGTTTGCGGGGGAATGTTGTGGTTCGAGATGTAGAGAAAGCCGATGGAGAGAAGGGCGTGTCTGAGATTAGAGAGGAGCTGAGGTTTCGTGCTTGCGGAGTGAGCTTTGGAGAGGTCGATTGTGGGTATTGATGCGAAAGCAGAAGACGGCATGCTGTGTAAAGCTATAGTTTATCACCTTGCTAGATGTCAATAGTCGCGGGCGAAGTATTTGTGCATGACGTGCTGTGGGGTTACGGGATCCGACGCTAGCTTGCGTAAGGAATGGTGGGGAAGCTTACAGTGCGTCCGATCTTCCAGGGATTTAGTCTACATCGGATATTGTACCTGTTAAGACATGTAGCTTCGTCTGCTCTTTGAACTGTAATTGCAGATCAGAATGGACAAAAGAAACTGGTGGTAAGTTTCGGTGTTTGAGAGCATAGAGAGATTGGGACAGTGCTGATCGACGTGGTACATCATGCCTGCTGCTGTATTCGAATTGCTGCATGGCCAATCGTGCTTCATCACGGGTATCTAAACAGTCATACAAACCGAGCTCCAACTAGCTTCTTCTTGAACAGACCACCCACTACTCTCCAGGACGGCCCCAGTAGCCCGGCGCCGTCGGCGGAGCTATGCGTCGGAAATGCTCGTCGTCCTCATCCCCATCACTACGTGCGGCAGCTTCATCGTCATTGCTGCTCGCGTTCAAGTCGTACTCTTCGTCATCAGAGCCTTTGCGGTAGTTCCGCTTGTACAGGTCACGGCTGAACTCATCGTCCGAGCTCATCTCGTCCTCGGGGTAGTCATTGGCATAGTACTCCTCGGCATTCTCGTCCTCATCATCGGACGCAAATTCCCGATCGCTGTCGTCCTCTCCGTTCCAAAACTCCTCGTCTTCTTCATTGAGGACAATGATACCGATGGTGCCTTGCGGCTCTGGAATCTTGCCATCCGCGTCGGGCTGCACAATCTCGCGTACGTACGTGTCGATAACATAGTCGTCGAGGTCCATAGCGTCTGGATCGCGCTCTGCAAGGGCTGCAGCCTTGTCGGGATGTCGGTCCTTGTATCGGAGCGCAGGCACCTTTGGCTGGAACTTGAGAGGTGTAGTGGGTGGCCGCGACTTTGCCCATTCGTCCTCCTCCACGTCAGCCGAGAACTGCTCGAACTGGCGCACCTCTTCTTCTGAAGGTTCCGCGCCTTGGGCTTTGTTTTCCACGACCACGGGTTTCACGCTGCGGAGAGCCGTGCTTGCACCTGGACGCTTTCGTGGCCGAGGTGTATCGGGGTCTGTGATCGGCACCACCGCTGGAGCCTCAGCCTGCGATATCTGCTGGGTGTTTGCTCCGTTCGTCGTGGTGTCCTTCTGCTGGTGCCCGTTCTGCACAAGAACTCGGCTGCCGGGCGTTCTAGAGAAGCCGAATTGAGGCGCGAGCTGCGGCCCGGGAGACGGTACGGATGGTGAGCCTGGGGATGGATTCTGATTGCCAGGTTTCGAAACGAGGCGCCATGCAAACAATTCACTCTTTTGGCGCTTGACGCTGTTCTCTTGCTGCCCGACGCGCAGCTGATCGACGGGGGGCTCATGGCGTTTGCGCTTTACCGAGAGCGTCTGCGGTGGGTTGGGCGCCATCGTGGGGCTTGATTGTGGCGGTTTCTGCGCGGAGGTGGTGCGCTACGGCACGGTGGTCTTGAGTGTGAGGCTCTGTTGCGGAGGGTGAAGCTCAAGGAATTATTTGGCGGGGGCGAAGGAGCATTGCGGGGAGATCGCGAATGGCCATGACTAAGTGCTTGCCAAGGCCGAGACAGTGCACGGTATCAGGTGGGCTGGCGCTGTCACGCATCCGCAGTCATCTGCTGCATAGCTTCGCAGCCTGTCCCATTTCGACGCCCGCCTCCATTATGGCTGCCTGCATGGTCCTTTCATAAAGGCGTCTCCCGTCACTAGACACAACCTCTCCTTCCCTTACAATCGCCTCCGTGTATCCGCTCCTTCGCATACGACGTCCGCTTACTTGAACAACTTCTGTGCTCATCATGGAGCGGATACGCCGTATATTTGAGAATCAGCTCGGCGACGTGTCGTACGAGCCACTGGAAGGCGGCTCAGAGCGTCCTGATGGCGAACGGATCGAGCATAGCAAACAAGACGACTTCTCATGGATCGACTACTCCGTCTTCGTGCTGCTCGGGGTTGCTATGCTATGGGCATGGTAAGATATGTCGAATGATGACAGCCGTTTCCATCTGATGTCTCTAGGAACATGTTCCTCGCTGCCGCACCCTACTTCCAGACACGCTTTGCCTCCGACGAAAAGCTCCTTCGCAACTTCCAGTCGACTGAACTTGCCGTGTCGACAGTGGGCAACTTGGGCTCCATGATAGTCTTGACGAAGCTGCAAGCCCGCGCGTCCTACCCGAAACGCATCATAGCCTCACTTGCCTTGAACATGGCCATCTTCGCCCTGCTTGCCATGTCCACCCGTCTGTACCTCGACGTGTCCACCGGAGCGTACTTTGCCTTTTTCGTAGTCACCGTATTCGCTGCGAGTCTGGCTACGGCCTTGTGCCAGAACGGCGTGTTCGCCTACGTCTCCGGCTTCGGGAGGGAAGAATACACACAAGGCATCATGATGGGACAGGGCATTGCCGGCGTGCTGCCTTGCATTACACAGATCGCCTCGGTGCTTTCTGTGCCCGCGAAAGAGACCGACAAAGGCGCGCCCCAGCAGTCAAACACCTCGGCCTTTGTCTACTTTTTGACTGCGTCCGTCATCTCAGCCCTTACTTTGGTCGCATTTGCCTACCTTCTGTCACGACATGGCTCCCGCGAGAGCATGAGGCACACACTGGACGCAGAGGATGTAGATGCAAGCCTCGAATCCACCGGGCGCAAGTCTATACCGCTGATGCGACTCTTCAAGAAGCTCTTCTGGCTTGCAGCGGCTGTCTTCCTTAGCTTTGCAATCACCATGTTCTACCCGGTCTTCACTTCTCAAATCTTAAGTGTTCGCGACCCGGCCACCGCACCCCGCCTCTTTCAGCCGCCTTCATTCATCCCTCTAGGCTTTCTGTTCTGGAACACCGGAGATCTCGTTGGTCGTGTGCTCCCGGGTATACCTGGCCTCAGCATCACCTCTCGGCCCCGCCTACTGTTCTTACTCTCTGCGTCCCGCATTGTCTTCATCCCCATGTATCTCCTCTGCAACATCGGTGGGAAAGGCGCGGCTATCGGCTCCGACATTTTCTACCTATTGCTGGTGCAGCTACTTTTCGGTGTCACGAACGGCTACATTGGAAGCAACTGCATGATGGGCTTTGTCGAGTACGTCGACGTGGATGAGCGCGAGGCTGCTGGAGGTTTCATGTCACTGTCACTTGTCGCTGGTCTGACAGCAGGGAGCTTCTTGAGCTTCTTCGCTGCGGGAGCTTGATGGAGCTATTGCTTTGCGTACCGGGAGCCTCAGTTGACCTTTCAAAGGGGTGACTCTTTGAAATGGGGAACGAACGAACTGCAGCAAACAGCTGGAATACGTCTGTGAATGACCCGCGTCAAGTGAGGGATCAACGTCTGCAATCTCCAGTGACTTCTCCGTTGGCTTTACCAACACCCCTTTTTTGTCCGACCTCATCCGCACCCAACTTTCAAAGCTTCCAGGAGAAGCTAGTTGGACCCTACAACACGCAACCTGTACCAGAAATTGTACCACCATGACCGGAGAAACCTACCTCGTCATCAAGGCTTCCCGATCACTCAAAAGCGACATCACCAAGGATAAACCCTACTACAAGGTCGCAGACGTCACACCCGTGGGAATACCCTCCGCATACCTCGAAAAATGGACCCCCTTCGTATACGAGACCATCCGCGTCGAACGTCCAACCACCAACATGATCGAACCCTTCACCGTCAAAGTAGAGTCCGAGGACCAGCTATACTCAACTGTTCGTATCGCGGATTGGTCTTCCCATCCCAGCACTGCGCAAGAGAAGCTCGTCGAGCTTGTCAATGCGGTAGCCGCGGAGGCGAAGCGCGAGAACAAGCACATAAAGCCGCAGTGGCTGTATGAAAAACAGTCGGGATTTCGGGGTGCTGTGGTGAAAGGGCTGAGTGGGTGTGTTTGGGTTGATGTTGTGGGTGTGGAGATTAAGCCGTTGATCAATTACGGAGATGTGAGGGGAGAGATGAGAGAGGAAATTTGCGTAGCGGAGGAGCGGATGCTGGGACAGGATGGTCATTGATGTGGCGTTGACCTTGTCGTTGATGTACGAGGCTTACTATGGGCGTGCACGGGCAACGTCTCTTGTTTCGCTCATGCTTTGTGCGCGCTTGACAACACTCCTCATAGCGGAATAGAACGTCATTTCGATGCTTCAAGCTCCGGCCCTGGTCTTTCCGTTATAATTACTTATCGATACCAAGACCTTCCATGGATGATCACAACACGGTGACATACGGGTATCTCGAAGGTAAAGACAAAAACGAGTTCAACTGCCTACACCTTCTCAAAGAAATCTACCAGGTCGATCACAATTGCATGGTTGTCGCTGATATGCCTAGTACGTCCCAGAAGGAGTCTAGCAACGACAAGCCTTGCATGGCCCCAAACCTTGGCCTTCAGCCTCACCCTCATCTCCACCACCATCACCCCCTCGTATACCCTCGCCAGCTCCATAGAGCCCAAACTAATCCGTTCCACTTCATCAGCATCGTACATTCTTCCCGACTAGGTGCATCCGCTTACGCCACTACCCAAGGGTCAGCACTAAGCGAGCGTGGTTAGGCACGCATCAGCAATGTTAGTGAGCTTGATGCTCAGGTTTTCGCACACGCTGCATTCTTGCATGTATTCTTAGTCATCTCGAAATGCTGCGGCGTGGTTGAGGGGACCAATTCAGACCAGTTTTAGGGTTCGGATACTGTGCCGTAGGCTTACTTGTTGACATGGGACAAACGCTAGGACAGTGAGCGCTTGTACGAGAAGGATATATATTGGAGACAAAGCACGCTGATCTCCAACCTACTTACTGTTCGCTCCGCGTTATCTTTCTTCTTGCGTTCTGATTTTGATCGCCGGTCGCACCGTCGAAGACTCGCATATGTCCTACTCGCGCACCTCGTCGCCCAACGCCTCTATTAATACGCGCGTCTCCCGCTTCAGAGAAGACGGCCACGAGAATCACCGGGAAGACCAGAGTCGCGTCCCTTTCATCCAGGCCAACGTCGTGGAGACAAACATGCATCCCTACCCGTCTACAGAGCAGATCCTGCTAAAGTCGATGCCGTACCAACAACCTTCCCACCATCACACTACTTCTACTGCGAACAGCGACTCGGAACGCCTCCTCCCCTCCTCCCAGCCCCATGTCGGGAAATCTTTCAAGCCGCGTGCTGCGCCGCAATTCCGAAATTCCAGGGGCTTCTACGTGGCGAGACTCGTGCTGAGGGGATTGGTGGTGGTGCTTAGTCTTGCTATTGTGGGGGTCTTGGGGGATGCGATTAGAGGGTATGATCGGACTAAGGATGTGGAAGAAAACTTCACGGAGGGGTCGGGCAGGTACAAAGTCTGGCCTGGGAATCTGAAGGTTTGGCCAAGTCTGTGGTTGGTGGGGACTGCGGTTATTGCGGCGGGGTTGGGCGGTGTCTTACTGTTGGCGAGCTTCAATGCCAAGGTTAGTATTGCATGAGTGCGCTTGGGTGGATGAAGGACCAATGGTTGCAGTGCGACTGGATATGAATGGCATTGCTAACGAGGCTTAATAGGTCCGCCATATGACAAAAACGGGGAACATCACGACTATGGTTGTTTCGTCGATTTGCTTGGCGTTGTGGATCGCTGTGGCGGCGTACTACGCCTCCTGGGACACCAAGGAAACGAACTGGGATCTAATGTCGTGGGCTTGTACGCACAACAAGTCGGGATATCACTACACGACCATTAATTTTGGGCAGACGTGCGGGAAGATGGTAAGCTTGATGACCCTTTTTCACCCCTCCTAATTCCCGACTTTTCCACCTCCCTCCTGGAGATGCACTACTAATCTTCTACTTTCCGTAGCGTTTCGCAATCTTCGCTGCCGCCGCTCTAGCAGCTCTTGAACTCATCAATCTCATCATTTTCGTAGTATGGGTGGTACGGCAGAGGCGGAAAGGCGGGTCTGCAAAAAGGGCTGTTGAGGTCGGAGCTTGAGCAATGGGCTGTAAGGGGGTTGAGCACTCCGAGTAGGGTTAGGCCCAGGAGGTAAGGTAGGCAAAGGGCATACTGGGTACCGCTGAAGCGGACGTTGATTCTTGTTACATGTATGGTTGTATTCACGTCATGTCATTGAAGTTAGATACATTCTTAAGCTTGGACAGTTTGTCGTGTGTGTGTGTGATGAACCGACGCGAGGAAGAAGTTTGTCGCATGTTTGAGTAATGTAGACGAAACGGCTCCGCCCAGGCTCCTCCAACATAGGGCAACGAAAGAGAGGTTAGAAGGAGGGATGCTTCTGTTTGAAGGAATGGAAGGAGGAGAGGAAGAGAAAAGAGGAAAGGAATGGACGTTTCATGAGAATGGACAAACATAGTGATAGGTTTAAGCCTGCTCGCTTATGCGATCAAAGAGATCAACCAGTCGAGACGCGAAGCGATTGTACACTTGCTAAAAAAATATATACAGAATGTTCTCACAGGTCCGAGCCAGTGATTATCGAATGTAGCCCGAATCCCACCCAATCTCCAACCAACCAAAGCAATGCATTTATGCCTCAACAGTGATGGAAGCAGATCCAGAGCTCTGGTATCCCTCAGTTGCAAGGATCATGTAGTTGTGCTGGGTGCCGAGCTTCATTCCGGCCTTAGCCCAAGCATCGAAGTGAGCCTTCACATCAATGGATCCACCAACGCGCTTCTGCTGCCTAACGGACCAGAACTGCTGGAAGGTCGACGTGCCGTCGATGGAGGGCTGGTTTACACGCGTTGTCTGGAGAATGTCGTAGGTGCCGCCGTCAACGCTGATGGTCGCCTTCTTGGCCGCGGCCGATGACGGGTTGTAGCTGCCGTACGCCTCGACGATGTAGTACTCGATGAGCGGGCTGCGCGTCCAGCCGTACAGCGAGACGTAGGAGTTGACGCTTTGGCCCGACCAGGTACCGCTGTACTTCACGGTGCGGGCGCTTCCGGGGTTCCATCCCTTGCCACCGACCCAGTTACCTACGTTGTTCCATTGGGCGGAGTACTTGCCCTTAGCCTGGTCTATGTTAGCGAGGCGGTAAGAGTAGCGTGGGGGTTGTTCAGCGTACCTCGTTGTTGTAGGTGATGGAACCCTTGCCGTCGGTCCAGTAAGAGTAGAAGAATCCATCGTGAGTGCCCGTTCCTGGGGAGGTGGCCCGGGTGATGAGGTTCAGGGTAGCGGGCTCGGTGATGTTGACCGGAGAGGCGAGCACAGAGGCAACGCTGCCGAGCGCGAGCAGGACGGAGGAGAAAGCGACCATTGTAGCGGTTATCGAGAGTGTTGGACTTGAGCTTTGGGTGATGAGGGTGGTGATCTTCTTATCAAGACATCCGCAGTCCTTAAATACATACACCCTGTCCAAGACTTTAATATTGATGTCGCCTTCCGCTGTGGTTTGGTCACGCAAGGGCCGTACTGACCAGCCTAGTGGGCAGGGTTTGGTGATTGGAGGTTAGCCTAGACGCATTGAGTGACCTAGTGTGGCGTGTATTTGCCGGTCATCTGTGGGGTGCATATATTACTGTAGCACACCGCACCATGCACCCATAGTGATTACCCCGGGCTTCCCCAGAACAAGACGCAGCCACCGGTTATTGTGTGCACGAGCGCCCTGCACATTGGCAGAGCCTCGCTGTCACCACGGATGACCCTTTCGATACCAGAATCAGATCAAGAGACGATTCCAAAGATGCATGGGCGATGGAACGGTTTACTTCCTGGTTGAGGGTAGCGAACCAAATCTTGGGCGGCAAAGTATTAGTAGCCAGGAGGACGTCCTCCGTTTCATTTGAAACAATGCAGCGCCCGATGGCGTTACCTGTGTATCCACAGCTCCGAGATTTCAGGGCACAATGACGAGACCGATAGGCAAGTGCTCATAAGCCGAACCAACCCTGCAAATTTGCTAGAACCCTGGGAAAAATTATTCCGCGCTCGCCAGCTTGATCAAGATGCATCTTTTCGACTTGGCAACGGGCTCTCCTTACCAAGCGGCGGCAAGCGGTTCAAGAAAGCATTTGGCCAAGACTGACGACAGGCCCTTATGCTTTAGCCGGTTATGAGCCCCAAAAGCTCCGCGGCGGCCTGAATAAACCGAACCTGCGCCTGACCTGTGCTGCGTGTAGTGACTAAATTAAGCCAAGGCGAGAGCCAAGATGAGCGCCAAGGAAGGCGCTGGCGTGTCTATCAGGATCAACGTAGAAAAGACCGGGTGCGAGCACTCTATCTTTACTACGAGAGCAACTTCCGCCAATCTTGAGACATGCCGTGGATTCACCGTGGAACATCGGCCAGATCCGCCAGAAGTCGCAGCAATTTTGCAAGGGGTGTTCCTTGGCGGTGACCAAGTAGGCGGGCGCAAATGCATAGGGACCCAACCGAGGCAGAAGTCTGCGGCTTCCAGCATCTATCCGAAAACGCAATTCTCTTGACCTCGGATGCTGAAAGTATGGCATCGTTGCTTTTGATTGCAGGACCAGGTGACAACAGCCATGGTAGGCAGATTGACGAACAACGGAGCGGAAAGCCTGCTTCACAGATGCAGTGATAGCTTAAGGCTTACTTCCGGTGGCCATTTCGCTCTTTCCACAGCCGGTCCACAACCTGGAATACGGCCGTGACCAACTTCACAGTGCCCGGATCGATGTGCTGACCGAAGCGCTGTTGCATCTTGTCAGGATGCCACCGGACGCGCTCCATTTTCAACATGGCTGAGGCGTCATCTTTCCACGCAGGGGAAGTCCTGAGGAAGCGCTCGATCTCTTCCTTGTCGACATGTTTTGGACTGCCTGAAGCAACTGGCCAGGGTATGGTGTCCCTAGCGCTTTCTTCGGCTTCTGAGGATGGCGGATTGGCTTTGAGATGTTCCCATCGGCTCAAATACTTCGTCCAGGCGGCTTCCACTTCCTTTGCCTTCTTCCGGCCCTCACCTCGCCTCAGACTTTCCTCCATCTGTCGCATGACCTCGTCTCTCTCCGCCTCTTCGCGGAGAGTGTCTGCCTCCAGGTGGTCGTGCTGCTTCTTCTGCTTCTGACGTGCCGTTTCCCTCGCCGCGCGCTCCTCAAGGATGTGCTGATGGCTCTTCTCCCACATCTTGGTCCGCACAAAGTCGGCGTATTCCTCCTCGCTCATGCGCTCAAGCTTGCCGTCCGGTCCAGGCTTGGTGGTTGGATATATGTGAAGGGGCTGACCATAGACTCCTTCCCAATAATCGGCGCCCTCGTCGTCTGCCATGGCATCGAAGAGCGACTCGCGAAAGGCAGCCTCGGGATCGATGCCGGGCGAGGCAGTCCCTTCGCCTTCCAGACCATCATATAAGGACTCGCGATGGCGGCGGTCGGGGTCTTCGTAGTCGCCAGTGCGGGTGAAGCTACGGTCAGAGCCTGAGTGATGTTTGCTTCTCCGATTGTGGCCGTGCTTGCGCGAGTGCCTGTCGTGCCCCAACTTGTGGCGTTTGGTTGAGCCTTTCTCGTCGCTATCTTTGTCGTGTCTTCTCTTTGGGCGCTTGTCCGAGCTGGATTTGAATATGAACTTGGATGCTTTGGCAGTGCCGTAGACGGCCTCCTCACGGCGCGTGTCGTCAGCCAGGTCCTCCATGGTGAGGGCAGTGTAGTATTAGTCGCCAGTCGTGCATCGAGAGGGTGGGTCAGTTTGTTGATATTGTGGTGGGCGGTGGTGGGTGAATAACGGCCGACACGGAAGTGACGATGGCGGGCGGACGCGGGAATGCCAAGGCGCTAGCCCACGCGTTGAGGCTCGAACGCATTTGTCCGCAGCCAGCTTCACGCCGTCTCCAGCACGCGCCACGCCAACATGTCGTTCAAGTTCGGCCTGAACGTCAAGAATAAGGCTCTTTTGGGGTCGAAGCCTGCGAAGCCGGAGCTCGGGAGTAAAAAGAAGAAGAAGAAGTCGCTGTTCGATGACGATGAGGAAGACACCAAAGTCAAGGCGAAGGTGACCACCGTGATAGAGGAAATTGGAGAGCTTGACTTCGATGAGATAGTCAAGGCACCGGAGCCGGAAAAGCTGGCCCCGAAGCCGAAAGAGAAGCCGACGGGACCGCCTACGAGGAAGCCGTTGGTGATGGAAGACCCCACAGCATTCGCGAACTTGGCCAGCGTAAAGGAAGCAGAGAAACGCGCTCAAGAAGCCCTCGAGGTCGACGCCAAAATATACGACTACGACGCCGCATACGATGCCCTCCACGCAAAGACCGCCGCGAAAAAGGCCGCCGAGCGGGACGACACCCTGCAGCGCCAACCAAAATACATGAACAGCCTATTGGAGTCGGCCGAGCTGCGCAAGAAGGACCAGTTGCGTGCGCGCGACAAGCTGCTTCAGCGCGAGCGAGAGGCCGAGGGCGATGAATTTGCCGACAAAGACAAGTTCGTCACGGGCGCATACAAGGCACAGCAGGAAGAAGCACGCAAGGCAGAGGCAGAGGAGAAGGTGCGGCAGGAAGCCGAGGAAGAGAAGCGGCGCAAGTTTGGCATGCAGGGCTTCCACAAGCAGATGCTCATGGAAGAAGAGAAGCGGCACCAGGAGGTTATGGAGGCTGCCGCTGAGATGGCGAAATCGGGCGTCGTATTAGACGTGGAGGAGGAACCAGAGAAGACAGACGCCCAGATCGCCAAAGAGATGCAGGAGCAAGGCAGAAACATCATTTTGAACGAAGAGGGCCAAGTTGCAGACAAGCGCCAGCTTCTCTCAGCCGGTCTGAACATCGTCGCGAAGCCCAAGAAGCCCGCAACAGCACCCATCACCTCCCCACGACCTGCAGGCCCTCCATCTGGCCTCCCAGGCCGTAACGCTGCCAAGAACGACATCCGGGCCCGGCACACGCAGATGGTAGCCGAGCAGATCGAAAAGTCAACAAAGCGCAAAGCGGAGGAAGATGCCGTCGAGCAGGAGAAGCTGCAACGCGCAAGCAAGAGCCAAAAAACCGAAGGCGAGATCAGCAGCGCCAAAGAGCGGTACCTGCAGCGAAAGAGGGAGGCTGCAGCTGCAAAGGCCGCCGCCGAGGGGAAATGAGCGGCATGATACGCCCTGTGGTGCGAAGCTGCAGGCAAGAAGTATCGACTCGACGATGTATTATATACAACGCATCGGCATGTCTACACCCCCAAGATATCACAGCCCCGAATCCGTGCCCTCGAATTGCTGCACCAACAATGGGGCCAACCACTTCGATCTGAACGGCGTGAAGATCTCCCCATTCGGCGGATAATTGTCGAACTCCATTCCCAGGGTCCCAGATTGTATCAGAGTAAGCCCTTTGAATCCATCTGCATCGCTCTCCTTCCAGAGTGTGCTGGAGCAGTTATCGCAAAAGAATATCCGGAAGATCGGCCCCTGTCCCGAATCAAAAGTAAACTGTTTGGGAGATCCGTATGTGCGTAGCGTAGATGTTAGGACGGTAACATTGGTCGAGTATGCGGTGCCGGTAATGCGTTTACAGTTGAGGCAGTGGCCTTTGATCGGGAGCACAAGATCAGTATTATGTTCGAATAGTTCAGGGATTGGGTACAGGCGTCCCCAAGACACGTAGTGACAGCAGGTTCTGAGAGCTTGTACCCCGGAGATACGTACAGAGCACCTAGCAATCAATGTCAGCATACTCATACATTCAGCATTCTTGGCGCTTACCGTCTTCACAGGCTCCCCGCTAAACTCAAAGGCTACCCTGCCGCACATGCATGCTCCTTTCGCCATTCTTATGCCCGTCGCCTTGTACGTGGGGTATATGCACATGGGGTATGTGCGCGTTTTCGAAATGTAATCCGTTAGCGACAGGACTTGCATCGTCAGAGCAACTGCGAGGACGGCTTTATCTTCGAAGTAGCTGCGGGTGCAGAACGACGATCGGCGCTTGGCTTGCATGCTCTTGCTGGGCTCATTGGTTCCCTAGCAGTATTTATCTACAATCCGTCTACGGTTACTAATCTCTGCGTGCTTATCGCAAGCTTCTGAGACAGCGACGTTCGGTGCTCAAGTCTGCACGACATGCGGTCGAGGCGCACAGTCGAGATCTGACCAGAGCCAGACAATCTTGTTGCGGAATTGATGCGGTCCGAGTGTTATCTTGCCGCGCACTGAGGCGTTGATCGTCGATGGAACCCTCATTGGGTTTGCTACGTGAAACCCGCGTGTCTCGACTATCTGACTCAAAGAGCGCGCAACGCCTTCTCAGACACGCCCGTCACCATCCCATTCACATTCCTACAGCCTCCAAATGTAAATCTTCGCCAATCCACGCAAGTTCAGTTCAGCGCCGTTTCTTTCGTCTTCAAACCCCGCTACCATAAATCGTTGTCTCTCACACTCGTGGTTCCACGTGTAACAGTGGCGCTGAGACTCTATCATCATCTCGCGCTGCAGCCTCCAAGAAATTTCACACCAGGCGCTCCCGTCGCTGCAACCGGTGGCCATGATGTACATTACCGCCAGGAACACGTTTAGCGCGATCGGGAATGCGATCGAAGATGTCGCGTGTGATCTGAATGTTATCGGGATGGTGGTGGGCCTAGAAGCGTTCTCGAAGGATGTCGAGATGTAGGAGTGTGAGATGATGTATGACGTTGCAGTGTAGAGGAATGTACTGTGTGACAGCGCTTCGGTCCTTCGTTGGACTCGACTTTATCGTTGAGACGCAGCAGAAGGGTAACGTCTTTAGTGCATTAGCAAGTAAGACTGTCCATGCAGGTTCCGTCCTTTACAGACCTATCCGCTACGGAGACGAAGGCATCGATCGTAAATTGATCCTCTTCCCTGCATTTCAACCTAGCCGGTTTGTAGGTGGATTGTGGGATTGAGTGGGGTGGTAAGGGGGATACTGTGTTGAATCATGCGAGAGATAGGATGGTGTTCGTAGATTGCAAGGCTTTTGAGCGAGTAACCTTAGATTCTCTTGTCTTTCGACATCTCTCCTTGGCATATGAGAGGCAACAATCATAATCCCGCGCGATGTGATTTGCGCAAACCACAACTGGAGTTCGAGGCAGTGCGGAGATGAGCTGTCATTCGGTTCATCCCACCCTTGCCAGTGGAAGCGGGCGAGTCTCCAACAACTCCGACTCTGCGCCGCCTCACTCTTCCAAACACGACCTCGTTGGAGTTTTGCCTACCAACGGAATGCACCGTTTCGCTCATATCGGCTCTTCCAAGGGCGTGCATAGTTGCTTCAGCTGCTTGCCTCAGCTGCTTGCCTCAGCTCGAGCCACAATGGTTGACGACGCACGCTGCACAACGACATCATACCTCGCTCACTCATCCACTCATGTGCCGCCACAGTGGCGTGTACAACACCCGACCTGCAGCAACCTTGCAACTATCCCAGATGACACATTCACCGCCAAGGTCTTGTCGAAGCTTGTGAAGGCTTGGTTCCTTGCTTTTGTGAGGCATTTTCGGCCTGTAAAAGCTTGGTGAGGCTTAGCGCTGAGTGCGCGCCGCGTCAGCATGTTGGGTCGCAATCAAACATGCGTGCCACATGAGCTGGATACGCAATTGGTTGACCGAGTCCCAAATGCCTCATGAAGTGGCTGAGGTCCGACGAGATACCGGTCTGATTGCAGACAATGTTGAGTGACCTGATGACGGTGGCTTACGAAGGACTCGCTATTGGCGGACTGAGTTCCGTAGCTACTTCTAGCCTGGAGGAGTATTGTACTTGATGCGGATATATAGCTGAGCCATTTTCTCCCCTACCAACCTCATTCTCTCAAAATTCATCACTCCATCCACAGCAACGCTACCACTGTACCGACGCTCATCGCAACAACAACGAAAACTACGACGCCCAATACCTTTCTCTCGAACTGGCAACTGGTAAGTCAGCCCTGGCCCCAAGACGGATAGACCCATCTCATTATCCCGCAGACCAACCTCTACGACGACCTTCATCATGCCTGGCAGCACTACCTCTTCCATCGTGTCCATCATCAAGCCCAAGCCCGTCTCTTGCGGTGAATCGTGCGACTGCTGCGGCTGCGACGAATCTTGCTGGTGTGTGGTCATGTAAAACGGGCGTTGATTATACCGGGCGTTGGATGGGCATTACTATTTGAAAGACAGGACAGGTGGCGCAGATGCTCGCAAGGCAGTTTTCAGTACAATTACAACCGATGCTATTATCCAGCCATTGCATCTTCGTATGTCTATTCTCGATCCCGCGTTGTCGTATTATCCCGTCACGTCCCTTCTGTTCATACTCGTACACACTGTCCAGGATAACCTTGATCATCCAAGCTTTCCATAGTCTTCCAAGCGACTAAAGCTGTCAAGGTTTCTGTTTCGACGGTGCATAATGTTCTCCGAGGGAGGAGCCTTGCAGCTCAGCTTCGCTGTGTTGAGAGCCGGGAAGCTCGGCCGGGCGAGTTTCCATCTCATGTGCGTACGTTGCAATTCCGCTCTTCTCATTGGTCTGTTGGTTACCATACTCATCCACGGCTTTCTTCCCCTTCTTCTGGCGTTTCAGCAGAAATAGCACACCAACGAGAAGCAGTGCGATGAGTACAAGTCCGCCCAACACCCCGCCCGCAATCGCTCCTGTGTTCGACTTCTTCTTTTTCTTCTTCGTCCCCTTTGACCCAGAAGAGGTTGAGCCAGATCCGCCAGCGACATCAGTAGGTGTAGATGATTGGGAGGAGTTCGCTATTGTAGTTGTGGAAGATGTAGTTGGTGAACTTTTGCTTGAAGGCGAAGGTGTCGGGGTCGCTGATGTCGACACGACTTCCGGATAAAGGTAAAATCCCCTGCTACCCATCATAGGCGAGTCTACCGGGAACGAGGGCGAGTCGGAATTGACGTGCGAAACGAAGCGCAGTACGAACTGAGGGTCTTTCAACACTTGCGCACTGGTAAGATTGACCTTCCAATCGAAGTTGCCCGGCCCATCCAGGTCGACATTCGCTGACCATCGTCAGATCTACAATAGTATGAATGCTCCGTTGGATAACTCACCCAGAATGCGTTCTTCAACCGCACCATCCTGGAACGTAGTAATCCACAAATCGCAATTTGCAGGCTGAGTTCCCTCAGCCGACCACCCCGCCCAAGCAATGGGGAACGTATCTCCCACCGTCCACCTCTCCGTCAAATCCTCCACATCCGGATTCGGCACAATGTACTGGGCCCACGCACTCGGTACGAACCTCAGAGCGCCGAGCATGGCAAGGAAACGTCGCGCGGGAAGGACCATGTCTCTGAATTTCGAAGTCGTGCGAAACCCCTAGAATTGCGGGCACAGCAGTCACTGTGCTTTTGTATGCTGCGCACGGGAACATGGTCGTTGCGCTGAAATGCTGACTATAATATCAGGCGAAGTCATTTCAGCTGTCACCGGGATTGGCAAGAACGGGTCTAGGCATCGCATCCTCCCATTGGTCTCCACCAATCGACTGTAGGCAACATACCCGATATGGCAGAGGGCTTGAGGCGTTTGAGACGTGGGGCGTACGCTTATGGGAGCCTGCGGTGCGGCGCAGTGGCTGAGTGGTCGGGGCTCCTTACTCTCGCGCGACAGAGCAACGGTCCCCTGCACCCGACCCCACGGTATAATCTCTTTAATTGAAAGACCAAACTCTTGTCCAGATCAGTGAGACAGACATCTACGCATTGTATTTATGCTTGTATTGATCATGCGCTGAGTGTGGAAATGGTGGTCCTTTGTGCTTCATGGTCGCGATTACTTTTTTGCTACGGACTGGGGCGAAACATGAAACAACGATCCATCAAGTGAGACGATCTCCATTGCCAGCTCGGAAAGTTATCCAATTTTAGATTGTCGTATCGTCGACTTATCGACCTCTCGGGAACGTAAATCAGCACGCGGAAAACCATCACTTGCAGCCACCAAATCCATTATGTGTCCATCGAATCGCGCCGGCATCATAGGTACCATCCCCGAAGAACCAGGTTCGCCAGCCGTCGATACTTCTCAACGATTCCAGTCACCCATTCAAATGCCATGACTGTCGAGGTGTTGATGTTGATGTTGATCACATCATCGCCAAAGAGTCGCGCGAACTCCATTTCCTCCTCGCGAATATCACCTCGATCCATCCACTCCTGGTATCTTCTCCCACGGTATTGATTCAGTTCCTCCCACTGCGCAGCATTCATTTCGAGTCTGAATTCGCGACCGAATTGGCTCAGCAGTATGACGAGCACCCCAAAGCCACTAAGAGGGGATGTATTGGGCCGATGCGAGAAGGTCGCGAGTCCGCGATCGGCCAGTAGACGAGCGAAAACGACGTAGCGGTCCGGCATTGTCGACGCTTGCAAGTCGTCACGCAGCTGAGACATGGTCTCGAAGTAGATATTGCCTGTATAATGGAGAGCCCATAGTTGCCACGGCGAATATCGGGATGTACTGTTCTCTGGAAAGAGAATTTGGCGACAGAAAGGACATTTGTTGTGGCCTTTGAGATGGAGCCATTCGACAATGCAGGTTTCGTGGAAGATGTGGTTGCAAGCTAGACTAACGATATGCTCAGATTTGCTCCATTCTTCGAGACAGATTGAACAATGAGGTTCGCTTGAGAGCGGTTCGGCAGTGCGTAGGTGCTGTTGAATTAGGGTGGACCTCGAAGAGCTGTTGGTTGATTTTGCTGACATGGTGTTATATTGGGATGATGGCTTGGTGACGAAGAGGTTGCTGATGATAATGGGATGATCGAGTCTAAGGGATATGCTTGCTTCGGCGGAGCTTTCATAGATTATGGATCAATTGTCTTCCGAAATTTTAGTTTTTACGAGTTGCTGTTCAGTGGTTGACAGGTCTTAGGATTCTCCGTACCGCTCTTTGAGAATGTTCGTTCCATCACTTCCCTACCAAAAGATCCAGGGGTGCGATAACAACAAAAACGGACTTTTACGATAATCAATTTTACTACTAGCATACTAAATTCGCCATGTTCCGGCCAAAATGCCTCTTCATTCCGAAATTGGACAAGGCTGAACGATCAACCACATCTACTCTCATCTAACATGACGAACACTACCGCACACAACCTGACCGACTGCATCAGCAACCACCTCTTTCCAGCCGATCCACCCGCAGACGATCCGGAATGCCCAATCTGCCATGATGAATGGCAGCAACCCGGTGAATCCCACAAAGCCGTCGTGGGCACCGACTGCAAGCACGTCTTCCACTCCGAGTGCTTGGTCGCATGGCTCAGTAGTAACCGATCTACTTGTCCAAGCTGTCGAAGGCTGTTGTATTCAAGCTCGGATCTTCAGTGTTATGATAACGACCAGCCCGTATCCGACGAAGACGAGGTCGATGACTACGACGAAGACGGTCTCGACATGGACGACACTACACTCGAAGACATCTGCACGTACGCAGATTCACAATTTTACCTATGGGCGAGACCTAGAGTGGAAATCCTCGTTAGAGAGGCAATGCAGAACCTCGGACTCCGTCATCTCGAACATCCGCATCGCTTTACGGACGCCGTTCAGCCCATAATCGACTACGTCGTGACCCGCTACAAGCAATTGTATTTCGGCCTTCTATGGGATCCTCTTCCACGTCGCGCTGTTCCTCTTGACGACTCAGCCCTCGAATGCCGCATTCTCATAGCCATGGTGAAGCTATGTACCACGAGGTACGATTATGTCGGGACACCGATAACGGATGCGCAGTACTCTGCTCTTCGTGACCTGCGTCACGCGCATTGGCATCGGCACGCACAAAAGTGGGACGACCGCGAACGTCTCTTCGTGGAGCGCGGTTTACACTGCTGCACCTTGCGGCTCAGCGACTTCTTTTCCCGCCGTCATCGCTCCGACGTACCGACTCAGAGTGCCGTCTGGAGATGGGATCGCAATGGTACGACTGCGCACTATTTGGGAGAAGATGGGATCGGGGACTACTTCAGCAATGACTCCGACTCGTGGATGGACTTGACCGCCGATAGTTCCAGGTATATTCATCAACTCTTTAAAGAGATCATGCTCTCCGGTCGAGGCTTCCTTTCTGAAGTGGACACGAAAGAGAAGTCTCATTACAACCAGGTGGCTTTCAGAACTCATGTGGGCTTTTCGGTGATAGTGCTGTTTCACTATCGGAGAGCGAAGACGGATAGTGAGGACTATTTTGAGCCTGGTTTTTTCGAGGAGGTGGACGGCGAAGGGATGGTAGAGGTGAGCAGGATGACTTCAGAATCTGCGAAGTCGCGCAATGAGAAGAGGTGAGAATGTATCATGGGAAGCTCGGCGGAAACATACATATTTATCGTTCAAAATTTGAAGCGTCTCAACTGGTCACTCATCACGTACTTCTTTTTACGTATGCCGACAATGATCCTGTTCGCAGTCGCACCTCCACGTTCACTTGTTCCGTAGCGCCATCAAGTAGACAGAGGGCAGGGTACGATAGCAACGCAGAGAAAGAGAAGAGGAGGCAAAATGAACACGCTCAGACTGGACCAGGGATGGACAAAAGGGTATTGATATTACAAGACAAACATTTACTTTACACACGTCCTATGCCGCCGCACTAACCTCAACTCCCACCTCCCCCAATCCAGCATCCACTTTCACCTCCACTTCCTCAACCGCCTCCTCCCTCTCCACAACATCCGTCAATTGACAATACCTCAGATTAGCCGCCCACCCAAGATCATCCTGGAAATACCCCTGCATAACATCCACGCCGTACTTCATCCCGTTTTTCTCGTCGTATGTGAGACATTGCTTCCCCACTGCGATGCCGATAACAGCGGGCCAAGAGGGAAGCTCGGTCAAGGGGATTTTAGATTCGGTGAGGGAGAGGGAGGTAGTGGTTGATGAGGGGGATGAAGAGGGTGATGTTGATGTGGAGGATGGCGAGGACGCGGAGGTGGTGGAGGGGCTTTCGGAGTTGAGGATTGATGCGAAGATGTTCCAGGCGGCCGCTTGGCCCATCACCATAGCAGACCCAGCCCGTTTGATGCCAGACCAAGCGATCACATCTCCGACGCCAAAGTGCGACTCCCTGTTCGGTCCCGTCTTGAAGGTAAGATCGTGCTCTACCATGATCTCTCCGTCTTCATTCAAGCACTCCTTCGGCAGAGTCCCAGTGGTAGGCTCACCCTTCTTCGTCGAGTCAATGACAAAGTCCGCTGTGAGGACCGTCCCATCCGCAAGTTTGACATTGAACTCGCCATTTGCTTGCTCGGTAATGGAAGCGCGGTTTCCGAGGATCACGTTGACGCCTTCTTCGGTAAGCATCTTGCCAACTTGGTCCTTGACTGGGCTAGGTAGGGGCTCGGAGGAGAGGACTTGGTTTCGGGAATGGATGAGTGTAACGTTGATGCCAGGGTAGTAGTTCTTGATCTCAGCCGCAAACTCGATGCCGACGGCTCCAGCACCAATGATGACCACTCGGCGTCCCTCTATCGGCTTAGATGGATCACCGCCGACGATGTTCGAGATGAAGGCTTTGCCATCTTGCAGGTACTCTTCGTAGGAACCGGATTTGGGGACCGCGGGCCAGTGTCTCTTGAGGCCGGTGGCCATGATGAGGTAGTCGTATGCTTGATGGTGCGTCTTACCACTTCGATCGGTCCATTCAGCGATTTTGGAATCCTGGTTTACTTTCTTGACGGAGCCATGGTTGAAGTGGAGGTTTGAATTGCGTAGTTCGTTCAGTTGGTTGAAGCGCTTCCACATGAGCGTTGTGTGCTTGGGCGCTACGTGTGCGAGTGGTGCACCGACAGAGTGAACTATATCATATTATTAGTCACATGAAACGATACAAGGTACAACCGCAGTAGGCATCACCAGTGCGGTCGGGAAGAGGAACGTACAATAGCCATCCCTCTCATCAATAACAGTAATTTCAATCCCATTCCTACTCTTCCTGCCGCCAAACTCCGCACCGGGATAAACAGGCTGTCTTGCTTTCCCCTTCTCCAGATCCATCAGATTTACAATAGCAGAGACGCCGCCATATGCGCATCCGACAACGAGTACCCGATGCGGACTCGCTAAGCTTAGATTGCCCATTGCGTGGATGGAGTTGAGCGTTTCTGGGAGGGCTTGAATGCGCATCGCGAAGTCAAAGGAGAAAAGCCGGATATAGAAGCCCACGTGTCAACTAAGCGGAAGAGTAGAGATACAGACGAAGGGTGGGATACGCGGGATGAAAGATGATCTGATAAGATCAAATCCAAAAGGTGGCGTCTCACCACCTTTTATTCACTCCCAACCGACATCGGGGCAGACCCACTCCCCACCCACTTCTCTCCATTCCCTGCGCATCAATGACCCTATAGCAGTCGCGTCGCGGATATGAGATGATCTGTGACGAAGCACCGCAGTAGCGCGGCGCTGTGATTGGACATAAGCACCGGCTTGCGCAGATGAAGTTATCTGATCCGCCGCAAATTTTTATCAGATCCGCTGATGCTGGGCCTAGTGGAGCTTGGCGGCCCCGCCGCACGGAGTTCTTCAACCATTGGCAAGTCAGCGCGACGTTTCGAGTCGTGTGTCTAGGGTCGCCGAGGACGGGTCGGAGTGGAGGGACAGAAGCGGCCGTGTGTGGACACAAAATTGCGATGGTGACTCGGGAGCTGGTGTTGGTGGACGTGGAAGGAGGCAGTGGTGGGCGCTTTACTCCGAGAGATGTGGGGTTGACGCACATAGCATGATCCAACAAGGGCCTTACAAGCACTGTGCATACAATATCCGCGTACCTAGGTATTCAAAGACCAGCCCGAACGCCTAATCTCCACCCAAAAATCCCCACCCAACTAAATGCAACGCTAAAGAACCAGAGCAAAGTCCAAACCCCACCCTCCTACTTGTACAACCTCAGCATCCTCTCCCGATCCCTCCACCAGTTACACTGCCTCATCCTGATCCCCTGATCCTCGAGCTCAATATGGACACCGCCCCTCTGATCACTCCCAACCTTCAACTGCTTCCCACCCAGCTTTTCATACCTCTCCCACTTCGGCGAGTCCTGCGTCTTGAATGCGTTTGGATCGCCACTCACGATGAAACTCGCAAAGTACGCACTGTAGATGTCGCTGAGATGAGGATGGCGCACGTCCGGATTGCCATTGAAGAATTGCGCGTCGGAGGCGTGCGGGACACCCATTGAACCGTCGTCGCCGTTGGGCGCGTTGAAGCGCGCCTTGTACACGGGGACCTTTTTCGATGCGAGAACTTGCGCGGTTTCTTGGACGGGGCAGATATAGGAGTAGTCGCCGTAGGCGGCGGATACGCGGTCGTATTGTGTGGACTCGGGGGAGTTGGCATAGGGTCCGGCGCCGTTCGAGGGATCTGGGTAGAGCTCCTCGAGCTCTCTAACGTCCTGGTCGTTCAAGCCTGGGAGGAGATTTGTCATAAATTTGATGAATTCTTCGTTTGAGGTGAGGTTTCTAGGAGAGAAGAATTTCCCTTCGTCGGTGCAAGAGCTTATGATGGTCGGGACCTTGTAGAAGGTGCCGTCTTTTCCAGACTTGGAACCGTACTTTTCAAGGAGAGGGCCAGGAGAGACGGGTTGCCAGGGCCAGGTAATGTTGTATTTTGTTTCTTTGAAGATGACTGATGAGGCGTGTTGCAGTTCGCCCAGAGACGCATCTCGCAGGCACGACATGGCCGCCGTCGATACGTTGGATGGCATTTCGCAGCCCAGCATCTTCATGAACCGCCCGAACTGGTCCTGATAAAGCGGATACGTATGCGGAGGAAACGATCTCGCAGTGGGTGCGCCAGAGGCAATGATAGCTTGGCTGAACAGCCTTCGATCCGTATCCTCGCCGTAGTTGTGGAAGAGATGGATGCCGACGGAATGTGCACCAGCGCTCTGTCCACCCAGCGTGACGCGATCCGGATCACCGCCAAAGTACTGCACATACGTTTGCATGAACCTGAGCAGCATTCTCTGATCCCGGATGCCCAAGTTCAACAGCCCTTGATCCGCGAAGAGCTTGCTCGGCAAACTTCCCATAGCACCTAATCGGTACTGCACCGTAACCACAATCAACGGCTCCTTGCTTCTTCCGACGAAAAGAGGCCCATCGAAGCTCCTTGCACTTCCACCAACAAAACCTCCGCCGTGGAGAAAAACGAAGACCGGGAGTTTCGTGCTGTACGGGACACCGGCAGGTCGGTAGAGGTTGAAAGACAAGCAATTCTCCTTGTGATGTCCAGAATCGAATCCGTAGTTCTGCATACACGACGGTCCGTATTCCTTCGCATCTCGCGTCCCCTCAAACTTGTGCGGCCAGTTCGGAGGTGAGAACCTGTCCTTGCCGATAGGCTGTTTCGAATACTCGACACTCAGGAAAGTGTTGATCCGCCGGTGATGTATGATCTTGCTGTCTTGCTCATTGATGATATCGATGCCCTCGAAAGTCCCATATCCTGGGAGCGTGACCACCAGTGGCGTCTCTGGCATCTCCAGCCTCGCCCCCGACCGAGTCCTCTTGAACCCAATCAGAACGATAAAGTAAAGCGTAACGCAAGCCGCTACCATGGCGACTCTCCTCCAATTCCAATTCTTCTTCATAAGCCATGCGCGCCATTGATTGCGCAAACCTGTGGACTTGGGCGGGGCCTCGTCCCCGGGAAGCAGGGGTTCCGAGAGCGATACTGGCCCGTCCTCGCGGTCCTCGGACCAGCGCGGCGAGGGCGTTCCCACCATGACTGCAGGTTGCAGCCCGTCTGGGAGAGAAGGAACGGTCTGAAGATGTGGAGCGATGCGATGATGGTACAACTTCGATGTTTGTTGGTGGAGGCATCTGTTCATTGATAGCGCCGGCATTTCCCTATGGTGGTAAGCGCTAAGTCGTTTTGGGTGAGGCTTAGCCGAAGCTTGTGGGTCTGGAACGACCTGGCATCCTACGAAGTCCTTCCAGGGCTGCATGTCGCGAAGAAAGGGCCTTAGATTGCAAGCGACTCGAGAAAGGATCGCGCAATATTGAATGTCATTTGTCAAGCTGGGCGGACCCGGCGATCAGACACCAGCGTGATCCGCAGATGACACGCATCGCAGCAATCCAAATGTAAAAAAAGGTCCAAACCAGAAGTCAAAACGAGTCCTGGGCATCAACGTGACCATTAATGTAGTCTTACATCTATGGTGTTATATCCAGTACATTCATTTCCCCTCTGCCAACTCCTTCTCCACCGCATCGGCCATCTCAGCCAATGTATCAAACTTCCAATTGTATACCGGATTATCCCGATTTCCCAAGGTCTGGTTCGACCGATAAATCCACGAGCTTTTGATACCCATGTCTTTCGCAGGGTGGTGGTCATGGAACTGGCTCTGCGCCGTCTGCAAGACCTGCGCCTTCTCTACACCAAATTTTTCCTTGGCTTGTTTGAGCATGTACTCAAAGTTCTCGGGGCTAGGTTTGTACGAGCCGATATCTTCGGCTGTGAGGACGAGATCCCACTCGAAGCCTTGGAGACCTGTGGCACTATTGTTGTTGGCGCTGAAGGACGCATTATCGACGTTTGAGAGGACGACCATTTTGTAAACTTTCTTGAGGCGGTGGAGTGCTTCCACGCTGTCTTCGAAAGCCGGGAAATTCGGTATACTGTCACCAAACGTCCTGCTTTCTTCCTCGGTCGGTGTCTGCAGACCCAACTCCTTGCACAACTTCGGATGAATTGCGGCGAGTAAGTCCGAGTATTTTTGCTTTGGGTTTTCGCGTTGTTGGGGTGCTTGAACTTCGTGGCAGACTTTGAGGATGTGCTTGGGGTCGATGGTGGGGGTGTTGGGTTTCTCGAGCATGGGTTGGAGGGCTGTGAGGATGCCGCGTTCGTAGTCGATTAGGGTACCGTAGACGTCGAAGGAGAGGAGTTTGAAGGAGGTGAGTTCGGACATGTTGGGGAACGTTTGAGGGTGTTGGTAGCTGTAAAAAATAAGATGAGAGGGGATTAATGAGATTGAACTTTGGTAAAGTTAATCTTTGATGAGTTCTTTGATGCGATTACTTCCAGCAGCAGCGATGGCACCGACTTTAAAGACACAATGTCTCAATCATCTTCTCCGAGCACTCGGTTATGGAGAGGCAACCCACCTCGGGTCGATGACGTCGTGCTCACACGGGAACAGCGCGCCCTACGTGTCAAATCGCGAGAACGCCTAATGCAACGTTGGAAGTTATTTACGTCGAAATGTTGTCAAGTTGGTCGCTACGGTATCCGGTTAGCGTTTTACATTGCTGCGCCCTATGATCACGTTTAACTTCCCCGCAAAGGGCCAAGTTCATCACGAGTAGACACCGGGGCCGAGTAGTAGGGCGCGAAACGCCTTGTTGTCATTCAACAGTAATCCACAGTGAAGATAGCTTTCCTATCGCAGTAGTATTGAAGCGTGTACCGCGTTAAGGGCAATCTTCATCACGATTCGATCAACTACAACGCCGTCCTTTTGCGCAGGTGGCACCGAGGTTTACTCTTTCGTAAGTCTTCCAGGGTTATTAGATACCCACTGATCGATATCTACATGGCGTAGTCGAGTTTCCCAATCTTGGTCTCCAGCACCTCCTTGGTCAACTTCCACAAGTTCAGCGCCAGCTTCTCATCCTTTGCCTGGTTCGACGGTTCTGTGACCTTCCGGTCCGGCACGATATACGCGCCTTGGATTTTATCCTTCACAATGTCCTCACTCGTCGCAGCGAACAGCGCCGGACGGCACCCCTCGTCCACAGGGTCCTTCATAAAGGGCCGCACGGCTGCGACACCCAGTTTGCCTAGTGTACCATATGCCTCCTCGGCCTGCTTCGGCTGGTCTGTACTCACGCCTCCGGGGTGCGTCGCGTTGATCCACGGCTGTCCCTTGTCGGACGTTACGGTACCGAACTGATCGTGTTGGATGCGCTTGACAAGTTCGTGGACGAAGAGGATTTGAGCGAGCTTAGTGCGGTTGTAGAGCAGTGTCGCGCCGATGTCTTGATTCATCTCTGCAATTGATTCGAATGCGACGGACGAGGGGTTGGCACGGTGGAAATCTGATGACTGGAAGACAAGTCTCGAGTCGGTCGTCTTCTGCAGCAACGGCAGCAGCGTCAACGCCAAATGTGCCTGCGCAAAGTGGTTGACCTGCATGTGTGTGTCCAAGCCATCTTGCGACTCGTTGTATACGCCAACGCCTAGTCCTGCATTGCAGACCAGCCCATCAAGGCGGTCAAGCTCCTTCGCCAACGCTTTCGCCACTTCGTCCGTCTGCTTGAGGGACTCAAGGTTGCATTTCCGCCACTCAACCTTGGTCTCGTCTCCCCAATTCTTGAGCTCCTTCTGTGCCTCGTCTGCGTGATTCTCTTTGTTTGAGAGGAGGTAGATTTTCGCGGGCTTATGTTGGAGGATGTGCGCGACGATGCCGAAGCCGATGCCTGCTGAGCCGCCTGTGACAATGTAGACCTAAGAGCGTTTAATGGATGATTGGAAACTCTGGCTGTTGTCGCGTCACGTACCTTACCAGTGAGGTCCGGGATGTCCGTGTTCGGGTCGAACTTGTTGCCAGTCAAAATGGATACCATGTTGTAGATCTTCTTGGGACGCTTTGAGGGCGTATAGTATTGAGTGATAGGTGTACCTTCGCTGCCGTTAATCGTGTGTTAGTGTGTAGAGAGCAACAACAGCGCGTCCCAGACATCGTGTCGTTCATGTCGTCATGATGATTTGGCCACGGCAGCTGCTCGCCTGCGAGCGGCACGGTGGCGTCGAACCATGCGCGATGAGCGTTGCTTTTATGCACTCATTCATTAAATAAGGCCCTACAGAGGAAGGAGACCTTCGGTATTGATGGCGGCGTTGAGCGTTTGCAGCGGACCTGTTGATAACGCTTGAGCACACGGGATTTCGTTTCCCCGCTCCGGTCCCGCCATCCATTCCATCTGAACGTGTGCAGCTATAGTCAAGCTCCAGCTCTCGACTCGAGGCTATTGCGGTGTCTCTCCATCCACCTGCCTTGCCGCTTTTCATCGGGAGCATCTCTGCCTGATGCCCGCCAATTTCGTTTTCGTTTATCCGCCCGGGTCTGGTGATCTTGCCTGCGCTCTCAGATTTATCACATCGTCATCTTCCACTAACATCAAGTGTCAATCAGAGAGATGTAAGAGAGTCAAATCGACTCCTGTCCGAGTTGTAATGTTATTTGCTACATGAAGACGCTCGCCAGATTGGTACTATCGCTCGATGCGCAGATTTCGTTACCTGTCCCTTCGGTAACATGACCAAACCAATCCTCAACATCCTCATTCGAACTCTTCTCCTTGTACATAACCCCGAATCTCACTATATCACTCTCAGGCATCATCTACCGAGCCCACTCACCATCATAATCCGATTCATGCTCCTTCTCCTCTTTCTCACAAGTCACACAGATTAACCCAAGCTTCCCACTAACCGCATCGAAGGCAATCGAGAAGCCCCAAAGGAACTTCCTCCCCGTGTTAACGAATGGGCCATGACCCCCGTCCACAGCCTGCACAAAGTACGGCTGCGACGGAAACTTCTTATCGCCCACCGTAAAACCATACCCGGACACATTATCTTCTTCAAGAGAGGGGAACCCGAACTTGAGCTTCGTACCAGGCTTCACAACTTTGATCTTTTCTTGCCGATGGTCGGGGTGTTCGACGGTGGTGTTGGGGACGCTGCCTGACGGTAGATTTTGTAGTAACATTTCTGCAATGCTGGTGTCGATCAGCAAATGCCCATTATATGGACCAGCGCTGTCGACGGTGAATGAAGTTTTGACCAAATCCCAGTCGTACTCGTCGCCCGAATGGCTGGCATCGAGGCCCACCCATGCGGCGGTATAGGTGTTCTTATCGGTCAAGCCGAGATAGATCCCATCCGCGCCGATGTAGTAACCGGTACGGAAGTCTTCCTTCGTGACGTCGTTTCCGTTGAGAACCTTGACGTTCAAGAACGGGTTATACTTGGGCGCCGTACCACGACCGAAGCCAACACCCAAATGACATATGTCATCGACCTTCTTCTTCTCCGCCTTCATGTTCGGACACTTGAACTTATCTTTACCTACACTATACTCGGGACAGTACCAGCTCTCATCAACAACCAAAATCGGCAGCCGAGCGACTGCCTCCTCCGGCTTCTTTCCGTAGAAGGTAACAGCTGTGTCTACATAGCGACCCACGTAAAGGATGTTGGTGCTATCGAGGTACTGGTAGCCGGGTTCCCCTTTAGAGGTGTAATCTTTAGGGAGTTTGGAAGCGCTGATGAGGAGACCGGTGCTGCCTGTGTCGACGGGGAATTCGAAACTGGTGCCCGCGATGTCGCCGCTGATGATGGGAGTGTTGAGAGAGGTGAATGAGTAGAGGAACGGGATAAAAATAGTATTCTCGTAGTGTTCTAGGTCATTGTGGTCAGATGGCGACTCTTGGTCTGAAGTTGGGCTAGCGAGGGCGGGAAAAATGAGTGCGACTTGGAGAAGAGCGTAGGGCAGTGAGTTTAGCATCTTGATTTGAAAACGAGGACAAGAGCTCATCGTGGGAAGAGTTGGGGTGAGGGGGGGTTTTGTCGTTTTGGAGGGCTGCATGGAATGCAACCCCACATCTTTATGGGATACAAGGAATGCTTGGGTGTGCGTCTTGAGACGCGGTAAAGTCTACCATTGTTGCCGTGTGTTCACGCATTACGCAACATCCGGTACTCGCCGCAAATCAGAGGCAAGGTGTTAGGTGTACCTTTCTTAGCCTTGTTCTGCAGCGAATATGGCGAACTTTAGTCGAACGAAGCTTGCACGTAGCTTCTCTAGCTGGCCGCTTCGAAGACCAAATCGACTAGGGACTGGACGCACTAGTGTCTTCCCGAAACATGTTCCAGAGTTACGTCCCCGTCCTTCGGGCTTTCCAGGAACATTGTAATCCCTGGATAATAACACTTAAGGGATTGTGATGTTAGCGGCAACGGTACACGGTTCATGCTTCTAGCTATTGTCACTCCCCAGCAAATCCTCCCTTGTAAAACCCTAAAATCGCTGCACACTAATATAGAACTCACGCAGAATTTGCGACTCTTTTGCTCTGGTAATCGTAATTTGATTCATATTATGAATATTCAAGATCGGGACTGTTTCTCGTTGCAGCACATTCGCGTGGCCAATGGGAATCAAGCGTCGGGTCCCAGCATCGTGTCCCGGTCGGCCAATAGGGACCATCGAGAGCTTGCACTTCAGCGACACGGGACTGATCGCAAAACATCAGCACTCGTTGTTTTCAAATTCTGATTGCCGTTCACAGTTAGTAGATTTGTCACTGTAGCGCGATATTGTTGGGTATAAATTCAGCTCGATTGCCCTACTTTTCAAGCCATCAGCTCTCACTCACTCTATTCGGCCCATCAGAATACCGAACTTTATTGCCAATATCGAAATGTCGACTCAAAAAGCACTCGTCGTTACTGCCATCGGCAAGCCATTGGAACTGACCACAAGGCCCATTCCAAAGCCCGCAGCTGGGCAGGTTCAACTCCGCGTTACCGTGGCAGCTCTCAATCCACACGACCACAAACTCCGTGACTACGGCCTTTTCACCGACCGAGATCCTCTTCCAGCCATCCTTGCCAACGATGTCGCAGGCGTCGTGACCGAGGTCGGAGCAGAAGTCTCTAAGTTCAAAGTTGGCGATCGCGTGTTCACTTATGCGAAACTTTTCGAGCCTGGCCATGTGCAGAAGGGACTGCAAGAATACTCTCTCGCGGACGAAGACTATACCGCACATATCCTGGATGGTTTTACGGATCATGACGTCGCGACGCTGCCAGTCAACGTCAGTTCCGGCGCGGTGGGCTTATTCGACAAATCTGGTTTAGGAATCCCCGCTCCGTGGACGGAAGAAGCGAAGACGTTCGATTACGCTGCGGCTTGCGTGTTGATCATCGGTGGTGGTAGCAATTGCGGCAGATTCGGGGTCCAATTGGCCAAGATAGCCGGGATCGGGAAGATCGTGGTCCTCGGCGGCAGTGAAGAAGAGCTCAAGAATTGGGGAGCGACCCATGTTCTCGACCGTCACGGAAGCCCCGAAGCAATTCAAGGTCGGATTCGCGACGTTGTTGGCGATGATTTGATCTACTGCTACGACACAGTCAATCCCCTTGAAACCCAATACGTCGGCATCAATGCTCTTTCGAATACCAAGAAGGGGAAGTTCGCAAGGCTTCTTCCACTTGGACCTGTGGATACATCCAAGGTCACGAAAAAGGACGGCGATTACGAAGTCCTCAATGTCCACGGAATGCCGCAGATCAAAGAAGTAGGCAAGGGGTTTTGGAGAAATCTTGAGGCGTATCTTAGAGAGGGCAAGATTGTGCCACTGAAGTACGAGGTTTTTGAGGGCTTGGATGCGGAAAAGGTGAATGAGACTCTGGATCGGTATCGCGATGGAAAAAGAGTTATTCAGACGCACTTCCGGATTTCGAGCTAGTGCGTCCTAATCCATGGAAGAGTTTCTCCCATGGCTTCCTTTGTTAGTCGAGTAGTCATCAAAGATGCATCAGTGTCCGATAAATCTCAGTGCAAAAAGTTCACCAGGCCCTTCATGCAGAGATTAGGATGAAAAATATTATAGTAGGAATAAGATGTGTCTCACACCCCTAACCAAGACATGTACAATGCTACGCTACGTGGAGATTATCAAGTCTTTACTGGCTAACCTTACCAACCGGGCGAAACTATGCTGAACACTATCTCCGTATATACATAATGACGCTACGACACTGAATTTAAGTGGGCACACCCGGAATGCCAACCACCAATTTCGCAATCGAGGGTTTTGCCGAATATTGCTACGACTATGTTCTCCACTAAATTGCGTAGCAGCATAAAGATATTTTCGGGCTCCACTGCGGTCACAGATTCCACAATGCACGTATAGCCGAGTGGCTAAACAACGATCTCGCTGAGATTGAGGAACCCAAACGCCCGCACTAAATGTCGAAGTGTATGTTCCCCGGGACCAAATTAGACAGCAATGAGAGCGATGACAACCTTGAGTTGTCACTAGTCACTACCGGTAATTACATGTAGCGTGTTCAAGATATGACGATGCCGCATGTCGTGGGTCGACTGAGCGTGGGACTATGAGATCCACCAGCAGTCAAATTCGGTGTGGAACATAGAATGCAGCGACTAATAATTGCTCCATGAAGCAGCAGAAGAGACACATGGTGCGCAGTAGATTGTAGAAATTTGTTCATTAAAAAGTTAATTGGGCAAATTTGTCTAATTAGAAGATCTCCAAATCGTGAAACGTAAACCATGGGGAAGCAAAAACAGTGGCGCCAACTCCGTAGGATGCCATGGTATCTTTCCCTTTCTCCCGCTCCGCGTTTCCTCCTCTTAGTCTATCGATCCCTTCCATTCTCTCGCTCATAAGCTACACCAATTTACTGCTCGACTTCCGTATTATTTCTGGCTTGCCATCGGGCTCCGCATTTGACCCTGTCCATAGTAGACAGTGTATGCGTTGTTCACGCTTTCATGGTGCTCCTTTGCGTGTTGCTTGATCGAGTTCCAGATTTTCTTGGCTGTGCTGGGTGATTTGGCGGATTCGGAGGAGAGAGAGGATGCGGCTGAGGTGGTGATGTTCATCTTGGCATGCTCCACTGAGGAGCGGGAGCTGATAGACTCGGTGTAGGTGGACATGTTGTTCGGTGATGAAGGTGACCGGCGACTGAAGGGGTAGCGTTGATAGTGATAGTCACTTTTGTAGTGTTGCTTGATGCTCTTTGGGACTGGTGCGACTGTCGTGAGTTGCGATCGAGCTGTGGTGTTGGTATAAAGTGTTGCTGGAGAAATCTTTTGCTTTGTTGCTTGCGTTGAAGTGTGAGGATGCTAAATAGTGATGAGATGAAAACGTCGAAGGGTGTCTAGCCTCTTTATACTCCACCATCACTCCTATATCGTCGTGGTCGACCAGAACTAGACAAGAGTCATCTTCAAGTTTGTCATGTCCTTCACGCCTTTCGTGTCAATAGTCACTTCATAGCAACCATCAGCACGACCCCGAGGTCCATCCGCCAATCGCATCGCATGCCTGCATTAGTAAGAGGTAGCGGTCGACGTCAAGCTCGCATTCCTGTCGTAAAAACTTCTATTGTGGCTTGCACGCGAGTTTTTCGACACGATGGCGCGAAGATGCGCCCTGCGCATGGGCACTTTGGCGTGCGACCGACCTTGTAATTACGCGATTCGGCGGGCGGTATCTAATGGCAGTAACTCTATGATTGGACAGAGTCAGCCTAGTATTAATCAGCGCTAGATTTGAAAGCAGTGTCCTCTGCGCCCTATGCAATCGACATGACGACTCCACAATATGTAGTCTCAATGTGTTGCACGAGTGCAGAGTCATCACACTGCTGTACTTGGCAATGAGGCAGATGTTTTGCGATGAGCAGAGAAACCCATGGATGCTGCAAGAACTTGGACTAATGGCGAAAAGACAGGAAGGCGAACGGTAGACTGCTGTTTGAAACACGAGGATTGCCTGGTAGGTTCACTAAGAACGCTTTCGTTATGATTGCCCAAGTTTGTGATTCCTCGTTGATGGCCGACTGTATTTTTAGTTCAGGGGCGGCGTTTGCCTCGCTTCCACATGTGTCTCCTAGAAACTTTAACGTTGACTTGGAGAAAAAAAAAAACTCCCTCCGGCGTGACTGCGCATATGAAAATACAATAAAAGATACGATGAAGCAACACAATTAAAGCGTAAGGGGAATTAGTCACCCGCCGGAGCGTGTTGAACAGGGCTACGCCTAAAGCAGCTAGCGGTAGCACAGGCATGGGCCCCGCTGATCCATCTGTAATCGCTCTCCCACTTACGTCCGACTCATCTCTCATCAACGACGACGACATTCTCTTTAGCGAGTACCGCTGCGCCAACGGACTCGTCACATGGGCTATACATGGGTACACCTTCAATGCCGCCATCCGAAATGGGTGATCCCCACCCACGTCAAAGGAAATTCGCTCCGCGTTCACGCCAAGGCTGTTTAACTTGTAGAGCACGGAGGAAAAGGTGCGATGGCCAGCGTCCCGAGTGCCAGAACTGCACGCGGCTCAACCTATCGTGTGAGTGGCAGGCTCCGCGTCGCGTTACAGCGGATTCCGAGACATCTCCAAAAGGGTTCAACGCCGACCCATCGGAGACGGCCGTCGCACCCTTGAGGCCAGCACTGGATACCTGGGACTGCCTCCCAGGAGACGAATTTTCAGAAAGAAAGCACCTGCTACGGTACTACGTCGAAGCATTTGTTCCGAGCGTATCAGTGGCGGACACCCCATCCAGCTTCTACACCCATCTCTATATACCTTGGGCCTTCGAGTGCGATGGCATGCTCAATGCTGTTATTGCTCTTTCCTCCGCTCAACTGGCGAGACGCACTCCTGCACTTGATCGAGCACAACATCTGCGAAGTGTGTCGGCAAAGCATCAACGCAGGTGTCACGCGTTCCTTGCTGACCGCGTTCCTCAAAACGGCGGCCCCCCGAAGGATGCGTACCAAGTTATTGCTGTTATTCTGCTGTTAGTCGGCCTGGAAGCGCTCAATGGCGAGAAAGGTACGAGATGGCTATCCCAGATGAGGTCCGTCCGTGGCATTCTCAATATGCTCTCCACCGAACTTGTCTTGACCAATTCGATGGAAGTTGATGCGCTTCGTCGGCATTTCACATACCACAACGCCTCAGCCTCGCTTATGGCCAGGGTGTTGAACAAGAACGTTCAGAACTCAGTCGAGTCGGATCTGTCTCTCATCTGCCCTCCAGGGGCGCCGCTCACCGTCGATCCGCTCATGGGAATCAATTACGAGCTGTGCAGCCTGATCTCCCAGATACAATACGTCAGTTGTGCCAATCCAGCGTTCCCACACATTACCGAAGCCGCATTTGCCACCATTGAACGCGACATACTACAATGGGTATACGGGAACCCGATAGGCTTGCCTGGGCTGGATCTGCCAGTTGCCATGGACCTCATTGCCCTTGCCGAATCATACCGCCTCGCGGGGCTTATCCAGCTCTACCGGACCTCCGAGTCTCACAAAGGACTTATCCTGGGCTGTGCCACTCGAACTATGGAGTTCATCTCTCGCATACCACCTGGCAGCCCGGCTGAATCCAGCATGCTCTACCCAATTTTTCTAGCTGGAGCGGAGCTGAACAATGCACCTGAGATCTCGAAGTGTTTCAAACGGCTCGAAGATATCCAGGATAGAAATCGATACGAGAACGTCAGTAACGTGCAGAAGGTTCTTGAAGAAGTATGGAGGCCTGCACTCAATGGAGAGGAAAAGAAAGACTGGGAAGACGTGCTGCAGGAATGGGAATGGTCGTTCACACTTGGATGATTGATCATCAGCACATATTAGCAGTATCTGTTTGAGAGGATTACACTAGACTATCCGCTTCCCGGCACCGACTGTTGGGAACGGTGATCACGGAAAGGCTACCACGGTGCATGGCTCGTCCCGGACATCTATGCAGAAGGTAGCGCGCCTGACCCTTGCCCGGCCCAGCTAATAACAGTGGTCAGGTTGCGCCGTTCCAGATATGGTATTCGCCGATGTCCAAGCAGGGGTCTGAATCAGTGCATATACCCGCCTTATTGAACCTGACTCGAGTAGCGAAGGCGTGAACTATTGTGGAATGACAGCAACCGCGGCAGTTGGTGTGGGATTGTTCAAGACGCGCGGTTCGGAAGCGGGAGTGTGCATGTGGGGGTTGGAATTACGAAATAGCAGCTCACCAATCAATGCTGCAAGTACGGACACGACGATAAGCCGGCGAGACGCGCAGTACAGTCGTAGCGGAGACTACAAAATCGGACGGGCACATTTCATGTGATCTCACGTTATCACTTGCAAATATAGGCGCTCGATTGGTAGCCATTCAACCCGCGCCGATAGATACGAATGACACTATCTTCAACAAATCCCTACTCACATTTTTACTCGTCCAAACAATCATCCAACAGTCACCCTGATCCCTTTGCTCTCTAGCTTGGGCAACGAGATGATAAAGTCGTGTACGCGAGTCACGTCACTCTCATCCGTTTCAAAAAGCTCAAGCTCCGGGCCGTCCGGTCGGAAGAGAGCAGCCAATGCGGAGTATAACTCAGCTTGAGCAAGACTAAAATACTTGTTAGGAACATCCTTAACTGTTCTGGTACGGGTTGCGGAACTTACTTCTGACCCAAGCAGTTCCTCGAACCTCGCGCAAACGGCACATAGCACCGGAGCATGGCGGGAGTGATCTTGCCCAACCAGCGCTCAGGTTTCCACTCAAGTGGGTCAGGGAAAGCCTCAGGATCGGTGTGCATGAAGTATGTGGACATTCCTACGGGAACGCCCGGCGGGATAGTGTATTCACCGTATTGGAGGGCAACGTCGGGGGAGATGCGGGGAAGGCGGTGCATCACCCCATACGCCAGACTATCTGCCGTCAGAGCGGACTAGTACGTAACCGGAGGATACTTACCGAAGCGATTCCTTGATAACAGCAGTCAGAAAAGGAAGCTTTTCTAGTTCAGCCCATGTGGGGGCCTTGACAGGCCATTCTGCCATTGGCTTGCGAAGTTCCTCCCGAAGCGCATCCAGAACTTGAGGTCGGCTAAGGATCTGTACGGCTGCAAAACTTTGAGCATTTCAATATTAGCATATGCTCGCAGATGGGAATGGCCTTACTCACCCAAGAGCGTGCGATGTTGTTGCAGTACCACCGGCAAGCAGCACCTGCGCCTCCTTGACGAGCCTGTCTGGCGATCTCTCGCTCGCTGGCATATCGCTGTTGGCCAGATGCAGGAATATTGAGCCCCTGTCTTCGGTCTTGATGCCTTTACGGTCGTTGTCCTTTTTCACGCGTATGGCTTCGTGGATGCACGCCAGCGAGAACTTGCGGAAGTCGTTGAAGACTTGGCCGGCTGGTAGAAGCCAGAAAAGGATTGACATGGGGATGAAGTTCACAATGTGGATGATCCAAGGAAAGCCGCCGAAGAGTGGGAGCGACTTTACCATGTTACAGATGCAATCGAACCTGCAGAGAGTCAGTTCGGGCTGATACGCGTTGCAGACGGCAATGCGTACCACTCTGGAGAGAAGTCAGGATCATCAAGGAAGTCGGGTCTCTTCTCTCCATCTGGACCGCCAGACAGACAGATGCGACACATGACATCGCTGCTGAAGGCACTGAAGACATGATCTAGTCGAATGACCTTGTCGGTCTTTGCACACTCGCGCAGTCGATTTTCCATTTTCAGGACAACTTCCTTCAGCATGGCGTGTAGGCGCTGGACCCCGGTGCGCGAGAAGAAGGGGTCCAGAGGCTTGCGGCGCTGGCGATGAAGGTCATGGTCGCGTGTGAGGATGTGAGAAGCTGCTGGCGTCAGAAGCTGCTAACGTGTCAATCAGCTGGATAACCAACCTTCAAAATCGATGCCCTTTGCAAAGGCATCATAGTGCTCGGAGCGGCGTGTGCTCCCGGTGACGTAAAGCTCAGTGTAGAACGAAGGGTCGCGAATAGACAGCTCCTCTGGGTTGACGCGCACTATGGGTCCTAGTTTTCTTCTTAGCACTCCCTTCCGTCGCACCGGCACTGTCCACTCGAACATTCGATCACCCGATCACTTACCATACACGTTGTGCAGACGCTCAATCTCAAATATGTACTGGCCACCGTAAAAGTAGTCGAAATAAAACTCATACCACCCTGTCGCAGCCGCGAGCTTAGGACCCGGGAACCTGGCGATCGGCGAGAAGTACAGCCGCCAAACGACGAGGTACACCCAGCGAACGACACACAGCGCAGTAACGACACCGAGAGTAGCTCCATAGTTTGAGACGAGCCCCATCGTGTTCAGCCGGAGATGCGGAATAGCGGCGGGTCGACAATGCTTGGGATAGCACGCGGGTATGTGATCGGCGATAGCGAGTTCAATCCAGTTTTTCGCGGATGCAGAGCGGTGGTCATCACGCAGCGCGAGATGCAACCCCTCCTTGGCCGCGGCAAATATAACCCAGAGACAAGGTCGCCGAGCCAACTACTGCAAACTGTCCACAGCTTCGAATTGCGGTGGCGCAATAGGCTGGTTCACGGTGGCCCGGCTCGCAAGCGACGGATCCGTGATTGGCGGCTTCGCTGGTGCGATAGACAAGCGACGAGGCCTGGTCCTGTCCGAGTGCCAGCGAACACGCAAGGATGCATGCGAGCGCGGGAGAAGCCCCTCTCCCATACACGCCGACAAGGATTTGTAGTGGTTCTTGCGCTTCCACGCGGCCGGAAACCCCCAATTCATGAACGCCGGTATGTTTGTGGCACCCGCTCGAATAGGATGGTGCCGAGGCAGCGTATGATGACCCACACCGCGTATGTTAGCATCCGGATCCGACGCTTGTCGCGGCTGCGGAAGCATGGAAGGGCCGTCTACCCTGACGCTCATAAGAACCGGCCGACGGGTACCTACCTTTCGCGCCATTTTCGTTACTTTTTGACCACGCAAAATCGTCCCACCATCCGGCTCTCCCCGCAACGATGGAGTTCTGCTACTCCAAACCCCTGGAGCGAGGGACGTACCGGGATGATGGGCTAGCACATGGTATTCCTTTACGAGTCCATCGTGATGAGCTCCAGGAGATCGCGGGTGCGTTGCGCGCGCAGAGGGATTGGAGCCGGTTCGTCAGCCCCGTGAGAAGTTACCACGGCGGGCTCGGAGACAGATTCAGCTTCATCATGGTTACGATTCCGGAGTGTTTGCCGGACCGATTGGAGATCATGTCGTACGCTAACGAGTATGCGTTCTTGTATGATGGTACGTTCAAGATCACGTGATGTTTTGTTTCTTTGATCCATCCTGGCGGTACCGGTGGAGTGGTACTAACGCGCGAAAGATCAAATGGAGCATTTGGACCTGCAAAATGTAAGCGCTGCGTCTATACCACCCTATTATGGTGCACTACTGACACAACCAGTTCCAAGAAGGCCGCGATGCCATGCTACACGTCTTCGGCGAAGACGCACTCAAGCAAGACGTCACCGCAGCCGACCGTCCGGAAAAAAAGCTCCAGGCCAAAATGCTCGCAGAGATGATGCAAGTCGACCCTACACGCGCCATCACTACCATGGAAGCCTGGGCCAAATTCGTGCAACTTGCGTCGCGAACGCGGTCCGAGCCCTTCAGTACCCTGGACGAGTTCCTGCCTAGTCGCGCCATCGACGCCGGAGAATTGTGAGTAACATGGATTGTGCCCCTGCTGTTATGTCGCTACTCCGCCTCGCCGCGTAAAGCTTGCGAGCTAAACTAAGCCGTGTACTGATTCGTTACCAAGGTTCTGGTTCGGTATGCTTACATTCGCCATGGCGCTCACGATTCCCGCCTCAGAACTCGATGAATGCATGCGGCTCGCGCGGCCCGGATACGAAGCTATCAGTCTGACCAATGATTTGTATTCGTGGCGCAAGGAGCGCGTGGACGCTGAGAAAGCGGGACAGGACTATGTTTTCAACGCTATCTGGGTTGTGATGAAAGAGCGGGGGTGTAGCGAGCTGATGGCCATCAACATCTGTGAACAGGAGATACGGCGGCGCATTGCACAGTTTGATGCCAATGTCAAAGGCGCGAGGCATGCGGGGTTCTCGCGCGACACAGTAGCGTATCTTGAAGCTGTCAAGTTGAGCCATGTGGGGAACTTGGTGTGGAGCATATATTGTCCGAGGTATCATGGGATGTATGTCGTCCTAATTCTCTGGGCCGTGCGTATGAGAAGCTGACTGTTCATAGTTCGCATCCCCCACAGCAACCACTCAGCACTGCGTGGAAGCTCTTCGACCAGGTCCAGTCGCTGCTCTTTACGCCCTTCCACCGCTCCGTCATATTTGGGAGACGAATCCTCCTTCGTTTAATGCAGGCTGTGCACAAGAAAATTCTCTGAGACCTCGGCTACCTTCGAAATTGGCATCGCCAAGTTCTTTTTGCATAACGATACATATCCACACGGCCACTTTCAGCATAGCGGTCTTTATGAATTTCTCGGCTTATTTTATTTGTCTATTTCTTTCTTGGAAAAGGGGCGGTGTTGTGCCCCCCTAGGGAAGGGCTACTTTCAGGGTGTCACGGGAGCATGGTCTCCATTGTGGTGTATACATTGTAGAGATTGCGGCGCTTGTGCTTGACAGAGCGAACTTTACGATTGTAGGACGTTTGGTAAACATCATCTGTGTAGACTTTGTCTCGATGTTGATATTGTTCCTTTGGTCGGCGTACTTGGAGGATAGCAGGATGAAGTCCATTATAGAATCGCCACTAGGCGGTGCCAACGTTTTCCTTAATATCTAATCTCGGATTATTGTACTTTCCTCACTCCAAGTCCTACCTGCTCAATATGGTGTTTCTGAAGCTTATCATTGCGGCGATCTCCAAGACATGGGGCTAAACCGAACTCTCAACCGTGAGTCACGGAGTCATAATACACACGCCTCATTACCAAAACCTCAGCGATACTACTATCACTCTGTCTAGGCATTCCATCACTTTCTACCAAAGTCCAGTACCAAAGATACTCGTACTTATCTCCTGCCAATCGCCCTTGAGCTCGGCAGAGCTTTTGCGTTGTGCCGCTCAATTTCGTCAAAGTTACACTCATCATCAATCATCAATCAGACAGATGCTGAATAGTTCGGGGAAGCCAATCAAACGTCCTTTTGTTGTGTATGTACCCAAAATTTCTTTGTTATCGCTATTAAGTGGCGCTTTGGGACCAGCATGCGCACAAACGAACACGCTAATTGCCCGTTTCGGCAACCTCGGCTTGTCGTCGGAACCTCCTCCACTACAAATTCGTTACACGACAAGTACCGAGATCATCACATTCCGTCTTAAATTTTCAAGGCTACAGATTAATACGGGCCGAGGTATCATACGCCGCAACATTCGCGCTAGTATCACCCATGGACCGGCAGCATTTCACCACCTCCGACTCAGTCGCCGACATCTGGCAAGCGCTCGATTTACCCCCCGAAGCCCTTGACTCACTCCAACTCATTGAAGATGCCAAGTGCTTTCCGTCCTCTTTCAAAGTGGACCACCTCGCCCAAGCTACCATCGCTTTATCGGCGCTCACGGCTGCCACCTACCATTCTCTCCGATATGGCACCGAAGTACGGAAAGTCGTCGTGCCAATGGAACACGCATGCGTAGAGTTCAAGTCTGAGCGACTGTATTCCTTGAACGGAAGGCCACCGGCATCGCCTTGGGGTCCAATCGGCGGGCTTCACAGGACGATGGATGGGTATGTGAGGGTGCATGATAACTTTCCGACCCATCGGTACAACGCATTGAAGATTCTGGGGCTTGGGAAAGATGCGTCGAGAGATGATGTGGTGGAAAAAATGTTGGTGTGGAAGTCGGTGGAGCTCGAGACGGAAGCATTCCGCAGAGGCGCAGTCATTGCGGCGTTGCGGTCATTTGCAGACTGGGACGTGCATCCACAGTCTAAGGTCATCGCAGATGTGCCGATACTATTGCAAAAGGTAACAAAAGCAAAGCCGTATATCCCTCCTATATCTTCTACCACGAATAGCGACAAATGTCTGCGAGGTATCCGCGTTGTAGAGATGTCCCGCGTCATAGCCGCCCCCGTCGCCGGTAAAACCCTCGCAGCACACGGCGCAGATGTCCTCTGGATCACCTCCCCAACATTACCCGATCAACCAGGTCTGGATCGGGATCTGGCAAGAGGCAAGCGCACTGTCCGACTCGACATCAAGCAGCCGTCAGATAAGGCTAAGCTGCTGGAACTTCTGCGGACTGCGGATGTATTCATACAGAGCTTCCGACCAGGAAGCCTAGCCGCTCAAGGGCTTTCGAAGAAAGAGTTGACGGCGGCAAATCCGAACTTGATTGTGGCAAGTCTGTCGGCATATGGTCCTGAAGGTCCGTGGTCCCAGAACCGTGGTTTCGATTCCCTCTTGCAAACGTGCTCGGGCATCAACGTTGCAGATGCTGAACGCTACGGTGCCGGCGATCCAGTACGTGTTCTCCCCTGCCAAGCACTTGACCATGGCGCGGGTTATTTCCTCGCTGCCGGCATCATAGCTGCACTGTACAAACGCGGCACTGAAGGCGGCGTCTACGAGGTCCACGTGTCGCTGGCGGGAGTGGGGAAGTATCTGCGGTCGCTAGGTCAATACTCCGACAAGACAGGATTCGAGCGGCAGGATTTCACGAAGAGCGGGGAAGTAGAGCGGTATGTTGAGATCCGAGACACAGGGTTTGGGGAGCTGCGAGCGGTGAGGCATACGGCGGTTGTTGAGGGGCTGAGTGTGGGATGGGACGTTATGCCCAAGCCTCTGGGGAGTGATGATGCGGTCTGGCTCTGACGGATGGTTTCGGGTTGTGTATCTGGAAAAAGTATTTATCTTGAGGCGAGTTTCGACGATTTCTGAGAGTAGTATGAAGTGGTTCCAGTATGAAGTATCGAAATGTGAATGCCGATGTGGAGCCAGAAAGGAAACAACGGCTACGCTTTAATTGGTGCGTTTGGGGCCATGGTTCAATGTAACAACTACACATGAATATCCCTCTTACTACAACACGAATTATTGGTATGCGAAGGTGGAAGGTGCATTGCATATTCTTCCCACATCTTCTTAGTGACCTATTGTTGCTTCCCAGATGGATATCTTCGTACTTGTGAGTTCGGGCGTTCCTATCTAGTGCGACCCCCGATTTGTGGTTCACTACGCTCAACGACCAAAGAACACCGAAACCAAAAATGTTTTTGGAAACTTTAGCGTTCACTGGAATCATTGCCTTGCCCGATCCAATCCAACCCGCGAGCATATAAGCAACTACCCCACCTGCACCACCTTCGCCATCTTCGAAACTCTAAGGGCCAAGAGACTCTCCAAGCATATCCTGAATACCACCCGCACTACCGCCGCAACCCTCAGAGTCACAATATTCCCCATTCCTCTGAACGTCTCCACACTCAACTATCGAGCCCATCCCAAACACAATCGGCAAAGATGGGTAACTCCCAGTTTCTTTGTCAACTTCAGTCCGTCGGTTGCTGGGACGAGGAAGAATTCAAGAAAGAGTCTGATGAATATAATGTGGGCGCGTGGGAGGCGATGTGGTGTGGCAAACCCGGTCTCCCTCCGTGCTTGAAGCACCCCCCACGGTCGAATCTTTACAGGAGGATTCTGTAAGTTACCACTCCCGCTCATATTCACACATTTGCGCCACGCAGACGTTTAACCGCATCACGCTGACGTTACATGCAGCCCGAAACCGTACATGTTCTCCGGCAAAGTCTGGCAATATGATTATAAAAAAGGTACTCTGTAAGTTCCTCCTCCCGCTCACACTCACACACTTGCATACACTTGCATACTCCACCATGATACGCTAATACTTTGTATAGTCCAGCACCGTTTCAGTTCGAGGGCAAAGTCTGGCACATCGACATCCTTCTCAAGCCGCTATGTGACGAAATTAAGGGCGAATTTGTTGCGAATAATGACGACCAGACCTTGAAGTTACACGGTTCCAGCAATCACTGCATCGTCACCATGGACGCTGAGTCCTGCGAGGCCAGTAATGGTACATGGCATGAAGTGGATAGCGGGTATTGCTTCCCCAAGTCGCTCAAAGAGCGCGTTGTCCGCGGCACTGTCAACGGTACTGTCAGTGGCGGCACGGAGCAGGTGGACCTATCGCCGAACACAATTAGCTCAGTGGCTATTGTGGTCGTCATTATTGGGGTCGTCGTGCTTCTGATGCACACCGTTTCGACCTGCGCAAGGTACAGGGCGGCGCGCGTGCGTCGAGATCTCGACGCTGCTGAGGTACAGATTAACTACCAGGATGATGTTGATGAGAAGGTCGCACTGGTGGAGGGCCAGCAGGACGTTTAGGGGTAGGTAACAATTGCTTTCGGCGTATTGTGGCATTGATGCAGCTCCGTTGCGAGATTTGGGTAGTGTATTGTGTTTTGATGCATTGAGCACAGAGTGTGACCGAACCTTTGCTTTGTGACATGAGGCTTTGTCAGACTTTTAAAGCTTTTACGTTAGTTTCGATAAAGGCGAGCTTTTAGGCAACGATGGCACACTTACACATTTCCAGGTGACCAACGAGAGTGATGTGGCATGCTTCCTAATTTCTAACCTGTTGTTGGGTATTCTGTCCGGTAGGTCATTGTTAGATAGGCACGAAAATTCGATTGGGTGCTGAAGTACGTTCCCAACGGTGGGGTTGCGCACGATGTCTGCCACTGTCATAACAGCGCATGTAAAAGGCATACACTAATGAGGAACGAAGACTCAGTCAGTACTGTTCATCTTGTTGATCAATGTCACGATGTCCAATTACATAGGTAAGGAGCGGTTCTTGTACGTGACGCAGCTTCCATTACATGCCCGTCATTACCACCATCTTGCCAGAAGCCTTGCCTGCCGCCATCCTCTCATGAGCCTCATGGAGTTGCTCGAACCCGAAGACCTTATCAATCGGAACGATGGCAGATCCGGAAGCAACCGAGTCGAGAAATTCTTGTAGCATATGCTGCGGGAGGTCATTTGCTCCACCACCATACGCCGTCAATCGGACGCCGCGGGGGATGTATTCGCTTTAAAACCATCGTAAGCGCCTTGAAATAGATAAATATCTCAAGATACTTACATCGGATAGAAATCTTTGACGGTCCAGTGATTAGACAGCATGCCTGTGAAGCATACAACGCCTTTAACCTTGCATGCTTTTAGTGTGTCTGGTAACGCATCTGTGCCGATCAACTCGAGAGCGCAGTCAACACCTTCTGGGATGATGGCGCGGACTTGCGCAGCGACGTTGCCGTCGTCGATGAGCACATGGTCCACGCCGACCTTCTCCAACGCGCGAGCCTTCGTTTCTGTCCTGGATGTCGAAAGGACGGTCATGCCGAATTGCTTGGCTAAAATGGCGGTCGCCATGCCAATGGACGAAGTACCTCCCCTGATGAGAATGGACTGACCCTTCTTTCCATCAAGACCAATGGAGAGAGATCCGTAGGTGGTTTGGAGCATTTCTCCTACGCCACCTAGAATAGACCAGTCGAGCGTGGAGGAGAAGGGAATGACGTTTTCGGCTTTGACACAAGTGAACTCTGAACACCGGAATGTAAGAGTGAGATGAGTCCATCTCGAAGGAAAGCCAGCGCAAATACTCACCTGCATACCCGCCATCAATCACCCTGCCCATACCACCCATCATGGCACATACTTGCTGACCCTCTTTGAATTCTCCACCTGGGGCTGACTCGACAATGCCAGTAGCCTCAATTCCGAGGATGCGTGGGAAGTTTACACCCGAAGCAAGACCTGAAGGTTTCAAGTAAGCTGTTCAGCTTCTTGCTTCCTGCCTTTGGTCAAATAGCACTCACCAACAAGTGTGTGATGTTCGCTTCGGTTCAATCCGAAAGCCTTCACTCGGATCAGGACCCAACCGGGCTCCGGCTTCGGCACGGGAACATCTTTAATGTAGAAGGATGACGGCGTGCCGGGAGCATCGAGCATCCAGGCGCGCATAGTCTTTGTTGATGCGGTCATGTTGTAAACGCTGCCGAGGTGATGGAGGAGGACTCATAGAAACAAAGAGGTCTTGAATAAAGCTGTGTCTCTTTAGCGGACAGAAGTGAGTACGTAAGCTGAGCACTTGGTCAATTTTATATCTTGGCGAACGATTTAGATGTTCTACGACAATTATTGTAGGGTCGGTATCAACACAGCGATCCGCCCCCGCAAGGCAATGCACAAACGTGGGAACGTGAGTGGTCGCCGACTAGCGACTTGCTGCGACGTAACAATAGGCCTCTCGCATCATTCCAAACGTAACCCTAATAAGCGTAGGCCCGCTGGTTTGGTCAGCTTTCCAATGCTAACGTAATGCCCGTGCACGGTAACGCAAACGACGAGGATCAGAGTGCCTGCAGCTGAATGCTACTACTAAGAAACCATGTTCGTGCGGAAAGGACCGCGCTCGCAAAGCATTTATTCTGACCGATCCTATGCATGAGCTTCATTTTTCCGAGGCACAGCTGCCATAGTGGCTGTGAAACGCAGTATATACATGCCATAGTGATGTAAAGGAGCAAAAAGGAGCGCGCAACCTCCTGTCTCCATACTTCGTTGTTTGTGTGCGTGTATGCATACTTCTTGATAAATACGCCACTCTTCGCCCACTTGCCCCTCGTGAATCAAAATCATTGTGGATGCAACAACCACCACAAACGATACTCAGACGCAACAAAAAGGCAAAAAGAAACTGTTGTAAATGCCCGCTATCAGAATTGAACTGATGACCTTATCATTACTAGTGATACGCTCTACCACTGAGCCAAGCGGGCTTTTATGACGACTTTTAAGGTAAATAAACATATATCCTATCCTAGCAGTGGAAAAATACGTCCCAGTCCCTCTTCCCATCAAGGGTTGTATATCGCTATGGACTAACCTTTTTACTGGTGCGGGGCTGGCGCGTCAGGGGTCACGGTCTGGTTTCGAGTGGCATCGGATGTTAGTGGGGCAAAAACACCGGGAGCTCCAGCCCGACCCCGCACACAAATACCGCTACCGGACACTTGCATGCGAACATTGATTAATCTCAAGACACACGATTGCCATGGCGCATATACGCGCCAAATAGACTACCACACGTAGAGCGGTGCGCTTAACAGCAATATCCACCCACACGGAACTCGACGCACTCTATCGCCGCGCCATCTGGGCGTAGATACAATTCACCGCAGCGCGATACGAGAGTTTTGGTACTCCAAAGGGCTTGCTGCTCTCCGAGGTGATTTCATCACCCACCACTGCGCTCCCCACGCGCAGCGAACGATATCGACGACCGAGCGCGACTTGTCTCGTACCATGCCATGGAAGTACAAAGAGTTGGCAAGCTCTGACCGTGGTCGTGAAGCAACATAATTTGTGCATGTGCATCTACGTGGCTGTATCAGCGCGAAGTATGAGCTTGGATTGTGTTTGTGAGGTTGACGCCGTGGTGTTTGGATGGCTATCTTATAAGAGGTGGGCGCCGTGGTCTAAGGACTGCGCTTGTGTGTTAGATGGCATGCAGATCATTTACAGCTAAGTTGGAAGACATGGTCTCTGGTCTGTGTGATTAAGTATACCTGTGCGTACTCGCAGAGGGAAGGCCTTCATAACGTATGCAATTGATATCTCGACTTTAGTAGATCACGTTGAGCAAATAACTTGGGCGTATGAAGCGCTATGAAACGATCACCAGAGGAGCAAACAAAGCGCCCACGGTGTCGGAAAAAACCTCAGACCAAACAAAGTAAATCGGACAGGAACCTTTTGGACACAGACCAGTAGCGTTGATATCTCCCATCTCAACAACAACAAGTTTTACGCCGAGGCGCCCATTCAGACCGCATATCCCTCTGATTCAAAAAACAACCCAATTCTCTTCACGGCCACATTCATTACCCCTAGCGGAATCGAAAATCGTATCCTCGCCCACCCAAGATCCGTCTCGACACCGTGGAAAAATCGTCCCGGCGAAACTACTACGCCCTGCTCCGCGAGCCGCTCGAAAGCTGCGGCCTCGTCCTTGAACGTCCTGGCGTTTCTGGCCAGCTTGGCAAAAACAAAAATACCGTCAGTTGGCGTAACGAATTCGATGTTCCACTGCTGGAAGGCGCGAGCGAGCACACTGTAGGATTCCGTGAGCCGTTCCGAGTTAAGGGCGAGAAGAGTTGGAAGTTGGGACCAAGTGAGCAAGGAAGTGAGATAGAGAGAGGCGATGCTGTTTGTGTGGCTTGTTGTCAGGAGGGACATTGCGGATATAAGTTGAGGGTTTTGCTGGGAGATCAGACAGCCCTATGAACTATTAGGATGAAGTTCTCACGTCCTTGGATTTGTGACTGACCACTCGCAACCCACTCAATCCGAACAACTTGCTTGCACCCCACACCACATGCACGCGGCTTGGGTCAATCTTCACGGCGCCCTCTGGAACAAGCGGCTCCGACAAAGAGAGAGTGGATACGAACGGCGTGCTGTTGCTACTCATGCCATTTAGCGAGGTAAGTGCGTAGATCTCATCAGATATGAAATGGAGACCTCGCTCTTGACAAAATTCCATGCATTCGACCAGCGTCTTTTTCGGATAGCATATCGACAAAGGATTATGTGGATTGCAGATAAGCACTGCCTTGATGCGAGACTTCTCGGCCGAGAAGTCGTATGCAGCTTGAAGGGAAGGGATCAGGTAGTTATCATAGTGCTGGTACGTTGGTGCTTGGGCAACGACCACGTTGACGTTTGCTCGAGCTTTGAGTATTGGCCCAAAGCCGTCTAACGCAGAGTCAGCCTGTCCCGGCAACCAATTGTAAATGGGATGCTCGGGAACTCACTCCAATACGGCCCCGGAATGATGACGCTGTCGCCGTCGTCACAGATTGCGTGTATCACGTTCTCGATAGCGTCTGATGCTCCTGCTGTGAGAACAATGTGCTCCTGCTTGACCGGATGGATCGGATGAAGGTAGCGGTTGAAAAATGCCGCCACAGCCTCGCGAAGCACCGGATCGCCGCCATTCGGGGGCGGCAGAGCAAAATCCTACGTCCTTAGTAAACGTGCTGTGTACATCGCCCATTTCGTACCTTGCCCGTCAGCTTGTCTTCGACCGTGGTTTTAAAGAATTCGACGAGCTCGGGGCGAAGCACTTCGTTCTGTGCATTTGAGAGGTTGATAAGCTCGGTGTGGTCGAACTTCGTGGTCGAATGTTGAGTGGATCCAGTGTTTAGTTCGCCCAAGGCCGTTACCACGCGATCGGAAAGGCCCGAGTCCATAATGAGCGGTGGTCGTCCGATTATCCTTATGACCGTCAGGTTGATGAGTTGAGATGAGCGACAGGAACGATTCTTGTCCTACAACGTTCGAGCAGGCGTTGAGGGTCGTCGCGACCAGGCTAGCGGTTGTCAACCGGTACGTGGTGTCTCGGAGTCGTCGTTGCCAAAGTTGCGATTGTGGAAGGCTGTACGCTCCACATATCCCGCGGCCGGGCAGCGATGTTCTTAGCTAGCGGGCCTCCGTCGCTTATCAACCGTGTTGGACCCATCATTCGTCTCCTTGACGCGTCCCGGTGGTCAGGGCCGCTACAGCATGTATGCACAGCGCTCAAGACAGGGTCTCTTCTATGCATCTGAGGACGGCACTCGCGTATTCTCGGGATTACGACTAATTAAAGCTGGCAGGCCGGGTTCCGTGCAAGGACAATGGGGTTACAGCCGTCTGGTTGCGGCCAATTGTATCAGTACCAAGGTCCCAGTCATATGGAACGGGTCTGTTGGCCATCGGCCTGGACAGGATTGGGTTCGGCTCGCCTGCGCCTCCAGCTTGCATGCAGTAGCGGTCAGCTGTTCATTCGAACAGACGTACATCGCACCTGCAGCTGCTGTTGCAATCACACTGCTAAGCGCTCGGAGCTCGCGGGGTCGGTGTGCTCATAAGTGAGATGCGGCGCATCGTCGATCGGATGAGTTCCCGGGTTTGATTCAAAAGCAGGGAGGATGCGCTAGGTACACGTCCAACAGCGAGAACAGTGAGAATGCCTTGCCCTGACATGATGAGTTCGTTTACGGTCAGTATTTCGGAATTGTTGTACATCTTTGTGCTAATTCTGAACCGGCTCTTTGATAACCATTCTGTAGGCGATGGCTGCGTCGCTGCGTGCGACAGCGTCCTGAACGGTCATAGTGCACTCGGGACAACTGGGCCTCATTTGTGAGGTGTGGATAGATGACTGGATGGTAGAAGCAGGACTGATTTGATTGAATCGGGAGCTGAGGTGTCGGAGCGAAAATGCACTTGGTGGTACAGAAAATGGCAGTCCGAGCGTGCCTCCCGCGACTTCCTCCCTGGCCATCGTCGAACATCCGAACAACAACACTCGAACATTTCATCCTCTAACACCATCCTCAGCCATCCGGATATCGCACGATGCTAACTGTTTTGAACAACTAATGTACGCCAAATGCCCTCTCTGGACTAGTGTGCTGTCGGGTGTGGAGTCAACGCTCGGTTTGCCCACCACGAGCACCTTCTTATCCGACAACATTCGACGTCCCCATCATTCCACTTCCTGAGCGACCTCGTGTGTACAAGTCCTGGAGTTTGCCTCCACAGAGAAGGGTACAAATTGCGGACTACGTTGCGCGATCGAAACGGGTGCGATGCGATTCGCAGCACACCTCATACCTCCATGTCATTGAAGCCGATGGCGGCGATGCTAAAGACCGAACTTGGCGATGATGTTCCTCTCAATCTAGTCCACGATTGCCTCGCGCAGGTCAAAGCGGTTGAGGACTCTGCATAACTGTCGGCTTGACACGCAATTCATCACAATTCACAGGCATGTGCTTACTGTTATTAGGCGCCTCGAGATGACTTTGACGGTTTCCTCGCTCAACGGAAGATTTCAACAATATCTGGTTTCGTTACCCAATATTCCCTTGTCTCACCCCCAGCGAGACCGCAGCGCTAAAGTACGACAACACCGTCGCGCTAGCCTTGAACCAGTTCGAAAAGAAGAAGCGCAACTTCTGGATTCCACTAAACGCGGACAATCGACTCATGTTCATTGCCCCATAAGTTCCAGCGAGGAATCTCGCATTGTTTTGCGTATGCAGAAGCGCTGGTGCAAGTTCTTCTTGAGGCTGATGGCGTTGAAGCCATGCTCGCTGCTCTACCACGAGTCGCCCAAAGCCTGTTGCATCTTCAAGCATTCGTCCGTGGTGCATTCGAGCCTATGTTCCAACTCTAGGCGTCTAGATATGCGGACCGAGGCAGGCGTCGGGTACGGTGGGTCCTGGCTTATTGCAGACGCATGCAGCCCACACTAGGCCACGGTCAAGAACACATTCCTCGTCAACAACACTTCAAAGCTCATGGGGCGAGATACTATCACTTTCCTCGGATATGCCGTGCCCGGAACACCCAATTCTCAGTTCTTCCGAAACATCGACCTCACGGAGCGGGCAGAGCTCAAGACTATCCTTGGTGATGTAGTGGACCCTGGACCCGTGGTTGTGCTCAAGTAACACGCTCTAGGGGGCAGAGCGGACTGCGATACAGCGCGTAGACATTTCCTCGCGTGCAGGAAGATTTTCGAAGACCACAGGCAAAACGGTAGTCCCGCTAGTTGTCCCGCTCTCGTACCTTACTACTTCGGCCATCAGGCTTTCAAGGTGTCGAAAGCAACATCCACAACTTCACGACAGTAAGCACGGCGTAGCCCGAGGCCCCGAACGAGCATACAGGTTGAGCAAAGATGGGGATCACAAAGCCCCAGCTATACAACAATACGCCTCATGCACTGATTATTGGTCGCCTTGACCATTCACTACTTTCTGCATTTCCATTTTTGTGATGGTAGCACCTCGTCTAATCCAGCACTTCTCACATACGCAAAGCACAAAGGAGCGCAAGTGCATCGTGTACATTTACAGGGTTGCAGTAACCAGCACACCTAGTGCGGTCAGGAGTGCAGTACCACGACCTGCATAACAAGTTCGACACGGCCGCGAAGCTCTTTCCTCGGATTCAGACCGTTCCACGCACAAGCATCTCGCAGCTCTATGCGAATGTACATCTGCGCCACAAGCAGGCCCCGAAAACACCAATACCTTCCCTTAAAGAGAGTCATAATGCATACCGTCTCTCATCCAACATACCGCGAACGGAAGTAACGAGTCAATAATACGCAGTACAGATACCACATATATTAAGACAACATCCCTTGTCACGGCCTCATGCCATACGTGACATGAAAGTGCACATATGTGTGCACGGCGGGATCTTTAACCTCGTTCCTCGCAAGTGCCAGGATGACCTGCAGATCCTCGGGCCTGCCATTGAGCACCTGCGTGTAACCCCTCAACATATACGCCTCGAACCCGCCGTCAGATATTTGCATCTGCTCGAGTCTGCCAATAGTCCTGAGCCGCTTGGAGCGCGGCCAAATACCCATGGGCAACTTGTACACGATGTCGTGGACATTGACGAAGCCAGCGGCACGCATCTGCTCAGCCCAAGACCGTGGCGCATCAAGTGGCGCGCCCATCTTCTCGGCCATTTCAAAGTACAAGCGGCTAGCTTCGAGGTAGCCGCTGTTGGGTGGGATGGTGTTATCGTCCGATTTGATATCGGGGATGGTGGAGGCTAGCTCGAGCCAGCCGCTCGGCTTGAGGTGCGTGTAGGCCTGGCTGATCAAGCGGGGCCAGTCCCGCACGGCCGTCATGAGATCGCGCCCATGGACGAAGTCGAAGTGGGCCGGTCGGTACGGCCATTCTTCCTCCACGTCGTCTATTTCGAAGATGCAGTTGGGCGGGACGAAGGCAGGCTGCGTAGCCGCGATGTCGACACCTAGGATTTCGGCATTGGGGTATTTGTCGGCCATGTCTATGGCCCATATGCCAGTGCCGGTTCCTAGATCGAGCACCCGACTACCGTTGCCGTTGATCTGTGCTTCTGGGATGGGCGCATCGTATAGCCCATTGCACAAAAGGGTGTACTTATGGTGCTGCAAGTCGTTGCGGTCGAGCTCTTTCTCGTCCATGGGCATGCCGTATTCGTGCTTTCCGTACGACGGATACAAGCGACCCTCGACCTCGACACCCCGCCTCACCTCGGACAAGATGGAGGAGAGGAACGAAGAGGCATCCGAAGCTGCGTATCTGGACGTCGGTAAGCAAGGACCATGGAAGCAGCGATTAGCAACAGGCATTTACCCTTCGTCGCTAAAATCATCATCGTGTCGAGCATCGATGACGTGGTCACCGTGGTTCTCCTGGTCGTACTCACTCGAAGAGCCTGTGTCGATGCCGGAATCAGTGCTCTCCTGCGCTTGCAGCGCGGGTTTAGGCGCATCCTGGGTGGGAGGGCCCGGGATGGCGTCTGGACTCTCGTCGGATGCTGGCTGGCGCGGGGCGTCGGCGTCGGTGGAAACAAACGTTTGCGCCGTCGCATCCTCTCCTGTGGGGTTTTGATGCTCCATCGCCACGAACGGCGATCAGGGAGGCCTGCTGTAACTCAGTGCGATGGGCGCTGTTTTAAGAGAGAGACTGTAGGTGCGGCGGTTGTCGGGCGCACATGCTGTACAAGCGAGGCCAGCATGGGCCACAGACAAGCCCGTAGCAGCGTCGCGCGTGGTTAGCCGACGCGTGGCGGTGGGCAGCCGTACCTTCGTCGTCCATTCGAGTCGTAGCTTGCTGCTGGATGTCGACTTGGCTCGCGAAATTGGGCCCGCTCGGGCTAGATGCGCGTGCCGTCACGCTTCCGCGGGGCTTAGTGTGGGGTGGTGGCCAACACTAACTCCACCGTACCTCCACGCCAGCATGCCAACATATTGACGGCCCCGGGCGCCCGCAGCGGCCGGGGGCGGTACCCGTTGCATCCTTTACCGATTACTGCGCCGCTTCACTACAGCAATGGCTGCCAATCACCCCTCCCAAGAGACGCTCGCGCTCCTCGACACCCTCTCCAAGCTCAGCGATGGCCTGAAGAATGGCGAACCAGGTGCGCGGGAGGGCCTCATGGGTACCTGCTCGCGCCTCATCGCCGAGCTCAGCCATCCATCGGAAACGATGTTGAGGATGTTTTGGGCGGATCCGACTCATCTCGCGGTGATCCGGCTGGCTGTGGACATACAGCTCTTCCAGGCCCTCGCGACTGCGGACAAGGCCGGCAAGACCAGCGCTGAAATCGCGGCCAAGTGCACCTCGCAAGCAGACCCGGTGCTCGTCGGTATGGCAATATGATGAAAGTTTAAGATATCTAGCTAAGACCGGCCAGCGCGTATGCTTCGTCACCTCGCCGCCATGAACACGGTCCAAGAGATCGGCCCCGACACGTATGCGCCCACGACCCTCTCCAACGCTCTTACCGGTCCCGCATATCAAGACACGGTCGTGTTTCTTGAAGACGACTTCCAGCCCGTGCACACAACCACGCCCTCGTACTTCAAGGAACGCGGTTACGTGTCGCCCAATTCGGGCGTCGATGGCCCCTTCCAACATGCATACGATTGCAAAGGCCAGCACATGTTTGAGTACTTCCAGGGCTCGGCTCCGCAGATGGGCAAGCGCTTCGCGAGCATGATGGACATGTGGAGCAAAGGCCGACCGCGGTGGTTCGAGGACGTCTACTACCCGGTCAAGGAACGGCTGATCAGCGGCGCTGATAGCACGGGCGAGACTTTCCTGGTTGATATCGGCGGCGGCTCGGGCCATGACATTGACGACCTGCGCCAGGCTTTTGGCAGTGAAATCCCGGGCAAGCTTGTGCTGCAGGACAGACCGGAGATTCTGGACCTCGCTCAGGTGGATCCCTCCATTGAAAGGAAACCTCACGACTTCTTGACCGAGCAGCCGGTGAAAGGTGAGCACTTCAACGTCTAACACTACTCTTAGCTAATCCGCCAAACCAGGCGCTCGCGCATACTACCTCCATTCCATCATCCAAGACTGGAACGACGAAGTCAACACGCAGATCCTCAAGTCCATCGTGCCCGCCATGAAAAAAGGCTACTCCAAGATCCTCGTAAACGACTTTGTCGTCCCCAACCAAGGCGCCGTCTGGCCGCAGAGTAAGGTCCCACACATCCCACGTACGGAAACTTCAGCTAACGGTGCACAGCGGCCCTCGACTGGGAACTCATGGCCAGTCTCGGGGCCCGCCATCGCACGGAAGACCAGCACAAGTCGCTGTATGAGGGCGCGGGACTGAAGATCGTGGGCTTCTGGCGGCATCCGAATAGTCTGGATTCGCTGATTGAACTTGAGCTTGCTTGAGGGTGGGGACATGCAGCATTGTGCTCTTGGAGTAGATGCGGGGTGGTCTTGCCGTTGTGCACCGGCATCTCGATGTAGATATCTTGAGTATACGCATGGGCTGAACGGCTCTTGTCCAGTCTAGATTTCTATCCTCCCATCGCCTGCGTATTCGCCTGATGGGTTTGCTCGTCTCCTAAGGGTACATCATCTCCCGCTTGCTAGAACGCCATTGTTAGACGCACATGCGTAGATGCTTGAAATATCCACGGATCAATTTAGGTATCGTACGTGTAACAAAAAGGCTCCAGGTCATCCGCGAGAATTATCTCGCAGACACCTCAATAACGCTCACGACATGCCATTCACACAGACCCACCCTCCTACAACGCAGAACACCCAAACTCACCCCATCACTCTCCAACAGAAAGAAAACAACAAGACACAATCAACTCATTCAACGCCAACGAATGCACACAGCGCCACACCACCCTAGTCAACCACATCCACACCACCGACGCAGCGCAAATTCATCAGAGGAACAAGTCATGACACCATTAAAACCCAAAGTATGCTTTTCGACGATAGAAAGAGAGAGAGAGAGAAAAAGGCGCCTAACAATGGTACCTATGGCCCCCGCACCAATGCTATCCCGTCCCGGTTCCCATTCCCATTCCTAGCTACCATTCCCAACTCCCATCCGCGTCCCCCGCGACCAAACCATCAACCCATCAAGGCTCACAAGTCAAATGGAAAGAGCAACAACTACTCTGGCGAGACCCGGATATCCACTACATCGTCATCCGTCATACCCTCCATACCCCCTGCAACATTTGGCGTACCCATCCCAGGATGATGCACCACATCGCCTAAATCATCGCCAAAGTCTTCCAGCAGGCGATCGCCTAGACTCTCACCCGCCAGGTTCGGTGCATTGCTCGATGCGTCGTCGTCGAAGACGTCGCCGGTCTGATCTACACTGCGGTTGATGCGATCGAAACTCCAGTCAGGTTCAGCAGAGGCCAGAAGCGGCGTATAATGTGGTGCGTAATTTTCCGAAGGTCCATCCTCATCACCAGCACCATAGCCCTCGTCAACCTGGTCGTAGTCCGGCAGCTCATCGTCCGTCTCGGCTCCTACTTCTTTCAACGCTCGGTTCCCTGCTCCGCCCAAACCACCCCCTCGCAGGGCTCCTGCTCCCGCTCCGGCTGCGAAAGCGCTCGACGACCCATTGCGGGACGAGCCGTCGAGGCGCAAGCCGTTTCCCGCCGGTGAATCAGGGCGTGAGTTGGCTTCGTCGGAGTCGTTGGCACCTTCAGAGCCGGGATTCCACCACGCGTTGACGACTTCCTGTAGCTGTGGAGGGCCTAAAGGGCCGGCAGAACGACGGCGGTAGAAGAGTAGGTAAGCGGATCGCGTCACAACGCTTTCGGGATTGCCCTTTTTGTGCACACTGGAGTCTAAACGCTGTTAGTGTACGTTCGTGATGAAGAGTTGCATGCTTACCATTGTACTCATACCAATGCTGGTCGAAGAAGTTCTTCGCATAAGCGGTATAGTGGCCTCCACCGAGCCCGCCGTAGTGGTTGTCCACGGCGAACAGATCGTACATGAGCTCCTTGTCTTCAGGTAACCCAACCTTGCCGGCCAGGTTCAACCCTTCAACAGGAAAGTCGACCAAGTCGTCCACCTTGTCCCGGAAGGCTCGATGTGAGCTGAAGCGTTTCAGGTGGACGACGAGTATGTCTGGGGTAGTCCAAATTTCGAGCGTTTTGGTCGCGCGTCTAAGCTCCTTGCAACGGTTGCAGTACCATGCGTTGTCCTCGGAAAGAATTTCGCTCTTGGAAGTCTCGGCAAAGCACTCTTCGAGAGTGATACCGCTAGCCTTGCGCTTTGCTCGTCTCTCCTTTTTGGCTTGAAGCTCTTTGTCTTCGTACTTCTTGACAAACTTGAGCGCGTCCATGCCCCGAGACTCATCGTTGTTGGTACCACCGAAGAGAGCATCGTAGGCATCCACGTTCCAGTCAAGGACAATGGCTTCACCCATCCTGATCAACCGATCGTCGTCTTCAGCTTCGGGGTCGGAGAAGGACTGGGATGGCTGCTCCGGGTATCGATCTTTACCCTTCTTTCCGTAGTACTTCAGGTTCTTGTTGTTCTTATGCTTCCTGTCCTGCTTTCTCGCCTTCTTTGACTTGTTCTTCTTCCGTCCACCGCGGTTGAAGGATGTGGTCTCGACGGACTGTTGCATATCCTCATCGCTGCTTTGAGTGGCTGCTTCTATCGAGTGCTGGGCGTCGGCAGAGAATTGAGGATTGTCATCCTCATCGCTTGTAGAAGCACCACTAACAGCATCCACGGATTCGACCGATGATGCCCTTGTTGAGGGAATCCGAACTCTCTTGGAGATAGGCTCGTAGGACTTGCCATCCATGCCGTTCCAGCCCGTGGTGACGAACTCCTTCGCAGCACGCGTATGTTTCATTTCGAAAAGATTCGTGTATCCAGGGGGGATGAAGGCGCCAGGTCGGAGGAAGGCAGGCAGCTCATCACTGTCTGCATCCTGAGCCGCTGGTGTCTCTGTCGGCTCTGTCATGGTGACCTCCACCATATCTTCGCCTTCAACAGAGCCATCTTGAACGCGAGGATCGCCATTGGAGGAGGCGTCTTCCTCAGTAGTCAGCACAAGATCAGAACCATTGCGAGACTGCGCTGGGGAAGTGTCACCGCTCTCAGCAAAGATATTCCGGGTAGTCATCTGTGCCACCTTGACCAGAACCTTTTTCAATATGGAATTGTAATCTGTAGCTTCTTCGCGGCTGACGACTATGTAAGTCGGCCAGAGCTGCATCGAGAGGCTGCTAGCTCGGTAGGTCGAGGCACTTGGCGCGCGATGGAATATTGGTACAACAACCCGATCGTGCTGGGCGTTGGCAACATCAGGAATGTCGTCTTCGGAATCGTTCGATGACCATATGTTGTGAGTGTACTTCTTCTTCTTGTTCTTGGGCGGCGGCCAATTGCTCGGTATGCCCTCTAGTTCGTAGAAGTAAATATCGTCGTTTGGTTGCAAGTTACTCTCGGCAACACTCTCGTCATCGTCGAGGTGTCGGTAGAATTTGTGGCTATACACCTCGGAGGCCATCATATGGGTCGACTTGACACCGAAACGTTTACCCACATACTCTTTTAGTGCCTTTATCGAAGCATGCTTGTCTATGTCTACGTCCACTTGCCAAACGTCTCCATGGAGAGGTACGAACCAAACGCGGTGCTGCCAGGTCTGCTCAATTGGGAGTTGGAGGGTGAGCAGGCTGTAAGGATCGAAAGTGATGCTGACTTTGTCGCACGTCGGACACACCATAGTGTTCTTGTAGAAGCCGTTGAATAGATCCATTGCTACGGAATCATTTCGGGAACGGTGGATGTCACGGAATTTGTTGCCTAGGGCTTTGATGGCTTCTGGGTCATGCACCGTTTTATCGTCTGACTCCGGGTACTCGGTATAAGGCTTCTTCTGGATTCTGTTGAGATCTTCGTGCAGCCCATCGACGAGGAAGCTAAGGAATTCTTGCGAATCCTGCTGCCCGTAGCCAGAGAAAATCGGCTGGGCGCGACCAAGAGCCTGCTTGAAGTTCCGAGGCGCAAAGGAAGTTGAGACGGTATCCTCACTGTAGATTGAGCTCATGAGTCCAGCATAGGCTTTCGCGATGGATCCGTTGTGACCAAGTGGGTTGTCCGCGTTGATTTCCCTTTTGTACTCGTCGTAGAGAAAGTAGATGGCCAGCTCTTCAACGCTCCGTATGCACTGGAGAGCAGAGTTCATGTAACAAGTGTTGCCCAGGTTAGTCAAGCCGATGGTTCCCCGTGTTCTACCACTTCTTGTACGTCCGCGTGTCATGGGTCCACCAGGGGCAGGAGTGCTTCTGCCACTTGTGGCAGTGCTCTGCGTGCCCCTGTTAGTCTTGTTGCCGGCCTTGCTTCCCGATATGCCAGTCTTGGGGGCAACCTTGGGTAGTCCGTCGGTAACGTATTCCCCAGTCTCATCATGTTCTTCCAAAACAAGCACCTGATTTTCGGCTAGACCAGCGCCATCGAGATTCATCTCTTCATTGTAAGTCTCGTTGGCCTTCTCGTCCTTGCCGGTCACTTCTTCACGTTGGGTCCCGATTTCCAGTCCGGCCAAGATGGTTGCATCCATAACGAGCGGCATAGGAGCGGCCGGTGGTGGCGAAGCTTCGGGAGTCAGCATGCCAGACGTCTGCGGAGGGGCTTGATCCGAGGCGGTGGCTACGTTGAGGATTCTCCAAATCCGAACCTTGTTGTTGAGATCGACACCGGCCAATTGCTTTGCTTTCTTTATGAACTCGACGAAGTTGTCACTCCGGCTTGCTACCAGCTTCTTGGCAGGTTCAAGAGTCAGGGGAACTACTTTGCGGGCTCTTCGAATAGTGAAGATGGGTGGGTACATCTCGTATTGGAGATTCTCCGTCCATACGTTGGGGGAGGTGTTGTGGACGTAGCGTCGAATAATAGGATAATTGTCCTTGACACCATACCAGCTAATGATTAGCTCCCAAGCCTCCGCTGGAAGCACTTCGTAATTATGTTCGTACATGAGACCGGGACGAAGAGGGATGAAGTCCTGACCATGCTGGTCGGTCAGATCCTCAAGCATCGTAGCTACGAAAGGTTAGCGACCGAAGCCTCGCATACTAGAGCACAAGCACGCACCTGTATCGATGAGGTCCGAGTTGTCGACCGGGCCGATTTCACCCTCCGTCGCCGACTTGCTGAACTCGAGTTGCTTGCCGGCATACTGAGGCGTCCGGGCCCACACGCGCTCCAGCCATTTCTGCGACACGACATAGCCCACCTGGCGGTCTTGGAGCGGTTTGCTGGATATAGCCAGGACTTTGTCTACCTGCTCCTCGAGACTCGGCGCGTTGGCCGCGGGGGTGGTGGAGAGGCTGGTGGCGGAAGAATCGGCATGAGAGGCAGCGTTCGAGTCGGAGCTGACCGCGCTGCCACCATTAGACGCAGCGTCCACCATCTCGATCGACGTGGCCCGCAGAGGGCGCTGGGCGGCGCCGGGGAGGGGCTTCGTAGAGCGCGGGCTCGACTGGCCGCTGCCCCGGCGGGCGGAAGAGGGGCCGTCGACGTCCATTTTGCCGCCGTCGACGTCGGAATGCGGGCGTTTGGCGGGCGAGGAGGCGCGTGGGTGGGGCCTATGCTCGGCGGCGCGTGTGTTGTCTGCGTCGGGCGTGGGCTCGCCGTCGAGCGTCATGTTGGCGTAGGCCTCGCTGGGGGAGCTCGCGGCGGTGGGGGTGTCGCGGGAGGCAGCGCCAGACTCGTAGGAGGCCTCGAAGACTTCGTCGTGCATGTGCGGAGGCAGGTAGCGTGGCGGCGATGCTGAGGTGCGGAGGCCAGTGGAGGAGGGGAGCGGGGAGGAGCGTGGGGACGTCAAGGCTCCGCCCTCATTCGGTGAGTGCGTCACGGTGCTCTCTGTGGGGGGCGACCTGTGGTCGAGTGCAGGCGCAATCTTCCGCTTCTTGGTAGAGGCCGTCTTGAAGCTGGGGGGGCGCCTGCCGTGGAGCCGATGGAGCTCCAGGGCCAGGCAGAAGAGCGTTTGGGGGAGGAAAACGCGGTGCCTTGCGGGCAAAGGACGGCCGGCCTGGACAACGGTGCAGCGACGAGCGGAGCGTCTGTGCGGCAACTGCAATTCGCGCGGGGGGGAAGCACGGGGCGGTGAGGAGTGTGAAAAGGCACAAAAGACAGCTGCAAGCCCGTCGTCGCTCTGGAGGGCCGGGGTGTCAAAACTAGCGAAGCGGCTCCCGCTTGGCGGGCGTCTGCGACGGACAGGAACAGCGAGTGGCAGCGATCTGGCGTCAAACGGCAGACAGTTGATTGACACACGCCAGGACACACGTTGTTGCGGACCCGGGCACCTGAAGAATATCCGCCAGCCTGGTCGTTGCAGACGCAGAGGTAGGGCACACCCGCGCTAGCGAGCCTGGCTCCCAAAACGGCAATTCCTCAACACCGCCGATGTCGTTGCCTCGTTGCCATGACGTCGCCTCATCGCCGTGTCGTATGCATGCTGGGTATCCATCGACGTCCGGGAGAGTGCAAATGGTGGCACCGTCCGCAAGGCTGCTAATCAGTATTTCGAACCCACTGGCCACCCGCGCCACCCAAAGACGCGTGGTGTTGTCTGCCTAACCCCATGATGATTCTGGCTGATTCTTGCACCGTCCACGTGTGAGGCATAACGTGAGACATCAGTATGGGAATGACGAGTCAGCCGTCACGAATCAACAAGTGCCCTTGGAAAATCGGACATGCTGGTATTCATCTCAATGTATCATACTTCGAGGTCATGGGTCTGCATCAACACACCCGCCCTTATTCACCACAAGGCAACAACCATGGCTTGATCACGGGCTCTGAACCTGTATTCTGACCGCGTGGAGCATCTTGAAGCCACGTCCGCCCGGCAGTCGACCAACCGTGCATGTTTCTCTGCGCCTCACTTACCACCCGAGTTCAGCCATGCAAACGCCGATGCGCCGCCGACCGGGTTCGCGGATCGTGTCTTCGTCATAGCGGGCAAGTTCTCCCTCGACTTGTCCCCTGAAACCGTTCGCTTCAGCTGTGGCGGAGCGCTGCCGTCGCCCTCATCCACCCCTCTCTGCTTGCCGTCATCAAAGAATCGCGACTGGCCGGAAGCTGGAGACGAACTATGCGAAATGCTAGTCGACAGCGTGCGTGTACCTGACTTTAGCGGCTTGAGCACCTTGATCCCTGTATCGCGTCGCTGCGAGCTTGCCGGCGGGGTTTTACCCACGTTAGCCCAGTCCAGGGAGCTGGGTTTCTCTGTGTCACGTCGCCAATTGTTCCAAATAGCCGCCGGGGGTCCTGACCGCGCTGCACTTGCCGGGCTCGAGTCATGGCCTTCCCTGGAGTCCGAGCGTGTTGAGATGCCGAGACGAGGTCGTTGTTCGAGGCTTCGTCGGCCCGTGGAGCCATCGTCTGAACTGGTGGCGGCCACGCTTCCATTGACTTGGGAAGGCATCACAGGACGATGCTGCAGGCTACTAGCGGAGTCTTGACCTGTAGCGTCCGCTGTGTTCGGATTGGATGAAGATGTCTCCTCTTCCGTCTGTGACCATGCTAGACCTCGCTCGCCGCTTGTGATGTATAACGACTTGAACGTATGCTCGTCCTCGGGGCGTACCAAGGGGACCCGGAGCTTGCATCGATCATCGTCGTAAAGAGTCAGCTGGTTCGATGAGAGCAGAATATCTGCGTTATGTGCTCGTAACACGTCGCTTCCCAAGAAGATCTGAATAGCTTTGCTGTCTGTATCGTCGTGGCTCGAAACAACGGTGAACTCGACATCCAGAGTGGGAAGCTGCGGGGCCGGGCTACTTGACCGCGACGATGCGGAGATGGGAATGGCTTCGGGAAGATACATGGAAAGCCTGATCTTCCGACTGTCATCGTGGCTGGTGATAATCTGGTCCTGGAAGCCTAGGCGGTTGATGAGTCGGAGATCAAGGTACGACGCGTACGAGCCGCTACAAACAGCCGCATACAGCATGGTGTCGTGCTTGAAGGTCGTGGTAAGCCAGCATCGTATGATAGCAGGCACCGAGCCCAAAATGAACAGACCAGGCGCGAGGCCCGGGGGCTCTGTAGTGTTCAGCCCATACCCAGTCAGACTGTTTGCGCGTCCAGACGTCGCAGAGTGCACTGAGTGGCCTGTTGAGCTCTGTCCGCCAACCGACTTATGTGAGTAGCTGCGCTCGCTCATGGAGTGCCCACCCATGCCGCTACCGGTGCGGGGTATCAGATCCAGCGACGTCCGCGAGGCTTGCGCCCAGTGGCCGTGGTTCGCCGTCTCATCGAAGCGGACACTGTTGGCGCGGGAAGTAGCTCCCATGCGACGCGGCAGCTCTCCGTCGGCGTCGAGTTGCAGACTGCCGATGAGGTTGCTCGAATGGTCGTCGAAGTTTGAAAAATGCTCGGCGGTCGGCTGCTGGAGGGGCACTGCGATGATCAGCTAGATGCTCTCACAGGGCTCACGACATAACGCACCTTGCTGCGGGGTTCCCGCCAGTACAGACGGGAAGGGCGACGAGGTCCCCCACACGTTCTTCATGCGCAACTCGTCCTCATGTCGGCGTTCCAGGCGCGACACGCGGTCTACCAGCTCGGCCTGTGTCTGCTGCACACTGAGCATGTCGTCCTGGAAGTGCCACAGGTCGTCGCGGGGCTGGAAGGCTACGCTCGCAGGATCCATCCCTGGGCCTGATCATCCCTTGGCTGGCGCTCAAAGGAGACTTCTGCCTTCCCCCTTGGCCGTCGTCGCCAGATCCCAGTTGCACCGCCGCCGTCAAACTGCCACGGTCCTCCTTTCTATATCTAAGCCTTTGTCGTATCCTTCCGACGTCGGTTACGGTGTATGGTAGTGCGAGAGGTGACTTCGGATCGCAGTGTTCGAGACGTATGCGATTGTCTTTGCGGAATGAAGTGCTTGCGCTGGAATGCCGTGTTCGATCGATCGAATGGACTGACGTGGAGGGCTGAGGCCGAAGAGTAAAGGTATTCGCCGCTGCGCTTGTATCGATTGGTGGTCGCTCACTGGGGGAGTTCAGCGCGGAGGCGAATGGTGGTAGGTATCACAGATATGGTGAGAGTTCGGATGACACGACGGTAGGCTACGGTGAGGAGATTGCGGATGATGTTTCTGGTTTGTGTATGGCAGCGACGTGGGGCCGGTGGAAGGTGGACATCTTGAGGTCGGCAGGCACCACGCCACCAACACAGTTAGCTCATGTGCTTAGCGCGACGCACCCCAGTCATGCATAGAGCGTGTATAAGACGCCACAACTCCGACTCACATCACTTCGCTGGTGGGTTTGAACTTTGTTCCTCTATTTGCATATTATTGCCCATTGCAGCGCGGACGTTGTGTGTTACCTGCTGTGAAAGGGCCAGGTGTGGCTTCTGCCTCCTCCAGCTGACATGGCCCTTCTCGCGCTATATATACCAAGACGGGCAGTGAGCATTGGCATTGACTCTCAACTCCTCGACTTCGATGCCTGCCAGTAGTCCCAACCCGGATAGTCGTTCCACGCCGGGAATACCATTGGCAGGTGCTCTGGTAGTTGGTCGAGCCAATTGTCCCTGATGACCTTCATCACTTCTTCGAAAAGGATGTCGTATCCAGGAGGGTTGAAGTGCAGCCCTGGAATTTGTTAGTATTGATTCCAGAGTCGTTTTGGAGGACTTGCCGTCATGCATAAGTTTCACGAGCTCATCGTTCTGTGGTACATCCAAAGACCCCGGAATCGGATCACCCGCTTGCCAGGTCGCATGATCGAACTTCGTCTTGGCCATGAACGCATTCCACAGATTCACCACTGGTATGTCAAGTTTCTCCCCAACAGCAACAGTTGCATCCGCATAGCTCTTGGTGCTGGCAGCTTTGCGGGCAAGCGACGTCAGTCCATTGCTTTGATCGAGGATCCATAACAGATGCTCATTGATGGGTGGCGGTGTGACGAGAACGATCCGTGGTTTGTGAGCTACCACGAGCGGGTGAGTGATGATGCTCTCGAGGTTTTCCGTGAACTCGGACAGGGGAATGTGTTGCTTGTTAGGACTGTCGGCAAGTGACGCATCGTTGGCGCCGAAGAAGACGACCTAGCGGGTCAGCAGCAATTCAAGGCAAGAGAAAGCGGTATCGTCGCACTAGTATCCGTATACGGGCCACTTCTGGGGACGGGACGATGTGCGGTAGCACGGTCAGCGCATGCCGCGTGTTGTATCCGCTATCTATGCTCAGTGCCAGGTCGACCAGAAAAGGAAAGGGACAAAGAACCTGAAGCCGCGATTGACAACATCAAGACGGCGGATGTATGCTTTCGATCCACTTAGTGCACATGCACGGGATAGACGGTGAAGCAAAACAGGCAATCAACGCTTACCGTCCTGCAATCGGGCCGCAAAGCCTGATCCGCGCTCTTGATTGTAGGACTGCTGCGTTATCGAGTCTCCGAAGAGCAGAATCTGATCGTAGGTGGACTGCGGCGGTTGGCATTTTCGTCGCTTATTGCGGATATGGTGACATCGTGCCCCTCACTGACTTACCATGGCGATCTCGAGTATTTTACGGACTATCGGACGGAGATCTGCCCCACGATGGATACGCACGGACGCGGGGGGGTGCCAGCAGCTCTGTGGAAAGAGTCAAGACGTTCTCTGAAGCCGAGCCTTCCACAGACAGAGGGAATGATGCACTCTGTTTGAGAAAAAAAGAAAAGAAAAAAAAGACCGGCGGTAGAGAGTAGTTACAGAAAATACGAGGGGGTGTCGGTGAGGAACGACCCCGACTGGTGGAGGCTGCTTGCCCCAGAGCAGACTAGCTGGACCCTGCACGCGACACGACGTATGACGCCAGGCGGCTAACACTTGCACCGAAACACCCACCACCAGATCACACGCGCAGCTGATGAACTCCACCGGCTTGGCCACGATTCGCGAATAACTCGACGCCCTGCGGCATCACTGTCTTTACAGCTTCCGCCCCTGCGCTTTCTGTATCCGCAGCTTGCGCAGCCGTGTTGCCCAAATCCGTTTCATGTTTGGCCGCGGAATGCCCCCGGTACGTTGACGATCTCCCCCCAAACCTCAGGCTGCCAAGGGCCATCACGCCGGGAGGGAGGGAGCCTTCGGATGAGCCACCGCCTCGAAGACATGACACCACCCTCGAGAAACACTCGCATCAGATGACCCTGCCGGCTGCTGCGAGCCTGCGACATGTCCACGGCCAGTTCCCTTCTAACACCACTCTTGCCCTAGAACCTCTCACTCTCCGCCGCCCGCCGCCGCCGCCATGCCCAAGTCCGCCAGGTCGTTCAATAGCGTAGTGGAGCGAGACCGTCAGGAAGACGAAGACTACCATGGCCTCGAGCAACAGGAGCGCGACGACACCATCAGCAGCACCACGCCGACCTCGCCCACCGCCACCTTCCGGCCGCTGCGTCATGGCCGGGCCTCGGACACGAACCTGCTCAGACACAGCGTTACGGAGCGATCGAGCCTGCTAGGGAACCAAAACCTCTCGCACTCGTATGCCAGCATGCCGGGCTCCGCGTTGGGCACGCCGCGTCCGCACTCGGTGCGCCACAACAGCCAGCTGCTCACCAGCAGGCGGCTGCGACACCACGAGCGCCAGAACTCGTTCAGCCAGCGCCTGGTGTCGGCCCTCGGCGAGCGGAGGGGGTCATTTTCCCTGGAGAACAGCATGCAGGCCTCGATGCCATCCCTATTCCAGCACGACCGCGTGTGGTACGACCAGTTCACCTCAACCGACTGGGTGCATGACAGCATTGCCGATGCCTTCCGCGTCAAGGCCCTCCGCAGCCGCAAGGATATTAGAGGGAGAATAGCGGCGTGGTTTGACGGTGCACAGGGCTGGATCCTTGTCGCCATCATCGGCATTCTCACGGCTTTCGTGGCCTATTTGGTCAACATCTCGGAGAGTACGCTGTTCGATCTGAAGCAAGGATACTGCTCCACCGGGTGGTACATGAGCAAGAAAGGCTGCTGCGCAGGAGCAACCATATGCGACGACTGGATGCATTGGTCCCGCGTTATGCATAGCGACCGGATGGACAGAGTGCACACGCAGTATGCTGCCTTCGTCGTCTCTGTCATACTTCTCTCCTCGATCTCGTGTGTACTCACCCTGGCTACAAAGACGGTGGTGCCTTCAGCCATTTCCATATCGACGCTCGACGAGAATCTGGGAGCTGAAGTCCATCGCCATCGCGACGACGAGGATAACAAGCACAACATGACCCCGCAGGCAAGACAAAGCGAGCTGCAACTGCGTCCGCCCATGATCTACTACTCGGCGGCGGGAAGTGGAGTGGCTGAAGTCAAGGTTATCTTGAGCGGCTTCGTGCTCCACGGATATCTCGGTCTGCGTACCTTGGTCATCAAAACCCTAGGCTTGATCCTCAGTGTGGCATCGGGACTCAGTCTTGGCAAGGAAGGCCCGTATGTCCACATTGCTACCGCCATTGGCAACATTGCGTGCCGTATGTTCCCAAAATACAGGGACAATGACGGCAAACGCAGAGAAATACTCAGTGCCAGTGCTGCTGCCGGTGTCGCCGTCGCCTTTGGAGCTCCAATTGGCGGTGTCCTGTTCAGCCTGGAAGAAGTTAGTTACTACTTCCCATCCAAGACGCTTTTCCGCACCTTTTTCTGCTGCATCGTAAGTCATCCAGGCCTCCACACTCCCTGCTGCCAGCTGACCTTTTTAGGCTGCGGCTCTTTCCCTAAAGTTCCTGAATCCCTATGGTACGAACAAGATTGTACTCTTCGAAGTCCGCTATCTTGTTGACTGGAAGTCCTTCGAAATGGTCGCCTTCATCTTCACAGGCGCATTAGGTGGAGTTTTGGGCGCCCTTTTCATCAAAGCCTCTCGCATTTGGGCTCGTACATTCCGCCGCATTCCCATGATCAAAAAGCATCCCCTCTTTGAAGTTTTCCTAGTCGCTCTAATCACTGGTCTCATCAGCTTCTGGAACCGTTACACTAAACTTCCGGTGGCAGAGCTGCTGTTCGAGCTCGCCAGTCCTTGTGACACCTTTACCGAACACGGAGATGGGCTCTGTCCAACACGAGAGAACATACCGCATGTCTTGTGGGTCCTGCTTGTTGCATTTGTCATCAAGGCGTGTCTCACCGTCGTTACCTTTGGCATCAAGGTGCCGGCCGGCATCTATGTACCCTCCATGGTGGTCGGCGGTCTCGCAGGACGGATGGTCGGGCACATTGTTCAGCTCTTTGCGCTCCGCTTTGCAGATTCCGGATTTTTTGGCAGTTGTGATCCCTCGGGTCCGCCTGGTTCATGCGTGGTTCCGGGCGTATACGCAATGGTAGCCGCGGGTGCGACCATGACTGGTGTCACGCGGTTGACCGTTACCCTCGCTGTCATTCTGTTCGAGCTCACCGGTAGCCTGGACCATGTCCTTCCTTTTTCGCTGGGCATTCTGGTCGCAAAGTGGACCGCCGACGCTATAGAGCCTCTGAGCATCTACGATTTGCTCACCGACATGAACTCGTATCCGTTTCTGGATAACAAGGTTCGACCTATCTTCACCTCGGAATTAAGCGACATTACACCAAGTCTCCGTGAGCAACGTCTCATCGACATTTCCGATTCAACATTGGTTCCTGCAAGCGAGCTACGAGAGAAGCAGCAGTACTTGCAGCTTGTCGGCGAACTTGATGGGGGCCTGCCGATTTTGAAGAATGGCATTCTCATTGGTCTCATTCCGGCTCCCGATCTTGAATTTGCTCTCGACAAGCTCGACGATGAAGACAACACCCTCTGCCTCATGTCTCCGCACGTAGCTTGGGCCGCGGGGCGTGAGCACATGGCCGATGGCGAGGAAGCAGCTGAGAACAGCGACTTTACTCCGTACATCGACCCAGCACCTGTCTCGCTGGATATCCACTCGCCTATGGACCTGGTGTACGAGTGCTTCGTGAAGCTTGGACTGCGATACGTCTGTGTCCTCCGAGATGGGAAGTACGCTGGTTTGGTAAGTCTCAGTCCCCATCTTCTTCGACCGTCTTGCTCATGATATTCCAGATCCATAAGAAGGCGTTCGTCAAGTACATCAAGGAGTTAGAAAAAGGTGAGAAGTAACACGCACCTTCGTGCCTGTTTCGAAATTTTCTTTTGGACCGTCATTAACCTCTCTGTGTTTTTCTTCCTTTATTAGGGGTCGATGCTGCAGGACTACGCGTGCAGCATCTACATTGATATCCCATCGGCATATTCCTTTGTGCTTACGCATATGACGGAGTTTGGGAGGATTTTTCTTTTCGCCTGTATGAGCACAGAATACCAGCTATCTATACAGGAAAGCATTACAACGACGACATACAGTTGGGGCGGGTGGCAATTTGTTAGGTGCTACCATACACAGTACAGCACAAAACGCTTTCAATGGAATAAGAGCCTCTTTATTCAACTTCATTAGCGCACCCCATGACCATTATCCTGCTGTGGGATTCCCATCTACTCGCACAGTCAAACGTTACACAGATGCGTTGTCTCGTTGCCTCGATGCACAAACGCCCACGTGGCGTTCAAAGACACTTGCACCAACGGCACCACTACTGTAGTACTCCCACCACACTGCACTAGCTCAACGGCAGACCGTGTCATTCACGGACTTGACCTCTCCCAACGATGCCGCATATCTCCACCGTAAACGGCACAATCCCTTGCTTCCTCAATCAAGGCACCATGGCGCCGCGCCGTACCACGCTAGAGTTAGGCAATCAACTCGCGGGATCCAACCTCATTAGGAGTACAACCGCTGCCGGGTACCCGTGCGAGAGAACGCCAACGTGGGCGGTGCGGCGGGCCTGCGCCCCTTTCTTCAGGCGTGCTGTGTGCTTTGGGGGCAGGGCTGAGCTAAATGAGCGGGGCGGGCCTGGGCGCGAGTCTTGTTTCGCCGCCGGGACTGAAGCTTGGCGGTAAGCTTCGGGTTCTTTTCTGTGCGATGCTTGTGCTTACGGGGCGTTCATTCTCGGCTGTAGTGTTGTGTAAGATTGGGGTGAGGGGGTTGTGTGAGATTGGGTAGCTTGGATGCGCTTGATAGGTTGGTCGGTGAAGGGGAGGAATGGAGGCTGTTTGACTGGATTGGGGCGATCGTTACCGGGCTTCATGGGGATGGAGAGTGAAGAGTATTAATGTGACGGTTTCGATTGGCGGACTGTGAGTTGGTGGAGCGTTGAGAGCTCTGGGACAGCGATGTGTATGTCAGCACTCGAGAACTGCACATGTGCAGCGTATCGGTGAATTCCAAGCGCGAAAGAGGCATGCCGCACGCCTGAAATATATTCTTACAACGCTGGAATTAGGCATACCAAGTTGTGTGATGAGCAGCAAGGGTTGCAATGCGCCGTGCAGGGATGGTGCACGCCTAACGCGGCAAGGAACCAACGCTTGTAACAGGCTAATCCCGTCTCGGCGACGCGCGTTGAGGGGCGTTGAGAGTGGCCTTGCCCAGGCGTCGAATGGTGAAGTGCGCCTTGGTTGAGTGGGTGCCAATGCTGTAGTACGTGTTTCTCCTGGCCGCGTTTCCTCCCCTTCACTCCACTCACTTCGCCGTCTGTCTTTCACTTTTGTCGCTTCACACGGTGCCCTCGCTTGGTGCTTGCTGCGGGTCTTCTGCTTCCTATTAATTCTTTCTCCGCGCGCGGCTCGAGAATCGAATCTTTACGAAATCGCGAGCGGCTGTTTGTCGACGCAACGGCCACGGACACGGAAACGGAAACGAAACCGGAACCAGATCGATCGCCCGCGAGGCTTGTGTAGCAGCCATGTTGGCTTCTCAGCGTCTGTTCGTGCTGGCGGGTGTCACGGCGGTTCTTCTCCTGGGCGTGATATACCACAATTTCGGCCAGGACAAGTACTCGATCCGGGACATAGCGAACATGCATACGATGTCCAGCACGACGCCCAGCTCAAACTCACGGTACGTTCCCATCCACGCCTTCCCGCCCGCTTCCTCCGAATCAAACTAATGCATCCCTCTAGGCCCAAGGGCAAAGGTCTTAGCGACCTCTTCTCCGGCGTCCGCCAACCCATAACCACCGACTACACCGATGCCACCGGCAAAACATACGAGCTGCCGCAAGCGCTGCACTGGAGCAAGCCGCTCGGAAAGCGCATCCTGATCGTGGATATCGATACGCGCGTGCCGGACGGCGAGAATGAGTTGATGGGAGAGAAGACAATTCAGTGGGAGTCGCATGTGTCGAAGGGTGGTGGTCTGGTGTCAAATGGAATTATGAACCATTATCTCTATGGTGAGTGGAATGCGGGCGGTTGCGGAGGCTAGTTTGGCTTTGTGTGAGACGAGAAGGACAGGTGGAAGGCAAACAGGCACAGAGAACACGGCTAACACGCGCCAACAGCACAAATCCACGGCTACGACTACAAGTACTACCAAGCACAGCACATGGACGGCCTCTACGACACCTGGATCCGTCCCCATATCCTCGCCTCCCTCCTCAAAGACTACGACTTCGTCATTACGCTCGACGCTGACGTCACAACCACACACCTGGAAGTCCCCTTCGAATGGCTCTTCAACCACTGGAACATTACGTCGCGGACGTCCATCTCCATGCCGTGGGATGTCGAGGAGAAGCGACCCTGGGGCGAGATTGTCAGCCAGGATAGCAAGGGCGTGCAGGTTTTCAACGCGGGCTTTGTCATTGTGCAGAATCTGCCGATGACGTTTGAGATGTTGCAGGCTTGGGGCGATTGTCCGACGGAGACGCGGTACAAGGGATGTTCGTATTGGAAGACGAATTGGAGTCACGAGCAGAGGGCTTTCTCGGAGTACATCCGGTACGACTTCAATCCCCAAGGCGACAACATTGTGGTACGTATCCTATTGCCCCGTACATTCTCATTACACCGTGCTAACATGAACGTTTTCAGCCCATCCCCTGCGACGACGCCATGTCCTGGCCCGGCGCCCCGCAAGAGTACCCCGGCCGCATCATTTCCGACTGTCACGGCAACTTCTTCCGCCACCACACGCTCAACAAGGACAAGCCCAAGGCCGAGTTTGAGAGCTCCGTCATGCAGCTCATGGCGCAGATGTTGCAGCAGGAGGTCAAGCAGGATAAGGACAAGATTTGGACCAAGGAGAAGAATCAGGACGACAAGAATGGGGAGGAGGGCATCATTGCTAAGAGGCGGTCGTGAATGGGCGAGGAAGCGGGGAGAGAAGGTTGATATAAGGGAATGAGGTTGGGTGGTGTGACGGATGATGGAGTCGTATGTTGCCCATCATCTTGTCTTCGAAGTCGACGTTACGCCATCACGTCCACCCGAAACCCGGGCCCGAGCACACCGATTACATTGCCCCATCCGCCCAAACAGCACATCCAGCATCTACACTTCGGCAATCACTCCGCAGCTCCCGACTCGCTCCTCCACGGAACGGTTCGTTTTTGAACATGGGCGGCCACCCCCGCAACGCCCTTTCATTGTAATACTAGCATGGACATTCGCATCCAACGGCATATGGCGTTTTTACACACGGGATACCATTTTGGGATTTCTGGGATTTGATATGCGAGGTGGGTGGAATTTACCACCACGATGGCGTCACATAGCATTAGAGCCTGGCGGTAATGAAATGCATGGAGTATGGTCTTGTTGATTACATGTAGATTGTGTCTACGGACTCGAATATGGGCTCACCGGAATACAACGAAAAAATTACAACTTCTACTGGTTTTGCGCATGTTGGACAGGTATGGTTACCGCATTGTGAAATTCCGATGTTTCGAGCCATCCCCAATTCACGGTTTTTACTGAAGAGACGTCATACCGCACTAACACTTTTCTAGCGCTCGAAACAAATATAGAATGTTTTAGCTGCAGCACGGGAACCTCCGGCTAGTGGCACGGTAGGTATCGGAACTGAGCTAGTAGCCGTATTCGGACACCATTTCTATACGCGTATGCACGGACGTCTTTTCAACACTACGACATCCCGAATCACCGCGCGTTCTATAAGTCTACAGTTTCAAATGACAAGTGCAGGCATCACTTTCGAATAAAGGCAATGGCTTTTTCTCTCCTGGAAAGCCTCTCTTCGCAGTTCTGTTCTTCCGCTCGGAACATCAGTTTTACGAATAACTTTCTCCATCCACTTACCAGACATGGAAGATGATTACAACGACACCAGCGGCGCGCCGCCGCCTGCATACACGGAGATGACAGGTAATCCATACGCAGAGCCCTCATGACCCCAACTAAAAGTCCCCAGATGACGGCCGCATCGACATCAATTTCAACTCCTCACTCGCAAAAGCATTAGCAAAATGCACCCCACCACCTCCCCAACACGTCCCCAAGCCGCCCTCCGCAGACAGAAAAACCCCACCCAAATCATTCCACACGCGCCTCAACATCGTAATCCAAGTCGTCGGTTCCCGCGGCGACGTCCAGCCCTTCCTCGCGCTAGCCCAAGAACTGCAATCCCACGGCCACCGCATGCGCATCGCAACACACGCCTGCTTCCGCGCCTTCATCGAAGCCTCGAACATCGAGTTCTTCCCCATCGGCGGCGACCCGCACGATCTCATGGCCTACATGGTGAAGAACCCGGGGCTCATCCCGAGCATGAAGGCGTTGCGCGCAGGCGACATCCAGAAGAAGCGGAAGATGGTTGCGGAGATGCTGGACGGGTGTTGGCGGAGTTGCGTTGAGCCGAGCGAAGTGGACGGGCGGCCGTTCGTGGCTGATGCTATTATTGCGAATCCGCCGGCGTTTGCGCATGTGCATTGTGCGCAGGCGCTGGGCGTGCCGCTGCATCTTGTGTTTACTATGCCGTGGAGTTGCACGAGGGCGTTTGCGCATCCGTTGGCGAACTTGGATGGCGCGCAGTTGGATCCTGGGGTTTTGAATTGGGTTTCTTTTGGGGTTGTGGAGTGGATGACTTGGCAGGGGTATGTTTGTATTGGTGTCTGTGGTGTTGGAATGGGAGACTGACTGCTGTGTAGGTTGGGCGATGTGATTAACAGCTTCAGGGAGGGTCTGGATTTGGAACGCATACCGGCGACGGTGGGACCGAGTTTGGCGGACGCTTTGAAGATCCCATTTACGTATTGCTGGTCTCCTGCGTTGATTCCTAAGCCGGCGGATTGGGGGGAGCATATAGGTCAGTCCTCATTCTACCACTGCTCAGAGAAAAATTTACTTACCAGTCCAGATGTGTGCGGCTTCATCTTCCGAGATGCACCATCGTACTCTCCTTCGCCCGAGATAGCGGACTTCCTACGAGCCGATCCTCCACCCGTATACATCGGCTTCGGCAGCATCGTTATCGAGGACCCCGCTCGAATGACCGATCTCATCCTCGAAGCTGTGCGCATGTGTGGAGTTCGAGCGATTATCTCTCGCGGGTGGGCGAAATTAGGATCGAATCCTACGGCACATGGAGAAAAATGTCGAGATGTCCTGTTCATCGATGACTGTCCGCACGAATGGCTCTTCCAGCACGTCTCAGCCGTTGTCCATCACGGCGGTGCTGGGACGACAGCGTGTGGCCTCCGCAATGCATGCCCTACGTTCATTGTACCCTTTTTCGGCGAGTACGTCGACCCCCTCCTCTCCTCCCCTTTCCAATACTTACATCTAGTAGCCAACCCTTCTGGGGCGCCATGATCGCAAGCGCAGACGCAGGGCCCTTTCCCATCTCCCACCAACTTCTCACCGCTACAAATCTCGCCGCGGGCATAACCTTTTGCCAGCAACACTCTACTATTTCAGCGGCCAAGGAGATCGCGAAGAAAATGAGCACAGAGAATGGTGTGAAAGAAGCCGTGGCGTCTTTCTATGCCAATCTACCGTTGGAGAGACTGACTTGTCAGGTTTTGAAAGATCGGCCGGCGACGTGGATGTATGGGAAGGGGAAAGTCGGAGTACGGTTGAGTGCGTTGGCTGCTGGGATACTACTCGACCAGTACAAGATTTCGCGGAAGGACTTGACACTGTGAGTACCATCCATGCTCACCACTAAGCCCGCATCCATTCACCTCACTAACACCAACAGCTTCCAAACCTCTCCCATAACAATTCCCCACGAAAGATGGGACCCCGTAACCAGCATCACCTCCTCCGGCCTCTCCACCATGCGCGGCATGACCACGTCAGCAACCTCCCTCATCCTCGCCCCCTACTCTGCTTCCAAGACCTCCTCCACCCCTCTCGCAGCAACAAGCAATTCCCTCCTCACCATCAGCAAATCCTTTGCAAAATTCAACGCCCACCTCTTCAAAGGTATAATTGTCGACCTCCCCCTCGCAGCGACAGAAGGATTCCGCGCCGTGCCACGGCTCTACGGCGAAGACGTGCAATCGCATGGCCAGGTCACCGGTGTTGCGAGCGGGTTCAGTGTGGCGGGGAAGTCGTTCAAACACGGGATTGTGGGGGGCGTTGAGGATCTTTTCGTGAAGCCCGCGAGGGACGCGAAGAGGGACGGGGTTAAGGGGTTTGTGGTGGGTGTCGGGACGGGGACAGTGGGGTTTTCGTCCAAGGTCGCGGGCGCGGTGGTGGGATTGGTGGCGTATCCTGGGGAGGGGATTTGCAGGGAGTTGAGGGGGTTGGCGGGGAAAGGGGTGGGGAAGATGGTGGCTGCGAGGAGGGTGGAGGAGGGGGTTTGGGAGATGGATAGGGGGATGGTGGATAAGAGGGTTGTGGAGGAGGTTTTGGGTGTTTGGGGTGGGTTGATTGGTGAGTATTGAGAGGAAGAGATGAGGGGGCGAGGGGCACTTGTACAATGCTAGGCTAAGATTTTGTTGATACTTGCCTGCTGTAAAGCGTCTCCTAAATTATGTCCAGCAACTGTGCCACATTGGATTGCAAACAGTTGAAATACTATGATCAACCGTCCATTACAACACGCCCAAATGTGAGTCTGAACTAAAGTGAACAATTCACGTCTTCCTCCTTATTACCACCACCAACGCGAGATGCTAATCCATCATGTCGCCCTGCCAACACTTCCAAAGCCGCCCAAATTTCCGTCCTTGAAGCTGCAATTACTCCGCCAAGTCTCTTCCGCGTTTATCGAGTGATTTCAAGTCCTGCCTTGCTCCACAGAGCGAACCGTGATAACCGTATCCTGCGAAACGATATGCGCGAAGCGGATCGCCGGTCGTCGGGAAGGGAGGCTGTGTGAATGCGACTGCCTTGGAGGGGCACAGCACAATGGGGAGAGCGGGTTCTTCGGCGGGATTCGCTGCTTTCCCTGCGTCAGTAACGCGGCTTCGGAGCTTGCTTCATTCGAGTCTGCGCACCTGTAATGTTGGGCCGTGGATGGTGGGCTGGCGCATCGTCGCTGGAATAGCTCGACCTCACAGCTCAGTTAGTTTCCGCCACCTTCAACCGTCCCCCACACCCCCACACCGCACTCCGCCACACCATCTCAAGAAGAAGTCTGCGCGCTATTTCTTCTGCACACTGTCCGTCGTCGCCGTCCGGGAAACCTGCGGTCTAGCAACCTGATCTTGCGCCGGCGCCTGAGTCTGCTTCCCTGCTGCGCCCATCGTCTGCCACCGCATCTTCGCGTTCTTGTACAGCTCCGCGAGGAGCGTCGTGTCGTGGTCCGAGTTGCCTTCGAGGTGGTACATTATTGCCGTGTTGCGCGTGGATTTGTCGGGGGTGTTCTGGCGCGTCGGTGTCGTGTGCGGTATCGAAGGAAGAAGAATAGGAGGGCAACAAAGGTGTCTTTGTGTATGGCGGGAGGAGAGGCGAGATGAGAGGGAACAGGAGAAAAGCAAGGGATCGCGTGCGCAAGGGCGATATTAACATCCCGCGGCATTTGTCGTGGAATTTTGCCAATGCAATTTAGTCAGGGGCTAGGCTTGTCTGGGCTGTATTACCCACGGATGCGCGGTAGGGATGTGGCTGCAAACGGGCTCCACCTTTCAAACGACCACTTGGAGATGAGGCGTTTGTCTCGAGATATCCGCCCAAGGTAAACCGGCTTGCGGAGGTCTGCGGATCTATACTCGTTGCAGAGGTGCAGAGTCGGAGATTCGAATCGGCGTTCAATGCTGGTGAAAAGTCGTCTTTGTGACCAAGATTGCGATGCTTCTCGAGCAAGTCTTGAGCCATCTGAGCGGCGCAGAGTTCCCAGCGCACCTGTTTCCACGTCGCATGCGGAGAAGATCCCATTGACAAAGGGGCTTGGGAGAACAGTCCATCGAGGAGGTGTTGAAAATCACATTTGAAAGCGTGACAGCACAGCCAGACGGTGCCGTGCCACCCGAGCCGTGCCACTGTGGCGCCTTGAAAATTGCCAGCGTGCTACACTATGCGCGCACCCAGTTTCGAGCCTTCGCAACGTTCGTGCCTCAAGACCAGGTCCCGCAAGCGCAAATAGGGAAGACCGGATACCGGCCCTGTTTCGTGTGCCGTTAGCCGTCGTTGGCAACCCAAGACGAAGCTTCTGCGGCGATCACCTGGCGGGCAAGATATAAAGATATAAGAGCCGGAGGGACGCGCGTTTGGCCGGTGTCTATTGTATATATACGAAGTGCTTCCGTGGAATCAATCGCAGACTATACGCAAGCGTGCTCGGAAGAAGACTACACACCGTGCACGATATCAGCAACCGATACCCCCTACCACATTGACGGACCAAGCCACAACAACCTGCAACATGCCATCATCCAACGTACGTCTTTCTTGTCTCTACTCTCGCACCCCCGCACCACTAACAATCTCAAAGAGCACCGTTCTCCTCTACTTCCTCGCCATCTTTGTCCCTTTTGTAGCCGTCTTCTTGCGGAGAGGGTGCAAGGCTGATCTCTTCATCAACGTACTGCTGTGCATCCTGGGCTGGATCCCTGGCATTATCCACGCGTGGTACATCATCAGCCAGATGGAGCGGAATCCGAAGAGTATGGGCAGGCCGGACGGGAGGAGGTATTGAGCGTGTGTCGGCGGAGAGCATCGGAGAGTCCGAATTGGATAGGCGCGGGTGCGCAAATGTAATTTTGGGATGTGTAGCCGGAAGATGCACTAGTTTTGGACAGCCAGGATCTGTCGACTACACTAGTGTGGGACCCACGTTCGTCTGATTTCCGCGTTCCATTTGGCCTACTACCAATCCTCCTATTTCGTGTTCGTGTATACCCTTCGCGTGTAATTGATGGCGTCTGCACGTGGGCTGTTCTCGGCTTTGGCGACTTTGTAGCATGTTGGCCAGAGGCAACCGAAACTTCTCGTTATACTCTCAATGTTGGGTGAATGAATACGCGAATCGGAAGCCTTGTCGTAGACGTGACAGCTCCAAGAAGTAGCAGCTTCCAGCATAGCACCTTTCAAATTGAGGTGAAAGACAGCGGGATCTCCAGGGAGGTAACAGTGCTTTCAGAACCGATGTGGTAGACCGCCGGAGAGGCAAACAAGTAATATATAACAACATGGCGAATAGTAGTGTAGTGTTGAGCTGAGAGTATGAATGGTACCTCGAGCACCGCCTACGACGACTTTGGTCTCCTCTTCCCAATATCGTAACCCCAGCCACGCAGCGTCTTGACCACTTTCGGCGTAATCGCGGCGGTCAACGGAACACGAATAAAAATAAAACTCTTGTGTATGACAAAGGCTAACGCGACTTGCGTCCAAAAAGCTATCGAAACAATTAACGAAGAACACACAAATGCGTGGTACACTCACTTGGATTATTTTTCTCGGCTTCTGCGGCGTCTGCGTTTGCCTCGGCAGCCTCCATGTCGACCTTTTCTTCTAGCGTTCCCTGAAACGCATCAGGGAATACTTTCTGTATGACGGTTTTTGCGCCGTCCAGTAGCACGTGTTCGGCGTAGGCGACGCGTTCTGCGCCAACGAGATTGACGGTGAGGAAACAGAGGGGTAGATCGGCTACTGTGAGAGCAAGATAGACGCCAACGACGGTCCAGCCATATTCTCGGGATAGCTTCTTGAGTCGTGCTGTAAAGGAGTGGGGCTCCGGGCTGTTCAGATTTGGCGTTGGGTTTGGACGAGACGGAGGGGGTTGGCTGTATGAACGCTTGGGCTGCCGGTAATATGACGGTGTTGGTCGCGAAGCTACGAATCTTGGTCTGATTAGATGGGAGAGTTGCGCCTGTGGTGCTCTTGATCTGCACGGCGCAGTCCGGGATAATGACGTGGCCGAGATGCGCGGGAGGCGTAGTCTGGAAGAGTTGAATAAGGCCATGGGTTCAGATGCCAGTGTAACGCTTTCAGCTCGAGTTGCGAGGTGTGTCGGTCGGCATAGAGGTTGCACAATATAGTGGATGTGGGCTGATGTCACAACTGAAGGTGCTGGATAAATGCCAAGGATGTCCGGACTCGCGCGGGATAGCAAGAGCGTCACAGACCTGCAGCTGGAGCCACGTTTATCGCCACAGCATACACATGGTATGAGACATCTGAGTGGGTAGGCATTCACCAGAATACTGACTTGACGAGATGGTCGTCCACGGATATGGTCGCGATAGCTCAGAGCTTGGTTGCTCCACCGTGGGGTTCGCTTATGTAAGTAGCCCGCCTTCGCCAACGTTGTCGCTGGAACCTTCCCGCCTCCCCGGCCCGGGCATCACTGTAGACGTCTTGCCACTCTTTCGGACCGCAAGTTCACGACATCACTTTCGTGCCGCGCATCGCGTGTCGCGGTCCTTCGCTTATTGCTGCTTCAATCATCTCCACTTTGGTGGTTCCAGCTATGAGTCCGTCGAGAGTAAAGTCTTGAGCAATGTCGTGCTTTTCGCGCGTATTCTTCCAACAGAGGCACAGAACAACAATCATATTTGATCAAATATCATCTTGGCATCCTTCTTCCCATCTTTTGTTCCCCGACCAGTTCCCAATCGGCATCCCGGTAAGCTCACCAAGCTCATGCCTCGGTGCGTTTGTAGACCCGCGTCGTGCAATCGTGGGCCCGCGTCACTCGAGGGCACGTCATGCTTATCCCTCAACCTTGTCGAATTGTTCGAATACGGAGCCCAACGTTCTCAAGTGAGAGTAAAGTAGCCTCTCTCCAATAGAGCGTGCAGCGGGATTGTGAGAGTGCAGATCATTGTCATATCCGTGCGAGCAATGCCACAGCTTACGGACTCCGATTTGCTGCAGCGCCGCCGAACATCCCTGCGCTTTCCCATGGTACGCGATCAACAAAGTATCCGAGCTATCATTCTTTTAAATGTTGAGAACAATCGTCTCTGGGAGCCCGGGGTCAAGCCGAACGAGTATGAAATTGGAGGTGTGACTGTGTGCATTGTGTACGTGGACGACAAAACTTTTCCAACTTCAATTTGCTCTCCACATTATGCGGTTGATGGAAACGGATCAGTTCTTTGTTGTCCCCACTTTCTCTTCTGGGCGCCGTCACTGATCGAGCGGCACAGGTAAGTAAGGTGTCTACGCCGCTCCGCCAAAATGGGATCGGCCGTGTAACGACGAGGATCTTTCTGGCCCTTTGCACAACGTCGGCATTGTCCTGAAAATCTTATAAGTCCCGATTGCGAACCTCTATGCACTGGATGGCCGCAACGGCCGTTTGTTCCAGCCTCAAGAGCGGTCAGCTAACACGACACCAACATCGACGGTTACACGCATGCAGGTCCGAGCTTCGACTGGTAGAGTCAAGAGCTGGAGTCATCGCACACTACAAGACATTCGCAGCGAACGCTTACTTCCCTGGGCGCTTTCATATATAGCGTCTACGTTAATACCTGCCACCAGTGGTTTGTGATCCCGGTGGGGAACACGATCGCACGTGTGCCCTTCCCACATGTCACCCAAGACGCCGGTCACTGTCACGATACCCATGCTGCAACCACCCTTCGCCGCCTGCGAAAAGCCTCACGAAACTGTACCACCCTGTGGCAATCTATAAACATGACCTTCTCCCGCCGCTCTACCCATTGGGATTCATCAACCTCGCATACCTTCGGTAGATTTCTCTTCCGCGAACAAGCCATGGACCTTGCGAAAGAAGACAAACACTGCTCCCACCTCAGCGATTCCTCCGCCGCATCGTCGGAGGCTGAAGAAGACTTCAAAGGTTTACGGCGCGTGAGAGACGATGTGCCGTGGCGACTCTGGGCAGTCGCTTTCATCAGCTTCTGGGAGCGAGCTACGTTTTGGGGAATCACCGCACCATGGCGTGAGTATACTCCTCAAACAAGAGAACACTTTTACTGATCGATACTCTCTAGAAAACTACATGCAGAATCCGCGGGCAGTCAATCACGATGATACCCCCGGCGCGCTCGATCTCGGACAAGCTACAGCAACGAGGATATACTGTGCATTCTTCATCGGTTACTACGTGGCTCCGCTTGGATTCTCCGTTCTATCAGACAGCTATCTGGGCCGGTACAAGACTTTGATCTTAAGTCTTGCGTTAGTCTATGGATCTCGTATCAAATAAGAGCATGACGATGCTAACCATCACCAGCTTGTACGCCATTGGCTGCATCACCCTCACGATCAGCTCTGTCCCATCATTCCTGGAAAAGGGTTGGGGTCTTCCGGGGCTTCTGGTTGCTATGATCTGCATCGCGCTTGGTGGAGGTGGCTTCCAAGCTAACATACCCTCCTTCCTTGGTGAGTGATGGTCCATCGTACGCAGTTTGATATGCTAATCAATCACAGCCGATCAGTGCATCGAGAAGCCTCGCAGTATCAAGTTGCTCAAAACCAGCGAGCGAGTCGTGACAAACCGAGCCCTCACCCTTCAATACATCTACAACCTGAACTTCTGGTAAACTAACCCTATCGGCGGCATATAAATGTAACTAACCATCCTCAAGGCTCGGCAACGTCGGCTCGATGCTCCATTTTGCAACCGTGACCCTTGAGAAGGTCGTCGGCTTCACGGCTGCATTTGCGTTAACGGGCGGTTGCATCGTCATCGCTGCTTCCGTCCTCCTGTTGGGAGGAAGGTGGTTTGGTGAGTCTCATCTCCAGCTATCATCTCGTACACAGTGGTACTAACCGGGTGCAGTACGACTGCCAAATGAGGAAAATGTCTACCCTCAAGCCACGAAGATATTTCTCTGTGCCTCGCGGAACGGTTTCCAAATGTCGCGTACGGATCCCATCTACCAGCTTGAGCATCGTCAAAAGGTGGTGCCCTGGACCAGCCAGTTAGTGGCTGAATTGCGTCGAGCGCTGCGAGCTAGCCGGGTATTGTACGAACGCAACGTCAAAGTCGCGTACGACCACCTGTACTGACTGGTAACGCAGGTTGGGTTTCATTGCTTTCTGGACCTGTTTCGACCAAATGCAGAACAACCTGATATCGCAAGCCTCTTCTATGCAAACGAAGGGCACACCGAACGACATGCTGTCTGCAATGAATCAGGTTAGTCTATCTCTATTTTCTAGTTTCAGCATTCGTGGCGTGTTCCCGCATGGGTAGTTTCCCGGTAACCTACTGCGGGTCCACCACGTTTCGGTATTACGATGGTCCGAAGACCTGGATCACTCGCTGATTGTGTTACCTGCCAGGTCGGTTGCATTATTTTTGTTCCTCTCGTGCAACATGGTTTGCTGCCCTTGCTGCATAAGCGCGGCATTTACCTCAAACCAGTCACACGGATCGCGGTCGGTTTTGGCTTCATGACGTTGGCGATGTTGTACGCGTCTGTCGTGCAGCACTTGATCTACCAGAGCGGTCCTTGCTATGAACACCCGAAGCATTGCGACCCGAATAACTCTATCCACGAGCCCAATCAGGTCAATGTCTGGATCCAAGCTCCGGTATATTTGTGTAAGTCACTATGATAGCCATCCGCTCGTATTACAGAAAGACCCACTCAGTTACTACATATGTCGTTTGCCCTCACGGGTATCTGACGACTGTCATGTGCGGGTAGTAACGTGATCCCTATTCGTGCTTCGTACTGACGCTCACCTCTAGTGTTATCACTAAGCGAAATATTCGCATGGGTCACCGCCATCGAATACGCCTACGAACAAGCGCCCAAGGACATGAAGACAGTCGTGCAAGCGATAAGCCTCCTCATCGCAGGTATGGGCTCGGCTGTGGCCATGACCCTCACAACCGTCTCTCACGACCCCAACATGGTCATCTTCTACGCGAGCCTCGCAGGCGCAATGGCCGCCACTGGTGTTGTCTTTTACTACATCTTCCGGAAAATGGTGGATCTGCCTACTTCCGAAAGAATTAGTATCATTGGGAACTCAATGCCAATTCAGGAAATGGGCAACGAAGGACTATCGGATGCTGCGACGCGACAATTGCATTTAAGCCTGGAGCCATCGAGCTACGCGGCACATACAGGAAGCTCGCCTCCAAACACTACAGACAACGTTTCGAAGCATGTCCGTATCATTGAGCCAAAATCCAGTGCCAAACGATCAGACTCCAGCCCCCCTAGTGATAAGCGAGCCCAACACTTACACACCCCAACGCCTATGCCGCTCCGCTCAGCATCACCTCCTCACAGCCTCCGTGCTGGTGAACCCGACTATACACATTCCGACGAGATAACCACCCGAACTCCATCAACCTGTTCGTCCAAGAAAAGTTGTTCGAGTGGCTACGATACAGCTGACGAGTACGCGCCGCGCTGTCCTTCGCCAGCAAAGATTGCGCCGATACGCTCTCCCAATTCTATCACGGCGCCGCCCGAATCTAGTAGCGGCTGATTTTGCATCTACACTGTCCGGCGAGTCCATGATACTCCGTCGTAGCTTTCATATTCCTTCGTTGCTATATTTCATTGACACGGACGGAAGACCAAGTCTTTGTGGATACCATTTACATCATATTTGAGGTTGGAACACTCCTCACGGAACGAGGTATACATCCCAGTTGACTGGACTGGTTCATATAGGCGGAGCCATTTTATGACTGTGTGTTACCACCATATAGGTTTGGAAAAGGAACTGGTTGGGTAGTATGGCATTACTATCTCAAAAAGAGGGAACATGGGCATATGGATATAAAGCCTCATTTTATCGGTCGTTAAGCTGTATCGATGGTTGTCTTTTCAATGTACTTAGTGCTATGCTGGGTCTGATGTGACGTGACCTGATTCGATACTGAAGTTGAGGAAGACGAAGGAAGAATAAAAGAGCGAAAAATCTGCTCTAACGTCGCTCACTAAGTAGCGCAAAACCCACACGCCGCAAAATATGCGGGTGACTTTGACTTTAAGAAAGATCAATTCTACACACAAATTAGATAATTCCATCTTTTTGCAAGAGTTGTGCAATCTAGCTACTTGCGCACATACGGCAGCCTTCGCTACCAATGAATTACAATTTGCATAGTGGCCTCCGTACCTAATTAGCATTAACGTCTCTTCACTACAGCCACGCCATGTAGCTTATACTACCTATGACTTCCCTCTTGAGCATAAGGTCATTTAGTCTGCTCCGTTACGTAACGTCATTTCTCGTTGTAAAGACATTGGTTAAATTCTTTTCGACTCTGTCAACAATAAACTCGACACGACGCTTGTCCACCAACGGGACGTACAGCTAACTACGTAGATCTAAACCTTCCGTTCGTCTTCGTCCTCCTCTTTCAACATCTATCTGCCCGTCTTCTACGAGGGTTGTCTAGGCAGGTAGGCTTACTTTTCTCGACGTAGCCCTTCTACGTGCGCGTATCAGATGTGCTCGCAAGCACGCAGCACCTAGCTATGTTACTTCTAATAGGTCTTAGACTAGCAGCGCTAAAGGAAGTCTTACTCTTCCTTCTCTAGATCCTTACGGTCTACACCCTTGTGCGACAGCTCTACGAGCGCGTTTATACGCCCCCTTTATCCCTTTAGCTTATTATAGTCCTCCCCGTACAATTCACGAGAAGTTATGACTTTACTACCTAGGCAGTAGAGTGCTACCTATATAACCCTAGTCCTAATATCCTCTAGCTGCCTATTTACGTAGAGCAGCCAGAGCTTAACTATACGTGCATACCGCTAGTCAGGGCAGCTATAGACAGCGCTCCTTAAAGTTTCTTCTTCGTTAGTTTATAGAGCTAATCGATAGTAGATAGACATGGATAAATAAGAAGGTAGTCGATAGGACCGTCCTCGCTCGATAAGTCGAAGATCGGTAGCAGGGCAAGGGCGCAGACGATAACTATGTTCAAAGTTAGAAGAAGACGAAAATGCAGGCAATGCGGTTCGAGTTAGTATATCAAGAGGGCGACGCGGTATAGAGCTGCGGCTCGCAAAGACGTGATAGAAGTGCCGAGAGAGTGAAGATAGGAGCTTTTGCAGCATGGACGCAGACTTTTACTGCTGCTCCTAAAGCAGTAGCAGGTCACGTTATGCGCTTGTTACTCGCAGGCTATAGTCAAAGTTGTGGGTAGCGAAGATTAGCTACCAGCCTTGTCCAGCCGCCACACTGGGCTTCGGTGCAGCACCATACGCAGAAGGCCTTGGACTGAGGGACCATTGAGTTTTGTTTGCTCATTGGGTCACTGCCGTGAGCTCCTAACTGCACGAGGTACTAAACAAAGAGATTGTGATACAAGTCTTAGAACATTTCATGTCGTTGTGAAGTCATATTAGCTTTTAATCGTCATGTGGTGAACTATATCTGGCTAGCGCAACACAGGCTCGTACAGACCACATCATCATAACAGCCTTACCTTCGTTTGTCATCTAGTACGATCAGCTTGTAACTAGCTGTTAGGCTTATAGCTGTGCTTAGACAGTTAGCTAATATCACACAAATCTCATAGCCCTCTTGAGGTAGCACTTGCAAACTTTCTCATATTGACTGCACAACTTCTGGCGAGTTAAACATCCGCTGTCAAGTGTGAAGTTTCCACGAAAGTTGGCAAAATCGAGTTCCACTTTTTCGCGTGCATACTCAATTGGAAGCTGCAGCGACCCCTGTAGTTGGCAGCCGGCTGTGCTACAAAATGCCCAGTGCCCCGCACCAGCTGAACAACCTTAATCAGGCTGGCATCAACCCTCTCTTAATATCTCTACCCACACTAAAAAGTACTCGGACGAACGTCATAATGAGCTTCGGGTTCAGTGTTGGCGACTTTCTAGCGGTAATCCAACTGGCCAACAAGATCAGGAAAGACTTCGTTGGCGCTCCAAGCCAGTTTAGCAGCATATCCGTTGTGTATGTGACCGCTACAGACAAAAGAGCGATGCTAATACAGATAATGAATAGGCTCCGAAGCCTTTCCATCGTCCTCAACGATGCTGAAGTAACGATGTCCGAACAAAAACTCAATCCTCAAGAGGAAACAAACTTCCAAAATGTTCTTGATGGTTGCCAACGTACTCTTCGCAAGCTAGAACACACAGCAGACAAGTATATCGTGCTTGGATCACAGCAAACGAGCATTGGCGGTAAGATGAAAAGAGCATGGAAGCGACTATCGATAGAGCCAGAGGACATCCGCGAGCTTAGGAGTGATATCAACGTCAATATTAATCTACTCACCGCACTTACCGGGCGGCTGACTCGGGATAACACAGTTAGATTGGTGCGTTACCAGGAAGACAAGGAACACCAAGCCATCCTTGACTGGCTAACACCGACCGACTTTGCTCCTCAGCAGAACGACTTCCTCAAGCAGTGGCAAGCCGGATCCGGAAAATGGCTTCTAGAATCGGCGGAATTCAAAAGCTGGCTGGAGACGAAGAATCAGACACTATTTTGCCCAGGTATACCAGGCGCTGGGAAGACGATACTCACATCAATTGTGGCAGAAGAGCTTTCTGCACTCTTCCAAGACGAAAGTAGCAATGTCGTTGCATACATCTACTGCAACTTCAAGCGAAAAGACGAGCAAACTTTGGATCATCTACTCGCAAGCGTATTGAAGCAGCTGGCTCAAGCAAGACCTTCTCTGCCACAGAGCGTCAGATCCCTCTATGACCGGTATAGATCTAAGAAGGCCCGACCTTCGATAGATGACATCTCAACGGTCCTTCAGTCGGTGGCTGCTGAATATTCGCGAATCTTCATCCTCGTTGATGCGCTGGACGAATGTCGAGTCAATGATAGCTGTCGAGCGAAGCTACTCTCACAACTCTCACAACTTCAGACCAAGTGTGGAGCGAACCTTTTCGCAACGTCAAGATTTATTCCAGACATCACAGAGAGATTCGAACAAGCCCTGTGGCTAGAAATCCGTGCCAGCAAGCAAGACGTGGAGAGATATGTAAAAGGACATATCGATGAACTGCCGCGTTTTGTCCGACGTGATCCGAGTCTACAGCAAGAAATCAGCTCTGAGATCGTTGAAGCTATCGATGGCATGTACGTAGCTTCTTACAACTTGCTTGAAGATCCTTCTAACTATACTAGGTTTCTCCTTGCACAGCTTCATCTCAATTCGTTGAAAGGGAAGAGAGCCCCAACGGCTATTCGAGAGGCTTTGAAGAAGTTGCCCACCGGCACAGATTCATATGATCTTGCATATTCTGATGCTATGGTGAGAATTGAAGGACAACTACCGGATGAAAAAGCGCTTGCGAAGGAAGCTCTGTCATGGATTACTTGCGCAAAGAGGCCACTGACTACCACAGAGCTTCAGTACGCGCTTGCGATTAAAGTCGGACAAACAGAATTCGATGAAGGAAACAAACCAGATATAGAGGATATTGTTTCGGTATGTGCTGGACTAGTCACTGTTGATGAAGAACGTGGCATCATCCGCTTAGTGCATTACACGACGCAAGAATACTTTGCACGGACGCAAAAGGACTGGTTCCCAACCGTAGAAATCGACATCACGGAAATCTGTGCGACCTACCTCTCATTCGCAGTCTTTGGAAGCGGATTTTGCCACACGGACTATGCCTTTGAGGAGCGGCTGCAACTCAACCCATTGTACGACTATGCCGCGCACTTCTGGGGCCACCATACTTCTCAGATCCGGAGTCCACATTCGATAGTCGTAGAATTCTTACACCACGAGATGAATGTGGAAGCAGCAACTCAAGCAATGCTAGCCCGCAAGCTTTATGCAGGGCAGTCTGGCTACAGTCAAGAAGTTCCAAGGCAAATAACAGGACTGCATTTATCTGCACATTTCGGAATTACAGAAGTAGCTGCAGCAATTCTCGATCGGATAGACCTCAACTCGAAGGATACGGAAGGCCGGACGCCGCTGTCTTGGGCTGCTGAGAACGGGCACGAAGGTGTAGCCAAGCTGCTGCTTGACACGGGCAAGGTTAAGGCTGACTGGAAGGATGAGTACGGCCGGACGCCGCTCTCGTGGGCTGCTGAGAACGGGCACGAAGCTGTAGCCAAGCTGCTGCTCGATACCAACAGAGGCAAGGTTAAGGTTGACTGGAAGGATACGGACGGCCGGACGCCGCTATCTTTGGCTGCTGGGAACGGGCACGAAGGTGTAGCCAAGCTGTTGCTTGACACGAGAAAAGTCAAGGCTGACCGGAAGGATACGTATGGCCGGACGCCGCTGTCGTGGGCTGCTGAGAACGGGCATGAAGGTGTAGCCAAGTTGCTGCTCGATCCCAACACGGACAACGTTGAGGTTGACTCGGGGGATAGGTACGGCCTGACGCCGCTGTCGTGGGCCGCTAGAAACGGGCACGAAGTAGTAGTTAAACTGCTGCTCGACACTAATAAGGTTGAGATCAACTTGAAGGATACGGACGGCTGGACTCCGCTGTCGTGGGCCGCTAGAAACGGGCACGAAGCTGTAGCTAAGCTGCTGCTCGACACAAACATAGGCAATGTTGAGGTTGACTTGGGAGATACGTACGGCCGAACACCGCTGTCGTGGGCTGCTAGGAACGGGCACGAAGTTGTAGTCAAGCTGCTGCTCGATACCAACACGGGCAACGTTGGGGTTGACATGAAGGATACATATGGCCGGACGCCGCTGTCATGGGCTGCTAGGAACGGGCACGAAGGTGTAGCTAAGCTGCTGCTTGACACTAATACGGGCAAGGTTGAGATTGACTCGAAGGACACGTGCGGCCGGACGCCACTGTTGTGGGCCGCTAGAAACGGGCACGAAGTTGTAGCCAAACTACTGCTCGATACCAACAAGGTTGAGGTTAACTTGAAGGATATGGACGGCTGGACGCCGCTGTTGTGGGCCGCTAGGAATGGGCACGAAGGTGTAGCCAAGCTGCTGCTCGACACCAACAATATTGAGGTTAACTTGAAGGGTAAAGACGGCCGGACGCCGCTGTCGTGGGCTGCTATGAACGGGCATGAAGGTGTAGTCAAGCTGCTGCAGTCCGCTGGTGCTTTGTAGCTCTTCGTTCGCTTTCTTATTTTTATCAGCCACCTCCCTACCCGCCATATTATTAGGCAGCGTTCCTTATGTATTCAGTAGACGCACTCCAGAGTGTTCATTGCTTGTAAATCTGAATGATGGAATAAATAGTTCTGTTCATTCAGGCGCATGAGGCGCAGCAAGTCACTGCACTTTAACGGGCAGTGTGAATGCGAAGAAACAAACTGCAGAACCCTTACACCATTAGTCCTATCATAGTATGGCTTATGCCAAGCACTGTGCATGTTGATAATGGTGGTGGTGCTTGCTGCTGCGGGAGACCAGCTGGCGGCAACGAACACCAGCCTGGCCCGCCGTCCAAGAATAGTACATTGTTCATGTCTAGAATAGCCCGACACTTGCACTAGTCAGGCATAGCATACAATACAGCAAGGCGCTTCTGCGATACTCCACGTAAGCTTGTTAGATCAGTCCGCGATAACCACGATTAGGACTCCCTCTGCGCGGATAAATCTAGACTGCATTATTCTACGAATCGAGTATCTGCAAATCTCCGAGATAATTTCTTGTAAAGCTAGTCGTACTGACTACCTAGGAGCATATCTCCTCCAAAGAGCGCGCGCTGGATGGTGACAGAGATACCTACCACTACATCGCTGCGAATGGCAGTAAGGACGGGGTGCATTGCATCATGCACACTAGATCATCGCATTGTTCAAAAGACGCCTGATAGGTCTTATAATGGATTGACTTAGTCGAATCGTCGCACAATCTGCTAGACATCGTGCGTATGTGCAATTAGCTGGAGGGCGCAGTCTGCTACATAGCAGCTCCTCGATGCTAATCCATAGATACCTGCTCCTTAGGCGCCATCTCATTCAATAGAAGTTGAAGTTGGCCGTACCCCTGTCGACTCGTGTACCAGAGATCACGTGTGACCAGTAATAGGGCTATTGAACACAGATCCTCTGTACAGAATTCCCCCGTTGTCGCTCCCCGTGACATTCGCAGGCTGAAGGTGCTGTTGCTGCCTTTTTACCGCACCCTGCTTTTCCTTCCACGTTTCTTGATCCTTTTCAACCGTATTATACCAAAGCCAAAGCTGGTTATGTACACGAACGTAGCCAGTATCTCTAGCAGTCTTGAACCTTGTCATTCCCGTATGCGTTGCGTGAATGCCGTTATTAGGATACGCCGTGAGAATCGCGGATTGCTTTGGTACTATCTGCAAGCGCTTAACAATAGGCTTCGCTTGCGAAAAGGGCATAGGGATCACGCACCTCGCTAATCCCGGTGTATCCAACTTCCTCGTAGAAACAGAAGATGTTGATGTACATGTTGTTGTTCCTACTTTGGTCGTCTAGCATGGTGCGGAATTCCTGTTGGACCGCGGCGAGCATCCCAGAGCCTGGCTGCAGGACTTCTACAATCTCGGAGTTGGTTTTACGCAACAAATTAGAAAGTTTTGAGATTGGATGTCCCAAGTTCGCAAGGCTCGCCCCGAGGTGTGGTGTGCCCATGAACGCAATCGCCACGGTGCTTTCAAGCAAGTCTTTCAGTGCTGTTGGGCCGAGCCGCGAGAGACAAGAAGTGTCTGCCTGGATGTATTAATAAACTGGGCTATAAGAGAATGTCGTTGTGAGTGACTTGCCTGCTCAACAACCAACCCGCCAAGGTTATGCGCAACGAAGATTAGAGGGCGGAGGTTCTGTTATTTGAGTGAGCTTGCAGATCCAGTTACGAGGTTGTAACGACGTTTGAACAGGCTATTAGTTCCATTGTCGAGAGGTTTGAGCATGCATAGCGTCGGAAAACGTCTTACGGTGTTTGACTTGGCCCTCCATATGGCCAAATCCTCAGCTAAAGCTTTGCCGTGGTCTCGTAACGTGCCATTCCCAGCAGTTTTAACCCTCGAATAATGTTGGCATCGTAGCCGAACGTAATGATTCGGGCTTTTGGAAGATCATTTGCGAGGAGAGCTTGCGGCCAGAATACGTTGGTGGATTTGTCTGTCCAAGTGGATTCGCGGTTGCCGGTCAGACCATGGACGAAAACGATGCTGGTTTGCTGGTGAACGAGGCTAACGACACAGAGCAGACCACATACTCAACTATGTTACCAGCGTTCTCCGACAATGTTTGGAGACCTTAGTTTCCGGTCGTTGAGAACATTTCCTCTGTCGGCACGTTGCCCTGTGCCGACCCGGTGCCTGCGTTGGTAGGAGGCGCCCGTCGCCCCTTCAATTTCTGGAGGAAAGACATTACGCGAAACACAGTAGCAGAGATAGCGATGGTTATTTCTAAAGCGTAGGACCACAATGAACCGGTAGGTGCAGGACTGCTGTGAAGCTGCAAAACGTGAGGAGCTGAGGTCAACCTCCATCAGTTGCGGCTGAGCAGCCCTCTGCCCCCACTCTCCGTCTTGCACCACATGAGGCGATACACTCTACCTCACTCTGGGCCTGCACTGTCGATGGAGAGCAGAGATGCCGCAATCTACCACGTTTAACGATGCCATTACCGGCCGCAACGTCATTGCTGGCTCGAGCATCGGTCCTGGAGCTACTATGAACAACTACTTCGGTCCCGTAACGCAGGGCAGGTTTACCACGGAGCGAAACTTACATCCATATCCTTGCTGATACTGGCGCGTAGACAGACCCACGGGCCCGCGCGAGCCCTTCTCCATTATCCCGTTCGCGCCAGACCGGGACTTTGTCGACCGGCCTGAGATTCTCGCATGGTTGCGCGACAAGTGCGGTGGGCTGGGCGCACGGGCGGCGCTGGTGGGCCTTGGTGGGGTAGGGTAAGGCCCCATCGCACTTCGAACAAGAGACGATAATGACAGGCAGACAGCAAGTCGCAGCTCGCCATACAGTACGCCCATCATGTCGCCGAAGCGGCGCCACGCCCATTCGTCTTCTGGGTGCACGCCAGCACCCGTGCCTGGTTCGAGAAGGAGTACAGGGTCATCGCAGACAAGCTTGAGCTACCGGGACGCGACGACTCAGAGGCGGACGTGCTGCGGCTGGTCAGCAACTGGCTGGGCGATGAAAGAAACGGACGATGGACTATGGTGGTAGACAATGTCGACGACGCCGAGATGTTCTTCCCGTCGCAGCAACAGGGGCAAGAGGACTCGTCAGAATCGCTGGCTGCGTACCTCCCGCAGAGCCGCAACGGGTCGATACTGATTACGTCGCGCAGCAAGGAGGCAGCAGCCAGGCTGGCAGGCGGGTACCAGAACATCGAGGAGGTGCCGGCGATGGACGAGAGCCAAGCGCTGCAACTCCTGCGGAACAAGCTCTCGCGCAACAAGCTACAGGCTACATCGCACGAAGAAGGCGCCGCGACAGACCTATTGCGTGCGCTTGACTGCATGCCTCTTGCCATCACCCAAGCTACTGCCTACATCAACCGGCAGGCGCGCATGAAGATAACAGACTACCTGAGCGACTTCCGCGCGAGCGATAGGAACCGCGAGAGCCTGCTGCACCATGATGCAGGCGACCTCCGGCGAGACGCGAGCGCGTCTAACTCGGTGGTGAAGACGTGGCAGATTTCGTTCGAACGCATCCGGCAAGAGCGGCCGTCGGCGGCTGAGCTGTTATCGCTCATGAGCTTCTTTAACCCGCAGGGGATTCCCGAGGGGATCCTACGAAGACACGGCAACACCACGGCCAAGACAGAAGCGTTAGAAAATGCGAGTGGGGCCGGTAGCTCGTTCAATGAAGATCTCAACACCCTATGTGCCTATTCTCTAGTCGCTATGACGACAGACGGGGAGACCTGCGAGATGCATGCACTGGTGCAGTTCTGTACGCGGGTCTGGCTATCGTCTTTTAGCCACGTAGAGAGGTGGAAGGGTCGATTTATAGAGGTGATGGCACGAGAATTTCCTAATGGACAGTTTGAGAACTGGGTAAAATGCAAGCAGCTACTCCCGCATATTGAAACGCTGTATGGTGTTGAGCCAGACATAGACGAGACAACTAAGAGGTGGGCGCAGGTGCTTATGAACGCTGCAGAGTATTTCTGGAGGAATGGCGACTATCAGACTGCGCAAGCCATAGTAAGAAAGACACTTACGGCTAGTGAGCGTGTGTTTGGGACGCGACACCCAAATACGCTGACGAGCGTGGGCAACCTGGCGATGGTGCTGTATAATCAGGGGAAGTACCACGAAGCAGAGAAGCTCAACCGGCGAGCGTTAGAAGGGAGAGAGAAGGAGCTTGGGGTGCAGCACCCACATACGCTGACGAGCGTGGGCAACCTGGCGATGGTGCTGCGTGATCAGGGGAAGTACGACGAAGCAGAGAAGCTCATTCGGCGAGCGTTAGAAGGGAGAGAGAAGGAGCTTGGGGTGCAGCACCCAGATACGCTGACGAGCGTGGGCAACCTGGCGATGGTGTTGTATGCTCAGGGGAAGTACGGCGAAGCAGAGAAGCTCAATCGGCGAGCGCTGGAAGGGGAGGAGAAGGAGCTTGGGGTGCAGCACCCACATACGCTGACGAGCGTGAGCGACCTGGCGATGGTGTTGCATGATCAGGGGAAGTACGACGAAGCAGAGAAGCTCAACCGGCGAGCGCTAGAAGGGGGAGAGAAGGAGCTTGGGGTGCAGCACCCAGATACGCTGGCGAGTGTGAGCAACCTAGCGATGGTGCTGCAGAAGCAGGGGAAGTACGACGAAGCAGAGAAGCTCAACCGGCGAGCGCTGGAAGGGAAGGAGAAGGAGCTTGGGGTGCAGCACCCAAGTACGCTGGTGAGTGTGGGCAACCTGGCGATGGTGCTGCATAATCAGGGGAAGTACGGCGAAGCAGAGAAGCTCAACCGGCGAGCGCTGGAAGGGAAGGAGAAGGAGCTTGGGGTGCAGCACCCAGATACGCTGACGAGCGTGAGCAACCTGGCGATGGTGCTGCATGATCAGGGGAAGTACGGCGAAGCTGAGAAGCTCAACCGACGAGCGCTGGAAGGGAGAGAGAAGGAGCTTGGGGTGCAGCACCCAGATACGCTGACGAGCGTGGGCAACCTGGCGACGGTGCTGCATAATCAGGGGAAGTACGGCGAAGCAGAGAAGCTCAACCGACGAGCGCTGGAAGGGAGAGAGAAGGAGCTTGGGGTGCAGCACCCAGATACGCTGACTTC
>Ga0247733_1000024_pt1 | contig 261902 bp, 281 predicted proteins | sample UWRJL043104R2_FD_180932 | JGI IMG/M metagenome (GOLD analysis project Ga0247733, IMG submission 180932) | Plant litter microbial communities from Arlington Agricultural Research Station in Wisconsin, United States - UWRJ-L043-104R-2 | ecosystem: Environmental > Terrestrial > Plant litter >... | reverse complement strand
CTTGTGTAGACACGATAGCGCCGACATCGCTTGGTAGTGGGTACAGTCACCCGCAAAATATTCACTCGATATACACCAGGGACGTGAGAGACGGAAGCGTCTTCAAGATTAGCCTCACGACCAGGGACACACGCATCAGCTCCAACTTCAACATGTCTGACCAAAAGAAAAGTCCTGTACACGCCAGCAACACCTTCGAGGATCTTAGCGGCGTTTCGACGGCAGCTTTCAGCAATCCCTACGATGCTTTGATTGCTGCTGCAGAAGACGATCCGGTGATTTCTCCTTGCTCACCCCCACCAACAAGTGTCCTGATTTGCGGTAGGCTCAACTACAAGCCCGATATTCCACACATCGGACCACCAGGAATACACAGCAGAAGGACAAACTGCTAGATGAGAATTTTGCTGGACCCAGCATCGACCCCATCTTGCTGCGACTGAGCGATCCGACGATCGAACCGGGATATGTCGACCCAAGACATTGCCTCGTCTTCTGGGGTCGCCCTACCCAGTCGATCAAGCAGTTGATCCATCGAGTCCAGCAAGACTTGCGCACTGTTGCTCCGAGTACGTCTTGAATGGGAGTCGCAGGGCAGCACTGATCGTACCCCAGACCTCTGGCTCATGCCCCAAGATTGCTTGCACATCACTGCACTTGAGGTCACGCACTCTAAAAAAGCAGAGGAGATCCAACAACTCGTCGATACGATGGGTGACAACATCCCTCCCATCACAAACTACACGCACAATCATCGAGCACGCCTCATCAAGCCCATGATCGGATTCGATGCCTCTGCATTGGCTTTGAGCTTCGTCCCTGCTGCTGGCGAGGGTCTCACATCAGGAAGGACAGCACAGGACGACAAATACACTTATCACCACCTCCGACGCGATCTCTTCAGTCTTTGCAAGGACACCGGTATCACGGTTGATTCGCGATACGTTGTTCCTTCCGCTCATTTGACCATCGGCCGCTTCATCGCCCCCAAGGATTTCGAAGATGCAGGTGAATTCGACCCGCGCAAGATGCAGGCCTTCGTCAAAAAGATCGAGGACATCAACGCGTGGCTGCAGAAGGAATTCTGGCCAGAATCCGGTGATGGGCGGATTCCTGACGGTGGTGACTGGATACTAGGTGAAGAGCAGGGCTTAGTTTGCCGCATGGGGACCCTTTGGTACGTATATCTGTCATTTCCGAAAGTCGCAGGTGCCTGGAGAGAATCGCTGACATTCCGCATAGGTATGGAGTCGGCGAGACAGTTCATCAAGGCAAAGGGTTCTGATCAGAGGCGGGATGCCAACGGAGGGTGTCACATGTAGTTAGTTGGTAGACGTTCTATAGACTTGAAATGCGGAGTGGCGGGGTCGTTGGACCGTTCACAAGTGTTGGCCCAAGCTCCTGAACGACGATCGAGCTGCGCATTGAAACTACGGTGAGACGCGGCCAGGCAGTCCTCACGACCTACAACTTCCACGTTGCAAGAGCGAATTCGACTGCCTTGGACATATACGTACTCACCTGCCCATTCTAAACTTCTGCTGCCTACGCCCCACTCCATTTCCAGCAACACCGCGGGGCATTCACGACTGCCTACCGCTTGGATACGTGTCCTGCGCGAAGACCTCTATATATCATTCTGGAAGCGCAAATAGCGTACCTTCAACATGTTCAACCGAGACAGAGTCCCAGGCCTCCCCGGCAGCTCCCCGCGACCTCCTCCGCGCGCTGACGGTGCCAACTACCCTCCGCGACCGCAACAACCGCCTGCGGGCTACCCGCAACAGCCACAAGCACCTCCCGCTGGCTACCCCCAACAACGGCAACAAGCCCCACTCCCGAGATCCCCCGGCCACGATCCGAGAATGGGTGGGGGAGGTGGAAAGGTCCAACAGCTCCGGCCCATCAAGAGCCCCGGGGGTAACGCCTACGCATTTGGCAACCTGTACGTAGTCATACTAATCGCAGGAACAAGCCCTCGCTAATTCGTATGCAGAGTCGCCGTCTCCCCGCAAGACTTCCCGCCCTCCCGCGACGGCTCCGACACCTACATCAAAATAAACCGCAACTACGTCCTGTCCGCACGGCCTACCGAAGGCTGCCGCCCTGGCGAGATCGGGTTGACTGATGCACAACGGACATGGGCAGGCATATCGCTTGGGCCGCAGGATATGGTCACTGCGGAGCCTTACGATGCGTTCAGCCAGGGCGGCCAGTCATACTTGGGCAATCTTGAAGTTGAGGTTGGGTTTGCGACGAGGAAGTCAACCGAGACGCCGTACGATCAAGAGGAGCTTGGGACTGCCTTCAAGAAGGTACGAGATCTGAACTATCGGGTATGCAGAACATCATGCTAAAGAACGCGCAGAACTTTGAAAACCAGGTCCTTGCGCCTGGCCAGCAGCTCCTCATGGACGTCAAAAGCATCGTCCTCCGATTGTCGGTCCGAACCGTGACGCTGGTCGATCTTTCCATGGAGAAGGCAGATTCCGCCTCTGCAGCTCCGCTCACAGACCCGGGCGCGCGGGGCATTCTCACGCGTCACACCCAAATCGACTTCTTCAAAGACGCACGTACCGACATCAAGATCAAGGCTTCCAGTCGGCGTCCTGCCGCCAATTCCATCGTCCAGCCCGGCTTCAAGTTCGAAGACATGGGCATTGGTGGTTTGGATACCGAGTTCAGCGCCATCTTCCGAAGAGCCTTTGCTTCCCGCATTTTCCCACCCGGGCTTGTAGAGAAGCTTGGTATTCAGCATGTGAGAGGTATCCTTCTTTACGGCCCACCCGGAACCGGAAAGACCCTTATCGCGCGTCAAATCGGTAAGATGTTGAATGCTAGGGAGCCCAAAGTCATCAACGGACCCGAGGTGTTGAACAAATACGTTGGTCAGTCTGAGGAGAACATCCGAAAACTCTTCGCCGATGCAGAGAAGGAATACAAGGAGAAGGGTGATGAGAGCGGTCTCCACATTATCATCTTCGACGAACTTGACGCTGTGTGCAAACAAAGAGGTTCCAGCGGTGGTGGCACCGGTGTTGGCGACAGCGTCGTCAACCAGCTGCTCTCGAAACTGGATGGTGTTGACCAGCTGAACAATATCCTCCTCATTGGTATGACCAACCGAATGGACATGATCGATGAAGCTCTTTTGCGTGCCGGTCGTTTGGAAGTTCATATGGAGATTTCGCTTCCCGATGAGGCTGGCCGAGCACAGATCCTCAAGATCCACACAACGAAGATGCGCAACAACAACATCATCGAAGGTGACGTCAATGTCGATGAGCTGGCGAAGCTCACCAAGAACTTCTCCGGTGCCGAAATCAGCGGACTGGTAAAGGCTGCATCTTCTTTTGCGTTCAACCGGCATATCAAGGTCGGCACGATGGCTTCTATCGATCCTAACGTGGAAGATATGAAAGTCAACCGCGAAGGTATGTGCGCCTATTCTTTATTGTTCCAGGAGTTCTGTATCAACCGTTCGGTATCCAGACGAACTTTGCATCTCCAATGGGCCTCCGCTAACATGTTAACCCGTAGACTTTATGAGCGCATTAGAAGAGGTCAAACCGCTTTTCGGTGCCGCGGAAGAAGAACTCGGAATACGTCTACTTGGTGGCATAGTGCACTTCTCTCCTTTCATTAAGAACATACTCGACGACGCCAGGCTTTACATCAACCAAGTCAGAAAGGGCTCCACGCCAGTGCTTTCCGTCGCACTGCACGGCCCACCGGGCAGCGGCAAGACGGCGCTCGCCGCGCGAATGTCCATCGATTCGGAATTCCCGTTCATCAAACTCATATCACCCGAGGACATGGTCGGCTTTAGCGAGATGCAGAAGGTCCAGCAGCTTGACAAGACCTTCCGGGATGCATACAAGAGTCCTTTGAGTATCATTGTCATTGACAACATCGAATTGCTCGTCGATTGGGTGCCCATCGGGCCCCGCTTCAGCAACAGCGTGTTGGTTGCGCTCAAGGTACTCCTTGGGAAACAGCCGCCAAAGGTAAGTGGCTCGTACCGTGAAGTAGATGCAGAGACTTTCGGGCTAATGCACACAGGGTCGCCGTCTGTTGATTTTTGCGACCACGACCGAGCGCTCGGTGCTCCAGCAGCTGGATCTGTTCAGTCGGTTTGACGCAGACATTGCGGTGCCCAATGTCAACACACAAGCTGAGCTCGCACACGTCCTGCAGGATTCGGGAGCGTTCTCGGACCAGGACCAACGGCGAGCTATTGGCGAGATCCAAGAAATCACGGGTGTTGTGGAAGTTGGGGTAGGCATCAAGAAGATCTTGACAGCCATTCAGACGGCAAAGGAAGACCAGGACGTACCCGGTCGCTTCGCTAGAGTCATGTCTCAAGCAATTGCAACTAACAGAGGCTCGTACACATGAACACAGCATCGGAACGCAGAACTTGAGGTGGCTCAGGCCCCTTAATGGCCCTTTAGGCCATACGATAGGTGTTGGAAGGCGTACCGCTTGCGATGGGCACCACTGGTTACGTGGAATTGTTGGACATAGAATGTTGGCTGATGGAAGATAACAAATACGATACACTGGACAAATCCAGCAATGCTAATTCTCCGTTGCCGATATGTCAATTCGTTCGGCGCATAATTCCTCCGTGGGTGAGGCTTTTGGCAGTGCCGGCGTGAACACTGGTAAACCACCGACGCAGCTCGGGCGCCTTGTACAACACCACCTCAGCTCCACGCGCAGCGCGCATGGCCTTTGACAGCGGTGCCACAGTGGATCGTCACGAGTACCTTGTCGGAGAGTCAGCCTCCCCGGGTTCGCTGGACGCAAAGCCGTTCCGACAGTCTGTTATTGTCTCACGCCCCCTATAGCACCTGGGACACCTCCAGAACGATCACAAGCTCCGATGAAGGTATACAAAGACTAGCTAGCGCAGGCGAGGTCACTGACGGAGTGGACAGCGGATTGGCGGACCCAGGGCGACGTCAGGAGCGGTTTGCATGCATGCTGGGTGCTTGCAGAGACGGTCACATGGCGGGAGACGGAATCTCACCGCCACTAAGCATGGCCGCTGCACTGGTCGGCGTTGCGATTGGGATGTGTGGTTGCTGCAAGTTGAGGTGTCGTGCAATGTAGGACGGGCAGGGATCGTGGCCGGCTGTAAGGCATCAACCATCAACCGCTGAGGGAGGCGTCGTGCTCGCTAGAGCAGCCAATCGCCAGGGCCCATGTTGCCGGTGAGGATGACGCATGGAGGGGCTCGCGCCGGCCCGACGTCTTTTTCGTTTTCTGGACTTGCACCCACGCCCACTGCTCACGGTGACTACGAGAACTTGTCGGCGTGGACCCACCGCGCAGTCCCTCGTGCCCGCTGAACTGTGCTCGTTCGTCCCGCCAGAATAGCCTGCATCGGCTCTGCAGCGCCCAGGCCGACTATCACGATCCTCCACATGCCTTTTCCAGATTGCATGCTTCGAAGGCGCTGGCGTGGTGTCGAGCCAGCGCATCACTTTTGACAGCACTTAGCATGTCCGTCAGGCATACTACCCATGCACCTACAGCATCCGCTCTCGCTGCTTTTGCCCGTGGCGCCGGCGCCCGCGTCTGCTGCGCTTACCAGTGACTTGCCGCCTTTAGGCTCCTCTGGATGCACTGCTGCCGGGCGCAACGACGGCATTGCGAGGGATACCCATATCCCACCCCTCGCAGCATCAATTGTTCGCCACGCGACCTCCGCTCTGCTCTTTTGCTGATACGAGCTGAGCATCTCGCCTGCTGGCTGCTTGCTACTGGCCAATTGGCCTTGTGCCGGCGGCGAGGTCCGCCGAGGTATCGTATAGATCGCCTGCACAAGGAGGTCTGGGGACTCGTCCAGCCCTCGCCCCAAATGACGCTTGTTAGCTTCGGATCTGGCGGGAAACGGTTTCAGTGGGTGTAGGACTATGCAGACTTATCACCGGCCGAGCGGGGTCACAGGCAAGAGGTGTGTTGATGGGGTCTAAGCCATGCCCCCCGTTGATGGACGAGCTTGCTGGGCTGATGCCGCCAAAGGTATAAAAGGGGGTCGTGATGGGGCCCCGGAGAAGTTTCCTTCTGCTTCCCTTTCCTCTCAACGATCTTTGGACATCATCATATCTTGCTCATTTGTCCTGGCACACCTGCTCACACAGACTTGTCTACTTCCTCCACTAGCTTCCTATCACCAACCCAAACACACTCCCACCTACCCAACTAGCAACCTTCCCGTCCCAAACTACTCATCCCGTCTGTCACACGCACCGCCGCAAACATGTCCACCACACACGGCTACTACCCACACTACCCACAATACCCCTCCGCCCCCCTCCCCATCAGCACCCCCCAGAAACCCGGCTACTACTACCCGCATCCGCAACACACCTACGGCCGCGTCTCAGGATCGCCACCCGAGCTACCGGAGAGCGTCACCACCTCTGGCGTGCCGTCATACGAGCCTTCGGCCACCTCCAGCAGCTATGCGGGCAGTGCGAGCGACTATGAATCTACCGGCACGACGGCCGGTGTGGATCTTTTGGACTACATGGGCGACAGGCTGAATGGCGGGTTCGACCCTACGGGATTGGACCGCGGGCTGGCGAAGCAAGCGCAGACGTAAGTTTCTCTCCGACTTCCTCGCGTTCCAACTGCCACCATGTGGTCTTTCAGACCGAGAAAGCTGACGAGTAACCAGTTCCGGTGAACTCAATGCCAAACACCGCGAACTGCTCGAATTGCAAGCTCTCGCTCAGCGCCGTCTAGCAGGCGCACGATCAAATTTCGCAGATGGCATGCGAACCGCCAAGGAAGTGCAGAAAGACCTACAGTGGACACAGAAGCGCGTGGAGTGAGTTTCCCGAAACCTTGTGTTTCGGACCTGTAGTTTCTGACAGCACAACAGCTCTCTCAACGAGCGCGCGGCTCGGAAATACCCGCAGCAGTACAAAACTGCTCAGGGACGATACCCGGCACCAGTCGACTACTAAAATTGGCAACAAGCCAAATTCAAACACCGCCCGACGACCATATCGAACTGGCGCTTTGTTGATGATACACACAACCATACTTTTCGGTTTTCTCACGATTCACGACTCTAAAATTCCTTTCACTATTCACCATTCTTCACTGCGTATTACTACCCCTTTATTCCTGTATTTCAATCCAACCGCAAGCCACCACACTACGACCATCTCACCACCATTCCGCCAACCGAGACACGTCGGATTTCCACTCCGCCCCGCTCCGCTCGCTACGGCATACGACCAGCGGTAGGGCTGGCTTGCCGCTTTAGCAGCCCGACGGCGCCAACATCCCGCGCCACTTTTCCTTTTTCCTAGTTCCCTCGCGGTCGTTCATGCGGCGGGTCGGCCCGCTGCACAGCGCTTATGTGCGTGCTGAGTCTGCCGACGAATGGGGAGGACGTGACAGCGGACGTCGGATGCTGGTACGGATGGCGAGTGGTGCGTGGCCTCGAGTCCACTTAGCCCGGTGACCTGGTCAGGGGGTGTGATTTGCCGGGTCAGGGCGAATGGCAGGGTGGGCTGGGGGTGTCAGTGTGGTCGGGTGTGTGTAGATGAGCTGTCTCCTTCTTCTTCTGCTTCCTGATACTCACACTTGACCCGTTTCGGTTACTGTCTCTTGGGATTGGGGATTTCGAGCTGTGGCTGGAAGTCACGGGGAGGTCTCTTGCTACTGCCATAGATGTGGCTTCGCTGTTCCTTTGCGGCTACTGTTGATGATCACGGCCTTTACATATACCATCAAGTCACATGTTTGCTTCCTATCTACTTCCCAATCAAGCAAGTGCATTTCCTTGTGATAAGATGACTGGGCGTGGGACACGACTCACGTGCTTACTTCCCCTTTCCCATGCGCGGTGCGTGGCCTCGAGTTCACTTGGCCTGGCGACCTGTGGCGGGATGTGATTTGCCGGATCGGGGCAAATGGTAAAGTGGGGCAGGGGGTGGGTGGTGTAGTCTCCTACATAAATTAAATCTGATATTATATGAAGCGAGGACGAAAACCATTCTGATGTTATCAATGTCGCGGTGTTCTGGTTTTGCAAGACCTTACGCTCCACCACGCTTGGCAACACTGTCTGTATCTAGTAGGGCCATTAAGCACCTTTAGAAGATATCGTAGAAGAATGCGGTGTTCTGGCACTGCACGGCAGTGGGTTGTAGACGTGTAGACTGCAGAAGAGGGATGTATTTCGACTGTTAGGTGTTGGAAACTAGCTTAGCTAGATGCGAGAGAATGTTATATATTCCCTCGATGTTCTTGAACATCAAAACTTCATGTCAATACTGCGAATTAGTGTGCTAGTTCTTCAAAAACCAATCAATATCATTCAGCTACTTGTCCCTCAGTTACGCCACCTAGAGTCCACACCAGCATCCCCTTCCCACCATTGTAGCTGTCACAAAACGCTCCGATGATGTGACGTTGCCGTCAGATGTCGCGACGCCACCGGGAAAGCCACACGGAAAACCACGCTACTAGCTTAAGCACCGGGTCGCGTTTGCTGTCGGGTTCCGGAACTTGAAACGGGGATGCATGTTGTGTGAGGTTGGAGCTGTGGATGGTGGGGGTGGAGAGGCGAGGGATGAATGATGCGGTGGACGCAGACGAATATCGTGCATGAGGCGGTCGTGCAAGGATGAGGGACTCGGTCGTGGGGGGGCATGGATTACCTGTAGTAGGACTCGGTTTCGGAAAGCTGTGGGTACCAGACTAAAGACTCTTCCAGTAACCGTGGATCTCCTTTCGTCTTACACAAACCATTGGAAGCGATGTAAACCATACCCAAACAGAGAACACTCCTACGCAACACACTCACCCACGCGACGCAACCCAAAACCACCACACTGTGACTCACGAATATACCTGCATACCTAGCGTACCCGATCCCGAGCGACTTGACAGGTCGACAGTGCCGCTCCCGTCTCGGCATTGTCATGATCTGGTGCAACGGGCGGAGCAGGTGCATTGAGGCCCAAGTGCGACGTTGTGACAACGGGGCGGGGATCGCGAGATGGGTGAGCGAGGGTCTGGAGCGCAGGTCTGAAACGCAGGTCTGGGGCGAGGGTATTCGGTTAGGTGCAGGTTGACGGGAGAGAGCTCGTTTTGGTGCATTGGTGTTACTGTGGCGGTCTTGTGTTGGTGTGATGGGGGCATGTGTGGGTGCGCATGGGAGATTGTTATGGCGAGGAGAGTGCGTCGTGTATGCTGTAGTTGACCTGGACTTGAAGCCGAAGTGCAAAAGATAATCGATGGAGTTGACACAGCTGGTCACCGAATCGGTAATTTGGAGTCCCGATTGTCTTCTAACACAACGGCAGTCCTAGTGGCAGCAGTACGGACACCACTCAAAATAAGGCCGGGCCAAGAACAGAAACCCTTGTACAAAGGAGCGACCTAGGCTGCAGGAAGCAGTGCCCGAGCTGTACAGAACGCCTAGTAACCCTGAATACCCCCATTTTCGCATACAGATGTTTAGGAGGCTGCCATGTGCTATTTCCGCCTTACGGAATTTGACTACGAGAGTGGAGTCTTGCTAAATATTTTCATTCCTTCGGTCAAGCGTATCTCTAGAGGCGAAGAGACTGGTCTCTGTGTGCACGACCTAACGCGCTTCTCTTAGCGGGTGTTCCGATGTAGAGCATGGGCTACGCATAGTGTAATGCGCTTAAGTCAATGCAGGAGAGGTACGTAATAGCTTACAGTGGCAGTTGTGGTCACCGGCAGCTGTAGCAGTTTGTTCAAGGTCTTGTGTTTTTAAGACATTGAGCTCCGCTACCGTTTTCTCATGCGAGCGACATACCCTCGACGATCGCCTGCAATCTGATCTGGAGAGATTGAACGCCCATTATCGTCGTGTTTATACCTAGGGTTCCAATCTCAGCCAATCCTACGAGCAAGCCACACTGGTCGACTCGTGGTGATGCTCGTACGTAGGATGGGCGCGATGGGCGTTGACTAATCAGATTGTGCGACACCACCGTGGTGACACCGCACCAAAACAACAACAACAACAACGACAACAACATCCCGCGACGACGCTCCCTCCCGCCTCTATCGTCCCGTCCCTGTCTACATGGCCACGTCGCCGCAGCTATCCCGATTACTCCCCCCCACAAAATTATCGCATATCACCTCTTGGATTGCGGGACTTCCCCCAATGCCCCCCGCCCACACGCATCTCGAACACATCCGCCCGCTGAAGCGCAAGCGCGCCAATTCCGCGCGTATGGCCACCGCACGCCGCGACCCCAGCCCTGAGAAGCGCCGACGAGTCGATGATGATGATGTCATGTCTGGGCAAAGCGCATCTGTGACTGATTCGAGCCACCCCCTCGACTTGGGCCGACACAATACATTCAGTCCGCTAGGTAGTGGCAGTCGCCGGTACAGTCGGGCTAGTACGGGCGCGTCATCGCCTCGACGCGGCATCAGCCCGTTGCGCGAGACAGTTGCAACGCTAAAGGACGCATCGCCTCCTATACGAACAGAGCCATACGACGGCGCGCAGCTCCCGGCTAATAAGGCTATCAGAGAAAAGATAATTGCTGTCATGGAGCGACTCGGGCCGGGGCAAGTCGATGGCTGGGTACCGCTATGCCTCAAGGTACGTGCGCACATGCTCTAAACGTGTCTAATAACTAATAACACCTGGTCTGCAGGAAGTGATCAAGTCTGACAACGCACTCGGCGTTCAGACTTTTGATCGACATGCCTTCACTGACTCCCCTTGCACACTTTCTGAGTGCAATTCATCTTTCCGCGAGGAGCTACAATACACACTGAGTAAGGTCAAGAAGATATTCCAGCGCGCAAGAACGTGCAAGACGGGGGGTCGTGACGAGAACGCTTGGTGTCAGGTCGTGATCCAGCCGCTAATGAAACTGGCACTGAAGCTCTCTGGCAATGGCAAGCTGCTGCTGCAAAGCGTGTATAACCTCCCTCCGTCTCCTCTTGGTCGCACATGACTGACATACTTAGACAAACCCAGGCTATTGATTCGAGTTACCTCTCCACTGATTCTAAAAGTGGAAAGCGCCTTGACCGAAAGGCCGACTTCTCCTACTCGTACTCGCACGAAGAGGATGGCCTTGCTGCGCTTTACGCACGCTTGCGACCTCGAAACTCTGCCGTTAGTCATATGTCGGACGCTTTTACAAAGACTACTGCCCTTTTTAGCGGTTTTGAGGTCAAGCCGGCGGATGGAGTCAAGTCAGAGGCAGAATACCAGATCAGCATATTCATGGGCGCAAGCCTGCGGAAGAAGGCCGAGCTTGCTCGGGTGGCTGGACTGTCGGACACTGCATCATCACTAATCGAGCCCGCCTTTGTAGTAGTAGGCCATGAGTGGTACTTCTATCTTGCGTACCTACTTCCCGATGGCGCAGTCCACGTGCTTGAACACGGCTCCTGCTCGACCAACAGCGTGTCAGGGGTGTTCAAGGTCCTAAGGGTGTTGAGGAATGTGGTCGAATATGGGCTGGAGGGGCTTGAAGAAGGGGGATCGGAAGCGAAAGTTGGGTACTGGGGTGGCTTTTTGGGACCAGTGCTCGAGAGGTTGGCTGGTGGAGAGGACAAGGCAAGAGGGAATGCAAGTGCTGCGACCCTTAGAGACGAGGGCATATACATGGGAAGCGCCGCCGCATCGCATATCACTATTCGATAAGGGAAGTCACGCAGTGGCCAGAAGACGGGCTGGACAGGGACGGGGCTTCATGTGCTTTATTTGACCTTCCCACAGGAGCTTGTCTTCGGCTTTAATGCACTCGTCCTCGTCCATGCTAGTTTCGACACTTCGCATTTCTTTTTACCCCCAGCCCTCCTAATTTGTTTGCCTAGCTCGGAGTTCATCCATAACGTCTTCTGCTCTGTCATACTTCTCCTCCCAACACTTCCGAATGACATGAGCGCATGCAATGTTGCTGACATCAGGGAACTCGTCGCGAGCAAAACGATTCTCCACCTCCCAGTCATCCAGCTCAGCGAACGGCTTCTTCCATGCCATGATCTCGTAGATAGAACTGCCCAGTGCGAAAAGATCTCGCTTATAGTAGGGCCTGTCTTCCCAGTTTCTACCGCGAAGGGGTAGGTCATATCGGCACTCTTCAACTCCATCAGACTCTCTTTCGTCCAATCCAGCGCCCCCAAAGTCACCTATCTTGACAACGTTCTCTTCTGTTAAGAGCACGTTGCGACAACTGAAATCGCAGTGATACACCTTCTTGGAGTGCATATGTGCTTGACCTGCCGCTAGGTCTATAGCCTAGGTAAGTCGTAAGGGCATTTCAACTGGGCGAGATGCGTTTGTCTCAATGAAAGAACGAAGGCAGCCTTTTGATGCATACTCCAACCGGAGAGAACGTGCGTCCTCTTGCACCTGGACCCAGCCCAGACAACGCAATATGTTTCGGTGCGGCCCCAGTCTCTCATAGGCCTGGTGTTCCAGCTCTAAAGAGCGCTTTTGTGGCTCCTTGATTTCGAACCAATTGGTTACTCGGCCATCAAACACAACGACGTAGCCCTTTAGTACAGTTGTCGGACAGTACAAAGACACGATGCCAGAGCCTCCAATGCCGACGATTCGCTTATCCCAATCTTCGGGCAGACGATTGCTCATAGTTGGGCGAGGTCGTGGATGCGTCCGGTGGCTTCAACTTGCGCGGCAATGTTGGCTGCGAAGATAACGCAAAGTGTGTTGGTATGGCAGGTTTCGACTTTCGTAGATCTGTATGTGACTGATGCGAGGTTTTTGAAGGCGGCTCTTGACTGTGTGGTGTGGGATTGAGTCGTATTCTTGACAGCGCTGGTGGTTTTAATGTTAAGTATGAATGAAGAGGAGCTAATCTAGCTACCTGGCTACATAGGCTTGGCGTACAGGTTACACCAGCCTTACTAATGTTGCTGTGTTATGGGAGTTGCCACTGTTGGAGAGTCATATACATGTACCGCATGGCATTGTAGTAGAACAAGGTAGTGTGTGGTCAAACCCGCAATTGGATCGAATGAAAACTGCATATGCATATTGGTACTCTTCTTGTTATTCTGCCTCTTGTCTCCTGCCTCGCCGAAGGCTCCTCTGTGGTATTCTGTTCCCTCCTCCCCTGGCTCGCTATTTCCTAACCTCCTACCCACGTGACTCGAGGCTAGGCCCTTTCTTGCACTACAGCATTCAGTATTTGTTGCAGCGATGGCGATAGACGTTGGGGCTTGTATCACCAAACGTAGCGTCTCGCTCATTCCCGACTCTTCATCCTCTCCCACGGATCCTCGACGAAGCTTGAGAGGAAATAGGCCGTATCGCCGTTTTCAACTCGGACACCGCTTCTCAGAGCACTCAATTCTGCTCGCGAGATGGGCTCACCGCCGAACGATACCATCTCTGACGCCGCTGGATCCACTCGAGCCACTGGCCTAGCGGTTGGGACATCGTGAAAGGTGTTTGCCGCGGGAGGGTTGGGTGGTTTCTCCGGCAAAGTTTGACCAAAAGAGAGAAAAGCGGCGAGCCCTGTTGCTGCAGGTTGCTTTTGTTTCTGTTTTTGCCTGCCTTTGGCCTTTGCGTTGGTGCTGGCGTCGGAAGTCGGTGCGTGGGACTCAGGTTGTGGAGCGTTGCCTACACCATCGGCGGCTTCGATGGAATCAACAGTTTCGGCTGCGAGGTCGAATCCGGCGCCCTCTCCATCCACCATGGCTTTTGGTCTCACTCCCAGTTGCGTCATATTGGCTCCGCTGGGGTCGGCTTTGGCTTTTGGCGAGCCGGTTTGGTCGTACTTTCTCTTCCTTGAGTGGCCGAAGGAGGAGAAGCCCATGGCGGCTGCGATCTCGTCGTCCCCATCCGAGTCCTCCATGGCTTAATTCCTGACACAGTACTGTCCGGAGATTTTAGGTATAGAGTTCAAGTGAACGGGAGGCTGAAGTGAGGTTGACGAAGGTGCGCATGGCAAATGTGGAGTACGCGCTAGCCTAAACGGTCGAGCGTGATGCGACCAGTCGGGGGTCCGGTGGAGATATGTTTTCGAACATTCAGTGTCTTTGATTTGTCTCAGTCGCGAGTACAGATGTAAACATTCAGCCTATGTGCTTTCTCGCTCGCTGTTGCACTACGCCACCTTTCACCAGCGTCTTCCTAACAACAGTCTGCAGGATGACGTCGCGTTGGTGGCTGGTGCTGTCTCCAGCCTTGGCGATCACGTCCAGGTCGCAGAGTCGCGCAAGACGCCGTCTCACTGAGCGGCACGACAAACTCGCACCCTGCGTCCGCCTGCTGTCATGATCGAAACATCGCGATAGGCTACACGTGTGCTACGTCGCCATCATGAGCGAGACTGCGCAGAGCCCGGCAGAGCGCCGCTTTCTGCGGCCGAGCGTAAGCTGCCTTTAAGCCGTCTTGCGAATGTTACTTACAATAGACCGTAGCTCCGGTCGGCGACAATGATCCAGGCGAGAACTGGCGAGCGCGTCAAGAAGACCTTTACCCTCCGCCGACCCTCAAACCAATCGCATGAATCCACCGAGTTCCTCCTTGCGCCTGGCCATTCGGACCCGGATCGCCATCGAGAGATGGGCAAGATGGAAGCATTCGCGGAAAGGTGCAAGGGAGTAGTGAACGGCGCCTATGCGTACGCGAAATCTCCCACCGGCATAAACATACTGAAATGCTCTCTGGCATACATCCTGGGCAGCCTGGCCACTTTTGTACCCTTCATTGCGGCCATGCTCGGGAGGAACGACGGCAAGCACATTGTGGCTACCATAACCGTATACTTCCATCCGGCGCGCTCTGTTGGCAGCATGGTGGAGGCTATCCTATGCGCTTTCGCCGCGGTCCTGTATGCGGCGTTCATCTCTTTCGGGAGCATGGCCGTGTCAATCTTCTTTGGCAGGCAGCATCTTCTGGTCGTTGGGCACATAATCGTGCTCATCGTATTCGTCGGAGCTGGGCTGGGTTTAGTAGGGTGGACGAAGCAACGCCTCGGAAACCCGCTGGTCAACGTCGCCTGCTCCTTGGCCTCGCTCGCACTCATCACCGTTCTCACCAAGGAAGGAGCCGTGCAGGCCGCCATGTTTTCCTACAACAAGGTCTGGCAGGTCCTCAAGATGGTCATCATGGGCACGATAGCGTCCTCGGCTGTCGCACTCCTCATCAAGCCGACGTCTGCGCGGCACGATTTCCGCGACACCTTCATCAAGGCCACCGATTCAATGGGCGAGATGTTGACGAGCATCACCCGCAGCTTCCTGTCGGGGTCCGAGGCAGATCTTAAGAACTCGTCCTTCCTCAAGGCCTCTAGCCAAAGCAGAGCGACATACAAAAACCTTGTGAAGAATCTCGGCGAAGCCAAGTACGAACACTTCATACTCGGTACTGAGGCCGAGTACAAGATTGCTTTTCGTCTAGTTAGGTGCTATGAGCAATTGATGCAAAGCATTGGTGGCTTGCGTAGCGCAGCCGAGACACAGTTCACGCTCCTTCAACAAGCCGAGGGACAGAATGGCGAGAACGGTACTGCTGGAGCAGATATGCCAATGTCGAGTTATCGCAGTCCGATTCCCAGTGAGCATGAGATGTCTCCAATCTTGTCTCCTACCCTGAGCCACAGTGATCGACGCTCTAGCATCTTAGCTTCAATCGACGAGCTCCCTGAAAGCTCTGCTGAGGTTTCTGACGATGAGTTTGGCCACCCTAGTAGCAATTCCTATAAGCTCCCACAAGGATTGCCATCTAATCTGACACCTGCGGACATGTTCTCGGTCTTCATTGCTCACTTAGGACCTCCGATGGTAAGGTGCTTTCTTCGATCTCAATCTTGTTCGCTAAACTCCGCAGAAATCCCTCGCATATACTCTTCGAGAAGTCCTGGACGAGCTCCCATTTGGACCTGGTCCGGAGTACGAAATGGCCATCAACGAGCACTTTCGACACAGCCTCATCGATGCGAATGCGCTCTTCGCGAACGCCAGGAAGGAGGCCCTTGCACTCGTGTACAGAAACAAGGTTCCCTCGAAGACAGGATCCGTTGCTATTGCTGCGGATTTCGAAGAGGTGGCCGCCAGTTGTGGCTATTTCAGTTCTTCGTTGCAGGACTTTGCAGAAGACATGGTGACCTTTTTGGACGTCCTAGAGGAGCTGAAGGAGAATGCTAAAAGCTATCCCCGCAAGCGGTCTTGGGATTGGATGAGGTTCTGGCGTAAATGGAAGTGGCTGCTGAAGGTGACAAACAAGGACAATTACGGTAAGCGCGCATCTTCACGCTCACCGCGTATGTGTCAGCTAACATCTGCAAGAGCGTGCCAGCTTGCTTGAAGACAGTATAGAGCGCGGCATCTCACAGGAAATCCACAGACCCATATATCGCAGGTCGACCCGTGGCAACCCAGAGAAATCGATAGATGAGCAGCCAATCACATACCGGATGTGGCTACGACTCAGCGTTTTCCGGCGGGACGACGTTAAGTACGCCTTTAAGGTCGGCATCGGTGCCGTGCTTTACGCGATGTGGGCGTTCGTTCCAGAAACGAGAGATTTGTACGGTCACTGGCGCGGCGAGTGGGGTCTTTTGTCATACATGCTGGTTTGCTCTATGGTGAGTTTGCCTCGCATACGAGACTTGTAATTCAGCTGACATGTTCCAGACAATTGGTGCATCGAATACGACTGGTTTCCACCGTTTCTTCGGTACATGTCTCGGCGCCGTCTACGCTATAATAGCCTGGATTGCCGCGGCTGAAAATCCCTTCTTACTAGGCTTTTTCGGCTGGCTTGTCTCTCTGCAATGTTTCTATATCATTGTGGGCAAGGGCAAGGGACCGATGGGCCGATTCATCATGCTGACTTACAACTTATCCGCTCTTTACGCTTACTCGCTCTCTGTTAAAGAAGCGGACGACGATGATGATGAGGGAGGCATATCCCCCGAGATCTGGGAGATTGTCCTTCATCGTGTTGTGGCCGTCATGATCGGATGCATCTGGGGTATCATTGTCACGCGGGTCATCTGGCCCATCTCCGCACGAAAGAAGGTAAAGAAGGGCATCTCTCTGCTCTGGTTCAAAATGGGCCTGATATGGAAACGTGGGCCGCTGGGCACAGTTCTCGAGAACGAAGAAACGATGTCCAACTCTTCGGCGTCATATATGACTCAGCGCGAGCAGTCTGAACTGCGCAGATTTTTGGACAATCTCGACGGGCTGCGCAATTCTGCCGCGTCAGAGTTCGAACTAAAGGGACCGTTCCCGGATAAGATCTTCAAGGCGATACTGGATGCGACCAGGAGCATGTTGGACAGCTTTCACGCAATGAACGTCATTGTACTAAAGGATGTGAAAGCTACGGAGGGTGAGAAGGAGATTCTCAGGTACACGAAGAAGGAGTGGATGGAGTTGAGTAGGCGCATCAGCCATCTGTTCTCTGGTGAGTCCACTCTTCCATCACGGTTAGGGTGTTGCTAACAGAATAGTCATGGCATCTTCAGTAAAACTCGAATACCCACTCAACGATGTTTTGCCCAATATTGAGCAAAAGAGGGACCAGCTGCTCGCGCGAGTGTTTGAATTCAGAAGATCCGGCTTAGGCAAGGTGGTGGCTACGGATGAAGACTATGAGTTGCTGTATGCGTATGGTAAGTTTGTAAGATGTGCTTGAAAGGTGGACAGTATGCTAATTTGGTAAAGCTCTTGTGACTGGCCAGCTGGCGCATGACCTCATGACAATTGGGCAGGAGATCGAAAAGTTGTATGGCGTGCTGAATGAGGATGATCTGAGGCTGCAGTAGAGACTATAAAGTTAGTGGAGTTGCGATGTACCATTGGTTGAAGAATGCTCAATATTGGTGGTGATGCACTCGCACAGTAGCACCTTTTGAAACTGGGCTTTGCGACTAGTGAACTGACGTGGTTGTTCTCGTGATATTGCTCGATATGACTCAGGATGAGCGCGATGGAGAACAGCGATGCTTGTGCGTCTGCCATTGCCATGACTGCGGATAATTTTGGAATGCAGCAGTGCGACGACAATTCATAGCTACCGCGGTTGCGGGTACTCGTGTGAACATAATTTTGTCGTTGACACATGCGGAAAGTGTCGCGTGGACCGTAGATCGTGGAAGGACGGGTACCGTCAGTACACAAAGTGCGCTATTGATGCGTTTACCCTATGATCCTAGGGGTACGGTTTCTTTCTATAGATTTTCGTGTTCGCATGGACTACATACTGGAATCTCAAGCAATGTGAGCATGAGGTTGAGGAGATTGAAGATGGCGCTAGCGCGATCGTGGGATAGCGCAGCTTGGCACCCACGCACAAGCGAGAAACTGCCCACAACGAAAGGAACCTCGCTGGACTCTTCAACACCAACGACCCGTCGCCGACACACCAAGTCATCAAAATGTAAGAAACGCAATTCTCCACACCACCGTCTGTCGCCTGCCACACATATCCGACGCCTCTGCGCTCTCCCGCCTCGCCGAGTTGCCAGATCAGCGCCGCGAGCGTGGCGACAACCCCTCTTTGCACACATGTCTCTCATGGCATCTACAATGCCGCTCGGGATCATATACTGACATTCATTGTCCAACAGGGTCAACCTTCGCACGCAGAAGCGCCTTGCGGCGTCCGTTGTGGGCTGCGGAAAGCGCAAGATCTGGCTCGACCCCAACGAAGTGAACGAGATCTCCAACGCCAACTCCCGCCAGACGATCCGCAAGCTCGTCGATGATGGCCTCATCATCCGCAAGCCCGTCACCATGCACTCGCGTGCCCGCGCTCGATCCCTGACCGCTGCCCGACGAATTGGCCGACACCGTGGTTTCGGTAAGAGGAAGGGTACCGCGGATGCTCGTATGCCTAGGTATGCAGCCCACACTCTTGACGAATGGAATTGGGGGAACCGACTCCACATGAATTGGTTGCGGGATGCTTGAGAAAGTTGCTGACTGGAAACAGCCAAGTGCTCTGGATGCGCCGCCTCCGTGTGCTCCGCCGTCTCCTCGTCAAGTACCGTGCCGCCGGAAAGATCGACAAGCACCTTTACCACGAGCTTTACCACCTCTCCAAGGGTAACACTTTCAAGCACAAGCGTGCCCTCGTTGAACACGTATGTGCACATGACATCATTGCGACCGCTCAAGTTCGGCAAACTAACGGTACCCGCAGATCCACAAGGCCAAGGCTGAGAAGGCTCGCGAGAGGGCTCTCAAGGACGAGATGGACAGCAGGCGTGCGAAGACCAAGGCGGCGAGGGAGAGGAAGCAGGAGCGCCAGCAGCAGAAGCGGGCTGCGTTGGCGGGCGAGGACGAGGAGTAAGCGGTTGGCGGCATGAAACATTGGCGTGGGCTTTTCTAAAGGTCAAGGAGGCGTCTATCTCCTTTCTTACTGGGGCATATGAGGTCATGTTTTCGTGTACGTCAGGGTATCTGCAAAAGGGCTCTTCTCTCTCCAGCATGCTCGACTACCATGGCTGCCCTTATCGTCTCGGTGCATGATGTCCACGATATAGGATAAGGAGCATCGAGATAGAAACGAGTGGTCGCAAACGCAGACTCTAATACTGTGATGTGATTCGATTCTTGATTACCTAGCCCAATGCCGCGCTGATACGCCTCGCAACTGAAAACGCGTACCGAGATTCCCAATGACTAACAATATACTGAGACGCGCAGTAAACCCATCGCTCCCGGGTATTAAACACATAACTCCAGCTTCTGAGCTTCCCTGGCTCCAAAGCACGACTGCTAGATCTTCTCAAAGTTAGCAATTGTTGAGCTAGGGCAATGGCGAGCCAACGTACCAGCTTCAGCGCGGCGCGATGGATATTCTTCGTAAAGTTCAACATCGCTCTGCTCTTGTTGTGTCCCCTCTGCAACCGCCGATACGCCTCCTGCACATGACCCGGCTGCACCGGCTCCCTCGCTTCCTCAGGCGGATCAAACAGACCCCTCTCCCTCTTCCGCTTCAACCGACTCGTATCCATACCGCCCGCCTTCTTCGAGATATCCTCTGCGTCCTTGACCTTGAGGGCCTCTTCCGTGAGCGTCTGCACGATCTCAAAGGTCAGAAACCCGAGAATGTCGATGATATCGTCGGAAGGCTTGCTGTCCGTGATGAGGCCGAAACCAGCCCATTCCTTGAAGCGCTTGCCCTTGCGGTAGGTAAACGAAGCTTGCCGGCAGTCGCTCCAGTGGACGTATTCCTCGCGCGTCATGTATTTTGTGCGCTCGTCGGCGTTTTTAAGACGTTGGAGTGTCGCGAAGTTCATTTCTTCTTCCTCTTCGTCTTCGACGTCATCGGTAAAGGGTGGTATCTCCGCGAAGAAAGATTGTACGTCCCATACCAAGTCCACCTTTGCTCTCTTCGCCTTTTTCCCAGCGTCCATGCCACCGCCACCGCTTTGCACGGGGCCTGCGCCAGCGACGTCGACACCGGCTTCACCGACGTCACCACCGCCGCCGGCGTCTTTGTCGTCGGAGTCTTTGACGGAGCGACGGACGTCTTTCCATTGGAGAAAGTGACGCAGACGGGATATTTTTGCGCGGTCGTGGCGGATGAGCATGAAGAGGTCGTCTGTGGAGATTGATTTTGAACCGCGGCGCGTGGCGAGGATGGTGCATTCGCGGAGTATAAATTGGACTTGGTCTTGGACTATGGATTCGATGAGGGTTGTTGTTTCCGGGGAGGGGTCGCCGGTTTCGCCGCTGACGAACATCATCTGGATTTGATGGGTTAGTGAGGTTGGTGGGCGTGTCATTGCCGATGGGTTTTGGGGTGCCGTGGTGGGCGAGGTTTGGGGGTGTGGGTCGTTCATGGGAATGAGTATGGAGATGGAGGTGGTGGATGGGTGGTTGAGTGGTTGAGGTACGAGTGCGAAGGCTTGGTGTGAGAGCTTTGACGCCAATTATGGAAGAGGTGAGGTGAGATGGGATTGTCTTCCATGACTAGGCGATGAGAGGTAAAGGAAGGTTGAGGTAAAGGTAGAGAGCAGGGGGGTTGGGGCGTGAGGATGAAATGTGATACGATGTTGAACGAATGAAGGAAAGAAAAGTGATAGAGCTGGTGCCCAGGGTTCAATCGAAATGAGAAACGATATATCTGAACTTTTTAGAGCACACATGCTGCCTGTCGTCTCTTACGGACGGGGATTGAAGAGACGGGTAGCGATGAAACGATAGAACTTGGGGGTTAGGGGGCGCCCTCTCTTAAGCTCGAGAATAGAAAAGGAAGATCGTCTGAGTGAATTTCAAGAAGAGGGAAGAAACATGTCATGAAGGTCACATACCTGCTGGATCTCCGTCCTGTACTTCGCCATCTTGTCTTTGTCCGTCATGGTGGGCAACTCTCCTCGGAATGCCTCAAAACCTCTTGAAGACACCTAAAACAACACCTCCGTTCGATTGTTCGGGTCGTAGTATACAGTTGAATAGCGTTGCGAGATGTTGCTGGGAGTGACAGCTGACGAGGTGGTCTGCGGTCCATTAGGGCGGTTTAGGTCTCGGCTGTGAATGCTTGGCTTTTCAGCCTTGCGAACCCAGCCCCACCAAAACTTTTGGTGCGCATTGAAGTTTGCGACACCCCCACTACCGCGGCATTCACATCCATTGCGCACGCGCGTCACATCACGCGAAAATGCTGTACCTCGTGGGCCTTGGGCTTGCGGATGAGAAGGATATTACAGTCAGAGGATTGGAAATTGTGAAGAAGGCGGAGCGCGTGTACTTGGAAGCGTATACCGCCGTGTTGCTCGTGGAGAAGGACGTGCTGGTGAGTGGGCTGCGACTACAGATGGGGTGGCAGAGACTAATTGGCGCGGTAGTAGGAAGCTTTCTATGGCCGTTCCGTTATTATTGCCGACCGTGAAATGGTCGAGTCGTCTAGCGACGATATTCTGAAAGACTCCGATAAGGTGGACGTCGCCTTCCTCGTTGTAGGCGATCCGTTCGGGTATGTCTTTCCCAGCACGAACCTCCACCCTCCGTGCTAAAGCAATGTAGAGCAACGACACACTCCGACCTCGTCCTGCGCGCCCGCGAACTCTCCATTCCCACCCGCTCCATTCCTAATGCCAGCATTCTCACCTCCATCGGCACCACGGGCCTCCAGCTCTACAACTTCGGGCAAACCATCTCCATGGTCTTCTTCCTCGAGAACTGGAAACCCGCCTCCTTCTACGACCGCATCCGCGAGAATGCTTCCATCGGCCTGCACACCCTCGTCCTCCTCGACATCAAAGTCAAGGAGCAATCGCTCGAGAATATGGCGCGCGGGCGCAAGATCTACGAACCGCCGCGGTATATGACGGTTGCGCAGTGTGCGCAGCAGATGCTGGAGATCGAGGAGGATGTCAAGAAGGAAGGGGTTTATGGGAGGGATAGTTTGGCGGTGGGCGTGGCAAGGGTGGGAAGTGAGGATGAGCAGATTGTGGCGGGCACGCTGGGGCAGCTTTGTGACGTGGACTTAGGAAAGCCGTTGCATAGTTTGGTGTTGCTTGGACGGCGGACACATGATCTGGAGAGAGACTTTCTGGAAGAGTTCGCTGTGGACAAGGAAGGATTCAAGGAGGTTTGGAAAAGGGATTATGAGGGGAAGGGATACTAATGGGTGGTATGTGCGCTTGAGATGGCTTGCGGGTCTTGGTGCTGATGATCAGCGCTTTGGACGTGGTATAGCGCGTGTTAAGGCGCATTACTAGCTTTATGATGGAATGCATTATCCCACGAACGATATTCAACCCAAAATCTCAAAATTTGGCGACCCTCGTCTGAGTACATCTACTCCCGTTTCACAATGTCACCGATCGCTGTTTGGTTCATGAACATAAGCTTCAACGCGGCTTCATCACGCCCCCTTCGCTCACCACCACCGTAACCAACCGCAAAATGCCCACATACTCACTCTTCCCCGCATCGTGGATTTTCCTTGTTTCGTGCCTATAACCAGCTTCTTCTTAATTTGCTACTTCTCTTTTTCACACCACCTTCGTCTTCAAGGTCGACCAAGGACTGAAATTACATGAACAACATGCACTTGGAGAGGATCGAAACCCAAGTCGAGTTCTAGAATGGTGTGGAAAGTCTTCCCAAAACACACTGTCGAGCCACGAACAGGGTAATTTTTGAGAATCGTGACAATCAATGTGTATGAGCAATCTTCCCTTTGCGTACGATCACATACGCCCTTGGCCTCGGCGTTCTTCTTCTTCTCTACACCCACTATGGTACTAGGGCACTGAAACGCAATAAGGTTCACTATATGGACTGGGAATCTGACTATTGAGTTCGACTTCTACATGGTCTGGTTTAGGGCTTTGGTGGATTTGCAGTGGGACAAAAAGAAAAGGAGCTGGAATACTGTCGAATTTCTTCTCTTGTTCTGAATTCCAGAGTAAGAACAATTGAAGAGGTAGTAAATTCTTCTGCGGGGTGTCGACTTTCGAAAGTGGACAAGAATACGATGGGTTTGTGTTTTTTCCTTTGCTGGTCATCGAGGGTTGTTCACTTGCAAAAATAAGTCCACGTGGTACGCGACTTGTTTCGCCCCAAAGCTTGATGTGTTTTCCTGAGGTATCTAAACCAAGCCATTATGGTCCCAAAACCCCTCTGCCAGTGTGGACGATATGTGTACTTTCTCCTTCTCCAGTTGCGATCTTCCCCTTTGGAAAGTAACCTTCGGGGGCTTTCCACGAATCTCGTTCACCAAATTAAGCCACTCCCGCACGTAATTCCCTAAACAGCTAGAGCGCGTGTTCAACTATCTCTAACTTATCCACGTTCTATATCATTCGGGTTGTTTTTGCTTTTCAGGATGCACAAGTCGAATCTTAGTTGGCGCCTCTCGAATCGTTTTGATTTTGTTTGTATGAAGGTTGTGTCTCACGATGCTCCCACACCTAAGCACCGAGTTTCAAAAATTGGGGGAGAGTCCCTCGATGGCGTTCGCGATCCATTTCCAGGATAGGTGGCACACTTAGTTGGCCAGTTCGTCTTTCAGTTCCCGGACCCAGCTCAACCTCCCCTCCGCAAAGATCTCGCCCGTCGCCGGCATGCTCCCACCACCCTCCAACAACAGCGTCCGCACGATGATTTTCTCCGGCATCACCTCCTGATGATGATATATATGACTCGTGCAAGTCTTGCAGAAATAGCAATGCACGAACTTCCCTATTGCCGAAGTTGTTAGCTTTATCCAAAACCACCATATTTCCGGGACGTTCACTTACCGCTGGCACCCTTATACCTGTACACCCCCACGTTATCATTTCCCGCAACAATCGTCAGCCCCTCCTTTGGAATAATCTGATTACAAGAGTAAGGTCCTCCCCCTAACTTCCGACACGTCTCGCAATGACACAGTACATGCTCAGCACTCTCCAACTTCGCCGCCCACTTCACGGCTTCACAGTGACAAGTGCCTCTCCACACATCCTCTTGTCCCGCCTTAAAACTCGGATGCTCCGCTGCGGGCCCGAAAAGTACTCCATCCCTGATATCCATTACCACGCTATCTTCAATCAGCGGCTTTGCCTCTTTGCTGAACTGCAGATGCACGGGCTCCGCAGTGAGATAGTAGTCCAGATCATCCTGGGAGTCGAACTCGAGGATAAACGCGTGAGTTAGACCTTTTGAAAATGGCTCCCATGAGCGATTTTTGCCGGCTTTGAGGGACTTGATGAGGGGCGTGTCGGTGGTGGGGTGCCGGCTCCGCGATTTGAGTGACATGAACGAGGCGAAGTGGGATTCGAAGTCGGTCCATGATATGTCTGAACGGTATTTGAAGAGGACAATGTGGGTTATTGGCTCAGTCATGTTGGGAAGCGATGATAGCGATGGTGAATACAGGACGGAAGGGGATGATGGCGTGGAGAGAAAAATTGAGGAAGACGAAGAGGACGAGGAAGACATACCACCCGGACTAAGCGTTGTCTTTCAATATCGGCCATTATATAATCATCAAGCGTTCGGATGATGGGATTGGAGATGTACATCGTTAGTGGGTGGACCTTCGGGGAAACCTTCCACGAGCGGCTGGGAGTGATTCCGCATTGGGAAAGCTTTTCCGTTTCAACAACCACCTTACAGATGTCAGAGCGATTGCACCATTGACGCATCAGGATCCCTCAGTCTGCAAATATTATGGCTCATGTACAACAATAATGAAATATTTCTACAATTGCGCCTTCCTCCCCGCGCCCATTCTTTCCCTTCCCTCCTTGTTCGCCCAAAAGCTTCCCGTCGGCCACTCAAATTTCTCCACACAACCGTTTTGGTATCCAGAACTATATCCCGGAGCAACCGGCGTAACGTAATGTGCGTCGCGAACCTCAGCCGGATTCTTCTGGTACACCCTATGTCGCTTGTTCTCCGCAAACTCCAGCATGCTCTTCTTTCCACTGACAACAATGTAGTCGATGAGACTGAGGTGGCTAGTCATCTCGACGAGGCCCATAGCTCCGTTGTGTGGCACGCAAGGAACACCAAACGATTTTGCCATTAGCATTACTGCTATGCATTCATTTACACTGCCCAGTCGGACTGCATCGATTTGCGCGACGTCGGTAGCTTCTGCTTGGAGGAGCTGTTTGAAAGTGACTCGGTTCTGTGCCGCCTCTCCTGTAGCAACGCCAACGCCGTAGGGTTTGAGCGCCTTCCGGATCGTCGCATGTCCGAGCACATCGTCTGGATTTGTCGGCTCTTCGATGAAGACGGGCTTGAATTCGACAAGATGCTTCATGTAGTCGATAGCTTCAGGGACGCTCCAGACCTGGTTCGCATCGATCATGATCTGGTATCCATTGTCGTAGCCGAGGATCTCGCGAACGGCGGAGAGGCGCTCGCGATCGGTGTTGATGTCGGTGCCCACTTTGAATTTGAATGTTGTGTAGCCCTCGTCGATGGTCTGTCGGAGCATTTCCTTCATCTTGTCGCCTGTGAAGGCTAGCCAGCCGGCTGATGTGGTGTAGGCAGGTACAGCCGTGTTGTTCAAGGCTTCTTTCATCCTTTCTTCCTTCCCGGCTTGCGAGGTTTTTAAGAGTTTCAAGGCGGATTCGGGGGTCACTACGTCGGTGATGTATCGGAAGTCTACCAATCGTACGACTTCTTCAGGCGTCATATCAGCGATTATCCTCCACACAGGCTTGTCCAAAATCTTGCCCCAAAGGTCCCAAATCGCATTCAAGACGCCGGCAACTGCAAGGTGTGTAACAGACTTTTCCGGCCCAATCCAGCGATATTGCGAGTCGGATACCATATAGCGCCATGTCTTGCCCATATTGGAGGTGAGCTCGTGCATCGTTTTATCAACGACACGTTCCGCGAAGATGTTGAGGCACATGCATACGATCTCGCTTCCCCGACCATTACTAAAGGCCTGAAGAAGTCAGTCAAAGACGCATCAGACAGTTCGAAATATTTACAATTCCTTCGCCTACTAGGCCTGGTCGGTTTGTTTGAAGTTGGATGTATGGATGGCTGCCGTTAGTGCCAACGTGCATGGCATCTGAGCCCACGCCATCGAGACTGGTTGGAAACCGCAAGTCGATGACTTTGAACCCGGTGATTCTGACATCTGTCTCGGAGTGTATCGTTCGTGTCATGTTGGATAGCGTTCGGAGCTCAAATAAGCGCAAGTGTTTGAACGATAGTAGAAGGGCGAGATGTCGAAGAACGGCGGTGAGCTGGAGAAGAGACGCACGAGATAACCTGTGAAAGACATTTTGACCAACACTTTCCGAGTGTTCCGAGGTTCAGTGCCGACGGAACAGCTGCACTCGAATCATGGGCCCGAGGGAATTCAGCGACGGATCAGACGGATTCCCAGTGTCTGCTAGACTGAAAGAGGGCCCGCAGTTCCCCGTTGTCTAGGTAGTAGATGATACTAGCCGGTGCGGCGGATAAAGATCGACTGGCGTGATGAGGAGGTAGTTTTTGGAATATAGAGGTAGCAACGGTTATGCATAACCTATCCTGACCTAGTGTGGGTGGTGTATGTCCGCCTTTCCCCGCCTGCGCGTTCGTTCTAGTCGTGGGGAACGGCGGACATTGCGACACGGGCTTTGGGCAACACCTTAGCTCGTTGCTGAGGCAAGCTAGTCGCTGATTATTTGGTGTCGAAGTCGCGTGCCTGTCTCCCAACCTGCAAATCGTTCTTCTGTGGAGCCCCCGCGTGTGCAATTCCCCGTACTTTTGCGGCACTCCGCCTGCGGGGTAGACTCCACTACCAGACATAGCGCCTTCGCTTGCGCTTTTCCTGCCTGACATCCCCAAGATTTCCGAGCTACCGGTATTTGCTCTGGTCCGATCGCGAGTCAGACGGTCTCGAAACAAGAATGCGCCGTTTGAAGGATTTAGATTCATCGTGAACGCGTACAAATACTCAAGACCGCAACAGGTGCCCCACAACAGGACGACAAATTCTCAACGAGAACACTACTCGACAAAATGAAGTCTTTCGCCAACTTGAGTGGTAACTGGCTCGTGGCCATGGTCACGGTGGCCAATGCTGGTATGCTCCGCTGAACATCCGTACAAACTACCCAACTGACATAGAGATTGTAGCTTCGATGGCATGGTTTGGATACGACCAAGGCGTGTTCTCTGGTGTCTTGATCTCATCAGACTTCATACATCATTTTCCGGAAACCAAGAATGCGAACATCTCGGGTATTGTTTCCAGCTGCTTCTCGTTGGGCGCGTTTGTGGGAGCCATCTTCGCCTTCATGACCGGCGACAAGACTGGCCGAAAGCTGGCCGTCGCCATCGGTCTGTGTTGCAATCTCGTCGGGGCAGTCCTCCAAATTGCGGCTTTCCATCTGCCAATGATGTTCATCGGACGAATCATCAATGGTTTTGGGATGGGTGAGTCGATAGTGAATTTGCTGAGATGAAGTCGCTAATAGTATGCAGGCATTACCTCTTCAACCTGCCCAGTTTATCAAGCCGAATGCTCCTCTCCACGCGTCCGCGGTAAATTAGTGGTCGTGGGCAGTCTCTGCAACACTGTCGCTTTCTGTATCGCCAATTGGATGAACTACGGCCTCTTCTTCAGCTCAGGGCCACTTCAGTGGCGATTTCCTCTCGCCTTTCAGCTGGTATTTCCTCTCATCGTCGCCGTCGCGCTTCTGTTTGGTACGTAGCTCCAAGGCACAAACTCCATCGTGATCGCCAGGTAGCACGGCGCCTGGACTAAGTCGTTAGGCACTGAAACCCCTCTGTTTGAGCTTTGCTGACTTCGTACTCCGACCTCTAGTTCCAGAATCGCCTCGATGGTTACTACTCAAGGACCGCAGCGACGAAGCTCTAGTCGTGGTGGCGCGCCTCCAAGGTCACAACGTTCCCGTCGATGATCCTGCCGTCGTTGCCGAGTTTCTGTCGATCCAGACGTCCCTCCGCGAGGAGCGCCTCGAAGCCGCGCATACAAGTTGGAAAGATATCCTCCAGTTCAAGGACAAAACACAGAACTTCCGCCGCTTATTACTGTCCTGCGGAACCCAGCTAATGCAACAATTCTCGGGAGTCAACGCGCTGGGCTACTATTTGCCGACCCTTCTCCAACAGTCCGTTGGCTTCTCCAGTCAAACTGCTCGTCTGCTCTCGGGTGTGAATGGCACAATATACGTCTTCTCGGCCTTTTGCTGCCTTTTGATCATTGATCGATTTGGACGCCGCAAGATGATGTTGTACGGCTCACTGACCTGCGGCTCCTGGTATCTGATCGCCGCTCTCACTATTCGCCAAGGTGAGATCCAGCCCGAGAAGCAGGCAGCGTTTGGAAAAGCCACAGCTGCGATGTTCTTCCTGTATTACTTCTGCTACGGTACCTCGTTCGCCAAAGTACCTTGGGTATACAACTCGGAAATCAACAGCTTGGGCTGGCGAGCACGAGGCGCCGCTGCAGCGACAGGTACCAACTGGATTTGCGCGTTCTGCGTTACTCAGTTCACCAAAGTTGGCGTGAACAATTTGCACTGGCGATTTTACTTGAGTAAGTCTTGATCAGTTCCTCTTTCTCCGTCTCAATCTCCAGTCACTGACTCGATCTGAACACACAGTCTTCTCCATCTTTTGTTACTCCTATTTCCCGATCGTGTATTGCTTGTATCCCGAAACCAGCCGACGAACCCTGGAGGACATGGACTACATCTTCGAAAGCCATCCGCATGTGCTCGTCGCAGGGAAGCCCGACCTCACTTCGAGGAAAAGGCCGGCGGCTTTTGTCGATGCGGAAACGCGACGCATTGAGGCTGGTGAAAAGAAAGGGGATATGCCACATGTGTTGAACGACGAGAAGTTCACTCAGGTACAGAGCGAGCGCGTCTAGTGGCGATAACATACGAGCATGTATATAGCCCTGTGCCAAATAGCCGCAGATGATCGAAACCGGATACGTCTCCAGAATGTAGTCGAACGTAGGCTTGAAGATTGTGCGTAGTATTTCCTTCAATCAAACAAGTCCCTCATCCGACATTTACGCCTTATCTCCTTGAGTATACCGACCGCAGCCTCCAGACTACTCTCCGACCGTGCCCCTTGCTCAGTCTTGAGGTTCGTGGCCCAAGGCTCCACGTGATCAATGACCAAGCTCTGGAGCTCGTCTATATCTGGCACTAGGGCCTTCAGCTGCTCGCAATGCACGGCCATAGTAAGTACCAATACGGCGCCGAGCGAAGATATTGAAAATGTCCACGTGTAAGGCGATTGCTGCTGTAGCATTTCGGTGGCGCGGCGTATGTAGACCTGGCAGCTTTCGAGGCAGGTGCGGCACTTGTCGAGGATTGGTCCAGAGATGAGCATACTCTTATCAATAGTATTAGCGTGCCGCATTTTCCCCGAGGCAACTGCGTGCAACACAAAAGGACGGTGAATGATATGTAAAGCAGCAAAGTATCGTATACCAAGCACTCGTTCCCGATCATTGAACGCAGGTCGAGCGCCAGTCACGTCAGGGCGAAATGGTTCTGGGATGGACTCGTGCCAGGTACGAAGCTGCGAATGGAGCTCGTCGCAGATGTTGAAAAGCTTGCCCAGCTGATCTCTTTCGAAAGTCCCTGTTCCTTCACCGCCGAGATCCATTAGTCGTGGATACACTGAATTGTGGATCCTGTTGAAAAGTCGGCGTAGGCTGATCTCAGCGAGATAATACGTTGTTTCGGAATCGTCCAAGCCAGATTGAAAAGATGGCAACGGCATGTGGTCCACAAGCTTTTGCAGGCTGCTTTGTGGTACCTCTAGCTCTGCGAGTCGATCGCTTTCAATCATGAAGCAACTCCAGAAGCACCGAATTGTCTCTTCGCGTGATGATATCGAACTAGGAGTGGGAAGAGCCTCGAGACGAGGGAGAAGAAAATGCGTATGCGTTGCGGCCAAGTTGATCAAGCGCCAGCTGTATAAGGGCCGTGCAAGGTAAGAAAAGTAGACCGAGGCAAGAATGAGTGCCTGAGAGGTTCTGACATTCCAGGTAAAACTCCATGTAGATGCGGAGAGTAACTCAGGCAACGCTTTCTGAATATAGGCAAGGCCTGAGAGCGGCGAATGGACAGTTTCCTGGATAGCCGTTGCGCCCAAGGCAAAAATGACGAGGCACAGACAGGTGTCGGAACCAGGAGCAAATCCACCGGATATTACATTGTTGTATAATGTTTCAAACTCATCTTTGTTTAAAAGTGGATGATAGCAGTGGACCTTTGAAAAAAAGGCCGCGACCAGAGCATCCGTTGTTGGTTTATCGAAGCTAACATAGCCCGCGAAGTTGAGCTCTTGTGGCGGTAGTTGCATGGGTATCTCATTCTTTGATTCCAAGCGTAGAAAGTAGTCGGAGGGATATCGGCCGATCATTTCTTGTATTGTGGAGTTCAACAAGAGATGGTTTGACGACGTGCTGTGCTTGTCTGGGATGCTAAGAGGGGGGTTTAATTCGTGCTCCTGTATGGATCCGGAAAACCCAATCCCCGTCGAGTACTGAGGGCTCGCGTTATGCAGAAAAGTAGCGGGAGAGCTGACGGACTCAGCGGCTAGCGGCGTGTTCGCCGCAAGGGATGGCTCAAAAGTAGGAGATGTCGGCAGGTGTCTGCGCCGCATCGTATCAATCAAAGCCGCGATTTGCACTGAATTGGCGTGCACTAGATTCTCAACTCGGTTCAACGACTCTTGCATCTCCATTTCAGGGTGTAGCGAAATCGTTTCCACAGGCATCTCCTCGTAAATGCATTCCGCTTCTAACTCTTTGCATGTCCCACATTGCGGTTTCTGGGCATCGCAGCGTCGTTTTCGTCTCCGGCACAGTACACAAGCCAACGGTGTTCTTCGACGACGGTAGCTCATAGTGAAGCTGATGAGAAGGCGGAATGCACATGCGTTCAGAGTCAGTCACGAACACGTTCGTAGGCATGCGCCGCTTGTTAGAGCTAGGTCGACATAGGCTAGCTCTAGACCACGTAACCTCGGTCTTCACACGTCTCGATTTATCACCCACGAACTTTCACGATATTGTTGTAAAACCCACTCTCATTCACTTTTGCAAGCTGTTCTATGGCAATGTCGCTTCATGTCCCATTATCTCCGTCAAGTCGGCGCACAGCGCGTCCTTTGCGGCCTGGTTCAGAGCCGGCATCGGTTGGCGAGGCACTCCACCATAGCCATGATATTTCTCAAGCACCGCTTTGAATCCAGGGACAGCCCTTTTAGTCATGGCCCAGTCACCTTGAGCAAGGAGAGCTTGCAAGTCCCGAATATTCCGCGCATCGCCACCCTTCGCACACAAATTCCACAGCTCGACGCAAGTTTTTGGGAACACATTTGCAGCCCCGACTATCGCACCACATGCTCCAACTGCCACTGCGGGAGCAATCAAATCTGCCACTCCAATAAAGCAATGGTATTCGCCTTTCGCTGCTCCCTTTGCTGTGGAGATCTTCGTCGCAGCGGCCACCCTCGCAACTTTTCCAACATTGCCACACGTGAACTTTGTCCCGACAATGTTCGGATGCTCAGCCAACGTGGTCAAGAGATCCGAATCGATGTCGATGCCGGCGACCGCACCGGGGTAGTTGTATATGATAACCGGAAGAGGGCTTTGATCCGCGACCTGCCCAAAGTACGACTCGATTGTTCCTGCATTCATCGCCCATTTGAAGAAACTGGGCACCAGAACAAGAACCGCATCGCCGCCGGCCTCATCGGCGTCCCGACAGAGTTGTAAAGTCCCTCGGACCGACTCTGCAGACGCCCCTACTATGATCGGAGTTGAAGTGAAGCCAGCCTCGTCCAGTGCGGATCGTGTGGTCGAGGTGACAAGCTTGCGTTCGTCTCGCGAGAGGTAAGGTGCTTCTCCGTTTGAGCCGTTCGTTGTGATGCCGACAATTCCAGCTTGAGCTAGTCGAGTGGCATGTTTAGCCACAGAACCTAGGTCAAGGTCTTCCGTGACGGGGTCGAAGAAGCACTGAGTCGGACAGTAGATGCCAGGTGCGAGCGCTCGACGGTGTAAGCCTGGAAGTGAACCCATTGTTCGAGCGTGATATATGAAGATGATGGATGTTCGTACAGAGGAGTTGTTGAAGAGGTAATGCTGCAGTCTTCAAAACTTTCCCGTGCATCCGGATTGTCTTTAGGGAAGTCAGCAACGACTTCATTCTAGCCTTTCTTCCTAGTCATGGTCCCAAAAATTAGAAGTGATCCGCGAAGACGGAACTCCTCCGTACATCGGATACCTGATCCACTAAACGCAGTCTGCAGATGACTGCCCTGGATACTCGGCAAGAGCAGTCCACTTCATACGCCTCCTCCACGCAGTCGCATGACTATTCAGGGTAGAAGCAGCGGGAGCGAGTATGCACGTGAGATCACCAAAGGCGCGTTAGTCCTTCCACCCAATGACACCACAGGCATGGATGATGTGTGGGGCGGTGGCCTCGCTAGCTTAAACCCGCCTCCCCCCGCCGTCTCCAAGACCGACTCCCCGCGCTTTCTATGGCACACCATTGTTAGTGGATACTCTGACGCGGAATAGCAGAAGCTGTTGATGCGCAAGCACTGTTTTCGTATTGTTTTGCTTCCGCGATGAACTACATTCCTTGAAGTCAACTCTACGCAAGCACTTCGACATATTTGCTCCCCCCAACATACAACTCACGTCCGGCGGAAATGGCTTTTTCACACTCCTATGTGCTTGTCACTGGCGCAACAGGCTTCATTGGCGCACACGTCGTTGATAACCTCCTACGTCGCGGTATCAAAGTACGCGCTGCAACGCGGTCTCTCAAGAAGGGTGAACAACTGAGAGCAGCCCGACCTCAATACTCCTCACTACTGGACATCGTTCAAGTGGGGGACTTCTCAGACGCCGAAGCCCCTTCCCTAGCGGAGGCCGTAAAAGGCGTCACAGGTGTAATACATGTCGCAAGCCCGTTCAGCTATTCGACCACCGACAATGAAAAAGAGTTGATCTTACCTGCGATTGCTGGCGTTAGGGCGATATTAGAGGCAGCGGAGCAGGAGAAGAGCGTAAAGAGAGGTAACATCTTACTGCCCAGCTTATCACTCCTGAGACATAGCTAATCTTACCCCATAAGTTGTCATCACGAGTTCTTTCGCTTCAGTCATGAACGCAGATAGAAAAGCCCCACCCCACTTTACATACACGGCTGCAGACTGGAACCCATTGACCTACGAGGAATCAATAGACAAGAAGACAAGCGCAGTAATCGCCTACCGAGGCTCGAAGAAATTCGCGGAGGTCGAAGCTTGGAAGTTCGCGGAGAGGAATCCTGGCTTTGATATCGTCACGCTATGTCCACCGATGACATTCGGTCCCATATGCCACCCTGTAGCCAACCTCGCAGGCCTCAATGAGTCGAATGCGAACTTGTGGAAGGTCGCAAGCGGTGACTTTACGAACCTACCAGTGGCTCGGGTGCCGTTCTGGGTAGATGTGCGGGATTTGGCACACGCCCACGTTGAAGCACTGTTGCGGCCAGAGGCGGGAGGAAAGCGATTCACCGTGTCTAGCCCGGAGAAGTTCTCATACGTGCTGGTTGCGAAGATTGTGAGCGAGGGCGAGGAGTTTCCCTGGGGCAAAGAGAGGGTTGCGAATTTGGGAGAGGTTGCGATTGATGACAGTTATGATTTGGATGGCGAGACGGCGGCGGAGGCGTTGGGACTGAGCTACACGCCGTTCAAGAAGACGGTAACAGACTTTGTTAAACAGGCCTTGACTATAGAACAACAAGATAAGTAAATGCCATCATGCCTCGCAATTGAAGGCTCCAGGAATTTGCTAGCAGCTGTCTTTAACGTTGTTGTAACACTCTAATCACGTGAGTCTTCAAGCTGCTCTGGTATATTTCAGCGCTTGCGTTTTCCTCAAGAGTCCATGTACGTGTGCAAATGAGCACTGAAATCATGTTCCAAGCACATGTCCAGTTGTTTTGCTTGGTAACCGAAACATTGCTCGATGCAGACAGAATGTGGAGCTCCTTCCGTCCAACCGTTTCGACATCATCGAAATCCGACCATGACGACTCTGTGAATGGCCGACTCCGGGCTTCTTTGCAAAACTTATCAAAATCATATCGTAACCCATCATGCTTCTCGCCCTTCTTTCAGTAATTCTTTAAGGCAACATGGCTAGCATCCATACGATGAGTAGCACCTTGAGCCACAATGCTGAACGGCACGATGATCACAACTCAGGACCGGATATTGATTAGAATTCGGAGAAGACCAGTACTCTGACAGGTGGCGCATCTATAGGCGCTTTGGTGCTTTTCAATGGGTATGCATAGTGTGTATTGACGAATGGCAATGAGGTGAAGAGACTTGCTAATTACCACGTATGACCTGTCAGCAATGCTGACGAGTACTTTCCTAATCCGACATTCCTCCTTCCCTCACCACGCCACGCATCAACTCCAAACAATCCTCGCAAACAACCCTCAAGTCCGCGCCATACCAATACGTAACAGCATTAACAGCCAGCAATATAGCCGCGACCGCAAACTCTATGTCCCAAAACTGGACCTCGCTCCGAGCCCTAACCCGGCGCATGGACTAATCGGCGTGCAGGATGATAAAGGCAGTGGATTAAGTTTGTAGCATTGATTCAGCCGTTGATGCACCCCACATTCCAACTGGGAAAGGGCTGGGATTCGCTTCGCCGGCTGGGTTGCGCTGGGCCACGCGAGACGCGCTGGGATGTGGTGGATCCGTTCCGGTGTGAGACAGGAACAGGGTGGGCGAAACGCTCGTCGGTCCGTTATCGCGAGCTATGCACATGGGATGGAAAGGGTGCGATTGCTAGGAGAAGGATGAATACTTAGCAGCACAGACAGTGGACAAGAGAGAATCCATCGGGGCGTACGAGGCATGATTAATCCGTACGTTTGCTTGTCCATGCCAGGGTACGGTGACAGACCAGGCCACCACAACCTAGCCCCCACCCGCATGGAAGTTTCACCTCGTCCAACCCACCTTCTCGAACGCGCGAGCTGCACCGCGCATCCCCCGAGTCCACGTGCTTTTATCCGGGAACCAGGATGCTAGCATGCAGCCATCTCCGTATCCACGTATCCACTATCTGCCCCCATAACCGTTACTTTCTAATAATAATCCGTCTACTCCCCAGCGCCTCCATTTCCGCGAAGAGCACCGCGTACGGCAGAAGCCCTCCGGATTAATCTATATGCGCGTATAAGCCCGCTCGTGTTGGGTTCTCCGCAATTAGATTGGCGAGATGGGCAATGTGTTGCTCGTATGGGATTCTGCCATGCAGCCGCCGCCGCACGACATGCGTGTAGTGCTGCAATAATGCGACTCATATCGAGCTTCTGCGCTTGCCGGTGCGATATTATCAGAGCGCGATATTGATAGGATGGTACATTGGATGGTTACTATGTATCATCAAGAGCGGCGTAGTCCGCAGGCTCACTGAGTAATCCCTCTGGAAGCTCGCACGCTGCAAAGCTCACCCGAGGGGTCTTAGCATGGAGTGTCTCGCATTAGACTCGCCCGATGTCATCATTTTACGACGTATCTTGTGCGAGCTGGCCTTACAAGAGGAATGTGAGATGATACACGCATTGATGCGGTGAAGGCAGCTTACGCTGAGCGAGCGCACACGTTCCTTTCGGCATGGTACCGCGCCGCTCCGCTCCCGTTGCGGGACCGCGCTGATGCGACAAGAATGAAATGCCGTTTCCATTTTTGCCTTGAGAGTGTGATGGACAGCAGCGGTGAGACGGCTGTTGGTTGCGGCACGGGTGATGCGCGGCCCGGGGATGGAGGGTGAATCCCGGCTGCGGTGGTACGCGGATGAGGCAAGGTAAGCTTATGGGATTGCTTCGGATGGCTTACGGATTCGGGCGGCATGTGTGAGATTTTGTAAGAAGGGAGTGGACGAAGACGGAGGGAAGGATTGTGTGGGGGGATGAGGATGCTCGGTCGGAATCGGTCGGACGGTGGAGCGTGGGGAGAGCCGCCCAATCAAGCGCGCGGGGTGACACGAGCACATCAGAGCAGGTATGAATGGTGCCAGCAAAGCATGGTGATGACGTTTGTTGCAATTACCAGATACTAGTCCGTTTGTCTACATGCCCAAAAGAAAAGAAAGAAGAAAAAATGTGGGGAATCAAGGCGTGCGCTGGATGAGGCAGAAGTCTATGTCGAAGCGTTGTACAATAGGATATACATGAAGGGGAATCGCGAAATAGAAAGATGCAGCGGTCAACGCGCGAACCGACCCCTAGTATCCGAACCCAGGCGAGCGAGCGGGTATGCGATGCTCATGTTCCCTTTCCGAAGTGTTCCAGTCGACCGTCATGGTATCGAATGCCGCGCTTGCTAAATGCACAATCATAATAAAAGCAAATATCGAATCGTCATGCCCTCGCAAGCAGAGGGCCAGACGCGGGCTCAGTTCGATTCGCTTCCATTAGGACTCCGTGACTCGGCGGGTGTTGACGGGAAGGAGAAGTCAACGGGCGATGGCGGAGGTGCGGGCGTCTCGCCGAACTCTTGGGTGGAGCGAGATGAGATGGTGTTTGAGGCTTTGAAGGCAGCGCTAACGTCGTGGCCGAGACTAGCGTTGGTGAGGATGGAGAGGCGCTGGCGCGGGTTGGAGGTGGTTTGGAGAGGCATTGTGAAAGATGTGGTGATGAGGACTGGTTGGGAGTTTGATTGGAATTTGGTAGTTTGGTGGGTCTCGAGACGATATGTGGAGACGAGATGGAAAGGCTGATCAAGTCTGGGGAAACCTGGGGGCGAGCTGGGGCACAGGCTATATAGGAGCTCAGGTCGGGCAGGCCGGGAGTTGGGTGGTGACAGCAATGGTTGGTGACGACGACTCGGGATGGCGCCGGTATTATGAGCTGTCTCGGACAACTAATAAATTCGCTGGCAAAATTGGAACGGCTGTGCCGAAGCAGGCGTGTTCGGGAAGGGCTGATGGCTGATATGCAAAGCGAGAAGAACCTGGGAATGTGAGTCAGATTTAATATCAAAGAAGCGCAGGGCTGATGTGGATGCGTTGGCAAATATCGGCACCGGGAACCAAGCACATGTCGGCACCGGGGGCTGTTGGAAGGCAATGGGGGAGGAGGCTGCATGTGAGGCTTACCTGATTATCTAGGCTGCTACCAATGCGAGGCGCTGAGATGCGTAGTGCTGTTTTGGTTGGACGGTGCCTGGTGCGCTGGAGCGAATTATCCGGCGAGTTGAGGCGAGGATGCGAGCGTGCAAACGACAGGTCAAGGAGGACAGCGCCCAAGTATTGACAAGAGTCGAGGATGGTTCAAGTTTGACAGTGTGGTAGTCTGGTTGGTCTAGGCGCGTAGCTGGGCAGTGAGTGGGTATGGGGAAAGGAGTGGCGGCGCTCTGGGGAAGGACATGCGTCTTTATAGACGGCGGCAGAGTGAATCACGGCTCGGATCCTGACTCGCAAGCATGGGGGAGACGTCGAATCCCTCGCAAAAGCAACGCCGTGCCGTCAATCAAAGAGGCCGGGGCTGCGGGCAAACGCGCTCCTTGCGTCGAGCTTCCCCCGTAGCACATGAAGAGGAGCCAGGACGTCTTCCCGATCTGGCCAGGCTCGCAAAGTCCACCCCACGCCCCAACGCCCACGCTGGCGGTCGGAAAATCCCCATCCACCCATCACCCGCCAGCATGTACCCCGTCACAGAGTCAGGATGCGACCCAGGGTGCCGCAAATCAAGGCAATGCGGGCTGCTGTCCCGTCCGCCCACGCATCCCGTCGCCAGAGAGGATGCTACTGGCAGCAGCGGGGGGGCAGAAGCAACGCAGCGGCGCAGGCTCCCTCTCCCGTCGGCAACAGGGAAGGACAGGCAAGCCGTCCAGGTCTGACGTGGGCAGCATGCCGTGGTCTGACAAGCAAGGCATGGTGTGGTGTTGATACATGACAGAGGACAAAGAATGACTGACCGCCTTATGCAGGCGGATGCACTTCCCCACGCGAGGGCCATCCCAGAAGCACGGTACGCCCGGGGAAGACATCCATCCACACTAGCCCCACCCCTTGCCGCACGCCTCGTTTGTGCCTCTGCAACACTTGCGGCGACGTCTCAAACACCCACAGACAGCGCTGCGCTGCCGACAAGCACCCGCAAACCTTCTCGGAGTCGTGCGTGGCCCGTGACGAGCCATTCACCCACCGGCGCGCCGCCTGGACGCTGCGATAGGCAGGCCGCCTTGTCCGCTTCATCTCGCCCAATTCCCGCCCGGCATGATCGTCCCGTAAAGGCTTCCAGAAGCCCTTCGAAGGACGCTTGGGGACGCATTTCCTGACTCGTCGAGCGCATGGCCAAACGTTCCGCCCGCATCCGCGCCAGATGGCCTGCCCTGGCATGGCAAGTGGACGCCGGGAGAAGAGTGGCACGACGTCCGTCCGCCCTGCCTTCAGGCGCCGGTTTGTCCTTTTCCTGCCGGAAACGAGCAAGAGTTGCTTGCCGCTGCCGCTGCCGCCCGTCTCTAGGAGTGCATGTACCTGCCGTCCATTTGCGGCACGAAAACCGACCCATGTACGGTATTGCTCCAGTCGCCGTAGACCATAACCCCGGGCCTGGGGATGCTACATGGCATAGCAACGACAGCACCGCGCTTGGGTGCATGCCAGTCCGCTTCCATCTGCCGCGACTCTGCCCCGGGTGCCCGCGTCGTGCAGCAGACAAAGCCAAGCCGTCGTCTTCGTGTGTCATTTGCGAGCAAACCGAATGAGATCGCCAGGCCAGACCTGCCTCAAAATCCCCTAGTGGCACAGGGCGTCTCTCGCGCCTGCGGCCCTCGGCCCTTGCGGAAGAGACGTAGGACGCCCGTTTTCCCGCCGCCCGATCCAGGGGACGCTGTCCCTCCCTGGCAGGCTCATCACAACATCCCCGCAATATCGTGGAACCAGCGACTGCGACCTGGCCTTGTCTCGACGTCGTACGAGGCTTGCTCGCGGGTTGTTATGCTGGAAGAGGTGCGAAAGTGACAGATCGAGGAGTCCAAGCGTCGCCGCTTTACGGTACCTGCACCCATTGGCGAGATTGGTTTGCACGTACCTAGATGCAGCGTATGCGGCGTCATGCTAATCTTCTGATGACGATACCTCTCGATGATGCAGCTTGCCTGCTTGTTGCCGTTTCTTTATGGTCAGCTATGCTGCTTACCTTCTGATCAGCATGCGTCTTCACCGCTAGTCTAGAGCAGGCAGATCTGTCTCAAGGCGTCAACGAGAGGCAGCGACTATCCGAGAGTGGAACAGATCAACACGGAGCTGTTTGTTGTCAAACATATTCTCTTCTGAAAGAGATGGCAAAAGGGGCCAGATCCACCATCGAGAACGCCCTACCATGCTAACTTGATCCGGTGAACTACATTCCAACAATTTGCACAAGTAGATATGCCGCAAATTTCCCAACTTTACGGAATGTGCCTGTCAAACCGAGACTCTCGACTAACGCAGCGATCGGTTCAAGAACAGGTCCCATCTATAGTTACTTTGAACCTCAGACACTGTTGCATCCGCACGGGCGAGAAAGAACGGAAATGGGATGAGGAGATGTTTTATGGCGTGTGAACTGGTAAGGTTAGTGGGGATTGGGTTTGTGCGAACCTGCTTTGACGAGAGGAAGATAGGAAACAAGCGGTCTCAGGTATATCCCCAAGGGCGGCTCACAATCTTCTAGGTACCACAACTTTCTCCATGTTCCAGACAGCCCGCCGCCACCCTCCATCCCCAAAGCTCATCCACGGGGGTGTCAATGGCCGTTGTCTCAAAGCACGAGCTGTCGGGTCTCACAAGTCGGCACAGTTTGAGCCTCCGCGTTAGGAGGCAAGAAGTGATGTACTCAGATTTCACAGATGTATAGTCGACAAGCGGTGGTACAGATACAGTGCAACAAGGTAAATAATGTACAATTACTCTTCACACAACCTTGAAAATGCTACAAGACGCCCGGAAACCCATGCAGTCGCTAAAGGCCTAACCACTACCCATATCATACAGATGATCTACAACAGACAGAGTAAAACACGCTCTACAGAGAAAGTAAACAAAACCCACGGGTATCTAAGAAGCGCTGCTATTAGTATCCTGCGTCGACACACCCTGCCCACTTTCCCCCGCATTAGTCTGAGCTGGTTTCGCTCGCCGACCAACCTCTCCTCCCCGCAATATGCCCAGAGTATTCTTCGTCTTAGGCTTCCGAACTACCTTCTTCGGTGCGGTAAGGTCAGACGAGGACGGCTCTTTCCACGTGGAAAACCCCCTGATGCGAGGACCCTTGTCGTCCATAATCGGTCCGTCGGACGAGGAAGATTTCGAATCTACAACAAGATCTTTGGACAGTATCGGCACTGGTCTGTACTGTATCTTTGGCTCCCTCGACCCGTATGCAACTGTCCGTAGATCCCGGATCATCTCACGTAGAGCGTCAAGTCTCAGGGGCAGCCCACCTGGGACATCCCCCCCAAAGGCCGCGTCCTTGTCTCCGGGATCGTGCAATTTTGCGAGGGTCATCATTTCCAGGACGGAGACCCAATTTTGAAATCGTAATTCGTCGAGAGGAATGCCCGTAGGGCTAAGAGTTGGTGTGGTGGTTCCACTAGGTGGAGCAGGTTGATGAGGGTCGGTGGTAAGCTCGTCGTATACTGTACGCAGGTCTTCGGGCAGTCCCAAGGGTGGCCTCGTCGAGTCAATTGACATATAGAAGGGGGTATTGCGCAAGTCCAGACGCTGCCCAGACATGACAACAGCTGCGGTATTCTTCACCTGGCTTCGGAGGGCGTCGATCTCAGTCACGAAGGATGCATGGTCCATGTCCAAGGTCATTGCCCTGCTCGTGGGTTCAACGGTCTCGGCGCAATATGTCAGCCTCAGCTTCAGAGCGGCGGAGAGGGCGTGTTCATATTTCCAAAGCTGTTCCTTGAAGTAGTCGCCATGGCCATGACGATTGCAAGCCCTCACCAAGGTCACCCAGTCGTCGTGGTCTGGCCGCTCACCCTTGGCTTCGGCATCGGACGCAATGCGAGTCCAGTATTTATCAATTAGATCCCTGTCCCCTAGCCATCCGGCGGCGTCAAGGATGGTGCGGAAATCAGCTGCTTGTAGCTCCAACTGTGCTGTTTGAATGTCTTGAATACAAGCGTGGAGTAGACTGGGGACCTTGTACTTGCCAGCAAGGTGTATGAGCGCGGTAAAGATGTGAATATGCGGAGGCAAACCCGCTTGTGTCAAGGTTGATGTGAATTCATGGGCAGCTGTGATCATGAGCGTGCGCACCTTTTCTTCATCGACCGGGAACTCCAAGCGGCCGTTCGTGGTGGGACCCATAAAGTCGAAAGCGCGAATGAAGACACTAATATGGGGGGGTTGGAGGGAACCACCGGCCTCGACGTAAGCGTACATGGCGTTGGCTATTGCACGGAGACCTGTGACACGTGCTTGCAAAGAGGTATTCGTTCGACTCGTGCACAGCCGCTTGATGAGGCCTGTGAGATGGCTCGGCTTGAAGAGAACTCCGGCACGGCAGGCCACGAGGAAGGCAGTATAGGCTTCTGGGAGGGGTCTTGTCGTCATGAATAGCTCAAAGTAGCGCGTAGGGACCTGGGCGGGAAACAGGCGCAGGGCCGTGTCGAGAGCGAGGTAGGCATTGCGCCAGTCGCCGGCGAGGATGCGGGCGGTCAGGATACCTTGCAAAAGAAGCACGGGAACGTTGGTCATGGCGACGGGCTGGTTGCGGTCAGGCACAATGGCCTCGGGCGAGAGATGGTATTCGGCGAAGACGCCCGGAAAGCGTTTTAGGGCGTCGGCGTAGAGGTCTTCGAGCTCGTCCAAGGCAAGGATGTTGCCGTATGCGGCCAACTCGATGGCGGCGCCGTAGACGGCCTGGGACACGTGCATGTCGTCCTGGTCGACGAGCCACTGCCAGAAGGCATAGCCATCCTGGTACCGCTGGCACTCCTTGTGGACACCCAGCAGGTGGACGTGGGCATAGGGATGCGGCGGTATGGCACCGGTCCGGATGTCGCTGACGACGCGCTGCACGAAGATGAAGATGTCGTCGAGGCTGACGTCGGCGTCGCGCATGTTGCGGACGCGGGCATGCAGGGCCTGGGCGATGCGGCGTGTGTCGTTGCGGTGCAGGGCCTTGGTCGCAACGAGCCCTGGGTAGAGCTCTAGCAGCGTGCGCACGCTCACCACGTCGCATGCCGCTCGCAGCGACTTCAGCGCCGGCGTAGCCTCAGGTGGGACTGGGGCCGAAGGGTGTCTCTGGTTGCGGGACTTGTTGGTGGACTTGTTGATGTAGACAGCCCGTATCTTGAACTGTCCCCTAGGCTGCGAGCGAGCCTCCTTCGCGTACGACGCCCGCTGCAGACCGGCGAGGGGTGTCGCGCATCGTGCGGGCAGGAAGGCGATGTAGGCGGGCGTGCGGAGGAGGCGCGGGGCCAGGAAGGGCGTCGAGGGGCAGCGGAGCGAGGCCAGCGACGTCCGGGGCAGCGGCAGCGTGGGCATTTCAGGGCGAGACAGGGGACGGGGGGCGCTGGGGGGATGCGCGGAGGAGATGCGGCCTCGACTGGACCATGATGGTGTTGGACTTTTTGTTTGGCAGCGCCAAGCGGGCCTGTGATTGGGGCCTGCTCCGCTACGCGAGGCGGAGGAGACACCTCTCTCCCGCCCAGCACCCCGCCCAGCACCTTGCGACGACGACACCGTGTATACGCAGCATACGCCCACCACACATCATGGCGCGCCCTATCTCCCTCTTCAGCGTGTCGGCCATCCTCATCCTTGCCATCGACGATGGCTCGCGCATCCTCACCAAGTACTACTCGAACCCGCATCCGCCAGCGGGCAACCCGACCGACTACCCCGGCCAGATTGCATACAAGACGGTCAAGGACCAGAAAGCCTTTGAGAAGGGACTGCTTGGTGGGTGAATTCGCAGCCCTCTCCGGCCGAGTGCCGCGCTCACAGGCCGCAGAGAAAACGGCCAAGCAGACCACGGACATTATCCTGTACGACCAAAAAGTCATAGTCTTCAAGATGGAGTCGGACGTGATGCTCTACGTCGTGGGCGGCGCCGAGGAGAACGAGGTGCTCCTGTACAGGTAGGGTCTTAGGTTCTACGCGTATGGAGCACGACTAACGGCCACAGTGTTGTGCTGGCGCTGCGCGACTCGCTCAACATCCTGCTGAAGAACTCGGTCGACAAGCGCACCGTCATTGAGAACTACGACCTGGTGGTAGGTGGTGCGACCTCTAGGCGCTGCATCAGCTGACAGTGGCAGTCCCTCGCCGTCGACGAGCTGGTCGACGACGGTATCATCCTAGAGACGGACCCTGTAGTCGTGGCCTCGCGCGTCAGCCGACCGCCTGCGCAGGACATGACGTCGATGAAGAACATTGACCTTTCGGAGCAGGGCTTCTTGAACGCGTGGGAGTTTGGAAAGCGACAGCTGGCCGAGAGGATACGGCAGGGTCTATAGCGGAGCTTGCGGGCAGCGAAAATGGCGTTGCGGGAGTTCTGCGAGACAAATCGCCTGCTATTCACACTAGATAATACCATTGGATGGTCCACGCAGCATCCAAAATTTGATTGACATGGGTGAGTGAATAACTAATGTTATATCAGCTCGAATTACATAAGCATCAGGGACCGCATTGCGCTTCAGCCCTACGCGCCACAGGGCACGTCGGCGTTCCTATTCCGTCATTGCCCACCAAACCCCGCCACGACCCAACCCACTCTGCCGCTACACACAACATCATGAAGCAAAGGTTTTCTTCGCTCGACGTCAAGGTAACACTAACACTATGTGTTTGGAAGGTCGTCTCTAACCAACCCAGGTCATTGCTCATGAGCTCTCCAAGACTCTGGTGCCGCTGCGAGTCTCAAACATCTACGATCTTTCTTCCGTAGGCCAAACATGAGCTCGTGTGACCTGGTTCAAGCACTAACCGATGCAGCGAATATTCCTGTTCAAGTTCCACAAGCCCGACCATCGCGAGCAATTCATCATCGAATCAGGCTTCCGCTGCCACCTCACGTCGTTCGCGCGCACCACCGCATCAGCACCGTCAGGCTTCGTTGCTCGGTTACGGAAATACCTGAAGACCCGAAGAGTCACGTCCATATCGCAGGTCGGCACCGATCGCATCATCGAGTTCCAGTTTTCCGATGGCTTGTACCGGCTGTACCTCGAATTCTACGCGGGCGGCAACGTTGTCCTCACAGATGGGGACTTGAACGTCTTGGCTCTGCTGCGCAATGTGGAAGAGGGCGCGGAACACGAGAAGCTGAGGGTCGGGCTGCAGTACAACCTGACCCTGCGTCAGAATTACGGAGGAATACCAGACCTCACGTCAGAGAGGATTCGCGAGGGACTACAAAAAGCCGTCGACCGTCAAAAGGATCAACCTGCGGCCACTGGCAAGAAGTTGAAGAAGCAGTCCAAGGACGTGTTACGAAAAGCACTCGCCGTATCGATCACAGAATGCCCTCCACTGCTCATAGACCACGCCTTACACCTTGCCGACTTCGATTCTACCTTGAAGCCGGAGCAGGTGCTCGAGGACGAGGGGCTCATGGGCCAACTTATTGAGGTCCTGTACAACGCACGCAAAATCTCCGAGGATATAGTAAAACCAGACCAGATCAAGGGATACATACTAGCCAAACCAAACCCTGCAGCACCAAAGGAAGATATAGAAGGCGAAGAGAAAGCCCGTTATCTCTATGACGATTTCCACCCGTTTCGACCTCAGCAATTCGAGAACTCGGAATCAACTTTCCTGGAGTTCGAGGGCTTCAACAAGACTGTAGATGAGTTTTTCTCTTCTATCGAAGGCCAGAAACTGGAGTCAAAGTTACACGAGCGTGAAGCACATGCGAAGAAGAAACTTGACAACGCACGAAAGGAGCACGAAGGCCGCCTGGGCGGACTGCAGCAAGTGCAAGAGCTGAATTTCCGTAAAGCCGAAGCCATCCTCGCCAATGTGCACCGTGTGGAGGAGGCCATCGCTGCGGTGAACGGACTTGTCGGACAGGGTATGGACTGGGGCGAGATTGCGCGTCTGATCGAGCGAGAGCAGGATCAGGGCAACGCCGTCGCGCAACTCATCAAGCTTCCGTTGAAGTTGTACGAAAACACCGTCACTCTATTGCTCGATGGAACTAGGTGGGACCAGGAAAATGAGGAGGACGACGAAGGATTTGAGACGAGTTCCGTTAGCGGGGAGTCGGAAAATGAAGATGAACCTGCGCCGGATAAAAAGGCCACAGCAGCCCAGCCAGTCGCTGGACAAACGCTAGCAATCGATGTCAACCTCGGTCTCTCGGCCTGGGCCAACTCGAGCGAGTATTTCGAGGAGAAGAAGACTGCAAAGAGCAAGGAAGAACGTACATTGGAAGCATCAGGGAAAGCGCTGAAGAATACCGAACGGAAGGTAGCCGCTGATCTGAAGAAGGGATTGAAGCAAGAGAAAGATGTGTTACGACCTGTGCGAAAGCAACAGTGGTTCGAAAAATTCATCTCCTTCATTTCGTCCGATGGCTATCTTGTACTTGGCGGGAAAGACGCACAGCAAAACGAGATCATCTACAAGCGGTATCTGCGCAAAGGGGATATTTACGTGCACGCAGACCTGAAAGGAGCAGCTCCCATGATCATCAAGAACAACCCGAGGACCCCGGAAGCGCCTATTCCTCCGTCCACCTTGTCACAGGCGGGCCATTTGTCCGTCTGCACTTCTGAGGCCTGGGAGTCAAAAGCAGTCATGTCGGCATGGTGGGTCAACGCCGACCAAGTCAGCAAAACCGGCCATACGGGCGAGTTCTTGGCGCCGGGGTTGTTCAACGTTACGGGAAAGAAGGAGTTCCTACCCCCTGCTCAATTGATTGTTGGACTGGCAGTCATGTTCGAGATCAGCGAAGAGAGTAAGGCCCGGCACCAGAAGTATCGCGTCAACGAGCCCATCGATACAACGCCTACTGGAAACATCTCGAAACCGGCAGACCTTTTGAAGGATTCTGCGGTGGAGCAGGAAGTCGAAAGTGAGAGTGACGACGAGTTTCCAGACGCGAAACCTGCCTCGGAATCAGAGGACGACTTTCCCGACACAAAGCTGGAGGACGACTCAGACGACAGCGATGCCGAATCAGAAGCTGAGGGTCAAGCCAATCCACTGCAAGGAACGAACGGGACTGCCTCGGTAGATTCGGACTCGGAGGATGAAGTTGCGACAGATCGACCATCGCGAGAGGAGGTCGCATCAAAGATGAAAAAACTGAATCTATCTCTTGAGGGCTCGAAGGAGGATGCAGGTTCGGTCGCGGATTCTGAGCAGTCGCAAAAGACGACACCACGCCATCTGTCCGCAAAGGAACGAAGACTACTCAAGAAAGGGCAACTGCCTGGAGACACACCAAACGCTGATTCGGTTCCCAACCTCGACGGGGAAGCCGATGGTGATGACGATGGCGCATCTACAGCAAATGGAGAAGCACCGGCCCCTACCAAAGGAGCTGGCACAGTTGCTTCACAAGCATCCAAAGCAGGCAAAGGTCCTCAACCCCGAGGCAAACGCGGAAAAGCAAAGAAGCTTGCCGCGAAATACGCCAACCAAGACGAAGAAGACCGAGTCCTAGCATTACGCCTCTTAGGTGCCAAGTCCGAGCAACACGTAGCAGAAACCGCCGCTCAAGACAAGCGTACCAAGGAAGAAGAAGCAGCCGCAAACAAGCAACGCCGCCGTGAGCAACACCTCCGCACCCAAGCCGTCGGCAAAGCCGCAGAAGAAGCCCGCCAAGCCGCCATCCAAAACCATTCCCAAGAAAATGACGCAGAAGACGATGAGCACATCAAGAATTCTCTACTTGCACTCGACGTCTTCACCGGCCGCCCGCTCCCTAACGACGCTCTCCTCTCCGCAATTCCCATCTGCGCGCCCTGGTCCGCCCTCTCCGCCTACAAATACAAAGCGAAGCTGCAGCCCGGGTCGCTCAAGCGTGGTAAAGCCGTCAAAGAGATATTGATGAAGTGGGATCATGCGGGCAAGGATCCGAGGGCATTGGACAAGACAAGTAAGGACGCGGAGAGGATTTGGCCTGAAGAGATTGAGTTAATTAGAGGGTGGAAGGAGACCGAAGTTGTGGGGTGTGTGGCTGTTAGTAAGGTCAGGGTTATGATGGCGGGGGGTAGAGATGGCGCTGGCAAAGGTGGTGGGGCTGCAGGTGCCAAGAAGAAGCAGGTGAAAGGGAGTCGAGGCAGCAAGAAGAAGTGAATCTGTGAGGAGGAAATGGGTGTATGTTTAGTCTAGGTACGTGCTATTGGAGTGGTACTATGAACTATGTCTTGCATATTCTGGTTACACTCTGTACGTACACATGCAGATGGAGTTAACACGTGAAGAGCAGCGGACAAGGATGCACGACTCAACGAGTACAGATAGAGCGGGTGGCGCTTCTCCGTATCGAGGCTAGCGCTTCCTATATCCCGACATCATATGGTACAATACCAGTTGGCCAGGCAATCTTTTCCTTCTCAGTTAAGAGACTCATCCAACTGAGCAGTACTGCGTACGTTCCGGAACAATCCTGACAAAGGGAGAACCACGTCGATGGCCAATTAGACACCCACACTTTCACCAACTAACTTCGCAACAAACGTCGTCCGACTCTCAGTACTTCAATATGCCACCACCCGCACGCTCACCCAACGAACAAGCAAGAATCAGATCTACAGTCGAGGCCAGACGCGAAGCCAAACGCGCCGCCCGTACCGCCTGAAAAGCATTCGAAGCCTCTGATCCAGCAACCATACAAGCCCGCCTTCACTCCAGGAAACTCCGCGACGATGTCATAGACCGCGTCAACGCTATCCGTAAGTAAGTCCTCGATGCAAACCGCAAGTTTGCGGGCGAGCTCTTGATATCAGAATCAGACATAGCCCGTGTCTCGGACCGGGACATGCTCGCGGCGATGGGACCTGGCGCGTTAGGTGGTGTGAAAGCGGGGGGTACGCTCGTTTATTGGACTGATGCCACTGCTCTAAACTACAAACCCAATGTGGAGGGGTCGGCGAATTCGCTGGGAGCAGCGGTGGTGTGGATGGAGCGGGATCCGACCTCAGCGGTGCTGAAGTATCGGAGCAAGGAGTTCATGCTTGGACGGAACACAGGGGGGATTGGAGATGCGGAGCTCTACGCTGTGTCTGCCGCTGTAGGTCTCGCCATTGAAGAAGTTGCACGTGGAGAGGGGAGAATACATCGCGTACGCGTTTTGACCGACCGACGAAGGCTACTCGGGGGTATACCCTCGAACAACACGGACATCAGGCCCTTCATCTCCCACCGCCTCGCCATCCAAGACCTATACGACGGAGCCGACTGGCTGCTCGAGGCATTAAGCTGGAGTTGGCGTGGGTTAAGGCCCGCGACAAATCGGTGGGAATAAAGATGGCTGATAGGGCGGCTCTGCGGGCGGTGAGGGCGCAGGAGAGAGTTGGTGCTAAGCTTGTCGTTGAGGGTGGGGAGGAAGTGGGATTGAAGAGGGAGGTGCCAGCGGTGTTTGTGGATAGGGGCACGGTTTGGAGCGAGGAATGGCTGTGGAGGGCGAACAAGAATTTGCTGGTGAGGAAGGGGAGGGCTATTGGTGGGGTCGGGGTGAGCGGGGGAGTGGGGAAGATTGAGATGTAGAGTACGTTGAGGACGTGGAGATGGATGTTGGTCGCAGCGTGGCGTGAGGAGAAGGTGGACTGAGAGCACAGGATTCGGCCTCCTGAGGCTAGTTTGTACAAGATGCGTTCTAAAGCAAGATATTAGTGGTTCTGGTACGGGACGACTTGTACTATATGTTGACAGGCTCATGTCTTCTACTCTGTCACATATGTCAATCCCTCAAAATGGCCAAGATCTGTTACAGGCTTTTCGTCTAAAGAAACAACGTGATGCCTGAGGTCCAGAACTTTGCTGCTCAAAAGGCATCACTAGAAGCGCAATGGCTGGGAATAACTCGCCCGGTGACAAGGATTGAGATAGCCGCATATTCAATTTTGTCCTATGCAGAGAGAAGAATGCACCTTGTACGCCTTCCGAGCTGCTCAGCCGGACGAGGGAAGCCATCCGATAACTAGAGAAGGTTGATGATAAAGGAGTGACGAACGCCCGCAATGCAGCAACCAACGCCTTCAAAATCAAATTCAACACAGATCCAATGCCCAGGAAAATCATCGCCATTATGTCCACCCTTGCGGCCTCCACGACTTCCTCTCAATCCAGCCTCATATGTCCATTCCGCACGTCCCCGAGAGCGAGTCAAGATCCCAACCTCTCCCTCCCCTCCCTCCCAATGCCAAACTTACTCAACCGAATCCTCGGCACAATCCCCACCAGCGTCAGAACACTCACCAGAATAACAGCCCAATGCTGAATATGCAACACCCCCAAACTATACGTCGTCCACGAACTCGCACACACCGTCGCCAACCCCAAAGTCATAACCAAATACCCACTTCCCCTGTGATACTTCCACACACTCTTCGCGTTTTCCACCCCTCCATACAACGCGGGGGTGTAATACTGCGTGAAACCCACCACAGCCTGCAGGAATATAAGAATGTAGAAGGTGAGTCCGAGGATCGCGTGCGGGGATTCGAAGTGCGGGTGGCCGGGACCTTGCTTGTTGATCTCAATTATGATGAGGCCGCCGAGCAGGGCGGAGATGCCGACGAGGTGGAAGAGGAAGTGGATGGTGGTTCCGGCGCGTTTTTGGCCCGGGGTGTGGGTTGGTTGGAGGATTAGGGCGGCTTGGGTGGAGAGGAGGAGGCCGGCTGAGTTGAGGAGCTGCGTGGGGTGTTAGGTGTGTTTGGAGGAGAAGCCCAGGGAGATAGCTTACCGGGTGAGCAGAGAAGAAGATCAAATCGTGAGAAAAGATGGCGCCCCATACGATCGCAGCGAGCTGTGCATTGTCAGCTTTCCGTTCCCCTCATCAATCGCTTGCAGAACTTACAATCCAGATGCCAGCCTGGGCCAGCGGCGCCGTGCCTAAACCTCAGTCAGTCTCTTCCTCCCAAAACTTCTCCTGCCACCTCGAGAGCCACATACCGAGCCAAAGATTAATCCAAATCGACTGTCCCTCGACCTGGCTAGCATCCCCACGCTGTCCCAGCAAAGGCTCATCCTCACTCGCTTCCCTGGCCCCATTCACACGAGCAGGAATCCCAGTCGCAGACGCCATTATCGCTACTTTTTTTTGGGCGGTTCGGTGAAGAAGAAGAACGGTGCAACGAGCCGTCCAAAGAGGGGTTCAGAGCATCGAGGCAGCGGTTCGGTTGGTAATGCACCTCAAGCTCACACGCAGCTCGGACCCTAACCAAACCCGAAGCCAAGATGACGACATGCGGGATTTCGGCCAATCAGCAATGAGGTGGAATAATCGTGCAGGGGACAGCTGCATGTGCGGGCGGCGGCGGGGGCCACGAACGCTTGTGTGGGACAAGCACGTTTTCGCGTTCCTCCTGCGAGACAGTGTATTGGAGACGCATAGGGGACGATGATGGTGTCAAAGCACCCCAATCCATTTAGTCTACATAGCCCAACATATGACGACGAGCGATGCGCATATCGCCCAAGGTATAACCCAAAACGCCCAAAATGCAGCAACACATGCTCTGTGATAGCTTCCCACGGCCAATCAATCGTACAAAGAAAAAAATATGCTAAAGCCGCGCATATGACCATGATCCGAACAAATGAGAGCCTCCAGTGTACTTTTTCTCATCCCCTTCTTACTCTACATCTTCTGGTCTCTTGACGGGCGATGCTCTTGATGATGAGCTATCGGCGGCAGTCCTTTCCGCTGCCGCTACGCCCGGTGCTAGACTCAGGCTGTTTCGCATGAGACCGCCCGTGCTGGCTCCGGTAGCTTGTCTGCTTCCACCTCTGTCTCTTTCCCGATCCGGATCGCGAGTGCTGACTGGCGCATAGTCCTCCTGGGCTGCCAAATGCGCCTTCATCCGCATTTCGCTCCGCATCTTTTGGATCTTCATGTAGTTGTACGCAGCGATACTGCAAATGGTAACTACCAGTCCCGTAAGGTTGATCGGCGTGAGCGGGTCGTGGAACACGAAGTTCGCAGTCGTAATAGTGACGACTTCCTTGAAGATGCCACAGATGCTGAGCGTTACGACGCTCGTTCGCTTCAGCAGAGCGAACTCGGACGCCGTCATTAGGAACGCTAGCACACCCGGAAATAACAAGATGCCAATCCCTAGCCATACGCCCTTGTTGTCAAAGAGTATGGAAAGACCTTCGCCGAGAGCGGAAAACCCCTCGACAGGGATTGCGAGAACGAACAAACTAATGAACATGACGGGCGCGAGGAAGAAGATCGAGGAAAAGGGGTTCGCGGTGGCGGGGTTGCGCAGCAGGAGGATTTGAGTGAGGGACCAGCGGAAGCCGGACGAGCAGGCGGACGCCATGACGAGGATGAAGCCGAGCGCGTGGAAGGCGGTCTCGCCGGCGACCATCATAATCACACCGATGGTCATGATTCCGATGATGACAACAAGCCTCCACGACGGCTGTTCGAGACGGAAAAGGAACGCAAATATGAGTACAAAGCCGAGAGCGGATGACTTGCACATAGCTGTCTTCGGTTAGTATAGTTCAATAAATCGCAGTGGCGGCATGTTTGACGTACTGAAGAAAGTCAAGGAGATGAACTTCAGACTGGTGTTTCCCAGGCCAATGTCCATGCCAGTAGCCACACCGCAAGGTCCAATGCGGCTGAAGTAAAACCACTTCGTCATCAGCGGCTTCTTTGGATCTACCGGCTCTACGCGCGCTCCCGGAGCGTGTGGATTGAGAGAATCGTGGCGAGGTCGCAAGGAGGGTATCATAAAAAGCACCAATGACGCGAGCGAAAACTGGACCACCATATGCAGACAGGTGGTGAAAAGCGGAAATGGGAAGATGTTGGTCGTCTCGCCGTCGTCCTTCTCAAGCTTGAACATCCACTTGTTGTACACTGATATTGAGATGGAAAAGAGGTACCTGCAACTGTTAGCACCGGAGGCCTGCGTGATTCAATGGTAGCCTCACCATAGCCCAATCAACGCAGCGTTTATGAGCATAGTATGCAGCATGTTCTGGTCCGCCAGTTTCTCCTCTTCCTTCGTCAGCTTGACCTCAGGCACAATGCGCTGGTCAAGCATGGTATTCCTCCTCTTCCTACGTCTCCTTCTCCGGCGGTCCCTCCCCGTCAGCCCCGTCTCCTCGTCATCCTCAAGCCCATCCCCGCTCATATCGTCGAGCTCGAGGTCGTCGCTCTCTGTCTTCTCCGAATCGTCCGAGCGTTCGCTATCCGATGATCTGTCCTCCCCTTCTTCAAGAATGTGGTCCGACGGCCGTCTCCTGTGTTTCTTCGAATCTGTCCTTGACGGACCGGGGGCTGTGGCGCCAGCGAGAGAGGAGGAGCGTCGACGGGCTTTGTTCGCGGTTGGCTGGTCTCCCATAGTGCTCGGAGGATGCACTAGGGTCGCAATGTTGACGCGAGGGACGGGCGGCCCGTTGCCGTCGTCTCCGTCGCGGTCAATGTGGGACTCGGTCGACGAAGGGGGATTGGATAGGGTCGTGAGGGGAAAGGCATCAGCGGGATGCAGCGGGTCGGGAGTAGCTGGTGATTTCGAAGCGTTGTCCTCGAGCCAGCGCACGACCAAGTCGGTCATGCTGTCGGGGCGAGGGACGGCGGTGACGCCAGGTGATTTGGCCTAGCGGGCTTGGCGGGTGGATCAGATGGGCGCGATCGATTGGGCGTCATCAGGGGTAAATCACGAGAGGAAGGCGTCGCGGGACTTCTCGACGGAGCAGTTCGCGACCGCTGCTGTCTGATGCTGATGGAGGTTCGGGATTGCAGGTCGCTTTCGTCGACCTGTGACACCCGCCAGCCCGGGTTTGACGCTAACGTTAATGTCGCGAGGCTTAATAACCTTAAACATTGGCAACGCCCGCGAGAGCACGTGCGGCAGATGTATGGCAAAGACAATATAAGATACGCACGATGCGTCTTGTTACTCTGCACACATGACCTCCATAGAGTTGCGCTGCCGATCAAAACGTACGATCAGCCCTGTAATGTGAATGTCCTCCCCAGAAAGAGAAACCTTGCAGCTCTCGCCAACCGTGTGTCGATACTCCAATGCTCCAACACCTACAGCGCTTTGGAATGCTGACGGGGTAATCAAAATCCGAATCCTAAACAAACTCCTTCCTATGCAAGCCAACGAAATCCGAACCAGCCTGCGAGACTACTCACGCCGCTGCTGGCTGGGCCGCGGGGATGGGCGGTAGTTGCTCAATCTGCCGTATCAGGAAGCTCTTCTCGTCGATGAATTGCTCGTCCTCGGTGCGGTCTTCCAGAAAGCTCGGCAGGAATCGTAGCAGCTTCTCGCGGTTGCTAATCAGGATGCGCTGCACTGCGACTGACTTGTTGGGGTTTGCGACAAACACCTGAACAGTCAGCTTGAGCGAAGTTATTGCTCAGTTCTTGCTCACCTTAAAGACATGGAAACCCTCGTAGTTGATCATCCGCCTGTCGTCCCGCAATAGCTTCATGATGGTCTTGAGGTGGTCCCCTGAGTCCACGTATTGCGTCATTACGTTGTAGTTCGCCCGGTCCAGTAGGATCTCGCCCAGCAGCTTGATTGACTGTCGCTTCGTAACGTAGCTTTCCGATTGTATGAGCATCGAGTTGTACTTTTGAAAGAACATTTCGAAGTTGGTCTGCAGGAATGCAGCGACTAGTTGTTTGTGCTTCGTCAGGATATCCTGTGGCCACATTCGTTAACCAGACCTCACCAATGCGACTACACTCCACGTACCCTAAATGTATTGAACGCATCTGCGCTGACTTCAAACGCGCCCTTGTCTATCCAGTCGAAAAACCTCCAGAACACACCCTCGCCCGTTGATGCTACGTCGGGATTGACAGCTGCCAGGTCTCGAATTTTCCCGTCTGGCGTAGGCTCATCGTACAGCAGGAGTGCGGCGATGGTGTCGTATTTGAGAGCCTCTCGCAACACCCCTCCGCATGGCATCGCGCTCTCCCTACGATCGTAGCCTTTGCAAAGCGATATTATGATTTCCGGCCGGTACTGTATGATGTGGTGCAAGACCTGGGGATCTGAGGCGCCCGCGGGTTTGTAACGGAATGCGGTCGAGAAGATGACCTGGGCATCTTTGCGCGATTCGAAGGGGAGTTTGTGTATGTTGTTCGCGAGGTGGTAGAGGAGGTCTTCTTGTATGATGAAGCTCAGGAGCTGGAACACAGATTCCTGATTGACTTCCACTTCTACACAGCTGTTAGCAGGAGCACCCCCAGAATTCTTGTGTGTGCGCGCAGAGAAGCGGAATAATGGGGGTAATACCAGGCGTGCCTTGCAGTCTAATCTTCATCTGCTGGAGATCCCGCGCCAGCTCTTCCTCCACCTAGCAAGCGTCAGCCATGGAGCAAATTGCCAGTGGAGAGCGTGCAGACCTTGGGGTTCGGCTTCGACTCCTCGTTCAGCCGAAGGGTGAACTCTTTTGTCGACTTGACCAGCTCGGGGTGGCTCTTCGCCTTGTTCCGAAACAGAAACGCCATGTTGTTTGCGCGGGTGATGAGTGGTGGGGTCGGGAGCTGTATGCTATCGAGCGGGCAGAATGGGTGGGACGCAGCCTGTGCCTGGCAGGTGCTATCGAAGCGTGCACGACATGTGTTTTGTATTGGGTTGGGAGCGCAAGGCTACACGGCACAACAAAGACGCCGTGGCGTCTGTTGTCATTCACTGGTGATGATGTGGTTGTTTCAAGGGTGCCCGGTCGGATGCCCTGCATGCTGGGGTGCGGAGCTGGTCCGAAACGGGAAGGTTCATCTAAGCGCAAGCGCGCTCTTGGCCAATCACATACGTCACATCCAAAAACACTCCTGCAAGGTTCACAACATCTCCTTCTCGATTATCTATCCATGACGACCCGTATAAGGGATTTGATACTTATGAGACTCGTACATGCAGACCATCTCCGCACTGGGATTCTAAGATTAGGGTATATGTTCGGCAAGTAGCATCGATCTGGACTGCTCCGCTCACGTAGTAAAGTATGCATGCTGCAGGGCCTGATCATCGATGTATTAGCTTTATACACAGCATGCAATATTATACCGTCTCACCTCAGCTGCGCTGATTCTCGCCCCACTCTCATATTGCACCAATCTACCCACGAGGTCCCGCCCATCATCGACAATGTTGGGCAGTAGGACTGGCCATGGCTGCGGGGGGTACTCGTGAAACTGCACTTTGCCCCAGTCTGGAAGATTCGCAGCTTCCTAAGAAAATGAGCATGGAAAACTCGCGGTAGCCATTGCTGCCAACTTACAGGCCAGACTGTCAAGTTTGGGGTGCCGAGCTTGCGGAACATGCTCTGTATAAGCGCAAGGTCACTCCCAAGCTCACCCGAGTCGAAGAGCGTTGGGCTAGCTGGCGCCAAAGCTTCCGCAACCGTACAGCCAGCGGCCCAAAGATCGAGGCTGCACCCGTAGCTCTTGTTGCCGAAAAGCAGCTCAGGCGGTCGATAACAGGTCGTACCTACGTCCGTGATCTTCTCGCTAGGCGGCTCAGAGCCTAGGACGTCCGGAGCCCATGATATGCCAAAGTCTGTAAGGTAGGCCGGTCCATCGAGAGACTTGAGCAGAATGTTCGCAGGCTTGATGTCTCTGTGGATGATGCCGCGAGCATGGATAAAGGCCAGCGCTGAGAACAAGTCTTTGAGAGTGTTTCTTATCTGGAGACTCGACGGTTTGCGATCCTTGAGTAGATGGTCAAAGTCATAAGGCATGAACGGGAAAACGAGCACGAAATGGCTCCCGGCTTCACGGAATATCTCACGGAGGGGAGTTACGTGCTCGGATGCTGCCAGAGCTAGGATCCGAGCCTCACGTTTCGAGTCGTGTGGCGGCTCCATCATCGAGGGCGTGGTGACCTTGAGAGCTACTAGCTCCTTGGTAGGTGGCATGTCTCCGGGGAAGTAGTCCCCATCTTGAGGAGCAGCAACCTTGTAGATGGCAGAGAAGAGTCCTTCACGATAATAGACGGCATCTTTGTATCTGCCAATGTTGATGCCGGTGGGTGTTGGAACATAGTCCTCATCCTTGGTCGGTTAGCGTTAGCGTCTCACGCAGCACAAGGGAGCGCTACTTCGACCGTGGGAAACTCGAGAGTTGGTGGTTTGAAGCTTGCTATCGTATCTTCGCAGAGTTGATCGTACTCCTCCTGAGACGGCGTCAGTCCAGTGGAAACAAGCGCAGTCTACGGACCATACGGCGGATTTTGCTTCATCGAATATTCTTGTTTCGAGGACAGTAGCGTCCCGACGAGCATCGCCTGTTGAGATGGTCGGGTCTGCGCTTTGGCAAGCAGAAGCTCTGTGACGTGGTTAGAACTAGCTGTTGATTAGACGTGTCTAGGTCCGAACCCCTCGCATAGGCTTTGCCAACATGATCAATGCCCGACTGGACTGCATTCTAGTAGATGCCCTTGCGAGGTTTCCCTTGCAAGCTACGCCTTCGGCCAACATGGTGCAGAGAGATTACCTGCATTTTGGTGACAGCCGTCAGTCGCGCCGTGAAGGGCAGGCCCGCCCGCCAATCTGCAGAAGCCATGGTCGAATCGGGCGCGTGGCTAGCATAAGGGCACATGTGGTGGTGATAGACAGCAGCAGCAGCAGCACTGGAGTTGCGGAACCGGACACGAGACTGCCGAGCCCTGCGCAGCGAACGCCTCGGCCAGCAGCAGAATGGAGCTTGCGTGCTCACCCCTGCGCCCGCCGGCTCACCCAGAGCAACGCCGTGACTCCGGGAGGCCAACTCGAACCAGTGCGCAAGTCGTTTCCCGCTCCCCAAGATTCCAGAGTATCGATCCGGCGCGAGCGAAGGCCTGTTCTTGACGTCAATCCCGGGGGCAACCGCCGTCTCGCTCTAAGGGCCTGAAGCGGACCAGTGGCATCCGAGCCGGAGCCTGACAACGCAGTGCGCAGACGAGACAGCTCCGCAGCACTCCCGCGCAGCTCACAGCAGGCCAATTCTATGAAAAGACGCTGAGTCGCATCCTCGTGGCGGCCCCCGCCCCTCTCCGCAATCGCCATGGACCTCCAACGCAAAGAATATCCCGCCCTGCTGGTACGATGACACGGCGAGAGCACCGCGCCTTCCCCAGTGCACCCGCTTACCCTCTGTAGGACGCACTGCCGCCCACGCAAGCCGTCGATGTCCTCAATGATCGCATGAGACATGTCGGCCAGCTCAACTCGCACATTGCCGACTGGCTGCAGGTGCGTAGGGCCGCTCTGGCTTTGGATACGCGCGCTCACAGGCTGTAGGAACGGCGCCGCGTCGAAGAGGCCTACGTACAAGGCCTGCGGAAGCTCGCGAACCGGCACCCTCCCGACGAGTCGTCCGATCTGGGGTACGTCTCTGCGCATTGCATGCACGCGAGACCGCATTGCTGACCCGAGCAGCGTCTTCTCCACGCCGTGGCAGAAGATTGTCAGCGCAACAGAAGCAGCCGCCGAATCGCACCACAGGCTCGCCCAGAACATCGAGACAGATGTCGAGCGGCCCCTTCGCGAGTTCGCCGCGACGAATCGCGAGGCGCAGGCCATGACCACCATCACCGGAAATCTAGCCACCATGGCCCACGACATTGAGACTGCCAAGAAGAAGGCAGAGAAGCTGCGGGAGAAGGGCGCAAAGGCAAAGGCCTCCTCCGTGGCAAACGCCGTTGCCGAGGTCGAGAATGCGACGATACAGTGGGAATCGCAGGCGCCGTACGTCTTTGAGAAGCTGCAGGCCGTGGACGAGAGCAGACTCAACCATCTGCGCGATGCCCTCACCCAGTTCCAGACACATGAAGTCGATCAGGTAGAGCGCAACCGCATCAGCGCCGAGGACACCTTGAATGTGCTACTCAACATCGAGACCGCCGACGAGATACAGACCTGGTCCCTACGAATGCGCAGCGGCGAGAAGCCACAGCCGAGTCGCAAGACCAGCAGCTTCGCTTCTCCATCGAGAAATCTGGCACCCCCGCCCATACCCGCGACTCCATCGATTGAGGACAACAAGAGCCAGAAAAGTCAGAAGGGTGGCTTAGGTACGGAACCATTCCTCCCCTGTTTGATACTGTCTGACGTAAACAGCCCCAGAACCAAAGCATAGTTCCAACCCTCTGAAGCGATTCGGGACGGTGTTGAGTCGCCGCCGAAACAGCATGCATCCATATGGGCGCGCGAGCTCACCGGAACGAAAATCGTCATCTAATCTTGGTTCGACCTTTGGTGGCTTTGGCAAAGGGAAATCAAAGGAGCGGGATACCACGGGCTCCCCCTCGCCCCGCCCCGCCTCGCCTCTCAGAAGGATCTCTTCGACGCCGCGCGCATCCGATGTGTCGAGCTCGCCTAAGCAGACCCGCCAGCCGAACAGTGACAGACCGAACGGCACAGTCCCTGAGCCGACCGAAGATGCCGGACCCAGTTCAGGTGTGGTGAACGGATCAATCCAGGAGTCGATCCCCGAACTCAAGGAACCAATGCCTCCTCCCCCGTCGTCCGAACCGCAACCAGAGGTAAACACTCTCCACTATAGAAAAGAGGATGAGGCTGACTCTCGTACAGCCCCAGAAGGACGCAGAAGGATTCAATGTACCCTCTTCAGTCAGCGATGCAATCACCGAGGCGGAACGAGAAGCGGGACTGTAAGCAAAACGCCCAGTCTCTTTGCAATATTTGACACTGATAGCAGCAGCTCGCCTATCGATACCAACCCAGCACCTCAATTCAAACTAGACATCAAGAACGCGCCCATCCAGGAAGAGGATGGCGATCCCAATGCCGCAATGGCGGATATGGCCAACACGCTGCGCGCAGTATGTGACCCCTCGGCGATTGCATCATGTCTAACAGTTTACAGCAAGCTGCACCGCCGAGACGTTCTGGCACCTTACGGGGACGACGGGACGTTCGCAATACGATCTTCGTACCCAATCCCGCAACTCCTGAGTTCACAAGTATCGGGGATATGCCACCTCTCCCATCTGCTGGTTCTGGCTCCGGTTCGGCGAGCTTCCCAGCTCCTGCTCTTCCACCACAGCCGACTTCTCCAGCCTTCAAGCTCCCCCACAGAGCTTTGGCTTCGGAGGATCACGCCGCATCTGATACGCAGTCCATTCGGTCCGGGAGGTCACTCAGCAGTTCGGCCAGCACGACAATGAAACACCCAGATATGCATGAACCAGGCCTCAACTCGTCCCTAATGGAGACGGTCAGCGCTTGGTTTGAGCAAGGAAATGTGACCAAGGCTTTGGTGATTGGCCAGGTCGCTCTGGCGTACAATCCCATTGATCTCTCGGCCGGCTCGTTTGGCACAGACAACATCCGGTTAGAGAATTTTGCCGTTTTGGAAAAGGTTGCACCAAACCCTGCCTTTATCGAGCAGGTACCCAACAGCCCGGGCAACTACACTGTGGATCTTTCCAAGATCACCAAAACCTCGGTGGCATTCCATTATCAAGTTCATTTGGAAGGCGACAACCTTGCGTCTTTTGCGCCGATCATTCTATCGCCGATATGGAAGCCGGAACCTTCGCAGACGTCAGTACTACTGAACTATTCGTTGAATCCGAAATTTGCCCTGGGCGATGTGACGAGTTTGACACTTCAGAATCTCGTCTTGGTTCTCCGGCTCGAGCCCGGCTCGAAAGCCACAGCATGCCAATCCAAACCCGCAGGGACCTTCTCGCGTGAGAAGGGACTCATCTACTGGCGTTTGGGAGAGGTGACATTTTCGCGCGACCAGCCCGCGCAAACGATGCGCGTGCGCTTCCTCACAGAAGGCGAAGCGAAGCCTGGCAACAGCGAAGCACGATGGGAGATTATAGGGCCGCAGGCGCTCCAGGTGGGAAGCGGGCTGAACGTCAGCCAAAGCGCACCCGCCGAGATGAAGATTGAAGGCGAGGCAGATCCGTTCGCCGACGCAGACGAGACCGCGCCGCCGCCCAGCCCAGCGCCGCTGTGGAAGCCGGTCAGCAGCGTGAAGCGGTTGAGCAGCGGGACGTATCTAGGAGTGTAATAGTTGGATACCGGGCAGAGATGAAGGGGTCATTGATATCGGAAGTGAAGCGATGTCGGGCTGCATTTGGCAGCACGGCAGGGATGCTTCTTGTAGATAGAGTTGTGTGAGAGCTAGGATGAATTACATTGCTATGTTCAACGACGGCGTGCGGAGTGTGTATAAACGGGCCGGTAGCAGGTTGCTCCCTTCAGGTGACCGAGTGAGGGTGTCCAAGGTGCCGGTGCTAGTAGGAATCTCGGAGATTGTGAGTCGGCATGGAGCCATTCCGGTTTGGGAGGGGATGGCATTCTTGGGTGGCGCTCGGGCGACCGGCCAATCGGGACCCGATGGCAGCGGCTGTAACAGCCATGGCTGCGTGGAGAAGCAGTGAATAGGGCCGGCGAGCTGAGCCGGCGAGACGACTGGAGCGTGGTTTGCTGTCATTTAAGATTGATCTAACATACGACTGGGCCAGGTCTCGTCTGCGGTGGGCTGATGTGTGTTATGAGGGCTGCATCGGTGGACCCTGGCCGCGCATGACGTCTTGGAGCGCCCGTTCGAGCGCCCGAGGACGACGCGGCTCTCACACCATGGTCGCTCTGACTCTCGCTCGCCATGGGACGCCCCTCCAGCGCTGCTCGGAGGGGGACCCCCAGCAATGGCGCGCCACAGCTAGTACTGCAGTGTGCGGCCGGCGGCTGCGAGCGGGTGGTTGTCCAGCTCTAAATCTGGATCGCATGCCGGTGCCTTGCTTGGGTGCGGGAAGCCGTCGTTTCCTGCAACCCCAGTGCTGCTAGCCCCCCTTCTGCCCTCTGGCCGGCCTGCCTGCCAGCCAGCCTGCCTGCTTGTCTGCGCGCGCCCCTCCCGCAACCGCTGTCAAGTGCAAAACACACACGGCACGATAGCCTCTGAGACGATCCTGTGTGGCCCGGTGACTCCGCCTTTGCCTGACCGACGCCGTGGTCGCGACCAGCCGCCTGGTACAAATCGTCGCCTCTGTCTGCCGTGCTCGCCTATCTGCCCTGGCTACGTCATTGCCGACTTGTGTGTGCTAGGGACGTCTCTGCGCAGCGGCCTCGCGCCAATACCCTTCCTGATACACGATCCTTCTTCTCGAATGTCACCGCGTGTGCTCGTCTTGTGCGGCCGGCCCAGCTCCATTTCACCAGGCCTCTTCGACCCATCGCCTTGCTGGAGGGGGACAGATAGGGGGATGCAATCATGAACAGAGCACCACTGCCGTCTCCCAAGTTGTCGAGGGCTGCCCAGCGTGCCAACGTCACCGCCTCCGCCTCGTCGCCCACTGCCACCACCGCCGCCGCCGCCGCAGCGCAGACGACCCCAACGTCCACACGCCCGCCGCTGCAGCGTGTGCCGGCCGGCCAGGCCTCGCCGCACTACGAACCGCCCGGGAATGCCCATCCGAGCCTGCCCGTCCCCCAGGAAGAAGATGAGGACACGGACACGAGCGACAACGCGGCGGAAGGCGAGCCACAGGGCCAGGCGAGGGGTGTGGAAGGCGCAATTGGGGCCCTGAACGATGCCTCCGCAGAGAAGTCGTCACCGGATGAGCTCGAGGTGGAGAGGTTGAGGGGCCTGCAATTGCGCGCCATACAGACACAGCAACGCGCGCGCATGAAGAGCGCGGCGAAGCAGCCCGCGACTCCAGGCCTAGGTCGGCGACCGTCACCCATCAAAGAAGAGAGTACAATGTCGCCCACGCTCGAGGACGCCTTCATGAGCCCGTTAGCCACGGGCCTGACCGATTCGACCGCATCCACCGAGTCGGCAAAGACCATCCGCGGCAGTATGCCCCCCACACCGGCTGCTCGTGCCCTGCGCACCCCGTCGTATCCGTTCCCCACCGTCCCGAACACGCCCATGGTCTGGTCAACGTCGTTTCACCAACCGTTCACGAGCCTTTCCCCGACCGTGTCCGCCCTGTACACCAGAGACTATGGAGCGCCTCAGGAGCGCATCGCCTCTGAAATGAGCACCCCAACTGCGTCAGGCACGCCATTCGCGCCTGGCGCAAGAACGATGCACAGCCCGTTGCCCGAGGATCCGCGATTTCCCAGCCCCAACATGTACGATCTCGTCTTGCTTCTGCACTCAGAGCCAGGGCTTGCAGCATGGTGGACATGCGTCACTACCATCATGCACGACTGGTATGGGGTGGACCGAGCTACTTTGGCCGTTCCAGCAGACTCCTCCGACATCGAAAATGTCCCATGGGGCCAGAAGACTACGTATCACGTTTCCTTGCCAGAAGACAATGCCGGAGCATCGACGTTCCAGGATGCCAGAGGACCCACTCGGTCGGAAGCAGCGGAGAGGCCGAGGAGTCCTGATCGTCCTCGCCCCGTCGATTTGCCACCTATTCCTCCAGTCCCAGAAAAAAGGCCTAACTTTCCGACCCGACATTCTTTTGCTGGACATGAGCGCCAGAAACAAGACACTGCTCCGGAAAGCCCGGTGCCGACCTCAACACTGCGGCCCCGTGGTCCGCTGAGAACAGCGAGCCACGCGCCTCAGTCCGGTACAAGACCAGACCATCCGCTCCGGCAGGTTTCTGCTCTGTCTTTCGACGGAACTCCACAGCAAGCACCTGTTTCTACCCCCTTGAAAGGACCCGCATTCAGTGACCCTGAATTTTCGAGTGTTGGTGAAGGCTCACCGCCCAACGCCGTATTTCCTGTGCTGCGAGCCCTCGACCACGAACCTGATGCGCTTATTGACAATGCCGGTATCAATCGTGTGCTAGAGCGAGGGCGTCTGGTGACACTGACTAGGGATTACTCGACTTCTCTGGCCACCTCTAGGAGAGGCTCCTTGGATCCTGAACATGAGAAGCATCCGAAAGCATCTCAAGCATCTCAAGCATCTCACAAACAGCCTCCTACTCCGGCACTGGAACGACATGCCAGTGCTCGAGGACGTATCGAATTAACGCCTAAGAGCACAAAGATGGAGCAGACTGGCACTAGCTTGCAACCGCGCTATGAAGAGTACGAACAATTCCCCAGCTCCCCTTGGGCCCAGTCTCCAGCGCCTTCACCGGCTATGCAGAATGATCCCAACGAGAACCCGTTCTTCTCAACAGGAAATGTTGACGAAGGGAGCTTCAACCCTACTGCTTCATCTCAAGATTACACTCAATATGGGCAAGTGGAGGCTATTGGTGTGGACAAGGCTAGCACCGTTTCGCATATTCCACTAATCCACCCAACTCTGTCACAAGTAATGCAGCCCCTCGACCCGACGTCTCCTTCGCGCACCCCTTCCCATACTCCATCCTTGTCCCGGCGGACTTCGGATCAATCGTCAGAGGTAGTCTCTCCGTTCCAAACCGACGAGTCACGGAGAGCCCCAATCGCAATACTCTCGATTCTTTCTCCAATCGTACCATATCCGCGTAACCTCACCACATCGCTAAAGCACTTGGGCCCCCATTTAGCGACATCATTCTCAAATGCGTGGCAATTCACAAACGCTCAGGCGCAAGCAAGTGGCGTTCGTCAGCGTCGGCAAACGCCCGGGCAGCGAACGGCATTCGCAGCTTCGGATCGAGACGGTCTTGACGACTTGCTTCAACTCGATCTCGAAGGTATCAGCCACTCCACTGGCGGCAGTGTCACTAGCCCTTCAGATTATTCCGGTCGATCGCGGTACAGCCCCGGCGGCTCTATAACAGGTACGCCAGGGTGGGATGTGTCCAATCTGGGCTTCTCGAGCAAACACTCAGTTGGCAGCACTCCAGGTCACCTTACGGGGAGTGAAGCTGTCGAGAGCTATTTCGATGCTAGGAAGAAGCCGAATGCACGAGCACCCGGCCACAGTGCTCCAGCCTCACAAGAGCAGAATCGAAAGCCCGAAAAGCGGCATGCAAAACGTGCTAGTTTTAGTCTCGTACCCAAGAACGAACAAGAAGACGTGAGATCATCGACGGATGACACTTTGGGTGCTCGTCGACAGCACGCGGCACAACCGCAAGGTCACTCCCTCTTACATTCATACGGTGCCGATTTTAGTTCTTCTTTCCAATCCCTTCCAGCCGCGACGGAACCCGCTCCTCGGACAACAGCTGCGATGCCTTCCATGTCGAGAAGCGTCTCAATGGCGGAGGATCACGATATCCCCATGCCACCGCCATCCGAAAACCTTCTGCGCACAATTATCGACTCTTTACCGGTGCAGATATTCACAGCCCTTCCCACGACTGGTGCACTGACTTGGGCGAACTCCAAGTTTCTCATTTATCGAGGACAGGAGGATCGCCAGGTCTTGCAGGGGCCTTGGGACGCCATACATCCTGAAGATCGAGATGACTACTTGGAACAGTGGAACAAATCCCTTCGCACGGGACAGCAGTTGCAAAAGAAGGTTCGCTTACGCAGGTTTGATGACTGCTATCGATGGTTCTATGTTCGAGTAGCGCCTTTGAAAAACAAGCGGCAACAGATTGTACACTGGATCGGGACGAACATGGATTTCCACGATCAGCACCTTGCCGAACTCAACTCCGCACGGCAGCAAGAGACGGCAGCATCGGAGGCGAAGTACCGTGCTCTTGCCAATTCCAGCCCACAGATTGTGTTTGTGGTTTCGGATCGCCGTGGACTCACCTTTTGCAATTCGCAGTGGGAGACCTTCTCTGGTCAGAGTGAGATATTAGCCCATGGCAATGGGTTCTTGGAGCATGTTCATCCTGAGGATGTCATCAAATGCAAGCTTCCGGAGATGAATGAAGACGGCACTGCGGTGACTAACGTACCGACCTCGATGCCGCCTGAACACGTTCGCCAAAACTCATCGTCATCGTCATCAGAAGAATCTTCTGAAACGGAGAAAACGGTTACGAGCCCTGGGTCTTCCACAGAGAGAATAGATTTACCACAGGCGAAGCTGTCCAAGCTTGCAAGCACAGGTATTCTGAGAATCTCCAAGGACGCAGACGGCCGCGCATCGTATTCCACAGAAGTCCGACTACGCAACAAAGATGGCGAATACCGGTGGCATCTCGTCAGAATACTTTTGGAGAAGTCACTCGCAGAGGAAACGGGCGAGGAAACCTGGTACGGCACGGCGACCGATATTAACGACCACAAGTTGCTCGAGCAGACGCTGAAGGAGACCATGGATGCGAAGTCCAGATTCTTGAGCAACATGTCTCACGAGATAAGGACGCCACTCAATGGTATCTCTGGAATGGTGAACTTCCTACTGGACAGCACACTCAGTGGTGAACAGCTAGAGCACGTCAACATCATCAAGGCAAGCACTGACAGCTTGCTCAACCTCATCAATGATATCCTCGACTTGTCTAAGGTCGAGGCGGGTATGATCAAGCTCACAATGGAATGGATGCATATTCCATCTCTTCTCGAAGAAGTCAACGATCTCAACATGGGCCTCGCCATTCAAAAGGGCCTTGAACTCAATTACCTCGTGGACGAGGGCGTGCCGCTAATGGTCAAGGGAGATAAATTCCGTATCCGTCAGGTGCTCTTGAACATCGTGGGCAACGCGATCAAGTTCACGCAAGAGGGCGAAATCTTCGTGCGGTGTCGTTTACAACCACCTGATCGTGCGGGCGCCCAGAACGATAGCGAACTTATGATCCAGTTCGAGATTGTCGATACTGGAAGGGGCTTCAACGATCAGGAGGCGAAGTATCTTTTCAAACGCTTCAGTCAAATTGATGCGAGCAGCACCAGGCAACATGGTGGAACCGGACTTGGACTGGCCATTTCAATGCAGTTTGTGGAACTCCACGGCGGCCAAATGGACGCTAGAAGTGTCCCGGGCAAGGGCTCCACATTCTTCTTCACAATTAGATTTGGACTGCCGACCAGCGACGATTTCCCGAAACCACAAGTAGCTACACCGGGAACCCCTGCAGCAGAACCGGTGGCTTTACCTCCACTACCCGTTCAACCTTCGCCATTACACAAGCCTGTATTCCCTCAGATTACAGCAAACGTCCGCCCGGGGCGTATGTCGAGCGCGTCTTCTGAAAGAAGTGACTCCATCAAATCCCCCGTCCCGAGCCTCACAGGATCGGAGCGGTTAACCGAGTCACCTTCAATCTCATCTGGAAGCTCTGATCATTCGCTCACCAGTATAGCCCTTACCGGAAAGTCTAGCTTGCGATCCGAAAGATCGTCTGCTTCCTCGTACCTACAAGAGACGACCTTTTCGAGAGAGTCGGATATCAAGCTCGCTCTGCCAACCAAGAGAACAGGAAGCGATCGTGACGTTCGCTCGGACGAGTCCTCTGAGTCACTCCATTCAGATGACACTGTCCGGGCACCCGGTCCATCGCCACTCGCGAGCATTTTACAGCCTCTTATGTACTCAATCCTTGTGGTATGCCCACTGGTACACAGTCGAGAAGCCACCATTCGGCACATCAAGAATACGCTGCCTGCCGGCATTCCCCATCAGGTCACCGGTCAACCAAGTCTGTTGGACGCTCAAAGAATGATTGGTGGTGACGACCCTGTGCTGTTCACTCACGTCATACTCGTGCTTCACGATACGGTTCAAGTTGTTGCAATCATGGATCAGATATTGAACTCGATGGTCCATGGAAATACTGCGATTGTGATAGTGTCTGATCCTGCACAAAAGAGGGAGCTTGTCAAGGTGGCACCGGCATACGACTATGAGCAGCTGGTGAATGATCTCCGACTTCAGTTCATCTACCGGCCTCTCAAACCATCCAAGTTCGCAGTCATCTTTGATCCGCGGAAAGAACGCGAATCGAGTACCGATCGCAATCAGGATACTGCGCAGCAGGTCGTGTTCAACCAGAAGCTGGTATTTGAAGAGCTCCGACGGAGGTTGGGAGACAAGGGTCACAAGGTGCTGTTGGTGGAGGACAACCACATCAACCAAACTGTGAGTATCCTACGCCAGTCTCGTTTGCCCATCGTGCTAATCATCTCACAGGTCGTACTCAAGTTCTTGGCCAAAATCTCGATTGATACGGAGACGGTGTTAGATGGTGTCCAATGCACCGATACCGTTTTTTCAAAGCCGCCTGGCTACTATTCGATTATCCTCGTGAGTTCTAAGAAATTTTGTTCACACACTCCCACTGACCTGTCTATAGTGCGATCTTCACATGCCCAACAAAGACGGCTACCAAGCCTGCAAAGAGATCCGCCGCTGGGAGAAGAAGCACGGACACAAGCGGGTCCCCATCGTTGCTCTCTCGGCCAACGTGCTTGGCGATGTCTACGCCAAGTGCGTAGAAGCGGGCTTCAACTCGTATGTTACCAAGCCGGTCCACTTCAAAGAGCTCTCCTTGGTCATGACCAAGTTCCTGGATCCGCCGGATAAGACCAAGGCGCCGGAACTCATGAGGCTCAAAAAGTAGTGATACCCACGCCAAAGGCCACACGACATCCGATCGAGGCATATACACATACACAAAGCAACAACACTTTATCTGGAGTACTACGTTACCTTGCATAGCGATTCGGCGCATGCGAAATTCACTCCTTCGCCCCCTTTGACCACGCAAAGGGGGCTTCGCTATCAACTTGCAGATCGTCACGAAGCGAACTGTTACATATGGTTACTACTTTCTCGTCTTTCGTTTACTCTCTCTCTTCTGCGCTACGCTTCTTTGTGGGGTTTTCTGTGCTCAGCATTTCTACGGCGACCGTCACGAACATGGGAAGGGGAACGCTTAATGTTTGGAAACGCATCAGCATTTCGGGGCGTCCTGTTTTTCGTGCGCCTTCCCTTCTGTGTGGGGAGAAGCTCTTTTTTTTTTTCTCTTTCTCTTGGTATGGGTTTCATTGGGTGGGAAAAGGTGGGTCGTTTGAGTGCCCCGAGGGAAGGGAAGAGATTGAGGACTGCGGCATTGTGCGGTGGTAATGGCACTTGCTATGGATGTATTATAGACAGCTGGTGCTGTGGTAGAGAATCAAGTATATGCTACTCTTCATGTCTCGTAGAGCTGATCCGGCGGTAGGAGCTAATTAGGTTTGGCGCGACAGATTAAAGGTGTGATCCCTGGCTGCGGCTATACGAAGTACCATTGAACCAACACAGGCTCTTCTCATCGCTAGTTGGTGGACGGCGGTAAGAGCTAGGTTTGGCGCGACAGCCAAAAGGTGTGATCCCTGGCTGCGGCTACACGAAGCACCATTGGACCAACACAGGCTCGTCTCATCGCTAGTTGGTGGACGGCGGTGATGTTGCCGAAACCCCACGCTACAATTTACGCGCTGGCCCCCACTAGTGTTCACATCACAGCTGAGCAGACGGTGGACTCGAGGATTGTGGTCATCTCGGAAGATTGTCTTTGAGCGCTGCTTGAGTAGCAATATAGGCTATGTTTGTAGTTTGATCGCTAGTGTAGTACATGTTGAGTGGTGGGAAGTGGCGATCACAGTCTGAGTACAGGCACAGCTTCACTACGACACTGACCTTACTCCAATAGGTAAATACATGAGGAAGATCGCATGAAATACCACAACAGTCTCATGTCAGAAGTTAGACTTCGACTCCATAGCTCTACATGATCAGATGAGTATGAAGGTAGCTGAAAATCACGAGGGCGCACTTTCCTCGTAAAGTGCAAGATTGGGGGCGTTGCCAAGCTCACGACTGCAGAGCCTCAGCTCAGCCTGACCCCGCATCCCTTCCTCACTCATTCTTTCCACAGTGCGACGGTCGTCAAATGAGCATTCTCATGGTTCGAGGCTCTCTTGATCCTGCTCAATGGCGGCACGCACCGCGTCAGCGCCCCGCATGGCATCGGCCGCCTCTCCACCATTCCAGACGCCGATCGAGCGGCTTGCGGCCTTCTTCGACATCGGACAGCCTCGCAACACATTTGCTGACGACGAAATCGACAGCATTGCTCTCCTACTAGAGCAATGTGGACACGTGGCGCACAAATGTCCTCGAACTTACATCCTGTTTCGGACCATTGGGCACCTTGACAAAATCGAGGCGCTTATCAGTGCTGGATTCTGCGATCAGTGGTTTCCCGTCGAAGCGCGCAGTCTCCCCAGTACCCTGGAACCGAGCATCAAAGCGGCAGTGGTGCAACAACAGGGTGTCATCTTGACGAAATCCCTCGACTTGGAAAACGGCAGGCATCGACACTTCGCCCCGGACGAAGCTTTGCCCTTCGATATACTTGGTCGGTTGGGAAGTGGCGGGTACGGGCAGGTGGATAGGATCTTGAGCAAAACTAGCTTTCGGCAATATGCGTTGAAGCGTATTCGTCGGAGGGCTGCCTTCGGAAATAGCTCCTCTCGTGAAGCTGTAAAAGGGTTTCTCAACGAGATGAAAATAATGAGGGGCTTGGAGCATCGCCACGTCGTCCAGTATGTTGGAAGCTATACAGACAAGAGTTATTTGGGTCTGGTCATGTCTCCTGTTGCCGATACTGACCTCGCCACCTACAACGAACGCCTATGCGATCATTTCCGCATGGCTAGGACCTACGAGACTACACTTGCTGGGCATTCTCAAGACCAGTCGGCTATTGCGGAGATGTCGTCCAACTTGAGGACTTACTTCGGATGCCTCACTGCAGCGCTGATCTACTTACACGATCAAAATATCCGACACAAAGACGTCAAGCCCCAAAACATCCTCGTTGCCAAGGGAAATATTCTGTTCACTGACTTTGGGCTTTCGCGCGACTTTGGTGACGACGTCGGTAGCACAACGTCTGGCTTGACGCCGGCATCGCCTCGCTACTGCGCTCCAGAGGTGGCATCATATGAAGCCCGGAACACTTCTTCTGACATATGGTCTCTCGGCTGTGTATTCTTGGAAATGACGGCAGCACTGCGAGGTCTAAACATCGGTTGGATCAAAGACTACTTCGCCAAAAGCGGTTCCCGAGGGATGCATTTTCACACAAATTATGCGGCGACTGTTGAACTTATACAAGAGTTCAAAGCTGGAGGTGACTCGAGAAACGCGCTAGCAATGAACTGGATCGAGAAGATGCTACTTTTCGATCGGGGCGCAAGGCCTACAGCAGCAAGTGTGATGGAAATGATCACACTCCCGGGAGTGAATGAGTCTGACTTGGCGGCCAGCAAGTTCTGTGGCATCTGCTGCGTACCGGACTATGAGTCTGACTCGATGGACAGCCTCGCCGAAGATTTCGATGATGCGTCCATCGATGCACTCCAGGATCCGATAGCATTGGAGAACGATGCAATAACGCAGATGAGGGTCACTCCTTCAGCGGTGATGAGTGAGAGTCTATCGAGCTCGACATTCAAGTCGGATACTGCAAGCGAGACTACTCAGCGGCCGGCTGCACCGAACGAGGAACTCCAACTCCACACTACTTCAGAAAGTACACAAGATCAAAGTGATCCATCGCAAACGGCAAAACAAGTCGATGACGCCAAAGCTGAGATCAGCCGTCGCCCCGATGTTTTTGGAGTGCCAATAAGCCTCAACCCCGCCAAAGCATCACGATCTACGGGAACAGATTTCGGCATAGCGGCGGACGTTTACTGCTATGTGCCCGTTGTCGTTGCAGAATGCTGTACATTCTTGATTAGATCAGGTGAGTGCTTCGGTTACTGATATGAAAGACATATTGCTAACGTCGGTATAGGTCGCCTCACTTCAAGAAGCTTTGATGATAGCTCAACCAACGACGCTGTAGAACAAGTGGGACGGCTTGTATCGGTTTTCGACACATATCCCACATATGGGCGAGATCACGACTGGGGTAACTGCAAAGCCTCATATGCTGGTTCAACGTTGTACACATACTTGCGCTCGTTACCAGAAGCACTTATACCCGCATCTTCAGCATCGAAGCTGCTTGCCGACATACAAAGCCTTCCACCAACCCCTCAAAGATTTACAACAGGGCACCCGTGGTTGCGAAATCTGAGTTTTTTGTTGCGAGAGCTCCCCAGATCAAATCGCTGCACTGTACTGTACTTCCTGGGATTCAGCATGGCTTGCAAAGCAAATTCGTTCCAAACAACTATCTTGGAGAGACTCGCGACCAAATTCCACGCAGTCTTCCTGCCGTCTGATTCAGGCGAACAGATACAGGAAAACACGCGCCTGGTCCACTTCATGATGTTGAATGCTCAACATATCCTCCAAGACCAGAACACAACACTGGAACCGATGGTCGAAACAGCTATGGGTGAATCTATGGATAACCTTGATATAAGCTCGAGTGCAGGTCAGCCCTTAAGTTCTGGGGAACTACCACCGTACGAGGACCGACAAGACCCGGAACTTTCATCTCGCCCTGATCCACTCTCTCGGCCACAGTCCCAACCGAATCCTGTCTATAGCCCTCGTATTTTCCACCCCATGCTTAATCGCCAGAGCACAACTGGATCTATGCCAATGGAGTATGCTCAACAGAGACCGAGGCTCTCTTCCTACCTTGATGCACCTCATCCACCACCCGACAGCAACGCGCGCAATGCATACATTGATACAGAAAGCAGTTCCGAGCTTCTCCTGCCCCCATTGCATTCCGGGGATAAGTCTCACATTCTGCCGGAGTACCATCCAGCCACAGTCGAATCCCGCCAGAAGTTCGTCATCGCTAATAAGAGCTTTACGGCTGAGCTTCCGATCCAACTCTCATTCGGAAATGGTGATGTGATACTGCTCGTCGGCCATTCCGAGGCGACCAATTGGTTTGTCGGAGAGCTGCGCGGCAAGCAGGGTGTGGGTGTGGTTCCGGCAGCGCTCGTGTCAGGACCTTACACCTCAGGGAGCCTTGTTGTTGGCCCAAAGAGGACTTTTGGCACCCCAGCGTATGATCCTAACGCCCCAATGGGGGCTTTTGGCGCCCCAGCGTATGATCCTAACGCCCCAATGAGGGCTTTGGGGCACCACATGATATGATCCTAACGCCCCAATGAGGGCTTTTGGCTAGCCAACCGAAGACAGACGAGCAAGTGGTGAGAAGACAGTCTAAAGTTGGAGGATGCATCTAGGAAGAAAGATATAAAGTATATTCTCCGCTTGTACCCAGCTTTTCAAACCCACACTACATGCGCCTCTCTCTCCCTCGTCTTTACTACGGCTTTTTCCTTACCCTTCTCATTTTCATTCTTCCTCTTGATTCCACCATGACTCATGTTCTGACCATCCTTCTTCAATCCAGATTTGCCCCCTTGACCCACCGTCCTTACACCAGTCCGAACCCCCCTCTCATTACTCGCCCTACCCCGTGCGAAGACCGCAAACAAACCCTCCACCCCAGGCCACGCCTGTTTCCGCACCCACACCAAGAACGATCCCAAGAGCATTAGTATGAACAACGCACCTATTGTGGCGCCGACACCGACTCCTGTCTTGGCAAGGCCGCTCATTTCGGCTTTCTTCAGGATCACAGTCGGAGTGGGCGACATTGTGGAGGTAATGGTGCTGAGAATGGTGCGCATAGTGCCTGTCTCTGAGAACGTGAGGGTAGAGGTTTCGATGGCTGTTATGGTGACGGCTGCGGCTGTGTTGAGAAGTGGAGAGCCAGTGCTCATCGAGTCAGTGCCGGCGTTCGCGGCGTTACTGTCTGCGTTTGCGAGGAGGCAGAAGGTGGGCGAGGGGTTTGCGGCGATGTTGCCGCTTACGAAGACAACTAAGACGGCGGCGTATCTATCCATCGTGAGCTTTTCTCCAGCGGCAAAGTGTCAAAAACTTACGCAGCGGTAGCAACAAAAACCTCGTGTCTCCTGCCGTCCGTCGCCCCTGCAATCACCGCCGCAAAAAGCACGGTGAACATACCCACCAGCCCCAATCTCGCTCTCATGCTCTCCACAAAGTACAAGCCCACCATGCCGCCTACGAGAAAGAAGACAGCACATAGCGCACTTAGGAAAGTGACGAGGTGCGTAACACTCCGTCCTTCTGAGAACTTCTCGAAGATGCGGGTTAGGAGGTCGCTGTTGCGAGACGGTGCGACAGAGCAGAGATCTGGGAAGTTGAAGGGATTGTGATATTTAGCGAGGATGAAGTTGCTTTGGCCGTGGTCAGGTGGAAAGGCGCGTCGGGTGGCATTTAGGGTATGGTTCGTTGGGCGGGAGATGGCCATGACTTCTTTAGTGAGGAGGACGGTTTCGTCTGATTTTGTTAGCTCTAAGACACGTCGTACCTGTCCCCGCTTCGATAGGAACAGAGATCAACCCACAGTACTCCCTCATAGATTTCCTCAACTGTCCCGCCAACCGCCCCACCACCTCTTCATCCACCACCCGCCTCCCCTCCTCCTCTTCCAACCTCTCTTCCAGACCCGCAATCTCTCTTTCCATCTCCAGTAGAGCTCTTAGATTGGCCTTGTCGAAGCGTCTGAAAAGTGCGCCGGACCGGCCTCGCGACTCCATCATATGCGACACCATATCATCAAGCCCTGCGCGATGCATGTCCTCCGCATAAGACGACGAACGCGTCCGATCGGGCTTCTCATCGATGACCCTGCCGCCGCTCTTCTCGGGATCGGTCATGATTTCCAAAGAGTCGCGTGACGCGACCGTGCTGACACTCGAATCGTCGACAGCCATAGCGTGCGGTTCTTGAGGAAAGAATCGGAGGCGGAAGGCAGCGATGGATCGGTTTCTGTGTCGTAGTGTCGTACCTGCTTATCGCAACCCGCATAGAATACGCCTGCTTCCCACCGCGTATTCTGAACAACCCATTGACGGGGTGCGTGTTAATTAACCGACGAATCAGAGGCTGAGCTTGCTTGCAGATATGACAGAGGGGCGAGAGGCAGGTCGTCTTACCCCACACCGGTCAACAGAGCTACACAGCCACACTCAACACTGCTTCTTCGGGCAGTAGCAAATACAAGATGGGTAGCGCTGGTGCCAATACGTGGGACATCGACAGGCCCGAGCTTTGCTGCGCAAAAGGTGGAACGCGAGCGAGCTGCCTTACACTTGTTCGGCGGATATTTCCTGGACTCCTCGGAAAACCTGGTGTTTGGATTGCATGGATATTTGTAAGTGCAAGGGCTATCTACACATTACCACAAACTTCATTGATACACCTGGCTCCGCACGGCGTTATCCCATTTGCGAAATCTAGACGAGAAAGAAAATGAGAGTTCCATCTCCCTCTCAGTCAGCTCGTCGACTCAAAGGAGCATAGCAAGCATGCCCACCACTCCGCCAACCGCCCCAACGACTGCCTCCGCCGTCTTCAAAGCGCCCGCATTCGTCGTACTCGACGGTGGTGCAACCGCTGGGCCCTGACTCGTACTTGGAGCTGTCGTTGTGGATGCGTCGGTAGTCGAAGACTCCCCAGATTCAGTAGTCGAAGACTCCTCAGATTCAGTAGTCGAAGACTCCTCAGACTCCGTAGAAGTCAGCGTCGATTGTGTTGAACTAGTTTGCGTAGGCGTGGAACTTTCATCTGTGGTCGAAAAGACCGGTTGACTTGAACGCGTTCGTCTTGAGGATGTCGACTCATCACTGCTTGATTCCGTAACGAGAGTGAAAGTCAAGTCATCGAGGTCACTAGAAGTGGGAACTACCTCATAGGAGCTCGAAATCGAGTCGCAAATGTAATGGCCGTAGAAGGCACCGGAGACGGAGGTGTAGAGATACGCGCAGGAGGGATACTCGTCAGACGTGCTTCGAAACATCAGCGTTGGTGTTCGAGGTCATCAACATGGCATGGAAACCTACCAAGCTATTGCCAGGTTATCATTCGCGCAACTTGAATTGCTCAAACACTCATCAATGGCGTTTCTTCGCACGCACGCCGTGGCGACATCTTCGCAGTCTGTGATTTCGGTACCCGTGCAGCATCCAAACCAACTGTAGCCTTCGTTGTACATGCAGCTGCTGCCAAAGTCGCAAGTGACGGGTTGATCTGGTGTCGGTCAGCACGTGGAGACTGGTAAAGAAAAGTTTGGTAATAGACGGACCGCCATCCCCCGTGAGATAACCGCAAAACTCGAAGTCGTCCTGCCGTTTGAACAGCTCTATCATAGGTTTCGGCTTTGCCGTCGGTTTCGGCGTCCACCCGTTCTCGTGGTAGTGCTGATTCACATGCGTGGCGTGCGGCTGATGCAGTTGCAGCGCGCCAACAACTCCGTTCAGTGCGATCACGGAAGCTGCGATCCTATGCGTAAATGACGGCATCTTTGCTATCAATCAAGGACGATTTCGTGATATTCGAAAATGTACGCGTGCGTGAAACAAATCAACAACGGGAGATGCAGGTCGCTAAATACGAGGCGCGAGGCGGAGCTGAATAGCACATCGTATTGTATCAACCGCAATGGGCAAGTAGCTCAAAGCTATGCGTATCACGTCCTACCTCAAGCGGCGTGGACCTTGGCGTGCTGCTGTTTTGCCGTATAGCAATGTGCCGTGGCGTTCGGTGGTTCACGGGATTCGCCAGCTACAGGTTGGGCTGTGCTAGGAGAACCGCCACTTTTTCGGGTGCCTATCGTTGGCTTTTCGCTGCCTGATGCGGAGAGAGAGTGTGATATCTCGTCACATTGGAGAGGAGGCTGGCGAGGTATCGCGTGGGATCTTGCGACGGACACGCTGAAGCTATAAAGTTTGGAAGGGGAAGAGTAACAAAGAGTGCTTGGAGGTGTTGAGGGGGCCTCGGCTTTTGCGATCGCGTAATTTCTCCGTATCTGGCGACTCTACCTTCTACCTTACCCCACCAAACTCACATACCGCACACATCATCGTTGAAACTACCAATCAAACGTGTGGTTCGGATGCCAATATACCAAGCCGACGTAGATGTAGATGTAGCTTCTGGTGCTCACTGTAGACTGAAGTTACGTCAACAAACTTGTGTTCTCTTCGAAGGAAAAAAAGCACCGACACACCAAAGCTAGCTCCAAACTCGTGTCCAAGAAAGTGGATGAGCATGAACACGTGAGGCAAACTATGTGAGAAACTCGCTCGACGCTTAACCTTCCAGCATGATTGCTGAAGAGGCTCACTTCCCGTTCGCTTAGCTGTAATTGGGCATTTCCCCGGCGTATTAGTAGCTAGATGAGTGACTAGTAGCGAATACCCGCTATTCTACATTTTTGTCGATCCCTTTGCTTCCACTATCACCCACTCTTAAACCAACATCCTATTTATGGGCCGTTATAACGAATTAGAAACACGTTGATAGTAGCTGTGCACAATTCGTCACGATCTGCGAAGCCGTCCAAAGTACTCTCCTCTCTTTTGGGAGCCGAGATTAAACATGAACAGTGTGGTATTCGTCTTGCAGGATTCCTTACGCGCACCCTCAAAGCGCCTCAAAACCCTTCGCCAACTCTACAAGGATCTCTGTCAGTTTCTCCGGCTGCGAAAGCTGCGCGGAGTGCCCGCTGTCGATGTCTTTCACGATCCACTGAGCACCGGTTCCATCAAGCATCATCTGCTGCACCGGCAGAGGAATCGTGGCATCTTGCAAAGTCCGAATGAAGGCCACGCGGCCCTTATACTCCTCGCTATCCCAGGTCGCACGTGGGCATGGAGATGTGAAAGACGTCATGCCCTGAGCCATCGCAGAAACTGCTACTGCTTCCACGAGATCTTTGGAAACATCATTGTACAGGGGAGGGACCCGGTCGTCGCAACGGAGAAGGTTCAGTTCCGGCTAAGAAAATGAATTCAGCTTGTTTCCCCGGCAAACTGCTAATAAAAACTTGAGGGGTGCTTACCTCCGGCCTAATATGCGGCGGAAACTGTCCACCAAAGGCACCCTTAACATCAACTCCGTCCCCACCCTTGGGCAAAAGTGCAGCAAGATAGATCTGCCCTAGAACACTTGTCTTCTTCCCTTCCGCCTTTCGATCCGCAGGGGCCAAACCCTTCGCAGCAGCGCTGCCAGGCACGCTGCTGTACGAATGCATGAGCATAATCACATCGCGTTCTTCAACATCCAAAACAGGGAGGAGCATCTTTTCGCGGACGTAAGCTACATCGTCTTCGGCAGTGACTTTCTCCCTGGCACCGACGGACGGAAGAGTGGCGGAGAAGACGGGGTAGCCTGCGAGGAGGAGGAGATGGCTTAGGTAGCCGTAGAGCGCGGGGCTTTGAGATGCGCCGGGGACGATGACGATGAAGGGTTTGGGGGCCATGGTGGCTTGGAGGTTTGTTTGAATGGGGTTGAAGGTGGGACTGGAGTTTATGGAGGGGAAATGCGGCGCTGTGCCACTATAAATAATGTTGGTTGGCACTGTGCTATTTTATCCATGTTGGTCTACGGAGTAAGATTCAATGATATGGGGCTAGCTATTAGAGGGTTCTACCCGAACAGATGGCACGCCTGCTTTAGGCTTGCTGTAAGCGAGCTCGAATACGTGCTGAGGATCGCCGTTGGTATCGCAAGTGACGATTGTTGTAGGTTAATCGTTACAAACATACTATTGTTTTGGGTTAGACCTCCGCAATTCTATAGCTGCTGACGCGAGTTCGCAGGCTTTATGCTTAATCAAGAGTGCCTACCACTATGAGCGTTGTTCCGGCTTTATGGTGCAGCGCGTTGTAAATTCTTCTTTCGCACGAGTGTGTAAGATACGTGCGGAAAATGGTTGTAATAAGCAATACCTGGTAAGGCTTTCATGCAGATCTCGCACGAAATAGTCATCGCCGCACAATAACCTTCGGATCTTCTCCGGGCCGCTCCGGAGCGATGGCCCATGTCCGGATCGTCCGATGATATAACATAGGGGGGTCTTCAATAACAGGACAACATGTCATAGATAGGCCGCAAGAGTTCATGGCAGAGATGGCGTTGTTGACGGAGTACTGCGAGGCGAAACGTGACTCGATGATAGAAATAATACATTGTAGATGCGCAGTCGCTGTAAGCTTGAAGGTAAACGCCGACCCATGCAAGTCCTCGTGCTTATGCAACCAGTTCATCACATGTCTACTAAACCTAAACGCCCATCATATCCATATGCATCTAAAAAAGCCCATGGGAGATCTGTAATCATAAGTTACATCTTCGGCCGCTTAATTTGGCGCATGATGCTAGGCTCTTCTCGCCGCCGCTTGGCTCCTGGGCCACCCGGTCTCTGAGACTGTGGCCTCGGTGCGGTGAACTGTTGGCCAGCGGGCAACCGAGCCCTCTCTACCTTCTCTGGTGTTGCTTCCGCCGGTCGTGGAATAGGCCTCGATTTGATCGCTGGTGCCTTCACAGCAGGAGCTGCACTGGTACGCCCCGCAAGTGAGGCAGAAGCGGTTTTGGAGAGAAGCATTCGTTGCGGGGCCTCTTGTTGGATGGCTTCCTGCATCCTGACCATACGCGCGGGTGCCTGCGTTACCGTTGCCTGCTTCCTCTGAGCTAGGATGTGCGCTGGCATCTGCGATGCTTTGGGTCGTGCCTGTTTCGCATCGAATATACCGCGTCGAAGCTTGTCAAAGGCAACCTTGCCCGTTTCCCTTGGTGCCGCCGATTTTGCGAACGAGCTTCCTCCCGCAAAACCGAAGGCTTTCCTCGTCCGACTGGGCTGATATCCCGTCTGGCCCTCCACTATGGTAGTCTGGTGTCCTTTCCGGTCCTTGTGTATAGCCTGCATGCGCTGCTTTAACGCCTCCGCCTGGGCTTCCTCCTCTTTCTCCGCATCCCGCTTCAGCTTGCGGTAGACCTTGCTCCAATTCTTCTCATCGCGCGGTTGGTGTGGTTTCTTGTCCCAGTTGGGTATATCGCGTTTGATGTAGCGCATCCATATCTCCCCTGTCTCACCGAGAATTTGCGGGCAGTTCGTCTCGAGCTCGACGAGCTGGTCTGGATTTTGGACTTGGCGGAGGATGGGCGCGAGGAAGGCGTAGGGAAGGTCGCCGATGTCGTCTAGCATATGTATGTTTTGGATGAGGCGCGCTTTGGCCAGGTCGTATAGGGTGGCGACGGGCATGGTCGGTGAAGGTGGATCAGACTACGGATAGTGTCTATATGTTCGGTTTCACGGGCTCCTTGAACGTATCTTCCACGTTTGTTCCGCTTCTCGAGGAGGATTTGAACCGGGCTTTTAGCAATCTATACGGAATAGCGTGGTCGAATAAGGGGTGGGGTAGGCGCGATTGCAGCCCGGTGAACGGTGGCCGGGGTCGGGGATCGCGGAAGCATGAACGTGTGCGGCGTAGGCGGTGACGTCGCGATACTCTATTGCATGTTACAGCATGGCGGCAAGGTAGGAGCAATGTTCAGTCGATATCTAGGCAGCGAACGGGACGAATTTCTGCGAGGGAAGTTATGTCTACAAGTAAGAACGTCGGTTCAGCTACGAAAGCGAGTGACGTTGGCTGGACGGCTTACTAGCGTCTTGGCATTTCAGCCTTGTTCGCGATTGTCGAGTTCTAATCCTGGGCTTTCACGGTCAAGCTCTCCGCCTTGAAGCTCCGACGCCAGCAACTGCCATTGTCCTGTATAACACTTGATTTATCAAACGCCCATCACCATGTCAATACACGGCTGGGATCTTCCAGCTCAAGCCGACGAGGGTAAGGCGCCCCTCCAGTCCAGGCGAATGCTCGTTGACGCGCATAGATACCCTCCACAATGTAGCACGGCTCCTCACAGTCGAAGCGCGAGCCTTCATACGTGTGTCCGGTCGTGTCGGAAAGCAAGATACATACTCAAGCCTGCGACCGACACAGCTTCCGTCGCCTCCCCCAGATGCGTCCGCCGCAGACGAAGCAGCTGCTGCGCAGACCGTAGAGCGCGAACAGCAGGCGCACAAGATTGAAGACTGGCGCAAGGAAATCATAAACGACCTGGACCTACTGGACTACGCAACATTACGCTTCGAGCTTGTATCAGAAAGCAACGACACCGAGCGGGCGCGCTATGCGCAGGAGAAGATTGCCATCACGGCGAAACAGGAGCATGTCAGAGAAGAGCTTGAGAGGCTGCGCGTAGATTTGGAAAATGCCAAGGAGATGTTGACGGTCCGCAAGACCTATGACGAGTTGACAGAGAAGATTACGAATAGCAAAATGCTCAAGCCTAGAGACGAGCAAGCCATTGCGCATGCGAAACTGGACGAGGAGATTGCCGAGCTGGAACATGAGGTGCAGACGGCAAAGGACACCTGGAACGAGCGCCGGGTGCAGTTCTTCCGCATCGAGGAAGAAGCGCGAGAGATGCTACGCATGGTCAAGGATGAGAAGGAGGAGGCCGAACGGAAGGAGGGCATGATGAAGGACCGTGATGACGAAGGCGATGCTAGTTCGGCGAGAGGAGATGGCAGCCGCATGGGAACACCGCGACCGGACGGAGCTATGACGCCTTCACACGCGAGCCAGAATGCCGAAGGCTCCAGCACACTCAGAGTTCCCCAGGACCGTCTTGCGCCTTTGTCGAGGGGACCTAGCGCGGCAGCTTCGCCTGCTCGGTCTGGGGTCTCGGAGGATGCTAAGATGGGGGAGACGGGCCGCGACGGAAAGGATACTCACGCCGACGACTCTTCTGGACTTGAGGAGGGCGAGGATGTCGAAGAAGGGGAACATGATGGGATTTCTGAACGTGGGAACGCTTCTGAACACGAAATGGACGATGCTAAGTACTGAAGTCACAAACTCGCAGCTCATCGTGAGGACTCCCACAGGGCGATACCGGTGCAAGAGTTGCGGTTCACATTGATACCCTGGTCATTTGCATAGCGCGGTGTTTGGAATTGTATTTTAGGGTTAATTCTAGTTCATGGACATGTACAATCCGGTCTGGTCATGTGCGCAAGTGTCGGATGCTTATGACGCCTCACGAAGAGTCTCCTTGCCCTTGTCAAGAGCCTCCTTTGCCTTGGCAACATCTTCGGTGGTTGCCTCGCCGCCAGCGTCCTGAGGCCATGTTAGCACGCTGTATTCGTATCAAACGCCCACGACAGCAAGTGACGTAACAGGCGAACGGAACGAACTTACGAGCTGCTCCTCCACATTTTGAACAGCCTTGGTAATCTTTTCTCGGACCGTGGGGAGGACGTTCTTGGTCTCCTCCAGTCCTTGACGCTATGTAGTGTCAGACGTGTTCTGGCTGGCAGAACAAAGACCCATACCTCCTGCTTCAGGTAATACTCTGCATTCTCGTCGTCGGTGTTGGATTCCCACTTCTTAATGCGGCTCTGCTGCTGCTCCATTTCCTTGTGGTAGCTCGCTTCTTCCTTGACCAGCCTCAAGAGCGAAGAGGCCGCAACGCCGAGTTTGGAGGGAGGTGCCATTGTGATTGATGATGTGAGCAAGCGTTTGTTCGAGAGTGCTATTGCAGATATGGGGACCTTCGAGTCGGGTATGTGTGTTTTGCTGCTGCCTTGTTTATTCGACGGCGAAATCATCCGTAACAATTCCCCCCGCGACGAGCCAATCGATAACGGAAAAGAGGCTAGGCTCGATCGAGGCCAATTATTACCTTGCGCGTCGGTTAGCGCCAACGCGTCTGGCGTTCTGTTTTCGCGTCGCCCTTTCCGCAATCCCACTTTCCCTCAGACCCCCTCCTCAACTCTCATCACCACCCTGCACTCTTCTGGGGACACAATCGCAGTCATGTCTTCCCCAGCGCAGCGCCGCTCGCAGCGCACACCCACCTCGGCGACTCCACGAAGGAGCGGCCGCGGGGCCAGCAATTCCCAGATCCCTTCGAGTAGCCCGGCGCCAGCAGGGCCAGACGAGCAGCTACACTCGGAGGCCTCGCAGGCTTCGCAGCGCGGCCCGCAGGCTACCCCCAGGAACCAAAGGCTGCAGTCCGCGTCGACACAATCGCCGCTCTTTTTCCGCTCTTCTCCCGTCAATGCTTCAGGCTCAGGGGCCGCGGCGGCTCCTGAGAGCGATGATGGGGGTGCGACTCCTAGGGCTAGCGGCATGACCATGGGAGGTAAGGCAACTAGAGAATTGCAAGTACGTTCAGAGCTGATAGCAATAGAATCATCGCCCATCCGCTATGCTTCCAGCTCCAGCCCAGGCCGCGCCCGCCGTGCGCAGAATGACAATCTTGGAAGCAGCAGTAGCGCCCTTTTCGTCCGCGGTCCTGAAAGCGCCGCTCGAAACCGACGTAGCGATCTCAATTCCGACGTGCTTGGACCCAGTTCTACCGGCAGGCGCCGCAGGCTGTTCGTGGACGAGAACGGCATGGCTGTGCATGACGCTTCGGATGCGCCCACCTTCTCCAACATGAACCCGGACACCTCAGATGCAGATGTCCTAGGCGGCAACTCGTCTCGTGTTATCTGGGGTACCAACGTCTCGCTCGTCGACTCCATGAATGCGATGAAAGACTTCCTCTTCAACTTCCAGCGCAAGTACCGCATGATCCAAGACGGTGAACTTGAAGAGGGTGCCAGCTTGCCAGCAGATGATCCAGCCTTGGCGAAGGAGTATGTCGATGTGATGAAGGCTATGCTCGAGTTGGGCGTCACACCGCTCAACCTCGATGCCCGCAACCTGAAAGCCTACCCCTCCACGAGGAAATTGTGGCATCAGCTACAGGCCTTCCCCAACGAAATAATCCCGCTCATGGATGTGGCGGTCAAGGATGTCATGATTGAACTTGCGGAAAAGCGCATGGCCGAGATGAGAGTCCAGCATTCGCAGGCTCAACGTGCTCCCCAGGCACGTGGCCGTGATTCGAGCTCTCTGCCACCCATGCTCAGCTCCGATGCTCCCACGCCAGGTGCACCTTCGCCTGCCTCAGCCGGCTTAGATATCCCAGATCTTATCAAGGAAGTGGACCAGAAGACTTACAGAGTGCGGCCGTTTGGGCTTGATCAGACCACCAATCTGCGAGAGCTCAATCCTGGAGACATGGACAAGCTGGTTAGTGTCAAGGGCCTGGTCATCAGGACTACACCTATCATTCCAGACATGAAAGATGGTAAGTACGAGATTTTTGTCCGAGTTCTATCGCTGACATGTTGAAGCTTTCTTCCGCTGCTCTGTTTGCAATCATACCGTCAAGGTGGACATTGACCGCGGCAAGATCACTGAGCCAACTCGATGCCCGCGTGCTGTATGCGAGTCGTCCAACTCAATGCAGATTGTACATAACCGGTCCGGCTTCGCGGATAAGCAAGTCATCAAGCTTCAGGAGACGCCCGATATGATACCAGATGGCCAGACACCTCACTCAGTGTCACTCTGCGCCTACGACGAGCTTGTCGATGTCTGCAAAGCCGGTGACCGCGTTGAAATCACGGGTATCTTCAAGTGCAACCAAGTACGCATCAACCCACGCCAACGCTCTGTGAAGAACATCTTCAAGACGTATGTCGATGCCTTGCACATTCAAAAGGTGGACAAGAAACGTATGGGTATCGATGCTTCGACCATCGAAGAAGAGCTTGCAGAGCATGCTGCTGGCGATATCCAGGAGACCCGCAAGGTGTCCGAAGAGGAAGAGGCCAAAATCAGAGCGACTGCGGAGCGACCAGACGTTTACGACCTTCTTTCCCGTTCTCTAGCACCCAGCATCTACGAGATGGACGATCTCAAGAAAGGCATCCTGCTACAACTCTTCGGCGGTACGAACAAAACTTTTGAAAAGGGAGGAAGCCCGAGATATCGAGGCGACATCAATATTCTGCTTTGCGGTGATCCATCGACAGCCAAATCACAGCTCCTGCAGTACGTTCACCGCATCGCGCCGCGTGGTGTGTACACATCCGGTAAAGGTTCTTCTGCTGTCGGTCTTACGGCATATGTTACCCGCGATCCAGAAACTCGACAGCTTGTCCTCGAATCTGGAGCCCTGGTCTTGTCCGACGGAGGTGTCTGCTGCATTGATGAGTTTGATAAGATGTCGGAATCTACTCGCTCAGTCCTCCATGAAGTCATGGAGCAGCAGACGGTGTCTATCGCAAAGGCAGGTATCATTACAACACTAAACGCCCGAACTTCCATCCTTGCCTCGGCCAACCCTATCGGATCCAAGTACAATGTCAACCTGCCTGTACCGCAAAACATTGATCTGCCACCCACGCTTCTATCACGTTTTGATCTTGTTTACCTCGTGCTCGACCGCATCGATGAGGCAGAGGATCGTAGGCTGGCTCGTCACTTGGTCAGCATGTATCTCGAGGACGTACCCGAAAACGCGTCAAAGAAAGAGATCCTCCCCATCGAATTCTTGACCGCCTACATCTCATTCGCTCGCTCAAACATCCAGCCCAAGATCACCGACGAAGCTAAAACAACGCTTGTGGATGCTTACGTCGCCATGCGCGCCTTGGGCGCTGATGTACGCTCTGCAGAACGCCGCATTACCGCTACAACACGTCAACTTGAGTCGATGATCCGCCTCGCAGAAGCGCATGCTAAGATGCGCCTCAGTGAGATCGTCACATCAGACGACGTCAACGAAGCCGTTCGTCTCATCAAGTCTGCGCTCAAGCAGGCAGCAACTGACGCACGCACTGGTCTCATCGATATGTCGCTCCTCACAGAGGGCCAGTCGTCGAGCGACAAGCGGAGAAAGGAAGATCTCAAGCGCGCGGTACTTGGGGCTCTCGATGATCTTGGCTCCGCTGGGCAGAGTGTCAGGCTCAGCGATCTTGTTAAGAAGGTGCGAGAGGGCGCAAGTGAGCAGGTGGAGAACTCGGAGTTCATAGAAGTGGTCAGGAGTGCGGAGTTGGAGGGTGCGGTGCAAGTTTCTGGGGAAGGGCCTCGGAGGATGGTAAAGAGGGTTGTTGGGGGATTCTAAGGGGTTGCTAGGTGGATAGGGGAGACTTTGCTTGCGGTAACGACGGTGATGGGATAGCGGGAGTTTGGGAATCTTTGTTAGCATGAGGGAATGTGCATATGTGGATATGAGCGTGCTATGTTGATGAAGGTACAGTTGGATGCGTAATGCTATCATACTTTGTCTCGTGTCGCCTTTACAATGTCTGCTCGTATGCTTGTTCCTCAAGGTGTAAGGAAAGCCAGGAGAAAAGAGCGTCTTCGGTATGATTGAAGAGTTCGCTGGCTTGCGACACGAATAGGTTCCCGAATGCTATTGTCACGTCCTAAGTGCAGAATAGTTTTATCCAAGCTCCGATGCTAATTATCCCTTCCTCCATCATTGCAAACCGAAACCTCTTCACATGCCGAATCCGAACCCCCAACTCCCATCCTCCTGGAACCCGCCTCCGTCTAGCATACCAATCCCCGCAGTGACCAGACTGTCGAACTGGCCCCAGCTAGTCAGATCGGCCATGATGTTGCTCGTAGGGAGGAAGCTCGGGTTGAAGAGTGTGCTGTCGGGCGTGAGCGGGTTGTTAGTGGGGTCGGCATAGTAGGGGTTACTGAAGGTGGGACTAGCGTCGCTCTGGGGCGTCAAGGTTGGAGGGTGAAGTGTCGCCGACGAGTTGTTCGCCGCAGTTGAATGTGCGAAGGACGAGGGCAATGGCGATGTAGCATTCGACGGTGGTGTTATCGTCGACACTGCCGTCATCGTCGCCGTCGCCACAGGAGCCTCCTTACGTCGATGTTTCTCCGCCTCCAGCCTCAGCTCCTCCAACACAAGACAATACCTCTTACTCAAGCAATCCGTTTCCGAGATCGAATTCAACACGGCCTGACACCTCTGACCTGCGGTAAAATACCCCTCACACTTCCCTCTCGAAATGTGCTGCTGGATGCGGTACACGTAGAGCACGACGACGGCGCAGAAGGCGTAGTACTGCGTGAACCAGAAGGCGCGGAAGATTTGCGAGTTGTTCATTTCGTCGACGACACGGACGATGCCCATGGCGGCGTCGAGACATTGTTGGATGTTTTCTTGGACGTTGGGGGCGTTAGGGGCGGGTTCGCGTTGTTCTGTGGGGTTCAGATGGGACGTGATGGTGGAAGGGGAGTCGTAATTTTGCAAGGCGGCAAAGGAGGAGAGGAGGAAAGGGCGGTGGACGAGGAGCACGACGTGGTAGTAGGCTAGGTTTAGGACATTGCGCTGGCGTTGGTAGATGGGGATTAGGAGGGAGGAGGGTAGATCTGAGGCGTCGAGAAAGCGGGTGAGGTTCCTGCGCCAAGCGTGGAGGTCGGCGGTGTACTTTTCGGTGAGCGCGAGGCGTTGGGCCATGCTGGGGGTCCGGATGGAGTATAGGTCGCGGAGGACTTGGGAGAGAATTTGGGCTAGTCTGGGAGGGATTAGTGAGGGCACGAGCATGACGAGTAAGTATTCTGGTGACGACTAGGGAAACTTACTTGATATGTTCGACGGGCGCCATCATAAGGGATATGCCATATGGAGTCAAGGCTGCGGGCTCAACACGATTAGAGTGGAGATTGCTATCGTTTACGATAGTCGGTAGCTCCTGGTCGATGTCCTCGTCCTTGAACGTCATAGGCCGACCTAGCGACGCTGCCAAATACTTGTCAAGGTTGTAGGCGACCCAGAACACTCTTCTCCTGCTCTCGATTTCGATATGGTCTACCGTCGCACAACCTTCGCGACTCCTACCCCTGTTCAGTCCAATGGCGAAAGCAAGATGCGCCATTGTGCCGAAGAGTGACCAGCAGTGATTTATGCGTGATTGGGTCAGGAGGTAGAAACATTGCCCGAGTCTCGCTTGAACACTAGCGAGACGGACGGCGCCGCGTTCTTTGGAGAGTTGATGTTCCGAGGCGAGGAAGTATCTTGCGCTACCTCAGGTCAGCATGTGCATCCACCAGTGGAATGGATGTCGAGACCTTTTGTAGTGGTCCGGATTACCTTCAGGCATGTAAGCCTGACCCTGCGCAAGAACAATTAAAAGTACCGCCGTCTTAGCCGGTGACTCCTCCTTGCTCCGCATATCGCCCTGCGTCTCATAGAACTCATCCAGCAGTTTCTCAATAGTAGGCCTATGCAAGAACCGGTGCGTTGGAGCGGCGAAGTCAAAGTACCTTTCCACCAGCCTCTGGGCATCTGCCTTGGGCGGCAGTACGAAGAAACTTGGATCGCATTCTGGTAGTGGCGCGTCGCCAAAAGTGAAGATGGAGGAATTGTGTGAGGCGGCGTTGTTTTGGTGTTGGTGGAGACGCTGTTGTATACGCAGGAGGAAAGATACGGCAGATGCGGAGCCTACATAATGGCCTTGCTGGTCTGTCTGTAGGGGCTCGGGCGATGTGCGTGATGCTGGGGAGTGAGCTGTGGATCCATTGGAGACGGTGAGATGGTCTTCTCTTGCGAACATGTTGTTGGTTTGGGGTGGGTTCATGCGGGGTGTGGCTACCGGCCGCGGAAGGTGGAAAGATTTCGCATCTGTACTTAGTGATGGAGTCTCGGAAAATGATGCTATCGAGGGCAGCGAGACTCTTGGATGCGCGTTTACTGTAGTCACGGCTTCATCTACTGGAACAGAGGGCAGCCGTCCCCTTGTGTACGAAGCCGTGAATTCGCATGATAGCCCTGATTTCAGACACAACATACACGGACAGCGTCCCGTACATCTTGTCTTCTTCCTGCGCAAAGGTCATTACATGTCCATTGACGCATCCGAGGAACATAATTCCTGGTAGCAGAAAAGTACGAGAAGCTCTTACTTCTTACACCTATCACACGCCCTACTAACTCTCGTCCGTTCCTTATCCTCTCTTCGTCTCTTCGCTGGCGGACTCTTGTCCGGTGCATGGTCCCGCGAATCGCCCGAGTCTCCTGTATCAGGTGTAGCTATGGCCGCGGTTGATGTTGCGCCCGCATCGGTACCTGTATGCCCAGTCACGTGGACCCATTGCACTGATGGTGGGGGACGAGGCGATGTTTGCGCCATGGGTCTTTAATATCTTTTTATTCCGGAAATGCTGTGCAGGAAGAGGATGGAAAAGCAGTGCTTGAGGGGAGGGTGGAGATCATCTCCAGGGAGCCGGAAATGCGTGAGTATCCGATTGGTCGAGTGCCACTAAAATGCCCCACTTTGAGAGCCGATGTTCGGAAAAGAGAGGAAGAGATCTTGAATATATAGATGACTAGGCTCAGCCTTCAACTTGGCTGCGCATCATTGTCATCCTGGTGGTATAACCCTACGTTGCTTCTCTAGCCGACACGGCCATATATGCTCGCCAGGGCAGCTTGAAGAATTCGCCAAGGCAATTGAGGTACGCAAATTGCGGGCGGATTCGTATGGGATTAAAGATACGTGGTACAAGGCTTGGGAATATGAGACATGGTAAGAAGGATGGGATCGCGTATGTGATTATCTTGGCTCATAGCTGCAATGAAGTATTGATCAGCTGGGTCTGGTTCAGTGAGGACCGACTAGCATTGGTGTCTCGCAATTTCGCTACTCAAATCATCTATCATCTGCCGCAGCGAAGAAGAGCTACCTCGTTGTATTGATGTGGAATACGAATTTTCCACTGGAATCAAGCCAACCACCTCTCTTCCACCCATTTCAAACTCTTCTGCAGCCACTCCTCCTCGTCTTCCTTCAATGTAACATCAAACCCATGATCAAAATTGCCGTCCCTGACATCAAGCCTAAGCTCCGCATCCGGAAAAATCCCCTGTGCCTTCTTGACAAATTCCTTGCTATCCGCCGCCAAGACCATAGCATCTTGCTCACCATGGAGGATGTAGGTGGGCGGAAGGTATTTGGCATCCTCGATCGCAGTGATGGGCCAAAGATGCTTGTCTGTGCCAAAGTAGTCATTGAACCGACCGTACGCCGTTAGTGCTGCAGCCAACAGGAAGCGTACAGCTACTGATGGCAAGGCGGACGATAATACGGCTCCCGGTTGCACGGTGGCAAGATGTTCGTCGATGATGGAGGTCGGCGGTGTGTCCTTATCTGGCGTCCCACGGATATATGTTGTCATCGGGTACTGCGCGAGTATGGCCTTGATCTCGCCCTTGGGCCTGGTCAGACCGGACTGAATAGCCATGTAGCCACCAGCGGATTCACCTGAGGCCAGGACGTGATCATAGTCGAGCTCGGCGATAACGTTCTGCGAGGCGAGAAACTTGTCAACACCGCCACTGTTGAACCATGTCCAGAAGTCGGCGAGATCTTCTAACATGTCGTTCCCAGTGTGCTCCGGGGCGAGGCGGTAATTGGGCAGCACGGTTATGGCGTTATTGCGCTGGATGAAGGGGACAACCCAGGCTGCGAACCAATCCGGATAGAGTGCTTCCCCTAATATCTGCGGCTGTTAGCGAGCTGGTTTTGTAAAATTGTATGCCCGACATACTAGACCGCCGCCATGGTACTTGACGATGACGGGATGTTTGCCCGGTTTGAGGTCCTTGGGGACGAGAATCCCGACATCAATATCGTGGTTTCCAATCTTTTTGAAAGAGGTGCGGAAGACGCGGAAGCTGTCAAAGCGGGTTTCGGCTGTAGTGTTGTCGTACGGCGCCATGTTGGTTTGTTTGTGCCGGAGTGCGATTATTGCAAAGCAAAAGTAGCCAGGAGATCCTAGTCCGGTGCGAAATGCTAGAATCTTGGGGCCTGTGGTGAAGAAACACAGGCCGAATGTTGCCCGGGCGGCAGCCTTATATACCCGTCACCTCGTATACCCGCGACCTCGTACAAGAAAGGGCAGACCTTCTCCTTCGCCCACCACATCCCTCTTATCTCCGAACCCGCACTAATTGATTTAAAATCAAAGAGAACGCGTCACCTGGTCTTTCAAGCCATTTCACGGGCTTGCAGCGCCTTCCCATGCTCGTTGTTTGAATCGAGGAATTTGCGCCCGTGCGTTTGATACTAATTGCCAAGACTGGATATTTTGGGACGTGCGCCCTTGCAGTAGCGTACAGCAGTGGGTAAGATATGCATGTGGTCAGCCGGATGTCGTCCCCTCCGAGGCGCCATTTCAAGGCATCAAGCTCCAAGTCTGCGGTCGAAGTGTTCCGGACTGCCATCAGCCTTCTGTCAGTGGGCTGGCGCTGGTGAAATGGTATGAAAACATGGACAGCATGCAACGGTTGTATGGTCTGGGTAGTCAATCTTTTTGATTCGGATCAGCTCCAAGCGAATGAAACTGTATCGTGCGAACCCAGAAGCATACAGAATGTACGCCTCAATTCCAACTTCGGTCTCATCTGAATTCTGCGGCGTCTATTGACTCCTCCATCTTCTGCACCCTTCCCAATATCGTATCCCACTTCTCCCACTCGCCATCTGGTAACTTTCCTTTGAGCGGAAGCCTTCCACCATCCATGTTACCAAAACCAAGCACGCGCTTGACAGCCTCCTTAATCCCGATGATGCCACCCGCACCAATAAACTCTTCTCCGGAGCTTACAATATATTGCAGCTCTTGAATCTTCTTCAGATTGTCCTCGGTGATGGGTCTCTGCTCAGATAGCTTCATGAGCAACGACACCGTCCTGGGGTATATACCAGCCAAGCCGTCAATCACACCTGCTGCATTGAAGAGCACAATGGGTCCGAGTTGTTGCCCAAAGCCGCTATACACTCTGAACTTGGTGTGGTCAATCTCAGGATCGAGTGAGACTTGAACATGGTAGGAAACGTTGCCGTGCGACATCTTGCAGCCGACAATGTTGGGGTGTTGTGCGAGGATACGGTATGTTTCGGGCGTAACGGTGACGTTGTTTGTTACGCCAGGGTAGTTGTATCTGTGCTATTAGTCCACGTCGAAGATCACCCACTACGCACACTCACATCAAGATGGGAATCGGCGATCGATCCGCTACAATGGTATACCACTCCCTAATATTCGCTTGACTCGCCGCAGCCCCGAAGTATCCCGGCGCAAGCACAAGTCCCCACTGCGCACCGGCTTTCTTAAAGTCCTCTAGCCATTCCAGCACTTCGTCCACGCTATTAATCAGAACTCCAGCCATGATGGGGTAATCCTTAAAGCCAGCGTCGGTCAACCCTTTGCGCACGCCGGATACCATGTCGAAGCGCTCCTGGCGAGACATGTGGATAGCCTCGCCCGTCGAGCCGAGCAGTACAAGCCCGCGGACGCCATTCTTGGCCAGATGAATGGAGTGGGCGGCTTGTGTTTCGACGTCGATTTCGGCCTGGATGGACTTGGAGGAGGATGCAGGTTTGAAGAAGGTCGGGACGGGGACAAAGACGCCGGTGGGCGGTGGTGAGGTCATTTTGTGGCTCGTGCGTTGGTCTCTTTACGCGTTTGTACAAACTTCTAGATATCAACTTCAACTTCGAGGATACGGACTTTGAATCACGAACGAAAGAGGGGCTCGTTGTGAGATATACGGCGCGTAACGTCTGTCATCTCGGTAGCAGATGATCCATTTTCCGAAGCTAGAGCTCTGAAGTGGAGCTCCCCATTGCCACCCCGCGCCGGCGTCGGGTTGCCTCAACGGGCGCCTTGAATGAGTGCATCGCTGTTCGCGAACGACTGTTTGCGAACGACTCGAACGACTAATACGCGCATGCTGACTGATCGTATGCTTTTTGGTTCCTGCATTCTCGTCCATCGTTTCGCGAGGTAGTCCTCGTTACAACTCTCGAGGCCCCGCACTTATTTGGGTACACCTCTTTTGAACTTGTTTACCTCTAATTTCAGAGTCATCACTTCACGCTCTTGTCGCGACTTCGCCATTGAATCAGGCGATGGGGAAGATTGCAAAGATTGAGTACTTTCGTGTCCCGCCGAGATGGCTCTTTGTCAAGATCACGGATGAAGCGGGGCATTTTGGATGGGGAGAGGCTTCATTGGAAGGGCATACCCAGGCAGTAGAGGGATGTCTGGATGCGTGGATCGATAGATATCTTGGATTCGAAGCAGAGTATGGAATGCCTTTCTCCTTGGTACTTCGATATTGTGTCCCTAACATCACCATAGTGAGATCGAGCACATATGGCAAATGTGTTGGCGAACCAGCTTCTACCGTGGCGGTCCAGTCTTCATGAGCGCCCTAGCCGGCATCGACATCGCGCTTTGGGACCTGAAAGCGAAGAAGTTGGGTGTACCCATATACCAACTATTAGGCGGAAAGGTCCGCGACAAGCTCAAAGTGTACGCCTGGATCGGTGGCGATCGACCATCAGACGTCGAAAAGCAAGCGTACGCACATCATCCCACTTGCCCAATCATCACTCATCGTCTTCAGACAAGCACGCAAAGATCAAGGCTTCAACGCCGTCAAAATGAACGCCACAGAAGACATTGGCTGGCTCGACTCACCCTCTGCCCTTCACTCCAGCGTAGAGCGCCTCAAAATAGTAAAAGCACTGGGTATGGACGCCGGCATGGACTTCCACGGCCGCGTGCACAAGCCCATGGCTAAGCAACTTGCCAAAGCCCTCGAACCACATCATCCACTCTTTATCGAAGAGCCTCTTCTCTCGGAACACGTCGGCGGTATCAAAGCCCTGTCCCAACTTACAACTTGCCCTATCGCCCTGGGTGAACGCCTCCATAGCCGTTGGGATGTACTTCCTTTTCTCGAATCCCACTGTATCGATATCCTACAACCGGATGTGTCTCACTGTGGTGGTATATCCGAATTGAAACGTATAGCCGCCATGTGCGAAGCGTACGATGTTGCTGTAGCGCCGCATTGCCCCTTAGGTCCCATTGCGCTGGCAGCTTGCATGCAGGTCGATGCTACTTTGCCTAACTTTGCGATTCAAGAGATGAGTCTGGGCATTCACTACAACGAAGGTGCTGATCTGATGACTTATGTAAAGGATAAGGAGATGTGGAAGGTGGAAGGTGGGTATGTGCATTTAATGAAGGGTGCGGGTTTGGGAATTGAAATCGACGAGGAGGCGGTCAGGAAGGAGAGTGTGGATGCGAAGGCTTGGGTTAGTCCAGGGTTCATTGGGCCGGGTGGCGAGGTTAGAGAGTGGTAAGGCATGGCATCTGTGATTATGGGACATGGTGGGTTTTGGTGCGGTTGATAGCAATTGAAGAGAACACTGGCACCGTCTACTAGCCCGATGCAGATGCATCCACCCAAACGCATCTTCCACGTAGCCTCTTAAGAAAATCTTCACTACCAAGTCCCACACCCATTTAGGCAATGCATTCGCGCATATACCATAATCAATATCGTATAACCACCTTCCACTACCGGCCGGCAGACAGCCATCCCTGTGCATATACCCAATGTAGCAACTGTCAAGCTCTTCTGCACCACTCCGCACCCAATCGCGCACCATAGATGCGATAAAGTAACGCTGTCATAACACTCAAGCTTTAGCCCCAAACGTGAGACCGGGCTGCATGAACTGGGGATCCAGGCGTCGGAGGGTGAAACATGAGATTAGGGGGGCGCACAAGACAGGCCAACCATGTGAAGAAATGAGCTTATTGCGACGGCTGGGCGATTTTACGTTGAAATTTGGTGTAAAATCTCGAAAGCGAGGGATATGGTGACGTGACGGAGAGGGTGACTTGCTACGTTACGAGGGATTTATTACTATATGTGGTATCATGAATCTAGGACTCTTTGTCTCTATTTGCTGGGGCAAATGCTCATGCGCGCGTTGTCTGCGTTTTATGCACGTAATGCGGCAACCCTACTTATGCCTTTGATGGCCGGGCTGTCCGACTGGTGAATCTTACCAGCCCACCAATATCCCAACAGCCGCAATGCCTACCATGAGTACGGTGTTCGAACGTGACACGTCGAGAGTCTTCAGCCCAGCGCCAACTTGACCTTGAGCGTTACCCTGGTCCTGTCCAATGTTCCCATTGTTTCCATTGCCGTTGCCGTTGCCATTGCCGTTGCCATTGCTATTTCCGTTTCCGTTCGAATTACCCGGGCCTCCAACCTGCCCACCATCGTTCCGTGCCGTAGTCTCGATAGCAATATCCTGGAATGGCTGACCCGGAGGGTTGTTGACACTATCCACCAGCTGCGCAAATTCCAGCATCGGGTTCTCAATCGCAGCGCAATTCATCCGACCACCGGTCGCGCTAAGTGGGCCCGGAGGAGGTTTCGTCAGCAATTGTTTCGCACCTGGGAACTGCTGGATGCCGTTTGTGACCGAGATGGGCAAGTTGAAAATACTGTAGTAATCGCTGCCGTTCAGTCGGAAGTTCTGATGTATCGTAATGTTGTAGTCTCCACGAGCCGTGGCGTTGAATTCATCGTCGCTGCCTTCGCCTACGAGGCAGTCTGGCCATTCGAAGTTGACGTGTTTGACGGTTTGGCTTAGTTCCTGGTTCATGATGTCTGCAAAAGGAGGTGTCGTTGTCGTCATATTGGATATGGTAAAGTTCTTTTGCAGAACGTTGCTGGTGAGAAACATGGTGAAGTTGAAGACTTGAGTGAGCGGATCGTCCATGTTCTTCGGGGGAACCGGGAGTTTGCCGTCGCCGGAGACATCTATGGCGATGTGTAGGAAGTCACCGCCCATGGGCGTAAACGGTTGAGGCTAGACCCATTAGCTACCCTGCCATCATAGAGTTGGCTCGGAACTTACAGCTAGTATTATCCCCAATCCAGGTGTGAAAATCCGTCCATTCATGATGTTGAAGGCACTCGTATCCGGTCCATTGTTGTTGTTTTGGTTGTTGTTATTCTGATCGTTGTTATTGTTGTTCTGATTATTGTTCTGATTGTTGTTATTGTTGTTCTGATTGTTGTTATTGTTGTTCTGATTATTGTTGTCTCCGTTGCCATTCCCGTTCTCGTTTGCATTCTGTCGTGGCATGACCCGGTATTGGTGTTGATTCCCCCACTGCCCCAGCATCTGCGCCGCAACCGCGCCCCATATTAAAGAAAAAACAAGCAAATGTCGACTCAAAGATGATATCGTGATCATTGCTCAACAACGATGGCACATCTTCCCGCGCCAGCGAGGAAATAAAATGCGGCAACGACGACGCGACGAAGAAAAAGCGAAGAACGAAAGGCGTGAGAAGGTGCAAGCAGAGCAAGCAGATCTACGAGGAAGGCGGAGAGTCTTGCCGTCATGAAGGCATTATACATCTGCAGGCTACCAAGTCGCCCAGAGTCATGCATAATATAGGCAGGGTGGCATGGACGCCTCCGGCAGGCATCGCATGTCTTCAGGTTCGCTGAGACCGCTGTCACAAAATCTTCTCTTGCCGATTGCCGTGACTGGCTGGGTTAAACCCGGGTGTGAAGGTGATGGGGTTGCTGAAACATACGGAGTGTGAGATGCGGTCGGTGGTGATGATTCCGTGGCTGACACTGAGCTAGCGAATCACATTAGAGCGAGATTAGTTAGCGTAGATTTTCCGTAGCCTCGAACGAATGCCTCGCCGTTTAGGCTCTCTAATACCAGAAGGAAAATGGCGATATCGGCACTGCGTTTGATGATTTTAAGGACCTACTTTAAATGGCAAGTTACACGCTTTCGTGCCCATTCTACCGCGGTTCGGGGATCGATCAAGTATGACTTGGTAATGAACCTTGGGAGCTGGAAGACTGCATCGCTCTAGAGCCGAGGTAACGAGTCACTAGACCGGATTTAGAAGCGAGCTCATATTCAAATCTATGTTCCACAAAAACCCCGAAGTCAAGCGGCATGGGCCAAACCAGATCTCAAGTCCGGCACAAGTTTCGGCCGCGAGTACGATCGCGAGCAAATGTCAGCGTCCACCCTGTCGGATACTGCGTTCAACAGGAACTTGCAACACTTGCTCAATTGGGAAAGAAAAGTCTCACCACCCATGTTCTACACTTGACGTCTAGACCCGCTCCCGTCTGAGGTTCATGCAGGGAAGACATGGGTTGGCATCCTCAACACCCCAAAAGACCGCCTTAGAGCGGTGAGAATCTTTAACCCAGACTGAAGTCGTTGCGCTCACTTGGTCTTACGGAGGTCGCCGATGTACTTGAGCATTTGCTATGAATGTCCATGAAATGATCAGGATCTTGCTCCACCATACGATTTGTACCATTACTCACAGACTTCAAAAAAACACAACGAATGGAAATCACGAATCATAGCTGCAATATCACAATGTCCTGAGCGCAACATCTAGGTTCCCCGAGCCATAGAGTTGGGTGGGACTAAACGAGCTGCCAAAGCTCAATAGCTGTCGATGCAGGTATTTCGGGCGGCGATGTCGGGGCTGCAATTAATGGTGCTTGCTGTACTTGCTCGATCCGGCAAAAGAAGTGACCTTTCACATGTGCATTCTGCTCTTCGTCGCCGAAATGCGTACCGTTCTCGGGATGTGTGTCGTCCGTTGGCCTGGGTCGGGTAGCGTGGAGATACACCACTCTCTTGTATTTTATATCGCACAGACCTAGCTTAGACGCATTATGACACTATTGGGCGTGTTGTTGGATAGACGGTGCTAACTCCTGACATTTGATGTCGGTGATCGTCTTTACTACGTACTTCTTGTCTCGTAAATATCTTGGTTTGCGATGCAGTCAATGTCGGTCTAGCATCCATGTCCAGTTTCTTGGGTTGCGAGAGTGGGTAATTTGAAAGCCCAAGATTGTGGTCGGCTGCTATGTGGGGGTTCAAGGGTTTTTCATCCGTGGATCGATTTGCGACTCCAGAACACCACAAAATTGAGACAAGGCAAACTCTCAACAAGTGGCCGATATCGGAGCTAGCTTCAGTTTGTTTAGTAGTACTTAATTAGGAAGGTCTAGAATGGTGAGGTTTTGCGAGGGTGGGTTGCATCGTTCGCCCCTACGCGATATATTGTAAGTGTGGCGCCGAACCCACCTTCACCTGCAACACGCTCTCCTCTTCATCAGAAGACTTCTGCTTTGGTGCGGTAGGGGCATTGTACGTATCATAGCGGTATCCCATCAGCATCGCGCACTGGCTGTCGTTGTACTTGTGTACTGAGACAATGCAGTTCCTGAACTCCTTAGAGGGCTCAACCGTCACCTTGATGTGATCTCGTTTCACGGTGAAGCTATTTTTCGTTTCCTTAGTGCCTTTGGCTCGAGCTAGGCTGACTGCGACTTGGGTGACTGTGGGAGCTTAGCGAGACGAGGCACAGGGGCAGAGTGCGCTTGATGCATACCATGCCTGATTCCTCATCCATTCAACTTGAGTTCGCGAACGGAGTCCGCTTCAGTGGCTTAGGCCTTTCTGCCTTCAGGGACGTAGAATCGGTCACCTGCCTCGCGTTGTAGTTTATCAAAGTAGTTGTGCTAGATTCGCTCACGCTTCTCGTCCTGGAAGTCGGACCAGTAGATTGCAACGTTGACCCGTGACAAGAAGGCTTCTCCGAATGTTCTCACTTCCGTTGTTGAGAATAGTAATCTCTCGTAGTACTAAACTGTACGTAGAAAGCTGGTCACTACATTATTGCGATTCAGGTCCAGCGCGCTACTATAGCTCTTGCCCGAAAGTCGACCTTTTTATTTCGAGAATTTTTCCCGAGAAGTGCGTGGTCCTTTTAGAAGACATTGACAGTGCGGGCGTTAGCCGCAAGACTGTTGACAAGGTAAAAGATGACGTCAAGGGCGGGGGAAAGTGCTTTAAAGAGAAAGTGCTTTTGCTCAGAAGCCGAAGACACGCAAGCAGCGCCGCGCAAAGACCGTGAACAGCGAAGACGACGACGAAGATGAACACGAAGGTGATAAAGTCGAGTCAAAAAGTGCTCGCAAAGCAAAATCTGCTCCGAAACCATTCGAGAAGAAACTCATTCTGGCCGGACTTTTGAACATTCTCGATGGTGCACGCTCAAAAGAAGGTTGACTTGTCATTATGACTACCAATGCGCCAAACTCGATTGACAAGGCACTGCGACATCCTGGACGCATCGATCGGGATTTCTTCCTCGATTTTGCCACTAAGCATACTGCTAAACTTACCTTCCTTCGTATGTTTGGCGCTGGTGCTGACAAAATCAAGCAATTTACGGACAAAGCCATCCGACGTTTTGCGCAAGCGGTCAAGCAACAGTTCCCCTCGAACAGCAAAATCACCACGGCGACCCTTGCAGAATACTGTGGCAACTTCCGTGGTCGACCAGATCAAGCTGTGCTTGAGTTTGCTGAGTGGGTGCGGAAGTCCAAATCGGGCGACGATCCTTTCGAGTACGACATCAACGATGTTCGAGCAGATTACGAAGAAGAGTACAACGTGGTTCTCCTTTACGACTATAGCTTGAGGGAAATACATGTCGATAACCTCGCACCAGTCCAGGTAGGTAAGGAGACCGAGCTCAAGACCACCAAGAACAAGGAGGGAAAGTCTTCGTGGGCCATGTTCGAGTGGAACTCAGCTAAAGCCAAAGAACAAACGAAAGCTTTCAGCGAGATGGAAGATCAGAAGAACGGACAGATGGCGCGTGCTGTCTCTCCAGCAGTCAGCTTCTATAGAATTGACTTTAGACTCGATTCGACCCGTGAAGGACACTTTGACAACTGAGCTGAGGGAAGAAGCAATCCCGTATTACTAGTAAAAATTGCAAAATGGTTATAGAATACCGTCGACGATTATTCAGTATGATGCCGATCAGGAAGCTGACATTTTCGATCTCGATAGCGATGACGAATCGTTTCTGTATGTACCAATGGACGGCAAGATCTCTTCGGATGTTTCTTCTCGCCGAAACTCGGTGGAGTCAGAGCGGGATGACGCGCACAACAACCGAGCCACACCGATTCGCTCTCGCGTCTCGGTGAAGTTCAGTGATTGTGGAAAGCTCTCTCCTGTATCTCCTCGACCACTTCGTTAGGCGAACTCGGCTCAAATCTCGCGTACCGCAACGCTTGTGGCCGTTTTACTTTGCTTTTTCTAGCACCTTCCTTCCCATATCTGCTAACATCTTCGATTTCATACATGAATTTTCCTATTGGTATATATTATCTTCTTTGCCAAAATCTAGTCAATGAATGTAGGTCAGGCGCTCGGAGCTTTGCTCTGTTGCGCTCGCGGAGACTTTACGGAAACTTTGGAGATCCGTACGAGTGATCGCATTTACGCTCGGGAACATTCATAGGGCGAGAACAGACGGTTGAGGTCCTATATGCGCCCGTTCGCCCTTTGTTCACCATTTCTTTCGCTCTACTCCTTACCTCACTTGTCAATCCTCCACTCCATTCCCTTCCTCCGCCATCATCATCACCATGACCAACACCAACCCAGAATTCAACCGCAAGTTCCACAAGTACGTAGCGCATCACCTATTCTCCTCTCTGTAATTCTTTGCTGATTCACGCGCAGTGCTCACGCACAAGAGTACAACGCCAAACATGCATCAGGCATCGAAATGCTTACTAAAGAAATACGCTCGCGCATCGATTGGATAGGCCTACCCGCAGACGACCACACCCGCATGCTGGACTATGCCTGCGGGACAGGGTTGGTGTCGCTTGTACGTGTTGGCTTCTGTCTTATTACAATGTTTATAGATGTGGCTAACAACACATTGCGCAGGCTCTTGCACCTTATGTCACCGAGATAGTCGGCATCGATATTTCCCGGAACATGGTTGACGAATACAACAAGCGTGCTGAGAGCGACGGTCTTTCCATGTGCGCCTACACCGGGAACCTTGCCTCGGAAGATGGGGAGCCTGCTACCTTCATATCCTCTTCGTTCTTCGCTTTCGATCTTGTCGCTATCGGTCTCGGGTTTCACCACTTTAGTAATCCTATTTTAGCGGCCAAACGTCTGGCTGCTCGCCTCAGCCCCGGCGGCAAGTTCTTGATCATCGACAACGTCTCCGATAATAATGGCTTCTCGCGTGAATCAGTCGAGGCACTCTTCCTCGAAGCCGGCGTGGCCAAGGATTTTGAATTCTCCGTCATTGATAAGCCATTGAATATTGGCAGAGGGCCAGCGGCGTGGGAACAGAAGGTGTTTATAGCGAGAGGATCAAAGCCTATGTGTGATGAGGGTATAGTTGGAGAACTTCAGCAAGAAGCGGAGCATGAGTAGGGAGCAGAGCGTGGGCAAGCCTAAGGTGATGGGAAAAGGGGCTCTTGAGACGACGATCAATGCAGAACCACATTTGATAGGCGACAAGGAACTGTTATTGACCGGTCGGGTTCAAAGAAGACATATTCATAGGCAACCATTCCTTTGCGAAATCGCAATACAACATTACTTTCCTGACAGACAAGAGTAAGTCTTTTAGGAACTAATAATGGGTGTGGTTAGCGAAAGCGAAAGGGCTATGAAGCTCTGGCGAGCAAGTAACCCTTGCTGAAAATCTGCCACATGACGACCGGAATTGCTTTGTGTACGTTTGGAAAATTTATTCGAAGACTTTTAGACAGGCACCGAGAGACCTTAGGTAGTGAATGCACGGGCCAATATGAGTCTTGTGAATACGTATTTACCAATGCTCGGCCTCATACTCGGCCTCGCGGACAGGCATGTGCCAAGACTAAGAATATATTTAAGGCCATTCAACCTACACTCTTCCAACAAACCCACATCTGACAACGATAATTGCATCAGAACGTACGTTTGAAAATCCCCGTTTGTGAATCAGGTAGCTAACTTTCGTTGCAAGCTCAGCAACAAACATGTCACCAGCACGCCAGTCTCAGAAGCTCGTCACCGAAATCATCAGCATGCGTCGCCGCCTTGAAGACAAGAAGAACGCGAACAAGAAGCGAGAGAACACAGTGGAGCAGCTCAAGAACCAGAGCACGCCACCCGATAAGGAGCTCGAGCGAAAGGCTCAGCGCATACTCGAAAACATTATCGCAGGCTATTATGCCATTGAGGAGAGTGAGGTTAGCATCCCTACACCAATATTGCGCCTTGTTGGGCGGGCAAGTTTGTCGAGGTTTACGTTTGGGCGAGCAAGTTTGTCTAAATTGAGCTTGTATGTGCGGGCAGGCCTCGACTGGTCGCCGGTGAAGTGAAGTTGGCTGGGATGAAAGAGGCCGTAGAGAAGGACGGTTCTTGGCGCGGCTGCCGCGTTCTGGCGGTGATTGTGAGACTCCGCCCGGTTAGGTTCGGCCAGGAGACTTGAACGTCAAGCTCTCGCGTGACCAGAATGTGTGATGTGAAAAAGGCAGTAAAAACACCATTCAGGTAGGTCTGAATAAGGATATCGATGATCCGAGGGGTTCTGAAGAGTGGACAAGATGTCGACGCTAGAAAAACTCCCGTGAGTCGGGAAACGGGGAAGGTATGTGTTCCAAGAACTGATTGGGATGGGGCCATCCTCTAGCCAGTGTTCTAGCCTATCGTCGTGCGACCAGCTGCTTCTCTGGGTATCCTTCGGCATGAAAACCCAGAGTATATCACATCCACAATTGACATGGATAGTACTGTTTCCCGCAGCTCCGCTTCTGTCACCAGAAAAGGTGAATTGGCGTACCGTGCACCGAAGCTTTTGGGTCCGTGGATTCTCTAGTATCCTGCCATAGGCTTGGGCTGCTTGAGAGGGTACCCGCATTGGACACAGCAATCCCGCCAATAAGCCATTCCACTAGGAGCCTAATTTTTGCTCCCGAGAAGCGCAAAGACAACGAGCATGTTATTGTTCTCGAAGAGAGTCGTCTGAGTGTACTTCTCGTAGAAGTTGTACAAGAGTGCCCAGGCGTGATGGTGCCTTCGTCTCAGAACGATGCTGGTGTTAGTCGTCGTCACAAGCGACTGGGAGAATATCTTTGGCAGAAAACAGTCCTCGAACAGTTCCACGCCATCGACACAGAACCCCGAGAGCTGTTCATCAACGCTGTCGCTATCGGTATCCATCGTGGTGCTTGTCGCTGCTGGCTGCTCACCAACGCTGTCGCCATCGGTATCCATAGTGTTGCTTGTCGCTGCTGGCTCCTCATCAATCCTCTCCATTTCGGTTTCGATTGTATAGGTTTTGTCGGTGTAGATGGTGCAAGTAGTGTGACCCGTGTTCCTAGACTTGTATCTTGGCAAATATTATCTAACAATACCAGAGGTCTATGACATTTTCAATTTCGTCCATACTATAGAGAATCCGCATCAAATTCACTTGCACCTATCTAGAAAAACGCAAAAGAAAAGGAAAGATAGGACCACCCACTTAACTCGAGAATCTGAAATTTAAGAAAAACAAAAAGCAGTTGAGGTACCCAGGAGGCCTTTCATGGCGCCATACCTGTTGCTGGCTTCCGCACCAAGTCCACCTGCACTTGAAAAAAACCAGAACCATCCACTGAACTCGAGATGATAAAACCCCAAAAAAGAAAGCATTTTAGATATCCAGGAGGCCCTTCATGGCTCCATAAGCCTTGCTGGCTTCCCCGTCATTTACCATTTGCTCCGCTGTGCTCAGTATCCCTGTACCCTCACGAGGCATTCTCCGCTTCCTTCACAAGCCTGCGGTGTGTCTTGATTATCTCGATAAGTCGGTCCTGAAGTTTCTCGATGGCCTTGAACTTGCTCCTCATCTCAGCGTTCATCAGCCGCGGGAGTCCGTAACAGTTCAGCGGGCTAAGCATGGGCTTTTCCTTCCAGTCCTTTGACGTATGGTCCTTCCTCCACGCGAGGTACTGGGGTGTGCGCATGAGTGTACCGCCGGCATTGCTGTACCTGGTCATCGCGGAGACGATGTCGCTGCCGGGTGCAGCCGTGAGCTCGTCCTGCCGCTTGAGGCGCTCCCCAATGTGCTCGTGGTACTTATCTGCCACACGTTTACCGCACAAAAATACAGTCCAGGCGAGGTTATTCCTACTTAAACCTTTGGAACGCTTGGCTGGCGTGTCGGAGCGCTGGGCTGGCGTGTCGGAGGCGGACTTGTCTTTCTCGCTTTCCTCCTCTTCCTCGTGGCCTTTCGCTGGCTTCACGTTCGTTGCACCGACTTTGGATGTGCTCTTGGTCTTCCACTCGTCGAATCCTATGCTCTTGATGTGTTCGGATGTGACTCCTGCTTGCTTGGGGTCAACGAATTTCTCAGCCCAACGCTTGAATACACGCTTCGACCATTCAACCGACTCCCCTCCGCGCCCATCAAAGATTGTTTCCACGTTAATATCCTGCTCACGATAGATCTTGAGATCCTCCTCGTAGCCCTCGGGCTCGGTAAACATCAAGTTGCGGATCTCTGGGCTTGAAGAACATTTTCCTTTTCGCTGAAGCCTCGTGCAGTAATATGCCACCCATGCGTTCTTGCCGTCGACCGTCTTGGCGAAGCGCATTCGCCAGGTCTTTCGATGCAGCTTGATCTTGACCGGCTTGGTGATTTTGTTGGCTCCGTTGGAGCGTGTCGACTGCGAGCTCGGCTTGCGAGCACCCACGCTACGCTTAGATGGGGCCGTAGTGCTGGAAGTGGAGGATTTTGAGCGTGGCTTCGATTTGTGAGCAGACGAGCTGGGCTTTGCCGGAGCCATGGCGCTGGGAGCTGTAACGTAGGATTTGGCTTGAGTGGAGTAGTAGTATTGGGATGGTGGGAATAGTTCTGCGATGAGAACTAGGGAGGCGGGAGCAGAGCGTGCGGTACCGACTTCGATCGTGATTAGATCATGAGCTCGACCATGCCAGAAGTACCGAGAAGAGTTTAATAACTTAGCTGGCACGGGAGCCCACTCGTGTTGGTCTGGATTACGAACTGGCTGAAGCAAGTTAGATGTAATCACAGAGGTTAGGGCTCCTAAGAAGAGTTAGATGCTGCAAGAGCTTAGCTGCTGCCATGGGAGCTCACTTGTTGCGCTCTATGCTCTGAGCTGGAGAAGGGAGCACGATACCCTCAGGAACTTACTTGTGCTTGAAGCGTCGGATCCGCTTCGAACTTTGGTCGTGTTTGAGTTGGTGTTGTCTTGAGTAGAATGGAGAAATAGCTGTGGTAATAGTCGCGGGTAGATATGTATGTAGGCGCTAGTGGCGCTAGTGACGCCCTAGCCCGGGCTCGCAGGTGAAGGAAAGTCGGACAACGGCAAGTAATAGAAGTGGGCGGGCTCTTTACCACAAAAGTACAAAGTCATTGGAAAATGATGTAAGTATATGGCCGATGCATCAAGTGAGAGCTCTAATTAGATGTGATCCATCACTTCTAGAGACAAGCTAGTCCACATACAAGTATAGCTCGCCTTAAGCGACCGTCGCGAAACCATCTCAAACCTTCCGCAATAGGCAAGCCATCGAAGACTGCGCGTTTAAGCTTAATCCATGGTGCGGGGTGGCGAATGGGTCGTGCTTTGGGGGCGGAAAACCACATGACCTTTGGCGCGTTCGGCGAAGCTTTTCAAGATCTCTTAGACGACGATGACGAAGGTGGCTGGTTATAGAGAGGTAGGTAGGCGTTGAATGAGGAATTTTGGGTGAAGGATCTCGAATTGTTTTCGTTCACTCAGTATTAGGAAGGGTTGGTTCCTACTTTACCTGACAAAGAAGGTACCACCTGTCCGTCAGGGGCACAAGGTATCATGTCCACCGCAAGCATAACACGCCGAAGCGGCGACCAAGAACGCCAACTCAAATGGTTCCGAAACCGAAGCAGACCCGCTACTGCATCTCCTCCGTCTTCGCTCTCTTCCCATCGAACCCACCCTCCTCCACCTCAAGCTTCCTCTTACTGCTCCCTGCATCCCTCGAAGCCGCAGCAGCGGGTGCCTTCTCCTTCTTCCGCGTCTTGACGAGGCCCGAGATGTCGTTTGCGGATTTAGTCGCCTCAGCTAGCTTGGCCTTTTGAGTCGCTGCGTCTGCACCGAGTAGGCCCCCTAGTAGGCCTTGGAAGACGGATGGATCGATGCTGTCAAATTGTTGCTTTGTGGGGTCTTCTTTTAAGTCTGCGAGCTGTGGTTTGTTAGCAATCTGTGCAAGTGATAAAGGGAGAAAACTTGCCCTTGTCTTCAGATCCTCTAGCATGCCTTTCTTGTCCTCAATGATGGTCTCCTTTTCCTTCTTCTGCTCTGGTGTTAAAGTGTCGGAGGTTCGAGCAGCTTCCTCCATCTTCAGCCGCGCCTCGAGACTATCGATAGCGAGTTGTGTATGTTTTGCGGCCTCGTTGCGCATGTCCCAATCAATCTCACTCTTTTCTTCGCCCTCCTCTCCTGGCTCATCCGCGTCTCTGCCAGCCTGTTGATCTCGCACCTTCGATACGGAAGCAAACTCGAGAGCCAAGGAAAGCGAGTAATGCGCTTCGTTTAGGTTCTCGTGCTCGAAAGGATGGAGCTCCTCCTGCAGGGCGAGAGCGGCGCGGGCGTCGGATAGGGCATCGTGGAAGCGTTCGTTCTCGAAAGAGATCTCCACAAGGAAACCATGACAATCTGCAAGCTTCTCTTTGATTGCGCGCGCCTCTGGAGTTATCTCCGCCTTGCCTTTCCCCTTGTCCGCAGTGACGCCTGCCTCAAGCGCCTCCAGCTTCTTCTCGTATAGCACTCGGGCAATGTCGAAGACCTCGTATGCATTCGCAAAGTCGTCCTCTTCCTCCTCCTGCTCTCCGTCGGCGCCTTCCTCCTCATCCTCCGAATCGGTCCAATTTTCGTCGCCAGTGAGCTGAAAAAATGGTTTCGACGCCACAGCATCTTCCCTGATCTCATCCTTCACGCCGCTCGCTGCTCCATTTGACGCCTCAGCGGCAGCCTTCTTCGCTGCTTTCTGCGCCTTTGGCTTCTTCTTTTCTTCTGATGTCACCTTGGCGCCTAACACGTCGCTCTTCGCAATGGCGACCTTGTATAGCGCGCGGCCGTAGTAAAACAGCAATTCTGCGTTCTCAGGCGCCATCTCGCCATTGAGCTCGGCCTGGATCTCGACAGCATCGGCGTAGTGGTCAGCCGCGTTAGAGTATTCCTTGAGCGAGTACTGTAATGAGGCCTTTTGCTTAAGCTCTTCGAGCTTCTCCTTCGTTTTGGGCAGCTCGGCAGTCGGAGCGGTTGCGTTCGAGGACTCGGCCATTTTTGCGGGTTAAGAGATTCGGTGTATGTTTGCGAGGGTTATGCGACTGTATCACGACGTATACAATGGCGAGCTCCGGCGCGGTGGAATAATTGTGTTGACGGCGGGTACCAGCCGTCGCGAACGCGAAGTAGAGTTGACTTGACTGATGGTCTGTGCGTACGCGAAGGCGTGGGGCGCGTTTTGGACGCGACGGAAGTGGTTCTCTCATTACACGAACAACGTCAGCTCTAGATACCACGAGAGGTGCGAGGTGCAAACAACGCAATGGCGACTTCAAGAAGACCAGAAAAGCCGTCGGCCATTCCCCAAAATGTCATCCCTTCGTCCTCACCGGCATTTGGCACGCCCGTCCATCCTATCAACCCCCGCCGCACAGCTCCCATACGCGCACCGCCCATCCTCAAACCCGCCGTGAGAGCTACCGTCCTTCCGATCGAGCTCCCCTCGGCCACGCTACGGCCCCTTGCCTTTCGCACATTCACCAAGAAGCATAATTTGACCTTGACCTCCTCGGCGCTTTCCGCATTAGCAAGTTTCATCGGGAAGCACTGCGGGTCGGGATGGCGAGAGGAGGGACTAGCGGAAAAGGTGTTGGAGGAGGTGGCAAAGAGCTGGAAGAAGAGTAGTGGGGTGGTGATAGTGGAAGGTGGCGGTGAGGCGTTGAAGAACATCCTCAAAGTGCTTGAGGGGTCGATGAGTGGGGGAAGGGTAGTCAACGGGTCCAACTTAGGCCGACAAGCCAGCTTCAACTTCGGAACGGATGCTGGCGCACACAACGGCTCCTTGTCAGAATCGAGACCAGGCGTTGACAGCCAAAACAGCTTTGGCATGTCGAGTCTAGACGTCGACGACAAGGACGAAGATGAGGAAACGCTGAAGGACCCAAGAGAATGGGTCAAAGTCATAGGCGCATTTGAGCAACCACGGTTGATATACAATGTCTCGCAGAAGCACTTCGACAAGTATGACAACCAGTGTGCAACGAGATGCTCCCCATTAACATTAACAGACCCACCACGAAGCCCTCCCTGTTCCCAGATCCTTCTCACAAGACCGACCTCTTCCGTCAAAGATACCACGTAGTCCACCAGCGCATCCTCCGTAACGAGACATTTCAAGCGCCAACATTCTCCGCCGCGCGGTCTGCTACCCTAGGTCGCGCAGGTTCCATCGCAACATCTCAGACGACCTCATTGACACCCATCGCAAATCTCCTCGGTCGAAATGGAACAACACATCTACTTTTGGGCATGCTGACTGTTTCACCGACTGGCGCTCTTACCCTATCCGATCTCACGGGCACAATAGCTCTAGACATCCAACATGCGCGGCCCATACCCGAAGACGGCGCCTACTTTGCACCTGGCATGATCGTACTCGTTGATGGGAGTTACGAAGAAGACTATGCAAACGCGGCGTCTGGTTCTACCTTGGGAGGTGCAGGAGGTATCGGCGGCACGATAGGCGGCAAGTTCATCGGCTTCTCCGTTGGCCATCCTCCCTGTGAGCGTCGCTCCACCACTCTCGGTGGCACAGAAGAGACGGACAGAAACAGCTTGGCCGGACCAGCATTCGGCTGGACAGATTTCCTCGGCGTAGGTTCAGAGCGTGCGACAGGGTCGCGCATGAATCGCATTGCGTCGAAACTCCTCGCTTCGGATAAGCGACATAACGTTGTTATTGCCTCAGATCTCCACCTCGATATCCCCTCAACACTATCAGCTCTCCGAACGTTACTCCGAACGTACTCCCCCGATGCCACAGATCCATCTCCTACCTACCCTCTCGCCATCGTTCTCACTGGAAACTTCATATCCAAAGCCACACTCGCCGGTGTTCCTGGCGCTGGCAGTATAGAGTACAAGGAGCATTTTGATGCCCTCGCCTCCGTTCTCGCAGACTTCCCCCAACTCATCGCTCACACATCTCTTGTCTTCGTACCTGGAGACAACGATGCCTGGCCTAGCGCCTTCTCTGCAGGCGCGGCCACGCCACTCCCGAGGAAACAGGTACCAGCGCTCTTCACGAACCGCATCAGGAGAGTGGTCGCAGAGGCGAACAGGGAGGTCTGGGGAGCGGGTACAGGAAAAAAGGGCGGGAAGGAGGGCGAGGTAATCTGGACTAGTAATCCGTCGAGGTTAACCTGGTTCGGTGTCAAGGGAGAAATGGCCATTGTACGGGATGATGTGTTAGGTCGTCTCCAACGAACAAGCATCCGCTTTACGAAGCCGTCTCCCGAAAACGAAAACGACGACGATGACGACCTTCCCGACGCAACCCCAGCCCCACCTCCCCTATCCACCTCAACCGAAACGCAAAACCTCGATCCCGACACTATGCCCATGGACATCGACTTGCCTACCACCACATCCCTCGCCGCTCAACCCACCCCCTCCGCAGACACGGACGTACAAACAGCACGCGCCCTTACCCGCACCCTCCTCTCACAATCTCATCTCTCGCCGTTCCCTCTCTCCGTGCGACCGCTACATTGGGACTTTGCGCACGCCCTCAACCTGTACCCGTTGCCGAACAGCGTGGTGGTTGCGGATAGTGAAGCGCCCGCTTTCGTGGTAAAGTATTGTGGGTGTACGGTTATGAATCCGGGGGCATTGGATGGGAATTTAGGTGGTGCCGGGGGGAGGAGGGAGGGACGGGCGAGGTGGGTCGAGTATGATGTTGGGAGTGGTGGTGGAGTTGTTAGGACAGAAGGGTAGTATTCGTATAGATGGGGCTGGACTCGGGTGTAATATCTATGAGCATTGCGATGGCGTTGGTAGAGTGTGGTAATGATATGTGTTTGCATTGAATGACTTGTTCATGGTGGGGTGATGATTACTATTGAGTACAACTATGCTACATTGCTTTTCAGTCTAGCCATGATACCGTGAGACTGTCTCAAACTGGAGACAATATACATCCCACAGGCCTACAGTAGCAGCTTCGGTGCTGCTTTCAACTCAACTAAAGACATGAAATCGAAAAAGAAAAGGAAGAACGCATGTCAAACAGGGAGAACGAGCCCGAAAAATCCGAAAGCTCGCCGGTGCGACGTCCGCAGAGCCCATCCACAAGGCCCTCGGTACGTAATAGTCTCAAAGTCCAGGCTGCTCTAGTCAGCCAGAACGCATTCCGTACACTGAAGCAAGCGCAGCAATCACCCGCCACCTAAAGCCCGAAAGCAGCCCATCCCTTCTTCTCTGGAAGCTTCTGCTCTGCAGTACCATTCGTTAAGGACGCAGCGGGAGCCATGACGAAGTTGATGAGTGGGGCTCGAACAGCAGAGCTTGGGGGAGCCATGACTGGTTTGGCGAGCGGAGTTCGGGCCGTAGCGCTGGCGGAGGGTTTGGGATTCGCAGTTGCAGCACCCTTGATCGAGAAACCGGAGGAAGGTGCGGGCTGGGTAGCTTGATGGGAATTCATCACTGGGGTGACGAGAGGGGCTCGTGTCGTACAGCTGGCGGAGGGTTCGGGGTTCGGGGTCGCAGCGCCTTTGATGGAGAAATCGTCTTGAGGTGCGTGTTGAGGAGCTTGCATAAAGAAAGTGGAGAGCGTCGCGGGCTTTGCCGGAGCATTGTTGAACGAAGCGGAGGGTGAGGCCGCGGACGTATTGAACGTGGGGACAGCATTCGTGAACGCGTTGTTGGTAGTAGTCGTGGTCGATGTAATAGGGTGGGCAGTATTTGACTTGCCGAGGTCAGAGAAGGGTGAGGCCGCGGATATATTGAGCGTGGGGACAGCATTCGTGAACGCGTTGTTGGTAGTAGTCGTGTTCGATGTGATAGGGTGGGCAGTATTTGACTTGCCGAGGTCAGAGAAGGGAGTCAACCCTGAGGAGAAAGCAGTATTCTGGTTGCTGCCGAAAGATCCGAATGGAGATGTGCCGGAGGCGGGGGCAATGAGATGTTGCGGCTGCTGAAAACTACCCGCGTTGGGCCGGGAGCTGCCGAAGGATGGGCCAAAGATGGAGTTGCGGATGAAGGGCTGGATATTCTTGGGCATCTCGTAGGATGCAGAGGCGACGATGGTGGTCTTGAAGCGGAATCCGCGCTCATAGCCCTGAGGCTGAATAGGGAGATCTGATCGCATCCCAGCAGCAACAAACTGGCACAAGAGGTCGAATCGGCGCTGGTCAATACCCAGGTCGGCGAGCTTGATGCCTGCAAGCTGCAGGGCTTTGGCGAAAAGGACGGCGACGGAGAGGCGCTCGGGATCCGTCTGCTCCGCGAGCTGGTGCAGCACCTCGACGACGCGGTGGTGGAGCACGGCCACCTGGTCCTTGTGCCAGACCACGCTCTTGTGCTCTTCCGCCTGCTGCTTGATGGCAGCTTGGAGCTGCTCAATCAGCTCGCGAGTCTCACCCTCGCGAGCAGCAGCGGCCTTCGCATCCAGCCGGGCGTCCCAGAGCGCCGACGACTTCTCGGTGAGCGCTTGCTCGAGTTTGATGACCTTGTTCTCAAGGCCATGGGCAGTGGCCAGCTGCCCATCCTGGTCCTTGAGGACTGCCTCGAGGTATTTCACTCGGGCCTCGAGCTGTACTTTGGCCTGGTAGGCCGGCGCCTCCTTGCCCAGCTTCTGCCAGGCCGACAGCTGGCGTTCCGTCGCCCGGACGACTTTCCGCAGGTCCGCATTGTCGTCGCGCAGCTTCTTCGCGCGGGTGTCCATCTCGGCCTTGTCGGCGACGACCTCTGCGTAGGCCGCCGCCGCCGCGTCGCGCTCGTGCAGGAGCCTGGCCTCCCTCTCGGCGCAGGACTGCTTGAGCTGCTCAAACTCCAGCGGGGAAGTGCCGCGGAAGCGCCAGGCCAACTGCACGGCGTTGGTGACGATGTACTTGAGCTCGTCGAGCAAGTCGCGAGCGAGAGTCCGGGTGAGGGGCGAGATGAGGAGCATGAGGTAGCCGACAATGGTCAGCAGGCAGAGAGGTGAGGTCATGGTCGACCAGAGGAAAGACGGGGAGTCGCAGATAGCCATTGTGGCTGTGAATAGTAGGGTTGAGAGGAGTTGTGGGTGAGTGGTGTAGCGGGAGGAGTGTGGTTGCAAAGAGAAAGCAAAGGCGCGAGGTGGAAACTTATAGGTGAGAAGTCACAATAGGAGTGTAACAAGCGCGAATTTGATGGTGAATGATGGATATTTGGCGCGGTGAACAATAATTGCAAAAGAAGCTGCTGGCGTAGTGACAGAATTGGAAAGTTTGCCTGTAAACCCAACAATAGGTCCCATATGGTACAATAAACAACGGTACAAACGCCAATTCATCATTGCAACTGTAGTTTGACGAATTGTCGAGACAATTGTGGCCAAATCGTAGTATTGTTTCCTTGAATTCTGCAAGTTTAACGCGGGTCAGTGTAAGTTCAGTTCAGTTCAGTTCCGTGCATGCCTCAATAGATGCCCCAAGCCGAGAGTACAAGACGGTTTGCGAATTCGAGAACGCTACAATTCTGTCCAAGACGATGAGCACTGAGACGCCTGAGGACGAGCTTTACCGGCTTCGTGCCCTGATGGCAGGTGTGATTGGTGTCTACCCCCGGATACTGCATCTCGAGACACGGCCACTTCTTGGATGTACACCATAGTAGGCGCACTAGCATGCAGGATGTAGATAGACGCAAACGACTGTGACACGATGGAAGAGTTATGTCGTATTCTTGTCCCAGTCATCTAAAGTCGATATGAACGTCGGGTCGGAATAACGATGATGCGGCGGGGCTGACTCACTACTCTTTTGACTCCAAAAGTTCCAGTGCCCCGCGCAGGCAAACATTCGGACTGGACACACGACCACACATCGCAATTGCAATCAACATGGCCGATTCAGAGAAGCCGGCGCAGCCCGCCGCCGAGGGCGCCGACAACCAACACAAGGACCCTGTTACTGGTGAAATGATCTCCAAGACGGAATGTACGCGACCCACGCTCGACTTGTGCTTGAGACAAGCACTAATGTGTGGTAGTGAAGCGCCGCCAGAAGCAGCGCGACAAGGAAGCCAAGAAGGCTGAGAAGGAAGCGTCCCTACCCGTCCGCCCGAAGAAAGAGAAGAAGGATGATGGATTGGAAGACTTGAACCCCAATGTAAGTGCCAGTTGCACGGCAAGATCTCCGTCATGGCTAACTTTGGCAGCAATACTTCGAGATCCGCAGCAAGAAGATTATGGCACTGAAGGAATCGCAAGACCCGAGCCCCTACCCCCACAAGTTCCACATCAACACCAACCTCTCCGCGTTCGTCGAGAAGTACAAGGACCTGAAGAAGGGCGAGACGCTGGAAGACACCGAGGTTCGTGTCGGTGTCCGGATGTAAGGCCTCCCGTCTTTCATATTGCAATTGCTCACTGACCCGGTTCAAGTCTGACCAAGAGGGAATCTGGCAATGCTCTCAAGGTATGTTCATCTGTCCTGCGTAGCTACACTCAGATGCTAACAGTGTCATAGTTTTACGTTTCCAAGCAAGAGGGTGTGACCGTGCAAATCATGTGTCAACTCCAGTATGCTTCTGATAAGGTCCCCTTCGAGAAGCAGCACGAGCATCTACAGCGCGGCGATATAATCGGAGTGGTGGGCTTTCCCGGCCGAACAAACCCGAAGAAGGGAGGAGAGGGCGAGCTTTCCATCTTCGCACGGGAAGTCATCCTGCTCACGCCTTGCTTGCGCATGCTGCCGACCGAGCACTTTGGCTTCAAGGATCAGGAGCAGCGCCACCGGCAGAGGTTCCTTGATCTCATCATGAATGACTCCACACGCGAGACTTTTGTGACGAGAACCAGGAGTGAGTCAATGCTTCGACCCTTTCAAAGGATGCGCTAATAGTCTTACCAGTTGTCAAGTACATTCGCAAGGTGAGAACGACGAAATGTTTATACCCGGCAAATACTCACCTTCTCTAGTACTTTGACGACCGCGACTTCCTCGAGGTGCAGACGCCGATGATGAACAAGATCGCCGGTGGAGCTACTGCGCGACCCTTCAAGACGTTCCACAACGAGCTCAACATGGAGCTATTCATGCGGATAGCGCCGGAACTATATCTCAAGGAGCTGGTTGTCGGCGGTCTAGAGCGCGTCTACGAAATCGGTCGTCAATTCCGAAACGAGGGTATCGACCTTACGCACAACCCCGAATTCACTACTTGCGAGTTCTATATGGCCTATGCCGATGTTCACGACGTCATGGAGATGACCGAAGAGCTTGTCAGTGGGCTGGTATTTGCCGTTAAGGGCACCTACGAGACAGAGTACCACACAATGAGCGGCGAAACATACAAGGTCAACTGGAAGGCACCATGGCGGCGAGTCGACATGATTCCCGAGCTCGAGCGTGTCACAGGCGAGAAGTTCCCACCCGCGTCCGAACTACACACGGATGAGACAAATAAGTTCCTGAGGAAGGTGCTTCAGAAGGTTTGTCGTGCACGCTCAATCTCCACAGCTGTGACTGACAGTGCTACAGCAAGGGCTCGAGTGCTCACCTCCTCAGACCAACTCAAGGATAATCGATACACTAGTTGGCGAGTACATTGAAGAGACCTGCGTGGATCCGACGTTTATTATGGGTAAGTGCTTGAACGATGTCTTCCGACCTGGGTTACGTAGTCTAACGTTCTCAACTAGGTCATCCCGAAGTGATGAGCCCGCTTGCCAAGTACCACAGGGACATTGTAAGTCGAGCTCGTCCTTGAGAATTTTCCAGTCACTAATCGCTTATAGCCCGGTCTCTGCGAACGCTTTGAAGCTTTCGTGTGCAAGAAGGAGATTTGCAACGCGTACACGGAGTTGAACGATCCATTTGACCAGCGCATGAGGTTCGAAGAGCAGGCAAACCAGAAGGCCCAGGGTGACGACGAGGTCAGTCCAATGTTGATTCTATCCATGAGACATTGCTAATTCAACCCAGGCACAATTGATCGACGAGACTTTCTGCCAATCTCTAGAGTATGGTCTGCCACCAACGGGAGGCTGGGGAATGGGTATCGACCGATTGTAAGATTTGCTCTTCTCACTAGTAGCCCGTGCCAGCTAACGTATTGGTAGGGTCATGTTTCTCACGGACAACAACTCCATCAAGGAGGTCCTCACCTTCCCATTCATGAAGGATGTGGCTGAGGAGAAGAAGGGAAAGACGGCGGCAGAGGTGGTCGGCGTGGAGCCGAAGCCTGAAGAGGGCATTGGTACGTCTTTCTAGTCAATTGGTTCCAACTCGTTGCTAACAAGATTTAGCACACAAGTGATCAGTCTTTACCGAAAGTCGTAGAACATGAGTGTGAATTGCGCTGTGTAAGTGGATGGGCAAAAGACGGCGTGGGGAGCCGTGCTACTGTGCATTGGGTATCAGCCGATACAGGAAAAGGGAAAACTTTCGAAACATGTAGTTCAATCATCGTTGGTCATCAACATTTCACCATTCTCGCTCATCCGCACTAACTCAAGTATTGCATGTGCTTTCATGCAGCAAGAGATAGCATTGATCAAGACCGGACATAGCGCAAAATATAGGGGCAAAAGCCAGCCATCACCTTCATGCCTCCTGTTTATGCGGCTTAAACTTCTTTGCCGAATTCGCCACCTTCTTCATAGCCTCAGGGTCCTTGATGCCCGCGTTCTGGCCCACCTCAACCCTCTTCAACGTCAACGCCGCAATTAGCGCAGCACCGACACCAGACCCATCCTCGGCCGGGAAAAGCTCAATCGGATCCCCTTTACCCTTCCCCTGTTCCTCCGACCAACCCAAAATCTCCTTGAGCGCCTGTGCACCGCGCAACTTGAAGTGCGGATACTTGTTGAACACAGAGCCATCGGCGCCAACATGGCAAGTCTCCCAGCCCTTCATCTTACAGATGGCAGCGACACCGCATGCAGACAGGCGCGCGGCGCGGGTCCCGATGAGCTCGGCGAGGCGGCGGATGAGTTCTAGCTCTGACCTGGTGGTTGTGAGGGAGAGGCTGTTCTGGAAAAGGTCGGCGACTTCGCTGAGGTTCTCGAAGGGATCTTGTTCTATGGCTGCGAGGAAGCCAGCGTCGAGGGAGTAGGCTTTGTTCAGCTTGGAGACGTCTTGGTTTTCGAAGATGTGGCATTCGGGCTGTTTGTGGAGATCCAGGAGCACGAGGCGGAAGATCTCGCCCAGGTAGAGTCCTGCGATCATCTTTTCGAAGGCTTGTTGGCCTGGACGGGGAGATTCCTTGTCGATGATGATGTCGTAGGGGGTTCGTGGGAGGACCTTGTGCTCGTTGTCGAAGGCGCCGTATTCGCAGTTGATGGCCATGGGGAGCTTGGGGTCGAGGTTCATGTGTGCGAGTTTGGGAATGGAACCGCAATCTTCCATGTAAGCGGCGTTGCAGCCCGTGCCGAAGATGCAGCCGATTTTCATCAGGGGATCAGTGTAGGCAGAGGCGATCATGGTGCCGGTTGTATCGTTGACGAGGGCGGTGAGTTTGATAGGGACGTTGCGCTCCGCAAGTGCTGCTTCGAAGGGGGGCACGACATCCTTGCCCTCGACACCATCGATGTCGAAACCTTTTGTCCAGCGCTGTAATATCCCATGATCGATGTATTCTTGCGTCGCGGGGTAGCTGAAAGTGAAGCCTAGAGGAAGTTGTTCGATCTCTTGTCCGCCGTGGTGGTGATCAATGAATTGCTTGAGGCAGTCTGCGACGTAGCCCCAGAGTTCTTCTGCGGTGCCTGTCTTGAGTTCTTCGGGCATGCGATATTTGGACTGGATGATGTCGAATTCGCCTTTTGCTTCGGTGAGGGTGACTTCGCAGACGCGGAGATTTGTGCCACCCATATCGAGGGCGAGGAACGTGCCGGTTTCGTTGCCGTCGGGGGCGCCCATGCACCATGTTGGGTTCATCGGCTGTGGGGTGATTAGCGCGTAGCTTTAAAGCACCTTGGGATGAGCCGTATACGGACAATCGTGGAGTTCTCTTCTCGGAGACCGCGCTGGAGCTCGCTAACGAATTGATCGGTGATCTCCTTGAGCTTCTCGCTGGGGACGTTGAAGAGCTCTTCGAGGCGCTTGGTCTGCTCCAGGAGATCCGTGGGCATGTACACCATGGAGCCTGTCACAGGTGTCAATTCTCCCATGCTTGTAATTGTTGTTATTGCGATTCGTGTGTGATTGGGAACCGTAGGATGCGCAAGTAGGCTAGGTTGAAGAGAGGGTGGAAGGAGTGTGTGTTCGTACCCTTCCGCGAGGGCGTTCTCTTCGCTCCGACAACCATCGTTGCGCGTTATACCGGATCGCGACGTCGGTTACGTTCGAGGTCAAAGATTAAGGCGGGTACTTCCGAGAAGTACAGGGGACGTCGCGCAGCGATTGATGTAATACTGATGTACTGGTGAGCAAATGCGAGCCTTTTCTACGTGCGATAAGCCTAAACACGGGACACTGAGGCTTTTAAAGGTCAATCGGTCATGCGCCCAGAAGAATTACAGCTGTGCATACTCCCACGGAGTCGCAATTGCTTTTGAAGCGCAGAGCAAAAGTAAGAGATGGGGGATCCCGCTTACGAAGCTGTTTTAATAATGCCTGCTGATGCTAAGTAACCACTTGACAAAGCTACCCCGCAGGTGGAGGAAGAAAAGTTTTTGGATGCCAATTGAGAAGGGGCAATGAAGGGTCGCAGAACAGCGGAACAAGGGTTCAATTGAAGTCTGTAAAGAAGATAAGAGGGGCGAAGAATGCTGCCGTTGAGGTGGAAACCGTCTCAACAGACGGTGGTCCGCCATCCCACACGGCGCCGAGCTGGAGGGGACTCCGAGGGCGGGGCACCGAGTGCGTGAAATGACGCACGGCCCTGCGTGCTCGTTCAGGCTCACCCCTGCTAGCGCGTGGAGGCATCGCGACCTTTCTCCGCCCGTTCTACTCCCTGGCATCTTGATCTCCACCACACTCTGAGACGCAAGAATCTACCTGTGTACCTGCCTCCCTCACTCGAATAAAACGAATTCAATCATAGCACGCTACTGCTACCAATGCAATGCTGCTAAACGCACGATACCGTCTTCTTCGACCCCGATCTCTTATCAGTTCGAAGGCGGCCATCATTCGTACTAGGATCAATAGCCTGAAGGCGTTCGAGGGTGGATTTTACCATTCAGCTCACCGCAGCCGATCTCGACGTGTATCCAAGCTAACAAAGTTGTTCGAAGACTTTGAAAGAATCCCAAAGCTATCACTTCAAATGCAACATTCTTAGAGCCCAAGGAGTTCACAGGCCGAGATGACATTGCATTGTGCTCCAGATCTATAGTACCAAGTAGCACAAACTTATGGCTTATGAGTGGTCTCTCGATCCAGCAATTCTAGGTCGCATCGGTTTGGCTAATTCATATCATAGCTTATCATCGGCGTCCACGATGCCTTTTAACGACTGGATGGTCTCGTCAAGCTAGATAACAATTTCATAATTTCTCTCTTACTCCTGAGAGTCTTCATGACTCTTCTGTCGTAGCTTGTGGCGATGGTCTCATTCCGCGGCTCTCATTTCAAATTCGTTTATCTCCCAACTCAGTTTGTTTCTCTCTCACCTTTTTAACAATGCTGGCATTTTGTCTGCCCTACCTGTATCTACGCATACACATAGCATGCTATATCACTTGACGACTACGTTCCCTTACTGATTTACTTTATCGTTCGCATCATCGTTCTCTTACCTTAACTTTCACGTGTCTAAGAGCGTATGCGCTCCCTCCGGCTACATAATCAGACTACATTACCCAATGCTCACCTTTACGACGAACCTCTAACTCTCGAATTCTCCACCCTCTTTTGAACCGGACCAGTCTTCATAATTATCCTACTACCTTGGTAAGCGACACCCATGGTCCTTGAGTCTACCTCTTTCAACTTTACCTCCCTCAAGCAACCTACCACTTGAAGCAGCACGAGAACCTCATCAGACACTTGCTGGCTAAACGAGTAACCCCTTCGAGAACTCGCTGTACCGCTTGCTTCTCCGAAATGGCACAGAGTCAAACTTCGAGTATGACTGATACAAGCCGCGACGACTATGCGCTCACGTCTGCTGAACCCGAAGCCTCCCATCCATCTTCTCGCGCTTCGAGCGTTACCCAAGCCGGATCTTTGAGCGACGCCGCCGCCGGGAGCACAGCACAAGCCCTACCAGAAGGGCAGAATGACAGTAATAGCCAGAAGAAAAAGCTGCGTAAAGATCTCAAGAGTAAGTTTCTGTTCCAGCGTAGAATATCCATACAAGCTCAAGCTGACCAACAGTTCGCGAATTGCCACCGCTAGCACAAATCCAGAAAGCTATCCCTCCGGAAGGTATCGACATCAAGGACTTGGTGAGGAAGTTCGCAAGCCGCCTCGATCACACGAACATGCGTCTATTCATCCAAGTCGCCCAGGAGGTAAGCGTAGCGGAGATCAAGATCTGGCTCAAGCCTTCGTCGGTTTCGCCGGATTTGGTGCGTATCAATGAGCTGAGGAAGGAAGCGGTCACGCCGCCCTTGCACAGACCCAAGCTTAGGTCAAACCAAGCAATTGCCTCTGAGCTGAAGGAAGATGCGACAATGTAAGTATCTCTTTCTAGCACTTATACACATTTGGTTTGACTGAAGCAGTACATTCTCCGAGCCCGATGAGCGAGGCCGCGCTGGAGGAAGGCTGCTACCCAAATGCTTTTTTAGGGTGGACTACGAGCAGAGCGCCACACTCAGCACGTTCACTAGTCAGCACACGCATGTCAAGCATCGCGATGTGGCCAACTTACGCTTGCACGATGGCAACGCCTTCCAGGCGATTGGAGACTTCAAGGCTGAGCGCGATCTTACTTGCTATCGAATCGAGCGCCACTTGAAATGGAACCAGAAGAAAGAGCCGTCGTCCTATATATCAGCCTTCGGAGACATCAGTAAGTACAGTACAGCTAGAATCTTTCGTTTCATGCATTCCTTGCTGACCTAGAAAGTAAACGCAAAGAGGCGATGCGAATTTCATTACAATCGCAGCGAAGGTCAGCACATCGGTGAGCGGATCACAGTAACGGCAATTGGCACCGCAGACCTGGTACCAGCGACCATTCGGGGTAGACTACGGGAGACAATCGTAACTACAGAGAGCACCCGACAAGAGTCTGGTTCCTGGTCAAAAAAGCAGTGGAACCACGAGATTACCGAGCGAAGCGTGCAAATTCCGGTCTGGATTCACAAGAAGGCGGTACCAGAAGATCAGTCGCCCATCTCCTTTGCTCAGCTTGCCGCCTCCGGAGCCGACATGTGGCTGTCAATCACGGAGCTGAGGATGTCAAAATTGAAGGTTCCTGCAAGCCGAGGCCACGATTATGAATGGTTGGCCTGTGGCGCGATTCCCAAGTCCCGCGTGTCAACGGTTATACCTTGGGACGGGAACACGTTATGCTTCGAGCAGAAAGCGGAGCCCATCCGGATCAAGGGGAGTAACGGAGACTGGATTTGGGACTGGTCTCAGCAAATGTGGCTCCTTGAAGATGCTCAATGTCGCAAGCGGAAGCAAGCCTCGGAAGAAGTCAATGGGAGCAACGACGTTTCCGATCGAGGTCAACAGAAGCGCGCTCGGCTTGACTCTAGCGACGAGGAAGATTCGTCCGAGCATAACGATGGCCGATGCACTAAATGCAAGCAGCTGCTGCTATCAGCCAACGCAAGCGCGCTTTTCGATTCTCTGAGGAGTATCCTGGCCTCGGAGGGAACTAGGCTTGAGGTGGAAACTGCAGTGGCGAGCGAAGTAGATAAGATGTTCTCGGATCTTTGAGAGGTCGAGGCATGGGGCTCATGAGGCGAGCAATCGGGGGTCCAGGTTCTCGTGGGTAGTCTCGCTTGCTACTATCTTCTCATTGTGCTTGCATTTCTTGAACGAGGAGCTTCTCAACTTAAGAAAGAGAAGCAGCTGCTTATCCAGCGTTGCGCTGGCAAAAATGCTGGGCTGGCAGATAAGCGACTGTGCTTAGCTTCACGAGTTTGGATTTTGCGAATAATCTGGCATATAGGTAGCGCTTGGTACAGCGGTCACCATTCTCATAGGTCTTTGTAGGTCTTCTAAATACAGTTTGAGAAGCATTCAAGCATTAGAACGCTCCTGGCATGACGCGGACATATTTCTAGCAGGCGAGCTCGACAAATTGTTCCCGAACATTTGGCAAGCAGAGGTCTGCGTCTTTAAAGCCGCTGAGAAGGAGTATCTCTCGTCAAGACTCAGAACGGGTGCGTTCCTCTTGTCTGGTGCTGCCAGGATGAATGGGCATGGAGCGGAGGTGAGGAACAGGACGCTTTGGGCCTATGCCCAATTGGTGTATTTGTCTCGCGCTTGCCGTAGCGATCACTATTCTTACACAAAGCTATTGGAGAATTTCAATAGACATTAACGCGTTGTTTACACCGTTCCTTCGTGGTCTCGTTCCACGTCCGACTTTTACCTAGTAATGCGACGTTGGACGTTGACATCTCGGCTCCCCACCCACGGAGCCAACTACCGGATTCGGACAGCATGCATCCGGGCCGCAAGCCTACCAAGCACCCCAGATTCCGGACCCTGAATTCCGGAGCTAGCCGGACGTCATTGGAGCAGCATTAAATAAATATGTGGTTGTCGCGCGTGTGTAACAGCTCAAGATCGTTCTCAGACCAGACTTACTTTGCTCGCTGTGATCGTAACGCTGAACAGCTCGAACTCCAAACGACGAAGAAAGACATCATGGCTGCACCAGGTGGAAAGTTCTTCATCCAAGAGAAGCTAAAAGAGAAGGCGCCGCATCATGAGAGCTACCAGCAGCTATGGGAGACGAAGTGGAAAAAGCCCGTATGCCTCCTCCTCCTGTGCCTCCCGTTGTTCCCCTCCGCTTTTTCTAGTCCTTCCATTCTGCCCTCTCTTATTCTGCGCTCCTCTTGCTTCCTTTCGTTGCCCTGTGCTCTCCTCCGCTCCCACTTACACAAGCACTAACCCATCCACAGGCCGAAATGGGTGTCTACCCCTTCATGTTCAGCACCGCTGCCGACTTTGAACCCATCGTTCAAGAAATGACCAAGCGCGACATGAAGGAACCCTATAACTGGGACGAGTATGCGAAGATCTACTTTCCGCAGGCGGAGAAGCTGGTCAAGATAGCACAAGAGGCAGAGAGCAAGGGCGAGAAGGAGAAGGCGAGCGAGTATTGGTTGAGGGCTAGCGCTGTCTATCGGATTAGTAGGTTTCCTGCGCCGAGGGGAGAGGTGCAGACCGAGGCGTGGACGTTGGGCAAGGATGCTGCTATCAAGGGACTAGGGTAAGATTGATCTGGGATGGTGCAACAGAGAGGAAAGCTGACCCGATGTAGAATGCGAACGCACCCCGTAAAAGAGGTACTGATCCCACACAAACACCGGAACTCGGACGAAGGCGAAACGATACCCGTATACCATCTCCTCCCTGAAGGCGCCTCAAAACATTCGCCCGTTCCCCTCATCATCATCTTCACCGGCCTCGATGGCTACCGCACCGAGCTCGCCGTCTGGATGGAAGGCTGGCGGCAAAACGGCGTCGCTACCGTCGTCCTCGAGATTCCCGGTACAGGCGACTGTCCAGCCAAAGCATCCGATCCTACATCGCCCGACCGCCTATACTCATCGCTATTCGACTGGGTAGTCCAACAGGAGGGTATTGATCAGAAGAAGGTAGCAATCTGGGCATTCAGCACGGGTGGCTACTATGCGATAAGAGTGGCACATACGCATGCCGACAAGCTCGCGGGTGTTGTTGCGCTGGGAGGCGGATGCCATCACATGTTCGACCGCGAGTGGTTGGACAACGTGAACCACCTCGAATACCCATTCGATCTAGCGAACACGCTGGCGAACAAGTGGGGATATGGCGACGACATCGAGAAGTTCAAGCAGGAAGCCAGTGACAGGTTTTCGCTCCTCAAGGATGGAACACTGGATAGACCGGACTGCGCGCGCTTGCTCCTCGTCAATGGTACCGAGGATGAGATCTTTCCTATTGACGATTATTATGTTGCGCTGCAGCATGGTGCGCCGAAGGAGGCGCGGTTTGTGCCGGGTATCAAGCATATGGGGGAGCCGATGAGTTTCTTCATCATCTTAAAGTGGTTGTATAAATTGTTTGATATCAAGGCGGATCCGGTAAAGCAGATGCAGACGCTACCGTTTAAGCCGAAGTACTGAGATAAATTGAATGAATTTCGTTTTTATCATGAGCGGAAGATGAGTTGGTATTTATGCTGTTGAGATAATGTACAAGGATCGAAAGACGGCAAACAAAACGCCCATATGGCGGGTTGGCCAGATCCAGACGAGTAAGTTTCGGATTCGAATTACTTCACGTGCTTCTCACGCCAGTCTTGTCCATGCACACAGCTTCGATGTTATTGCCCGCGGGATCACGGACGAACGCTGCGTAAAACGGCTGACGGCTCATCTCGTCTCGATTGCGAGGCCCCCCATTGTCTGTTCCATCATTTGACCTGCTTGCTCATCAGTCCTGGCCATCATGTTATGCTCGCTCGGCCGAACTCACAGCGCAATTCGATGGAATTCATCCACCGCGTGATTGTCTAGTGCGGTCAGCAAGCTCCTCCAGATGCGAATAGTTGAAAAGTCTGTACCTGGAGCGTCAATAGCAATGTGAACCGGATACGGCTGATGGCCTTCCGGAATTTGTTGAAGCCACACATAAGGATAATCACTTCCGAACCCGAGCGTCTTGTCTCCGTTTGCGTGAATCATCTCGGTGTAGCCGAGTGGTTTCAACGCATTCGTATAGAAGGCACGCATAGCTGGCATTCGCTGAGCTGTGACATATACGAATAGGTGGTTGATCGTCATTGTTTGGCTTTAGGCGTAGGCGAGGGTGAGGCTGAGTGTATCGTGATGACGTTAAGAAAAGCTTTGTGAGGTTCAGTCCTGTGCCGGAAATGCTTCCTGGCAACTATTAATATAGCAGGTGTATCGAGACCATTCTTGGAAAGTAATTGGTTTAGAAATTGCGCTGCGGTCGACCAACATACTCGGATTTCCGAGTACAGACTGTTTAGGTGGGTTGTCGCGAGGTTGACGGTCCGCATTTATAAGCCGGACGACTCCCGTGTCTTGTCGAAGGTTCTTCCATGGTTCTCCACATACCCCTGCTCCCGCTCTCCGAAGTCATGATTTGGCGTTTAGGAGTTAGGACATGGAGCACGTCTTCCGGGGTGATAAGTTTGGATCACGCTAGTCCCAACAAATGCTAGCCACCACTAGGTCGTGCTTAAGTAGGCTTAGACGAAGTTAGTCATCTGACTCCGCGCCCGCACGCCGATCTTCAGCACATGCATCCCCAGCTCAATGCAACGCGAAAATCTTCATTGTCAGCTCGATGCTTAGTGATGCAGCTCGGACGAGTCAACGGCCTATCGTGTCTTATGCCGCTACCTAACCCCGGGTACTTATCTAGAACCTGCGGCAAGGCTTCTCACTGTTAGACTGGGACTGGTTGAAACCACGATGATACCTTTATACTGACTACCCCCAACCACATAACCCCAGAATCCAAGCAAGAGTGCGCGACTGGAACAGCGCAAGCCAAAGTCATAACCTCACCTACACAACCACAATGGACAGCCGTTTCGAATGCCAGATCTGCAAGAGATCGTTCACCCAAAGTCCGCACCCTTACCATCCCTAGTATGCCATAACCTCATTGACTTGCCGTAGAGTCTTCCTTGATACGACACTCGAAGCGATGTACTCCGGGGCCTGCACCAAGTCTTCGGCAGAAAAGCTGTCGTCAGTGCACGGCTACGAAGACCAAGTGTGATCTGCAACGTCCGAATTGCTCGAGATGCACACAGCGAGGTCAACCTTGCGAGTACATTATTCCCATGACAAGAGGTATCCGGCAAGAATCTTCGGTGGAAGAGCATCGCGATATGCCGTCAGATGAGCCGCGAGGTGATAGCCCAAGCTTCGTGGATATGTCGGACCACATGGCAATTGGCTTTGCAGCAGCGTCGCAGGATGTGAGGTACGTCTTCGACTACTTTTCGCCAACATGCTTTGTTATCTCTAGATCGTCCCAAGCTTTGCTATTCTAGTGTCGGCGCCCGGGGCTTGATGTCAGTCCAGCAAACAGCTGTTGTCCTTTGTTCTAGCACGATAATGCGTGGCAGAATGCATAGCACCTCGCGACAGCCGCCTGCTTTTACATATGCTCACCATACTAGCAGCACGGGCGGAAGCCTCGATTTTGACATGTCGTTCGCGGGCATCGACCTTATCAACGATCCGATCAATATTGACAATTCGGCCTTCGATCTGCTCGCCGGCAAAGACGTCTGCCCTCTCGCAGAATTTTGTATGGCTTACCCAGATCCATTCGATCAGTCCGCCAGGGCCTTCTCAGTTCCAGCTACCCAATTCGATCCAGTGGTAGGCCAAATTGCGAGCGATCAGAGCAGCCCTGACGCCAATGACTATAACCCGCGAGACTACTGGCTCTGGAACACGGGAGCCACGAAGAACACTCCTGCGTTAGTTACGCACAGTATGGAGAACCTTCTACGAGTTATGAGGACGTGGCCCAAGGCACTAGCAAAGGGCCTCAAGACACCACCCATGTTCCACATTTCCAACACGCATCCTGGTTCCATGCTTTGGCCATTGGTGAATTGCGTTGCAATCGCAAAGATGTGGGCCGGACAAAGCGATGGTGCATGTACAGAAATTGTAAGGCGGGCGGCACTGCAGGAGATGCGATCTCTCTTCGAACGGGTATGTGGGATTGGATGTTGGGATGTATTGTATGAAACACTGACTCTTGGACAGTATCGCTCGATGGATGATAGACATCTGATCGCGACTCTACAAGCGCTGATCATGTACACTCTGATCATCATGTTTCCCGCTCGAGGCCAGATGTCAGTCGCAATCGTTGACCCAGCTGTCTTTTTATGCCTACAGCGGGTCGTCAACTATGTCGCAAAGACTGGTCTGTTTTTAAAAGAAGAGATGGATTGTGTGCAGCCCTCGTGGGAGTCTTGGGTCCATGTTACAGCGAAGCGTCGCGCACTTTTGACCCTCTATCTGGTGCACTGGTCGTACTCAGTGTATCACGATCTGGAATCATTTGCTTGCCACCAGCTTGGATTCATGCCCGCGCCAGCTCCAAAGTTCTTGTGGGAAGCCGAGACAAGAGAGAAATGGACGAATTTGTACTCTCCATGGCTCGCACAGTGGGACGACCAACCCTACATGATGAGCGAGTTCGCCTCCATTCGGCCCGGGACAGGGCTGGACCCACGGTCGGAGAAGTGGCTGGAGGACGCCGATGAGCTTGGAAATTTGTTCTTCTCCATTGGTACGCGTGTCCACTGTTGTGTCCGTTGGTAATGGTTTTGCTGATCAACGCAGTCAACGCAAACGAAAGGGACGATCCGATCCACGACTACGATTCCGGTGGAATATTGGTGCTCACTGAGTGAAGCAGCAGGGTTGTACATTGTGAATTGAAATTAGGCGATATGGCGAGTGCATGAAAGACCCTCTCATGGTTGTCAGATGTACGTCATGGAGATCAGGGTCAGTGTTCAGTCAACACGCAAAGTTGAACTAGAGGGATGGCAAAGAGGAGAAGCAATTTCAAAGCGGTCTGACGCGACGCGTCGTGATCACCAGGGTACGTGGTCGCGCCGGGGCATGACCCTGGACCTCATGTCAACCTCGACACCGGGATGCCTATTCATACGCAAATACAGATCATCGACGTTGACAAGCCGCGTAATCTTCGCGGTTGTTACCTCAGTCACCGGACCTCGATCCCGAGATGTTATGGTCTGCCGCGGGGCCGCATTCCACCGCTTCCGAATTTTCCGACAAGTTTCATGCTGTTTGCTTTTCCAGCAGATTTTCTGTGGAAAGGTTGCACATCACCAAAGCAACCGGACAATTAAGACAGCACGTTCACTGTTCGGATAACACTGAAACATGTCAGACCCTCGTCGAACTTGGTGTCGGTTGAGGCTGAAGCTGCACGACATGCGGCATGCCCATGGTACCCGCTTCGGATCTTACATGAGTGCTCGGACACCGATGCGATACCGAAGGAGTAACAACTCCCCTTCTCGACTTGTCAGCCTGAAAAGGGAATAATGTGCACGTGTGACCGAGATGGTCTGGCGCTACGTTGTGTCGCGCGTTGTTTGGTGTTGACGCAGATGTGCGAATGGGTCGATAGTGCGGGCGGCATGGGGTGCGACTGTTTCATGTTATTTGCAGAACATGGCAATATCAATCTACCGTTATTTGCTATTTTCATGGGTGCAGTGCAATAATGGTCTGCCATACATGTCGTCGAGATAGGGTCTGGATGGGGTGCAGATCTATGGCAAGGCTGGTCGAAGGTGTTGCAGCGCGCCGCTGCGCTGGCAGGTGTAGCCGGCCCCACGGTAGGCGTGAATTGCGAGGCAGCAGCGGGCGGCACGACATCTGACTAAGGGACATGAATCGTAGAAAAGGCTATCTGAGCCCTAGGCTGCTGCCATCGCAGGCCGAGGAGACGCCTATGACCGGAACGATGGACTAAGGGCCAGGGCTAGCGCCCATGGGCCTGATGATGATATTGCAGGATAGAGGCGACCCATTTGGGCAGATTGAATGCTGGCAACGCTTCCATGTTCAGAGTTGTTCCGTCAGCGCGGTAGCACAGGCACTGCCACAGCTTCAGCCGGTGCTCCATGGGGCCAGCCACGGCGTCGTGCAAGCGGCCCCAGGTTTCGTAGGCGGCCACGGTCGCGCCAGCGCCTCGAATCGACGCAGGCGGCGCAAAGCGAGAAATCGATAATCGATAGCGACGGCATGGCATCGGCTGCAGAAGCAATCATAATGTGGGGACCTAACGAGTCGTCCCTCGTCGCGTTCGCGGTGGGCTAGCGGGCCGTTCCCCTTTTCGCATGAAGGCACGAAATTGGCTCATCACGAAAGATGGCTTGGGCGCGGGCAGCGGAGGGAGCCCCCAGCAATATCTCGTGCTGACGACGATGCGACCATGGATGAGGCCCAATGCCGTGGGTTGTTGGCGATCGGCCCCGGGCGGCTCGGTGTAAACAAACACGGGACGCGTCGGCGGGTGGCGACTTTGCGCGCGGAGACGACCAACGGCGAGGAATGCGCGGGGAGACGGGACTCGAGGTGCCTCAGATGCAGCCTGCCCGCCGCCGTTTGATTCGACGAGCGTCGGTGGGACGTCGACGTCCCAGGCCAGCGGCGGTCGTGTCTGGATTGGGGATGGGGGCACGGGGGCCGTGCGCGAGCAGGGGGAGGAGAACGCCAAGGAGGAGAACGCCAAACACAGCCAGCGCGTCTGCTCCCATCCCTCCCCCATCCCGATCGCTCAGCCAGCGCAAAAGCGTCGGTCCTTTCCCCCTCGTCATCGACGATTCCCGTCGCCGTCACCGTCACCGTCACGTCGCCTCTCCCCGTTTGCATCGCCGCCGCCTGTTGCTGGTCCGCGCCTGCCCTGCTGCCGCTCTGCAAAGGTGCGCCCGTGGACGTGTTGTTTACGACACACGCGCATTCCACACAACGCCGCACGTCACCCTCCACGCCAGCGAATCGCCCATCGACACGCCACCTACATCTTTCGCCCGCTCCGCCCGCTGCGCTGCCCATCTCGACCTTGCCACGCCGACAGTGCAGAGCCGGCCTTGCATGGAGTCGTGTGCGCCTCCGCACATCGCTCGCTGAGGTGGAACTTTGGGTGAGACGTGACATCGAGAAACAACATCGCCGACGGCCTGGTGCAATCCGTATTCCCAAGTATTCATACCGCGCCCGTCCGCTCGCCGCCAGAACGAGCGCCATCGTTATCGATTGAAGATTCGGCCATCTTTCAATGACTGCAGCCGCTGCCTGAGCGCCTCCGGATTCGCCAACTGCGCCCGCAGCACCACGACCACTCTGGACCCTCACGACACCAACACCGCACACCAGTCTTTCACCTCTCACCTCGAGTCCCCCATCACCCCACCAACAGTCACGCCGACGCCCGCCATGAGCTTCGCCTACTCGCCCCACCGCGAGGGCGGCACCATGCACCTGCCTTCCCCCACCCACCACGGTTACCGCATGGAAGGTGCGCACTTTTCTTCCATCCAGCAGCTCCGCCGCTCCCTGTCGCGCTCCCCTTCCAAACCCTCGCGCTTTCAACTCCGCACGAGCAAGACGGAGAACTCCGGCTCGCCGTTATCGCCACTGGCCCTCGCCCGCGCCTTCAGCCCGAAAGTGCAGAAACCTCCCAGCCCCATCGCCGTGCAACCCGAGTCGCCTTTTGTCTCGCAAGCCCCGCCGACGACCAAGAAGAAGTTCAGCCTGCGCCGCGCCGGCCCCTTCCGATCCTCGCCGCGCAACCGCACTGCGAAGAGCCCTCGGCGCGCCCTCGCAGACTCGACCAGCGTCGGCAACTCGACACCCTTCGTCTCGCGACCGCTCTTCGGCGAAGAGAATACGCCCGCGCGCAAGAGCAGCGTCGATTTTTGGGACGCCTCGGGCAGTCAGCATTTCGGCATCGACGACAAGCCTATCAAGTTCGAGTTCGCCCGCTCACAACAAATGAGCTCGAACGCGCCGGGCGCAAATTGCTTCCAAACCACGCAGCCGAGCCCACTTAAGCGCCGCGAAACCAACACCGGCTTCGACTCGGCCAGCAGCAATACCCCGAATCCTAAGCGGAGAAGCTTGCATGCTGGATTGCCTTCGGGGGCAGAGCTCAATCTGTGGGACAGCCCCGCGCCCCGCCGGCAGTCAGCAGAGATGCCGTCGCAGCCCCAAGACAACGACTTTGGCATCAACTTCTCCTCTCCCCACCACATGGTAAACACGCAATCACCACGGAGGACGCCATCGCTTAGGCGGGCAGTGTCGCAGCGCACCAACGCCGCTACACCCCGGCCAAAGCAGACCATGGACGGGGAGTTTGTGAAGCCAACCTTTGCGGCGTCCAAGTCCAGACAGAGAATGTCTCTAGATGGGTCATCCCTTTATACGTCTACGACCCCGGAGTCTCCGTTCGCACGACCGGCGCCAATTCAGCCACACATGCGAGTGAGTGCCGGCAGCACAACTCGCCACCCACTTGCGACCCAGGTGACTGTGTCGTCCTCTTCGTCGAGCTTGGGTGATGAGTCGCCGCATCCTCATCGCTACCCATCCATGTCTACTCCTCGTGTGCCCAACTTCTCCAAGTCCTTGCCCATCGGTACGGCACGACCTCCTCAGGACAACGAGCAGCCAGGTGATCCACCTTTCGCGACACCGTTCGCAGTGAAAATGGGCCATTTACGTGCTCCTCATCTAGCACAGAGCACGGGCGGGTTGCAATCCAAGAAGCATCGCAACATCGAGGAGATGTCGGCAACGTTCAGAGTGCCAGACACCCCCACGAAGGCTAACGATGCATCAAAGCGTGCTTCATATCCGCCTAGCGCTGGCGCCTCTCCCATGCCTCATAGGCGAGCCACGATGTTGTTCGGAGTCCCTGCCCAGAGACGGCCCGAATTTGGCACCCCCAGCACCCCCTTCAGCACGCATCTTCCGAAGACCTCGGACGAGTCTTTCGGCAAGGGCGTCAGCATCTTTGGGAGTTCCGGCAGCTCTCACCACCGTCGTGGTAGCTTTGTCAGCGTCGATGAAGACGGTGATACAGAAGTGGACGACAACTCCAACTCGCCCCTCGGGAAGCACATGACCGGAAGCCTATCGAGTACGGACGATTCGCCACCCACGCCAACCAAGCCCAACGATGGTTCGGGTCGACGCTCCAAAGAGAGCAGCTTGCGACGACGGACTTTTGCACGCTCGCGAGCTTCCGTGGGCAATGACACCTTCGTAGGCCCCGAGCCTCATGGACTCGACATCCCTGCCGCATCAGCAGCGCTCGACGTCATTCCTTCGGGTCTCTCCCCACGCACGCCAAATGAGTCCTTTATGCCTCCCGACCCTAGCAATCTCTCCATTTCTGGGCATCGGCGGGGGTCGCATTCGTTCAACAGCAGCACCGGTAGCAGCTTCTTCCAGCCGCCCATGACACCAACCGGCACACGTGATCAGCCCCAGTTCTTTGCGAATGTCAACACTGCAATCCCTACTATCGGGCTCACCAAGAACGACGTAGATCCAGCCTTGCTTGAGCGGTTCCACGAGGTCAGGAAGCTAGACGATGGTGTAGGTGCGTTCTCAGAAGTCTTCAAGGTCAGCCACCCTATTACGCAGACCTCGGCGCACGCCTCCCCTCCCGGGAGTCAGTTCTGGGTCATCAAAAAATCAAAGAAGCAATATGGGGGAGCAAGAGACCGTGAACGCCGACTGCAAGAAGTTGAGATCCTCAAGGCCCTTCGCGACAGTGATCGTGTTGTTCGCTATGAGGACCATTTCGAGGTCAACAACCACCTGTACATCCAAACAGAGTACTGTGAGAACGGGAACTTGGCAAGGTTCTTGATGGATGAAGGATTCAACGGTCGCCTGGATGACTTCCGCATCTGGAAGCTACTCCTTGATCTATCCATGGTAAGCTTTCGCTCCACTCTTCCATAAACACAACTGACTCGTGATAGGCAATGGACTTCATCCACAAGAGCGGCTACATTCACCTGGATCTCAAGCCCGCGAACATCCTGATCGATTTCGGCGGCTGTGTCAAGATTGCCGACTTTGGACTGGCTAGGTCATGGCCTACTCCGAAAGGCGTCGACTCTGAAGGCGACCGCCAGTATCTTGCCTTGGAGTCGCTCAGCGGTCATTACGACAAATCCTCTGACATCTTCTCTCTCGGCATCATTATGGCTGAGATAGCGGCAAATTGCGAGATGCCACACTACGGTGATTCGTGGACCCAGCTCCGGTCGGGTCAATTCGACAAGGTCCTCCCCAGCCTGACTTGGAGCGCGGACAGCAACACTTTACTTCGCGATGTAAATGGCGAACCTATTCCAGCGGACACGTGCAACTCTGTCGAACCGTTTCTCATGTCAGATTCGGAGCCCAGCTCCCTTGCTGCCTTGCACCTCCGAGAAAGGTGGCAAGCAGAAGTAGACAAAGCTCCGTCTTTCATGACACAACACACGGATCTGAACTCCATGGACTGTGTCGTCAGGAGCATGCTACACCAAGACCCGGCATACAGACCCACCGCCGAACAGTTGTACCAATGTTTCGGGTGTCAGTGGGTGGCACAGAGGAGGGGAGCCGGCGCGACCGTCTACGAAGGCAACTTTGGGCCTGACTCGGATGTCTACGAGGTGTTCGACGACCACCCGGACGCCATGGACACTAGTTGAACCAGTCTTCGGCTACCCTACCCACAGTCAGCCCTCTCGGGGTTGTCTTATCTCTGTATTTGACCTGCTGTATGGATGAAGGATCTTTACTCGGTTGGATTGCGTCTTCGAAGCTCGGATTTGATAGCTTAACTGCTATCGATGAGATTGACTATGAAGTACCAAAGATCAAACCGGACTCGATTGAAATCGACGCATTGCGCAACATGTTTACGACCTGGTATCGTCCCCGTCCGCCTTCACCGTTGGCCGCCTCTTTAAGAGCTGGCACACTCTCGTCCGGACGATTACGACTTGACGGCTATCCCATACGAAGGGGATTTATTGTTTCTGTAATGAGCTTTACTTGCGGGCGCTCTGTAATACGGGTCTGCATCTGCATCTACCCCCACTGTAACCCTCGCCGCCGGCATATGCGGCGAGCTGGGGACCGGCGTTTTATCTACTCTCTTCGCTGTTTGTGCGACGAGACTTTCTAACGGCCTTGCGCACGACTTTTTCGAATCGCATACGGAACGCTATTGGAGCATCTGGGGCATGGGCGGCACTTAGTGGTACGGAGGATGTGCTTTTGGATGTGCGCCTGTGAGAGTGGAATATGGCGGATCTTGTAGTGCGTGTAGATGTTCAGGCCTATATGATGATATGATGACAATGTCTATGCATGAAAGCTTTGTTTCCCTGCCTGTCTGTGTGTGATGTATGTCATGTGTGCGGGTGCGTATAATGGATGGCGGATGGGATGAAGGGTAGGTGAATGTCCCGCACTTTAGGTAATAAAATTTGTACCACTGCGCTTCGGTTCCTTGCTATCTGCACGCCCACTCTTCTTCTCTCAACTCTAAAATCTGTAATCTGAAGAGCGATGGGCTGGTCCGCTGGAAATCGTTCAATGCAAGTCAACGTCGAGGTCTGTCGTCGGATTGAAAGCGGAACTGCAAGACAAGTGGCTTTCCATGAGTTTTGGAGGCTATGGATATGAGCAGGATCTACCTCGGCGACGTGAAGGAGACTATTTTCACGACACATAGCTTTTCTCTTCGCATAGTGTCTGAGGGGAATTCGACGATGCCAGCTCCATGGTGTGAGACTGGGAAGTGGTGTGGTCGAACGAAACTGTCAGCAAGCAGTGATGTGAAATCATGGACTAGACCTCCCTACACAAACGACGGATGATCAGTTGCTCTGGTTGACGTGATTGCGGTGTTGGGGGGAGGAAGAGAGTGTTTAGGAAGATTGTGTGTGTTTTGGGGGCTTGCTTCTGCACACGACAGTAAGGGCTAGGTGTTCTACAGATGTTGACATAGGACTTATGGCTGTCAGTTGGCTGACTTTCAAAAGTCTAACAGCACAGGATCGTGGGAGAGGAGTTTGGTCCGTCTGAAACAAGGGAAAGCAAGCTTTCATGATGGAGAGAGCTGGTGCGTTGTTCTTGAAACGAAGATAAGATGCCGATATGGTGTTCTCATTTCTGGGTCGGCAGAGGTGTTGTTGACTAATCACGAATAAAATAAGATGAAAACTTTTCATGGAGTCTCGATGGAGTGGGACAGACAGCGGTCTTCGAAAAGCTTCTCGTGTTAGCCGTGCTGCTGGCATTCACCACTGGGTTGGATAGAATTACGACGTGTGTTGACTTCCGTCCTGCGCAAAACAAACAAGACTGGAATATGCCCATGGCGTGAAGTTACAGCACGATCGTCAACGTACATGCGTGTGGAACAGTGGAGCCTCGAGACGAAACTCAAGCGGATATAACAGCGGACAATAAATTGCGATTGAAATCCTTTTGTTCCTGCTCAGTGACGATGCCGTCCACCACCAGAAATGCAACACGTCCACCACTCACGCGCATCACCTCTCCACTTTCCCCCGCGCATTCGAACACGCGTACTCATCACACCTCTGCCTACTCCCAGTCCTCCTCATCCTCATCTTCGTCCCCACCATTCCCCTTAGTACAGCAGGACCAACATTGCTAACCACATTTAGCGTCAACGACTCTATACCCCAAAACCTAGACAGAGATCAACTTACCCCGCTCTTCCTCGGCCACCAATTCTTCCCACAGTTCAATACCTCCTTCGAAAATGCACATATCTTGGTACAAGCCATCGGTTCCTCGACAAATGTGGGCTTAGGTGGCGCTGGTTCGTCGATAAACGTGGGCATAGGGAACGGCTGTGGATTCTTGATCACTGTTGGCATCGGGAACGGCTCGTCAATCGTGGGGAGTACGATGGCGGAGGCCAGAGCCGTGAGGGTTGCGAGGGTGAGGAATAATTTCATTGTTGCTGGTGATGATCTTGGTACAATTGGTATGGGTAAGGATGTGGAAAAAGAGTGCAAATGCTTTATGATGTGAAGAAATATGCGAAAAGAAAAGAAGAGAGCAACGTGGAAAGATATATACCTACCTCGCGTTACACCCAAGGGCAGCCCAGCCCCGGCATACCCCAAGAAGCATCCACGTCCCATCGGTACGTAAGCCGAGTCGTCCGTCGACACACAAAACCAACTACAGTAAATTAGACTAGAGCCGTTCGTGGTAATAAGAGAGTATTTCTCGGCATGGTATATTGATACGATGCCTTGGCGGACTGCCGAGCGTAGAGTGAACAGGCTAAAGATAGATGACACCAAGACCGTTTACCCCACAACTTCCATTCTCCGACAATGCCATACGAGCCAAGACCGCAGTACTTTGTGGCTGCCTGCGTCATGTTTTCTAGAATATGGCTACAGCGTTCGGTGGACTGGCCACACCGCCCGGGACCTAAGGGACCTCGTTAGCTGACCACCGGTGTGCATCGCCACGGGACGGAGTGAACAGCTCACCTTCAGCGGCATACTCGAAACAAAACACGTGTACCGTCCAAGCTCCTCCGATTTCTCACACAGTCGTTCGAGATCCCACATCTCGCCAATCATAACACCTGGCACCATCATCGCCATCAGCGCTGTTCTGCAAACGGGTATAGAACTCAGGAAAAACTTACCCCATCCAGCGAGCAACCACTGGTGCACAAGACCACCACCTTGCATGTCGCTTTCCCAGGCTTCGCCTTTCCATATACCGCCAGGAGCGGTATGCGCGCCAACTAGGGGGCTCATTTCGAAGCTTGGAGCATCGCTGTTTTTGCGGTCAGGTGCAAAGCTGGAAGAATGAACGGGGAGAGGAATGCTTACCCGGCCACCGCTGCGAAGCCCGACTCCCAAATCCACTGTAAGACGTCCTTGCTGCTCTCCACCCCCAGAAAAGTTGGCGATTTATTCGCTAGCGCCTTCCTTTCCTCCATGCCCAAGTTTTCGTAGTCCCTCGTGAAACCGGTTCTCAGTAACAACAAGTCGCCCTCCCTCGTCTTAACCCCCGTCTCTTTCAGCATCTCCTTCAACTCCTCCGCTTTGATGGATTGCGCCCCAAGTGCACTAACTCTTTGTTTCCCGCTCTTCTCCAACCACCTCGGATAATCCAAGATAACACCACGCGTCGTAATCCCCCCCGCATTCACCACTTTCTCTGTCCCAATAACCTCACTCCCCTCCATCTCCTCCTGTGTTCTTCCACCATAGAACTTGCCTGCCTGGTGATACCCATAGTGCCGGAAGCCATCCCACTGACTGCTGCTCTGCGTGTTGATGTTCAAAAAGTCGTCGTTGACTACTCTTTTATCGCCGTTGGGATGTCTTCGGATCTCCATTTTCCAGTCAAAGGGAGGCCGATCAAAAGACGGGAAGGTGGGAAGGTTGAGAGACCAGTCTAGCGAGACGCGCTCGCCCGTTTGTATCTCGCTCGCGGCGGATTTGACGACGGATGGTGTGAGCATATTCAGCGCGCCGATCTCGTCGTCTTTGCCATATAGACCCCAGGCATTGCCTGCGGGCCCATTCTTGTCGAGCGGCAGGGAGGAGAACGATGGGCGTGAAGGTGGTGACATATGGGCGTATCGCGAAGAACTGAGGGCTGCCGTAAAGTGTATACGAAAATTAACCAAGGTTGCGCGGTTTGGGTATCAGCATTTGGATGTACGCAAGCTCAGGTGATGTTGTGCCTGTAGCGGGGTCGAGGTGGGGTTGAGTGGGGTTGCTCTTGCTCCATGTTGTCGACTCGCGAGACGACGCACCGCTAGCGGAAACAAGCCGCGTCGCCGTGGCTATTGAACGCGTATTGGAGACTCAGTGTGCCTTGCCGCATCGCCACATGCTGTCGTCGATGAAATGTCAGACACGTCTGGTACGCGTGCCTGATGGAATTGTGCCCTTTGGCTGTCAATTGACTACATGAAGCATCCTACTCGGCTTTTCCCTGCATAGCGCTCTAGAAGTTGGGCCCCATGCCTACCCCACCGCCTGAATTCGAGCTAGTATTCTTCAAGTGTGCACTACTGCCTCTGAAGAGGCTCTGCCAGATGAAGGCTTCGCTCAACAGCAGCTCGATGTCTTTCTCGGTCCATTGCCGTGTTGGTAACGATTGCAGAAACATCATAATCTCTTGAAAGTCCATCTTCCGGAGCTGGTCGGACCACTTCACGAGGAAGGCAGCGCACACGTAGAGATGAAAACCGGAAAAGCCATCTTCCTCAGCCTGGCCATTGTTAGTAAGAGCGAGTAAAGAACGCAGTGAAGGTAGCCTCACCAAATACGTATCCCACATCCGTATCGTGTTCTTCACGGATATTTCTCGCATCAAAAGACAGTTCATCCACCTGAAGCTGAACTGTATAAACTCGACGCCCTCGTTCTGCAGGTGCTTGGCCAGGCTGTCGTCTATCCGGGTGGTGAGGTCTCTCAAGCTAGCGACCTGGCGCTGGATGCCCGGCTGTTGTGAAATGTAATTGTCTTGTATGCCGTCGAGAAGCTTGGTCAGACACCAAAAGGAGTCGGCTTCGACAGCATCCAAGACCTGTTTTGGAAGCTGCCCAGGGTCCATGCCCGAGTCTATGTTTGGGTCCGATATATACGCGCCAAGGAAGACCTGCCAGAACGGGGTGACGAGATCATTGATACCCTGCACGTAACCTGAGGCAGGATGTCGTATCGCCCAGACGTAAAGTATCCGCTCTAAGGATCTTTGTGTGGCTTCGTAGCTGTATAATTCCAGATGTGGATTGGTGCGCGGTACATCGATGCTTATCTGATGCCAGATGGTCTCATCCAGGCCCCGACCGCGGCCACGGTTTTGTGAGGACGACGAAGCGGCACCTGCAGTTCCAGAAGCGACCGAGGTTGTGCTACCGCCGGTGCCTCGCTCAAAAGCCTGCCGCACCCCTTCCAAGTACTCTCTCCTCTTTCTTTCCAGCGCCGCCACTCTGCGCTCACTGCTTGTCGGCAGGTATCCTAGTAGCACCTGCCACGCCATAGCGCGTACTTCAGATGGTATGCCTGACCATGCGGAGTCTCGGAGCTCAGACAAGGGAATCGTGCTCGTCTGAAGTATACGCTTGAACTTGTTGATGCGCGTTAAACGCGAGGAATGCTCCTCGGTTTCCTTCGCAGTCGCGTTCGGAGCGATTGAAGGATGGGATATCAAGTGTAATGAGTTGGCTGGGTCGCGGAGGATCTCCTGGTACTGCGGCCGAAGGATCTTGCCTTCCGTCTTTTTCGCAGTGGGGTAGTTGGGTATGCCCCGCTCTTCGGCAATATCACCACTGTCTATCGCGCGCCATGGTGTAGACGACGTCGAGCCGTTCCTCCCTTTTGTCGCTCCGGATTCTTTCCCCTTGGTGGAGTCTTTCCGTCTTCCTTTCCTGCGCATGCTTGCTATGCTGGGCAGTCCGAACTCGTCCTCGTCGTCCTCGAACATAATGTCGCCTCCTTCCCCGTCACCGTCGTCGTCCCAGTCATTCTTCGTTTCGCGGAGGAAGCTACTGTATGTGCGTCTCGTAGAAGGGGGAGAGGTGGGGTTGGAGGCTCGGCCTGCATGGGCGCTGGAGTCGCGGCTATGCGAGGCTGATGGTGGGGTTCGAGGGCGGGAGCTGGTGCCGGAGACATTCCTTCGACAATCAGTCTGATAACACATAAAAACACAATATGTACACACAGGTTGTCAAACTTCAGGATGTCGGCATGCGAGTAAGAAGCGCCAATGACTTTCTTTGTGTCGTAGGGCTTCGACGTGTTGGAGGTGGTCCGCCAGAAGGGAGAGGCTGATCTGGCATTCATGGTCAATACTAGTCGCGCGTATACAGCACAAAAGACGGGGACATGGACATACGACGAACGGTCTGTGTGAAGACGGTCACGGCGTTAGTGTGCTGCTTGCTATGACGGTTGCGGCTCGATGGTACGGACCAACCTGCACCATTTCCTGCGCAGCAGGTTAGCAATCACGCAGCAAATGCCCAAGTATCGAGTGCGGCGTACCTGCTGCTGTTGCTTCTTGTTCGCCATCGTGGACGCGCCTTGACAGCTGTCGCCCCGCCCGCTTAGTCGCGACGTCGAGCATTGAGGTTCAGACAAGGCCGGCGCCGAAGCCCGCATGCTAGCACTGCATTGGGACTAGCGTCTTTCCGCACCTCCTCACCCGTTCGCAGGCTCTGTGATCGCACCTGTCGCGTCGTCACACAACTTCTTCTCTCATACACGAGCTCCCATCTCTCACTCCTTCCGGCGCCTTCTTCCCTGTTCTCGGTATCCCTTGCTCACCTCCCCCTGCCTCCACCCGCGCCCCCCTTCCGACTACCTGTACGCTTAGGCACTTGCCCATCGGCAGTCTACATAGCATCTCTGTTGCGCCGGCACCGGACGAGCCTTCATCGCTATCCTTTTCGCTTTTAGCACAACGATACTTCATAATGGCCGACGAAAACTTTGACGAGGACATCTTCGACGATCTGTAAGTGCTTCCCTACGCGACTATAGCTCTGCGCAGCGCATGGGTCCGGATCTCCGCTAACAGTGCTAGCTACGACGATGAGCCCGCCGCGAAGCCTGCGCCAGCCGCACCTGCAGCGCAGAACGAACCCGAGCCCATACAGGCACAGCCCGCCGCTGAGCCCATCAACGATGCCTCGGCCAATGCCCCGGATGCCCACCAGGGCCAGGACGAGATGAAGCAGGACATCAAGGAGGAGTCCACTGGCGATGCTTACATGGGTGGAGGTGGATGGAACGGTCCCGGTCCCGGTCGTGGCGGCGGCGGCGGCGGCGGCGGCGGCGGCGATGACGGCTACGGACCGATCAACGTCAAGGAAGATGGGTAAGTTGTTCATTTTTCTCTCGATCATCTTTCTCCTTCCTTAGCTGGTGGTGGAACCACTGGCTGTGCGTTTGCTCCAGTCTTCTTCCAAGCGTATCATGTCCCGTAGAGGGTCGAACAATAGGTGGAAGGGCGTCCCCACAATAAGGTATGGCCGGACTCGACCTTCTTCGCCTAAAAGGCACCGGTGCGGTACCTTCACATATTCATCGCCCATGATGACATACCTGGATCACGACATGAAGATACAATTCAGACCGGCATTCTGCTAGTCAGCAAGCATGGTCCCGCTCGAGTCGCGGCATAGGACAAGCTGCGTGAAGCCGGTTGTTGCTGCAAGGAAACTGTAGGCGGGAATAGTGCAAGCGCACGGTTAAGAGGACATGGACACACGAGGGTGCAGATCGCTCATGAACGAGACGCTGGGGCCCGGGGCTCGATTGGTCTTGGGAACAAACGACGGGCACATGTTAGCCGTGCTTGCATAGCACACCAAGTACATACAGCCAGCGGGGCGTTCCCGAGCGTGGAAGGAGCTTGCCTAGGGTAGCCGACAGCTCTACTGTATCAGATCGCCGGACAGCATCCTAGTGGGAGCATCGCAGCCTGCCACCACATAGACAGCGCCTCATGTCGATATAAGCCTAGGTACTTGATAGCGCGTACCAGTCGCGAGCAGAGGTAGTCAAAGAGTGTCGGACCGCAAGTCCCGCTCGCCTCCATAGCAGAACAGAGACGCTTCATCCGAGAAACATTTCTGTGCCTTTGCTGGGCTTGTCCCTCGATGCTGGAATGGTACTTGAATGGCTATCACGACCCGCAGTCCCGGTTTGGCGCCTGCTACCTGCAAGGCGAAGTCGGTCACGTTTGGATGCCGCGGATCTGGCCGTTCGCCTGTCGACATCTTATTCGCTCGCCACCCGGTCAAGCATCCCACCCCGTCGACATGCACACCAAACGGGACACTACATAACGTTGGAGCCAAAGGCAGAGCCATTTGCGCAGTCGCCAATCTCAGATGACAAACTTCTACGCCAATGCAAGCGCAAGTTACGAAATCCCAGAAGATCGGATTTCAAGTTAACCTCGGCTCGCACAATTTCACAACATGTCCATAAACCCGGAATTCGCCCTCACCAAGTCAAGTCTGTCTGGCAATAGTTCTTGAGCTTGCAAGGTTCAACAAGCTCGCTCCCGAATGCTTCCTTCGACTACTTCATATCGGGGTCGAGGATGTGGTAGAGCTATATCCTAGCTAGGCCGCCGGGTCCTCCGCAGCTATTCGATACGACGATCGGGGCGGTTTGTGAGGTTGATGAAAGCATACACGGGAGAAATGATCATGTCTACTAACCCGACACGATGCGCTTGAAGACTGGACTCGACTTAATTCCACCACGCACAACTCTTTTGGTAGATTTTGCTTACATTCATGTGCAGGAAGATGTTTATCGGTGGACTGAATTGGGAGACCACTGAAGGTAAGCTACTCATCGACACCGATCTCTTTCCGAGAGCATTGCAGTGCCGCATCGATCCGAAACTGATCACTGACTTTGTTTGCAGATTCTCTCAAAGACTACTTCTCCCAGTTTGGGGAGGTCAGCGAGTGCACTGTAATGCGTGACGCGGCCACCGGTCGCTCCCGGGGTTTCGGCTTCCTGACGTTCAGGGATCCCAAATGCGTGAACACAGTAATGGTTAAGGAGCACTATCTTGATGGCAAGATCGTACGTATCTTAATTCTCTCATTTGGATTCTGTCTAAAAGTAGCAGATCGACCCTAAGCGGGCAATTCCCCGGGAGGAGCAGGAGCGAACCAGCAAAATCTTTGTCGGCGGTGTCAGCCAGGAGGCGACCGAGGAGGACTTCAAAAACTTCTTCAAGCAATTCGGTCGCGTGGTAGATGCGACATTGATGATGGATAAGGACACCGGCAGGCCTCGTGGCTTCGGGTTCGTCACATTTGACGGCGACGCCGCAGTCGACGCGTGCCTTCAAGGTCCTCTCCAGATCCTCGGCAAGCCTATTGAGGTCAAGCGTGCCCAGCCTCGTGGCAACATGCGAGAAGAGGAGGAGAACAAGAAATTTGGCCGTGGAGGAGGAAAGTTTGGTGCTCGCGACAGCGGCTTCAAGCAGGAGGGCGGAGGCTTCGATGCTGGCCAAAACGCCAATCAAGGTGGCGCCACGGCTGGGATGACACCGGCCATGATGGCGCAGTACTGGCAACGCATGCAGGAGTATTTTCGCCAGATGCAACAGAACATTGCAGGACAAGGCCCTGCTATGCCAAACCCGATGATGGGAGGAGGCATGAACCCTGCCATGATGAACATGATGCAGGGCATGAATCAGGGCGCCGGCGGTCCGCAGATGGGCGGCATGAATCCGGCCATGATGGGGAATTTCGATCCGTCCTTCAATCAGGGACAGTTCAACGACCCGAATCAAGGCGGCGCCTACGGAGCCAATGCTGCCAACCAGGGCGGACCTCGACCAGCCTACAACGCAAACGAGCAGATGGCGTTCGAGCAGCAAAAGTACCAGCAACAGGAGCAGCGCCGCATGCAACAGTCGGCTGGGTATGGAGGTCAGGGCGGACCGACGAGCTGGGAGGGCATGTACGACGAGATTCCGCCGCCCACTGTCCCCTCGGGCCCGGGTGCTCATCGTGGCGGTTTCGGTGGCAAGAACAACCGCGCCCGTCAAGGCTCTTCAGCCCCGCCGAATGCACCGAATGCGCCCGCGAATGCGCCGACCGGACCGAAGAACGCTGGAAAGCCCTATTCCAACTATCGCGGTGGTGGCAGGGGTGGAGGGGGTGGTTTCCGCCACAATCCCTATGGCGGACGTGGATGAGCTGATTGAGGGATTTGAGATGACGAGCCTCATGCTGATGCAGGCCGTCTTGTCTGTTTAATCTGCTTTCGACTTCTTCGCTCGGCGGTGGTTTCTTGCTGTCTATCTTATGGGGTTGGCTACTGTGTTTTCAGGGCCATCTTTCCCTTGGCTCTGCTGGAGCATCTTTCCCTGCTTAGGCGGGTGGCGTTCGGGAGGTTCCCTGAAAAGACTCGCCAGTCTCGTACTCGGGATATTAGTTAACGGTAATTCGGCTCGTATGTACAGTAGCTATAGGAATGCACAACAGCATCAATTTCATCAATCACTTTGAGGAGGGTGATGTTGACTGTGCGATCATGTTTCAGTCGCGAATTTCTTCCAAAACCCGGAGAGTATAAAGATTGTGAAGCAGCGCGTCTTCGATGTTCGACTTGGGTAGATTCGCGGATCCAATCGTGGACGGGTGATCAAGGCTGTAAACACCGAGTTTCATGAGCACGGTGAAGGTGAATAGCCGGGTCAGATGACTGCGCTAGCGCTGACAAATAGTGGACCGTGCATCGGTCTTGGCGACGAGCATGTTCTTCATGCGCTGGGCCTTTGTCCCCTCTTCTTCCAACTCTCGCTCTCCTCATCACCACACCCACAACAAGAGTCCGCGCCTTTCCGTACCACAGCACTCTAGCAAAACTGTTACCGCGAGCAAAACATACCAAATACCCCAACCGATATTACAGCCACCCTCAGAGCAACTCAGAGCAACAGCAGGTGCATTGCCACTAGTGTACGTCACGGTAACTTCACCTGGCGCTCCGGGAGCGTCGCTTGCCCTCTCCCCTACATATACATAGCAATAAAGTTGTTGCGCTTTTGCACTCTCTTACGTCGTACTGCATCTCCACATCGACTGCGCTGCAGCTGCTCGACGCTCTGAGTGACAACTCCGGCGAGAGCCGTCTGACCCCGCCTCGCTAGGCCGGCTACTACGACACGCGACCATGTCGTCTTCAGTCTTCTACAAGTTCAAGAACTCCAAGGAGCCGGAGCGCATTGTCTTTGATGGAACCGGCATCTCCGTCTTCGAGCTGAAACGCGAGATCATCACCGCTTCGGGACTCGGCGACGGCACCGACTTCGACCTCCACCTGTATCCCGAGGATCAGCCCACGACCGCATATGACGACGACACAACCATTATCTCGCGATCGAGCACAGTCATTGCCGCCCGCCGACCTGCCGCCCGCGGTCAAGGTCGTGCTGCCCGCTACGTCTCTGGCCGCGCACCTGTTCGGGCCATCAAGAAAGCCGACGCAAAGCCCACCGTCGCCACTGCAGGAGGCGCCGTCACTGAGCAAGATGCCGAAGCCGCTTTTCTGGCTGAGTCGGCCGAAGTCTGGAATGCACAGAAAGAGTCGTTCGCGCACGCCAAACCGATTTTCCATAAGAAGAAGACCGTCAACGTCCCAGACCACCCACCGCCGCCGGGCTATATCTGCTACCGCTGTCAGAAGAAAGGCCACTGGATCCAAGCTTGCCCCACCAACGATGATCCCGACTTCAAGCCGTTGGCCCGCGCCAAGCGCACGACCGGTATCCCCCGATCCTTCCTCAAGACGGTCGAGAAACCGGTGGATGAGGAGGATGCTCGTGGTGTTATGCTTAACGCAGACGGTGAATACGTGCAGGTGATGACGGACAACAAGACCTGGCAGAAGTTTCAAGAGAAGGCATCCGCCACGAAGGCACAGGCTGCGAATGCAGATGCTGCGAACAAGGAGGCGCGGGAACTAGGCTTCGAGTGCCCAATCGACAATCGCATGTTTGTCGATCCGGTGAAGACGCCCTGCTGCGGCAAGACGTATTGTCACGACTGCATTGAGAATGCACTGGCGGATAGGGATCTAGTTTGTCCGAATTGCTCGACGGAGGGCGTTTTGATTGATGATCTCGCTGCGGATGAGGAGATGATACAGAAGATGAAGGCGTACGAGGCCGACAAGGCCAAGGAAAAGCTGGAGAAGGAGCAGCAAGCACAGGAGGAAGCCAAAGCGGCTGCATCACCCTCTAATAATGAAGAGAATTCTGTCCCCCCTGCTGATGAGGCGGCAAAGGCTGTTGAGAACAATCCAGTTGGTTCAAAATCGCCCCAGCCGATTAACAGTAGTGCTTCTCAGTTGACTGTCAATGTTAAATCTCCTTTGACCGTTGCAGCGATGTCAACCGCCTCGCCGACACCAGGTGCTGGTGGTAATGGCTCCGATACTGACACATCGACCACGTCGAGGAAGCGCAAGCAGGCTCCGACTGATATCATGCCGCCCACCGCTCCGAAGGCGATGCGACAACAGAAGGAGCAACAGGCCCGCCAAGGTCAGGATCAGACGTCCGTCGTCGACCAGATGGTCCGAGACCTGGAAGCCATGAAGCAACAACCGACGCCAGGAGCTCCCAAGGCCATGATGCCCGCCAATATGAACATGCCGCCCAACCCGATGATGGGTATGCCACCCAACATGAACGGCATGAACCCCATGGGTCATATGAACGGCCAGAACGGATTCCCGCAGCAGATGAACAACGGCTGGAACGGCTACCAGCAGGGGTTCCCGAACCAAATGGGCTACAATCAACAACAAGGCTGGAACAACGGCTTTCAGCAGCCCAACAACATGGGCTACGGCAATATGCCCAATGGAATGCATGGCATGAACGGCTACGGTGGCGGCGGCGGCAACTGGAACCCGAACCAGAATCCGGGCTTCCATGGCAACAACATGGGTTGGCAAGGCCAACCTGCCGGCAACTTCCCCAACCAGCAGCGGACTGTGTTCTCGGCAGAGCAGCCTAACCAACAGGATGCGTATGAGCGCAAGCCGCTGAATCCGCATCGCAGCCAGAACAAGCATCGTAAGCATCGTCCTCAGGATTTCCACTATGTGTAGAGCTTGTACTCAATTGGGCAATAAAGGCCAGGGCCGGAAGAGTCAAAAGAAATAGACGATGCATTGAGCAACGCTGCTTTCACTGAGATGGCTTATCTTCTTTAACGGTACATACTCGACGACTTTTTCCCTCTCTCTTGCACACGATATTACGATACCCCTCCGGAAGGACGTGTGTGCTTATCATATATCGACACATTCTCAACTTGGATATAATCGACACCGGCATCTTCACGGACGACATTGGCTTCGGCCTGCTGTACACTACGATACGCTATCTCTCTATCCACCGTTCAATAATATTTCCGGGAATTCGCGTATCGACTCTTTGAGTTTCTCGCCTTGGCTTCGAGCCTCCACCATGGTCATATCCGGCGTTTCGGACACACCCACTCTCCTCATTCGGGCCCTGCGATCGGGACTTCCCACACCGGTGTCGATCGGACTTACTTTGGTGGGGCGGCCTTGATCTCCTATGTTACTTTTTGTTATATTTTGCGACCACTTGGTTGCTGGCTAGGCCGGTTTGTATAGTACCTTTGTGCCGGTGTTAGGCATTTTGGTCTCTTTTCCTGGGTTTTATCACTAACGCGGAGGGGCTGGTCTGGGCGTTTGGGTACCGTGGTTTGGAGGGACTTTGGGAGGGCTGACGATCGGCTGTCGATCGGCTGTCACTTGTATGTGCCATTGCGGCTAAATTAGGGGAATGAAATACTTGAAATCACCTTTGCAGGTTATCAGTGATGGTGTGCGTGCGCTTGCCTATATGTTGAGAATGACATATCACGAATGCTCGTCGATTGCTCGAGCACCAAGTCTAGATATAGACAATGGCGAGTATAGCTAGTGTCATGAACGCTGGACCACGAGGTATTTCACCCAGTCGGCTTCCCTAGAAACTGAGTAGAATTGCGTCGTATTTGCCAGAGTCGTGCCGCGTGTGCATCTATATGAGGGGAGTCGTAAAGCAAGCGCCACATGTGTTGTCCAACCATGTCTTATGAACGCCGTCGCTAAGTGCTGTCGCAATGCGAAAACGTAAACGCTGTAACATCGCCATCTGAAAGGAAACGAAACATGCAATCCAGCTCATCGATACTCGCGAATCTCCACCTCCCTAATATCCCTTTCCCTCTCCCTCGGCCCGCCCGCGACAGAGACCATATCCCGATCCCGCGGCATACCCACTATCGACCCCCTTTCTCTTTCCCTAGGTGCACCCATAATCGACCCCGGCCCCTTCTCCCTCTCCCTCTCCCTCGGCGGACTGGGAACACGAGGCGGTGGGGGCAACGCCAATGGCACTGTCTCCCGCAAATCTGCGTCCCGCTCCAACTCATCCACCTCGTGGAACTTGCCCACATGATTCACCAGAGCGTCAACAGTGCGACACAAGGCATCCCTCTCGCGATGCTTGCTGCACAGTACACATGCGAATTCGCCGTCGGCTGTGTGGCACTTTACCACAAACCGCTGCGCGAGGCGAAATTCACGCGTCTCCATGACCTCCTTTTCGTACCCGTTTTCTTTGACGATGATGGGTGTGCGTTTCCCAATCTGCCAGAAGTCTTCGGAGGATACATCGAGACGGAGTCCGCAGTCGGGACAGCGGCATTCGCCGCCGGGCGCAAAGGACGCCGCCAGCGGTTTCTTGGGAATGTATTGCAGGTTGAGGCTGTAGCGGCAGAACAGGTGGTCTGATTCGGCCACGGAAGATGCGCGCTTGGGTGCTGCGAGGGCGCGGGATGGGGATGCGGCGAAGGGGGATGCGGAGGAATCTTCGAGAGCGAGACGCTGTTCTTGGGAACGTAGGGCGGAAAGCGAGCCTTCGCGTGCGGCGTCGGAGGCCGCAACTAGCTTTGCCATGTCGGCACGGGTGAGCTCGCGTTTGTTGTATAGCGCGTCTTGGAGGACATTGATGACGGTTTGCTGGAGGGTGATGATTTGCTTTTGCAGTAGGTTCTCCGTGAGGGTATCGCCTTCCGCGAATCTCCTTCCTAACCGGCCATAACCCTGATCAAACTGCCTCTGTATCAACGCACCGCTCTGTTGGAAGTTGTCCCCGATTTCGTCCCTCCCTCCATCCCTCCCGTCTCTGTCGCCGCCAGGTAACCGCCGCTTCATGCGCTCCCTATCTTCATCGCGTTCGCGGCCGCGCTTCTCGGCCTTTTCGATGGTTTCGCGAAGTTGTTTGATCTCCGAGTCTTGCTTGAGGTCGCGTTTGCCTTGGTTGCGGGTGGTTTGGACGCGCTCCCAGAGGCCCATGGAGGAGGTGAAGGTACCGACGAGGGTGGAGCATAGGGTGGCTAATATGAAGGTTTTCTGGTAGGGGAAAGCAGAGTCAGTATGAGGGGTAGAGAGAGGGGGTGAGGGGTGAGGGGCAATGGTATATACCTTCAACTTCTCCTCCTGGATCCAACTGGCGTAATTCATGTTGGCGGGCGGAGTGGTGAGCTGATGCTCGCCGTCCGACCACTACAACGACCAAGGAAGAGAGAGCAACAACACGAAAGACGATACCGAGGAATAAGGGTCCTACTCGGTAGACTATACCAGCGTGTGCAGAGGCGGGATGAGCTGAGCGGAGCGGGACGTCGCGTGCACATCCAAACGGAGCAAGACGGAAACAGAATACGCACTCACGAGCGGCACCGCCTCTCAAGTACACCAACGAACAGGACTTACACCATGCATATTAAAGAATAACGGACGCAGAAAAGTCGCGCAATGCGCTCATACTGGCCCCGTCCGCACGCCCATTGCCGCAGGAAGATTCGCTGACCGCAACTTCGCGGTGCGTGAGACATTGCGGGATGCGCTACGTCATTGCGCGACGCCGGCTAAGCTCGCCCCGGTATCGCGCCCTGGGAAACCGCGGGAGTTGAGCGAGGATGCAGGGTCCTTGCTTGTAGAGCCGTGTGCGTTGGCTAGGATGCTTGGGCGAACAGAGGGATGATCGACGGGTGTGAGGGGAAGGTCAGTCGTTCGGCAGTGGAGGATGGGTCACGTGGGAAGAGAGAAGGGCTGCAATGGGTAATATTGCTACAATGCACGTACTGTGACGTTTAACTGGGTGTACTCGATGTCTCCAAACTTCCGGCTGCTTGATCTTGCTCACCAGCAGCGTGTTGAAGTCACCCTTCAATTTTCGTCACATCTTACCTCTTACCGAATAAGCTCCTCCCCGCTCAATAGATCCGTCATTGGTACGCCCCTCTCCCCTCCCCAGGTGACATCCCATCTTCCCACTTTCCTCTTGCTCTCCACGTAGTCCAACGCCCTTCTTTGGACGTGTTCCCAGTCCGTCAAACCCACAATTACACCCTGCTTCCCCAACTCCTCCAATGCATCCCTCACCCACGTCCTACAACTAAACACCCTACCGTCGACCACCTCTACATCATCCTCCTGATACACTGGCACCGCCGTAAGAGTCTTTTCTAAATCTCCGATGGGCACTACGACTTTCGCGATAACAACGCGAGCTAGAAGTCGTTGCTCGACATTGCAGTCGGGAATCGCAACGCACTCGTAACGCCATGGTTGCGAGAGCTCGCCGTGGATGTTTTGAAGTGTGTTTTTGACATGGTGTTTGGTCGACGATGCAGACACTTTGCTCTTCGTACTTTTCGGTGAGACGAATAGCGCGTAATGATGAGTTCCCGGATGCTTTGGGCGCGCGTAGAGGGCGAGCTCGAGACGAGGTTTGTTGCGTGTCATTGCTGTGAACGCACGACAAACCTCGGAAAACAAGCGGATGCACCAAGCTTGGCACAAATGGGTGGAATGATGGTAGAACCAACGTAAAGGCGCGTGGCTGATTCACTCTAGAATTGAAGTGTAGAAAGACGATATATTTCCGGTCCGGTAAGATATAAAGATCGATGCCCGCCGCGGTAATGTCCGCACGAACGCGACTCTCGAAAACTACACAGACACAAAACAACTGAGCATTCTCTTCCAAAGTCTTGAAAACCACTAACAAACATTTTTCGTCGTCACTATGCCAAGATGACAACCAAGTGTGCTTAGCTGAACCCAAATCACCGCACACGTCACGTCTGCTACCATATTCTTCGGATATACACTTCACTCAGCTCCTTAATCAGCCGCTCCAACTGAGATGGAACCCTTGCTAGCCTCTCTTAGCGTTGCGCTAAAACCTATTAAGATTTCTAAGCCAATTACAAGCTTCTGCAAGCTTCTGAGCCAATCATACCGTCGAAAGGGCCATTTCATGCTCTGCAAACGATTCCTAGTTGGCTTATGTAAGTGTGACATAATTGGCTGAGAAACGTGTAGAAGCTTTGATTGGCTCGGGAATTTTAAGAAGTCTAGCTCCACGCTAAGCGAGCCGAGAGGCAAATCATCCGTGGAGCGGCTAATTAATGAGATAACACCTCAACCATCAGGTCTGCTATTCCTCCGACATATGCACGTTGCCCCATCACGGATCACACCTTCTTAGCACGACTCTATGGGCCTCTGGGACTCTCTCAATTGATCAAAGCTGGACTAGATGCTACGCTCCCCACACACCATTATAGGTACAGAACAATGGAAACGAATTCCGAGTCTCTCCGCAGAAACACATCACACTTCAACGGATGAGCAATACTAACAACACAGCTTCTCGAAAGAGAGTTTTTTTTATGCTCTATTGTGCTGTCTCCAACTTCCCTCCTACATGATAAGGACCGTCCTCATGTTCAGCCACGCAGACAAGAGATTATGACAAATAGACGTTGATAAGAGTGATCAAACAACTATCTCCACCAACTCAGAAATGAACCACACAATTTCGATCTAGAGGTCTTTGCTGTGCTGCCAGTCGACGACGGCTGCCACTGGATTTGCCGGACCCAGATCATGGACATCCCGTTGTCCTACCCGCTACGGTTTTCGGTGTTCCAAGGCTCTTCGTGTGGCTCTTGGTTGATGAAACGCTGCATCGGCACGCCATAGTACCCGTTGGTCGACTGGGACTGGTCGTTGTTCGGAGCCTACGCATGATCAACATCGATTTAAGTCTTTCAGTGCTTCAGTGACTTACTGGTTGCTCTCCGTTGTTAACCCCGTCTCCGGTCTGCTGCGTGGCTACGGTATAGTCCCCTCCGTTCTGCGCAAGCTGAGTTTGCTCTTGGTTGGACGAAGACATCGCGGGAATTCGAGCGGAGGCTTTGGCTGTGGGTAGTTGTTGGATTGATATCGAACTGCGCTGGTGAGAAACAGCTAGCCTGAGGAATCTTTCCCTATCTCTTATACCCTTCATCGACTGAGCGGCCTCTGGTGTCAAAGACAGGGTCGGGCAAGGCACTGTCCTCGGAGTATCTCAAGTAGATGAGTGTCTCACCCACCTCCCCACGCCGCCAACCGTTATTCACCCATACGCGTTCCGAGTCCGATGGCAGTGCTCCCCCCCTACATTGGGGGGGCCACCACTTACTCAACTGTTTTGCAGGCATAGGTTACCCTCAATGTGGAAGGTATGGCCCGTGACCACCGGTGAAGGACGCTCGAGGTCTCTATGACGACCTTAATTTAGAGTCGAGATTGACATGGTGTACGTCTACTTGACATGGCTAGTAAGGGCATCGCAACATGTGAAACATGCACTTCGTCAGCTACAGAATTTTGCTCTCCCTCTCCTTCACGACTTTACTCGAAGTAGCGTCCGTACACATCATCGGGCGGCTACAGAGTAGCCCCCCGGCCCGCAGCCCTCTGCTTCGAGGAAGGTTCAGTGAGATGACATCGGTAAGGTCAGAATCTGAACAGGCATAGATCGCACTTGACCTAATTCGCTCTGTGCGTATGGCGAGGCCCCCCCTTTCTCGATTACAGGACATCCCCTCCCTGGCCCAAATCCTTTGCTCAACCCAAATTCGAGAAAGGCTGAGCGATCTCGCATATGCAGTGTAACCACCACACCGAAAGGCGAGGCGAACCTGGGCGCCAAACGTCCGGCCCTCATTCGTCCATTCGATCAATTGGGCAAACAACCCTACCTTTAGGCGGCCGCAGAGGTCGAAGGAACCTTCCGTCGACTAGCATGATCCTCGCCGTAGGGCGTTTCCCGAACAAGTCTCCGAATGTTGCTTCCACGTGCGCTTCCAGATCGATATGCGAATGGCCGGCATCCAGCATGCTGCGGAATCCGATAGTGGACATTATTCCCCGCAACCCACGGTAAGTCGTCAGAACTCAATGTCGATGCCGCTCTGCCGCAGAGCCCGCCATGACAAATTCAACGCTGCGCAAACGAAGAAAGCCGCACTTGACTACAGGTCGTGCTCTGCGTCGTAGCAGAGCAGCTTCCGGTCAGTACCTCCTGACTAACATCGGCTAGAAGCTGGGGCACGATGCATGCGAAAGACCGGCGAGCTCCAGCGTGCGGCGCACACGAGCAGCCAGGGGTGGACAAACCAGCGCACATCTGCGCAGGCCAGCTTACAACGTGCTGCACCTTAAAAATACACAAAGCGCAGCTGCATCTACTCACCTGGAGACACAGCCGCCTCCGACTCTTGGCCGCGCACACTATTGGAGAGATTTGTTTCGTACTCATTAGCCGCTTCACCTCGAAACATTCGCACCATCGGTGCAGTAGTGTGCCTGGCCCCCCGGTCTTGACAAGGCTGTTGCATTCGCCCTCAACCTTCGCCCTCAAGGCCCGGCATATGCTAGTTCTACCGTCTTGTCTGTGCGGCGGGTTTGGTCCGTGCTGTTTTCATTGCGGCGTAAGAGCGAGACATCGGGTTTCAGGGGAAGGGTGAGAAGACGGATAGAGCCCGTTCCGAGTATTCGTGGCGAGATGTTCGACTATGGCTGCGCAGTACGTAGCACGAGAATGGCCCTCGCCAAGTCTGAAGACTCGAAGCCATGTGATGGTAGTTGCATAAACGCAGGGAGGAAGACAAAGACGGAAATTATGGGCCGAGAGGAGAGTGAAAGGTGACCGGTCCGTGAAGAGACTGAACTTGCAGGGGGCTAAACTGAAGGCGATGGAGAATAGAACTGAATATGTAAAGTGTATAGTGGCGCTATGAAGGATGCTAGCTAGTATGCTCTCACTCGGTACTTAGATATCTTAGAAACCCTTCCATCGATCTGCATCGCATCATATGTTACGTCTCTTCAGCCTTCTCAAATCGACCTCTCCTCCTTGCCCTTCTCCCGACCTAGCGTCATCTGTGCATCCACGTTCCAACACCGCCTGTCTATACCAAGGGGTAGTAAGAGAAATAGCTTGTTCGCGGGGCCAGCGGCAAAGTCGAGCCCGTCTTGTAATGATTGGTGGCTTTAGAAGGTTGTTACGGACACGTCTCATCTACGGGTTGTCGATGTGTTCGTAAGCCACGGGTTGACTTTCACGGGTATATGGGACCCTTTGTGATTCGGTGGGTTCTGGATTCGGTGGTCTCTGGTGCGTGGCGCTTGGGGAAGAGCAATGTCGACCATGTTGACTGCGCGCGCATGCAACAAACACGAGTGTTATCAGCCAAGCATTACTGCACATAGAGTCAGAGATCGCTCTCACAATCAGTGCTAATGGTACAAAGTGTACTCACCCTCCCATTTCCAGTCTTTCATCACTCCAAGCCAGTGCAATCTGCCTTTGACCGTGTAATCCACATTCCCACTTCTCGTTAGAGGATCCGCCCCTTTTTTAAAGGCCGCAGAGATCGGGAAATGAGTGGACATCGATGAGCTCCTTTTCGCAGATGATGCGGCGTGGTTGGTGATATCGGGGTCCAGTGGCCGGGACCCCTGGTCGGTGGACCCAGGCCTCGAGACTGGAGATGACAGCCGTGTACGTGCGGCGTCTATAGGGGAACAGGAGTCAAGGTCCAACAAACACGCATCCCTCCTACGCCATACTTCCTCGGTGATCTCAAGGCATCGATCGACGATTCCAGGGATCATGCGCTTCGACATGCTACGCCACCGTTCACGGACGAATTCTCGGTCTTCTTCCACGGCTTCAGTGCCAGCGATCATCAGCGGATAGGTGTGCACGATCGTGGTTTGAGACATCATCGGAATAGTAGCCAAATAAACCAAAGTCCGTTGCCCAAGCTCTCCCACAGATCTAAGATTTGGAAGCTCAGGTACTGCTTGCTGGAGATAAAGCAGTGTGGACCATCGATACGCTTCGGCGGTCTGAATGGCGTCTGACATGTTCGGCGTAGGATCATCAACCTGCTCTAGGTCTATAGCTGGTGACCATGTCTCTATGATCTTTCTCAGCTCCATGGCGCGTGATATAATGGCGGGAGAGTTGCGTTTCGAAATCCGCACTCGGATTTCTCCGACAAGATCTCCGACGCGTCCGATGACTGGGAAAAGCGTTGCTGCGTATCCCATAAGTGGATCCATATCATCACCTTTTGGGTACGGCTCATAGATCCCAAGGAATGATGACTTGTCCGAGTCAAGAGAGGTACCGCAGTCGGACGTGAGTCGAGCGATGACATCCATGTATATCCATGCGTTGGTCAGGAATCTGAGTCGAGCAGATGTGACGCTTGGGTCTTGAGTGAACATGTGATTCGAGAAGGACTGTTGCAGTAGTCTTCGAGCGTCCGTGGAATATACACGCCCCGTAGTTGAGGCTCCGTAGTCCCATGCCTCGGCAACTCCTAACACTATTGTAGTAGTGAGTGCAGCTTCCATATGCGTGTTTCCACTGCTCAGCTCATCCTCCAGCGCTTCTTTGCTTCTTCGAATATGACGTAAACCTTTCTGGCGTGCGGAGTAGTCGGACTTGCTATATTGCAAGTGAGTCATCGCGGCGACAGCATGATATAGGGCGTTCGACTCTTTGACCATAGGCCATACATATTTGGTCCAGGGATTCTCGCTCGGATCCTCGTACATGGAGAGAACTTGGCGCGTCTGTTCATGGAAAAGTAGTGCCAATCTCTCGGAATTTTCCAGCTCCACCTCTGGACTTTCACCGAGCGTGAAACCAGGCAGTTCCGTTGAGGGTGATGGAAAGGGCGATAGTAAGATGGCGTCGACGTCTAGATCGAATGTGTCCAACGCGTCTTCTTGCGTTGTGAGTGCATTTCGCTCAATCTCGCCTTCGACATGGTGGAAATTCAGTGTGTCTGCATCCAATGAATTGGTGTCTGGTTGTTGAAAATCGGCCCAGGGCTCGTCCACGTCGAGATCTGAAAAAGGGAAGTCGAGAGTAGTCCCTGTTGAGAATGGCCACGATGGAAGGCTCGATGAAGTGTCGCCATTGGAGCGAGCGTTGTCGTCGTGTCTAGAAAATTCGAGGTCTAATGAACCATGCTCGGTCAGCACAGGATTTCGTTGACTAGTTGAAAAGTCAGGCGAAGCTTGCCCACGAGCAATCAAGGGTCTTTCCACGGCTCGAAACCTGATATCCTTCCTGTATCCTCCGCAAGTGAGATGTCGACGGGTGCATTGATTACAAGACGGTTTCGATTCATCGCACTTGACTCTTCTCGCCTTGCAGGTCACGCATCCTAAACGATAATTAGCACTACTCTCGCGATTTGCCCTGTAAAAACTACGCCATAACACAATACATCAAAGCAAAAGGAAAATATAGGAAACGAACATGCCATTGCGGCTCTTCGACGACGACTTCCGTCTTGAAGTTTCATCGCGCGATTTGGAAGCCTTCGCTGATGAGGTGGAGGGAAGGTGCGGGACAGCGTCGCATTGCCGAGGCGAGCCGTCTAATGGCATAGCGACCGGAACAGTGGTGGAGAAGAGGGAGACGGGGCTGCTGTGTTCGTGCAGCTACAAGTACCAGGCATCAGGAGGCAGACGGTGGCGATAAGCTGCGATATTGTGGTCGTGGTTATCGGTTGAGGAGGTACGAAGTCAGGATCGGACTATGCCCCGCCCATCCCAAAACGGACATCGTAACCAGCCTGCACATGACATCAACGCCCAACATAGTCAGCTGCTCAAAGTATATGTCTAGATGACGTGGCTACTATGAACAACCATAATAATATACTGCTCTCCAGAGAAGACATGTAGCCATCCGTCTAGGCCCTCAAGTCTACGGCGCATAACATCACTCGTGAGCGCACTCATACCAATCAATCACCTACGCTAGACGCAAGTGACCAGACTAAGTTAGACTGATTCGGTGGTTAGCCAATGAGTGTTATTCTTGCGCACAATATACATATCCACAACGTGCAGACCAACGCCAGGACGCTCCTGAATATTGTGGTAGCGGGTAGAAACGCAGACCACTGAAGCCGTATCGAGCGTGTAGAAACAGAGACTACTGAAGCCTTATCGAGTGCGACCAACACATAAGCATCTCCACAAATCTTGGATTCGCTATCTACCAACCCTGCAGTATCCAAGCGCACAGACTATCATGCCCTACGCACTCGCCTCAGCAGTCTGCTGCCTCCCTGCCACACTCCCCTGCCTCCAACCCTCCCTTGGATCCTCTCTCCTCACCGCCTTGCTCTCCTCATCCTCCTTTCCCCAGCCCCCGCCTCCCGGCGTATAAATGACTATCCGCTCCCCAGGCCTCATACTCGCGGTATTCTTCGCCCCAAGATTGATGTAGCGGTACTGGACCTCGTCCTTATCCTTATCCTTCGTCGTGCCATCAATTCCTTCCACTACCGCCGACGTCTTTGCTCCTTCGGAAGTAGAAGTCTGTTTTGAATCGGAATTCTGATCGATGCTCTTGCCGTCGACCTTGCGGACCCAGATGTTCAGTCCGCAGGCTGCTTCGCCGCCGCCTTCCATGCCGTAAGGGTGGTATACGCGGCGCTCGGAGAGGATGCTGACTTGGACGGGGATGCGGAACTCAATGTCGCGGATTACGCCTTCGCCTCCGCGATGCATACCCGCCCCCGCACTCCCCGTGCGCAGGCCGAACTCGCGGAGCAGAACGGGGTACCGACGTTCAAAGACCTCCGAGTCGGTAATACGGGTATTAGTCATATGTGTATGCACACCACTCGTTCCCTCCCACGTTGGGCCCGCGCCAGATCCTCCGGCAATAGTTTCGTAGTACCCAAAGCCCTTGGTCTCTTTGCGCTCGAGCGAGCCGTCGGAAAAGGATGTCCCGCCGAAGCCGAAGGTGAGATTGTTCGTGTCTCCTTGCGAGGCAGCGCACGCTTTGAACGCTTTGAAAATGGTGTCTGTGACGCGCTGGGAGGTGAGCACGTTTCCACCGACCACAGCGGCGTTGTCGGAGGGCGAGAGGAAGGATTTCTTGGGAATGAGGACGTGAATTGGTTTTAGGCAGCCTTGGTTCAGTGGGATATCTTCACTGATGAGGCAGCGCAGACAGTAGATGATTGCTGAGTATGTCACGGCTTCGGGCGCGTTGATGTTACCGTAGACTTCTGGGCCTGTGCCGGAAAAATCGAAGACGGCTTCGCCTTTTTCGGGGTCTATGGAGACTTTGAGACGGATGGGGGATCCGTCGTCCATGAACTCTTCTGCGGAGAGATCCTGGCCCTCGAAACGCTTGTACACATCCTTGAGAAGGCTGCGGACTGATGCTTCGGCATTGGCTTGGATGCTGTGCATGTAGAAGTTCACGACTTGCTCTCCGTAGTCGGACATTAGTGTATTGATGAGGTTGATGCCCTTTTGATTGGCGGCGACTTGCGCTTTGAGGTCGTTTATGTTGTCGCTTAGACACCTCGTGCCTGAGCAGCCAGGATACTGTCCGGGCTCATCCAACAGCAGTTCTACAATGCGCTTTTCATTGAAGTGGCCTTCCGAGACGAGCTTCTCAGACTTGATGGCTGCGCCTTCTTGGAAGAGCTCACGGGAATGTGGCGGCATGCTACCAGGTAGTATGCCACCGATATCGGCGTGATGGGCACGGGACGCAACGTAGAAGATGATTTTCTCGCCACTGAATGCTGGGGTGATGACGGTTATGTCGGGTAGATGGGTGCCGCCGTACATGGGGTGGTTTGAGACCAGGACGTCACCTTTCTTGAGTTTACCTTTCCAGATCGCGGATTGCTTACGGACGCAGGTGGACATGCTGCCAAGATGAACGGGAAGATGGGGGGCTACACAATGTTAGTACAAGTTGACAGCGAGGAGAGAGCAAACGTACCATTCGCGACCAAACCGCCGTCCGCGTCAAAGAGTGCGCACGAGTAGTCTAAGCGCTCTTTGACATTTGTAGACACGCTTGTCTTCTGAAGTGCGCGACCCATCTGTTCGGCAATAGCCATAAATCGATGAGCGAAGATGCTTAGCAGTATGGGATCGACTTCTTTGGTGTCGATTTGCTTGTCCTGTCCGTCGTTCTCGCCGATATTGATTACGACATGCGTGTCAATGACCAGTGCAGATGCACCAGGCGTTACCACGATAGTTTGCGTTCCGTCTGCAATGATGGCAGGCCCTTTGATGCGATCACCAATACTTAGATCCTCAAGCTTGTAGATGGCTGTGTCTTGTCTGCCGCCTTCGAAGAAGACTTTTCGTGTTCCATACACCTTGTCACCTTTTTGTAGATCTCTTGGTTTGGTATCCTTGAGCTGCTGATCAACAGTCTTCTCGAGCCCTTCGAAGGTCTTGCCGATGCCGCGTGCCCGCACATCGTCGACAATGATGTCACGGTCTGGGAGTGTGAAGCCGAATTCCTGTTCATGTTGCTTGACGAAAGCTTTGCCAAATGCCCACTCATCACCATCGTATTCTTTTTCGGCTTCATCCTTCGTCGGCTTAATGATCATGAGCGCTGACTCTGTACCCCGATACCGCAAGTTGAGATACTCTTCAAAATGGATGCTACTGTCATTGAAGCCTTGGTCTTTCAAGGTTGTCGTAGATTTGGACTTTAGCTCGTTCATCTTGTGCTGCAGGTATTCTCGCGTCCCTTTCTCCTCGGACCACACTTTCGACTCTGGTTCTTGTCGCTCATCCACGACATCTGCCAGCGCCATGCCGTAGGCTGACAGCACAGACGAGTATCTGTGAACAAGAATCTGCGAGATACCCAGCGCCTCTGCAATAGCCACGGCGTGCTGGCCTCCGGCGCCACCGAAGGTAGCAAGCCTGTGCTTCGACGTGTCGTGTCCTCTGGCTTCGGTCAGACTCCGGATCGGTCTGGTCATGGTCTCGTTTGCGATTTTGATGAAACCGTGCGCGATATCGTCGAGCGACATCTCTTTTTCCTTGTTTCCGCCAGTCACCTCCTTATTGATCTGCTCCGCCAGCTCTTTGAACAGCTTCTCGCTTGCCTCCGCATCCAAGCCTTCATCTTCGTGTTTGCCAAAGATCTTGGGGAAGAAGTCGGGCAGCAGCCGACCGAGAAAGAGATTGGCGTCGGTAATGGTCAACGGACCGCCCTTGCGGTAGCATGCTGGGCCAGGATGGGCGCTGGCTGACTCCGGTCCGACGACAAACAATCCATTCTTCCAGAACAAGCGCGAACCGCCTCCCGCAGCAACCGTGTTGATGTCTAATTGCGGTGATTGTATCGTGACGCCTGCGGTCGTGGTCTCGAAGACGTGATCGTACCGGCCAGCACCGTATCGGCTAACGTCTGTACTTGTGCCGCCCATGTCGAAGCCGATGACGGGAATCTTGGTCTGTGGGTCGTACGAGGTCAGCGCGTAGCCCACTACACCTCCGGCCGGCCCAGACAGAATGGCTTTGAGGCCGGAGAAGATGTCCACGTCCACCAGCCCGCCGTCCGACTGCATAAACTCACACCGCGCGCCTTTGGATCCCTGTTCGCGCTGCACGCTCTTCGAGCCTAGTCCGCCTTCGAAGCCTTTTGAGAAGCCATCGATGTACTTCCGGATCGCTGGGGTCAGGTAAGCATCGGCGCACGCAGACGTCGCTCTGGGTACCAGCTTGATCATGGGCATGAGCTCGTGGCTGAGACTGACGTGCACGAACCCAATCTCTTTGGCGATCTTGCCTACTAATGCCTCGTGATTGGGGTATGTGTAGCCGTGCATCAGGCACACGGCGATGCTCCGCAGCCCGCTATCGTACACGTCCTGCAGCTGCTTTCTTATGCTGTCCTCTTCCGGCCGCTGTAGTATCCGCACCGTCTCGCCAGACAGGCCCTTGACCAGCTCCGCGTCCGCGCCTGCATCCTCAATTGCTTTCGCCTCTGTCTGCGTCCTCGTTGGATCCTCGGCGTAGTCTTCTAGCGTGACGCGCTCGTCAATCTCCACCACCCGCTTGTACAGCACCTCGGGCTTCTGTATGTCCAGGGCGAAGATGTTCGGGCGCGACTGGTTGCCAATTGCCAGACAGTCCTTGAATCCCTTGGTCACCACCATGGCGATGTCCTCGCCCTTGCGTTCCAGCAACGCGTTGGTCGCGACTGTGGTGCCCATGCGTATGCTCTCAATCTTCGTCGTGTCGAGAGGCTCGCCGCGGGGGATTTCCTTGCCGGTGAATCTGGAGAGGAGGCGCCGGATGCCTTCCAGTGGCGCGTCCTCGTAGTTGGATGGGTCGACGGAGAGGAGCTTGATGAGTACGTCGTCTTCCATCTTGCCGGTGCCAGGATTGCCGACGCAATCCGTGAAGGTACCGCCTCTCTGCCCTTGTTAGCCTCGCGGCAATGCTTCTCTGTGTGCGTAACATACGTCTATCGCGATGCGGATGCCCCGCGCTCCAATATCTGCTGAACCCATGGCTGCTTTAACAATAGGTACGAATGAGTTGGAGATAGAGATGAATTACGAGCTGTGAGAAGCTCTGACAAGACATCAATGGTAAAAGTGTTAGCTGTGACTGGCAAGCGGTGCTAGCCGCGGATCCATGCAGCACCATGTAGCACGCGATATCTACAGGTTGATGCGTGGGATGCTAAGAGGCAAAAGTGGGGAGCTCATCGTTCCATGCCCCGCGGCCCGCCCGCGTCATGCCGAGGTCGGCTGGTCGCCTCGTCCGGACTTAGTTGGATCCAGCCCTATCCGAACCTCGACCAACCCGACATCTCCCCGTCAAGTATCGATGTACAGTTATTTACCGCCTCATCTACACGATGGAGTGGGGCTCTCACGGATTCAGAATTACCATGGGCCGCGCTCGAGCGTACATCTACCTCCAGTAGCAGTACGAAAGCCAAACGTACCACAGCTACGCCTCGCTACTCTGCTATACCGTCGTTTCTTTTAATCTAATACATTGCACATGGCGACGCATAAGACGCTTCCACCGACCACTGTTTAGGCTCTGACTCATTTCACAGCCTGGACAAGTACCCAGCATTTCGAAAAGAATCCTCGCTTTTAGTTGCGAGCCATGCATCCCATTCTCTACCTCCTCGATGTCTTCCTACTGACAGCACTTGTGCTCGGGTGCACCAAGTCTGCCTCTCTTGCGCCTCATTGGTCCCTATCTGTCGTCTTTTGTCTTTTCAAATGCATTCCATCATGTATACTGTACATCGTGCGCTCACCTTGGGCAGGCCCTGTTGGCGGCTAAACCATCCTATACGCCTACCATTATGTCGATGTCGCGCTGCGTAGTCGCTGGATCTACGAAAATCATCGACCCGCAAGCGACTTCTTGAAGTGTAATGCCTCTAGACCAAGCCTCTCCAAATGATCGAAGAGAGGTCGAGGAAGTATCACGGATCGGCTATGATTTGGGTTGACGATCGCATCTTCTGCCCGTTTCGTCGGCACTTCATATCAAACGAGAGACACGCCGACACTGATTTCGATCGAGCCACTCTGGCGCTATTCGTTTCTTCTTCACCCAAGCGTGCAGCATGGTCGTTGAAGATCTTCGCATTAAGGCTTGTCGGCGCATTTTCGGTATATTGAGGATAGCGGAAAGGCTCGGGAAGAGCTTGAGATCCTTGTAAGTCACGTTATCCCTTCTGTGATCGGTACCGACGTGTTTGTGTTCCACGGTGTGGTGCGGCAATTTGGGGCTAGGCGATTCGACGATTCCGTGGAGCTTGTTTAGATAGCGGGGAGAGAGGTGGAAGGCAGGGGGTTGTTAGCTGTTCTAATCGGTATTGTTGTGAGTAGTATTGCTAACTAAAGCATCAGGCCACAAGTTGACTCTACGTTAACGTCGATAATTAAGCACCACAGTCAATCTAATCTAACATCCGAATTATCGCTTTGTGTATGAGCAATCCTGTTCTCCAAGCCGTGGCTCCTGAAACAAAATTTATCAGTACGCTGTATCTGATCTTTCAGATGGACAACATGCATGCAGCAAACCACATTGCGGTACTACTCGGGTACGACGGTGCGCTCTTGCAAGGCAGGCTTGACGGGAAGGTGTAAAATGCGCTTGGTGGTGTAGGAAAGGCCCTCTGGGAATTCCATGCCGTAGAAGTATCGCCCCATCTTCTTGAGGTCGTTCCGTATATCTTTATACTGATATTCAAGGCGATTCCGATCGGCATCACGCTGCAGCTCGACAATCTCCTGCCATTGTGCAAACTCGCGTATCTCACGAAGCTTCCGAGCCTGGACCTCACAAATTGACCGGAATGTTCACATCCACGCGCGATTGAACAACATTCAGTACACTAACGTGTTTCTAAGCATCGAATCAAAGTAAACGAGCCACCTGATTCAGAAGATGCAGGTGGTTCGACGAACGATATCCGCAAGTAAGCCGTCTTTCCTTCAATCTACATCGGGACTGACAAAGTAATGAGACGATTTAACAAGGGGAGCCAACAAGAGGAATGCGGCGATTTTGCTCCGCTTTCGTGCGTGTATTGTGGTCAATCACGATATATTTAAATGATGTGAGTAAGGAAGCGGGACTCACTAGAAGACGAACACTTCAACTGATTTGTGATGATGACCTGTATGCTGTATGGACAAATCTTGTTTCGAAGCATCCCGAGTCTGCTAAGTTTCTTCGGTCCGCCACCATCCGCACTCGGCCAAGGGTCTACGTCAATTATTCCAGCTTGAACAACCTTGAATCTTGTTCTTGGTACGGCTCGCAAGTACTGCGACTAGGAAGACGAGAGGAGATTGTGGATCACGCGTGGCGCTTATGCATACAACCCAAACTCAAATCAGTCTCAACCATCGGCATACACGATTGCTGCCATCTGTCCGGCAAGATTCGAAACGACTGGCCTTCGGATGCAAGTATCCAAAGTGATCTGTATCACATGTTGAAAGATTTCTAGACCCCTCTCCATGAAAATCTTGATCCAATTACACCCGTACCTTGGTAGGCTCATCACTTGCAAACTTCTTGGCCACTCCAAGGATCGGTGACAAATGGATCCTAGCTTAAAATATCTGTAGCCGTATGAGAACTCAGTTATCTAAGAGAGGTAATAGGCCCCTTCTCAGCCTTGGAAATGAAGTAGTAATAGCTAAACTGACAGCTAGCCTATCAACTCCCATGGAAACGTCCTGATCGTAGCCATTGATGCTTTCACCCAGATACCCACTACCTAGTGATGTGGGGAGGGGTCCAAGAAGTCTCCGAATACACCAAACTACGAATATGCAGATCGTAAAGTGTGCGGAGTGGAATCCGTTTTCCCACGCTAATCGTCATCAATCTGACCGGAATACATCGCTACCGATGATAGCCCAGCAGAAGGACAGTACCTTGCCATTTTAGGAGCAACTAGCAATTGAGTGATAGACATGGTGCATAGAAGCTAGCTATACCCGACGCTAACTCGTCATCGAATAAAGATCAACAGCGGGGTGCATCCCCGAATTAGTGGTCAGCCGCGGCTCTTTTGGCATCGCAAAATAGAGACATATTTGTTAGACTACTATAACTTATATGAATGACAGAGGATGTCTCGTTCACCTGCTCGATTCTTTCTTGTGTCACATCGCTTCTCTCTTCTTCGACAAAATGCAGCTCTCCATACTCAATTTAATCTTAGCTTCGCTGGTCCCATTCATAAATGCATTTCCAGCAGCAGTGCTAGACGCAGCTACACGTGATCCAATGCTCTTGACGCACCCTGAGAAGATCTCCAAACCACTGGCTGGGCGGCAGGCAGGAGCAGATGCGGCGACGACGCTCTTCGAACCCGTACCGATATTTAACGCGGAGAAACAGTACATCAATGTCACGAAAGGTAGTGGCCATGAATATGTGGCTCCTGGGCCCAACGATCTCAGAGGGCCTTGCCCGGGACTGAACGCTTTTGCTAATCACAGTAGGTTTCAAGCTCAGGGACCATACGGTATGGCTCGCTAATGGACCCGCAGATTTTCTACCACACAACGGATACGCGACCGTACAACAGTACATCGATGCTACCACGAAAGTGGTCGGCATGGGTCCTATACTCTCTCTATTCCTCTCTGCATACGGCGGTGCAATTGACGGTGATGTTACAGCCTGGTCCATGGGTGGCACACCCTCCCTCGCACAGGGCGGCGTAACAGGCATCCTCGGGAATGGACTTATTGGATCCCACAACAAGTATGAAGGCGACGCTTCTCCAACTAGACCAGATCTGTATCAAGATGGAAACAACTGGAAGACTGTTTCGAAGCAGTTCCAGGAGCTGGTTGACTACTCCCCTGGTGGCCAAGTGACACTCGATTCACTCACAGCCTTCCGGAGCCACAGGGTCGACACGCAGGTCGCAAACAATCCTTACTACTTTTACGGACCTTTCGCAGGCGTCCTTGTGCAGCCAGCTGCATATACTTTCATCTTTCGCTTCATGGCCAACCACAGTGCGGAAAGCCCAGCCGGAACCTTAAACTACGATGTCCTCCAGTCCTGGTTCGGTGTTCAAGGATCAAACCACGACTACAGCGCTGTTCAGGGATCGGAACGCATACCCGACAACTGGGTACGTTCTCTTGTCATTCTTTCCTGTTCGTGTACGTTCCAGGATCTTGCTAATTCACCGAGTAGTATCGGCGAGCCATCGAATATCCGTACGAAACGACCTACTTCACTGCTGACCTTCTCGCCGCCGCTGCTCTACATCCCAAATTCCTTAGCATTGGAGGGTGAGTTGTGCTCTCTATCATCGTTATTGTGCCTCACTGAGCGCATATGCAGCAACACCGGCAAAACAAACACCTTCACGCCCGTTGACATCGCCAATCTCACCGGTGGCGTCTTCAACGCTGGAACGCTCACCCAAGGCAACAACTTTGCCTGCTTCTTCTACCAACTTGCTGCCCAAGCTAAGCCAGATATACTACTTGGCGTACTCGATTCGCTCACCGACGCTATCGGGAAGATCGTGGGAGGCTTGGGTTGTCCTCAGTTGAAGAAAATTGATACCAAGCAGCTGCAGGCTCTCCCAGGGTATACGAAGAAACCGGTATACTAGAAAGGACAGACACACCTATGTTCCTATTGTTGAAGTACGTAGCAGTAATAAATAACTTCATAGGTCAGAGTTTTCAGATGATGATCACTGAGCTTGAATTCGCATTCATAGATTCACCGTGCATGCCAAAACCTCGTTCAAGTTTGGCTGAGATGGTCTTCTTCGCTCGAGACTTGCTAGCCTTGCTTCTTACCGTAATAGGTTGGGTGACCCACACACACAGCCGACACACTGAATGGTGAGCGTAACGCATGCCGCATGAGCTGAACTCCATCTCGCTCTCTCGCCCTCTCTCTCTCTCTCTCTCTTTGATTGGCAATCAACTCACTTGAGATATAAGCAGATGACGAGTACATTCTCTTCGTCCTGTTCCTTTCGTTGACATAGCTTCCAAACCCGCAACTCTCATTACAGCTCCGCCGACCTCTTCTCACTGAATCTGCAGATAGGAGTCGACTACGACATTATCTAAGGCCTCTTTAGCCAGTGCCAACAGCGCGTGATTACTGCATGTGATGCCTATTTAGCGCTGCACACAGCCCGTCAGGGTTTCCATTCTAGGCCCCGATCGCTGTTCACGTTATTTGTCACAACACATGTTTCATTAGAGGTCAAGCAACCTCGGTAAGTATGACACTACTGTGTCGCTACGTGCTGTGACACCCACTCATGACGCGTGCGACAATCTGCTCGTTCGCTATCCACATCTTGGAGTACAGTATGCTTACAGAAGCTGAGTTCGTAATGCAAGCACCACGAAAGCTGAAACAGCTCCATCGGGACCTTCTTGGCTTGCATCTACTGACACTCTCCTCTCTTCAGTGCGATGGACAGGGATGAACGTCATCTTCGCGGTCACTATCTAGCTTCTGTTTCGTCCTCGCAGAAGCTCGGCATCCGAAAGAGACTTGATCGGTGAGCATCTCGTTCGTCTTGCATTTGGGTGATGTGCTCCATCTTGGGTGCAAATCCCTTTTATGTCAACTCGTAACATTCCAAGTCGAACGCTCCTCCTCCAAACTAAGCGGAGTCATCTGGCTCATTTCGCCTCAATTCTTCTTTATCCTTCGTGTAACACTTTCACCATAAACTTGTTTAGAAGATCAGGTAGTGAGATTTGGGTATCCATCGCCTTGCCATGCATTTTGTAATATTAGTACGTGCACTACAGAACAAAGAAGGAATGACAACAAAGGAAAACAACAAGCATGGTCCCAACTTTGCCGCCCACATCGTGTTCACCCCATAACACAAGCAGCATCCACCAAGTTCCATGACTGCCATACAAGAAACTCTGCATCTCTGTTTCCGAATATGTAGAGACTAACTCCACTGCCGCGTGATTTACCGACCACCTCCGTCCCTTAGAATCCTTCTTTGTACCATTTCCGAATCTCCTTCTTCCACACCGCTAATCCATTCTCATTATCATATCTCTCTTCCCAATCCAGCCACCTCACAAACCTCAACCGTTTCCTCAACCTCTTCATCCCCATTACCCACGCCGTCTCATGCCACTCTCCCTGCGGTCGAAACCGCAAGTTCCTCGGCGGATCCCGGCCCCCAAAAAGCCCGTCTCGAATGATCAAAACGTTGACTGTCCAAGCCGACCCCGGAAAGGAAGGAAAGGGGTTGAATATTCCAGTGGGATCACAGCCCCGAGCGGCATTGTACACGATGAGGCCAATGTTGATGAGATCAGGGCCGAGACAGGTAGAGAGACCGTGGATTTCCCAGAAGACGGTAAGGTGTGGGTTTTGGCTGCAAAGGGTGAAGAGCTGGTCGCGGTGTAGGATATCGCTTTCGAGGCTGACAATGATGAGTCTACGGTCCTTGAAAATGGTGCGCGTGGCGCTTCGGTAGTGTCGGATGTACACTCTGCGTAGATTTGTTTGCCATGGAGGAGCAAGAGCGGAGGCATAAAATACCGCGAATGCAGCGGCCGCTGAAGTGTCGCCATATGTGAAGTTGAAGTTCTTGCCGAATGTGACGTCGTTGTAACGCAGTTCTAGGCCTCTAGTATCGTCGTAGAACATCCGCGATACGTATTTGAGCTTGTTGAACTCGTATTTGGAGTAGCAGTTCTCGCAACTGCACTCATATTTGGTGGCGCACTCAATGTGTTTTGTGTAGAGACCAACTTTATTGGTTTTGATATGCCCGGGCTTGATGCCGAAGAGTGGCTCGTGGTGTGTGAGGACAAACTCATAGATGAGGTTGCGGTTTTCTGGCGGGAGCTGCTCCAGACGTGAGGTAGGCTTGGGCTTCGATGCGTAGCTGGAAGCTACTGCGATAGTATATTGCGGTATAGCGGGCATTCTTACACGTAAATGGCGCCTCCGTATCTGCTTCCAAGGGCTGAGCCTGGCATTGGTGCTTGTAGAAGTGAGTGTCTGCATTTTCTGCGGCTTCGAGAGAATTTCATCCAATCCAAGGATCATTTGCGTGCTTTATATGTTTGATGGGCCGAGGATTGCGGCGCTCTGGTGAGCGTTCAGAAAGAGCCGGGGGAAGCTGTGAGACTCGAAGGATGTTGGAAATGCCGACGTGCTGCTTGGGGTCCCTTCAGGTTCGCGTACCCATTGGCGATCTGAAAGGTATACTTGCTTATCTTTGATCTGTATCAGTCGTTGCGCATGCTAATCTGTCGCTGCTACCGATAATACAGTCTGTTTTGAAGATGAAAAGTGGTATGTCAAAGGAATGAAACTCTTTTCAAAGGGGCAATTTTCTTCCCATGATGTGGTACCGAGACGTAGGTGGTACTTGAGTTGTTGAGATAAGGTTAGTGGTGTCGACCGTTGAGCTGGGCTTGGGCTTGGTATTCCCAGCGGCTAGGTAATTCGACGAGGTCTGTTGATCGAAAATTGGAGGATATCCTGATATTTGAGCGTTAGCTACCCCGCTCGTCTAGAACATATTTAGCCACTCTCAATGAGAGCTTCAGTAACCTTGTGCGCTATGCCGCCCAACTGTCATACAGACGCCAAACTTAGATAAGCGTTTCGCCCAACACGGTTTGTAGCCGTTCCGAGCAGCACGATCTTGACATTATCTATAAATTGACATGGTACTGTGGGACACGTGAACTGAAAAATAGTAGTGTAAAAGCGAGGTTGTAATCAGAGTCATATCAGAAAGTTGGTCGATCCGACGACAACACAGGACGAGACGATGAACGTCCGGCATCGCGCCGCCCCACTCACGACCCATGAACATGTACACATTCCTTCATCACAGCCCGCACTCATGCCAACTCTTCACAATCTCCATCCAATTCACCATGTCCACCGTGGCCACATGCGCACCAAGTCTGTACGCATGCATGTAATCCAAGCACACGCTCAACCAATTCTGTCCGTAAAACCCCCTTGCAATCCCCATAGGAAGAAGCCTCAAACTATTACCCTTGCTATACAATTCCTCGACCGTGCCCTTCGCCGAACCATACTTCTCCAATTAAACCTTTCCATCCCATCGGAATTGCTCTCCAAGGCCTGTATTCATACTGAACACGGGCGCTTCATCCCACTTGTCAATCCCGCGAAATACCTGCAGGAGAATGAGGCCTGTCTGTAGGATATCGATGCCGCAGTTGGCTCGACCGAGAAAATAAGGAACGTGCAGGTGAATCGTGACAGTAGGGTGGCTCGCGGCGAATGTGAGGAGTTTAAAGATTTCTTTCAGCCCTTTGTCATTGACCCAGAGCCAAAAGTGGTAGTTCTATCCCAATACGTGTGCTGTGGCCAGTTCGGCGCCCTCGTCCAAGATGACCTTCCGCAACCACGCAAGTCTGGTCGGCGTGCAGCGCTCGATGAATTGTGTGAAACCCCACATTGCGCCCGTATTCGTCGACGAGGTCGAGGTAAACGTAACATCGTTGTACTGGACCTCCAGTCCTGCGGTCTCCTTGCGGAGAAGCTTGCAAACATACATCATCTGGTTGATGGGAAGAGGTTGGTCTTCATTGACGACGCCTGTATCAAGATCGTTGATGTGCATGACGGGCTTCTTCTTGCAGCGGTTTCGGGTAGCTTGCGAGCGAACGCGGAGGCCTGCGGTATCGGTGAGAGCGTACTGGTAGATTTCGTTGCGGATCTCGGCCGGCATGTCGAGGAGGGAGGGCATGGTGGGCGGGTGGGGCGAGAAAGAGGGAGGATGAAGTGCGTGAGAAGGTCGCGGGTGAGCGGAGAACAAGTTGGAAGTTGAAGCGCGAATTTTGGGAGAGCACGAGGGGAGTTTTTGTTGTGGTCAGGTGCATATCGAATCCGTACTAGGCGGGGGTGGTACGGTGAAAGCACTGCGTTCAGTCTAAGCTGCTTAACACAATCCTCTTCAAGAGGTAGTCAAAGTCGCTGAAACAGTCGTGGCGAATGAGTCTTGCGCGAGGTTGCAGCATGTGTGAGATTGAAAACATGATCGTGCTCAGTGGAACGATAGCATGACCAATGCCACCGCGTTCGCACACCAGCAGAACTACCTCCATCCACAACCACTCACTTCTGACTTAAACTGAACCCCGAAACCGTCAACACCGCATTACTGCCGACAAATGGCTCTGTTCCCGCCCCAGCACTCTGCAAAATCTGACTTTTCGGCAACCCCTGCTTGCCCGTCAAGTAATTCACAAACTCCATCAAGTCGCCACTGAAGCTGTTGATCTGGCTGCTAGCGACAAAACTGAAGACTTTCTACACATGAATGCATTAGCAGAGTATTTCAGGGTGTAAATCGGCGGCAAGATCGTGCTGTGAGTGCAAACATTGCAGCTGGGCATATGAGGGAATGGGTACAAAACCTGTGCATGAAGTTTATCGACAGAGGGCGCAAATTGAAACATGTATAAAGAACACATACCATATTCCCGTTCATCCCCTGGTACAACTTCCAACTCTTCCCCGCCAGCGTTACAGTCGCGATCTCCTTACCCGTTGCAGAGATTGGTCCTGCACCTCCCAATGCCGCAAGCCAGATCATGATCTCGTATTCCGCGGATCCAGTGGCCGTGCCGGACGTGAACAAATCATACGCAACATTTGCGACGAGCCCGGTGCCGGTGTACGTGTACGACCTTGCACAAAGTTAACGGACTTACTTGTGGTGCGTCGTGAGCACTTGCAAGGAAGATATGGCGTTCAAATAATACACGGAATGAGACTGAAAGCGAAGAGAAGCGAGCATACCATGTAGACGGCAACCCCTTAATAGCCGAAAGCGCCTTCTGCGAAATCTTCGTAACAACATTCGCATACGACTTGACATTATACGAGCCGCCCGCCCAAGACCACTTCGTGTGCCATTTCAGCGTTGAGCCGGAAAGGCTGTCGACGCCAGTACATTGGGAGCCTGATGTTGCGGCGGAAGAGCCCCAGAGGTTCTGTGCAGCGGCGTCAGTAGTATAAATAGGAAGGAACTTGAGAGGTGAGACACACGTTGTATACGGTGTATACGCCTGTGACGGCGGAGTCCCATTGACCGCAGTAGTCTGCACGTGTCTGGAGGGTTGGGGTTGGGGTGGCGAGAGTCAGGGCTGCCGATGCGGCGAGCGTGACGAGGGTTATGAGTTTCATGGTGGGGAAAGATTGTGAGAAATGGAAGTGTGTAGGAGAGCGCGTCAATGGGCATGTCGAGGCAGCTAGGTAAGTTTAAGTAATCCTCTCTTTTACACTCACTACAAGCTAAGGTGAAAACCAAGAATCCGAAAGAAACAAGGATCCAAAAGACTAACGGAAGAATTATTCTACTGCCCACGGTGTCAATACATCCCGCACGGAGTGTGACTACTTCTTAGCACGCGTGCAAGTTGCGCGGCCCTCCACATGGACGTATGATTTAAAGGCAGCTAGCAAGGATGCGCGCGTGTGGCCCCGGGATTCCCCACACATTTCTCCGTTCCCCGGGACAACGGCCGAAGCTTGATTAAACATGCAATATATAAACGTCGCCAATGCCGGAAAATGTGTCGATATTTCCCCGAGCGAAAGCTTCTCTAGGACTTCTGGATGTGGTACATAACAATACGTGGAGGTCCTAGACCAGTCTCGGCACCTCGACGACATGCAGCGACCGCTGGAAGTGTTTCGTCTGTGTCTGGTAGCACTAGTAGTCATCTCGCACCGGGTGAGGATACGTAACCGTAGCCATGCACCATTCTCAACAAAAGTTGCAACAATGACAAACCCAGCCTGTGGCAACAACATATGGAGCACCGGATTAGGTCTTTACTACGCATGCTGCGAGTGCAAAAAGCGATGCATAGTCTTTACCCAGCCACGGAAAAATGAGCCATGCGGTAAGTGTGTGCACAACGGCAGCAATTGTGCGAGCCGTAAGCGCATGCCCGATCGGCTGTGACGCGACAGACACTCCGCGCGCAGGACGGGTGATACGCTGCATAAGAATTCGCAACGACGGCGGGGAGAAATTGAAACCCAGGGACGTGCGAAGTGGATGAGAGAGTGGGAAATTGGGAAGAGTGAGGGGAAGACTGAAGTACAGGAAAACAAGGAAAGCTTTCTACTTACGCTCTGATGGTTGGACTACTTCGAGGAGGGGGGGGGGGATACCGGGAGATCCTGTCATCACATATTCAGGGGTTCATGATAGCGTTGCTCGCTCATTCTCGCTTCTATGAAGCAAGACAACTGAAGACGCGGAGCTGAACGGGGAAGAGTTGTATTAACATCCGTAATTCCAATCTATAGGTGATTTGAGTAAAACTTACATTCTCGAATCGAAGAGCTTCCCGCCGTAAAAGGTTCCCACCGGAAACGCCACCGCAGGACCGATTCTCGCGTTGGCAGCCGATGACGCTGTCGATCCTCCTGACTGCATGGAGGCGATAGACGCCGAGGGTGAACTTGGGCCAACAAGCTTCCAACCCGTGGCCATAATATACAAATCGTGCTCCGTCTGGTAAAACGATCAACCCGTACTCTTCGCTAGTGCCCACAAACTGTCGAGCTTACTCCTCGAAAGGAGCTGTTTGGCTTCACCGTCCGTCTCGCACATCTTTGAGCCCCATTTGCGGAAAGCGCGCTGCTTGACTTCGCCTTCAAAGACAAGAGTACACTTGTTGGCAGACAGATCTTTAACGTTCCCCTGCGCGTCTAAAGACCTCAACCATTGGGGCTCGGCCTCTTGCTTCTCTGCCTGTATCTCCGTAGGTCGAGCGTTCTCTTCCCACTTGATGCGGTGGCACATCAACTTCTTGAATTTGTTGATAGAATGAACTCCTCCCTCCACGATGACCATGTTCAGGTTGGGATTGAACAAAGTGATGCCGGTGAGTGCAAGTTGCTTAGAGTTCAGGTCGATTTGGTAGCGGTGCTTGCCGTAGGCCAGTGAATCAATCTTGAATACACACATATAGAGGCCCTTCTCAGCATCCTTTGCCTGGTTGGTCTCTAGTTTCGCGATACGCTCCTCTTTGGTTAACTTGCGTTCTGCATTGGACTTCTCGTGGGTATCTTGGCGCTCAGCAATCTGCGACTCGACTAGCATTTCAACGGCAGTGGGGTCCGCAATGGCCTGCTCGCCCATGACGCGCATCATGTTGCCGCGCTTGACCTTGGGTGGAGGAGGCGGCTCGAGACCCAAACGAATCTTCGCTTGATGCTCCTTGAGCTCCTCTGCACGACGCATCCTCCTCAGCTTCGCCTGCTCTTTGGTGGTGAGGTACATTGGCTTCGTCTCGATGAGTCGCTGATCTTGCGGAGCCTTCAGGAAGGGCGGATGTTGGACATAGATTGTGATGAGGGAGTCCTCGGTTTCGATGTGCACCTTAGTAGGATCGTCCAAGCAGTCGTAGCTCTTGTCCTCGAGTAGGCCTTCGTCCCACCATTCTATATCTGGAGGCGCCTCCACAAGGAAGCCGCGCTCACTATTTTCGTCCAGACCAGCGCGGCGAGCTTGTTTGGCAAGCATCTTCTTGATCTGCTCCAGGCGCTTCTGGGCACGCACCTTGGATCCCTGCTCAAGATACTTGCCTCGCTCGTTAAACAGCAGATTGCGCGGCGTTCGGCCAGCTGTCGTGCCCACGGTTTTGGGATCATAATAAGGATTTGCGCGCTCCTCCTCTGGTTTTGGCGCCGGCTTTCTCGCTGTAGAGTCGGTTCTAGGCGGCTCCGCGCGACGGATGTCTAGAGTGGACGGCCGCGTCCCGTTGGATTGGGCAGGTTGGGCGGCAGGTGCAACGGCGGCCATCCTCGCTTTCAGGGCTTCGAGCCTAGACATGCTGCTCGCAGGTGGCGCAGACGCAGGCGGCTGCGCAGCGGGGGTGGCCGGGGCGGATGGAGGTGCCGTTGAGGCGCCATTGCTTTTGTTTTTGCCAGAAGCAATCCTTGCCCTGATCTCCGCTGCCTTCGCTGCGGCGGCGGCCTTCGCAGCAGACATTGCATCTGATTGCCTCGGAGCATCTGCGGGCCTCGACGCCTCGGCAGGTCTTGGTCGCTTGTTGCCATTTGGATCGCCATGCGGGCCGGGATGGGGGCGTTTCTCGGGCATGGTGGCGGGGGAGGGAATGTCGATGGTTCGCGAGGGTCGCGTAAGTCGCGGAGGTGCGAAAGGGGGTTGTCGAAGATCGGGCAGGCGCGGTGGGAACGACTTTGCCCTCTTGGATTTTCAACGTTGCGATGCTGGCTGCGTGGGATGGGCGGGTGCCGGTCGCGATCGTGGGGGCTTCTTGGTGTTTTCTGGTTGTGGTGTTGAGTTCCCGCTGCGGAGTGACGCGACGTTGAAAAGCAGCGGGCGGCCTGGCGCCTTGGCACGCCGGCAAATTCTCGGATCTCGAAAAATTGTCCCGCAGCTTCACCACTCGCTGTCGCCCGTATACACACGCCGTACTCTTCTAAACAGGCTCAAATCGCGGACGTGGGTGCAGCGCGTGCCGAACTCTCACCATGAACTCTTCTCAGCCTGTCTCGTCTGCCATCAACGGCGTAGAATTCGGCTTCTTCACCGCTGGCGACATCAAGTCTCTATCTGTAAAGCGCATAACGAACCCGACTACCTTCGACTCTCTGCTGCACCCAGTTCCCGGCGGCCTTCATGATTCGGCGCTTGGAGCTTTCCTAGACAACCCGTGAGCTCCAATGCACCAGAAATGTCTGACTTGAAGACTCAAAGATAGCTAACGAGTCCAGATGCTCAACATGCGGATTGACAACACTGCTCGGCTGTCCCGGTCACTGCGGTCACATCGAGCTGCCCGTACCCGTATACCATCTCAGCTTTCTCGACCAGCTCCTCCGCTTGCTCCGCGGCAAATGCGCCTACTGCCACCAGTTCCGACTTGCGCGTCAAAAGGTTCACGAATATGCCTCCAAACTACGGTTGATAAGGAGTGGTTTGGTGCAGGAAGCGAACGAGCTGCACGAACATGTCGACATTGTCAAGGGAACAACAAACAAGGGAGCTGACCAGGATTCCGAGGACGAGCAGGGTGGCGACGCCGAAGGTGTCATTGAAGAGCGGAATCGCTATGTGAAGAAGTGTCTGAAGCGCGCGGGCATACACAAGGGTGATGTGTACTCGGCGAAACAAAAGGATGAGGCTACTTCAGAAGCACGGCGCCAGGTTGTCAAGGAGTTCTACGCTGCCATGACGGTCGGCAAGAAGTGCAAGAATTGCGACGCCATCAACCCATCCTATCGCAAGGATCGTGGAGTCAAAATCTTCCGCAAGAGCCTGGGCACGAAAGACAAAGCTGCCATGGCTGCGCAGGAGAGGCGCATGGAGAATGCTCTCGATGTACTGCGGAGAAGAGAGGCAAAGGCGAAGTCACAGCCCATGCACGCTGACGAGGGTGTTGCCGACATGGATCCGTCTTCGGAAGAGGACGAGGATATCGACATGCTCGACGGAGAATCGAATGGGCTGCTAGTCGTGAATGAGTCGATGACTGCATCGCGCACCAAGTCTAGATCCGCGGTCGATGCTGGCGAAGCGGCACAGGAATACCTCAACACCGCAGAAGTCAAAGCAGCAATGACATTGCTCTTCGAGAAAGAGGAAGAAATATTGCGGCTGCTTTACAGCCCGTATGCAGGAAAGTCTACATCATCAGACTTAACATCGGACATGTTCTTCTTGACCAGCATCATTGTGCCACCCAATAGGTACAGGATGGAGGATAAGACGGGCGACTCGATCGCCGAGTGCCCGCGAAACAACCTTTACAAGAGCATTCTCAATGCGTGCGAGTCGATGCGCCAGATCAACAACGAAATGCGCGGTCAAGAAAATGAGGCCGGCTACCGAACGCGCGACTTTGGTGACCTACAGAATGTCTGGGTCAATCTACAGGGCGCTGTGAACGCCCTCATCGACAGAGACGCCAATCCAGTGCAGGGCTTGGCGGGCAGGGCTAACGCTGACGGAATCAAGCAGCTACTAGAGAAGAAGGAAGGTCTCTTTCGCAAGAACATGATGGGCAAACGTGTCAATTTTGCAGCACGAAGTGTCATTTCGCCTGATCCGAACATCGAAACGAATCAGATTGGTGTGCCGCCCGTTTTCGCTAAAAAGTTGACCTACCCAGAACCTGTGACGAATCACAACTTCTACGATCTGAAAGAAGCGGTACTCAACGGGCCTGACAAATGGCCAGGCGCTGTTGCAATTGAAAACGAATTCGGTCAGGTCGTCTCCCTAAGGAAAAAGAACTACGAAGAGCGTCAAGCACTCGCGAACCAACTCCTCGCACCATCGAACACCCACGTCAATGGATCCAAGAACAAAAAAGTCCACCGACATCTCAACAATGGTGACGTTGTCATCATGAATCGTCAACCGACACTCCACAAGCCGTCCATGATGGCGCATCGAGCCCGTGTTCTACCCGGCGAGAAAACAATCCGCATGCACTATGCAAACTGCAATACCTACAACGCCGATTTCGATGGAGACGAAATGAACATGCACTTTCCCCAGAATGAGCTAGCCCGAGCCGAGGCAATGCTCATCGCGAACACGGACAACCAATACCTCTCCGCAACCGCAGGAAAGCCGCTGCGAGGTCTTATCCAGGACCATATTTCCATGGGCGTCTGGCTGACGAACAAGGACATGTTCTTCAGCCGCGAGGAGTACCAGGAGCTGTTGTATTGCGCTCTGCGACCCGAGGACGGACATACTACCTCAGGCACCTTGCTCACCGTGGACCCTGCCATCTGGAGACCGAAGCCACTATGGACTGGTAAACAGGTGATTACGACTGTGTTGACCAACATCAAGCCTCAAGAGTATCAAGGTCTAACACTACTCTCCAAGTCCCAAACCAATGGCAACTTATGGGGAAATCACAAAGAAGAGGCGGAAGTTATTGTTCAGGATGGTGAGCTGCTCACCGGAATCTTGGACAAAAATCAGATCGGGCCGGCCGCCGGTGGACTGGTCAACGGCATTTACGAGGCTTATGGGCCCAAATCTGCAGGCCAGATTCTCAGCGTCCTCGGTCGACTCTTGACAAGGCTATTGAACATGCGAGCATTTTCTTGTGGTGTTGAAGATCTGATCTTGACCCGAGAAGGCGACGAAGCACGCTTGCAAGAGCTCAAGCATGCAGAGCAGGTGGGGTTCGAAGTCGCTGCCAAATATGTGACGCTAGATTCAACGAAGATCACGGCAACCGACCCAGAACTCCGGAGGCGACTAGAGCAGATTGTACGCGACGATGCGAAACAGCATGGGCTGGATATGCTCACCAACAATCAAACCAAAGACATCTCATCCGCTGTCACCCAGGCTTGTCTACCTGAGAAGCTGATCAAGTTGTTCCCGAAGAACCAGATGCAGACAATGACTGGGTCTGGAGCCAAGGGCAGTTTGGTCAATGCCAATCAGATCTCCTGTAATCTTGGCCAACAGGTTTTGGAAGGTCGACGTGTGCCCGTCATGGTCAGTGGTAAAACTCTACCATGTTTTAAACCGTTCGAAACAAGCATTCGTGCCGGTGGTTACGTTGTCAATCGCTTCTTGACAGGCATTCGACCTCAGGAGTATTACTTCCACACCATGGCTGGGCGAGAAGGTCTCATCGATACTGCCGTGAAGACATCACGCTCCGGATACCTGCAACGATGTATTGTCAAGGGAATGGAGGGCCTGCATGTGGAGTACGATACTTCGGTTCGAGACTCTGATGGCTCTATGGTCCAGTTTCTTTACGGTGAAGATGGCCTGGAGGTAACGAAGCAGAAGTATTTGACGGACTTCAAATTCCAAGCACAAAACTTTGCCTCACTGTCACAGTCGTTGAACCTTGTGGATAGCTACTCACAAGTGTTCAGCAAGGAGGCGACCGAGCACAACAAAGCGGCCTTGAAGAAGATCCGCAAGACTGGCGATCCTGCCGCTATGGATCCTGCCACAGCTGTTTATACTCCAGGTCGGCATAGTGGTAGCACGTCGGAAAGCTTTTTGGCTGCAAAGAGAATCGTATGTATCCTCGCTAGTTTCTTTGTCCAGTTACTAATCAATTACAGTATTGCGAAAAGAATCCCGACAAGCTTTTGAAAAATAAGAAGCGCGATCCGGAGGGCGAAATTCTGAAGAAAAACTTCGAAGCCATGCTTGACATCAAGTATCTCCGGTCATTAGTAGAACCGGGAGAAGCAGTCGGCGTGGTTGCCGGACAGTCCATTGGAGAACCTTCCACTCAGATGACGCTCAACACCTTCCATTTGGCTGGTCATTCAGCAAAGAACGTTACACTCGGTATCCCGCGCCTACGAGAGATCGTCATGACGGCTAGCGCAAACATATCAACTCCTACGATGACTCTGTATCCTCATCCAGAAATGCCCAAGGAAGACCTTGAGAAGTTCGCCAAGAGTATCAGCCGTCTTCCGCTGTCAGCTGTCCTCGACAAAGTTACAGTCACAGAAAAGTTGGGTGCGGGTATTTCGCACTCCCAGGCACGACAATTCAAGATTCGGCTCGACTTCTATCCTGCCAAAGAATACACGAAGGAGTACGCCGTACGGGTCCGTGATGTTGCAGATTCAATCGAGAAGAAATTCTGCCCGCGACTCCAGAAGTCTATCAAGGTCGATCTGAAGAAGAAGGGGGAGAATAAGTCGCTCTCTACAGCGCGGTCCGCGGCTCTCCCGACTATTGGAGAGTCAGCAGGTACCATTGAGCAACAAACAGTGCGCCAGACTGAAGCTGGCGAGGAGGGTGGTCTTGACGAGGAAAGCGATGGCGGCGAGGACGACGGTGACGCAACCAACGCCAAGGACCGCGGCAGACGTGATGACAGCGTCGAATTTGAGGCACCCGAAGAGGAAGAGCAAGTCATTAACGATAACCTCGAACGTGCTGAGAGCGAAGACGAGACATACGGCGGCAGCCCTCAACCTTCACGTGCCACCACACCCGAGAATAGCGACGACGATGAGGATGAGGAAGCACTCATTCCCGCCGATGACTCTTCCGACATGCGCGAAGGCCGCATATGCAACGACTGCACCGACATCTCTGCCTTCAAGTTCGATGACAAAGCCGGCGGGTACTGCGAGATCACTTTTGAGTTCTCCTCTGCGGCGCCCAAACTTCTTATGCTGCACCACGTCGAAGCCGCCGCCGACTTTGCTACCATTCACGTTATCCCCGGCATCACACGCGCACTCGTCTCTAAAGAGGAAGTCGGAGAAGAAGACCCCATCACTAAGAAGAGGCCTGAGGTCCCCGTCATCGTAACCGAGGGCGCGAATCTCGTCGCCATGCGCGAATTTTCCCACGTCCTCGACACATCGCGCATCTTCACTAATGATATCGCCGCGATGCTCCACCTCTACGGTGTAGAAGCGTGTCGTGCGTCCATTGCGCGTGAAATGCACGCCGTCTTTAGCGGCCACGGCATCAATGTCGATCTGCGCCATCTCAATCTCATCGCAGATACTATGACGAAAAGTGGCGGCTTCACGCCATTCAATCGCATCGGGCTGAGGGGAAATGTCAGTCCCTTCATGAAGATGAGCTTCGAGACTACGGTAGGGTTCTTGAAGGACGCGGTGATGGAGAGAGATTGGGATGAGCTGGACAATCCGTCGGCAAGGATTGTGGTGGGGCGGTTAGGGAAGGTGGGGACAGGTGCGTTTGATGTACTTGCGCCTGTGCTAGGGTTGGATCCAGTGAAAGAGGAGGAAGAGGGTGAGGTGGAGCTAGGTGTGGATGGAGAGGGTGATATTGAGATGGGTGATGATTGACTCTTCTCTGGGGTCAGAGGGTAATGTGATGAGGCTTTCCCCATCTTGGCGTTTTTGGTGTGGGTGGTGGGCTGGTGTTATGGCGCTGTGTCTGCGCAGCTTCTGCTGTTGAGAAGGAAAAAGTGGTACTTCGTAGGTTGCGCTCTGCATACCTTCTTCTCTTTTGAGTTAGACATGAATATACCTTGCTACACCATGTCAAAAGGCAAACAAAAACGTAAACTTTGCAGCAGACTACTGAGCATTAAGCATTTCCGCACTTACGTATAGCGTTCCAAATCTCCTTTTCTAGGTATATAAAGCTTGACTTCACAAAAACTTCCATCGAGCTAGCCAGTTGACGCATCCAAAAAATCAACTTTCTATTGGGTATCACCCCGGCCATCAAAGACCAAACCTTCTATCCCAAACGCCTTATTCCCGCGCTCTTGTGTTACGTCATTATACATTACGGCTCCACTGGCCTTCTCTCGCCCTCCTCGTCTTCGTCGTAGATCTTCACCTTCGCGGCGTACTCCTTGATATTAGATTCAATGCTGTCTTCGATTTCTTCGCCTCTTCCGCCTGCAACTCGCATGATGAGGTCGTTTAGGGATGCGCGACCTAGGATGTCGACGTGGTCACCTAGTCGATATTGATAAATATTCATCCCAAGAGGTAGAGACTTGGGGGAAGTGGAGCTTACCAGTGTTCGGTCCGCCTCTCGGACTAAACCGATCCGGTTCATGTGGCATCTCATAAGTCGTCACCTTCACGCCCGCCGGATTGTACCTCTTGATCTTCCACCCTCTGCTGCACATGTAGCCCGAACTTAGCAGGTTAACAGTCCCATCTCCTTCACCCATAACGACACCGTGATCAACCTCGCCATCAGTATAGCCCGTATCAATAGTGACGTTCAAACTACTGAAAGGGTCGTTGTCATCTCTGTAATAGTACGCGCGTTCCGTCGGTTTGCCGATTCCATAGAAACAATATATTTTCAGATTAGGTGCAAGTGGAAGCCGGCTTTCGAGCGGATTGATCCATTTCGCGGGAATCTGTTGGTTATCTTCGACTACTTTCGCGGTGTGGGCTACGCCGTGGGAGTAGGAGCTCTGGACCATGTCTTTGTACCAGTCTTCGCTGTTGCGGTAGAGGAAGGGTAAGCTTTCTTCGACCGTGAGATTCTTACTCGTGAGGGTCGAGTTGCTGTCTCTGAAGCGAAGGAAGTTGCCAAAGGAGACGTTCTGACCCATAAGGTCATCAGGTGCCCAATCTCGATCACCCCAGACGGCGTTACCGCCTAGTGGTAGCATGGAGGAGACGCCCGGCATGGCGCGAAAGATCTCGGCACGCTCGTGGCGGGAGAGGAACTTCTCAAGGCCGTAGACGGCAAATGCGTTCAGTTGTGCTGTATCCTTCATCTCGCCGGAAAGCACAGCCGGGAGGCCCTTGAGAGCGCCGAGCATGCAGCCGCTGATGTTAATCCAGGAGTCGACATGAGTGTTCACCCAATCAGGGCCGCCATTACCGTACCCTTCGGCTTCGACCCAGTGAAGAAAGTAGTAGAGCACCTGTGAGCCCATGGAGTGTGAAAGCAAGACTACTTTCTTATTGGAGACGCGCGTTGCCACTTCGATGTGGGCCTTCAACCGAGTGAAGTACTGATCCCTTATCTCATAGTTCATATATGTCATCCGCCAGTCGTAAGCCGCAGTAAAGGCGTTCGTGGGGTCATAACCGATAGTCGCCAGGTTCTCCAAGATCTTGTTCCAGATCCAGTATCCAGTGATGAAGAAGTCGGTCGCATCGAAGCCTTGGGCAGCTCGTAGCTTTATGCCTGGAGGATCGAGCCCCGTCTTCTTATCCAACATAATATGCCGCTTCCAGCTCGGCTTGTCCAGCACCAGCGCCCGCATCATAGACCAGGAGCCCCACAGTCTCTTGCGAAAGTACTGTCTTGATGCTTCTTCCGTGCCCCACGACTCGAGGCCCGTTGAGATGACGCCGGGGATCATGATGACCGGGTGCACGGCATGAATGCCCTGTGATTTCGCGTGGAGGCCCACAGCAAAGGAGTCGTAATTGATGGCATCGCGTTGTGCTTTCTACAAAATGATGGAAATCAGCACTCTTTATCCTCGTGCGTAGTGGTAGCTGTTGGAGATCCCTGCACCCACCTGCATCTGCTGCGCGTCTCTCAAAAAGCCAGCAGGTAGCGCCTCGTAGAGACTTTCCAGGTTGACACCCTCTAAGCCGCTGAAGTCGATCATATCGTTGCTCCCTGCGAAGAAGGCAGCCGCCACCACTCCGGCCATGCCGCCCAAGACGAAGATCCAGAAGTTCTTCCTTTTCCCCGACTTTCCCTTCTTCAAAGTTTGCAGCTTCTCGGCGGTTACGACGCGTAGATTTGCTGGTCGGCCAGGTTCGGGCGTAGGCTCGCGAGACGGCTCAGACGAAGAGACATCGTTGCCGCCGAAGCGGCGGCGTAGGAAGGACATGCGCACTTGAACGATTTGGGTAGACCCAGTAATACTAACTACGGGGGGTGGTGACGGGAGAGTTGAGTGTGTTCAGTTTCGTTTCTCAAATTCCTCAAGCGGTCGTCCCATGTGACAGGGTCGCCGTCATAGCTCGGAAATCTCGCCAAGGCGAGGCTTAACCTCCGCCAAACCGTTCCGAACCGCAGCCGCATCCTAATCCTCACTCCACCTCTTTCCAGCTACCCCTAGGGCGATGAGCGAGCAGAACGATGCGAAGGAGAAGGAGTTGGACGATCTGCAATATGTCCAGTACCACGGTGCAAAGGAGGAAACGTACCTCCCCGCGATCCGGCAGCTGATCTCCAAGGATCTCTCGGAACCGTACAGCATCTATGTGTACCGATACTTCCTCTATCAGTGGGGGGACCTGTGCTACATGGTACGGCTCATCTCATGACTGTTGTCAACCCTGCCATTCTGACACGTCCAGGCTCTCGACAACTCCAACGCCCTCATCGGCGTCGTCGTCTGCAAGCTAGAGCCCCACCGCAGCGGCACCTTCCGCGGCTACATCGCCATGCTTGCCGTACAAGAATCTTACCGTGGCCGGGGAATCGCTACAAAGCTCGTATGCATGGCTATTGACGCCATGGCCGCCCGCAACGCCGACGAGATCGTGCTCGAGACCGAGGTTACAAACACTGCATCACTAAAGCTATACGAACGGCTGGGGTTCCTTAGGAGTAAAAGGTTGCATCGGTATTACTTGAACGGGAATGCGGCCTTCCGGTTGATACTCTACATGAAAGAGGGGACAGCGTTGAAGAGGCCCGGCGAAGGTGCGGAGATGGGCATGCCTATGCAGCCGAGGATGGAAGAGTATAGGGGATATGGACCTTTGGATGGAGAGCGCGAGGTGGCCTTGGGTGCAGGGGCTGCGACTTGAATCATCGAACTGACATGTATGATCCCCGTACGAAATGTTACAACACTGGGTTATGTCTGCGGACCAAAAGTGCTATCCGATCGGAGTCATCGATGTTTCCCGGCCCACCCATCACTACCTAGCTATCTCCACACGATGCAAATTTCCAAAGGCTGTAGGCCGAAACACGAGGCCAATTTTCGACGTGGATCCTCGATCTACGGAATTCAGGATCTACCACTTGCCTCTCTAATTAGCTGTTCGCCCACAAAACCGAAAAGATATATACCTCATGTGCTCTCCGCAGCCCTCCGCATTTTCATGAGCCGAAACAGTCAACAGGCTCAACAGTGTTAAAGACTGGGAGTCTGCAGTCGGATATATGGACCTTTCCAGAAGAACAAAATTCTGTTACCAGGGAATATTGTGCTCTACCTGGGTGTGGTATTGGATCGCAAACACAAACGCTGCGATATTCTGTGCATGGTGGAGTTGAACCTCGGTAAGTTTCTTCGATGAGAGAGACTTTAAAAATAAAATTGCTCAATCAGATACGTAAGTCTTTGTGCCGTGGGGTCTGCAAATTCCACTCTTGTCAGTGATATCGTGTGTATTCAGAGAAGGCCAAATTCAACGTCGGATGGGGCCATGCGAAAGGTTCGCAGTTTGTACTTTAAAGCAAGATGTACGGTCTCAAAAGCAGCAAGTAATTGACCTTACGTGAGCCCAAAATCACGGAGACAGAAATTCAATATTGTCCCGCTCTCCGATCCTTTTGTCACCCTTGGAAGCACGCACGTCCTTTGAAAGGACGGTCTCAAGGCGACATTCGCCTCAACACAGACGTAAATATTAGCTTTCTGGACGTTTTATATTGCTGTGGGCAATGTCATGCTGTTCCGCCGGCTGAGACTTTTAAGGGCGCTAGACTGATATTCATGGTTTGGTCGTCCGCCACTGCAAACCTTGTGTCGGAAGACTAAGCAAAACGTCTTTTATACGAGGTCATTTGCCTTTAGACAGGCCCACAATGTGGGAATGAATGTGTAGAAAACGCGTGGCGTAAACAGAAGGTGGTGAGCAGAGGGACTTGCCCGTTTCGTCTTTCTTCAATCCAACGACCTTGGGAGAGCTCGTCGAGGTATTTCAACCCATTCAGCTTGAGTCTCCGCCTCGATACCATCAGCTTTGTTCCATGTGTCTATGACCATTCCCGGATACGCCATTCGGGGCTCATGTACCGCTCCAAAGGTCACCATACTACGCCAAACCCAATCAAACGGCGATCTACAGTTCCCAAGTAGCCGATACGAAGATACTTTTACAACATGACCCTTCCGTTCTCCACGCCAGGATATTTCGATGCAATAGTCTGTTAGACAGAAGGTGCAAGAACGAAGTGATAGGTGGCAAGGTGCGAAATATTGAGGCGCCGTTTTGTTCTTAGCAAGCTCGGGAAGTTGCACGGGAGCGCCATGAGGTAATCCTGTGGCTAGGGTGAGGTGTCTGCAAGCTGCGTGTCCTTGCGATTCGATGAATTCCCTAAGCCTTTTCGAGTCACCTCGTGAATGATACAGAGTTTTAACTGCTAACACTACAAGTTTATCATCGACGATGCGTGAAAGTAGGGATTCGGAATCCGTAATTCCACTCGAACGCCAGTATACCGAGGATCGATCCTTGAATTTTTGAAGAGGTAGCCCATGGGCGGGCCCGTAGAAATGCCGATTCATAACCAAGCGGGCATGGTGATATGGGATGTGACAGGTGTGTGGGAGGCGAACGAAGTCGCGTGAAAGGTGCTGCTTGCATGGCAAATCCTCCTCGACATCCATAAAGAGAAGTTGGCCACAGCGTTTGCCCCAGTGTTGGTTCCATCGATGGAGCTCCACGCAATAATGGCAGAAATACAGATTGGGGATGTCCTTCTCCAGCAACAGCAACAGCTCTTCCTTCTCTGCCGTACTCGGGCGCGTGTGTCCGGGGAAGCAAAGACTGCAAAGAGTTCGGCAAGTCAAAGCGAGAGATGTGGTGGAAGTGTAGGTGAGATATGCAGCAATGATCAAGACTATCTCGGGAGGGAGAGCGAACGCGCCCAAGGCTGGTGAAGGACGCCTCGGTCGAAAGAGCGCTGCTAGGCGCTGGAAAGGCCGGATGGTAGCACCCATGGCCATCTTGCTTGACTAGGAAGGATAGGGCAGGCGGAAAGAGATATCAGTATGAAGGTGATAGGGTTAGACTGTAGAGTTGCACGACACTTTCAGTTTGGGTACCATGGGTCGTTGTGGTCAACAGTCTGGTCGTCTTGGCGCACTACCGGTAACGCCGAGTGAGCTAGGTTTGTCGAGGGAACTGTTGTGGGCCACTGGGGCGCAGTATTCCGTTGTCGATTTGACCCCAAAGGCACAGTCTTCAAAGCTCATCTAGAGGGTATTAACACGTCTTGTCCTGTACTGGTAGCCCTGCTGTTATTGCTTTTACAACGCATGTTATACCCTTAGCTTGGCAGCGAATTGCTGCAAGGCCGTGGGGCTGCATCTGTTACGTACACGATGCCCTATCTGTCCTATGGTCATTTTGCCGATGGTGGTATGTAGGACGTTCCGATGTATGTGACAGATGTGTTCGCAGACTAGGAACAGCGACTGCCTTTTCATCGTCGACAAGTAAGGGTCTAACGACTGCCATTCGGGACCTCGTTCACTCCTGCCACATTGTGTAAAACCGAGTCATCCTATGGCTGGCCACCTCCGACGAGACAAAGACGTTGAAGCTACCAAAGAGGCTCCAGGACACACTTTTACTCCATTTCACATTCTGCTTCTCATCACATTAGCATACCTTTATGTTGGAAGTGAGACCTTGGGCTTCAAGCCGTCTCAGTATCATGGCACTATTGCCTCGCAGCTATCATTCAGATTCGAAAACTTTCGTGGTCGATTGCTATTTGCCTCTTGCCTTGCACACACTTTCCTCGCTTGTCAATTATTTGGAACGTCCTTCTGGTCCTACACTTCAGAGGGGAGAGCAACTTCTTCATCGCCGAAGCTGCTTTAAAAGACGTCTGCGCCTTCACTCGGCTCTTCTCCTTCTCCCCTGACGCCTTTGGCACTTTGTTCTCCCAAGTTTTCTTGCTCCGTGCCCAATTTCTGCTTCTCTTTGCGACCATCATGGGTGCGTCATTTGCTTTTTGGTTCCCGTCGATCTGGACCATGGTCGGTGCCATTGCTACCTGCTCATCTCTTTTTCTTGCCCTTTATGTCCTCTTTGTCAAAGAAGATAAGATTGACTCACGGCTCCGGCTCATCCAAATGTTCCTGCACGACAACTTCCCCTCTGTGGCCCGAGTTACGCACAGCCTGATGGCCCTGGAGGATATACGGGTGGTGTCAGGGCGTTAAAGATTGCACTGGCCCCGCATGGGGAGCCGGTTGCCGATACGCTCTGGGACATTCTTCGTGGGTTTAGGACGTCCAGTGCGTCTGGGTCGAGGTCATTGGCTCTACAGTCATCGCGAACATCGTGTACATCGTGCAAGTCGCGCACATTATCGACCGTCAAGCTTGCACTGTGGCTTGCTCCGAGCCCTACTAGTATCGTCTTGGATAGCGCTGATCGTAGCTGCCTGAGCCTATTCTTGCGACAGGCGAGTGCGTCGTCGAGTTTCGCGCGAAGGTCAACCAGCTGGTGCTCGTCCAGCAACGTTCGGTAGGTATGGGCCATGAAGCCACCCTAGACCAACTGGTTGTCGCTGAATACGCCACAGGGCTGAAGTGCACAGTGGGCATCAACAAAACTTTCCTCAAGCTCTGTCCCTGCCTGTATATAGTCCACGTTATTCCGAAGCTCGTCCTCGACTCGCAACTTGATGGCTTGCTTCAGGTCAGGCGCTTTGCGGTCCGCCGGCTGATAGCGAGCAAGACTGACTTGGCTAAAGTACCGCCTTAGTTCCCTGGAAACGCCGCCTTCCTGCCCAGAACTAAAAGAAGTAAGGTCGACGTCAGCCATGTCATCTAGATCGTAGTAGAACAAGCTACGTAAATCCTTGTAGCCCGCAGGCGAAGCAGCTGCCTCTGAGCCACGTGATCGCCGAGTCTCTACGATGGCGGTGCGTCTGAACGAATAGAACGTGTTTCGCTTGTACAAGCCTATAAGCAGGCACATCTCCTTGAGCTTGTCGCTGATGTCGCTGTAGCTCAATTGCTGATTAGGATCAAGCGACCTTGCTTGATCAGCTGAACAAAACGTCCTGAACATCGATGGCTTCAAGAGGATTAGACACAAGTCAAACTCAAACCTGTGACCCCTCGTTGGTAAAAAGGTGAAAATGCGCTTGTACTCGACGTGCCGGGTGCTGTACGGGTCGCGATGACCCTTGAGATAGCGAAAGGCGACTCGCACGGCGATGCCGCCATCCGTTCGGACCCAGGCCGCGTCTCTTCATCGCAAAGTCTCGTCTTCGTCGCGCGTCGGAGCTCCAGGATTGGTGCCAATAGGCGTTCCCTGCCGATAGCCAGGAAGCACTGAGAATAGCCCAGGGCGCGCTCCAGTGGTATACGCAATGAGCCATGCAGCATTGGTTTTCTTCCAGTGGTCTACTCCGTACTGCATACCCATTACCTCGCGAACACGAGGCCGAGCTCGTCGTCGGTTGGGTTGTTCTTCTCCATAGATGTGGTTGGCAGCTCTGAATAATGGTCAGCGTGCCCTAGAACCAAAGCTCTTTTATTGGCAACCAATGTTCTTTTCTTCCTATTCAATAGAGCGTAAATTAGTCGTCATAAAGCCCTAATGATGATAAACAAGAGCCGTAAGGAAAAAAAAGGTTTACCATCCACGTCAGCTCTGCGTCAAACGTAGGACTCTATCATTTATACCAGCTCCCCACTCTCAAGTACTCCAAGACTCCATACAAATCAATGTCACACACGCCGGGTATACCACACTGCCACCTAAGTCCATCAAGTCTAGTCCATTCGAGCCTTCTTACTATACACATCCCTCCCCTCCCCTTCCCCAATCCCACCTATAACTCATCATGACCCTCCTCCGGCATCTTGATAGCCTCCTTCGGCTTTCCCAGCTCATCATCCAGGGCCTTCCCCCCCTTCTTCCTCCACTTCTCCCACACGCCCCACATTTCCTTCTCCATGCCCTTCTCCATCTGATCTGGCAGTATAACCACATACTCCACATTCAAACTGCCCCACTGCGGCTCAGCGTTGTTTGCGAGATGTTGGTGCCATACCGGCATGCCTTCGTCCTTGATGATCTCGATACTCTGGGGTTGCACGACTTCGCCGCGTTTGCGGGAAAGTTGGACAATGTGGCCGTCGAGGTGGGTAATATTGCGTGTCCAGTCACCCATCCATGCTTCGCGAAGGGAGAGCACTTCGCGCCAGAAGAGATCCTTGCCGCGGCGGCGGAAAAACGTACCGTCTGTGCGCTCGTGGTCTTGTTGCCCGTAAGCCGGATCGGTCTCGACGAGGTGGACAAGAAGGTCGCCAGCTACCCAGTCGGGGCTCTCCTCTGCCTCGTTTTCGTACGTGATGCGTACACCGTGCGGCATGCCCTTCTCGATGTGCAGCTCGTGCGTTTCCGGTTCGCGAACCACCCTGCTGCCACTGCACACAGGACACGGCTTCTTGATCGTCTTGCCCTTGCCTCCACACTTGTCACAGTGCTGCTGTACCTGCTGGAACAAACCAGGAGCAAGCTGCTGTCTCCTGATCACGATGCCCCGGCCACCGCACACATCACAAGTTTCCACATGTCCATCTTCACTCCCGGAACCCTCGCAAGCGGAGCAGATAGCCTGCTTCTCGACGGTGAACTCTGTCGTCCTCCCGTTGTAGAAATCGCGCAGAGGAATCGCAACCCGAACTTCCATATTCGGGCCATGTCGCTCGCCCCCACCATGACCAAAGTGGCCGCTGCCGCCGAAGAAGCGGGAGAAAAGGTCGAAGGGATCGTGGTGTTGGCGCGGACCGCCGCCTTTTCGGTGCTGCTCAATGCCTTCGTGGCCGTATTTATCGTAGATTTTGCGGGTTTCTTCTTCGATGAGGATTTCGTAGGCGTCGGCTATAGCGACAAACTTTTCAGAGGCTTCATCGTTGCCACTGGGTTGGTGTTAGTTATCGTGGTGGAACAATGGAATATGTGGCATACGGATTCTTGTCGGGGTGGTATTTCTTGCTGAGCGTTCGGTAGGCCTTCTTGATCTCGCGCTCCGAGGCATCTTTCTTGATTCCGAGTAGCTATGGAGATACGTCAGTACTTTCCTCTTCAATCCCAGTGCCCCAGAACATCACTTACTTTGTAGTAATCCTCCGCAGCCAGCACCGCAAGCGTCAAACACGCCAACAGCAGAAACGCTAATCTCAAGAGCATTTCGGCTCAATTGCGCCACGTGTATGCGATCTCGTAGCAGGAACGGATCGAAGGAGCGGACGGACAGGTCCAAGAGAAATAAATCTCAGAGGAAAGTCTACATGGAAGTCAAAGGAGACACCAGAGGAAGACACCAGAGTGGAAAGTAAGGGAAAAAGAAGGCGGGGCGGAGGCTATTTACGTGGAACTATCTACTGTGTAAGAGCTGGAGCTTCCGCATTATCTGGCCAGTAGCTGTTGGCATCGGCCAATCGGAGCGCGGCTTGGCAAAACCGGCTGCCGTTCACTTTTTGTGAGGAACGACGTGCACGACTGCTTGGACGATCGATTGACGACACGGACGAGACTTTTCCACGCGCATACATCTCGACCGAGACGCATTCGCTTGCTGTCTTCCACACCTTCGACAACACCTCCCTCGGAGCGCCCCGGCGCCAGAAACATCCACGCGACTCCCGCACCCCTTCCAGTCATTATACGTCCACGATGGCGTCCACAGGCACAGCACAGATTCAACCCATAGTACGGAGACTCATATCGAGCTCCAAAGTCGGCGTTGTTGTATCAGCAGGGCGGATGGAGCGCGCCGTCAAAGTACGCATTGCAGGACAAGAATGGAACAAGAAATTTAGAAAAGTATGTAGCCCCGGTGTGCCCCCCGATCCCCCAATGCCTACACTTCAGAGTACATGAACGGATGGCTAACAGAATCCCCAGCACTTCCCCTCCCCAACAACCCACCTAGTAGCCGACCCAAACAACTCCCTCGTCGAAGGCGACATCGTCCGCATCGCCTCAGGCTGGCGCACCTCCAAGCACATCCGCCACGTCGTAACTGCCATCGTGGCGCCCTTTGGCGCCCCAGTCGAAGACCGGACGCCCATTCTCACAGAGGACCAGCGCATGGAAATCCGCATCAAAGAGCGCCTGCTCAAGGACGTGCGTGCAGCAAACAAAGGCCGGACAGCGAGTGCGCAAAGGTTGAAGCTGGCCAGGAGCATAGGCTTCAAGATTCCGAGTTTGGAGGATGCTATGGCGAATGTGAGGCTGGCGGAGGAGGAGGAGAGGATTCGGAGGGAGAGTACGAAGGGTGGGAAGAAAGTAGGGGCGAGGGGGGAGAAGCATGGCGGGCATGCGGGACAGGTTGCTACGGCGAAGGAGAGGAGGTTGGAGCAAGGGAAGGACACAAAGGGAGAGAAGGCTGCTGGGGAGAAGGTCAAGGACGCGAGGACGCAGACAGTATGAGCGTGTGACACCTGTAGGATATTGCATGTATGAAAAGGAAGCAAGCAGCACTGTAACTTACACCAGCATTTGCAGAGGTTTGGGCAAACTTTTGTTGAAATGTAGAGTAATATTCGTCTTGACATTAATGTTGTAACGTTTCTAGGTAATTCATACAAAGCCGAAGGGTATCGCAATATCAAATGCGTCCGCCCGCCCATCCGTAAATCTGAACGCCAGGTACCATGCCTCCCATATACGCCTACTATGCCGCCAAAGTCATTGCCACACCAGACCATGCATGTCGTCATCGAACAACAGTGCTTCGCTCACACCTCGACCAAGTCCACCATATCGTCGTCAGCTTCACTGTCTTCATGCGCCCTCGTAATGAAAGGATGACGAAGTGCCTCATCAGCCGTGATGCGCTTGTGAGGGTCGCATTCGAGAAGCTTGTACAGGAAAGCCACCGCATCCTTCTCTTCCTCGTGGAGTTCCTTTTTCGGTCCTGACTTGTCCCCAGTGCGGCCAGTACACCAGAGAACGATTTTCTCGAGGCTGTGGCCATGCTCGCTATAGCTGGGGACGTTGGTCTCGAAGACTTGGCCATGGAGGATGGCAGTCTCCCTCATCTTCTTTCGTCCAAAGATGGTGGTAATCTCCAACAAGGCGTCAATGTCGTCGGCGCTGTGAAAAAAGGGGAAGCGACGAGTGAGTAGCGTGAGAAGCACAACACCAGCACTCCACATGTCGATGGTGGTGGTCTGTTGGGTACACTTGAGAAGAACCTCTGGCGCGCGGAAGCCACGGGTGCCTGCTCGATTGGCTCGACGACTGTTGCGCGTGTCGTTCTTAGGGTAGCTAGTCGTCTGGTGGCCAGCCTGCTGGTTCTGGGCGTATAGACTGTGGGCGATGAGGTAGCGACGCTCATCGGTCGGCATGGTACAGTTGCATCGGTGCCAGTCTGTGCCTTCCCGCTCAGCGAGACCAAAGTCGACGAGGACCCCACGCTCCTCCTGGGGATTGTAGAGAAAGTTGGTGGGCTTGACATCGCGATGGAGAATCTTCTTTAGGTGCACTGCACGCAGTGCGGTGATCAGGCTCTTCATATAGAGGCGCATCTCGGAGATCTTCATGTCTCGGTAGTAGTCGCGGAAGTCGTGATGTTGGAAGTAAGGCAGCACAGCGACGACCTGGTCCTGGTGACGAAAGGCAGTGATCAATGGACATACCGAGTCGGAGTTCTTGAGGTCGTGCAGTAGCTCCAGCTCGTTAAAGATGCGTATCGGACTACTCGTAACATAGATCTTCTTGATGGCAACATAATGGGGTCGCCGCGAGGAACGTTTGGCCCGGCTGGCCGGTGACTGCCACTTGCGGCGCTCGCGCTCGTCGACATCCCAGCGGTTATCGAACTGGTTGTACTCCAGGTCCTCTGCCTTGTATACGGTGGAGAAGGTACCTATTCGCATGTGTTAGCTAGGACGCAGCCCTGCATAAGACGAGCCAATTGCGCCACTCACCTTCCCCGATGCGATTTATAAGTCGGTACCGCTTGTCGATACCCACGAAGCTGTCTTCGAATCGCGCCATTTCGTCGGCCACATTCTCGTCCACCTCCTCGTCGCTCGTGTCTACCGTGTGCCCGCTTTCCTCGAGCGGGTCGGCGCTTTCGTCCAGGGTCTCCTCCGCATCCTCCTCTTTCATGTCGTCGTAGTGAACATCTACCGCGTCACCATGTCGCTGTTGTACAGTGCGTGCCTTTGCCATCTTTGTCGCGCAGAGGTGTTGTTGTGGACCAACCTGCTGCAGGAGGGATGCGAAGTGTGGTGTGGACGCGATGCATCGCGCTCGGAACCGATGGTGCGCTAAGCCAGAAATGGCTAATTCATAACAATGCTTGCCCGCCAAACACAGACGCGCCTTCCGAGCGGCGGTCCGCATCAACAGCACAGCACTCTCTCACCTTTTCTCCCGTCTCTCTTTAATCCATTCTGCGCATCATGGACGCGCCGGTAGATTTCGACATCAACGATGCGATCAAGAACTACGACAACGACCCGGCGTCAATAGCCACCCCCGAAGCCCCCCAAGCGCTCCAAGACTGCGAGAACGACGCAGAGGCGCTGTCGTCGCCGGCGCTGATAAATAGCGAGCTCAACGCCGTCGTCGACGCAGTCGCAGAGAGCCCAGATGCCATCACACGCAGCTCGTGTTTCGACACGCTGCAGTTCCTACTCAAGTGCGTCCCCGCCTTTTCTGCTCATTCTAGGACATGGGAGGCAGAATCTGACTGTGCGCTCTTCCGCAAATCTAGATACTCTGCACAAATACCTCCTGCTACGCTCGGCAAGATACTCGATTTGATAGTCTCGGCGTTATCTACGCAAGCCGACGCTGTCCACGCAGACATAGAGGCGGACGAACAGGATGCGCTTCCACAACACAAACAGCTCCTGGAAATGTACGGATTCCTACTGCGGTGGACCATATCAGCTGTCGAAACGAGAGCGCTCGAGAAATCGGCCTCCGCGCCCGCCGCACGAGCCCGCGGCAAAGGCGCCAAATCGAAGCCAGCGAAGGATGGTAGCTGGGACGCATCCGCGCAGCTGGAGGCGGCTCTTGACAAGATGAGCAAAGTTCTCAAACTGAAACTCGGACGCATATTCGTTACGACATCGGAGCGGGACACGTTCATCGGCCTCTTCACGAAGCCCGTCTACTACATCCTGGAGAATGAGGCTAGAGTCAAGAACACGGCAATGCGGATGCATTGCTTCAGAGTGCTTTGTATAGCGATCAAGCACCATGGTCATGCGCATAGTAGGTTCCGTTATAACTGTGAGCAGAGAAGATACTGATCTGCACTGTAGCCGCACAAACCTCCATCAACCAATGCCTCACCTACTTTGAGCATCTGTCGGAGCCAATGGCCGAATTCCTACAAATCCTCGCCGAGCAATACGACTACCCCCAACTCACCGAAGATGTACTGCGAGATGTCAGCAATAAGGAGTTCAGTGGAACGGACCAGAAAGGCCCCAAATCCATTTCTACCTTCCTGACAAAAATCTCCGAATTCCTCCCACACCTTGTTATCAAGCAAATGACGTTACTTGCGAACCTCCTCGACAGCGAATCGTACACGCTACGCTGCGCGATGATTGATGTCTGCGGCAACTTGATTGCTATGCTCAGCAAGCAGGATGGAGACGACCGGAGCGAGAACCACAAGACTCAAATTCGCATATTCTTCGATGTTCTCGAAGAGAGATTTCTAGACATCAACCCGTACTGCAGATGCCGAGTCATCCAGGTATACGTCAAGCTTTGCGATCTGGAGCAAAAGTTTCCGAAGCGCCGGCAGAAGGCGGCGGAATTGGCAGCACAAAGTCTCGAGGACAAGAGTAGCAATGTTCGCCGGAACGCTATTAAACTTCTGGGAAGGCTAGTTTCGACGCATCCCTTCACAGCCTTACATGGCGGAGAGCTTGCTACGAAGGCCTGGAATACACGCCTAGAGGATTGCGAAGCGCAGATCAATGCGTTGAAGCCCCCAGAGGAGCTTCGGGAGCAACCTGCACCTGGCGAACAAACGTTGGATGAGACGCTTTTGCAAGATGCCACACAGGCGGAGGCCGCTCCAGAAGAACCCAAGCACCCCAACGAGATGACCGAGGAAGAGAAGTCAGCTGCAATCAAAAAGGCCCAGGAAGAAGTGGCCACGGCGCAGATGATGGACATGCTGCAAAAAACGCGAAAATACTACCTGGAAGCGCTGCGATTCATTGAAGTTGTGGACGAGGCTGCTGAGATTGTCACGCAGCTTCTTGCTTCGAAGAACAAGAGCGAGGTCATCGAGGCGATGGACTTCTTCAAGATGATCGACGCCTACAAGATCTCCAATTCGCGCAATGGTATCCGAAGAATGCTGCGTTTGATATGGACGAAGGGAAACAGCGACGAAGGCAAGGGCGTACAAACGCATCTGATTGAGTGTTACAAGGAACTCTTCTTCAACGCGCCACCCGACTACGATCCCAACAGCTCTGCCAACTACATTGCCAAGAACATGATCAGTCTTACGTTTGGAACCACGCCTGCAGAACTCACTTCGCTAGAGCAGCTTCTTAGTACAATGATCAAGCAAGGCTTGGTAAACGAGCTTGTCATACAGAAACTCTGGCAAGTTTACGGCGTGCAAAAGAGAGAAATTTCGAAGAACCATCGACGAGGGGCTATCATCGTTCTCGGAATGCTCGCCCTTGCGCAACCCAACATCATTGTACAAGAGATGGAGACATGTCTGAGGATCGGTCTGGGTGAACTTGGTCGACGAGATTTTGGACTGGCACGATACACCTGCATTGCACTTCGTCGTATCAGCCCACCGCCAGGCAAACAAGCAAGTAATGCGGCTCCAGTTCAAGTCGTCAAACTTCCCAACGATCACGCGATTCTCGTGAGGTTAGCGGCCATGTGCGAGATTGTCTCGGATAGCAAGGAATGGTACGGAGTTGCGGAACAGGCCATTAGTGCAATTTACGTGCTCTCGAAGCACCCCGACGTGCTCTGTTCCGAGGTCCTTCGGCGGAAGACGAAGGATGTCTTCGCGCCCCAGGCTCCAACCCGGCCCGCATCAAGTGGATCAGATGTGGAGATGACCCAGCTGCCATCACCTGCTGAAGAGATCGCCCTCCAATTACCGGCGGAAGAGCAGGTTCCGGCAAAGAAGCAGAACTCCGCGCTTGCACTATCTCAATTACTCTTCATCGTGGGCCATGTGGGCATCAAACAAATCGTTCATCTCGAGCTCTGTGAGATGGACTTCAAGCGCCGGAAGGCGGAGAAGGAAAAGAACACTGCTCTCACCCCTCGCAAATCGCTCGCGGCAGAGAATCCGTCTCCGGTCAAGAAAGGGAGGAAAAAGTCAGCCAACAAAGAGCAGACGCCAGCTCCAGAAGAAGCCGATGAGCTCGATCTCATGGCAGGTACCACCGAAGACGACTTCAGTGAACACATCGCTCACATTCGTGAACGCGAGCTACTCTATGGTCCGCAATCACTTCTCGCAAACTTCGGGCCTTTGGTCGCAGACATCTGCTCCAACAACACGTCCTACAACCACCCAACATTGCAAGCCCAAGCAGCCCTCTGCCTGGCGAAGCTCATGTGTATAAGCTCAGAGTACTGCGAAGGCAATCTCGGTCTCCTTCTTACAATCCTCGAACGAAGCAAGGACGCCGTCGTTCGCAGCAATCTCGTCGTCGCGCTCGGTGATATGGCTGTGTGCTTCAACCATCTTATCGACGAGAACACCGATTTCCTCTACCGCCGTCTGAACGACGGTGATCCGAGCGTCAAGCGAACGTGTCTGATGACGCTTACCTTCCTGATTCTCGCTGGACAGGTCAAGGTCAAGGGTCAGCTGGGCGAAATGGCGAAGTGTCTTGAGGATAGTGACAAGAAGATTGCGGACATGGCACGCATGTTCTTCAGCGAACTTGCGACAAAGGACAACGCTGTATACAACCAGTTTGTAGATATGTTTAGTGTGCTCAGCGCCGATACCGCTCTGGATGAGGATGCGTTCAAGCGCATCATCAAGTTCTTGGCCGGCTTTATTGAAAAGGTATGTTTAGCTCTACGCCACAGATCCCACTATTCTCGACACAACGAATCGCTAATATCAAGCAGGACAAACACTCCAAGCAGCTTGCTAACAAACTTGCTGCGCGTCTGCCGCGTGTGGAGAATGAGCGGCAATGGGCCGATGTTGCGTTCACGCTAGCCCAGCTGCAACACAAGGACGAGGAGATACAGAAGCTAGTGCAAGAAGGTTTCAAGGTTGTACAGGCGGCTGCTTAGGGAGGCTTGTATGAGATATGAGTTTCTGGTTGCGATCACGACTGGTAATGAAGTTGATGACTTGGTTTATACGGGATGTAATCGGCGGCGTTTGTATTCGCGGGGCCTGGAACGGAAATTCCAGACAATGGGGTGTTGGCGCATTGGATACAGTGTTCTTCTATATTTCACTAATCAAGCTTGACGCATCGTGCTCCGTTGCCGCGTCTGAACGGCTCACATTGGAAACTCTTCGAGCAACACATAGGGACGTATGTCTTGATTGACCAATGGCATGAAGCCATATCATTTCACACAACAAACATATGAATACACAAACTACAAACACCTACAGCAAACAAAACCCACCACCTCAATTCACACATGGTGTAGGGTAATACATGAGCGGATTACAAATACCTCTCACCTCCATGGTCGCAGTTGTTGTGGTGGCGTACTTCGCAATCTCGTTGGCTGTAGAGGCTTTCCTTTTGACCGGATTGACATTGGATCCCTGAGGCGAGTTGTCGAGAACAGGTGTAGGATTAGAGCTCCGAGTCGGCCAGCGGAATACTGTAGCCATTGTCGAGTTGAGGGAGCGTGGAAGAAGGGGACTTGGAGTGGCCGAGCGCTGTTTAAAAGCACTTCGACGAGCGATAGATTGGGTTGACACGTTTGTTGATAGTGGTGTGTCTGTTGGAGCGATGGACGAAGGTGGGCTAGAAAGGGTGGGATTGGCAGCAGAACCGGAGGTCTCGCTACTTTGAGTGGGTCCGCTATCATAAACTGGCACGCTGCCTGCGATTACCTTTGATATCGAGTCAGATGGAGCTACCGTACTCGTAGCAAGTCCGCTACTCACTGTAGATGGATTCTGGCTTCCAGTCGACAACGAGATCGACGTCGGCGTCGTACTATTCGGTCTGATCACCCCGCTGGGCAGATTTTTCGCCGTAGCAACCCACTGATTACCCATACTCTCCGCATTCCTATTTTTACGTTAGCATTCATCGCTGTATCTCTCACTCCACAACTTACTTTTGAACCTCCTCTCCCGCCCTCTCTACGCAAAGGTCCAACACCATGTCCCCCCAATACTCCTCCTCACAGCTTAGACTCGACTCACCCTGTCGCGTCCGTTCCCATATATACGTCATAAAACACTTATCCACTCCATTGCAATATGTAGTCGGACAGTTCTGCCCTTTCGTATCGTTGGTGAAAGTAACGGCGAGTCCACCGTCGTATCCAGGACAATGATCGAATTTCTCCTGGAGCTGTTCGGCGGAGGCGGTGGAGTCGGTGATATCGGCGTGTTCGGGTCCACAGTCGAGAAGTGAGACGTCGTAGTTTATTCGGTGGGTTTTATCGCCGCGATTTGGGTCTTTGACGAGGGCGTATTCGAATTGGAGGACTTTACCTTTTTCGGGGATGGGTTCTCTGGCGATCTTGATGGCGACCCCCTGGCCCGCTAATTTATCTTCGCTCACGCAGTAGCCTGCTGTTAACGGCTTCCCCGTTTTATCATCTTTAGCAGTGTTAGAGGTGAGCTGCTCATATCCTTCCCAGGTAGCATTGTTTGCATAACCAGCCTCCATAGTCCAACCTTGCGGGTAAGGACATGTAACGCGAAACGGTTCGGTCCATGTGCCATTGGGGACGATAGGGTGCATGATCTGTTCGTCTGGCGTGCCGAAGCCGACGGCTGGATCCCGGGATCCGTTTAGGTTCCAGACACCGATGGACCAGAGGTTGAGGGTTTCGGGGCAATGATTGTTTACTATTAGGTGACCCCAGTCGGCTCCATTGGGTCTATTGAATGTGTCATTGGTTGTGTTGCGGCGCTGGTAGGATGGAGATGATAGGGCGGAAGAGGCGGGTTGGAGTGCGAGAAGAAGAGAGAGGAGGCGGAACATGGTGCTGTTGGGATGTTGTTGGAGAAGGTGTTTGAATGGCGTAGGATAGCGGTCTATATCGTGGAAAATGTTGTCCCTGAAGAAGGTCACAAGCTGAACGAAAGAATACGCGGTAAATGCAGTATACCCAGCGAATGTAGGAGTAGGAGGATAGGAAACGAAAGAAGAACAGAATCGACACTTATACGTCCTCTACATGAGTCCGACAGACCCGGGAAAGAAGACTGCAATGCGTTGTAGTCTCCCATACCTTTGCGAAAGTGACTCGATCTACTCTTTCATTTTCAAGATATCACTCAATAAAAGAAACTCCGCCGTCTCGCGTGATGACACGGCCGCAGCCTACGTATCTCGCCAACGTGTGCTGTTAAAGCTAAAACGCAAGATGTGAGCATTAGAGATCGCGTCAAACTCAGACCTGTCAACTCCCATACTCATCGTACAGCGTCGTAGTGCCCTGCAACCAGGATCGTTGTGATTACGTCTTCCGGCTCTCGATCGGTAGAATCAGTTCAGACAAAGGACAGAGCTTCGTCGCGCGCTGTCGAGAACAACAATGAGTGTTCGTTACGTGTTGCTAGAGAAACTGTTGTTAGGGTCATACCAGCGAGTTTTGAGGCTAACTTGTGGGCTCTGAGTAACCCTAAAGGATGCTGTAGATGGGTGGATGTCCAAATAGAGATCGGCGAAGGAACCTATCGTATAAATTGTTTTGCTGTATGCGAGCCACGCGTGAACTGACAATAAATGGATTAGACTACGCGATTCGGATTCGTTGTACAATGAGTTCGGATTCCTGTCCGTGAGTCTTCCCAAGTGAGTAATACCGCTCACAACAAGGCTCATACGTACGCGGTAATCAACACTTCCCCATCATTCTCTCTTCATTCCAACTTTCCCAATTCCGCGAAGTCCCCATGTGAACAGAAGAAGCGTCGCCACACTTCCCGCGAACATATACCAGAACGCTGCCCGGTACCCTTCCATCAAGGCCTCGGGACTCTCCTTATGCTCAAACCTACTGTGCTCAGTAACAGTGGTTGCAATAACACCAGACATGGCCAAACCCACAGTCTTGCCGATCTGCGCGATAGTGTTGAAGATACCACCCGCCAGGGCCTGCAATCTTGCGGGGAACACTGATGTAATGACGAGATTCGACACGGTAAACAGAGCTTCAGCGCCGATCGGATTCAGCGCCACAGCTGGAAATGCGGCGGCCCAGTAGGACCATTCGGGCTGTATAACGCACATCATCAACGCGCCGATAGAGGTCAAAACGATCGCGAATATGACGGCATAGTCGGCGCGGACTTTGTGAGCGAAGAGTCCCATCAGAATATTTGCGAGAGCACCTGTAATTGGAGCGGGCAGGAAGCGGACTGAGGTTTGGATCGCGGAGATCCTTTGAACGTCTTGGAAGAAGAGGGTGAGGAAGGTTTCGATGGCGTTGAAGACACCCCAGGTCATAAAGACGCCGATGCAGACGGTGGTGAAGATGCGGTTGCGCCATACAGAGTTCGGAATAATGGCTGGCCGGCCGAGCTTCTCTTGTCGTCCTACCCAGAAGATGAAGGTTGGGATTAGCGCCAGGGAGATTAAGAGGGTGGCGAGGGGGACAGGGTTGCGGATAGCCGTTGAGCTCTCGCTGATCAAACTAGTTCAGTGAGCAATGCTGTCGCAAAACGTAATGGAAATCTTACGAGAAAGAATACGACAGCATAGCTATCGACGCACTGCCAATCGCGATACCCACCCAGTCGATCTCCGTTCTCAGGCGCTGCCAAACATGCGCCTGCTTAGCGTCGACCTTTGGCAGCCCAAAGAAACCCACCACAAACACGACCGAATTGATGATGGCAGCGATATGGAAGCCCCATCTCCACCCAATCGTGTTTGAGAAGACACCTCCCAAAGTAAGACCTACGGAGAACCCGATAGGCTGACCACCACCCATGGACGCAAATGCAATGTTTCTCTTCTTGCCCTCGGGAAAGGTACTCGTGATGATACTCACTGCAGATGGGAGACAGAAAGAGATAGCAACACCAGCGAAAGCACGAAATATAATGAGTTGCTTAGCCGTCGTCGCAAGACCGCAAGCCAGCGTAAAGCCCGATTGTAGTACACAACCTGTGAGGTACATAGGGCGACTTCCAACTACATCTGCAACGGAACCGAGTAGTAGCAACGTACAACCGCATGCTAGCGAATAGACAGATATAGGCCTACAGCTCATTAGTGTCCTTCTTCGGTATTACAGCTCACTCTACTCACCATAGAAGCAAACTCGGCGGAATATCCAATTCGGCCGCCATCGTTGGCAAACCTACCGTCACCAACCCGGCAAGCAAAGTACTGATCATTGTCACACAAACAACGGTGACCAACACAATCGCCGTCGTAGCCGTTGTGGGCTCCGGAATCTGCTCCACGGCGACAGCATTGCGAGGTTCATTGACGATGGGCCGCAGGTCTTCAGCCAGAGATATTGTGTCATCGCATTTCGCGAGGACGCTGGGAGGTTGAGTCACTGGGGTTGACTCCGCGTACGGCTGCAGTTCAATTGACGTTGATGATCGCGACATTCTAGCAAACAGTTCCAACGAGTGGACGGATAGGTACTAGAAATAATCGGTTGTCGGAAAGGATGGTGGGCTAGAATTTTATTTAGTGAGCGCGGCACTCGGCCCTATTCCTAGGTCGAACAAGGCCGTTCCAAGGCTACCTGCGACTGTAGCTCGCATTGTTTGTGTATCATCGACCGCGTCTGCATACCAGTGAATGTCAATCGATGCACAAGGTCATTGGCGTCGAAGAAATCTTGTGCGTCGAAGAAATCTTATGAAAGACGGATGCATTTGGACGTCAGGAAGACAAGCCAAAATGTCTGTGCGATGACGCCATAACTTGCACCCGCACACGCTGCTCAAGTATGAATATCAGGACGTTGACAAGCAGCACCAGATCTACTTTTTTTTATGTGTAGAACTCTAGGGTGAACATTCCATTCGCGCACAATGCGCTACATCTGCAGACTCACACACAGCTAGCGACTCAATGTTATACTTCGACCCTTAAAGCATCCTTCGAGGAGCTTTAGACTCCGCGATGGTTTAGACGCACCCACCTCGAACGTGCCGATATGGGGAGTCACGAGGAGTGGGACTCATTCTGTAGACTCAGGTCAAGCGGCATCTAGAAATTGATGATTGTGTAATTCGCCGTGGCGAGGTTCACCTGACAATCAAGTCGACCGTGATTCATTTCGTGTGCAAAATTTGTAGCTTTAGAGGTATGTGGAATGTTCCTGGGCACATGCCGTGTTGTTAATATCATTTGGTCCCCTCCCTGTAACAGTTGAACCTATCACAGTGTTTTCTCCTATTACAGCTAACCAAACTGTTAACAACATTTTCAAATCCTTGCCTTTTGAAATCATGGTGGTGGCGGTGTCTAAATTCAGTGGGTCGGTTCGATCGGTATGTATCCTTCAATCCTCGTTTCGGGTGTACGCAACAATACTAATGACCTCCAAGGTCTATCAACGTTAGTAGAACGTTGAGATGCATTGAGAACTTTGCGGTTCTTCACCGCTTTGTTCTTGGCAGTCCACAATTTGCTTCCGGCTACGGGTATATGCACTAGCTTAGCGAAAATCTTGACGCTCCACGTGCTCCTCAATGATGATGTAAAAAGCTCAATTTGGAAAACCCAAACCAACGCCTTAGATTATATGTTATGTAGCGAGAAGAATTTCCATAATACAACAAGATGGGCTTGTGGTTTAGTGGTATAATTTTCCCTTAGCATGGGAAAGGTCCTGGGTTCGATTCCCAGCAAGTCCACATTTTTTGCGCGTTGACACTTCAAGTGTATCCTGGTCGTGGCCGTGCGCTGTTCGTTCTTTTTGTTGAGCCGGCGGAAGGAGTAACTGTCGTGTGCTGTATGTCACTTACAGCTGTAGAGAGAGCAGTAGTAGTCACGCTATCCTACGGACGGTGTTAACAGTTCTTGTGTAGATGATTGCAGCCTGCAGAATCATTTGTCTGTGAAATCACTCGATAGGTAATGATGCACTTGATAACGATAAACTACAAATGTGCAGGCTGTTCTTTGTTGCGATATGTCGTATTTTATTCAGATGGGGGTGCTAGACTGGTGGCTCACTTTTATGCAACGTCGCTACCCCTGTCGCTACCTTTCTCATAGAGCGAGCAAGTGTAGCTTTTCCAAAATGCCGTTAGGACGTCTTATATTTATATATTCTAAGAACGTACCGTTGCTTAGTATGCTCAGTGTGCTCGGTAGTGGCCCATGCATCCAAGCGAGGTGTCTCCGCCCACTGGCCTATAAGTCATAATTGCTCGGACCGTTATCTAGGTGAATATTGGCCGGAAGGTCAGAATCGTAACAGAAACACACGTACCGGATCTGGCATGTCGTCCTGCCCGATGCCCCTCCAGGACAATAGTCCGCTTTGGGGGTCTGAAAAGGGAAATTCAATGCTATCACCTACTACGGTAAATTTTACATTGAGGTTCGTGCCGGAGTAGGAGATGATGCTAGCCTCCACTGTTACCACAAACACTCGAGCAGTGACTGTTTGGTCAAGACTTGAACCTGATTGACTTGTCTCTCAGAGGGAGAGATGGTATGCCTCTTTCAGATCCAGAAAATAATGCACAGAGGGGTATCGACCGATCGGACCGCCTTCTCAGGTCCTGAAAGAATGTCCAGCTATAATTTATGTATGTAGTATATTCAACTATTTCCCATACGTGCTGCAGTTTCGTCTTCCATCTGTGCTTCCAGGCGCCTTTCGCGCCTCTCGCTCATCTCATGCTCGATCGCATGGTTTGGTCCAGGCACGAGACCCCAAGGACCTTTCCCAATCGTATCCCCCTTGTATTTGATCAATAACCCCACGCATACGGGCCCGATAATGGTGTTTAGCAAGATCGCCCAGATAGCAGTAATAAAGCCGTCCGAAGAAACATAGGAAGTGTTGTTGTACCCAATTTGTACAATCAAGAGACCAATCTCCCCACGCGCGACCATGGCCATGCCAAGTACGAGCGCGGGCGAAAGTGAAGATCTGAGAGCGGCGCTGCGAGAGGGCGGGTATGACGAAGAAGTAGTCCTTTCCAGCGACTGGCCATTTCCTTTACTCGACTCTTTTCGTGGACTTTCCTTGGCTTTCTTCGGGTCATGCTGTATCGCAGACCATATCGGTAACCATAATCCTACAACAAATTTGCAAAACAGCATGAGCAAAGTGTACACAATGCCTTTCCAAATTGCCTCTCCAGTCCAAAGATCCAGGAAAGGAACTGCGAACCCGATGCTCGCGAAGAAAAGTGGCGCCAGAACATACTGCTGCGCGTCCAGGCAATAGCACTCGAACGTGTGCACAAATGTTGGTGACTTATGTTTTGAGCGCTCACCTTCTTCGCGGGACATGACCACGAAAGGGCCTTCTGGGTGTTTGGAAGGAAGATACGTCAGAAACGTGCCGGCAAGGAAAGCCCCGAATAGTATAGAAGTACCAGCGTACGAGGCAATCGAAATGAAAGCTGATAGAACGAGAATCATAAGCATTATGTTGGATAAGTGGTCGAACTTGGCGAAGTGGTGCTCGATGAACTTCTGGAACACGGGAGCGAAAAACCATTTCGTGAGGATCGGAGTGAGTATTGCCATCGCGGCAGAAGCCACAATAGGTCGTCCAATCAGCCATCCTAGATTGACGCTGTCTCCGTTAGATAGCTTGCCCAGATCATGGATGACGCTGCTCATGACCAGACCGGTGACATCGTCGATGACTGCGGCGCTGACAAGTATAGAACCCACACGGGTTTGACTCAGGTCTACATTCTTGGAAGCACTCGAGATTACGGCGAATGTTGTGCCGAGACTCGTTGTACTTAGAGCAGCACCGATGATGAACGTTTCCACGGCACCGTAGCCAAACCCGAGGAACAGGATCAAATAGCTAAATGCGATTGGGAAAATCACACCAGTCGCAGCGCCTAACATGGACAGCGTGATGTTTGCTTTGAGCAAGTCGAGTCGGGTAGACAATCCACCCTCGAAGATGATGAGGATAAGTCCAATGTAGCCAAGGTAGAGAAAAGTCTCCGCCCAGTCATGGTGCAGGATGTTGGCCAGTGGCTCGCCATAGATGATCCCGACTGCTATTGGCCCAATGATGCCAGCACGGATGACTTTGGCGGAGACGTACTCAGAGATCCAAAGGAACGTGAAGAACGAGATCAAGATCAGGATATCAACAACTTAGAACTGTGTCAGTAAAGCTTTACTGTTTCAAAAATTGCTAGTGCAAGGAAGCAAAGGTATGACATACTTCCGGGTTCATGGTACTGAAGGAATGGGGCCGTATCGGCACCTGAAGAAGTCATGGTCGTTTTAATCCCTGTTGTTGGGCAAGCGTCGAGGCACGAAAAGATTTACCTTGCAGGTCTCAAGTGGAGCACTGGGCAACCGACCACAAAGGAAAACTTGGCCAAGACCTCAAGCTCTGGCACTACGTCATAAGGGTCTTGGTCTTGACGCGCACTTAATTGAACAGTACATCTCATGACGTCTGTAACTAGTAACATGCTGAAGGTGGCGTACAAGAAGCAGAACGTCGTTGCGTGTGGTGAGCTTACTCGGATTGATGTTTCGGTCAGCACGCGGTAAAGCGTCACGACCGGGAAGACGACGCGCAAAGCCTTGGAAAAATATCTCCGTTAACGCGATGCAATCGGCCATGTCAAAGAGACGGTCAGAGTGCTAATCTTATTATGCCAAGGGATGAGTTCCGCTTTTATCCGATATGCTAAGCTGCAATTGTGTTATGCTAAGAGACGTGGGAGAATGGTAAGTTCCCAGTGGCTATCGATGGCTGGTAGCACGGCCGAACTTGACTTGGTAATGGCTACGTAAGCTTGGCGGTTGCCACAACCAGTCAATAGCTTGTGCACGTGATACCACGTGATACTTGGCAAGAAACTCTGCGAATAGAAGACTGATGCATGGTTCTTCGCTGCTGAAAATACTTTATCATATATCGCTCGTCCATATCTGAGATACGGTCTTCCACAGTGTTCAACATTCAGTATCTTGCCTTCCAGTCTGCTTTTAGCTACCAACACCAGAAACCCCGACTCACTCCGGCTCCTGCGCAGATCAGCTCTACTTGCCAATCAAGGCACATATCGGGAGGAGAAGTCTGTTCCACCCCCCATCCTGAGGACTCCATGGATTTAACGCCCCACGACCATCCCACCCATCTTGTCTACGGTATAATCCGTAGGACAAGACTTCGAAGAAAGTTTCAAGATTAGCTACGTAAAGACGTAAACACAGAAGGGTAGATTCACCACGCATAAGAACATATCTCGAACCCTTCCAGTATCGACAGGATGGGAAACGAAAAATCAGCACCTCTCGAGGGCCACGTTAGCGGGCAGTCCAACAAACCCTTATCGCAACCCCCCCACAGTCTCACTCTCGAGCAAACTGTAAGCGAATTGAAGACTGAGACTTGGAACGGCCTTGACGACGCCGAAGCTAAGCGCCGTCTCGACGACTATGGCCCAAACGAGCTTGGTGAAATGGAAGGCGCGTCCCCCATCAAGATCCTCATTGCGCAGGTCGCAAACGCAATGACGTTGGTGTTGATTCTTGCCATGGCCGTCAGTTTCGGTATTCAGTCGTGGATTGAAGGCGGGGTCGTCACCGCTGTGATCCTCCTCAACATCGTTGTCGGTTTTTTCCAGGAGTGGTCGGCTGAGAAGACGATGGACTCTTTGCGCTCTTTGAGCTCACCGACCGCGCGCCTGATTCGAGGCGGCCAGCAGGTTACTGTGCCATCAGCAGAAGTCGTTCCCGGCGACGTGATCGAAGTCAAGACAGGCGATACTGTTCCCGCCGACATGAGGTCAGACCAGTTCCTCATCATTTTACCCCTCTTCTCAAGCTAAAAAAATTGCTAGGGTATTTGAAGCAGTCAATTTCGAGACGGATGAGGCTTTACTGACTGGAGAGTCACTGCCAGTTCGGAAAATGGAAGAAGCAACCTTTCCGGAAAAGACCGGCCCTGGTGATCGCCTCAACGTTGCCTACAGTTCATCCAACGTCACTAAAGGCCGTGCCAAGGGTATTGTGTTTGCCACTGGACAGTATACCGAGATTGGTGCTATTGCTGCCCAGCTTCGCGAGACCAAATCCAAGGTTCGACCAGTGAAGCGCAAAGAGAACGGTAAAGCGAAGCCGCATCGCTATCTCGAGGCGTACACCCTCACTTTCACTGACGCTATCGGGCGATTTCTTGGCCTTAACGTCGGGACTCCTTTGCAGAGAAAGCTGTCTAAACTCGCTATGTTGTTGTTTGGGATAGCTGTCGTCTGCGCGATCATCGTCCTTGGAGCAAACCGATTCGATACCAGACAGGAAGTCATCATCTATGCAGTCGCTACGGGTTTGTCTATGATCCCAGCTAGCTTGGTGGTTGTCCTTACTATCACCATGGCAGCTGGTACCAAGAGCATGGTCAAACGCCATGTTATCGTCCGGAATCTTAAATCTTTGGAAGCCCTTGGAGGTGTGACGGATATTTGTTCTGACAAAACCGGTACATTAACCCAGGGTAAGATGATTGCCCGTGGTGCATGGATCCCGGGCGTGGGGACGTACACCGTTGAAAATTCTACTGCTCCTCAGGATCCCACAGCCGGTGGCGTCCGCTTCGGCCCTGGCGCACCTCGGAACATGGACCTCAAGGCTGGCGGCACTGCTTGCGGTGAAGTTGTTTCGTCCGAGAAGATGGACGGACATAGGCATGGCCGCTTTCAACACTTTCTCAACGTTGCGTCTTTGGCCAATCTCGCGGCTGTGAAGCAGAAGGACGACGGTGTGTGGGAAGCCCACGGTGATCCGACGGAGATAGCCATCCAGGTGTTCGCAGCTCGCTTTGGGATGAATCGTACCCACCTTGTCAAAGGGGAATCTGCACAGTGGGCTGATCTGGTGGAGCTTCCCTTCGACTCGGACATCAAGCGCATGTCAGTGATCATGAAGCATTCGAGTGGCAACTTCGTCTTTACCAAGGGTGCTGTCGAGCGCGTCATCCAAAGTTGTACAACGTATCTCGCCGATGACGAAGAAGGAGCTCAAGAGGTCACCGAGGAATTCCGTGAGGATATCCTGCAGAACATGGAGGCTTTGGCTAGTCTTGGTCTGCGTGTATTGGCTCTGGCCAGCAAGAAGTATCCTGACCAGGTCGAGAAAGGAGCTGAGGTTGATCGTGCTTCCGTCGAGTCTGAACTCGTATTCCGCGGACTGATCGGGCTATACGACCCCCCTCGACCGGAATCCGCTCCTGCTGTACGCCAGTGCCACGAGGCAGGGATTGAGGTGCATATGCTTACCGGTGACCACCCAGAGACTGCTAAAGCCATTGCGATTGAAGTTGGCATTTTGCCTTCTGCTAAGCTCATGCAGCGTGTCTCCACCGACGTTGCGAAATCGATGGTTATGACCGCTTCTGAATTTGACAGTCTTTCGGACGATCAAGTTGACAAACTTCCTGTGTTGCCTCTGGTAGTGGCGAGATGTGCACCAAGCACTAAGGTCCGCATGATTGAGGCCCTTCATCGTCGAGGAAGGTTTTGCGCTATGGTAAGTCCTCCACTGTACAAGGTCTGACTGATTTACTGACGTTGACACAGACTGGTGACGGTGTCAATGACTCGCCCTCACTCAAGCGTGCCGACGTTGGTATTGCAATGGGACAAGCTGGTTCAGACGTAGCGAAGGTACGGAAAAATATCTTCATCCAAGCTCCCGTCTCCAAACCTTTACTAATCTTCACTTAGGAAGCATCTGATATTGTCTTGACAGACGATAACTTTGCGTCTATCCTAGCCGCTATCGAGGAAGGTCGCCGAATTTTCGACAACATCCAGAAGTTTGTGCTGCATGTTCTCGCGGAGAACGTCGCCCAGGCCGGGACTCTCCTTGTCGGTCTCGCTTTCAAAGACTCTACCGGACTGTCCGTATTCCCACTCGCCCCTGTACAGGTCGTCTGGATTATTATGGCCACGTCTGGTATGCCCGATATGGGTCTAGGTTTTGAAAGAGCCGTACCCGACATTCTACAGCGCCCACCTCAGTCACTGAAGACCGGTATCTTTACCATGGAGTTCCTCATCGACATGGTAGTCTATGGGCTGTGGATCACATTACTTTGCCTGTCAAGCTTTGTTCTCGTTGTCTTCGGCTTCGGCGACGGCAACCTAGGTACCGGCTGTAACGAAACCTACAGCGAGTCGTGTGAGCTGGTCTTCCGTGCACGCGCCACTACATTCGCCTGTCTTACGTGGTTTGCACTCTTCTTGGCGTGGGAAATGATTGACATGCGGCGTTCATTCTTCCGCATGCAGCCGAACTCGAAGCGTTACTTCACTCAGTGGGCTGTCGATGTGTGGCGCAACCCATTTCTCTTCTGGGCTATCGTCGCTGGCTTCGTCACGCTGTTCCCGCTCATCTACATACCTGTTCTTAACACGGTTGTGTTCAAGCACGCACCGATCGATTGGGAATGGGGTATCGTATTTGTAGCCGCGGGCATCTTCTTTGCAGGCGTGGAATCATGGAAATGGTGTAAGAGGGTCTACTTCCGCCGCAAGGCACACAAGACGACTGGTATGGTTGACAAGGACATGGATATTGAGGATCGGGCCTTCGGGCGCTACTACAGCGATGGGTCTGTCACCATGGCAGCGGAGATGGATAACGTGCGTGAGAAGGTGTAGAGGGAGGGCGCTGGAACGGGAGGTACCACGTCCTCGACAAGGATAGGCACGATGGGCTCTGCGATTCATGGTCTTGCTGCGAAGGATGTTATTGCCCGCTTTGGAAGTTTCTCTCCACGTAGCATCAGCTGCATAGCCCATGCTGTCTGTATAGACAAGTATACCGGGGACATTGGTCAGCTCCATCAAAACCCCACCAAAAAAATAAAATTCTGTTTGACACTTCGGTGTTCTATGGTAAAAGGTCGAGAAGAAGAAGATTGTGCATAAACACATGCGCGTTCAGCATAAAGGATGAGGTGACTTAACGGTGGCACGGTAAGGCACAGCTGCCTGCGTGCTGTTCTGTGCCACCACTTGTCTAATGTGACCTCAGAGCCCCAGAGGTTGTCTTTTCAACGGCAAGTCTATGCATATCCTAGTTCAACCGCCGTCCAACTCAACTCAACTCAAAAACATGCCGCATTATCTGATTGCCCGGTCACTCCACTACTAGTTGCTAGTATAGCCCATCTTTTCGCCATTTTGCCGTAAGACTGGCTTCAAATTGCTGGTTTCGGAGTCTTCGACATGCGCTACCCGGCACATCAGCTAGAAAATGACCAGCACTAATGTGCGCGTGTGCCAGCACCGAGCTTGTTGGGTCTCTGGCTACCTACTGTGCTAAAAGCCAGGAAGAGGCTATCTAGGAAGCTCACGGGAACTGATCATGGAGAACGTGGAGCAGCGTCAACGCTGGTCGCGTGACTCTGCTAGAATCCAATTCTAGTGAGGCCCAGAGATTTTCGAGAGCGTTCGTATGAGTTCCTTCTATCTATTCTAGGATGGCTGTCAGTCACAGGCTCAGCGCGACGCTCAGTGTGGCCTTCATTACGGGTAATTGTTACGTGAGGTATACTGATGGCGTTTCGGAATAACCAAGGTCTTATCGCTTTACTGGAAGGTATTCGGGGTGGCGACGCTGCATAAATCATCCTAGTTCCTCCGCTAGAGGGTTATCTACTGCTATATTATAATGATGAGCAGTGACGAGGGCTTGGGTTTAGAGCTGTCACGTCGCAGAATAAGGCTCTCACAACTTAGGCACGAAGGCGAAATGACTCTGGTATTTATCTGATAGCAGCTATCGGGACGTCAAAGAAGATCCCATGCACGCAATCTGAGCAACGCAACAATAGTAATCAGTGGTGGGAAGAGTCGATAGGGTTAGATATTAAAGTACTATAGTTTTTCGCTAAGTCGTGGTTCTCGTTACGTAGTGAGGGACATTAACAAAGACTGCAAATCAGGAACCGGGAAAGGATATACATGGTATTTTTTGCTGGAAAGAGAGGCAGAGCGCCGCCGGTGTTAGGGGTTATCTATCTAAGACAACCACCTCCGATGTAGAGAATGACTTAAAAGTATAATGATTGCAAGGAAACTCACCGATCCCACTCGAGCTTCCCTCAGCAACCACTACTCACCGTTACCACAGATCCCTCGGACCCCTTCTTCGATGCACATGCACAATTCTCACTCTAACCCCCAATGCTCCAACCGCATCCTCAATCCCCTCCTTAATCCTCTCCGCAACAGTGACACTCCGATGCGTCCCATAATGACAACAAACACTAATCGCAACCTCCTTCTTCCAGCTCTTCCCATCACACTCCCTCTGCTTCTCCCTCTTCCTAAAGTCGAGCAGATCGTAAACAGCATTGCGCACCGCTTTTCGCGCCCGCGGGTCCTGCATAACGTAGTCTTGAATAATGGGGCTGACGCCGGAGTAGAGGGCGCATAGGTCGGCGGGTGGAGGTTCGAATTTGTATGCTGGGATGGTGTAGAGGTGAGGAGCTCCCGGGGGAAGGTTACGCGCGAGAATGGCTTGTGCGTCGGCGGTGTATGGCGTAGAGTCCAGAGCGTAGCTTAGAATGTGGATTGTGGGGTGTATGGATTTTGTATGTGCCTTTGGGTGTCGATGTGATGGTGGTGGTGGTGGTTGAGGAATATGGCGTGGAGGGACGTGTCGGTAATGGACATCGTCACGGGAAGGTTGGCGGTGAAACTCCGGTGAGGAAGGCCGTCTTCGAAGATCGTTGTGAGAAGAAGTCCGATGTAATGCAGGCGGATGTTCTCGTTTGACTACGGGAGTAGACTCGCGTCTAGGATTTACATCACTCCCCGTTGTTCTCATATGCCGCCGCCCCTCTCCATTCTCAGGCGGAAGGTCGAAATGCACTCTCCGCTTCGGCAACTCGACGCGAACATGACGCCGCGGAACACGCACCTGAGGCACAACTCTTGGCCCACGATCTGGCGATCTCGGTCTCTGCTGTGGTTGCGGCCTTGGACCCCTGTAATGCTGCTCTGGCGGGCGAGGTGGAGGAGGCGGACGATACACAGATGGCTGCGCTGGAAAATTGTAAATCACAACTCCAGGCGTATGAACTACATAATGGGGCCACCAACCATCAAACCGAGTATGTACCGGCTGCGGCGGTAATGGGGTAGAATTTTTAGCATGATGATGATATCTCGGAAAAGGGAGAGGACCGGGATCAGCCCGATGCCTTCGGCGGTTGTCGTGCATCGTACCTTCCCGCTTTCTAGCACCGCGAATTTTGGACTGTGAATAGCCCAATCTAACAATTTATACCTCTACTCGCGAGAACGTTGGAGGTGACAAAGGCGATGTGGTGAGACAGGTGGATGAATAGGTGAAAGAATGGCAACAAAGGTATCGTCAGGGCTGACACCGAGTTTCGAAGAAAGGTGGGAATAGGCAGTGCAGCTCTTCGCAGGAGCCGCAGATGTCTTTCGTTGCACAGAGCGTGGACGTGACCGCACCACGTTCGTCGAGTCAAACAAAGAGTGCAGTCATACCACGTGCTTGGTCGCACATGCTGCCTCTTCGTCGCACGATACTCGAGGGTACCTTCTGCACTGGCGAGAACAAGGAGAACAGCGACTGGGTAGGTCAAAGGCAGTACATAAAACAACGTGAACATTATCTCATTTCGCATTTGCTAACGGGAACAGATACTTGTTCTTCTGGTCCAACGATGGCCCACACCATCCAGCAGCTATCTACGCACCTCTGCTTTTCTGTCCTCGGCCGTACCGTCCGCTAACGAGCATGCGCTACAATGGGTCTAATGTGATGCTCAAACCCCAAAATGCTACCTCAAAGTCAACCCAGCCTAACCGTTCAACCGACAAGTCTCAGTCCGCTCGCAGGTGCACCAATCTGGCAAACTTCGCAAATCTTGCAAATAGTACCCTTGTACCTCGCATGATACTTAGACCCGTCGTACGGGCAAGCAGCAGATGGGCTACCCTGGTAAATTGGTGTGTATGACGCTGCACAAATTTCAAAGTCGGCGAATTGATCAAAGTCAATTTCAATGGCATCGGCCGGGTTCCGTTCCGCTATCGTCTTAATGCGCTTCGCCTGCTCCTTTAGTTTCGCGTTGCCAGTCCGGTCTAGCAGAGCGTTGGCGAAGTTTAGCGCCGTGTTGAGCTGCTTGTTCTTGTTCGCAAAGTTCATGGCGGCAGAAAGCGGGAGCGATTTATGCGGGCCTTCGAGCTCGGGGACGGTGAAGTATGCGGACAATTCGAGCGCCCGCTTCTTGGTGTCCTCGGGAAGACCGGAGATGTCAGTAGCGCCTTGCACGAGGGATCTTCGAGCGAGCTCGATAGACATGGCGAGAGCGTATTGGGCAGCAGTGTGGATTGCTTTCTTCGCCTAAGCAGTTCATTAGTTTCGGTCAATACAATTCCCAGTATACAACATACCTCAGAAAGCTCTGCTTGTGATGAAACAACATTGACAATCAACAGCTGAAGCAACTTCTTGAACATGGTGACACCATCTTGCAGCTGGTTCTTCACCATCGCGGATTTCGCACTTTGTAGCTCGTTCGTCGTTATGGACTCAAGATCGCGCGGGATGATTGGAAGTATCTTCCGGGAATCTGTTTCGTTGACCGTTCTCCGCACGTAGTTGACCAGCGGCGGCATGTTTGGAGTGGCGGGCAAGAATGTCCGCGTAGCCTGGTAGATCTCTTCGAAGCGGGCTTCAAGTGGTGCAAAGTTGACAGCGCCAATTTGTCGGTTGAGAAGCTGCATAGCGGTCTCGAAAGAGCCTGCGGCAACGTGGTCTGCACCCAGCGGGGAGTTGCGGGCCCAGAGGTCTGCCTCGCTACTACCCGCGCCCGCTTCGGCGCCTTCAACCTCAACAAAGTCGTCTTCGGCTTCCACTTCGCCATCGTCGCCCATGTCCCAGCCGCCAACATCGTCATCCTCTTCACCGCCAAGCTCTGCAGCTGCAGTAGTAGGAGCTTCAGCGTCTCCCAGGAGGTCTTCGTCCCCGTACCCATTCGCTGCAGGCTCTTCCGCGCCAGTATCGTCGACTTCTCCCATTAGTGCTTTCTCGAAGACGGTCGACGATGCAGCATGCGTCGGCCAATTCGCTTTGTGTGTTGGGACGATTGGTCTAGGCGGTGTGAGAGGGGCTCCAGCAGAGGGAACCTTGATCTGCTCTTCTGTAAGCCCGCTTGCTTCCAGTATCGACTGAGCCTGCTCGTCGAGTCCGTGTGCTTTGGCGGTAGCGTATGCGAGCGGGTATAGATCAATCTCTTGGAACATCTCGATGCGATTCTGGACATCGCCTAGGTAAAGAGCATTTTGGAAGCGGGCAGTCATGTCTCCACGATGCTCTGCAATCTTGGCCATACGCTTCAGCTTCTCCTGGTCTCCGGTTGCCAGGTAGAGGAATGAAAGCTTGTCAAAGTTTCGCAGTTTCTGATAGGTCATCTCAACGACCTGGTGGTTTCCGTGCGCGAGGGCCTCGGCGCCTAGTCGTTGCCAGAGCTTCGGGCGATCAAGCTGCTTCGCCATCTCCACCGCGACATCGAGGTTGCCGCACTCAATGGCCAGCTCGAAGCGGGTTTGGGGATCTTGCACGAATTGAAGCGCAATCTCGGGATAGCCTTTCTTCTGGAGGTACGAAATGATGCTCTGTCCAACGAGACTAGAGTTCTTGATGATGTTGAGCATTTCGTCGTAGTTGCGTTTGACCAAGGCGAGCTTGAACCGGTATTCTGTCGGGTCAATTTGCAAAACCTTTGGTTTGGCTGCTCGGTCCAAGCAGTACACATTCCGACCCTTGACCTTGACCAAGTACACGGTGTGCTCTAGCGTTCTCACGATGCCATTGTCACCATTCATCAGGCTGTATTTGATGTGGTTGAGCGTCGAGTAGAGGAGAACGCCAGCGTCGTCCCAAGCTGCGCTCTTAATCCGAATAGTCTCGTGCAGGGTGCTGACTTGCTCCAAGTTCTTAGTGGCGATGGTAACGTTGTGCTTGCTCAACAAAGCAACGTGGAGACCGTCAGATGACCAAACAACATACTTCACTCCGTTGACTGCCAGCTCGGTGAGATTCTTCTTGGCTTGGATGTCGTACAGAGCGACTGCGGTGGGGGTGATGATGAGTAGGTTGCCGGTGCCGCCAAAGTAAATATCGGTGGTGCCATGCGGGGGCTTAATCGTCTTCGTGATGGAGTTGCTGAGGTCCCTGATGTCAATCTGCTGGTTTGCCTGGCTGAAGACGGCGAATCGATTGCGGGCCACGAAGACAGCCGAGTTGCCGTTGCCGCGCTTCGTGTCTGTGGGCTCGACGGCTCCGGAAGCATCGCGGGGGAGGCTAATGAGCTCATAAGTACCACCGTCGGCAGGTGATGTGACGAGGATGGATCGCTCCGCCGGGTTGTAGGACATGGTCCGCGGAGGCACCCAGGCACTGCCGAGCTTCTTCAGCGAGAGCATCGACGGCGATTCAATGTTCTTCTGGAAGTCGTAAGAGCGGACGTGCTTCTCCTTGGTGATGTAGAACAGATTGCTCTGGTAGACTGCGGACGCTGGTCGCTCGCGCTCCAGCTTGAAGACCATGACTCCATTGTCATGGCCAGCCGCGAACAAATTGATCTCGGGATGCGCCGCAATCACCCAGAATCGGTCATTCTCCCTCTTGAAAGACTGCACAGAAGTACGCCGGTTCAGGTCCCAAACCCGGATGGTCTTGTCCTCGCCAACAGACAATATCAGGTCTTGGTGTGGGTGGAAGAGAGCGGCTGATGCGTTCTGGAAATGGCCTCGGCACGTATCCACCTCCCATGCCTTGGTCTCGGACATCCTCCAAAGCTTCACGAGGCGGTCGTCTCCCGCGGAAACGATCAAGGGAAGAGTGGGGTGGAACGCGACCCAATTGACGCCACGGTCGTGGCCCTCGAGCACGAACTTGACTACGGCGTCGGTGTTCCCGAACATGTCGGCCTGGTTCTGGTTGGCGCGCTGCATCTGGTCCTCGAAGGACATGGCGGTCGGCGCGGAGTGTTTCTTCCTCAACCCCGAGATATCCCAAACACGGACGGACTGGTCGAGCGAGGCAGAGACGATCAGGTCATCCTTGGGGTGGAACTGCGCGCACATGGTGTAGTGGTTATGGCCGGTCATGGTGCATACTTGGCGGGGTTAGGTGCATTCGCTGCAATGGAGACGACAACTTACTCAATGAACCTGCATCAATTAGTGATTATACGAATACTTGGAGGAAAAGACTCACGGTTCTGCCAGTTCCATATACGGATGGTCTCTGCAAACGCAGTGGTTAGCCATTGCCTTGACACGGACGTGGGCGCCCCGCTTACGGTCATCCGAGCTGCTCACTATCCATGGCAGCTCGTGGTGGAAGAAGACGGTGCGGACATAGTCTAGATGGCCGTTCAGGGTGAACAGACACCGGCGCGTCTGGTATGACCAGACTTTGATCTTGTAGTCGTCGCCGCCGGAAACGAATCTGCCTGTCTCAGCATGTGTCCCTGCTACTCTGACCCGGGGCCCAACGTGGAATGCTCACAATGGCTGCGTCTTGTGGAAGTCTATGCCGCGGACCGGCCCATCGTGTTCCTCGAAGCGGTCGATCAGTGTGCCCATGCGGTAGTCCCACAGTTGGATGGTCGAGGAATGTAACGAGACGAGGATCCATGGCCTGAGAGCGGTCAGCAACGGACGCGTATGCGTGCGGATCGCGCAAGTACCTCTTGGGGTGGAAGGCGATGCCCTTGGCCCGCGAGGACTTGGACTCGAACTGCGGAGGTCAGCGGGCCGTAATGGTGTGCGATGGTGGGGACGGGGGAGGGGGGGGCATGCCTTGGTCAACATGGAGGGAGTCGACATGGTGGTGAGGGCGAAGCCGCAGCTTCAGGCGGCGGGAACTGCGTCAATCGGGAGAAGCGATGGCAACAGACTCGCAGGGGGGTTATATTAGGAGAAGAAAGGAGACCGTGTCGGCGCGACGTCTACTGTTGCTGCTGCCTCTGGAGCTGTGTCCTCGCCAAATGCTATGTGTCCACGGGAATTCTACGGGACCGACCATGCCCTTTGCGGCCTAGCGCCCCGTGCCCATCCCCGCCTCACGTGATATCGACATGTCCCCTCCCCCCGACGGCAACCTCACTGCCTCAGGCACTGCGAGGCCAGAGACAAAAAGCCCCCAAAGCGTGCTATTCTCGTCGGTAGAGCCGCATCGCCCAACACGGCCCAATTCTGCGTCTCTGCCGCGCGAGGGCCCCGCCCGCCCGCCGCCGCCGCCGCCGCCGATCAGCCCCGCGCGCTCTCACGCAGCGCACCAGCGCACCCCCAGCGGCGGCCAGCTGTCACGGCTCGCTGCCAGCACTCGCAGCCCTGCGCGCTGCAATTTTGCTCGCCGTCGCCATTGGCCGCGCGCGGCGACGACGACGCAAGGTGAGATTGCTCGAGTCTGCACTGCGCGCTGGCACACGCAGCCGCTAATCGCTGGCGACCACGCATGGCAGCGGCATTGCAGTCATAGCAAGGAAAACCCTTCTGCATATCGACCCGCACCACGGCCGCCAGCTCATCGCTGAAACGCAGGTGAATATCTGGTCGCCGCCCGCACCGTTTCCAGGCTCTAGGGATCACCGCAGGCCCGCCTCTCTGCCTTCTTTGCTCGCTCCACCCCCATTCGGCCACCCACCACGCACTGCATTCCGACTTGACCAGCACTCTGTGGCTAATCTGGTCCCCCGACCTGCACTTCCTGCATTGCTGCCTGTACTCTCCCTCTTCCTCCACCCGCACGATAAGCCAAGGCGTTGCAGGGTCTGACCTGTAAAACACTTCCACCTACCCGCCCTTGACTGGCCGCTCAGACTTCGCCGTCAAACACATCCAAAGCACTTCTAGAAAATGTCCGCACAGTTGTCTCCTCACATACCGCACATACGACTCCCCTGCCGGCATCTCTTACCTTGAGCATTGGCACATCCGCCCGCATCTGGGAGCACCTGCTTTGTGATATCCGCCTCGCGCTCGCGAGCCTTGCGTCACTTTTCCGGTGAACATCACCACCACCAGCCCTCCGCAATGGAGACCACCGACCGCCCGCCGGCCTACGCCTTCCAAAACTCCCATCCGTCGTCGCCGCCCATGACGCCTGGCACTCGCACCAACCCACGCTTCCTACCACTATCCAGCCACACCACTCCGGCGTACAAACGGATGGCGCAACAGGCACAATCTCCACCAATGGAGTTCATCGAGCCTATTGGACAAGGCCCAAAGTTCCACTTCACTCGACCACAATCCAGGCCAACTTCTCGTCCGTCAACCGCTTCAGGACGGGCTTGCGCGACGACCCCCCAGCAGTCAACCGATGACGAATCATCGGATGCGGATAGTGAATTCGAAGAAATCAAATCTCCACCACGTCTGGTCGACGAGGCTGATGTCAGCTTTGTGATTGAGGAAGTGGACAGTGACCAATCCGACTATGACAGTGATGTCGAGGTGGTTCGGCCCGACCATTGTGAAGACGCCAAGAGTGACAGGAGTGGTGCAAGACTAGATAAAGATGGCTTCATTGACAAGTTCAAAGAACTTCATTGCCAAGAAGATTCCTCTGATGAAGAGGAGCGACAACGGATATACCGGAGGAAAAAGAAGCGATGGAGCGCTGGCATCTTCAAGCGCAGCCACAGCCAGAGCGTCGAAGGCGACTCCAGTTACTCCGACAACGACCCGCTCGACGACATCGATTCGACCGCGCGCCGCCTCCGCCGCAGGGTGCGCGGACCTGGCGACCGATCATCTCTTGTCTTTGAAGATCGAGGCTTCTCTAACGCCAACCATATTGTAGAGGTGGAGGAGCCAGAGGAGTTTGGAGGAGTCGTACACTCAAAGGGACCTCCGTCGATTCCTTCTGACGATGCGTTCACACTCGATGAGCTTCCCTTCTGGGATGTGGCTGAAGACTCGATGGATGACGTCGAGTACGAGTCGACATGATTTCTTTTGGCAATGCTTGGAATGGCCTATTTGCATCGCATGACTAGATCGGATATACCACTTTCATATGGCGTCTCAGCGACTACTTGTCTATTAGCATGGCGAACTTGACTTCGGTTTTTTTCATCCGTCCATTTCTATACCTGCTTTTTTGAATGTCATCTGAGCGAGTCTTCCCTGCTTCGAATCCACCACTTATGTCTCGCTCTCGCGTCCCGAGGTCATGGTCCGAAGTCGGCAAAGCTCTTCCAGCACGGTTTCAGTACGTGTTGTCTCGAACTGAACCCTTCCAATGTCTTGCTGTTTACGGCGCACTTTGTACCCTAGCCTTAGGCTAATGGAAGAATTCCAAGGTGTTAAGTTGATGTTCGACTAAGTTGAAGACAACTATTTATGGAACGCTTACGCCAATCCCGACCTTGCGCTAGGTGCACGGTGGGAGAAAGACCGCCACCACCGTTGAGCTATTCTCCACACGGTAGCAAGTACGACACGGGAGCAAACGTCCAGCTAGCTCTATGCCTCTCCTGTTATGTATAGCGTAGAGTTCATCAACCCGCTCGCGACGCGCTCGATTTACATACCTGCGCGAAAACCAGATACGCAGACGTCTGCTCACCGCGTGCAGACCTCCTTGAAACAATTGATTGTCCAGCAAGCAAGACAAAGGTAGAGGATTTCTCGCGTCGAGTAGATTGTCTTCGTTTCCGTACTGCCGCCTTACCTGTCAAGTCTTGTGCCCACAGCTGACCGGCACTACTGCGTCGGGCGTACCTGGGCGTACCTGCGGCCGACATAGCCTCATCGCTGGCGCCAAGGTCAGCGTTAACCCACGCGCCTGGCTAACGGCCGGCTCGTAAACAAGTTTCGAAGCCGGTGACCAATCAACCCAACCCGAAATACTTCCTTATCCCTGTTACGATTGCCTCCAAGAGCATTTTGTCTACCTCTCATCAGTCTTGGTAATGCACGCTTAGCGTACGCGGTACTCAGCCCAGTGACCAAAGACTCGGAAATAGCTGCTGCCGTGATAATGGTGGAGCTCGTCGTAAATACCACCAGTTTTGAGGTGGATCACGAACCAGCCTCCTGCTCTCTACAAATGGAGAGTTGCGTATAAAGATGGGCTGGAAGTACCGTTCTTCTATCCTCATCTCATCATCTCCTTGCATATAATCAACAAAACCATACTCATTTTTCCTCCATCTTCTACTCTTTTCCTGTCTCCTTAGTGTTATCGCACCTTCGCTATAATATCCTAATCAGTCAAAATGGTCGCCATCAAGAACACCCTCATCGCCGGTCTTGCCTTCGGCGCCGTGCACGCATACCCTCAAGCCGCCACCACGTTAACAACAGCTGTCTCCGCGCAGCCAACTCCCAGCGCTGCTCCTGCCGCCCCTGCTGCACCTGTCGACGCTGAGAAGCAAGCCGCTCTCTTCCGCGACCTCTTCACCGCCCCCACCGCCATCAAGCGCTTCCAACGCCTCCTCACCGCAAAGGGTGAAGCTCTCCTCTCAGGCGAGGCTCTCCGCTCGCTCACTGTCTTCAACTTCAATGGCGCAGTGCCCGCTGCCGGCGCGAAAGGCGGAGCTACCAAAGCCGCCAATATCGAGACTTTCCCCATTCTCACCGGCCTCGGAATCTCAACTACCCTCGGCTTCCTCGACGCTTGCGGCATCAACACCCCTCATGTCCACCCCCGCGCCACCGAGTTCCTTACCGTCGTCGAAGGCACTGTCGATTTCGGATATATCCTCGAGAACGGACTCGTAGCCGCGGGTCAGAACGCTGAGATTGCGGGCAGCCTGGGCAAGTTCGAAGGCACCGTCTTTCCCATGGGCAGCATCCACTACCAATTCAACCCTGAGTGCAAGCCGGCTACTTTCGTCGCGGCTCTGAACAACGAGGACCCCGGTACCAGCCAGGTTGCTCAGAACTTCTTCAACCTCAATGCTGGCGTCCTCAATGCTACGCTCGGCTTCCCGAAGACCATTGATGGCAAGAACATCGAGGAGTTCCGCAAGGCTATTCCTGCCAATATCGCTCAGGACATTGATAACTGCCTTGCGAAGTGCAAGTAGTTCGCAGGGAAGGCTGGAGTATGATTTGGGTACGGCCTTTTGACTTTTTAGCATTGCGACGGCGTTTTCTTTTTTTGGTATCTCTTCGCTTCGTTGATAGGTAGCGCATGCTACCTATTCCTCCTTCTGCATTCTGAATTAGCGTCTGCATAGCCATAGGAACATCTTCCTTCACTCGTTCGAGAAGAATAATCCCTAATCTAGAAGTATACATCTTCTTCAGCTTCCTACTTGCATGCACAGTGACTGCGAAACGAACCCAGTAGAGCCGATTCTCGAGTCCCAAAAGCAATGGCTCGGGGATGTGAAGTTATTGGTCTGCTGCGCAGATAGAACTCGCACTTTACAGTCCATATTGTCAGCACCTAAAAATAATATTCGTCTTCCAAAATTACTACAATTACTCATGCATAAGCCCTTAACTCGTCGCACCAACCACGTCGCTACATTGCTGCTCCCCAAGGACGACGAAGATAACCAGCACGGAGGCAAAATTAACTAGGACGCCTACGAACCATAGACAACATTCTGTATTTATTTGTGGGCTTAGTAGAAAGAATGAAGCATCTAGGACGCACTCAGATAGTACATCGGGCGATTTCGGTGTGTCGTTCCGTAGCCGAGCACTTGCAATTCAACTTACTCAATGCGGTAATCTTGTAGCCCGTCGAACGCTGTGAATTCCGTCGAAACCATCGAAACCATCGAAACCATCGAATTAGGTTAGCGTCAAGTGATCTTCCGCACGTACAAAACCCGCCTCGTACATGTGCATGCGCTGTACCGGATTTCGACACCCGCATCACCGTTCTCCACTTAGGCTCGGAGAAGCTAGAATGAAAGTCTCCCAGGAAGAGCTTGGATAAGTTCAGGCCCTGGGTCCGACGGAACGCATAACTATGAGTCGTGACTTTGCGTGTTATTATGTTCGAGGTGGACATTGCGGAGTCTGCTCGGAGTACAAGTCTACTTACCGCCTTGAGACATTAGTACTCCAGCATCCCATCGTGCAATAGCCTTCATGCTTGAGTTAGTAGACTCGTGTAGACTCGTGGAGGATTCGACATGTTTTGAAATGCATACCACTGATGTAGCTGTCGGGCACTGAACAGTTTTTGTGTCATTTGGCAGCTGGTGCGCGAAGATTGGAGATGCAGTACTGAGCCAGAGGCTACCATTGTAGCTAGTAAAGCGGTTATCGATCGTTCTTGCAACTAAGTACGCTTTGGGTGTAACAGCCTAGTCACGGTGGTTGCCTTGGAAGCCGCCATCTCATCACGACTGACAACGAACGACAAATAGAGCACCCCAGCCGGGCTTCATATATGTTCATGAAACGGCACAGAACGCATATTCATCGTCTCAATTCCCGCGTTTATCATGGCGCGCCTCACAGATCTTGCCGACGAACTTCTGTCATTGATCTTCTCCCACCTCGATCAGCCGAGCCTGGCCTCGCTCGCGTTGGTCGCGAGTCGATGCTACGATGTCGCACAAGAGATGTTATTCCAGAAAGTCTCAGTCCTGGCTGACAATGACCGTGAGCGCGAGTGGGTGGTGTCTCTTGTTAGCACCCTTTCCAGGCGCGCCGACTTAGCAGCAAAAATCCGACAACTCTCTTTCCACATCACTTCGGGTCAATTTTCCAAAACAAGTGTCTCAAAAGAACACGTCTCCGCCGCGTTGCGGTTTGTCTCTTCTGTTAAAGACATGGACGAGGAAGAGCTCCTTGAGCATGCAGACCAGTATCCCGACGAGACCTGGTACGGCGGCATACCGGACGGGGCAGTGACCCCGTATTTAGCAGTTCTTCTTGGTCTGGTACCGAACCTGGAACGGGTTAATATGGTTGATCGCCGTGAAGGAGAAGAATGCTTCTCCCTTCCTGCTCTATTTGGAGCACCTGAGAACGACTGCGATGATATCCCCAACATCGACGCATTCACCGGCTTGCGGTCTTTACACACCCTCAGAATCCACGGACACAATTTCTTACTCGCCACGTGGTACATGCTGCCGAACCTCCGCAGATTGGAGCTGGACTGCTACCAAAACTATTTTGGCATGGAAATCGACACCCAGGCCCATCATGAGCCGGATCTGGAGGTTCTGCATACGGTTCTGGTGCGGTGCTCTACCCTGCTTCTTCTACCACTGGACAAACGGGAGGTCTACTCGGAGGATGGCGGGTGGTGGGATGCGAGGAGTCCATTTCAAAGTCTGCGGTACTTTACGCTTCCGGAATGTCTCGAGATCGAAATCATCAACGTGGCTAGATTACGGTTGGATGACAGTACCGAGACTGACAGCATGATCAATGATGGATTTATTGTCAATGAAAGTAACCCTGGCTCCTTTGCAATCTTTTTCGAGGAAATGCAAGCGTTGAAGCGTACCCTTAAGACTTCAAAGTCGTTGAGCATACGCGTTAACAAGAACGACAAACTCGACGATGGGCTTGACTTCATGGCTCCAGCAAACAGCCTAGCCTTTCTGACTAGCACAAAAGAGTTGACAATTCCTCGCCAAGTCATCTTACACCCGAAAGACTCAGCTCAAGGAGATTCGCGTCCAAACCTCGCCGAGTTTCTGCCGACGAAACTCGAGACTTTGTGTGTCCTGGAACCAGATTTCCGGATATTGGCCTGGTTTAAACAAATACTCGACGTGCGGCATATCTTCTCCGCATTCACCAAACTTTACCTCGAGTTCGAAAATGATGCGGCGTGCGAGGAGTTGGAGGCTCATTGTCGCATCGCGGACCATACTGGGGAGCAATTTCGGGCTATGGGTATTGACGTTCTATGTCGCTGCCACGGGCGAAGTTTTGTTCCGTGGAATATGTCGATTGGTTAAGAGTGCAACTCGTTCCGCGAAGCTTAGCTACACAAGCTTATGAGATAGAGTGGCTGGATGGGGTATGTGAGGTGCTGCATCGGGTCTAGTTAACAAACCACCACCCACATGAGATAAGTCCGAATGCAAAGCTGTTGCATTGCCTTTCATGCCATGTCGTCTCACTTCATACTTGCATTAAAGTTCCATTATCAACTCTACTGTCTTGTGGCGCAGCATGTTTTCGCAACTCCTGCTGGAACTATGGGAATCCATCCATTTCCATGGCGGCCCCCCGTCTTGAAGTTCTGTTCACGGCAGATGTAGTTGATCTCAACTCGAACGCCGAGTCGTTCCGTTGATCCATTGACGCTCTTCGCAACCATGCTCTTGTGACCCTCTCATAGATCGACTCCATAGTCCCCACCAGAACTCTAAATACGTCCCTGCCGCTTCAGCGCTGCTATTGGCCTATCTGTTGTGGTCACACCGGTGACCCCGGTAGGTGTGCAAACAGCCTCATTACTGACCTTCTTGTAAAGCCACTGGCCGTACGCAATGCGATGCGGACTGCATAACGCAGACTCGCGTGCCATCAATAAACGATCCATCAACCTCGCCCACGAACTGTTCAAGCGCCTCCTCCGTCCGGAACTCAACCGCCCAGACTCTAACCCCGTTCGTCTTCTGATGCAGGGTATGCCAGTTGACTGCGACAGCCTTGAGGTCCTGGTAATTGGCGAACAGTTTGATTAGAGAACTGGGAGAGTGAAGCGGCAGCTTTCCGCCATCATGGGCGGTGATTCTTGCATTTGGGCGCAACTTCAGGGCTGCTAGTTTCGAGAATTCGGAGGGTTTGGGTAGACGTTGGGGACGAGGCCGATCCATTGGGGCGTGGACCACGAGGCCAGATAAGACAATCAGGTTTCGCAGAGCGTCGTTGGCCGCACAATGCTTCCCTCCATCGCGCCAGTCTGCTATGTGCAACGCATGTATGGTGTTTGACAAACCAGGACGATGGATATCGTTGTCCGGGCCCAAATTCTCCTGCTTGCGTCGTTGCGATACTAGCTCCTGCAAGTCCACCCAGGCTGAACACAGAGACGCAACATCCGCACCCATATTCTCAATCCATCTCCATTCCGCCTCCATATCAAAGCCAACAAGTATCTTCTTTCCCTCGTACCTGGAAAGCATCTCCACCACAATATCGCAAACGTCTTCCTCGTTTGCGTGCACCTTGTCTCCGTAGCGATACTCAGGATCCTCGTATGGCGGCTTGAGACCGCGATCGCGTGATCGAATAGTCAAGGTATTGACACCGTTCTCTTCGTAATATTTTGTAAGACCGGGGAGGAAGGGAGGCGGTTGACTGTGGACTTGGAGCGTAGCTAGTCCGACCTCACTAAAACGTTGATGGCCGCTGATATTGGAGAACTTAGTGTCCAGGGCAACGAGGACGGAGCCAGGCAGGCGATCTTTGAGCGTCACGAGGTCGGATATTTTGGAATTCCACAACGCGCCGATGCGCTGGGGTTTTCGGGTATTGGGCCCCGGCATCGTAGTGCTGAGGTTTAACTGGCGTCAATAATCGTGTATCTTAGGTTCGCTGAGAATGAGTGGGTAGGTGGGTGGTGGGAAGACAGAGGTAAAGCCACAGGTTTAGGTGCAGGTCGCACGAAGCCTTAATGCAAAATTTGCATTTACTCGAAGATGGGGAGTACCAGTCATCCGATGGTGAAGCGCCCAGCTGTAAGGTGCGCCAAGACTTACCAAACTACGGTTTCCTCTTTCGCGCTAATTGAACCACTGGTGAACTGCGCAACGACTCAATTCAAGCACATAGCTCAGATTTGCGATCCATTCATCCGCCTGCTCGTGTCGTAAAATGGGGCGGTCAGTACGCTATTGTGCAATTACGGGCACGATGCGTAATGCGGGAGGATTGGTTTGAACTCCAGTGTCACTGTGATTGTAGTCAAAAGCGGGTGAGTGAGGGGATTACTTGGATACCTCAAGAGCAACTTCACATTACAAAATCGAAAACGGCCCGAGTTGCACGACGGTAAGGCCCGTGTAGGTGCGTTCTCTATAGAAAAGATACATTCCAGAACAGGAAACTATGAAACTTTGGTCTTTCTGCTACCCGGGTGCAGTTAGCAACTATCTGCAGTATCGCAGATTGCTCGATATGCTGTTCTATATGCTAAGAGCATCATGGTAAGCTGGTAGCGCAACTCCATACGAACACATTGGGAGGGGCTCGGTGATATGACCAAGGTGGTGTATTTTGTTTGCCTCTTGATCCGTACTGAGGCTCCCCTGCTCAGTCGGCGTGCCAGCGTGGCCGCGGCCGTGCCGCTGGGCTCGTGTCTGGGTGCCTGCCTTAGACTTTATGCGATTTCCTCCGCAGCAGACGCACCTTCTTTCTGAGTCTTGCGAGTCGTGAGTGGGGTGCTTCACCGAGTGTTTGCACTCAGCGTTTTGCAAGTACATACATAGCCTTTACCTTAGAATGTTCACAAAAAAAACAAGACATTGTTGAAGGCGACGTGCCACAGTGGTTACTGGGTGGTCTTCACGCGGTCAGGAGGCGCTTCCTCCTCTCCGCGTGACCCTGTCTTAGGACGCGCGGGTTCGAATCCCGCCGTCGCCGTATTCTTTTTGCCCGGGCGGAGACTCGATATGCTAGGTCTTTTCTCGAGTCCTCGCATGCGGTCCAAATGAAAGCTTGAGCGACACTTTTGGTTGGCGTCCAGGGGTTGATAAGGAGACGTCCTTTCTTTTTAGACACCCTTGAAGAGGCATTGACAACGTCTCCTTAGAGTTGTAGTCTAAGGTGCTCGGTTGTTACCTTGTGGCATAAGGGCTTGTCTACGATCTACTCTACGTGCGTGACGGTAGTCTTGTAGTTCAAAAACGTGCTTTGCTTATTCTATCCGAAGGGTAGGCTTCCACTTCCCCCAGTCTCTCAACAAGGATGTGTCAGCAAGACTGTGAACGCAGTCTACTCTGCCTGAATGTAAGCAGATCGAGCACACCTATACCGAATTTGAAAATAGAAGTTCGCTAGGAAAAATTTACGCGTCCAACGCGTACAGCGCGCACAAAAAGCATCAAAAAGCACGCAGAATATCACTGTAGGAATAATTGAACATACAATTAAAAAGATAATAGAGATTGACTTTGCGAAAGGTGCACGATCACTTACACGTGGTCGAATAACTGGGGGTGTTGTATAGCTGCCTTCACTTTTTGGTATAGCGATAGTGAGGTGCCCTAAGCCCATGTACCCATGGTGTTAAGCGGATTGCTGGCTTCGAACTGTTCTACTACATCATGGTAGCAGCGGGGCTACTACATCCACATGGCTGGGGCGTCTTGCATCATCCACGTAGAAGGGAGTTCTCTTGGAGAGTCTCTTTCTCGGCTTCTTTCTCGCCCTGTCCATGCGTCCTCTCTCGTCTTCCATGGATTCCAAAGCGTTGTGGTCCCGTAGGCTTTTGCTGCATAGAAGCGGAGCCACGCAGGTATGTAGAATACACGGCGTAGATTGCAACACCGTCGTGGGCGGGGTGGTGGAAGCAGCGACAGTCTTAGCACGATCTGTGGTGACGTGCAACTCATTGTGCGAAAGGCCGGCAAGGATCTTTCTGCCGAGTTGTATACCATGTGACATTTTCAGGAGTACACTCGCATGTGCACCCCGGTTTGATGACTGCTAAATAGACACCCTGGGTGACACAATGTGTCTGGGCGATACACATGGAAGTAGAGATGTTGGGTTTCGAGGCGTCGGGTCGCAGGGCTTCTGCAATACTCAGAATATGATGCTTTTTGTAGTAAAGCTGGCAACATCAGTTGTGATGTACAGTAAACCGGACCGCACAGTTCCCGGCAATCAATGCTCCCGGAAACTGCCGATTGGAACCGGCGGGATTGTTGCGCGCATTGTGTTGACCCAAGTAGTGTGTCGTCGGACAATCAGACTACGAGCTATTGTCGCAAGGCGACGCGAAGCATTGCGCTTTCGGGGAGCCTCGCAGGTCTGGCATCAGACTTTCGCGTGCGCAGGAGCGAGGTCATCAAGGACGAAGACGTTGATATTGGGAGGTGACGTTGCCGTTGAGGTTACTGAGATGGTTAAGGAGTTTTCGGTGAGGAGCCTGGCATGGAGAGGAACTTCCTCGCAATAAGCACTTTGACTAAGCACGCGAAGCTGGAGCAAGCTTATCACTTTAATACATATCGCCACTAATTGCGCGCGCCTAGCCTGGTATGCCTTTCCCAAAAATTCGTTACGTTCAAACGCCAGTCTAAAGACCGACTTGCTCGCGCCACGTTCTCGCGCTTCCATACAGGCTCCACGAAGTAAGATGACGATATGGACAACACTGTTCTCCCCACTCTACCGACACGAGAAGACATCAGACGTTAAAGTATGATCAAAACGAAGTCAACATTGGGGCTGATAGTACTGCTGTCTTGAGATGACTTCATTTCCAGAATTGTGATCGCAGGCTTCTATATATGTGAGTGGATACTGCGCTCTTGGCCCTGTAAATCTGAACACTACATCACGCGTTGACATGTTAATTATCGATGTGGGACACAAAGAGGAAACAAAAAGGCCAAAAGGAGCCTCCAAAGCTCGACCCGTTGAAGAGGAGACGGCTCACTCAAGACGTAATCACAGAAAAATATAGATCTGCGGTGAAACGCATGCGTTTGCTATCGCTAGCTCGCTGGTACGACAAGCGCATCGCCATCGCATCGCATAGGAACCCTTCTCGAGGACTCCGAGGTCATCTAGGTCGGCACTGCGGCTCTCGAGGAAAAAGGTGTGTGAATATCGCACACCGTATGCGCCTTGTTCTCATGCTATGAACTCGTGTTCAAGACCCGCCAAGGAAATAGGACAGAAACCCCACATGTACGCCCACCCTGCTAAATGCCATCGATGCTATGCGTGTCGAGCTGAGGGTCGTTTATGATGTGCTACCCGCGGCTGGCTGCGTGGCGGGACCAGGAGCAGCTCCGTTGGCGGCATCACTCTCTGCAGATGGAGCATCCGGGCTGTTCGCTCCACGCTTGGCGAGCGGGACAGGCGCAGTGCTCGGACGCGTGGAATCGACGTCAAAGTTGACGGTCTTGCCTCCAGCAGTATTTTGTCGACGCGTGATCCTCTTTCTCTCGGCCTGCTCGGAGATGCGCTTGAGCTCGTTGACAAACGACTCGCCCCACCAAGCACTAGATGTTGTCAGTAATTGCATCGCTCGACAGCCAATTGTCTCTTACCTGGTGTATCTTCTAATGTACTTGCTCAGCTTCTGGTAGTTCAAATTGCGCTGCTCGTCGCCCATTGTAACTGCGTCGTGGATTGCATCCGCAAGCTCCTCCGTATTCCAAGGGTTCACGATCAAGCTCCCATTCAAGCTCTGCGCAGCGCCGGTGAACTCGGATAGGACCATTACGCCATGGCGGTTTTCTTGCGTAGCAATGTACTCGTAGGAGACGAGGTTCATACCGTCGCGAGTTGAGGACACGAGGCAGACGTCCGACACGGAGTAGAGCGCAATTAGCTCGTCAAAGGAAACCGACTTGTGCATGAAGTGGATCGGCATGAACTCGATCGTGCCGAACTTGCCATTGATGCGACCGACCAGCTCGTTGACGACAGCACGGAGATTCTGGTATTCCTCGACATCTTGACGACTCGGAACGGCGACCTGGACAAGGACGACCTTGCCAATCCACTCCGGATGCTCGGTGAGGAACACCTCCAACGCATGTAGCTTCTGGGGCACACCCTTGATATAGTCCAAGCGGTCTACCCCAACGATGAGCTTGACGCCTTCAAACTTCTTCTCCAGTGCCGCGATGCGCTCCTGCACCTTTGGTTTCTTGAGACCTTCGTCGAACTTCTCGGGATCGATGCCAATAGGGAATGCACCGACGGTAATGACTTTGCCCTGGAATTCGACACCGTTCGGGGTGGTTGCGAGGCCGCTATGGCTTGTCAGATAGGTGTTCCCAAGGGGCGTGTTAGACTTACAGAATGCGGGAGCAACTGCTCAGGAAGTGTCGCGCATAGTCGTAGGTGTGGAAGCCGATTAAGTCACAGTGCAATACACCGAGCAGGATCTCGTTGCGAACGGGGAGAATCCGGTAGATCTCAGAGCTGGGGAATGGCGTGTGCAGGAAGAAACCAAGCTTGACGTTCTTCTTCTTGTCGCCAATCTCCTCCCGCAACATGGCGGGTAGGAGCATTAGATGGTAATCATGGACCCACACCATGTCGTTGTCCTGGACATCCGCGGCAATCGCTTTCGCGAACAAGCGGTTGGCTTCGGTGTAGGCATTCCATGCGGACTCGTCGAATGTAATCTCACCGGGGTGGTAGTGGAAAAGCGGCCAGAGGATGGAGTCTGGAGGTTAGCATTTCTCGCGATTGCGCCTAGTTAAGCTAACTTACTCGAGAAACCGTTGTAGTGGCGATCTGCGAGCTCGTCGTCGAGCATAATGGGGATGGCGTTGTGCTCCTCCTTCAACTGCGTCTTGAGGGTTGCGATCTCATCCTCGGGCACCTCCAAGCCAGGCCAGCCATACCACTGAAAAGTGGTTGACTTGGACAGTCCGCTCAGTCCACTCACGAGTCCGCCAGAGGACATGGAAAAGTCGTACTTGCCCTCCTCGGAGCGCTTGATGGTGATGGGAAGGCGGTTGGAAACCAGCAATAGACGCCCCTCATTGGGCTGAGGCCGCTCCACCTTTGTTGGTCCCGACATGATTGCGCGAGGATAATTGCCAAATACGCAGGGGAGGGGAAGGACACTCTCTGGTAGAAGTCGGGCTGGAAGAAAGGTGGCTACTCTGTGCGCGCAGAAAGCTGGACGCGACCAAAAGTTTGTCGTCAAAGAGCGGAGCGAGGCGACTGTGTCCGCGGTTGGAGGGCAATGTGACCCGAGATAGGTTGGAAGGTAACGCAAGGCCTATGAGCCGCAAGAGATTCGCTCGCTTGCCGTGGGTGACGACAGAATGATTTATTTGCGAGGGAGAGCCCACTGGGTTGCAGCGGCAGGATTCTTGATGCTTCGCGCAGATTCGGTGATAGTGGCAGGCGCGGGGCGACGGGGGGGTGAGTTTGCTGGCAGTGCAGCGGCGTCAGATCAGGGTGCTAAGGATTGTAGGCGTGAGAGGCACGGTGGAGGTGAAGTTGGGGCGCTCGAGGGTCGAGGTCGGAGAGACGTGGACAATCTCGCCAAACACTTGCTCGTGAAGCTGGGCCAAATAAAAGTGACGTCGGTCAGCCCTTGCGGCAACAGCCACAGCTGCCCGTGCGGCCCAACGCGGAGGCAGAGATCAGGTTGTGGCATGGCAGGTTTCGGCCACGGCCACGGCGATGGAATTCTGACTAGGTGGCGCCCCGGTGCTGGACGTTTGCACACAGAAGCCGCTCGACCCTGTTTCCTTTTATTAGCCCTGGAGGTCTGCATGTGCGGGCAGCTGCCGGTGGCACTGCATTCTCCAGCGTCTCCAATTGGGCCCCATGCAAGCCCCGTTCACGTGAAGGCCCGACTCGCTACCATCCAGACACGAGGCGCTAGCGGACCGTTCCTGTCGCGGCCAGCGACGCGCCTCTGCAACGCGACATCAGTCTTCCAGCAAAGACGAAGCGCAGTTGTGCCTCGATGCTTTGATTGCAACGCTTTCATTCTCGGTCCAGTTCCAGTGCAGCTCGCGACCCGGCCACGTTCGCCTCTCACGTGAGGCTCGGAAACACGCCAGGCGCGCGCGTCAACCACCCCGCCCCACGCAACATGTCGGGTTCAGAAGCGGACATTCCCTCGGAAGCAACCCTTTCTCTCGCACTCCGCGACGTCGTCGTCGACATCTACAAGTCGGGCAACACGGATGACCTTACCGTCAAGCGCGTCAGGGCCAGAGCAGAGGCTAAGCTCGGGCTGCCGGATGGCTTCTTCAAGCACGAGGACTGGAAGCAGAAGAGCCAGGAGCTGATTCATGAGGCCGTGGTACGCATCTATCCTGCACGCAGGCGCATCTAGGCAACAGCCAGCTCAAGACTCGTTCTTTGCAGTGGCCTATCCTAATAATCTTTGGATAGCAACATGTCTCTGAGGCTGTTCCATGGATGCGCCCACGCGCAACAGTCAACTCAACACTCGTATTGTACACATCTAACGATGCGAATAGGACAAGTACTGTGAGGACGACCCTGCGCCAGAACAGAAAGCCTCCACACCCAAAAAAGCGCCACCCAAAAAGACTGCAAAGGCCAAGCCGGAACCGCAGAAGAAGGCCAAACCCGTCAAGGAAAGCACACATGGGGTGAAGAGAAAAGCCGCTGCACCGGCGAAGAAGGCCCAGAAGAAGCGCAGAAAAACTGCCTCGTCGGATGAGGAGTCGGAGCTTTCAGACATTGCGGCCGAAGACCACCCATCCGAGGCAGAAAGTGAGCCGCCAAAGAAGGCTGTGCGCCGGCAGAAGAAGACGGTAGCAGCGGACTCGGACGACGAAGATGAGCAGCCGCCTATAGCGCAAGGTCTTTCCAGATTGGAGGTCGAAAGCGATGGTGGACCAGGAGTGTCAGCGGTGCAGGACACCAAGCTGGAACAGACACCACCACCTGATATTAAGGGCGATGCGTCGGACAGCGATATGTCAAGTCTGATAGACGATTCTCCCGCAAAGAAGCGGCACAAGAAGGCGCCGGCTGCGAAGAGCAGCAAGGGCAAGCCTAAAGCAACCAAACCTGCCAAACCAAAGGCCGCTCCCAAACCAAAGGCCGCTCCCAAATCAAAAGCGGAGGACGACCCGGATCAGGCGGAAATCAAAAGTTTGCAGAGCTGGTTGGTCAAGTGCGGCATTCGTAAGGTCTGGGGCAAGGAGCTCGCCAGTTGCGACACGTCAAAGGAGAAGATCAGACATCTCAAGGACATGCTCAAAGATGCTGGTATGGATGGCAAATACTCCAACGAGAAAGCTGTGCAGATCAAAGAGAAGCGCGAATTTGCCAAGGATCTCGAGGAGATTCAAGCAGGCGCGCTAGCTTGGGGAGAGTCGGAGAAGACGAATACTGGACGACCGCGGCGGAGTGCCACGAAGCCCATCCCGAAGCCAGTAGTACTGAGCGACGATGAAGACGGGGATGAAGAGGACGAGGCTCAAGGTGAAAAGGATGCTACAGATGACGACATGGACGACGACGATGATGAAGAAGTCAAAGGGGAGTCTGATGATGACGGGGACGACGACGTCGAAGGGTCCGAGTCAGAGTAGAGATGTTGTGTACATTTGCTCGCCGTCACTCATGGTCTGCGATGTACAGGAGGTCGCGTTAATACCGTGTTGATACCCATGTAGTATAGACTGTAATGAGACTTAATTTCGGATGCCTTTCCAGTGTCTCCAGAGATATGTCAAGGCACCAAATGCTATGCCAGCGTGACATCTCTTAATGATGCAACATGCTCAAAATTACTCCGAAGCATCAATGTTGATCCTCGCTGGTCTACGCCCCTGTTCATAACCCGATCGACTTTGCGGAGCTCATGCGCTGAGCTACGATGCTGAAGACGGCGACAGAGGACATGAATATGACGAGGTTGTAAAACTATGACGTTAGCTAACCCTCCAACATGTGCCTGATACACTTACGGCGTTCCTCGAGTACCCACTCTCTTCGCCTTCTGTGCGCGCCTCGACGAAGAGCCGCCTTAGGTTTGGAAGATTAGATGGCTACAAAAGGTCAACAAGTCGACACAAATTTTTGGCAGGAGCATCTACTGACCATTGTGGACGTGTTGTCGTCCTGCGAGTCTTGTGATGGTGATCTTTAGCGGAATAGCAGGTCTTAGTAAGGTGAGGCCAGAAGTATGACGCACGGACCATTCGTCGATGTGGCAGTCACTTTCGGCGAACTGCAGCCTCCAACAATGTGAGCTTCAACAATTCTCTCGTCGCTCACACACACATTTCCTCGTCTCCGCTCGACACTTTATCGCCCTCTCCCGATCGAAGAACCAAGCGCTCCACGATTACTGCATCGCCGCACATTCAGCCCCGCTATTTACAGCTACCCGACTCGACCTGGTGCATGAGGGGTCCGACTGCGGTCGTCACCTCTGCCTTTGAAGCGTAGGGATGGCGGTGAACAGGATAAGAGGCGCCTTCGCGGTGCCGCGGAAGGGAGAGACGTTCGAGCTGCGCGCAGGTCTGGTGTAAGGACACCTTCGGACGGCTTGAGCGCTGGTAGCTAACTGTGGCCTCCAGGTCTCAATATGCATACGAACGGTGAGCGCATCTCATTCCGACGCTTCATTCAAGTGCTTGCATACTGAGAATGACTAGGAAAGAGGCTATCCAGAAGACCATCATGTCCATGACGTTGGGCAAGGATGTGTCTGCCCTATTTCCTGACGTGCTGAAGAACATCGCGACTGCGGATTTGGACCAGAAGAAACTGGTGTACTTGTACCTCATGTAGGTTCCACCACCGGGGCGAGGGACGTCGCTCACAAGGCCTAGGAACTACGCCAAATCGCATCCCGACCTCTGTATTCTCGCTGTCAACACTTTCGTACAGGACGCCGAAGACCCGAACCCGCTTATACGCGCCCTCGCGATACGGACAATGGGATGCATCCGGGTGGACAAAATGGTGGACTACATGGAGGAGCCTCTACGGAAAACACTAAAAGACGAATCGCCCTACGTGCGGAAGACGGCAGCGCTTTGCGTGGCGAAACTGTTTGATCTAAATCCTTCCATGTGCATAGAAAATGGCTTCATCGAACAGCTTCAGGAACTGGTCGGCGACCCCAACCCAATGGTGGTCGCAAATGCCGTCACGGCGTTGGTGGAATTACAAGAGGCAAGCCCAGACACGAAGACTTTCGTAATTACCGCGGCGACTCTGAAGAAGATGTTGATGGCGCTCAACGAGTGTACCGAGTGGGGACGCGTGACCATTCTGACTACTTTGGCCGATTACAAGGCGCAAGACGTTAAAGAGGCGGAACACATTTGCGAACGAGTGTCCCCGCAGTTCCAGCACGTCAACCCTAGCGTTGTGCTGGCAGCTGTCAAGGTTGTCTTTCTGCATATGCGGCATATCTCGCCCGAGCTGATGAAGTCATACACGAAGAAGATGGCACCTCCGCTAGGTACGACTGCTGCAGTGCTACTCAGGGTACTGCTAACGTGTTCTAGTAACTCTTGTGTCCTCCCAGCCTGAAGTCCAATACGTCGCTCTCAAGAACATTGACTTGCTCTTGCAAAAGACATCCGACATTTTAAGCAAGGAGATGCGAGTTTTCTTCTGCAAGTACAACGACCCGCCCTACCTCAAACAGCAGAAGCTCGAAATTATGGTACGGATAGCGAACGATAAGAACGTCGATCAGCTACTCGCCGAATTGAAGGAGTACGCCATGGAAGTGGATATGGATTTCGTCCGACGTGCCGTCAAGGCCATTGGCCAAGTCGCCATCAAGATCGAGTCTGCAAGCGAGAAGTGCGTCAATACTTTGCTTGATTTGATCAACACCAAAGTGAACTACGTAGTCCAAGAAGCGGTCGTGGTGATCAAGGATATCTTCCGGAAATACCCGGGCTACGAGGGCATCATCCCAACGCTGTGCCAATGCATTGACGAGCTAGACGAGCCCAATGCGCGCGCGTCCCTCATCTGGATTGTCGGTGAATACGCGGAAAAAATTGACAATGCTGGGGAGATCATTACCGGCTTTGTCGATACGTTCGCGGAAGAGTTCACACAGGTATGTCTGAGCAGGTGCCTTCTTGATCCCGCTGACAGTTCCCAGGTTCAATTACAGATTCTCACCGCCGTGGTCAAGCTCTTTCTGAAGAAGCCTGATCAGTCACAAGGTTTAGTGCAAAAGGTGCTCCAGGCTGCGACAGCAGAAAATGACAACCCGGACATCAGAGATCGAGCCTACGTGTACTGGCGGCTGCTGTCTAGTGACCCTCAAATCGCCAAGGTTAGTCCTTGCGTCCGGAGGAAGCGGCCTTATTATTAACCTGATTAGGACATCGTTCTCTCCGACAAACCTGCCATCACCTCGACCATACAGTCTCTTCCTCCACAGCTACTGGAACAACTCCTTACCGAGTTGTCATCGCTTGCTTCAGTCTACCATAAACCCCCAGAGGCGTTCTTGGGACAGGGACGCTTCGGGGCGGAAGCCATGCAAAAAGCTGCCATTGAGTATGTCCTTCTCTGATCAACATGTGTCGCCTTGCTAATGCGGAACCAGGGAGCAAGAGGAAGAAGCACGAGAGAATCCACTGGCTGCGGCAGCTGTTGCGGCGGCGGCAGCGGGCGGCGCTGGAACAGCGCAATCCAACATAGAGAATCTTTTGGACATCGACTTCGATGGCGGCGCGCCAGCATCGTTACAAAAGGAACCTGTTTCCGGACAGTCTGGGCTAGAAGGTCTTGCCGGCACTCCGCAACGTGTGTCCTCACCTGCAACAGGTGGTGCCGCGCCCAAGTCGAACATGGACGACTTATTGGGACTGTTTGGTGATGGTGGGGCCGGCGGCGGCGGCGGAGGCGCCTCTAACGCTGCAATGACCGACGACGACATAATGAACGGATTCGCGGGCATGAACCTGTCGGGGAACAGCCAGCCACCTCCTCCCGCTCAGCAACTGGCTGGGCAGACAACGCAGCCGGCATCGAAGAGCAACCAGGAGCTGTTGGACCTGTTCTAGACGTGTTTTGGGAGGCATTGCTTTTGGGTTGTGCTGGCGAAACGCGATCAACAGCATTTGGAGGCGTCTGCAGGGTACGGTACCTGTACGAAGCGATGTATAGAGAGAATGAAACAGGCAATACTGTAAAGCGCTTGGGTGAGAGACGTGTGCAATCATAGTGGAGATGGACCGCCACATGTGGCGTTATGGCTTGGCGCTCTGACGCAACTCGCGGTTGCTGGACTGTTTGGTGGGTGTGCTTCCCTCCCCATTCGATCTGCTTGCTGCCTTGCAGGCTTTCACCCGCCTGGTACGCGTGCGCGCCGCAGAAGCTTATAGATCCCTTTGATCGCCCGCTGTCACTTTAGACATCACCGCGCAACCGCTTACTCGCCATGTTCATGCTCCGCAACCGTATGTTTGTTGTGCCCCGCCCCCGCCATGCCAGCTGCACGCCACTGATGCCTGCGTACAGTCAATAAATTTGTCTTTGGCGACGGCTCAAAAGAGACCATCGTTGAGATTTCGCAGGGCCAGCTCTACCTCGTCCGCCCACGCTCGGTCAAAGGCTACTCTGAGCTCATCTTCAAAGACGCAGCGGCCACCATCCGACGCACCGGTCAGGAGTTCCAGTACCAGCTCGTCGTCCAGCGCGCATACGAAGAGGGCGAGGAGGATCTGCTTGCTGAAGAAGGCGAAGAAGACGTCGGCGCCGACACACTTGGAGGTGACAAGGACGAGAAGACGTTTCTGCTTGACGAAGGCCTCCAGTTTAGGACCGACATCCGATCGACGGGCGAGAAGATATTCGCGTGGCGCGATCTCAGCGGCGACGTCGGTGATATCTGGGAGTTTGTTTGCGACGCGTCCGTGAAGCCTGAGACTGCCATCTTGTTCGAACGGGTTGCCCTGCAGTGCCAGTACGAGCGCAAGTTCCGCCGCAACCACGAGAACGCAACCGAAGAGGACCTTGAAGCCCTCGCCTACTTCGAAGATCCCGTTCCCGACGCGAGCCCCGTCGCGAGTTCCGCAGGCAGATCTCCTATCATTCAGCCAGCGCCCGCCGCCGCCGAACTCTTCCCAAACACAACACACGAGAACATGGCCAAGAAGGCAGCAGGCAAAGGCCCAGTGCCCAAGCCGACGGAGGATCCGACATCTGCGCCGCCGGCTGCTATACAGCCCAATGCCCTGGGCACGTTGGCCGACGTGGTAGCTGAGCTTCACTTGTTCGACTTCCCCTCAGGTACCTTCATCCTGCAGGATGCCAAGGTCTCCGCCACCGTGACTGAGATTGGCAACTGGGAGTACTGGCTGCACATTGTTGGCGAGGATCGCGAGTGGCTCGGCCAGCCCATCATCGACGATGTCAACCCCGTTTTCAACTATGAGTTCAAGTCCTTCATCTTCAATCACTATCTGGATGACGGCTCAGCCTTTTCATGGCTGCTACGATTCTCCGAGCAGGAAGATCTCGAGAACTTCCAGCAGGGTGTCATGCAAGCTCTGTGGGAGCATTTGAACAAGACCAAGTGGGGCAAGGCCAAGGATACTGACCGCGAGTATGTGCTTGAGGCCTTCCAAGATCTCACTATGGAGGATGCACCCGATGTGGACGAAGAGGAGGAGGAGGAAGAATACGAAGAGGACTTCGAGGACGCAGACGATGGCCAGCGGAGCGAGCACTATGACGAAGACGAGTCGGAAGACGATCTCGAGACGGGCATGCAGGATGGAGGGGTCAATTCGCAGCTCGCAGTCGGATACAAACACGACAGGTCCTTTGTCGTTCGTGGCAATAAGATTGGCGTGTTCAAGCACACTCCGGACAACCAGCTGCAGTTCGCGACCACCATTTCCAACGTTAAGACACCCGGGGGCAAAACCTTCAATCCCAACAAGGTTATGCTCCACCAAGAAGATCAGAACATGATTCTCCAGAATTTGGATAACCCCAATGCCCTGTATCGTATGGATCTGGAGACGGGCAAGGTCGTCGACGAGTGGAATGTGCATGACGATGTTCCCGTGAAGGTGTTCGCACCCGAAAACGTAAGTTACTCTGCAACTTTCGACTGAGATCATAAGCTGATACCTTCGCAGAAATTTGCACAGATGAGCAGCGAACAGACTTTCTTGGGTTTGTCTGGCAATGCTCTGTTCCGCATCGACCCTCGTCTAGCAGGCCACAAGCTCGTAGACGACCAGTTCAAGCAGTACGCTACGAAGAATGCATTCTCCGCCGCCGCAACGACTGAGAAGGGCCACATCGCGGTAGCATCAGAGAAGGGCGATATCCGACTCTACGACCGTCTGGGCATCAACGCGAAGACCCTAATCCCCGCTCTAGGCGATCCTATTATCGGGATGGACGTGTCAGCAGATGGTCGCTGGGTGCTTGCCACCACCCGAACATACCTCCTCCTCATCGACGCGCTTCAGAAGGGTGGCAAGAACGACGGCAAACTAGGCTTCGAGAAAGCCTTTGCCAAGGACGAGAAACCGCAACCGCGCCGTCTTGCCCTTACACCCGCCCATGTCGCCCAATTCCAGCACGAAACCAAGGCACCCATCTCCTTCACCCCTGCCCGCTTCAACACCGGCATGGACGACACAGAGTCTACTATCATCTCCGCCACGGGCCCGTTTATCATCACCTGGAGCATGAAGAAGGTGCTCGCTAATCGGAGGGATCCATACAACATTAAGCGCTATGCCGAGGAGGTCAAGGCCGACAATTTCAAGTTCGGCTCGGATAAGAATCTCATTGTGGCGCTGCCTAATGAGGTTGATATGGTGGCGAAGCGGGCGTTGCAGAGGCCAACGCGCGAGAGTATTGCGACGCCGTCAAGGGTTGGAGCGGTGAGGAGGAGTGGAGCCAGGGGAAGTTATCTGGGAAGGAATGACATTGTGGAAAGCCCTTACTAGAGGGAGAAGGGGGGGATGGGTAGCGTACTTCGGGAGTGTGAGGGCAGGATGTGTTTGTCCCTTTCGGACATCATAGAGATCGTGTGTGCTGTAAGCGTCCGAACGGCCATTTCTTCTCGACCGCGCTCAATCCATAGGCTTTCCTTTTTCAGGGCTGACGGAGGTTTGAGGATTGCTCCTTTTGTTCGATTCCCATTTAGAACGATATGATGTACGGCTTTTTAGTTGGTAGATACCTTTTTCAATTCATGGATGATATGGTGTTTTACAGTATGTAGTCGTTGCAGCTTCACCATAATGAATGACTAGTTGTATCCAATGGAGGATCTGGTGTCGTCCCTGGACGAATTGCATTGTGCTGCGGCAAGGCTAAATGCACTTTACGATGTATGCAGGTGACGATAGTTTGTAGCAAGCGACCATAAAACTGGAGACTTTCGGTGGTTTCCGAATTAGCTTTCCAAACACAATGGTAACCAGCAAATCACTATACCCCACGAAAAAGTTGTCGCTGTTAAGAGGGGTCGTCATGAGGCTGAGGGTGTGGCGCAGCGTTCCCGGTCAGTAGGCTGCAACGCACTTTATCCTCCCAACCCTCGTACAAGTCTCGCAACATACAGATTCATCTACTTCACTTCTTTGTCGCACCGCCAGCCTCCAAGGAAACTAATGCCTTTTCGTACTGCGTTCGTGCTGAATCCAGCGTGCTCGCAGTAAAATCATTCATGCTATGGACATCGAGCGCGAGGCTGCCGCTGCCACTGATTCCAGACCTGCCTTACCGAATCGCAATGATCCCGATCGACTTGACGCCAAAATAACTTTCGGCAGAAGTGAGAGGCTGAAAAGGAGAAAGAGTGGTTTGCTGGAGCCGGATGGGGAAGCTCTGCAGGGTCGACACAAGCTGGCGAAGACTGAACAGCCGAACGAACTATGCGAAAATTGTATCGAGCTTGCGAAATGGCTTTCTGAACCTGGCATAAGGGGGAAATTTAATCACTGCCTCGCAGCGCAATTGCGTACCACGGCGCTTAGTTGCTCTTTATGTCAGATGATCGTTACGGTAGTTGACCGACGAAAGCTTTTGCGGAAAGATGATCGTGTTTGGTTCGGGTATCAAATTACTGATTACCAAATCGTTGGTATCATGCTTTGGGTTGATACTAGAAATCCGCAGGAGTTCCTCGGTGAATATTGGCTAGCCACGCATACAGATGAAGGTATCGTAGAGTCGCTTCTGCTGCCTTGGCTATGTACTAACTAGAGTGTATCTACTAGCAAGTAGTGAGGGAGTAATCAGTACAATACCTCCACTTCCCATGGAACCATGCCTGGAAACCTACAACCAAGTTAAATCGTGGCTCAGCGACTGCGTGCAGAATCACCACGAATGCAGAAAGACGATGGGAGATCAGTTGGTCAACGATGTGGCGGGGATGGTCAAACTTCCCAAAAGAGTTATTGACGTTGGGCGGATGGGTCAACAGCGTGTTCGCCTAGTGGAGACGTTGGCCGGGCTCGGCCAATACTGCGCGCTCAGTCATTGCTGGGGATCTGAGAAGCCACTGATGACTACCTCGAAAACTCTCGACCATCACCTTGCTGGTATAAATATGCAAGACCTTCCAAAGACCTTCCGCGAAGCAGTCGAAATCACCAGAGGTATCGGTATACGCTACCTATGGATCGATTCCTTGTGTATAATCCAAGGGGACGAGCAAGACTGGCATCAACAAGCCGAACATATGGCGATGATATATGGCCGTGCCTACATGACGATCGCTGCTTCAGGCGCTTCGGACTCGACTAAGGGATGTTTCCTTCCGGAAGACGTCAATATACCAGCTGCACGGTTACCATTATATGTGAACGACAGTGTTGCGGGCCAAGTCTACTTATCGCAAATCAGACCTTACGAAGACTGTGACCCATATTCTGGACCTCTGAGAGCAAGAGCTTGGGCAATGCAGGAATGGAACCTTTCGCGTCGAGTACTACATTGCACAAAGGGGGGATTGGTTTGGAAATGCAAGCGCTGTTATCTCAATGAACGGAATGTCAACCTAGGGTCTAACGTAAACGATGCGAACTGGGATGAGATGATCGGGACATACACTCGGAGTATGTTGACGATTCCCACTGATCGCTTGATCGCACTGCGCGGAACTATCAATGCTATCCAGCAGAGCCGGTCCGATCGAAATCACTTCGGCATGTGGGCCGGCGATATGCCAGCAGGTCTACTATGGTCCGTCGAGAACCCACGGAAAGGGATGACCGGAATGTACGACGCGCCATCTTGGAGTTGGGCAGCAAAAGATGGTTCGAAGTTCATGTTAAGAGTATGGGCTAGCAAGGCCAGGGAGAGGCAGGGGAGGGATTCCTGGATACAATCGAACATCACTAGAGCCATTGCTTTCGCTGGTCCTGACGCCAGAGCCATTGCTCTGGAAGGCTTTCTCCTTCCTTGCTTGGGGCAAGACCTGTTAGTCCCGCATTCAGGCTTCTATGGGAGGACACCATCTCCTGAGAGGTCATCAGTACTTTGCGAACGAACCCTTGGCGGCAGGGTCTACTCATTGCGGCAGAGGGAGGAGAAGTCAGTCTCGAACTGTGTGGGGATAGCAGCAATGGACGACTCTGAGGCCTTGCACTCTGACGACATGTCTCTGGTCTTTTGTGCGTACATGGTCGCCGGAGAGCGGACCGTAGATGACCCGTGCTTGGTAAAAAATCGCGTTCCCTATCATGACGGTAAGCTATCCCTTCACATCGATGAGCAAATTGTGATGAGAATGGGAGGCTCTTCTTCTGCTAACAACAATATAGAGTCAGGCGATGCACATGACGCGCATACATGTAAACTCGTAAGTTTAATGGCAATACCTTGGTGTTTTGACTAACGCATCTCAAGTGCCTCATGTTCAGCACCTCTAGAGGCAAGACCTTCTATTGGGTCCTCGTACTCAAAGCTATCAGTGAGGGAGGTAATCGCTTCAAACGGATTGGGATGGGCATAGTGTGGCCGGAGCCTTCGGGTCCCATGCAGAAGTATTACATAGAATGAACTTCAGCCCTGGCTTCTCTAGCAAATGACGCTCTGCTCGAGATATCGCAGGCCTTATATACTCACTGGCAGCGCGGGTTTGCACGAACGCAACGGATGCTGATACACATTTAGTCGAGTACGATATTGCAAACTTAGTAACACTGTACTTGGGTCTGGGGGTCGAGCATGAACGAGCAGCAGAAGGATAAGGTGTACGATCCACGGAAAACTGCGTGCTTTCTCGCCATCCCGTACATCGTGTCGCCGAAGCGTTGGGGTTACTTGAACGAACACTACATGGAATTAGAGATAGGTGGTAGTTGCCAACGGACAATTTCTTTCGAGGCAAACATACCGAAATATGAATGGCGACTAGCCATTCGCTGGTGGTGTAGATCCTGAAAGCCATCAGTTTCACGCTTGGAACGGATTCCGTATACAAGATACTCTCATAAATGAATGTTACGAATTAGAAAGAGTACCTAGTTACGGTCGAGAGAGAAACGTGCTTCTTAGCGACTCTGTAGAGTACTGTGGTTTCTTCCTGATGTACGAAACCTTAACTTTACATTTCTTAGCATTCCTTCGCTTATCTCAATAGATGGTGCATACTAGCGTGGAGGTGTGGGCGAACAGAAGAGGCAGGTGGACAGCATCCGTGAACGTGGCGTCAACCATGTGTCTGATGGTTGACAGACCGGTGAGCAGATAGACAGATGACCAACGCATCCAACATAAATCTACAAACAACGTAGAAGATGAAAAGTATTGGCGTGGGATGAAGGGCTGTCGTGCATGACAGGCATAGCATGGATGTTCCCCGGAAGAAGAATGATGATCTAAACGCGACTACTAAGCCTATCTATATCTTCTCTCGCTTGCGGTGGGTATCTCGGAAATCTATAGGTATCATCTCGTGTGCATTAGACCCGTAGTGCAACATTGCGCGCGCGTGCCGCCAGTATATGTGTTCCCCTTTGCTCTATGGTCTGACTCCGGCGAATGAAGGATGCGAAAAAGCAAAAGCAAAATGCAGAGTAACGCCATAGGAACCCAAAACAGTATACCGAAAATTAGGTGAAAAGAAAGAGTCGTTATGGAGTGCAGTGCACATGGAAGGATTGCCGCAAGGCCGGCCCGCGTGTGGCTGTCGCTCGTACGTGTGATTGCGCCGCTTAGGGAGTCCGCTTAGTGGTATGCAGACTCCGTGGTTAAAGATGATTCGTAAGGCACACAGAGGCGGGATGCAGATGCGTTTTAAGCGAGATGCGGATATGATGCTGTTATGAGAAATGCGAAATGCCTGGTCTAGTGTTATGCCCAGTGTTGTGATGCCGGTCATGCTCGTCAAGGCATGTCGTAGTCGCTTAAAATGTCTTCAGGATCTTCAGGCGGGAGCATGTCAATTGTATCGGTGGTGCGCGGACCGGTGTATGTTCTGCATGCTATGTTAGCGTCTTCTTCTGCGGGACGAACGATTTGCAGGTACTCACTTCCGCGCTCCTGCATACCACCAAAGCATGCTGAACAGCCCAATGAAACCCGCCACGCAGATGGCGTAATTCATGTTCGTAGCAGTAACTGGCTTGACCGTGGGGAAGAACAAGACAACGCTGATGAAGCACACCCAGGTGACTGCAATGGCGTTGACTGGCTTGCTCCACCGGCCCATGGTATAAGGTCCCGGGATAAACTGGACGCGGTGCTCGTAGACTCGATGTGCGATGATGACGGCAATGTAGCTGATGTCGAGCGCCGGGGCGGTGATGTTGAAGATGGCAACAATCGTCAACGTGCTCCCGATCCCGATCAGGTCGAGACAGCTGCAGAAGGCTACCACGAGCCATACAGCGTTCACGGGCGTTCGAGTGATGCTGTTGACCTTGCTCCAGAAACTGTCTCACATCAGCCTTGCGTTCACCGATCAAATGGTATCTGCAACTTACCCAGAAAAGGGAAAGGCGGCATCGCGAGAGAATGCCCACGCCATTCTTGCATTGGCCAACATGGCCGAGCAACCGGTGAAGAACTGCACCAGGATCACGAAGAACCACATGATCGTCCCTCCGGTCTTTCCGCCCGCGTTGAGAAATATCTGTGCCACGGGGAGACCAGTCGGTGTGGCCATGATGCCTTCGTAATCTGTCATGCAGAAGCAGAAGGTCACGGTGAGCATCCATCCCACGAGTCCAGACACTAGGATGGCAGCCCTAATGGCGACGGGGCCTCGAATAGCGGCATCGTGGGTTTCTTCCGACATGCTGTGTAACCACATTAGTTCGGCTAATAAGCATAACATTGGGCTGACTCACTGAGTAGTACCGTCGTAGTCTGTCATCGTCCATGCAACAGAAAGGAACCTGTTTGTGTTAGGCGCGTCGTTTACGATCGAGTGTGCAAGTTGACGTACCCGAGGAGGAAAGAGAAGCCTTTGCTGCCCCAGCCAGAGCCGTCCATGAATTCCGTGAAGACCCACTTCGCACTCTGCTTGTTCGGTGTGAGGATAAGAAGCGCAATGCAAATACAGACTGAAGCCACGACTAGTACTATGGTCAGAAGTGTTCCCGTCTGGCGCTTGAGTAGCCTTACTGTTGATGGGGGCGAACCACAGAATGATCCTGTGAAGCCACTCGGTTGGGAATGAGCAGATGGCTCCAAACAAACATAGAACAAGAATCGCGAGCAAGACCGTCTGCAAGGGGGTACTGAACCTATTAGCTTCGTGTTCTTCAAAAGGCCAGTCCAACGTACGGTGTGAAAGCAGCTTCGCCCTTGTCGAATGTATGCATAACAGCCGTGGCGAGTATCATTTGCGATATGGTGTATGCAAGACTCGCTACACCGGCAGCTTGACCGAGGAAATTGCACCATCCGATGATCCAAGCCCATGGTGCGACAGCATCCTTCGGTACGACATGTTTGGTGACATAGTACATACCTCCAGCAGTTGGATATGCAGAGACCAACTCGGCGACTATGAGAAGGTTAGCACGAGGCACAGCGGTATCGTAAAAGACGCACCTGAACTGGCTATGCAGTATGCCATGATGCTGCCAATGAACCAAGCCCATACTGCGGTCGCCGGCCCTCCGGAGCTCATCGGACTACCAAAAGTCGCAGGCACTGAGCCTAGCACTCCGAGAATCGAGATGGCATAGGATACTGTCGACCATTTTGAAAAGTGACGATGGAGCACCTTGGGAGGTCAGTGAGAATTGAAAGGTCAAGGATTCGAAGGAAGCATACCGGCGTGTATCCAATGCGCACAAGTAGGCGGTCGTCGTCGTCGGCGATTGTTGCCATGACGGGCGAACTCGGTCGGTTCTGTGATGCCTCTGCTGCTTTGAACGAGTTTGAGGCTACAGGTGGGAGCGTCTTGGCCAGACTGGCGGGGCGCCTCTTCGAATCCGGGTTAATCTCCATGCTGGTTAGAGAGAGGTCATGGGGGGAATGGCGAAAGGAGGGAGAGCGGAAGGTAGAATTGGAAGTTTTGTGATGGAGCGGATGAATGTAAATGCTTGTGGGGCGGTAATGGTGGAGAAGGACAAGAAAGATTGACAGAAACGGCGTCAGCACGCCCGTCTCAGGACTTGTTGCTCAAAGGGGAAGGGATAGGGCCGGGTCTACGAACGGCGCGCGGGAGGGGAGGATATGTACATTTTTATTATTACATCGGCTGATTGGCACGGTGCCATAGGCCAACGGGCCCAACAGGGTCCAGCAGGTAACGAGATGGCGACGCACTCACCTTCTCCCAGTCAGGGTAATGAGGGCTAGGGCATGGTGACACGTGCAGAGGAGCGAGCTAGCAGTCTGAGCATTTTCCCAAGGGCGTTATATGTGGGGGAAGGCCTAGGACAAGGGGTGTGAGGAGCGAGGGACACGAGGTCGAGGTGGTGTAGGTAGAAGAGAGCGTGGTGCTCAAGGTACTGTCATTTGCGGAACGGCACCGGTTCTGGGAGAAGGGTAGGAGGGCCAAGCACGTCCCAGACTACCGGGCCGTCTTCACCAGCCCGGTCCTTACAATCTCGTCGACTCCGTCCGACGCCGTCGACCACTGACAAGCAAGCCCTCTCTTTCATCGCCGTGCGCTCTTCTGCTGTCCGAGCTCACCTCGGATGGAGGCTCTTCTGCCGCACCGGCGAGGGAAGGTGACTGCCGCGACCCAGCATGGCGGCAAGCAATGACGCAGGTGCATCGCGCAGACGGGCGAAGGGCTCGAGCGACACGATTCAGTGTGTCGTGCTTTTTGCTGCACATTGCTGCGGTACGAGCTGCCCTGGCTGCGCATCGCAGGCGGTGAGCGACCCAATTCCCATTGGTCTGCCTTGCCTGGACGCCTTGCCCGAGTGCGTCGCCGAGCGTAGGTCATCGTTTCTTTGTATCGGTAGCTATCTGACGAGAGTCAAGTCCACAGACGCCGCCGTGACAATAGCCAGCAGCAGGCCTGACTGTTGGCTCATCCGACAGTGAGGTCATAGGCAAGAAGACGTTTGGACTACTCCGGACGCGCCGGGCCCCCCAACGTGCTCGGCAACTAGCAGCGGTAGGAGACAATGGCGGCCCATCTCGCATCCCTTGATCTTTGGTGTCTAACGCCTTATCGCGTCGTCCCGCCGTGGGTGGAATTTCCTATCGGAGCAGCCGAAGCGAGCAACCACGACGTCTCTTGCATGAGCGGCGCTGCAAGACAGCACGTGTACTGCCGTGCCGCATGCACGATTGAACCACTACCGGATTCAGCGTCCTTAACATCCCAAGCGATCGATTGATGAGCGGACTGTCACTCGCCATACTTGCTTTTTCCTCACCGCACAGTCGGATCCCATCCCACGTCGCAAAGGGGACAAAGCTCCCTCGATCCTGTTTCACAGTTCAAAGGTAGGTCGGTGTGAGCTGTACATCGTCGCGATCAGCCACGGCGGAAGACGCTCCGGCGTGCTAGATTGGATCTCCGGGGTTGCTGCACGTATTGTATCCTCGAGATGCTGAGCACGTTCTGCATTTCTCATGTCCACGCAATTGATGAGGGACGCCTTAATAAATATGACTGCTGACATGCGCTTCCGCGAGCAACTTACACCTCGATGAACGGGATGGGTTCAAGGGTCATGATCTAGCCCCAGTGTATGAGTATGGTATGACTGGTGTGGACATGATGTCTGGACACCCGTGTTTTGACTAGACACGCGTATACACTGAACTGAACCCAAGATGAGCGAGTTGTATTAGGTGCCTGAACCGAGCTATCGTAGGGCATCCGAACACTATTTAGTGTGAAGTACCTTGCGAAAGCATGAATATTCCGGAGCCGTGATTCGCTGTGTCGCGAGAATCACTGTGGATGTGTGGATGATTTGGTACAAGCGAGTAGGAGTCGGTGCTAGATGACCCCGCTTCATTTTGGCGATGACCAAATCACTAGTAAGAAAGGTCTACGGCGTGGACTTTAAGCGGCCTACCCATTGGGGTAGATTATATACATTGGAGTCTAACAAATTATCATAAATTCACCTCCGCTTGGTGTAGTTGGTTTATCACGTTCGACTGTAATAGCATATTGTTATCGAAAGGTCCCTAGTTCGATTCTGGGAGCGGAGACAACTGTCTTCATCAAAGGTGAACAATTTTTTTGCCATTTCTTCCAGCAAGCCTTCAACTCTGATACGGCTTGTGGTAGATGGGCTGCATCTTTTTGCTTCCGCTAGGAGATCTTTGCGAGTATAGTGGGGCACCCCGTTCTTGCCTACTTCCAGCCCGTCACAAATCTGTAACATGCGGTGAGCAGCCTCCCCATGCCGTGACATCCACACAAGCATTCTTTCTCTACCCTAACGCATGCACGAGTCCACATGATTTACAACGCCTAATGCCAAGCTAGGTTTGCCCAACGCTATGGGAGGGCACTGACCCCTTGCTCCCCTGCGACACACTTGTGGACGTGATATCAAATGTCTAGTAAAGAGCGGTGGACCAAGTATATGGCTAGTGTGCAGGTTACAAGGCCTTATCGCTTGCTCCGCGGCACAATGGTTGGACCGCACCGTGTTGAAAAGCGGCACGACGTGTATACCTCAATAGCCAAGTGCCTTGCGGATGCCCGATACCTTGAAAGCAAGTGCGCGCCCGGACGTTCCACAAGCGATGTTGCGAGGCTAGCGGACGAACAGCCCAAATGCAGATGCAGCAATAATACCAGGATAAAGGAGGAAAGAATCTGACATGAACGTTGAAAACAAGACGCTAGTCTACCGCGACAGCGGGTTCCGGAAGAATACCGAATTCTGCCTGTACTTCTGGAAGCCTTCTGCATACAGCCAGCGAACAGTAGTCTCGAGCTCTAAGTGCTGTAGCTCCCCGGCTTTCCTCTTACAGCAGCTTGCACGATACGTCTGTCTCTCGCTTGGTATGCAATAGCACCGCATACTATCATGTCGGACCATTAAAAACCTGTGTGTAGAGCTAGGCTGGGCCGCAATGCAGTGACATCGCATTCAGCCTCTAGGCTCATCTCTCCAATCATCGGCCGACGCTGAGGAATGCTGCTCAGTGGGTGACTTGTGGAATCTCTTTCGAGGCTCCAGTACAGTGGGTACGTGTACCATGTTGCGCGGAAACATTCTCAAACCTAGGCCAAATTGTTGGTCAAACATGGAGGTGCTCACCGAAATCTAAAGCGACTATCGTCGAAGCCAACTCGGGCCCATCTTACTCTCTGTTTCATGGTGGCTTCTAGAAGCGCTAGTTCACGATGGATCCCAGAGTCCATATTTGGACCTTCGCGAGTTGTCACTCGGTTCATATTTTGCGGTAGATCAGCACTAACTACCGGTCCTCAAAATAAGGAGCTAAACGTGGTGAAGAAAGGGCCATTGCTATTCCATTAAAGGATGTAACTTGATGCAAACTTCTAATTCCTTTCGATTGACCACTAGAAAACGTTGCCACAAGTAAGCGACCTTCGCCCAAGTTTGCTTTTACCAGCCTTAACGCCAACCTATATAGATAGGTATAGAGATACATCGCCCGCATTATAATAGTACGTAGCATGATCCCGAGGTCTCCTTCTGCCCCCATGTAACATAGGCTCCTCGATTGTACAAAATTTACATGGATTCTATTCCACATCCTTGTCCAACGTCTACGCTACAAGCGTAAATGGCATCTAGAAGGGGGGAAGGTAGAACTGGTAGCCTCCGTTCTTCTTTCGAAAGACGCTGAGAAGGAAGCTGTACATGCACAGCATAATGCCACTCCAAAGGAAGACGGCGAATTGCTGGGTTCGCGAGTCTTTTATGCGGGGTACCTTGAGCGCGAGCGAAATGGTAGCGAAGGAAAGGACGCCATCTGAAAACCGAGTTAGTTGGAGCTACAAAAGAAGCTCAGAAACACTTACACATTGCGGCAACGATTTGCGACTCGAGACCAAACTGGTTGCTGAAGCCACCAGCGAAGTAGTTGAGGCCGCCCTTTCCATCTCCAGAAACATATGGCGTCTTCCTGATGTGGTTGAACATGTGCCCACTGGTGAAAAGCAGCACACCGAGTAAGCTGACGGCGGCCCAGAGGTTGCGGTTCTGCAGAATGGGGACCACGTAGGGGAAAGCGACCGCGCCGAAGGTAACGACTCCGAGGACGGCGGTAGTGACGGAGATGACCTTGATCCAGTTGATGGGTCGGTAGACGGCGGGCTTGGGAGCATCGGCAGGGAGCTGGCGGGAGATCCAGGTGTGGACCTGCTCGGCGGTTTGGGGTCTATGCCATATTAGAGCATGATGAGAGCGCTGGAACATAGGTGACCTACCCTCCGGTAAAATCTAGTCGGACAGGCTGGGTGTCAATCTTCGCGTTCGGCCCAGAAGTGGGGTGGAAGAAGAGGACGATTGGCGCGGTTTGGAGCATCAACTACGCCCATGTAATCAGTACTACCCCCGATCGAAGACTAGAGCCGCCATACCGACTGGAAAGTGTTCTTTCCATTTTCAAAGTCCAATGTGCCGTAAATCAGCCTGCTCTCGGCCTTCTTGTCGCCCTTGGACCAGCTCTTCGCCAAAAGATCCCATTCGGGCTGGAATTCCTGACAGAGCTGACATCCGAATCGTGCACCCAGTGCCGTGAGCAGCACGACTACCGAGTAATCTCTCGGCGCCTTCGTCAATTGCGTGTATGTGGGATCGTCGAGCTTTAGCGGGCCGGATGATGTTTTGGCGCGGAAGTCGCTGAAGCGGTCGCCGGCGGCCTTTTTGGCTGCCAGGGCCGTGAACGGCAGCAGAGAGACGGTGAGAAACTGTAGCCACCGCATTGTGGATGTTCGAGCTGGGTTTGTTGGGATGCGGAGCTCTGAGGGCTGATGGAGATGCTTCGTCGAACGTGTCCTGAGCTCGGCGGGTACGTAATCAGCTAAGCGATCGGTGGCAGGGGTGTAGAAACGTGACAATCATACATGCCAACTTGAATTGGTACTTCACTCCGCCTCTTTCATCATGATTAGCTCACTTGTATAATTACTGACGTCTGAGTCAATTCACAGGTATACCGTCTTGATACTTAGCGCCTAGCACAGGAATTGGAGAACACTCGCTTTGCAACATTGCGGTGGTCTTGGCAACGGCTCCGCGCATTGTTGATGTTTACGACGCGTCGACCATCAGCACGCTGCCCCTCCACACCTATCCCTACCACCAGCTTTCCTCGACATCTTATAGAGCGCGGAACTAACAATGGCGCTCGACTTGGATGTAGATCACAATCATGAGATCAAGGACGTAAGTAAAGCTGCAACTCGGGCGAAGCGGGCCGTGGCTGATGCATGCCTTAGCTCCAGCATGCGATACGGACGGCAAAGCTCGAACTCAGTCTCGAGAAGAGCAGGCACTCGGTCGAGGTCGTGGCAAAAGATGAGGAGGTGCGAAAGCTGCGTGTGAGCCAGTGCTTGCTGCAGGACGAAAACAGCGATTTACACGAGCAACTCGAAGAGGAACAGGCGCGATCGGACGAGCTGGAGACGGCTCTGGATGATGCGCTGATGGAACTGGATGAGCAGAAAGCTGCGGGCGAGATGGCACAGAAAGAGAGCCGAACCCAGTCTCGGGAAGTCGCGAACTTGAAGGTACGTCGTCTGCAGCCGCCCTACGCGACCGCCTTTCACTGACCAACGCACAGGCCGAACTCAAGGCGATGGAAAACGTCACCTCGGACTCTAACAAGATCCTCTCCGACAAGCTTGCCCTCTCTCGCGAGCTTTCATCCTTACGTCCCGAGGTCGAACACCTACGCGCCCAAGTCGAATCGAACCAAGGACTGCTAGCCGAGAAGCTATCACTACAACGCCAGCTGAACACCGCACAGGTCGAGCTCGAGAACGAGAAGCGCACCGCCGCCCGCGCACTTGCCAAACAGGGCCGGAAGATGGACCAGGACGATGATTTGCGCGGCGAGCTTGAGGAGCTCCGCAAGGAGCTGGCAAGAGAAAAGAATGACAGGCTAAAGGTTGAGGCCGCATTCGCGAAAGCAGAAAAGGCTGTCGAGAAGATACAGTCAGACCTAGAATCACAGCAGCAGGCGACGAAGCGAGCGCAGGCCAAACTCGAGAAGGCCACTAAGAAAGACTCGGAGAAGGCGAGCGAGCGCACGGAAGAGCGTGACGCCGAATTGGAGCAACTTTGCAAGGAGCTGGTACAAGAGAGAAGCGCCCGTCTGAAGGCAGAAAGGATGAGCAAGAAAGGCGCCAGCCACGATTCTGAGCTGGAAGACCTTCGGCAAGAGCTAGAACAGGAGAGGCGCGAACGGCAGATGCTGGAGAAGGCTGCCAAGAAGGGTACTCAACAGACGAGCGCGCAGCCTGAAGAACTCAAAAGGGAGCTGGACGAAGAGAAGCGCGAGCGCAAGAAGCAGGAGAAGGAATACACCAAGACGCTCGCAGAACTGCAGGGTCGGAACACTGTACTCGACGACAAACTCAACGCTTTCAGAGAGAAGCTTCGGACTACGAAGGAGAAGCTCAAGGAAAAGGAAGCCGAGCTCGTAGGGGTTGAGCGGGCACAGACCGCGCCACCAGTCAAACCCGTACGCGCGACTTCAGCGAAGCCCGCAAAGAACGCTCGCAAACGCATGGCCGCATCTGTTGAGCCTGAGACGAATCTTGGAACCCCCGGCGATGGCTTCCCTGCCAAAAAGGCAAAACAGGGTACTTTTGTCTCAGCAGTTGGCGACACTTCAGCCTTCTCCCTGACACCCTTCCTCAATCGTACGAGCAATGTTGCCCCTGGCGAGACCATCCTTGAAGAAGACGAAGAGGACGATCAGCCTGTACCGCTCGAAGCCACGCCCACTGCGCCTCCCAAGAAGGCGCCTAAGAAGGCCGTCGAGCCCCAGTACAAGCCCCTCGCCCCCTCCGCCTCCAGCAAAGCCAACGCCAAACCGCGCAAGAAGACACCGGCACCCACCCTCGAAATGGTCACTGAGGAAGCATCCGAGCTCTCACACTCGAAGGACAACTCCGAGAACCTCCCCGTCAGAATACCTCTCAAACCCGCTGATGACGGCCAATCCAAACCCAAATCTTTGAAACCTAAGCCTCGCAAGTCGCTCATGTCATTTGCGACCTTCACCGAAGAGCCCGCCGCCGAGAAGAAAAAGAAGCGGAAGTTGGGCGCGAGCGCTACTGGTGGAGGGCTCGGCAAGACTCTGTTTGATGCTGATGAGGAGGAGGATGCACCAGTCAAACCCATCGCTAGCAAAGGCATCTTTGCGGCACGGGCCTTGGGGAAAAGTGTGATTGGGAAAGGGCAGCAGAGACCGATCAGTGGGGGGTACAACATGATGTCCGAAGAAGGCTTCTCCTTCTCCCCATTGAAGAAAGACAGGAGGGGTGCCAGTGTTCTGAAGTAAGGAGGCGAAGCGGGAAGCGCGATCTTGGAGGAGGATCTAGAGCGAAGGCCGTTCACGGCTGCTGTAGGATGGTGGGCGGTGCCTAATATTCGAACCTTTCCGCATATCTCGGCGTGTGCTTGTGTTGATTTAATGTCACGTTCTAATATCTAGCATCACGCATGTTAGACCTCGCCATCACAACGTGTTGCTCCGACGACCCAATGTCACGGCCCAAACGTCGGTTAGCATTGCAGATGATTTGCACTTGCGCTGTGCAACATTAGTAACTGAGTGGTAACAACAGCTTGCGTGGATGATGCATCTCTTCGCCACCATCCGACTCATCAGAGGCGATATCTCCCACAAAATACTGCTCTACCTCCCTCTACTCGTTGCGGCATCTTCATCTAGACCATCAACGGTCATAAGTTATCCCTGTATGATGACGGCTCGTTCATATAACGTGCGTTACAGGAAAGTGCGCTGGAACGGGTAGATACGCTAAATGGAACTTTGAAGAAAACTGTGACGTCGGGACCGCGGTTTGTAAGCATATGTGATTGGATTTGTTTGACTAGGGTAGGAAAGAATCTACCAGGAATGATGTGTGATGCGTGGGCCCAAGATATTTGTAAGTAGTCACGTTTGCGACGAAAGCTTGTGACACAAGACGCATCTTGACATAAGGCACAGAGTAGGTATTGAAGCAGTCGCCACCGATCGCAGTGGCACAGGCGGCATATTGTACCGGCCGTACGCCACTATCGTGGGTCGTACAGGAGCCTAGGGGGGCAAGTTCTCAGAAATGTTCAGTGGCGTGTACATAGTATTCTGTGTCAAGTGTGACTTGTTCGAATGCTCATCTGCACCGGGGCTCTCCGGTCTTATTCCCGGTAGACGATCCTGTGAGGGAATCAAGCTTTCTTACTCAAGATTTAATTGGACCCCGAGTATGTCGAAACGCCCAAAGGCGATTGCCGAGGAGTGGTTCAGTCGATTGCAGTCGATGTAGACTCCACAGGGCGTTGCGCGTTGCGCGTTGGCTCGGACAAAGATGCCGTGACCCACTTAAATCGCCTCCTTAGCTGTGATGATGTAAGCGTTTGGACCACCTGCTTGCCTGCACACTTCACACGCGTACCCTGAACGACAAACTGGTCTTGCGCACGAGCATTGGAAGCAAGTATACTTATTTGCGGCTACGACAGGTAACTGCCGCATGAGGCCCGACACTAGGGCGAAAGCACACCTAGCACGTGTCGGTTTGGACATTGCACCTCGGTGGCAAGTAACACCCCCATGGACAACGATGGCTCCCACCACGGAGCCAGCCCAGGTCCACCGAAGATGGTCATCCCCAGACTCAATCGCCAAGTGCCCCCACCCAAGCCAAAGCCGGAAATCCAGCGAGTGGGCAAGGCGTGTGTGAACTGTCGCAAGCGGAGTATGTCTTCAGCACTCGAACGAATGGCATCCACTGACGCGTTGAAGAGGTCAAATGCACTGGCGAGATTCCTTACTGCAGACAATGCGAAAACAGCGGTGTTGCTTGCTCTTATGAGCCGCATAGAAAAGACCGGTTGAAAACGTTCGTCTGTTTGCCCCAAAATGTGATAAGGCTCGCGACTAAAGCAGACAGGCAAACCGACCGAAACCGCAATCTTGTTATGCTGTTAAGAGATCTAAGCATGCGTGTCAGCGTCGAAGACAAAGGAAAGATCACCCGCATGCTCGAAGGAGTGAGTTAATGCCTGCGTGAAGTGGTCATAGAACTTGCAACTTACAACCGTGCGCAGGCAGATTTCAGTCACGAGGGTGATCAGGCGGCATCAACAACGTCTCGAGATGACGAAGAAACCCCATCGGGAGCGCAAAGCTACGAACGCGTCGACGATGATGATAGGAACCAACGACGTGGCAGCATTGGACCCTCGATCAGTGACGAATATACCAGGATCCTCTCGACTACCGAGACCAGTCCACCATGTCATGAGCTAGAAGACCCAGCCCGTCCCGGCGGTCCATCTGGAACCCTAGCGGAGGATCTTTTGCGAAGCCAGTCGTCCAGAGAAACAGGATACGTTGGTTCCATGTCCGAAATACACTGGTTGCGTATCTTTTTGAATCAGACTCAGCCAGCTCGTCTTGGAACTATTGCGTCAGTCAGGAACACTTTACCGCAGCACACAGAGAGCTTCAGCTACTACCTCGATGATCTGTCTGTCGAACTCGAGATCTTCATCGACCCTCATGAGCTCCCAGACGCGCGCACGGCACGAAATTTTTTCTCCTGTTATACTAGAACTGTGCACAGGGCATTCCCAATCCTGCCGACGGCTTTCGAAGAGCAGTTTGAGAAATTGTGTACTTCTATAGAAGTGGGGCACCCGATTCAAGCTCCAAACGCATGGAAAGCGTTGCTCAACCTTGTTTTTGCGATTGGCGCCGCCTTTTCTCATTTGATCGAAGCCGAATGGCAAGGACACCACGACGACCACAAAATCTATCTGTCAAGGGCGTCTCAACTCCTTGGGATCAAGAACACTATACTGTTACTCTCTGCCCCTGATGGGACAATGATCCAGGTGAGACTTACAGTTGCTATCGTCTCCGGCTTGTCTGACTCTACCAGGCTCTTGGTCTTCTTTCATTCTACTTCCTAGCGATTGGACATGTCGGCAGGTGAATCACCACTAGTATCTACTCATTCATGAGATGCTAATATTTTATGTGTAGAGCTTGGTCTATGATTGGCATGTCCCTACGGTCCGCGCTGAGTGTCGGACTCCATCTCCGAAATGGAGACACATCAGTGGAGCTTGAAAAAAGACAAGCCCTAGTTCGCACGTGGTGGGGCTTGCACTCTGTCGAAAGTGCGCTGAGCTCTATTACGGGACGGCCTTCGGTCATGGCCAACGAACACATCGCCGTACCCCTTCCGCACAACCTGAGCAGTGGCCAAAGCCAAGGAATACCGGGCAAATTGCCTTTCCTGGACGCACACATCATGATCGGACTCATTACTCAGGACGTGCTCACCCATCTGTACTCTCAGCGGATGGAGGTCTCGACCTCGGGGCAAATGCAGGTCGTAATCGCTTCCCTGATGACCACTTTAAACAGCTGGGCTCGTCAAGCGCTGCCTCGAGGCTTTAGTGTCGCAGAATATGCTTCAGATGTGAACATGGAGCGTGATCGACAGATCTTCATTTTCTACTACTATAAAACAAAGATACTCATCACTCGGCCTTGCTTCCAACGTCTCAACGCACATAACAGCAATCGCTCGGGCGAGACTCCCGAGATTATCCAAAGAATGGCCGAAGACTGCGTCCGCGCTGCATTAGATATGACCTCGATGCTTCCAGATTCACCGAATCCTCGATGGATCTATGAAACAGGGCCGTGGTGGTCGATCATTCACAGCAGTAAGCAACTTTTCTTTACACCGTTACACCTGCAATCTTCAGCTAACATTATGTTTGAAACTAGTCATGCAAGCACTCACAGTGCTTATTCTCGAGATCACCTATGGCAAGTCAAGCCGAGATGATGACCTTACCGCAGCCGAATTATCAATCATCAAACTATTGCGTTGGCTGAAGTGCATGCGTGCAAAGAACGGCGTCGCTAAGCGAGCATACGATCTCATGTCCAGCATCCTACTAGACGCCGATCCGTCAACACCCAACAGCATTCGACAATTTCTCTTCGAAGACAAGCCCGAAAGAATACCAAACACTGCGATGCAGTTTCGTTATGGCTTTCCTCAATACGACCATACTTCCCAGTGGACTTCTTCATTTGGGCCTGAATCAGTTTCAACTATACAAGGTCAGGATCACTTGGGTTACACGCTTTCGCCGCCACCATTCTCTGCTCTGGGAAGTGCTCAAGCTGGAGCTACTGAAAATCTGTTTCCCGTCGACATGCCCTTCGTGGGTCCTGGTTCGGGGGATGTAATGGCTACCGAATTTCCGTTCCCGCTGCAGCCTGTTGCTGTTTTAGACTTTTTAGCTGATCCGTGGAGCTCGGAACAAGCTGACCCGTTACACCCTGATCCGAGCCATCGCCAATGATCCGAAATGGAGACATGGAACGCTCTATGGCGGTTGCATGCCCTTATCTAGAGACCTGGTCTATCCGAGCCGCTACTTGGCCCCAAGGGTAGGTGGCGAGAGAGGTGGCTTACACTCGGAAGTTGGCAACTCGGGCATTCGCGGTGCACGCCCTTAGTGCCCAGCCACGTCTAACATGAGAGCATGGATTGGAGGCACATGAAAACACGGCCGGCAAAGAGGGGTCAACATGACCAGTGACGATGGCCGTGCTACGGGGTGCGTGATAGGGGCCCTTCTTGCCGCTTTCTTCGACATTCTCGACCATCCATACATATGTAGCGTGTAACAAGAGCTTTTTCTCTGTTTAATGATATCCCTTCCTCTGCCTTTTTAGCGCACTTTCCCTGTTGACGAAGTAAAGCGAAGTTCACTGTTGCTTCCCATACGCTTCCAATGTCTGCACGTCACGCGATGTTGCGTGATACGATGAGAACACTTGTGCACGGCACAGAATCGTTTGCTCCCGTCGGCTAGCACGGCAGCCTCGCGCGTCCGGTCACAGATCGATTCGGGTGACCGCGGGCGGCAGCCGTTCCCGGCGGGACGGTGTCTGGCAGCGGTTGTACATGGCGTGGCGAGACTAGGCTCCGAGTCCACTCACCGGACCCTCAGTGTCGTATAAAGCGGTTACGCCATAGCTTCGTCGTTGCGAACAAAGCCGATGGACTATGTTTGCTTGTGAATTTTCCTCTGACGTGGACCAAGTGCTTCACGGTGCCGTGTCCATTGAGGAGCTTGCGGAGGAGACTGCCGTCGCGACACGGCTCTAGCGATCCGGTCCGTCCCAAGAAGGCTGAGGCTCCACTTCCAGTAGCCCCGCCGCGCAACCGTCATCGTACAGGAAAGATGGGGAGAAAAAGACGCTCGAAGAACGCAGATGCAGGCTACAGTCGTTTCATGTGAAGCCACTCGCCGGTGACTCACGCCCAACCATGGAGCAAACACTGCGACTTGAGCGGCGAGTCGAAAGAGACATCGGGTGCACATGCAGCTAGGGCATGGGTCTCGTGGCAGTGACCCATCGTTCGCCATCAAGGGTTCTGAGTCGATCTCGGAACTTAAGGTACACATGTTATATGTAGTGTGTTCTGCGTGTGCTGCACGTCTTGTTGGTCAGCGCGAAGCAGGCAACAGGTGACCGACTGCGCATTGCTCATTCCCAAGGGTGGTCGCATCGTCAGCCCCAACCTTTGGCTGGCCCGGTGCTTGGCCTCTCACCGTCTGCGTGGCTATGCAGACGAGCTTTTGTTCAAGACAACGGGGACCTCCGAAGTGAGTTCTGGCTCGAGAACAAGAGGTGAAACGAAGCATGCATATGCGAGGCGGCAGGGAGGCATGCTTCACTTGTTCACGTATGGAGGCGGCGCAGGCGCGTCGACTTGCTGCCGTGTCGTGTCCACGGCTGGGTGACTCTTTGTCCTCGAGACGTGTCGAGACATTTAAGTGACGGACTTGCTGGCGTCCTGCGCCGAAGCGCCCAACGGTGTCCTGGTGTCCTGGTGTCCTGGTGTTGAGGCTGTCTCTCCGTCGCCGCACGAGGTGTGACATCATCCACGCGGACGTTCTGCTCCACTAAACTGGGAAGCACCCTCGCAGCCTCTCGCGACTGTCTTGGGCCTGATCCCGCCCTCCTCTTATTGCGCCGACCCTTCGCCTGCGCTCCTGCATTCCCCATCCCTTCCTATAGCACATCCTTACCCAGCCAGCGCATTCTCGCCATTCCACCAACGTCTGTTGGGTCCGCCGTCGCCAATCTATCGTAGATCGGCAACCGCTGCGGCCTCCCGCGCCCCTCCGTCCACTCACGTCGCCCCGCAGTCAGACTCACCTGCACATCACCACCGACTGGTCGAGCAGACGAGCCTCTCCTGTCGCATCACCTCGTCCAGCAGACCAAAAATTATCGTCGACCCCCGCTGCGACACACCACAGTAGTTCTTCCGCCAGCACTTCGATTCCGGATACCCACCATGTCCGTCATCTATCGAGAGCGCGAGCGCGAGCGCGAGCGCGACTGTGATACCAGCTCTCATGCTTCCCAAGGAGGACGCAGCTACACCACAGTGAAGCGCTACAAGATTCCCGATCGATCCCTCGAGGAAGACACGTACGAGGCTGAGATGCGCCTCGTCCACCGTTCCCGCGAGCCCGTCCAGGAGCGCCGCGAAACGACGCGCGAGTACGTTGTCGAGCGCGACGAGGCGCCGCGGGATCGCGAGGTCCGCGAGTTCCGCTACCTGGAGCGTGAAGTCGAGCGCTCGCCGTCGCCGCCCCGCCGAGAGGTCCGCGAATACCGCATCGAACGTGAGATCGAGCGGACGCCTTCGCCTCCCAACGTCAGAGAGTACCGCATGGAGCGCCAATACGAACGTGAGGCCCCACGGGAGGCTCCACGGGAGGCTCCCTACGACCTCGAGAGGTATTCCAGATCCACTGAATACTTCCGTCCTGAGCAGCCCGCGCCCCCACCACCACAACCCATTATCATCCGCAATGAGGCTCCCCAACCCATTATTATCCAAGAGCCTGCTCCGCAGCAAATCATCGTGCGCCGCGACGAGCCGTCTTATGAGATGATTGAGCGCACCGAAGTAACAGAGGACAGGCAGTTGGCCCGCCGCGAGCCCCGCCGCGAGGAAGATTACTACTATGAGCGCAAAGTGAAGGAGATCGACAGGGGCGGCCGTCGGGATGAAACCTACTACGACGAACGCGAATACGGCCGCGACCGGTATAGGGACCGGGACGCTTACAGTGACGACGAGGTGGTCTACGTCCATAAGGAGAAGGAAGGCTGGGGTCGTGACTCGAGTCCTAACCATGGCCGCCATCTTGCTGGTGGAGTCATCGCCGGAGTGGGTGCAGCCCAGCTCATGAGACACCACAAAAAGAAGCAGGGTGAAGATCCAGGCCATCGCGTTCGTCAGACTCTCGGCTATGGAGCGTTGGGCGCTGTCAGCGCCGAAGCCATCAGCCGTCTAAGGGGCCGCTCGAGCTCCTCTGAGCGAGAAGACCGACGTGGTCGAGGCCGGGGCCACCGCCGAAGTCGATCCTCGTCAAGGGTGAAGAAGCTGGGTACGTTGGCCGCCGTCGCGGGTATCGGCGCTCTTGCCTACGCCGCGGGACGCAAGAACAACAACAAAAAGGAAACGGCCGCTGTTGTTGTCGAGGACCGACGCAGTAGGTCGAGGCGACGGAGGTCCTCCAAGTCTAGGCACAGGTCAGCCAGCAGAGCCAGCAGCAAAGCTACCGATCCAGAGCACCGCAATCGACGAGCGGCCCAGGTGGGTCTAGCGAGCGCTGCGGTGGCAGGGCTTGTCGAACACAAGCGCAGCAAGTCTCGCGAAAAGAAGGGTGAGCGGAGCCGTAGCCGTAGCCGCATCCGAACGGGCATCCCTATTGCTGCTGCCGGCGCGGTCGGCGCGGGTGTAACTGGGTTGTACGAGCGACACAAGGCCAAGAAGGAGGCCAAGGCAAGGTCGAAGTCAAGGTCGAAGTCGAGATCAAGATCCAGGTCGGTACGCCCTGGCAGACGTGGAAGCACAGCAAGTGACGCAGTACTTGTAGAGTACGGTGGTGATCCCATTTACATAGATTCGGCGCCGAGCCGCCGATCGCGCGACCTCGATGATCCGGCAGACCACAGACATCGGCGTCGCGGCTCGTCCTCTTCTTCTGACCGGCCACGTCGGTCACGATCGAGCAGGAGGAGGAGTCGGAGTGGGAGCCGGAGCAAGAGTCGTACGCGGAAAGCAGCTGAGACTGCTGCAGTCGCTGGTGTAGCCGGACTGGCAGCTCACGAGGCGGCTAAGCGCCGTGATCGTAAGAAGGCCGAAAAGGAGCGACGACGTGAGTAGTCACTTTTTGTTTCCGCCCAAAATGCGCTCTCTAAACAGTCGGCAGAATACGAAGACTCGGCCTATTCCACCGCCAGCTACAGCCCCCCGCCTACTGTAGACAGTTCAGACCCGCGCTACTTCCCCGAGAGCAACTACTTCCCACCACCCCCAACCCAACCTGTCGATCACAGCCAATACCCACCCTACAACCCCGCAGACTATCCACCACCGAACCACATCAACATGCCCCCACCTACCGGCTACACACCCCCACCAGTCGTCCCGGAACCCGGGAACCCCTATGTCCACCAGGATCCCCGATACCGCAACCCGAATGATAATGTGAGTGCTCAACAAACCCTTCTTCCTGGGCAAGTTCATGCATATGGTGGGTCAAGGCTTTCGCCTGCCCTTGCGAATCGACTTGGCTGACGGGTATGCTAAACTAGATCGTCTGACGCAACGGAGCGCTGATATCGCCTCCCCTGTCGCACCGGATTCTGTACAACCCCATAGCGCTAAGAGCGTGCAATTTGATCTTAATCCCAAGGAGCGCTCGCCGGAGCGGCATCGCTCCCCTGATGGACAACGGGAGATTGACGAAGATAAATGGCGGGATAGGGATGCCGATGCCGACGAAGGGCGAAGAAGTGACTATCGCAAGAGTGGCCGACGGCGCGATGAGTCTCCTGCTTCTGGCGATGAGTCGGATACTACGATTGAGCTCCCGCCTCGCTTTGACGAGAGGGGGAGGAGGAGGGACGATGACCCGCTTGCTAGTAAGCTAGAGAGTGTCTTGTCGAGCTTGTTCCGGTAGTTTTGATGCATGGGGTACGGGTTAACTCTTGGGCATACCTTTTCTTGCTTTTCTGTTTTAATCAGCTTACAGCGATGAGCCTTTTTTTCTTCGTTTTTCTTTCCTTTTGGTGTTGGTGGCTAGCATGGACATTCGTGTTTTCTGGGTTCTTTCTCTCTTTGGTGCTTTTAATTTGAGTTTACGTGAGTATGACGAACGATGATATCAATGAGATGAATGGTTGCTTTACTAGTATGATGAACGTTGCTTCAATTCATATGGCATGTCCCTGTGATTCATTCCGATGCGCAACATATCCTTGATGAGCACTTGAGTGGAAAACACCACCATGGAACTCAAGCTCTCCCGCATGCGCAGTGCTATCATTCACATTGCACGCTTAATTTGGTGAATTCCGATGTTGCAAATTTTGGTATCTCGCAAAAGGCCAACGCAAAGCAGAGAATAGATGAAAACGCCCAAAAGAAGCCGAAACCCGACCATCCAAAAGTGTATATCGCATAGCAAGGATGCAAGAGATTCGCCTGGCCCTCATCCAGTATCGGACTGGGTGCGGCTCGCCCAGGACACCAGACCGTTCTCTCATCGCCATTGGTTTTCTTTGTACACACGCCTGGAACCCGCCGCTCTATGTTATGTGGTATCGTGGTCCCAATAGATTATACAAGTACAGTGGTATCTCGCTCACAAACGCCGAGGAAGCCCGTAGCCGGATGCTGATATGTCGTGTTATTGCGACTGGAGGTGGTTCTGCATGTGGTTCATGGCGTTTGCGTTGCTGGGCAGCTGCATGTTAGGTGGGAGACCGGCACTGTTGGGCGGCTGCATGTGGTTGTGTAGGCCGGCGCTGTTCGGGGGTTGCATGTGATTTTGCATGCCGGCTTGTGAGGACGTCGAGTTCAGTCGCTGGGGTCCAGGGGAGGCTTTCGCTTGTGCGCCTGCCCAGCCGGGGAAGAGCGTCTTCAGTTTGTTGTACAGCGTAACTAGTTGCTCTGGCGACGAGGGAGGGTTCATGATGGCGGGGCCCGGCAGGATGGCCTGGTTCGGCTTTGTATGCTTCTCTGCGTTCTGGGCGAGGAATGCGAGATTGGCCTGGAGCCGGCGCATGCAGCTGTGGCCGTCAGTGAATGTGGTGGAGGTGGGGATTCGTTATACGCACTCTCTATACTCCATGGACGGCTGCTGCTGCTTCTCACCCTCGGACTTCTCCGGCGCGGGCCCAATGTGGCCGGCCTTGCCTTGCGTGTGCAGCTCCATGACCTCCTGGATCAGCGCCTGGTTGATCTCGAGCAGCGTGTCGATGCGTTGCTTCTCGCGCGCCTGTGCGACGGGCGACACGGGCGACTGCGGAACCGCCTTCACGGGCGTCTGGGCCATGGCCTGCGGCGTCGCGCGCGGGTTCATCGACTGCGAGTGGGCGGGCACGCTGGGCGACTGCTGTGCCGTCGTGGCATAGGCGGGCGCGATGCTGGTGTTACTCGCGCTGGGCGGCGACGCGGTCTGACGGGCCTGAGGATACGGATGGGATGGCGACGCGAGGGCCTGGGCCTGGGCAAAGGGCGCGCTCGAGTAGGGGCTCGGTGACGGTTGCTGCTGGTGTGATTGTTGCTGCTGCTGGTGTGACTGCTGCTGCTGCTGATGTTGTTGTTGTTGCTGCTGCTGCTGTTGCTGCTGTTGCTGCTGTTGTTGCTGCTGCTGCTGTTGTTGCTGCTGTTGCTGTTGTTGTTG